>OGKD01000021.1_pt1 | contig 170138 bp, 172 predicted proteins | sample 1572371 | NCBI WGS metagenome assembly OGKD01 (sample SAMEA2582096, study PRJEB24529) | metagenome | biome: Human gut stool | place: China | collected 2011 | reverse complement strand
TGGGCAAGCTGTTTACATGGAAATTCAGCATTCTGCTGTCGGTGATCGTGCTGAGCGTGCTGTTCTACCGGCCTTTCTGCAAGTGGCTCTGCCCGCTTGGCGCGTTCTACGCACTGTTCAACCGGGTGTCCCTCTTCCAGATGAAGGTGGATAAGAATAAGTGCGTCTCCTGCGGGAAATGCGCCAGAGCCTGCAAGATGGATGTGGACGTGACGAAAACGCCCAACCATACCGAGTGCATCCGCTGCGGGATGTGTATCCGTGCCTGTCCGACGAACGCCGTGTGCTTCCGCTACGGCTTCGGCAGCGGGAAAGAGAAAGAAAACGCAGCAACGCTGCGAGAAAACAACAAAGCTTAAGGAGAAACGAATATGAACGCAAAGAAGATACTGGCTCTGCTGCTGGGCGCGATGATGCTGCTCGCCCTTGCAGCCTGTGGCGCAAAGGACAACGACAAGCAGGCGGATATGAGCGGAGACAGCTCCGCCATGACCGGCGAGCCGAAAACCGCCGAGGAAGCGCTCGCCATGCACAAAGAACTCATGGCACAGGAGAACGCGCTCCTGTCGGAAAAAACCGAGCTCTGGGAGAAGGTGTTCATGGCGGCCGATAAGGGCATGACCATGCAGGAGGACGGCAAAAACTACGGCGACTTCCTGCTGGATACCGTCGAGGCCGCGAAAGAGCAGTTCACCGACAAGGAGTATGAGTGGCTGAAGGAGTCGGCCACGGAGATCAGCAATATTGAAAACAAGCTGACCGAGTTGGAAGAGAAGTATCCCGAGATCATGCAGAAATCCATGGACGGCGATATGAGTATGCCCGCGGGCAGCGACACGAGCACCCCTCCCGACGACGGCAGTATGCAGAAGTTCCCCGCCTTTGAGGGGAAAGACCTGGACGGCAACACGGTGAAGAGCGACGAGCTGTTCTCCGGCAACGCCGTCACCGTAGTGAATTTCTGGTTCACCACCTGCAATCCCTGCGTGGGCGAGCTTGCCGAGCTGGACGCGCTGAATAAGGAACTCGCGGAGAAGGGCGGCGCGCTCATCGGCGTCAACACCTTCACGCTGGACGGCGACGAGGCAGCGATTTCCGAGGCGAAGGACGTGCTGGCCAAGAAGGGCGCCACCTATCAGAATGTGTATTTTGACTCCGATGGTGAGGCGGGAAAGTTTACTACCAACATCTTTGCTTATCCCACCACCTATGTGGTTGACCGCAGCGGCAATATCGTGGGTGAACCCATCGTAGGAGCCATCACGGAAAAGAAGCAGGCGGAGACGCTGCAAAAGCTCATCGAGCAGGCGCTCGCCGCCGATATGGGCTGACCCGAGATTTAAAAAAGCGCCTATGATGAAGAAAAAGCGTTGTAAGCCGACAGATATTCTGCGCGCCATTTCGCTACCTCTGGTAGGCACTGCCGGAGCATGGCTGTACCGCCGCTATGCAGGCTGCGCCGCCGATACCTGCGCTATCACCTCGGGTCCGTGGCTCTTTGCAGGCATTGGATGCATCCTTGGATCGCTGCTGTATACTGTCCTGCGGCCCGACCGCAGCGAAGAACAGGACAGGGAAGGGTCGGAGTGAGTCCTGCTTCCCCTGAAGGAGGAAACGCGATGTATCGAAGTGTATTGGCACTGCTTTTCGCCTCGGTACTGCTGCTGAGCGGCTGCACTGCCGGGCAGCAGACTGTGCCGAAGGAAAAGAGCGGACAGGAAGCAAACATGGACGGACTGGCTTTTGACCGGTCTGACGAGGAGATCACCTATATGGATACCACAGACAATGTCATCTATCTGGCGGGCGGCTGCTTCTGGGGCATGGAACAGCTGATGCAGTCCATCCCCGGCGTTATCGACGCCGAGAGCGGCTATGCCAACGGCACCTGCGAGGCGGACGCCGATTACAAGACCGTCTGCAAGGGAGAGACCGGTTTTCGGGAGACCGTGCGGGTGGAATACGACCCCGAGCAGGTGAGCCTTGACGCGCTGCTGCTGGCCTACTTCTATGTCATCGACCCCACGGTGCAAAACCGGCAGGGCAACGACCGCGGCAGCCAGTACCAGACCGGCGTTTACTTCACCAACGAAAGCGCGAGAGAGACGGTGAAGCGTATCGCGGAGATCGAGCGCGGCCGCAGCGAGAAATTCTTCGTGGAGATCGGCCCGCTCAAAAACTACTATCCCGCCGAGGAATATCACCAGAACTACCTCGAAAAGAATCCGAACGGCTACTGCCACATCCCGCGCGCGGAGATGGAGCTCTTCTCCAAACTGCGCATTGACCCGGGCGACTATCAGAAGCCCGCGGCGGAGTCCATCCGGGACAAGCTGACGGCGGAGCAGTACCGCGTCACGCAGGAGAGCGGCACGGAGCGCGCCTTCACGGGTGAGTTCTGGGACAAGTTTGAAAAGGGCATCTATGTGGATGTCGTCACCGGCGAGCCGCTCTTTTCCTCCACGGATAAGTACGAGAGCGGCTGCGGCTGGCCCGCCTTTACAAAGCCCATCGAGAGTCCTGCTGTGGTGGAGAAAGAGGATCTGAGCCACGGCATGCGCCGCACAGAGGTGCGCAGCCGCGCCGGAGACTCCCATCTCGGTCATGTGTTCACCGGCGATCCGGAGTCGCCCAGCGGCGTGCGCTACTGCATCAACAGCGCGGCCCTGCGCTTCGTCCCCTATGAAAAAATGGAGGCCGAGGGCTACGGATACCTGCTGTACCTGTTTGAAAAATAGGACGCAAGCGGTCGGCAGTCCTCATGCAAGGAACTATCAGCACATCACAGCATATCGGACTGCCCGGTGGCAGTCCGATATGCTGTGAATGGAATTTTCCGGCACTCTCAATGAGACGATTTCGAAATGGAGAAGCGCATGTATCTTTTTCAAATAAGCAACTACGATGATCCTGCTGTGGACAGAGAAACCGCAGAGCTGCTGCACCAGCGTTTGGAAGCTGAGAGCCGGCGGCGCTGCCCCGCTATGTGGAATGCGATAGACCGCATCAGAACTCACGCCGCGAAAGGCCCGGGGCGCGAAAAGCGGACGGTGCGCTGCCGTATTTATGGCGTGTTCCTGCTGGCTTTGGGCCTTTTGACGCTGATCCTTGGCATGATGCCGCCAAGAACCACCGATGTGATCATTGTGGGCGGAGCCGTGATCATTGCAGGCCTGCTGGAGTTTGCCCTTGCTCGCGGAAGAACACCGCCGCGCATACCGGCGTCCTGCAAAAAGGAGGCGCGGAAAGCGCTGGAGCTGCGGCGCACCGTTGATTGGGAAAAGCTCAAAACCACCATCCGCTTCGAGGATGCTGGCATAACGATCTGCGTGGAGGAGAACGAAGAACATCTCCCGTACACACGGATAAAGAGCGCCTTTGAATCATTGCATTTGTGGCTTGTGGTCTGCGACGATGAATGCGCGCTGCTGCTCCAGAAAAAGGACCTGAGGGCCGGGAACGCAGACAGCTTCCTCTCTGACATCATTTCAAAAATGAACACAGGAACAGATGCATCCGGCTGAACACGGCAGCTATGTGACGTTACCAGCCCGTTTGTCCCAGTGGGACTTCAACTATGGTCCAGCTATCGACAGAAGTACACAAATGAGCGATTTCCAGAAGGATGATCGGAGGCAGATGAATAAGCGAGGGATAGCCTTTATAGTGGTAGATATCAGGGCTGTTGTCAGCAAAATGTAGGAACAAGAGGCCAATCGGCAGGCAACAAACATGCGAGTTGAAGCAGCATTTTATATCCGCCTAAGAAAGATCCAGCAGGCATTCGACTACTGAGAACACACCATCTGATACCTCCCCCTGTTCAGAGCTTCTGAACAGCCATCCATGTCGAAAGCGGAGAGGCGAACCTGCACGGCAATGAAAAAACATTGGCTCAATGCCAGGACAGGCGGTTTTTATGGGGTATCCTCACATCCGCGGTACTGTCGTCGCTGCCGAATGGCAGCCTTCCTTCATTCACCTATGGCCGGGCATCGGATGCCCTGACTTTTTGCGTCCTTTTGAGGATACCCCGCCTCCGTCCGCCATCGTTACCCTCGAACATCCTTATGCCCACAGCGGTGTCGCTGTGGGCTTTTTTTGCGCCCTGTGTGCGACCCCGCTGCCGTGTCCCTCCTATGTTCTGAAATTTACATCCAACAGATTTCAGAATATGGAGGAACCAAAAATGTATGACAGACGGAGCATCTACACACTGAACAAGAAAAATCCAGATGCCATTGTACTCCCAGACGCCGATGGAAATCTGATCTGCCTGACCTGCGCTGATTTCACCGATGAAGCAGAGTTTCGCCGTTGGAAGAGGTGGTCGGACCAGGACTTTCACGCAGAGGACAAAAGCGATGTGGAGGAAAGCGACCACACCACATCTATGGGCATGGTTTCGGAAGCCTCCCTTGCTGTTCCCAATGAGGAGGCTTTGGCAGCGGAAAGGCAGGTCAGAGAAGATCAGATTCGTTGTGCGGAGGCGGCGGTTTCTGGGATCAGAAGCATACTGACTGGGGCACAGTTTTACAGACTCCGGCAGTATTGCATCGAAGGGAAAACAGAGAGCGAAATCGCCGAAGCAGAAGGTGTCACACAGCAGGCTGTGTCTAAATCGCTGGTTTCCGCTTTGAAAAAACGAGAAAATTTTTGAAAAGGGGTCCAAAAATGGTTGTGAAAAAGCCTGAAAAAAGATGATTGGTGAAGGGACAAGTATCCCCCATCTTCTGAACCTTGAAAACACCGCCCAGGCGGTCATATCCGGTGACTGGAATACCTTTGCTGACGGCGCGAGCGTCAGACCGGGTGCACGAGGACCACCTGTGCGGAGCATTCTCCGCATATTAGGACGGCCAATGGAAGGTGCAGAGCGATACCCACTCAGGTCAAGGCAGTCTTGGCAAGCTGCTCCGCCACGACCCCGCCAGCCCACAATGATACTCCTGTACGCAGCTTCGAGAGATCCTCGGAGGGGTGAAACTCCCGTGATGCGCGCCAGCGCGGTTCCAGCCGCCGCCCTTGCCTGGGGAAGTAGTGTCGAATACAGGCAGAAACGCAAGTGCGTGAAGGCCGCTCCGCAAGGAGCAGTTCCGCCCCGTTACGGAGCGGCCTTTTCTGCTTTGCGGCAGAAGTATGGGGATCGTCCACCTCCTCTTTTTTCCCGCCAAAGGGTTGAGCAAAACGCGAGTTTTGCAAAATTGGGTAACAATATATAGTGTTCAAACAAGCTGAATAGCACTATTTGTTGTATAGCCTTATGAGCAAATCGGAGTTTTGCTCAACCCTGTTCCCGCCACCCATTCGCTTCTCTCTTTCAATCCTCTGAACGGCCTGCATTCACCCCCTCCTTATCCCCCGGACGATCCTCATATTTGTGCCGCAGGGCAAAATTCAGAAAAGAGGTACCGATATGGATCAGAACGTCAATTATTACGGCATCATCCTTCTGCTGCGCCAGCTTCGGGAAAGCGGCAGTTTCAGCGAAAAGGAGCTGCGGAGGGTAGCGGCACGGATCGCCGCGGACAGCGGCGCGGACATTATGATTTCTCTCTGATTTTCTTCATCTTTCAGTAGCTTTCTGACCAAGGTTGTGGTAGTGTTTGTGTTGCAAAAACAGGAGGTGAGCAGGCATGGCGGAAAAGCATCTGACAGACGGCACAACGGCACTGGCAGCGCAGCCCCGCGTCATCAAGATCGAGGCGGCGGAGAAGCCGCAGAATGCGCAGCTGCGGGTAAGCTCAAGCATCAGAGTCTCCCCATTCTGGAGCGGATGCTCGAAACCATCCGGACGATCCGTGATCGCAGGTTGCTCTGGAGCGAGGACATCGTTTCCCTCAACAAAAAAATATCCGAACTCTCCAGTCAGAATCAAACGCTGGCCTTCCTCAAGCAAAACGGCCTCGTTGATCCTGACATTTTTATATCCAAAAGCAATGAACTGACCCGTCAGCTCCGGCAGGCCAAGCTGGACAAAGAGAAGCTTATGGATGCCGAGGGGGATGCCACCGCCCAGCGGACGCGGGAGCTGATAGCCCTGCTGGAGGATGGACCGGACTTCCTCGACCACCCCGACACAGAGCTGTGCGGCGCACTCGTTGCGGAAATCATCGTGGAGAGCAACGACACCCTCCGCTTTCCGCCTGCATAACGGGCTGGGGCTGCGGGAATCCATTGAGAGGACGGTGCGATAATGGGAAACCGAAAGCAGCCCTTCGGCTACCGTATGACGCTGGGCGAGATCACGATCCTGCCGGAGGAGGCGGAGCTGGTACGGTTTATCTTCCAATGCTACAGCACGGGAGCTACGCTGGGTGAGCTGACCAAGGCACTCTGCCGGCAGGAGATCCCCTACTATGCGGGACGGACATGGAATAAAAACATGGTCTCCCGTATTTTAGAGGATGGCCGCTATATCGGAGAGAAAGGCTATCCGGCACTCATCGAGCCGGAGCAGCTCCGCGCGGCAGCGAAAAAGAGGATGGCAAGAGCCTGTCCGCCGCAGAAAACACCTCCCGCGCGGGTGGAGAAGCTCGTCACCGACCTGCTCAACGAGCTCATACGCTGCCCCGACCGTATTCAGCCAGCGGTACCTTGATGACCTTCTGCCCGTTCACCATTTCCTCTACATAAGCGTTGACATCCGCAAGCGTCTTTTGCTGCATCACGAAGAAAACACCGATCTTCCCGGTGATCTTCTTGACGAGCTGCAAGATGAGCAGCATCACCAGTACGGCGACCAGCGTCAGATAGAAACTGACATAGAGCATACACACCAAGACCGCCACAATGGTAAACACCGAAGAAATGAGCTGTGCCATGGACTGTGCGATCATCTGACGGAGGGTATCGGTATCGTTGGTGTAAAGGCTCATAATATCGCCGTGCGTGCGGGTATCAAAGGCGCGGATGGGAAGCCGCTGCATTTTTTCAAACATTTCGTCCCGAATCTTTTTCAGCGTTCCCTGTGCGATGGTTACCATGACACGGTTATAAAAAAGCGTAGCCAGCACGCCGATCAGATAGACCGCGCCGATTACGACCAGCACCTTCAAAAGCTGTGTGAATACCGTGGCAGAGCTTGTGAGCAGCGGTGCGATATAATCGTCGATCAGGGATTGCAGGAACAGCGCCGAAGCAGCGGACGCAATGGCGCTGAGCAAAATGCAAACCACCACAAAAATGAGCTGCCCCTTATAGTCCTTCATATAGGAAAGCAGCCGCCGCAGTGTCTTGGTGTCAAATTGCTGCTTCTGCATGGAGTTTTCCGAAGTCTTATTCATGTTCGCTGTCTCCTTCCTGTTGGGATTCATACACTTCTCTGTAAATATCGCAGGTTTTCAGCAATTCATCATGCGTTCCGCACGCTGCGATTTTGCCATCGTCCATAACAACGATCAAGTCGGCGTGCTGCACAGAGCTGACGCGCTGAGCAATGATGAGCTTGGTGGTGTCAGGGAGGAAGGTCGAAAGGGATTTTTGGATGGAAGCATCCGTTTTGGTATCAACAGCAGAAGTGGAATCGTCCAGAATCAGAACCTTTGGTTTTTTCAGCAGAGCGCGGGCGATGCAAAGCCGCTGCTTCTGACCACCTGACACATTGGCGCCGCCCTGCTCGATATAGGTATCATATTTGTCCGGGAAGCTCTGAATGAACTCATCTGCACAGGCCAGACGGCAGGCTTCCTCGATTTCTTCATCCGTGGCATTTTCGTTGCCCCAACGCAGATTTTCTTTGATCGTGCCGGAGAACAGTTCGTTCTTTTGCAGCACCATGGCAACGGCATTGCGTAATACGTCCAAATCATATTTACGCACATCCACGCCGCCCAACAATAACTGACCGGAGCTCACATCATAGAGCCGCGGAATCAACTGAACAAGACTGGACTTGGAAGAGCCCGTGCCGCCGATGACGCCAACGGTCTGCCCGGAGGCGATAGAGAGATCAATGTTGCTCAGCACCTTCTTGTCCGCCTTCGCCGCATACGCAAAGCTTACCTGCTCAAAGCGGATGGAGCCGTCCCTGACGGTCATTTCCGCGCCGGTCGGGTTGGCAATATCCGTTTTTTCCTCCAGCACTTCCGCAATGCGGCGGGCAGAGGCAAGGGAGATGGTGATCATGGTAAAAACCATGGAGAGCATCATCAACACCATCAAAATCTGCGTGGCGTAGGAGAACAGCGCCGTCAGGTCGCCGGTGGTCATGCCCAGCGCGGCGTTGTTGCCGCTGGCAACGATCGCTTTTGCGCCAATCCACGAAATCAGGATCATGCAGGCGTACATGAAGAACTGCATAATGGGCGAGTTGAACGCCAGCAGTCGTTCTCCGGCGGCAAAATCCTCATAGATACTTTGAGAAATGCCTTTGAACTTTTTGATCTCGTGATCCTCCTGATTGAAGGATTTCACCACACGGATGCCCCGGACATTTTCCTGCACGACATTGTTGAGCGTGTCATAGGTGCGGAATACCCGGTTAAAAAACGGCCCGACCTTGCGGATGATCAAAAGCAGCAGCACCGCCATAATGGGAATGACCGCAAGGAAAATGAGTGCAATGGTCGTGTTGATTCGGAAAGACACGATCATGGAAAATACCAGCATGACAGGGCCGCGCACTGCCATGCGGATCAGCATTTGATAGGCATTCTGAATATTGGTCACGTCGGTTGTCAGGCGGGTCACGATAGACGCAGTAGAGAACTTATCAATGTTGGAAAAGGCAAAGGTTTGCACGTTGTCGTACATATCCTGCCGCAGATTGGCGGAAAAGCCCACCGAGGTTTTTGCGGCAACGTGGGCGGAAAGCACGCCGGTCAGCAGCTGTAGGACAGCAAAGACCAGAATTATGGTGCCGAGCTTCCAGACCGCCGCCATCTCTCCCGGCTCGATCCCCTGATCGATCAAATCTGCCATGCGAAGCGGGATGAGAATTTCGAAGGCGGCCTCCAGAACGGAGAGCAGAATGGTGAGTATGGAGCCTTTCTTGTATTCTCGCAGGCTCCCCAGCAAGGTTTTTGTCATTTTGTTCCTCCTTTATATCCGTGTGTAGCAAGCTACATATAAGAGCGACAGAAAAGCCGATCGGCTATCGGCTTTTACGCTAAATGTTCCGCAACGGTCAGCAGCAAATCTCTCAATCGCTCACGATCCTCCGGGGAAAGGGGGGCTAACAGCATTTCCTCGTTGGCGTGCATATTTTCTTGCATATCCTTGTCGATGACTTCTGCCTGCGGCGTCAGTTTGACATACTTATTGCGCCCATCTTCGCAGGGCCAGCATGTCACATAGCCGCTTTGCTCCATGCGCGAAACAAGACCGACGACGGTGGGGTGAGCGACACCCAAAAAGGTTTCAATCTCCTTTTGTGTGGCCTGTCCACCCCGGCTGCTGAGGTATAGAAACACTCTGCCCTGGGACATGGTTAAATGGTACTGCTTCAGCTCAGCATCGGCTCTCACCGCCAGCTTATCATTGATGCGCTTGATGAGGTAGCCGACATCGTTCTTCATCACTGGGATTCACCTCTGTATGTAGTATGCTACACATGGTAACAAAAAAGCATCAGAATGTCAAGCGCTTCTGCAAAAAACGTTTTTTCGCGTGCACTCGGCGCTTTTTACTTCCTGCCGCTTTGCGGCAGCGTGACCTGAAAGGTGATGATGCCGCTTTCGCAGCGAGCGCCGATGCGCCCGTGATGGCGGGTCACGATGGCCTTGGCGGTGGACAGTCCGATGCCGCTCCCGCCGGTCGCGCGGGCACGGGAGGAGTCCGCACGGTAAAAGCGGTCAAAATAGCGCGGCAGCTGCGCGGCATCTATTCCGGCACAGGGGTTGGAGAGCGCCAGCTCTACACTTTTTCTCCGCGAAAAGAGTGCAAGGTGAATCGTTCCGCCCGCGTCACAGTATTTCACAGCATTGTCCAGCAGGATCGTCAGCAGGCGGGAGATATCGTCCGGCATGCCGCTGACACACAGACCGGGGGCGATCTCCGCCGTCAGTTCTTTTCCGGAGGACTCGGCAAGGGGACGGAAATTTTCGATGCAGCCATCCGCCAGTTCGCTGAACGGTACGGCTGCGATGGCCGAAGGCGGCAGAGCCTCCTCGCTGCGTGCCAGCTCCACGAGATTTTTGATAAGGCTGTCCATGCGCTGGATCTGCTCCTGCCCGCTTTCCAGCCACAGACGGTTTTCCTCTGTTTCTTCGATCAATCCCAGGTCGGCGGACAAGATCGCAAGGGGCGTTTTCAGCTCGTGGGAGGCGTCTGTCACGAATTGCCGCTGCCGCTCCCAGTTTTCCGCAAAGGGGCGCGTGGCGCGCTTGGAGAGTACCAGCAGCAGGAGAAATACGATCCCCGCGCAGAGCACAAAAACCGCCGCCATCACGCGGAACACCGCATAGGCGGATTGCAGCTGCATGAAGCAGTCAATGACGATTAGCGTATATCCGCCGGATTCGTTTTCAAATCTTCCGAAGCGATACTGTCCGACATAGCCCTTGTCTGTCCCCTTGGAAACGATCTGCTCGATCGTGGAAACAACGGTCTGCCGATCCAGCGCGGCAATGTGTTCAAGATCGACCGCACTGACGGCGTCCTCCGCCGTCAGGCGCACAATGAAATAGCGGGTCTCAAACGGCGTCTCCGGCGTGACCTGAAAGCCTGTGTGGGCAGAGGGGCTTGCGTTGCCGTCCGGCACCGGGAATTCGCCATCGTTCTGATATAGGATGTCGATGGCCTTGTCCGCCCGGCTTGCGGCAACGTAGTAATTTCCAATGCCGATGGTCGCGCAGAGAACCGCCATGGTCCCCAGCAGCGACAGCATGGCGATGCCGATGAATTTTTTCCGCAGCGTTCGGATCATGCAATCTCCTCCAATAAGTATCCCTGTCCGCGGCGGGCGGCAATGCGGACATTGGATCCTACCATTTCCAGCTTTCGACGCAGATAGGAGATATAGGCCCAGACGACATTCAGCTCCGTGTCGCTGTCATAGCCCCAGATGCGCTCCATGAATTGCTCCGTGGAGATCAGCCGTCCCTTTTGCCGCATCAGCAGCTCCAGCATTTGAAATTCTTTGCTGCTCAGGCGCACGGAAGCACTTTCGCCGACCAGCTCGAAGGTAGAACGGTTTAATGTTGTGTTCCCGACGGTGAGAAGGCTTGGGGTATAGGCACCGCCGCGGCGGGTCAGCGCACCCACCCGCGCTACGAATTCTCTGGGGTCAAAGGGCTTGGGAAGATAATCGTCCGCGCCGCCGGTCAATCCCGCTACGCGGTCTTCGATCTGGCTTTTTGCCGTCAGCAGAAGAACAGGGGTCGCAACACCCTGCTCCCGCAGAGCGGTCAGAACCTGTAGCCCGTCCAGCTTCGGCATCATGATGTCCAGTACCAGCGCATCATAATTTTCCGCAAGGCCATAGTCCAGCGCGTCCTGCCCGTTGTTGACCACGTCCACGGAATAATGCTCCCGCTTGAGCAGCGCCTCCAGCGCGCGGGTCATGGCAGCTTCGTCATCGGCCACTAAAACTCTCATATCGGTTCCTCCTCATGGTGTTCGATCAGATCGCGGATGGTTTGCAGGGAAAGGTCGGTGGAGGTGATCTCATCGGCGCATCGCTTCAACTCCTGTATCAGCAGTGCCTGATCCGGAATGTTCTGCTTATATTTCAGCTGATGTTCGATATTGGCCCAGCAGTCCATGGCGATGGTGCGCAGCTGGACCTCCAGCCATACGGTTTTTTGGGAATTTCCCAGAAAGCGCAGCGGCATCGAAAGGATCATGTGATAGCTTCGATAGCCGTTGGGCTTCGGGCTGCGGATATAGTCCTTTTCCGTTTGGATCTGCACGCAGGGGATGGCGCGGATCAGCTCCGCCGTGCGGTCGATATCCTGAATGAACGGACAGACCAGACGGACGCCCGCAGCGTCAAAGACGTTTTTCATCGCGCTTTCCGCCGTGACGGGAAAAGCGAGCCTTTGCAGCTTTTGCCGCATACTCTCCGCGCTCTTGATGCGCGTTTGAGACGACGCGACCGGGTCACGGTTTCCCAGCTGCACCTCGTAGCGGCGGATCATATCCATGCAGGAGAGAAACTCGGAGATCGCGCCTTCCAGCAGGATCAGGTTCTCTCCGTAGAACTCCCGCTCCGCCGATGTTACTTCCGGTACTGAATAGTCCATGATCGACCTCCTTGCTGTCATTGTAAGTCATTCAGGTACAGGCCGCAGCGCAGGCGGTCGCTCTCGTCCAGCGTCAGCAGCAGCGTCAGATGCTCTGTTTCGGCTTTGACGGAGATGTGCCCGACGCCGTTTTCATCTGTGGAGGAGTCTGTCACCGCAGCGGCGGTAAAATGCAGTGCGATGCGGCTGATCTCCCGGCCGTCGCTTCCTGTAAGGATCAAGGTTGCCTCGTTATCTTTCGGCACTTGAAAGGAGGATGCTTCTCCGCGATCGTTCAGCGCGGCGGACTGTTCTGTTTGCCGGCAGCGGATACAAACGCTGCCTCTGCGTATCGCCATTCCGTTTTCATATCGGAAAACCGTCGTAAGTTCCAAATTTTCTTCCTGTTCTGATTCTATCGCGGATTTGTGAAATAAGTTTGAATATGCACAAAAAACAAGAAATAAGCAGACGAGCAAACAGGCGGGGATCGAGGCCCTGCGGATGAACTTCATGGAAAAGCACCTCCCTTCAAGCTGCCTCCATCATACGCGGCGGACTCAAAAACAACTTAAAAAACGGAGAAAATGGATTTTTAACTTGCTTTTAAGTTGGGCATCTACAATGGGGGCATCCGAAAAAGAAGGAGGGTGTGTTCCCTTGATCGAAATTGAACACCTGAGCAAGCGATACGGCGAGCATCCGGCAGTTTCCGATCTGAGCGTTACCATCGAAAGCGGTCAGATCTACGGCTTCCTCGGCCCCAATGGAGCGGGGAAGTCCACCACCATGAATATCATGGCCGGCTGCCTTTCCGCAACGGAGGGGCATGTGCGCATCGGCGGCTACGATATTTTTGATGAGCCGGAAAAGGCCAAAAGGCTCATCGGCTATCTCCCCGAGCAGCCGCCGCTTTATCTGAATGAAACACCAATGGAATACCTGCGCTTTGTAGGGGAGGCTAAGGGGGTGCGCGGAGCGGAGTTGACGGTGCAGATCGCCGATGCCGTGGCGCGCACAGGCATTGAGCCGGTTCGAAACCGCAGGATATCCACGCTTTCCAAGGGCTACCGGCAGCGCGTGGGCATTGCGCAGGCGCTGCTCGGCAGGCCGGAGGTCATCATTCTGGATGAACCGACCGTCGGCCTTGATCCCATCCAGATCATTGAGATCCGAAATCTGGTCAAGGAGCTTGGAAAGCGCCACACTGTCATTTTCAGCTCCCATATCCTCTCCGAGGTGCAGACCATCTGTGACAAGATCCTCATCATTTCCAAAGGGACGCTGACCGCCCTCGGCACTCCGGCGGAGCTGGAGCGGCAGCTGCGCTCGGCGGGCGAGATCGTGCTCACAACAGATGCGGAGGCGGAAAAGGCGCGGGCGCTGCTCTCGGCACTGCCCCATATCACGCAGGTCGAGCCCGCGGAGAGCGCGGCAGACGGCGCGGTGACCATGCACCTCAAAACGGACTGCGAGGATATGCACGCAGTCTCCCGCAGCATTTTCTTTGCCTTTGCAAAGGAGGATCAGGCGCTTTTGGAACTGTCTGTGCATAAGGCAAGTCTGGAGGATGTATTCCTTGAGCTGACGGAGAGCGGGCAAACGGAGGAATCTGAGCAATACACCGAAGAACCAAACAAAACGGAGGTGGACGCTTAATGGGCGCAATTTTTCGCCATGAGCTGCGAAACTATTTCCACTCACTGACTGCCTATGTATTCGGCGCGTTTCTGCTGGCAGTGGTGGGACTTGGTTCCGTGCTCTACAATTTGCAGGCGGCGGTGAGCAACTTTGAGTTTGTTCTCAGCTTTGCCAGCATCATTTTCGTGGTCATCGTTCCGATCCTGACCATGCGCACTCTGGCGGAGGAACGGCGGCAGCGGACAGACCAACTGCTCTATTCTCTGCCTATCACCACCACGCAGGTGGTATTGGGCAAGTATTTCGCCCTTCTTGTGGTGTACCTCATCCCGCTGGCGGTCATTTCTCTCTACCCGCTGCTGTTTTCCCAATTCGGGGATGTGTATCTGCCCACCTCCTACGGGTCTCTGTTTGCCTTTTTCATGATGGGGGCGGCGCTGCTGGCGGTGGGGATGTTCCTCTCCTCCTTGACGGATAATCAGGGCTTCGCCGCCGGTATCGGCATCGCGGCGATCTTGCTGAACTATTACAGTGTGAGTCTTGCAGAGTACACCTCCTCCACGGCCATGGGCTCATTGATCGCGCTGTATGTCATTGCTTTGCTGCTGGGCGTGGTGATCCACAATCTGACCCGGAACGAGAATCTGGCCTACGGCGTGGCCTTTGTGCTGATCGCAGCACTCTCGGTCGCCTACTTTGTGAACAGCAGTGCCTTTGAGGGGCTGCTGCCGGATATCATGACGAAGCTTTCGTTGTTCCGGCAGTTCAATAGCTTTGTCAACGGCGCATTTGATCTCACGGCCATCGTCTACTATGTCAGCGTCATGGGCTTTTTCCTGTTTTTGTCGGTGCAGTCGATGGAGAAACGGAGGTATAACTGATGAAAAAAATATCATTCAAGCGCCCCTCCGCTTCCCCTGACCGGAACCGCAACGCCCTGCGGGGCGGCTCCTATTCACTTACCATCACGGCCATCGTACTGGCAATTTTGATTGCGGTGAATGTGTTCGCCTCGGCGCTGCCGAAGTCCATGACCAACTATGATATCAGCTCCAGCAAGCTCTATTCCATCACCAGCAACACAAAGGTCGTGGTCAACAATCTTCAGCAGGATGTGACCATCTATTGGGTCGTTCAATCCGGCGAAGAAAACGATGTGATCGAAAACCTGCTGAGCAAGTACGAAAGCCTGTCCGACCACATTGAGGTGGCGAAAAAGAACCCAGATGTCTATCCCACCTTTACCCAGCAGTACACCAGCGAGAGCGTCCCCAACAACAGCCTGATCGTTGAGAGCGGCGAACGCAGCCGCTATATCAGCTACAATGACATTTACGTTCAGACTACGGATATGTACTCCTATTCCTACTCCACCTCCTTCGACGGTGAAGGCGCCATCACCTCGGCTATCGACTATGTGGTAAACGAGGAGCAGCCTAAGCTCTATCTCGTGGAGGGCCACGGCGAGGCCGACCTCCCCAGCACCTTTGCCGAGCAGGTGGAAAAGGACAACATCGAAACGGAGAGCCTGTCCCTTCTCCATACGGAAACCATTCCGGAGGACGCGGACTGCCTGATGATCTACGTGCCGGAGAGCGACATTTCGGAGGACGAGCGGGATCTGCTGGCGGAGTATGTATCCGGCGGCGGCAAGCTGCTGGTGATCGCCGGCCCCACCCGTGAGGACGGGATCCTGAAAAATCTCTACAGCCTGCTCTCTGACTACGGCGTGGAGCCGGTGGAGGGGATCGTGGTCGAGAGCGACTCCGACTACTATTCGGCGTTCAGCGGCCCGGCGGCCCTTCTGCCAGAGCTGCACAGCGATGACATCACCGATTCGCTGATCGACTCCAATTATTCTGTTATCATGCCCATCGCGCTGGGCTTGACTGTGGATGGTTCCGCCGACGGAACGGTGACGGAGCTGCTGACCACCTCAGGAACCTCCTTCAGCAAGGCGGCGGGCTACGCCATGTCCACCTACGATTATGAGGACGGCGACGTCGACGGCCCCTTTGCCACGGGTGTTTCTGTGCGCCCCGGCGACGGAGAAATGGTGTGGTTCACCTCGTCCTATTTCCTCGAGGACGCCTATAACGCCTCGTCCTCCGGCGCCAACGGCGACCTTGTTATGAATGCGCTGGCGGATATGATCGGCGAGAGCGAGGCCATGGCGATCCGCAGCAAGTCGCTGAACTATGACTACCTGTCCATCAGCGGCTCGACGGCTTCGCTGCTGAAGGTGCTGATGATCGGCGCGTTCCCGCTGGCTTACCTCGGCATCGGCGTGGGCGTTGTGCTGACAAGAAGGAGGAAGCAAAATGAAGCGGTCTAAAAAGCTTTGTATCCTCTTGGGCATTCTCATTGCAGTCTGCCTCGCAGCGCTGGCTGCAATGCTCTCGGAGGAGAAGAAGGAGGAGATCAAAACCAGCGGTGAAACCGTTTTATCCATTGAGCCTGCGAAGGTGACCGCGCTGTGCTGGGAGCAGGACGGAACAACATGGAGCTTCCGCCGCGGCGATGACGGCTGGCAGTATGATGACGACGCAGAATTTCCCGTCAGCGACAGCGCCATGGACGCACTTTTGGAGCCGTTTCGCTCGTTGAGCGCAGCGTTCACCATTGAAAATGCCGAAGATCTCGGCCGGTATGGCTTGGATGAGCCGACCTGCACCATCACCCTGACTACGGATGATGAGACCTACACGGTGAAGCTGGGAGATCACAGCACAATGGATTCCCAGCGCTATATGGACATCGGTGACGGCAATGTGTATCTGGCCGCCAGCGATCCGCTGGACGCATACGATGTGGAGCTGGAAGACCTGATCGCCAACGACGATGTGCCGTATTTCGACGAGGTCAGCCAGATCCGCTTTGCGGGAAGCGAGGACTACAGCGTGATTTATGACGAAGACGGCGAGAGTATCTGCGCCGATGACATCTACTTTACCGTGGACGGAAAGCCACTGGATACCAGCCGGGTCAACTCCTATATCAGCGTCCTGCGCTATCTGGATCTCACCGACTATGTGACCTACAAGGTCACGGACGAAGAACTGTCCGCCTACGGGCTGGACGATCCCGAGCTGAGCGTCAGCGTGGACTACACGGACGACGGAACCTCCGATACCTTTGTGCTGCATATCAGCAGAGATCCCGCGGAGAAGAAAGCTGCCGCGGACGCGGAGGATGAGGAAGCCTTGGACATTACCGCCTATGCGCGTGTGGGCGATTCCGAGATCATTTACCAGATCTCCGGCAGCAGTTATCAGTCGCTCATGGCAGCCGGCTACAATGACCTGCGGCATCAGGAGATATTCTCCGGCAACTTTGATGATGTGACCGGCATTGATGTCACGCTGGACGGTGAGACCTATACGCTCACCTCTCAGAAGGACGGCAAGGAGCGGACATGGCTCTGCGGGGAAGCGGAAATCGAGATCGGTGATTTGCAGGACGCGCTGGAGGCGTTGACCGCGGAGGAGTTTACCTCTGAAAAGGCCGCCGGCCAACAGGAGATCAGCCTGACGCTGCACTTGGATCATGAGGACGAACCGGAACTTACGATCGCGCTGTACCGCTGCGACGGCAGCAAATGTCTGGCCGTCGTTGACGGAAAGAGCGTCGCCTATGTTCCGCGCGGCGAGATGGTGACGCTGGCGGAAGCCGTTCGTGCCATTGCCCTGAACTGAAGCACAAAACAAAGCAGCACAAGCCCGCCTGAGTAGATCGGGCGGGCTTGTGCTGCCTCTGCAAGACGCCCGACGAGGTCCGATGCGCTCCCGGAACGCCGAAGGCACTGAGGGCAGATGGGGGGCTGATCGTTCATCGTCTTCAAAATAGTGTAGGAAATATTGCGGATCTCTCAGTATGTAATTCACCGCAGGAGGCTTATGTTGTTCTAAAGGCTGGGTTCTTTGCAAAAAATAGTAATTCGTGTGGGAAAGCGTAAAATCCCTTTTACTCTTGGACATTTCATGCTATACTGTGAACAATAGAAGAGGTATTGAGTAGAGGTATTTTAATATGGATTTGTTTATTCCAAAAGAAACGCTGGACTTACTGTCTTATCGTTCAACGCTTGGGCAAAGCCTGAAACAAATTTCTCTGAGCGCAACACCAATCAACTTGATTCTCGATGATATCGCGAAATACAGAGCAGGATACATTGATACGCTCGTTCAGGAGAATTTGATAGGTTCTCGCTTCAAAAGCGATGACTCCATCATGCGGAAATATGAAAAGACGCTCGCCAATCACGGCGGCTTTAAGCAGTGCTTTAATGATGTGCTTGGTTTTCGGCTTCGCTTTGATGAGTATCCAGTTAGCTTCCCAGACTATTTCAGAGTTGTTGATTTGCGGAATGGGAAACAGGTGGATGATGGTTACCGTGCGATCCATCTTTATTACCAGCGGGATAATTTGGCATACCCGATAGAAGTGCAGCTATGGTGTTGCAAAGATTATTACTTCAACCTCTGGAGCCACCAGTATGTCTACAAGTACAAAAGCCCGGAAATCGGAAAAAAGCTTTATCAGGAGTATATTGCCGGTTTGATCAAAACTGAGCAGGACTTTCAAAAGAGATTGGAGGCGTTTGACAATGGGCGATAAAAAGATATACATCGTTGCAAAAATCTTTGATCAGCAGGGCTGCCTTGCCTACCTCTGCAAGACGCCCAACGAGGCCCGCTGCCTTCCCGGAACGCTGGAAGCGCTGAGGGCGGATGGGGTGCAGATCGTTATTCTGGATTCTCCCGAAATCTATTCTGAGTACGCGCCATACACCTACATCGAGGATATGAAAGAGTTCATTGATAAGGTTGCGCAAATGAACCGAGTCGCGTGACCCGCAAGGCGTGCAGACTACTATTTGACTACTATCGCGAAAAACCTCAGAAGTCTTGCCCTGCAAGGCTTCCGAGGTTTTTCTTCAAAATGCCGCAAATTTGTGCAACACCAACCAAACCCTTGCGCCGCAAGGCTTTCCGGTTTGACAGCCTGATAACTCCGACTCTAAAGGCCGCTGGTTCGAATCCAGTCGGGCATACCAAAATGTGTTGATGAAAGATGCAGCACAGAAAACACCGCGCTTTTGCGCGGTGTTTTCACATATTTATCATCTTTTTCGCCGCAAAAAGTTTTAAAAACAGTTTTTTCAAAAAGCAGTTTTTCCCCGCGACAGGCGACATTTTCGAGATGCAGCCGGTTGATTTTATGAACTGATGCGACTCGAACGCCGAAGCATGGGTGCTTCACTCTTGCTGCTGCCTGGCGCATCTCACTTCTCTCTCACATTTGGGCAAAGAAAAGCCAGAGGAAGCGAATGCACGCCTCTGGCGTGCGTCCGCTTTCTCTGGCACCGCGGCCCCGCTGGGCTGCGTGGTCTTATTATTCGTCTGCCAATATTGCGCTCCCTTGGCATTGTTCGTCGCTTTGGCAGGGTATCAGTCCCTTTCACCAACGAACAATGCCGTATTCAGGAAAGAAAGGTGAAGAATCGCAAGAGTCCCTATCTTGAAGTGATCAGCAGCTTACAATGACACTTTATAAATTCAGGGAATATTTTAAAAATCAATTCAGCGCTGGATGCGGCCGGAACCATCGCCGTCGGCCAACTTTTCCACCTCGGCCGCTGTAACCATGTTATAATCGCCCTCGACGGTATGCTTGAGCGCGGAGGCCGCCACGGCAAATTCCACAGCCCGCTGATTGCCCTTACCGGCGAGCAGGGCGTAAATCAGACCGCCGCCGAAGCTGTCGCCGCCACCCACGCGGTCAACGATATGCAAGTCATATTTTTTGGAGGAATGGTATTCATCGCCGACAGCGTCAAACAGCATGGCGCTCCAACCGTTGTCGGACGCCGAGCGGGACTCGCGCAGCGTGATAGCGACCTTTTCAAAGCCAAACCGATCAGCAAGCTGCCTTGCAACGGACTTGTAGCCCTCGCGGTTGATCTCGCCGGCATAGATATCGGTCGCCTCCGCCTCAATGCCGAACACATCCTTGGCATCCTCCTCGTTGGAAATGCATACGTCCACGTACTGACACAGATCAGTCATGGCCTCCCGTGCCTGCTGACGGCTCCACAGCTTGCCACGGTAGTTGAGATCGCAGCTAATCCTGACCCCGTGTGCCTTCGCCGCCTTGCAGGCGTCACGGCAGGCATCCACCATGTTGGGGCCGAGCGCGGGCGTGATGCCGGTAAAGTGGAACCGGTCCGCGCCTTTAAAAATCACATCCCAGTCGAAGTCGGAGGGAGTGGACTCCTGAATGGCAGAATGCGCCCGGTCATAAATGCAAACGGAACCGCGCTGAGACGCGCCTTTCTCATTATAGTAGATACCGATACGGTCGCCTCCACGCACGATCATAGAGGTATCCACGCCGTAGCGGCGCAGAGAGTTGACCGCAGCCTGTCCGATGGCATGCGCGGGCAGTTTGGTGACGTAGGCGGCGTCAAGGCCGTAGTTAGCCAGCGAAACAGCTACGTTAGCTTCCCCGCCACCGAAAGAAAACTCCAAGTGGTCCGCCTGAACAAAGCGCTCGTAATTGTATGGCTGGAGACGAACCATTCAACCGCGCAATATCCGACCGCCATACAGCTTTCCACCTTGATAAAAAGGGGGCCTGAGGAGATTTTCCTCAGGCCCCAAAACAGGCGCTTACAGCTTATCCTCACGCATAAAATGAGCATTGGTCCCATCAATGGAGAAGAACTCATCTGCTGCACGCCGACCAATGTCATCTGGGTACTTAGATATCTCATTTAAGTACTCTTTTTCATCTACATTGGTAAACGCGCCGTCTCGCATTATGACCTTGCCGTCCACTGCAACCAGCGAAACCTCGGATCCCCTGGCACTGTAAACCAGATTAGGTACCATGTTGCGCATTGGGTAGGTGTACACCGGCAACATGGAGGGACAACTGAGATCTATAGCAATATAGTCCGCGCATTTTCCAGGCTCAAGAGAGCCTACGGTATCGCCTAAGCCAATGGCTTGGGCACCCTCAATGGTGGCCATACGCAGGGCTTTCCAGGCGGGCATAACTTCCGGATTCTGATACTTGATCTTGTTGAAGAGGCAAACATTTTTCATCTCATTGATGATGTTATGGCAGTTGTTGCCCGGAGCCTGATCGGAACCCAAGGCCACCACACCGCCCGCCTGCTGGAAAACAACACTTGGGCAGACAATGCCATCAATGATGCCGATCGAACCCGGATTAACGATCATTGAGGCACCTCGTTTGGCAATAAGGGCAGCTTCCTCATCTGTACAGTCAGTAAGATGGACTGCAATAAGAGATTCATCCAGATAGCCCAACTCATCCAGAAAAGCTGTAGGACGCTTGCCATAGCGCTGGACGATCTGATAGGTCTCTCGATCTCCTTGCTGCACATGCATATGGATTTTGGTACCCCGCTCCTTGACCGCCTTTTGGATACGCAACAGCATCTCCGGGCTGACAAAGTCAGCGCCTTGCGGGCCAAACAGGATCTTAATCCGTCCCCCTGCCTTGTTGTTCCATTTATTATACAGATCAATGTTTCGATTCAGGCTCTCCTCTCCCATGGCATCATCAAACTCATAGAGTTCGCCCGGTTGATAAACCCGTCGTTTAGCCGCTCGAATCGTCTGTGCAATATTCCCTCGGGCGCCCACCTTATCGATGAAAGCACACACATTTTCCATTTTGGATTCATAGTCGCCCAGTGTGGTAGTGCCTGCCCGGACGGCCTCCAGAATGGCCACTCGGCTGCCCACATCCCGTTCCTCGTCATTAACCGCGTTGTCAAAGGGCTGGAGGCCGAACATCATCCAACTGTTGGTGTCTTGGGCCAATCCGCGCATAATATTGCATGCAGTATGCATATGGCCGTCGATAAAACCAGGCAGCACCATATGATGATCCAAGGTGATCATTTCCTCAGCTGTATATTCCGCTAAAATCTCAGGCCGGTTGCCCACCTTCAAGATTTTGCCTCCGTCTACAGCCATAGCGGCATCACTATGATAGCCCACGCCGGCTCCCTCCATCGTATAGAAATGCGGGGCCACCACAATGGTATCAATCTTTTTCATAAATGTCTCCTATTCCAACGGCAAAGCAGTTAGTGTACCTTCTCAGGGTAACGCCGTTTGGTAAGCTGAGGCAGAGTAATCAGGCTCACTGTCAGAATAGCAGCAGTAACCGCAATACTCAAGACATACTGTCCGGTCAGTCCGCCAAAAAGGAATCCCACGAAAGCCGAAATACCAACCGTAATTCCGTAGGGGATCTGCGTCATAACATGGACGATATGGTTGCAGGAAGCACCGGTAGAAGAGAGCACAGTCGTATCGGAGATAGGGGAGCACTGGTCGCCGAACAGGCCACCGCCAATCACGGCGCCAACAACAAACGGAATGGAAATATCAAAGGCGACGGCCATCGGGAAAGCAATGGGCATCATAATAGACCACACGCCCCAAGAGGAACCGGTCGAAAACGAAATGAGTGCGCCAAACAGGAATACCAAAGCCGGAACCATGCCGGGAGTCAGGTAATGCTCCACAATATGGATCAGGAACTCGCTGGTCCCCATACCTTTGACGATAGAGCCCAAGGACCATGCGCACACCAGAATAAAGGGAACCGAGATCAGTTCGGCCATACCGTTGACAAAGGTATCGAACGCCTTGGTCACGCTGAAGAGCTTGGTGCTTACACCCATGATGCCCGCACCCAGCGCGCCACCCATAAAGGCGATGCAAATAGCAAGTGTAATGTTGGCATTGCGGAAGCATCCCACCAACCCGTTGTTAACCAGATCGCCGGACCAGAAAATGGTGGCAAAGAGAGAACCAAACAGGCAAACAATAGGGATAATAAAGTTCCACATAGTAAGCTTATAATCTGCGGGCAGTTCATTTTTCACCTCTGGAACCAAGGGCTGAACCCCGTCGTCCAGCAGCTTTCCGGTCTCTCTGGCCCGCTTTTCTTCCTTGTACATAGGGCCAAAGTTCAAGCCGAAAGCAGCAACGATCAAAACAGAAATCATGGCAAATACGCCATACAGATTGAACGGAAGCATATTCAACCAGATGCCCCATTCGTTGCCCTCAACGCCGCTTGCCAACAGCTCTGCGGCAATCAGTCCCGTGATAAAGGGACCATAGCTGCTAATGGGAGAAAGCGCAGCTAAATTGCATCCCATGGAATCCAAGATATAAGCCAATTTTGCCCGAGAGATGCGCACCATGTCAGTAACGGGCCGCATGATAGTACCAAGCATGAGGCAGGGCTCCGTATAGCTGAAAATGAAAGCGCTTAGGCAAGTAACGATCTGCCCCTTCTTGGCAGTATTGATAACCTTTGTCACCCTGGTAGCAAAGGCCTCTGCAGCACCAGTGGTACGGAGCATGGCGATCATACCGCCGGAGAGTGTAACCAAAATGATCAAAGATGCATTTCCGCTGAGAGAGGGGATCATATAGTCCGAGATAATTTTGACAAAACCAACCAAAGGGTTAAAGCCGTTCATCATTGTGGACCCCAACCAAACCGCGATGAATAAAGAGAAAATCGTCTGTTTGGTCCACAGGGCCAATCCGATTGCCACGATGGGGGGAATGAGACACAACACTCCATATGTAGTATCCATATAACAAGCCTCCTGTTATAAATTATCTGTGGTTTTTTTCATGGAATCTCTGCTTCCGCAACTACAGGCCCTATCCGAATCTGCAAATCACACCTCCTCACTTTCTCGGTCCAGGGATGCGCAAAACGTAAGTCTTGCAAAATCAAGACACGGCATATCAGCTTTGAACGAGACTGATCATACGATATACCGTATATTTTCATGAACAGACCAAACGTTTTGCTCACTCCGGGTTCCAGCCTCCCACCGCTCCCAACATCTTCGGTTTTGGCAGCGCGAGTAACTACGGATCACACTTGGTTAATTTCGGTTTTCGTAACCGGATGCGTACATATTTGCAGGGATGAATTTTCCCTGGCCGTAGCGGCCAACAAACTTGGCGTTCTCCACTACAACCTGGCCTCGCAGCAGAACCGTCTCCACCCGACCAGACTGACGACGGCCCTCATAGAGGTTGTAGTCCACGCCGTTAGGATTATCTGCCAGATGAACTGTCCCCTCATAATTGGGATCGAAAATGACAACATCTGCGTCAGAACCTACCGCCAGCGTTCCCTTTCTCGGATAGATACCGTTGATTTTTGCCGGCTGAGTGGCAATAACATCTACAAATTTCTGGCGGGTCAGCTTTCCCGTGCATACGCCTTCGGTCCACACCATATGCAGTCGATCGCCGGCGCCGGGGGAACCGTTTGGAATCTGAGTAAAATCATTCCTGCCGGCCTGCTTGAGCTCTGCCACATCTATACCGCAGTGGTCGGATGAGACCGCCGTCAGCAGTCCGTCGGATAATGCCTGCCAAAGAGCCTCGCAGTCCTCACGATCCCGCAAAGCAGGGGAGCAAACGAACTTAGCCGCTTCATTGAAATCCGGATTATCCAGAACTTCCTTAGTGGTGGTCAGATAGTGAGTGCAAGTCTCGCCGGAAACCCGCTGGCCAGTTCCCTTGGCCTTTTGTAATTCGGCAATGGCTTCCCGACAGGTCATATGAGCAATATAAAGAGGCGTATCGGTCTGACCAGCCAGATAAATAGCCCGGCGTACCGCCTCCGCCTCAGTAAAAGGCGGACGGGAAACATAATGGTAATGCGGCGTCAGTTGGCCCTTCTTTACACACTCGCTGCGGAGGAAATTCAGGATCTCTCCATTCTCTGCGTGCACAAATACCGTAGCGCCAACCTGTCGGCTCTTCTCCAGAATACGGAAGAAAGTACCGTCATCTACATGAAGCGGAGAGCCGTTGTAGGCCATAAAAATCTTGATGCTGGAAATGCCTCTCCGAGGAAATTCTTCGATCTCATCAAAGATACTGTCCATAATATATGTTACCATGGAATGCAGTGCAAAATCCACACAAGACTTATCCTTCGCCCGCACATTGATTCGATAATCAATGGAATCCAGCAGTCCGCGATCCGGATCCTGCGGAGCAAAGTCCACAATGGTGGTCGTGCCGCCTACAATAGCAGAGTCGGTCGTCTCATATCCGGCGGTGTCACGGTTGCCGACATTACACAGGGCGGAAAAGTGGGTGTGCTGGTCTACGCCTCCCGGAAACACATATTTACCTTTGGCGTCTATCACAAGATCTGCAGCTTCATCCAAATGTGTCCCCATTGCGCGGATCACATCGCCCTCCACCAGGATATCCCCCACATACTCTTGTTCTGCGGTTACAATTGTGCCTCCTTTAATCAAGGTACGCATACTGTCATCTCCTAAAATATCAATTCTTGTTTGGTAAACATGGGAAAGCCTACGATATTCTTCTGCTCTGGGAAGCCCCAAGTAGACACCTTGCTGGTACGCAGCCCCATATCTACCATGGCTTCCGCAAATTTAACTGCTGGCATTACCCCATCCAACACGGGAACGCCCAGCTGGGCGGACAGGTCCTCAACAAAGTCCACGAAACCAGCGCACCCCAGCAAAATACATTCGGCGCCGTCCTGCTGCACGGCTAACTTCCCCTGATAGGCTAACGCTTCCAATCCCTTCTTGGGGTCCCTGCCAAATTCCAGCACGCTCAAACCTGTGGATCGGATAGAACGGCAAAACTTTTCCGCTCCATAGTTGGACACCACATCCTCTGTAACCTTGCGGGACCGATCCAACACCGATACGATAGAAAAGTACGGCGCTATAAATTTGGCAGCAGCAATGGCCGACTCACAGATACCCAGCACAGGCTTGGAGGTGACCTCTCTGGCTGCCTGAAGCCCAGGGTCACCAAAGCAGGCGATGATAAATGCATCGGCGCCTTCCTCTCGGTCTCCCCGGATCACTTCTTTCAGGACCCCCGGAACAGCCAAATACTCATCCACATAACATTCGATGCTGTCCGGCCCGGATGCCGGAGTAACCGCCCAAACCTGAGTGTCGCTGCGTGCCACTCGACGTGCTAAATTTTCTATACTTTCAGTCATGGATTGCGTCGTGTTGGGATTGATGATTTTGATCTTCACAATTTTCCCTCCTCTTGGTCCAAAGCCTGAACCATCTCCATCAGCAGCTCAGCTCCCTGGTACAAGTCCTCAGGAGCGCTGTATTCTCGGATAGAGTGGCTAATCCCGTCTTTGCTGGGAATGAACAGAAGCATGGAGGGCACCGCTTTTCCCCAATTCATCAGATCGTGTCCTGCACCGCTGAACATTCTGCGAAAACGGATACCGCGGTTGCGGCACAGTGTCTCGCTCAGCTTTATCAGCTTAGAACTGCACTGGGTAGGCGACTGGCGAATATATTCTTCGCCTACCAGCTCCGGGTGCTCTTTCAGCACGGAGTCAATGACCTGATCCATGGGCTCCATCGTTGGGTTGCGCAGTTCCACAATAAACTCCACCTTGCCCGGAATCACATTGACCGCTCCTGGGAACACCTGAAGGGTTCCTACAGTGCAGACCATATCCGGCGAAGCGGCCTCAGTCCGTTCCATAAGCTGGGTAATGATCCGGCAGGCTTTCACCAGCGCGTCATCCCGCAGATGCATGGGTGTGCTGCCTGCATGATTGGCACAGCCGGAAACCGTCATGCGATAGCGCACGATGCCCACAATACCATCAACCACGCCTATTTGCATCCTTTCAGCTTCTAATACCCCGCCCTGCTCAATATGTAACTCCAAGTAACACTGATATTGGGTCAGATCTCTCCGGCAGGCGCCGACCTGCTCCATTGTAAGTCCGTGGAGGGCCAGATTTGGCCGCATAGCTTCATCAATCTCTCCACCGGTAAATGCCTTACTTCCAAAAGTTCCGCCAATGACATTGCCTTCCTCCTCGGTAAATGCAATCACCTGGATGGGATGCCGATTTTGATATCCCAACTCCTTAAGGCGCTGCACACACTCGATTCCGGACAACACACCATAGGTTCCGTCGTAAATCCCGCCCCCCGGCACCGTATCGATGTGGGATCCAATACAAATGATCTCTCCCTGACCGGGAAGCGTACCGATCAGATTCCCTACAGGATCGACGGATGTTTGAAGTCCTGCCTGTTCCATGCACTGTTGAACATAGATTCGTCCTTCGTCATAGGCAGGGGTATACGGCAATCGTGTGGTTCCTTCTTTCGGCACAAAACCGATTCGCCCAAGTTGGGTCAAATGATCATATAAGCGGGGGCCGTTGATCATACTCATGCGGGGTCCCCCTCAGTCTCATGGGATCTGACAAACTCCTCCAGCTCCTGCAGCCCCTGCTCCAGGCACTGCATGGATGTCGCATAGGACAGACGGATATATCCCTCGCCAAATTCGCCAAAGGCCGTACCGGGTACCACTACCACCTGCCGTTCTTCCAGCAGTTTCATGGCAAATTCTTCACAAGGCATACCCAGTTGACTGATGTCAATAAATGCGTAGAAAGTCCCAGCCGGAGCATGGCAGGACAAACCAGGGATCTCAGATATCCGCTTCATCACATAGTCACGGCGCAGGCGGTACTGCTCCACCATATACTTCAAGTGGTCTTGTGGACCTTCCAAAGCTTCAATAGCCGCGACCTGGCAGGGAGTGGCCGCACAAGCACTGACATTTTCCTGCAGCTTGACCATATTCCGGATCACATTTTCCGGTCCGGCAGCATAACCGATACGCCAACCGGTCATCGCATAGGTTTTGGAAAGGCTATCAATAACCAGGGTCCGTTCTTTCATTCCAGGCAGAGCAGCAAAGCTTGTATAAGTCCTTCCATCAAAGAGGATGTGCTTATACACCTCATCAGCCAAGATCACCAAGTCCTGCTTCTGGGCCAATTCGGCCAGTTGGAGCAGCGTTTCAGTGCTGGCTACAGCTCCTGTGGGGTTGCATGGGCTGTTTAGAATAATGGCCTTTGTCTTATCGGTAACAGCTTCGGCAATAGCGGATACATCCAAATCAAATCCCCGTTGTGCGTTGGTTTTCACCGACACCGGCACGCCGCCGCACATCCGAATCTGTTGAACATAATTAGTCCAGCAGGGTTCGTTGACGATAACCTCATCCCCAGGATTCAGCAGCACTTTCAGCGCCAAAAACAAGGCTCCCATGGCTCCAGGCGTCACCACAATTTGGCTTGCAGGATCGTAAGAGAGTCCCTCTGTGCGATGGAGATACTCTGCAATCGCCTGGCGCAGAGCCAGCAGCCCTGCATTTTCTGAATACTTGGTCTTTCCTTCCCGAATGGCCCTGCACCCAGCCTCCACTACGTTCGGCGAGGCAGTAAAATCCGGCTCTCCCAGTGTAAAACTAATTACATGATCGTACTCCAGCGCCTTATTGAACATTTTTCGAATCTTGGAGGGTTGGATCTGCTGAGTGTTATCTGAAATTTGAATCATATAGGTAACTCCTTTCTACTCCGATTCTTCCGTTCCCTTAATTTGAGAACAGTCATCAATATTCCAAATGCCAAGGAAAGCACCGCTGCAAATACGATACGATATTCTTGCGGAAGAAGAAATCCCACGGTATTGACTGGGATCCAAAAGAGAGGAATCGTTTTAAACAGAGTAAAATCGATCAATTCTCCCCAATCTACAGAGTCCACCGCTTGGCGTGGAGTGATATGCTGTCCCGCCAAAAAGCGGATTTCAGCATAATTTCCACATACTCGCATCAGAGCGGAATGAATAGGAGCAAAAAACAGATTATTGGTAACGCTGGTAAAAAAGGCCTGTGCCAGAGCATTTCCATATCCCGGAAGAAGACCTGCTGCCATGGCTTGCCGGGTACCTTGGCTGAACACGGTAAAGGCCAGCGTGACAAGGACGCCTCCTATTCCCCAACTCAGGCTTTTGAACCAAGTCGCCCGGTTGATCTGCCAAGTTCCCTCCAACAGACGTCCGGAGAGCAACTCACCCGCCGTAGCATAGACAGCGAATTGTGCAAAACCTGCCAGATAAGGATACGCTGTATTGACCTTGGCAAAGCCTCCTGTGACGCAAAAGAGTACCGTGAACACAGCCAACAACCCATAAGCAACTGCCCACCAAATATCGCTTCGTTTCATATGCATCCCCTAACTTTTGTACCCCAAATATAGCAAAATGGAACCGGCGTTAAAATTCAGCGCCAGTTCCATTTTATGTAGTCTGTATATTATTTGGACAAGCCTTCTGTGTCCCGATGTAAGACCAACGAATCTTTATATACTACCAAAGGATAATGCAGTTTAGCCAATACAGGCGGTACATTTTTTCCGAGTTTTATTTATAGCGCATCAAAATCGATCTTGTTGGTTGATACAGGAAGACTCTGGATCATCTGTACCCGGTTACGCACATTCATTTTGGTATATATGCTGTGGAAATGTTTTTTTACCGTATGGATACTGATATTCATTTTTTGAGCGATATCTTCATTGGACAGCCCGTGTACGGCCAAATCTAACATTTCCCCTTCTCGACTGGTCAAGCCGTACTGGCTGCACAACTTTTCATGATATCCTTTTGCGTAAAAATAGCGGGTGTCTCCCTTTTTTGCTTCATATACTAAACGGTATGCAAAGTGCTTGTGCAACTGCTCCAATACAAACATATCCCGTTCGCTAAACGGAGGCTTATCAGCTTGCCGGTACAATTTCAATAAGCCGACCGGTTCTTCTCGAAAGGAGATGGAAAGGCCGACGGAATATGCCAAGTGATTGGGCAGATAGAAGTTCCGGTAGATTCCGCTGCTATTCACCTGTTCATCCGAAGATGGCATAGATTCCCGAAAAGCACCGCCTTTACAGGTATACAGCGCCCAGCGAAAAGCATCTGAATTCAGGCTTTCCTGCATCCAGACATCGACAGCCTGCTGAGGCAGATGAAAAGCCGCTGGGGCCTGAAACTGATAGGATTCATTCTCCGCAATAGAGATTCGGGCAAAAATTGCGCTATCATACGAAATCAAAAAAGGAAGCCATCGGTTGAGAATTTCATGCTGCATTTCCTCTACGGTATAGATAAATGAAATATTGTATGCGATCTCATTGAGGCGTATCCATTCGTTTTCATTTAAAAATGCCATATCAATATCTCCCTTAACATTTGTATCCAGCCATAAGCAAAGCTCAAAAAGATAACAGTATCAATGAATTCCGACCACAATCGCAATGAAAGCGTTCCCATCGTAGAAAGCATTCTAACTCGGTCACGGGTGTAGATGTTCGAAATGCAGATGTGCCACATTATCTCTGACATAACATTCTCCCCACCCTTTCTTTGTCCGATCAGGTCTTGGCGTTCCCATAAATACACCCGATCCTATCGATAAGCTTCTCGCGTTATGCTGCCATTATTATATCAGGCAGAAGGCTGAAAAGCAATTCCAAACAGAAAGCTAAAAAGCAAAGTAATAGGGCTGCATCTCCACGATCACGATGTCGGGACATTAAAAATCTCAATTTTGAAACCATTCTTGACAGCAGGCATTTTCTTCACCTTTTCAGAGGCGAACGAAGCATAAACTTCCGTACGTGATCTACCTCTGCGCGGGCGGTATCATCGCGTTTTCGCCGCTGCTCATCCGCCTGCTTGCAGCGGAGAACTACCTGAGCTCCGCAAATGTCAAGTATTTTGTGCGAAAAGATAGAATAAATTTTTAGAGCGTTCACGCCGCCCGGTCAAACGCTATCTTGAAAGCCTCCGCCGAGGACATAAAGCTGAGGATTTCTCTCGGGTAATCATTGAGCCACAGGTCGATGTATTTTGCCAGCGTGAGCTGCTGGATTGGCTGCGGCGTGTGGTGGCAGTCACGTTCAAAGAGGACTGCCTGCTCGTTGAGCCACTTTTCGACCTGCCTGGGCGTCAGTCCCTCCGGCGGGTGGACGGTTTTCTGCTGGGACTTGATGCGTTTGCCGTTGTAGTCATAGCCCATGGAGACCACGATGAGATAGCTGCTGCCGCGCTTGCGGATGCTTGCCATAAACCGAGCCCTGGTCTGTATGGAGGATCGTCGGTTCCTCACGGCCCTTTAGCATTTCCACTACGTCTGCTAACCCATCTATATATTGATCACGACCTCCTCGACGCTCAGACAATTTCCATGTCAGGATTTGCTTCGTGATTATATCAAAATAGAGGGTACATCGAAATTGAATCGCCGAGATAAAATGCCGAAAACCTTCGCGGCGGCTACAAACTATAAACCGGAATGTGTCTTGATAATTCAGGATTCTGAGACTATAATAAACAAGAATCTACTTTTATGATTCGATATATGTTGGGAGTGGTGACAGATGGGCGATGCAGCAATAATAATCTTCTGGTCGCTTGCGTATGCCTGCATGGTCATATACAGCTTCATTTACAGGAAGGAAAAAAAGCCTTTCATGCCATTGATTGCTGGTGCTTTAAATTTTGGATGGGAGATTCACGCTCTTATCACGTCAGGCGGCAACTGGGGACACATTGCATGGCTGACTCTAGATTGTTTCATCCTTGTATACAATCTATACATTCTTGGCGATTTCAAAAAGCGGCTGTCTTATGCAGCTGCGGTCGCAGCTTGCATTATTGGTTTATATGGAGCCTTTTCTATTACATCCTTTGATGGTATGTTGATTTCATCTTTTGTGATTGATATCATTATGGCCGTAGAGTATGTATGTACCATTAAACACATTTCTCCAAGAGGACGCACCATTATCGGTGTATTCCGGCTGATAGGAGACTTGTTCGCATGGCTTGTAAACAAAGGATTCTCTGTTATTGTTTTTGTGATCGGTGCAATCGTCCTGCTTATAAATCTGCTTTACGTTGCTTATTGTTTTGAACTGGAGAAAAATAATTCACGCACTCACAGGAATCAGAAACGAGAGAAACACAAAAAGAAATAACTCTCTGATATATTAACACCGGGTGACGGATATACCTGGGGTTGAGCAGGATATCTGGGAGCAATCTGGAGAGATTATTAACCGTTGGAACCGAATGCGATATGATCTTATGGGTGAGCAGAGGAGAAAAGCCTCTCTGCTCACCGTGGACCTCGCATCCGTGACGGTGGAGCTAAATCTCCGTGAGAGCGGGGCTTGTTTTCCGTGCAAGTGGAGCTCTGTACTCGAAATTTACAGGGACGCTGCGCCATGTGGCAGGTACCTAATGGGGCTGCAAGAATACATGAACATAAAGTATCTAGAGGCGGCCATGGACGACGCCCCTATTGTCGGCTGACTTCACTCAGCCGGAGCCTTAAATAGTTTTGCACATAGATCTTGACGGGACCCTCATCCCTATACCTCCAATATGACAGTAACGGAACGTTTCGCAACGTCCCGTTACTATTGTCTCATGCCTGTCCATGCGCGGGGTGGTTTGACGGTTACGGTTTTAAGACAGCCGGCAAAGGAAAGAGGATACCCTAAAAATTAGGTATCCTCTCGGAAATTAGGTATCTGTGGCACGCTTTTGGTGAAATCGACGGAGTTTTTACCATCAACACAAAAGGTAAAAGGGACGCCGCGCTTTCCTCATTGACAATTCGACGGGGAATGCTATAATCTGCTATGTCTGAAAAAATGTAAAATTGTATCGCAGAGGTGCCGCCGCGAGGCGGAGAATAGAGAATCCGGTGCGAATCCGGAACGATGCAGTCACTGTGTACGGGAGCGGCCTGCGTAGCCACTGGGAAACTGGGAAGGGCAGCGCCGCGATGAACGAAGTCAGGAGACCTGCCTCTGCGGGAAATCTCAAGCCCGCTGCACACAGGCTGATATTTCTGCGAGTTTACCCGCGGCGCGATTTTTTCGCGGCGCGGTGTTGCTGGTTGGAATCGTGAGAGCGGCTGTGGGTCACCATGGCCGCTTTTATATTTCTTTCAGAACGATTTTTGAAGAAGAAGGTAAAGAGAAACATGAAAAAAGCACTTGCAATCCTGCTCACAGCCGTAATGCTGCTGGGCGTGCTGACCGCCTGCGGCAGCAAGAAGGACGACGCTGCCGACGACACGCAGAACACGGAGGGCGCCGACAAGGCCGCGGCCGACAATGTCGCCGCGCTCATTGACGCGATCTATGTTCAGGAGCGCACCGATGAGACCGACGCGCAGTGCGAGGCTGCCAAGGCTGCCTGGGACGCGCTGACCGACGAGCAGAAGGCCATGGTCGAGGGTGAGGAAGCGAGCCCCGAGTATTTCGGCCTTGACACGGGCGATGCGTCCAAGGACGATCCCCGCAACCAGGACGACATCGGCGAGAACGAGCTTCTGGTCGTCTCCTTCGGCACGTCCTACAACGACAGCCGCGTCAACGATATCAAGAGCATCGAGGACGCCCTGCAGGAGGCCTATCCTGACTGGTCCGTCCGCCGCGCCTTCACGGCTCAGATCATCATCAACCACATTCAGGCCCGCGACGGCGAGAAGATCGACAACATGACCCAGGCGCTCGACCGCGCTGTGGCCAACGGCGTCAAGAACCTCGTCGTGCAGCCGACGCACCTGATGCACGGCGCGGAGTATGACGAAATGTGTGCTGCCATCGACGAGTACCGCGACCGGTTCGAATCTGTCTCCATCGCAGAGCCCCTGCTCGGCGAGGTCGGCAGCGACGCGACCGTCATCAACGCCGACAAGGAAGTTGTCGCCAAGGCCATCACCGCCGCCGCGGTCGAGGCAAGCGGCTTTGACTCTCTCGAGGCTGCCAAGGAAGCTGGCACCGCGTTCGTCTTCATGGGCCACGGCACCGCACACGTCGCCAAGGTCAGCTACAGCCAGATGAGCGCCCAGATGCAGAACCTTGGCTATGAGAACGTCTTCATCGGCACGGTCGAGGGCGAGCCGGAGGAGACCTCCTGCGAGTCCGTCATCGAGGCCGTCAAGGCCGCGGGCTACACCAACGTCATCCTGCGCCCGCTGATGGTCGTTGCGGGTGACCACGCCAACAACGACATGGCCGGCAGCGACGACGATTCCTGGAAGACTATGTTCGAGGCTGCCGACTTCACCGTCGACTGCCAGATCGCGGGCCTCGGCGAGATTGCCGACATCCAGGCGCTGTACATCGCCCACACCCAGGCCGCCATTGACGCCCTGAACGCATAAAAAGGATCAAAAAGGGGCTTCGAAGCGATTGTGCACCGCTTCGGAGCCTTTTCCAGATGGAGGTACTTCCCAATGAAAAGAACACTGACACTGATACTGACCGTGCTGATGCTCTGCACGCTGCTTTTCGGCTGCGGGCAGAAGAGCGGGGACGGCGATCCGCAGGACACGAACACCGAGCCCGCGCTTGCCGACGGCGTTTACACCGCGGATTTCAGCACCGACAGCAGCATGTTCCACGTGAACGAGGCATGCAAGGGCAAGGGGACGCTGACGGTCGAAAACGGCCAGATGACGATCCACATCAGCCTGCCGTCCAAGAGCATTCTGAACCTCTTCTGCGGCACGGCGGAGGACGCGCAGAAGGACGGCGCGGCGCTCTTGCAGCCCACGACCGACACCGTCACCTATTCCGACGGCCTGAGCGAGGAGGTCAATGGCTTTGATATCCCAGTGCCCGCGCTGGACGAGGAGTTCGACGTCGCCATCATCGGCACGAAGGGCAAGTGGTACGACCACAAGGTCTCCGTGACGAACGCCGTTTTGAAGGAAGACGACACCGCCGCGCCCGCCGAGACGCTGGCCGACGGCACCTACACGATCGCCGTGACGCTTGAGGGCGGCAGCGGCAAGGCGAGCATCCAGTCACCCTGTACGCTGACGGTCGCGGACGGCAAAATGACCGCCACCATCGTCTGGAGCAGCAGCCACTATGACTATATGCTCGTGGACGGCGAGCGCTGCGACGTGCTCTCGACCGAAAACGGCTCGACGTTTGAGATCCCCGTCGCCGCGCTGGATACGCCGCTTGCCGTGGTCGGCGATACCACCGCCATGAGCACGCCGCACGAGATCGACTACACGCTGACGTTCGACGCCTCGAGTGCCGAGGTGAACAGATGAGACGCCTGCCGCGCGCGCTTCTCACGCTGTTGGCCGTGCTGACGCTCTGCGCCTGCGGGGACAAAGCGCAGGACGGTTCGAACGGCGAAGACGCGGCGGTCGCGTGGGATGCTCTGTCGTTTGACAAGTCCATGCCGCTTGACTACGCCGCGCAGTTTTCCGTTTCCTACGCGGGTGACGAGTACAAGTGCATCACCATCGGGCAGGATCAGGAATTCCTGCTCGTGACGGAGGGTGCGGCCGTGCCCGGCGGCGTGCCGGAGGGCGTGACAGTTTTGCAGCAGCCGCTTGATGAAATATATCTGGTCGCCAGCGCGGCGATGGACAGCTTTGCCCAGTTGGACGCGGTCGACAGCATCCGCTTCAGTGGACGCAAGGAGTCGGACTGGTATATCGAGCAGGCGAAGGAGGCCATGAGCGCGGGTGACATGCTTTACGCGGGCAAATACTCCGAGCCTGATTACGAGCTTATCTTGTCGCAGGGCTGCGATCTGGTGCTTGAAAACACGATGATCTACCACTCGCCCGAGGTCATCGAGCAGTTTGAAACGCTGGGCATCCCCGTGCTCGTGGAAATGTCCAGCTACGAGAGCGAGCCGTTTGGCCGCATGGAGTGGGTCAAGCTCTACGGTGCGCTCATCGGCAAGGAGAACGAGGCCGCGGCGCTGTTTGAGGAGAAAATGGACAGCGTTTCAGGCATTCTGGGCGCTGCGCCCACGGGAAAGACCGTCACATTCTTCTATGTGACGAGCAACGGCGCGGTCAATGTGCGAAAGTCGACGGACTATGTCGCTAAATCCATCGCCATGGCGGGCGGGGAATACGTCTCCTTTGACAACACGGAAGAGGAGAACGCCCAGTCCACCGTCACCATCCAGATGGAGGCATTTTACAGCGGCGCGCACGACGCGGATGTGCTCATCTACAACAGCATCATCGACGGCGGGCTTACGACGATCGATGAGCTTTTAGCACTCGAACCGCTGCTCGGCGACTTTAAGGCCGTGCAGGACGGAAACGTTTGGTGCCTGACGAAGGACTTTTATCAGGAATCGCTCGAATTGAGCGACCTCGTCGTGGATCTCCACACCGTTTTGAGCGGGGCGGATACGCCGCTCCGTTTTTTGACAAAGCTGCAATAATTTTTGACTGGAAAGTTGAAACAGACAGGAGGGGCGGGCATGGAGCAGAAGCGGAAAACACGGACGTGGTGCGGCTTTTTGCTGCTGCTCGTCCTTTTGGCTGTTTTTTTGATCTGGAATTTATTCGCGGGCAGCGTGCAGCTCTCCGCGTCTCAGATAGGACAAATTCTGCTCGGCGGCGGGGATGACCTGACGCAAAAGCAGATCATTATGCAAATTAGATTGCCGCGCATGGCGTCGGCGCTCATTTTAGGCGGTGCGCTGTCCGTGTCGGGGTATCTTCTGCAAACGTTTTTCCACAATCCCATCGCGGGGCCGTTCGTGCTGGGCATTTCGTCGGGGGCGAAGCTCGCGGTGTCGATCGCGATGATCGTTTTCCTCAGCCGCGGCGTCAGATCATCGTCAGCGCTGCTCATCGGCGCGGCGTTCATCGGCGCGATGCTCTCGATGGGCCTCATCCTGCTCATTTCGCAGCGGGTCAATCAGATGAGCCTTCTCGTCGTCTGCGGCGTGATGATCGGCTACATCTGCTCGGCGCTGACGGATTTTCTCGTCACGTTCGCGGACGATTCAAACATCGTGAACCTGCACAACTGGTCGAACGGCTCGTTTTCCGGCATGAAGTGGGAAAACGTGACGACGATGGCGTGGGTGTGCAGGATCGCGCTGATTTTGACATTTTTCCTCTCCAAGCCGATCCGCGCCTATCAGCTCGGCGAGGTCTACGCGCGCAACATGGGCGTGCCGATCAAGGCGTTCCGCGCGGCGCTCATCCTGCTCTCCAGCGTGTTATCTGCCTGCGTGACGGCCTTCGCCGGCCCCATCTCGTTTGTCGGCATCGCGCTGCCGCACCTGATGAAGGCGCTTTTCAAGACGGCGGAGCCGCTTTTGCTGATCCCGGCGAGCTTCCTCGGCGGGGGCATCTTCTGCCTTGCGTGTGATCTCATCGCGCGCACGGCCTTTGCGCCCACGGAGGTCAGCATCAGCTCGGTCACGGCGGTGTTCGGCGCGCCGGTCGTCATCTACATGATGGTGCGCAGAAAGGCGGGGCGGGAATGAGCGGCTATTTGGAGACAAAGAATTTATCCGTCGGCTACCACGGCAAGTCCCTCATCGAGGATGTGTCCCTCTGCGTGCAGAGGGGAAAGATCGTTACGCTGATCGGGCCGAACGGCTCGGGCAAGTCGACGATCCTGAAAACCGTCATCGGTCAGCTGCCGGAGCTTTCCGGCACAGTGTATCTGGATGGCGAGACGATGCGCTCGCGCAGCCGCAACGACGTCGCGCGGCGCATGGCGATCTTGATGACCGCGCGCGTCGAACCGGAGCTCATGACCTGCCGCGATGTGGTCAGCTCGGGCCGCTATCCCTACACGGGAAGGCTCGGCGTCCTGCGGGACGAAGATAAGAAGATCGTCGAGCAGTCGCTTTCTCAGGTGGACGCGCTCGCGTTCGCCGACGCGCCGTTTTCCGCCGTCAGCGACGGCCAGCGGCAGCGCATTCTGCTCGCAAGGGCCCTGTGCCAGCAGCCGCAGCTTATCGTGCTCGACGAGCCGACGAGCTTTTTGGACATCCGCTACAAACTGGAACTGCTCTCCGTCCTCAAGCGCATGGTGCGCGAAAACGACCTCGCCGTGCTGCTCTCGCTCCACGAGCTCGATCTGGCGCGGCGCATTTCGGACACAGTCATCTGCGTCGCAGGCGACCGCATCGACCGCATCGGCACGCCGGAGGAGATCTTCACGAGCGACTACATCGCGCAGCTCTATCACTTGGAGCGCGGGAAGTACGACGAGTGCTTCAGCACATTGGAATTTGTACCGTAGCGCATACAAGTAAAAACGCTTTATAGAGATTGCAGAAGGAGGGGAGACCATGCAGAAGGCAGCGCCGAGATTGCTCATTGCCGGAACGAACAGCGGCTGCGGCAAGACGACGGTGGCCTGCGCGATCTTGCAGGCGCTTGTCGACGGCGGCGTTTCTGTCGCCGCGGCGAAGTGCGGTCCCGATTACATTGACCCCATGTTCCACCGCGAGATCATCGGCGCGAAGAGCAGCAATTTGGACCCCTTCTTTTTTGACGACGACACGCTGCGCTTCCTCCTCGCGCAAAACGGCGCAGGGAAGGACGTGACGGTCATCGAGGGCGTGATGGGCTATTACGACGGCATCGGCCTTGATTCCTCGCGCGCGAGCACCTTTGAGGTCGCGCAGCGGACGGAAAGTCCCGTCGTGCTCGTGCTGAACGCGAAGGGCGCGGGACTGTCGGTGCTGGCCGTGCTCGACGGTTTTCTGCACTTTGCGCCGGAAAACCGCATCCGCGGTGTCATTCTGAACGGCTGCACGGCGATGAGCTATCCGACGCTTGCGCGGGCGATCGAAGAACGCTTCGGCGTGCGCGCCTGCGGCTTTCTGCCGCAAATGCCCGACTGCTCGCTCGAGAGTCGTCACCTTGGCCTCATCACCGCGGCAGAGGTGAATGATCTGAAAGAAAAGATGCAGCGTCTCGCCGCTAAGGCGCAGGAGACGATCGATTTGAACGCGCTGCTGCAAATCGCGAAGAGCGCGCCGCCGCTTACATTCACGCCGCCGGACATTCCGGTGGCGGGCGAGCATGTGCGCATCGGCGTCGCGCGCGACAGGGCATTTTGCTTTTACTATGAAGACAGTCTGGAACTCCTGCGCCGCTTAGGGGCGGAGCTTGTGCCGTTCAGTCCGCTGTCAGATGAACGCTTACCGGAAGACCTGCACGGCCTGTACCTCGGCGGCGGCTATCCCGAGCTCTACGCGGAGCGGTTGGAGGCAAACGCCGCCATACGCGCTTCTATCCGCGCGGCGGTGGAAAGGGGACTGCCCTGCGTCGCCGAGTGCGGCGGCTTTATGTACCTGACGCAGTCCATCGCGGGACATGCGATGGCGGGCGTTTTATCGGGCAGCTGCTTCGACGCGGGGAAGCTGACGCGCTTTGGCTACGCGACATTGACGGCGCAGCGGGATTCGATGCTGTTTGCCGCGGGCGAGCAGATCCCCGCGCACGAGTTCCACCGCTGGGATGCGGAAAATCCGGGCGAGGACTTCCTCGCGGAAAAGCCGAGCGGAAGAAGCTGGCGCTGCGCGTATGCGGGCGAAACGCTCTACGCGGGCTATCCGCATTTCCACTTTTACGCAAACCTGAGCGCCGCGGTGCGCTTTGTTGAAGCCTGCCGAAAGGAGAAACACCGCTATGAGTGAGCCGATGAAGCCGATGGAAATTGAACAGCGCAGCTTCGAGATCATCACGGAGCTGCTGGGGGACCGCGTGCTCGACCCCGAAAACGAGCTTGTCATCAAGCGTGTCATCCACACGACGGCAGATTTTGACTATGCCGACAATCTGACGTTTTCCGACCACGCGGTGCGCAAGGGCATCGCCGCGCTGAAAGGCGGCTGCGACATCGTCACCGACACGCAGATGGCGAAAGCTGGCATCAACAAGACGATCTTCGCGAGCCTCGGCGGCGAGGTGCACTGCTTCATGTCCGACCCCGACGTCGCGCAGGAGGCGAGATCGCGCGGCGTGACGCGGGCGTTCGTCTCGATGGAAAAGGCGGCGGCGCTTGAAAAGCCCTGCATCTTCGCCATCGGCAACGCACCGACGGCGCTGCTGTCGTTAGAGCAGCTGATGGAAGAGGAAAAAGCCGCCCCCGCGCTCATCATCGGCGTGCCGGTGGGCTTTGTGAATGTGGAGATGAGCAAGGAGCGCATCATCGAAAAGGCGCGCGCGCCGTACATCGTCGCGCGTGGACGCAAGGGCGGCAGCAACGTGGCCGCGGCCATCTGCAACGCCCTGCTCTATCAGATCAGGCGGTAAAAAGATGGAAGAATATCTCGTAAAGGACGGTAAGCGCCTGCGCCTCGGCTATACGACCGGCTCGTGCGCCGCCGCGGCGGCCAAGGCTGCGGCGTGGATGCTGCTGACGGGCAGGAGGAAGGAGTCCATCCGCCTGCAAACGCCCAAGGGCATCGAGCTGAACCTCAAAGTGCTGGACATTCAGATGCTCGCGGACGAGGCGCGTTGCGCCATTCAAAAGGACAGCGGCGACGACCCCGACGTGACGCGCGGCACGCTCATTTTTGCCGCGGTGAAAAGATCAGATAAGTCCGGCGTGACCATCGACGGCGGCGAGGGCGTTGGCCGCGTGACGAAGCCGGGACTTGACCAGCCCGTGGGAGCGGCGGCTATCAACTCTGTGCCGCGGCAGATGATCGAAGAGAACGTGCGCGAGGTCTGCATGCTCGTCGGATATGACGGCGGCATTGACGTGACGATCTCCGCGCCGGGGGGCGAGGCGCTCGCGAAAAAGACCTTCAACCCGCGCCTCGGCATCGAGGGCGGCATCTCCATTCTGGGCACGACCGGCATCGTCGAGCCGATGAGCGAGCAGGCATTGCTTGACACCATCCGCGTGGAACTGCGGCAGCGGCGCGAGAACGGCGCGGACTACATCCTCCTTGCGCCCGGCAACTACGGCGCAGACTACATCCGCGATTTTATCGGGCTTGACCCGAAGACGGCGGTGCTGACGTCGAACTTCATCGGCGACAGCCTGGAATTCTGCAAGGAATTCGGTTTTCACGGCGCGCTGCTCATCGGGCACATTGGTAAGTTCGTCAAGCTCGCGGGCGGCATGTGGAACACGCACTCGAAATTCGGCGACTGCCGCGTGGAGATCATCGCCTCGCACAGCGCGGCGCTGGGCCTGCGCGCAGAACGCACGGAGGAAATTCTGCACTGCGCCACCTGCGACGACGCGCTGCGCATCTTGGACGAAGAGGGGTTGAAGGATGCCTTCCTCGTGCGTCTGGGACAGCGCATCGGCACGATGCTCGGCTATAAGAGCGGCGAACTCCAGAGCGGCGCGATCTTATTTTCAAAAGAATACGGTTTCCTCTGCGAAACGGAAGGCGCGGAGGAACTGCTCGAACAGATCAGGGAGGGCTGAACGTGGTACATTTTGTTGGCGCCGGAAGCGGCGCGCCTGATCTCATCACGCTGCGGGGCGCAAGGCTCCTTGGCGAAGCAGATGTGGTGATCTACGCGGGTTCGCTGGTGAATCCCGAGCTGCTTACACTCACGAAACCGGGCTGCGAGGTTCACGACAGCGCGAAGCTGACGCTTGAAGAGGTCATCGCCCTCATCGAGCGGGCGGAGCGCGAGGGAAAGACCACCGTGCGATTGCACACGGGCGACCCGAGCATTTACGGCGCGGTGCGCGAGCAGTTCGATGCGCTCACAGAGCGCGTCATCGACTTTGATGTCTGCCCCGGCGTCAGCTCGTTCTGCGGCGCGGCGGCGGCGCTGCGGGCGGAATACACGCTGCCGAACGTGAGCCAGACGGTCATCATCACGCGCACGGCGGGCCACACGCCGGTACCCGAGCGTGAGTCCATCCGCAGCTTGGCCGCGCATCAGGCGACGATGGTGCTGTTCTTGAGCACCTCACTCACAGAAAAGCTGCAAGGCGAGCTCCTTGCGGGCGGCTATGGAGAGACAACGCCCGCGGCCGTCGTTTACAAGGCGACATGGCCGGAGGAGAAGATCTTCCGCTGCACGGTGGGCACGCTGCATAAGACGGTGACGGAAAACGGCATGAAAAAGACGGCGTTGATCGTGGTGGGCGGCTGCCTTGGCGGCGAGTATCTGCGCTCGCTGCTCTACCATCCCGACTTTACGACGGAATACCGCAAGGGGAAGGCATGAAGATCGCAATTTTTGCCTACAGCCACGGCGGCTGCGCGGCAGCGCGGCGCGTTCGCGCGGTGCTGGCGGAGGTGGAAACCGTCTGCTACGCGGTACCGCGATTGGAAGAAGCGGGCTTCCTGCCGCTTGCGAAGGACATCTACCGCGAGCGCTTTTCGTCGATGGATGCGCTCATCTTCATCGGCGCGTGCGGTATCGCCGTGCGTGAGATCGCGCCGTATCTTGTGAGCAAAAAGACCGATCCCGCGGTGCTCTGCATCGACGAGAAAATGCAGTTTGTCATTCCGCTGCTCTCCGGTCATATCGGCGGGGCGAACGATCTGGCGCGCCGCCTTGCCGCGGCGCTCGGCGCATCGGCGGTCATCACGACGGCGACGGATGTGAACGGTAAATTTGCTGTCGACGCCTGGGCGGCGAAAAACGGCTGCGCCATCTCGAGCATGCCGCTTGCGAAAAAGGTCGCGGCGGAGATTTTAGAGCACGACGTGCCGCTTGTGAGCGATTTTCCGATCAAGGGTGCATTGCCCGGCGGAATTGTGGAAAAAACGCAGGGCGCGCTGGGAATTGTGATCGGATACTGCACGAAAGAACCGTTTGCCGAAACGCTGCACCTCACGCCGAGAGTATTGCGTGTCGGCATCGGCTGCCGCAGGGGAACTGCACAGGAAACCATTGAAGCCGCCGTTGCAGCGGTGCTTTCTGCGCATCAGCTGGATCCAAGCGCGGTCAAGGGCGTCTATTCCATTGACTTAAAGCAGCAGGAGGCGGGGCTGCTTGCCGCCTGCGCGAAGCACAACTGGCCGACGGTATTTTACACGGCAGAGGAATTGCGCAGCGTACCGGGCGAATTTACGGATTCCCCCTTCGTGCAGGAGATGACGGGTGTCGGCAACGTCTGCGAGCGCGCGGCGATGCGCGGCGCGGAGAAATTATTGGTGAAAAAGACTGCGGTGGACGGCGTGACCGTCGCCGTGGCGGCGGAGCATTGGGAGGTTTCCTTTGGGTAAAGTGATCGTGGTGGGCATCGGCCCCGGCAGCTATGAGGATATGACGATCCGCGCTGACCGCGCGCTGCAATCGTGCGATGCCATCGTCGGCTACGGAGTTTATGTTGACCTTGTGAAGGAGCGCTATCCGGACAAGGCGTTTTATGAAACGCCCATGACGCAGGAGGCAAAGCGCTGCGCGCTCGCGCTTGATCTGGCGCGCGCGGGCAAGACCGCGGCGATGGTCTGCTCGGGCGACAGCGGCATTTACGGCATGGCGGCGCTCGTGTACGAGCTGCGCGGCGAGAGTGAAGAGCCTGAGATCGAGGTCGTCCCCGGCCTGACGGCGGCATGCAGCGCCGCGGCGCTTTTGGGCGCGCCGCTGACGCACGACTTTGCCGTCATCAGCCTGAGCGATCGCCTGACGCCGTGGGAGACCATCGAAAAGCGCCTGACGCACGCGGCAAAGGCCGACCTGACCATCGCCCTTTACAATCCCGCGAGCCGTTCGCGGCCCGCACATTTGAAGCGTGCGTGTGATATCCTGCTGCGCGACCTGCCGGACAGCCGCCTCTGCGGCATCGCGCGCAACATCGGCCGCGCGGGGGAAAGCTGGCGCACCCTGACGCTCGGGGAGCTCAGAGAGGCAGAGGTCGATATGTTCTGCACGGTGATCGTCGGCAACGTATCAACGAAGGAAATTGCGGGGCGGCTCATCACGCCGCGAGGGTACAAAAATGTGTAAGATCTGCATTTTCGCAGGCACGACGGAGGCGCGCCGGCTCGTGGAGCTTTTGAGCACCCAGCCGGTCTCCGTCACGGCCTGCGTAGCAACGGAATACGGTGAAACGCTCCTGCCCGAAGGGGGCAACGTGACGGTGCGCTCGGGGCGTATCCCGGTGGACGGGATCATTCAAATGCTCTCCGACACGAAATTTGATTTGGTGATCGACGCGACGCACCCCTACGCGGCATCGATCACCGAGAGCGTTGCGCGCGCCTGCGCGGAGACAGGGACAGAATATCTGCGCCTTCTGCGCGAGGAGTCTGACAAGGTATCTGACTTTACTTGCGTGTTAAATGCGGAAGCAGCAGCGCTGTTCCTGTCGAAGACGGACGGAAATATCCTGCTGACGACCGGCAGCAAGGATCTGAAAACATATAGCAAGGTGAAAGGCTTTACAGATAGAGCCTATGCGCGCGTGCTGCCGCTGGACGCGTCGCTCGCGCTCTGTCGCGAGGCGGGCGTGCAGCCGTCGCACATTTTAGCGATGCAGGGGCCGTTTTCCGAGGAGATGGACACGGCCATGCTGCGCGCCGTGTCGGCTAAGTGGCTCGTGACGAAGGACGGCGGCGAGGCGGGCGGCTTTGCCGCCAAGGTCGCCGCGGCGCGAAAGGCCGGGGCAAATGTGCTCGTGATCGGACGGCCAAAGCAGCGGGAGGGGAAGTCCTTTTCGCAGGTGTTGGACAGCTTGGAGCGCCGCTTTGGTTTCCGATTCGCGCAGAGTGTGAAGATCGTCGGTATCGGGCCGGGCAGCAGGGATGCGATGACGCAGGAGGCGCGCCGCGCGATCGAAGAGGCGGACTGCCTCATCGGCGCGAGACGCATGCTGGATGCCGCCGCGCGCGGCGGGCAGAAGACTTATGCCGCCATCGCACCACAGGAGATCGCGGATTTCATTCACGCGCACTGCGAATACCGGCAAAGCGCGGTCGTGATGTCGGGCGACACGGGCTTTTTCAGCGGCACGAGGAAGCTGCTGCCGCTGCTTTCTGACTGCGAGGTCAGCGTGCTGCCGGGCCTGAGCTCGCTTTCCTACCTCTGTGCAAAGCTGCAAACGTCCTATGAGGACGTTCATGTCGTCAGCCTGCATGGCCGCGCGCACGACATCACGGCAGACGTGCGCGCGCACGCGCGCGTTTTCGCGCTCGTCGGCGGCGAGAATGGCGTGAACGGCCTGTGCCGTACGCTGGCGGAAAACGGCCTCGGCACCGTGACGGTGAGCGTCGGCGAACAGCTGAGCTACGAGGATGAGACCATTACCACCGGCATGGCGGAGGAACTGCAAAGTAAGGCCTTTGCGCCCTTGAGCGCCGTGCTGATCGAAAACGACCATCCCGATGCCATCGTGACGCACGGACTGCCGGACGAGGCGTTTTTGCGAGGCGCGGGCGAGGGTGGCGTTGTGCCGATGACCAAGAGCGAGGTGCGCGCCGTCGCGCTCTCGAAGCTCCGCCTGACCGAGCGCGCCGTCTGCTATGATATCGGCGCGGGAACGGGTTCGGTCGCCATCGAGATGGCGCTTCAGGCGAAGCACGGTCATGTCTACGCCGTTGAGCGCAGAGACGACGCGGTCGAGCTGTTGAAAAAGAATCAAGCGGCGTTCCATGTGGAGAACCTGACGGTCGTTTCCGGCACTGCGCCGGAGGCGTGCCGCGATCTGCCTGCACCGACGCACGTCTTTATTGGCGGCAGCGCGGGCAACCTGCGTGATATTCTGTCGATGCTGCTTGCCAAAAATCCGCACGTCCGTATCGTGGCGACGGCCGTCTCGCTTGAGAGCATCGCCGAGCTGACGGCGTGCATGAAGGATTTTGCCTTTACTGAGGCGGAGGCCGTCTCCGTCCAGATCGCCCGCGGCAAAAAGGCGGGACCGTATCACCTGATGACGGGGCAGAACCCCGTGTATATCTTCACGATGCAGTCGGAGGAGAAACCATGATTTGCCTCGTTTTGCCGCTTCTCATCGGCTTTGGCATCGACTGCATTCTGGGCGATCCGCACAGCCTGCCGCATCCGGTCGTGCTGATCGGGAAGACGATCAGCGCGCTGGAGTGCGTCCTGCGGAGGATTTTCCCCAAAACGCCGCGCGGCGAGCGCGCGGCGGGCGCGGTGCTGTGGGGGATCGTCTCGTTTCTTGCGGCGGCGGTGCCCGCGCTGCTTCTGTGTTTGTGCGGCAGGGTGAGTCCGTGGCTGCGCCTCGCGGTCGAGAGCGTCATGTGCTGGCAGATCTTGGCGGCAAAGTCGCTGCGGGATGAGAGCATGAAGGTGTATCACGAACTCGAGCACGGCAGCATCGAATCCGCGCGCCGCGCCGTTTCGATGATCGTGGGACGCGACACGGCGGCGCTCGACGATGCGGGCGTGACGCGCGCCGCGGTCGAGACCGTGGCGGAGAACACGTCAGACGGCGTGGTCGCACCGCTGCTCTACCTTGCCATCGGCGGCGCGCCGCTGGGCTTTTTCTACAAGGCTGTGAATACGATGGACTCGATGCTCGGCTACGTCGAGCCGCCGTATAAGGACATCGGCCTTATGCCTGCGAAGGCGGATGATATTGCGAACTATCTGCCTGCGCGCATCTCTGCATTGCTGATGCTCGCGGCGGGCGGACTTCTGCGCATGGACGTGAAAAACGGCTGGAAGATATTCCGCCGCGACCGCTACAAGCACGCGAGCCCGAACTCCGCGCAGACGGAGTCGGTCTGCGCGGGACTTTTGGATGTGCGCCTTGCGGGCGACGCGTGGTACCACGGCGTGCTGCACAAAAAGGAGTACATCGGCGACGCATTGCGGCAGATCGAGCATGAGGATATCCCGCGCGCCTGTCGGCTGATGTACGGCACGACGCTTCTGGCGCTGCTGCTTGGCTGTGCGGTCCGGCTGCTGATTTTTTCGCTGTGAGGGAAGAGAATGCTTTATCAAACGGAAAACCGCCACGGCGGAGATATCTACGGCGGCATTGCGCTCGACTTTTCGGCGAATGTGAGTCCGCTCGGCACGCCGAGAAGCGTGACCGACGCGATCGAACGCGCGCTGCCCGAGCTCTACCGTTACCCAGACCCCTACTGCCGGACACTCGTACAGACGATCTCGGAATATGAGGGGGTGCCGAAGAACTTTGTCCTCTGCGGCAATGGCGCGTCCGAGCTGATCTATGCCTATTGCGGGGCCGTGCGGCCCAAGCGCGCGATGGAGCTCGCACCGACGTTTTCGGAGTATTCGCTTGCCTTGCGGCGGACAGGCTGCGGGGTCGTGCGCTTTGCGCTCAAGCAAGAGGAAAACTTTGACTTGCGGGAGAACTTTTTGCCGATCCTTGCGCGCGAAAAGATCGACGCGCTGTTCCTCTGCAACCCGAACAACCCGACGGGACGGCTCATTGCGGACGATTTGCTGGAAGAAATTCTGCGCATCTGCCGCGAGAAAAATATCGCGCTTTTTGTCGACGAGTGCTTTTTGAGCCTGTCGGACGGCGGCGTTGATCTGACGCCGTCCCTATCTGACGTCCCGCAGCTTTTTATTCTCAAGGCCTTTACGAAGAGCTTTGGCATGGCGGGGCTGCGGCTGGGATATGGCCTGAGCGCGGACGAGGCATTGCTGCGGAAGATGTCGGCGGCGGTGCCGCCGTGGAATGTCTCGACGCTTGCACAGGCGGCGGGCGTCGCTGCGCTGGGCGATGCGGAGTTTCTGGAGAAAAACCGAACCATCATCCGCGCGGAGCGCCCGTGGCTCGAGGAAAAACTGAGGAAATTCGGCTTTTGGGTGTGCCCATCGCAGGTGAATTACATCTTATTCCGTGGCGATGTGGGCTTGACGGAACAGCTGCGAGCGCGCGGCGTCGCGATCCGCGACTGCGCAAATTTCGAGGGCCTGACATCCGGCTGGTATCGCGTCGCGGTCCGGCAGTACGAGGAAAACGAACAGCTTATCGCGGCAATCAGAAGCGTGGGAAAGGAGTGAGCGCATGGCAAAAACTATCATGATCCAGGGGACGATGTCCAACGCGGGCAAGAGTCTGCTGGCCGCGGGGCTCTGCCGCGTTTTGAAGCAGGACGGCTATCGCGTTGCCCCGTTCAAGAGCCAGAATATGGCGCTCAACTCGTTCATCACGAAAGATGGCGGTGAGATGGGGCGCGCGCAGGTGGTGCAGGCTGAGGCCGCGGGCATCAAGCCGGATGTGCGCATGAATCCGATTTTACTGAAGCCGACGACGGACGTCGGCAGTCAGGTCATCGTGAACGGACGCGTACAGGGCAATATGCCCGCGATGGAATACTATCGCAGAAAGCGCGACTTTATCCCCGCGGTGATGGAGGCCTATGAGAGCTTGGCACGCGAGTACGACATCATCGTCATCGAGGGCGCGGGCAGCCCCGCGGAAATCAATTTGCAGGAAAACGACATCGTCAACATGGGTCTTGCCCGCATGGTGGATGCGCCGGTGCTGCTGGTGGGCGACATCGACCGCGGCGGCGTGTTCGCCCAGCTCTACGGCACGGTCGCGCTGCAAAGTGAAGAGGACAGAAGGCGCATCAAGGGCGTTGTTGTCAACAAATTCCGCGGTGACCGCGCCATTCTGGAACCGGGGCTCAAAACGCTTGAGGAGCTCTGCGGCGTACCCGTGGCGGGCGTTGTGCCATACCTCCATGTCGACATCGACGACGAGGATAGCTTGAGCGAACGCTTCGGGCGGGATAAGGAGCCGCGGCTCATCGACATTGCGGTCATCCGCCTGCCGCGCATTTCGAACTTTACGGATTTTTCGCCGCTTGAGCGCTACGAGAATGTCTCGCTCCGCTATGTGGAGCGGGCGCGGGACCTGCGCGCGCCGGATATGATCGTGATTCCCGGTACGAAGAGTACGATCGCCGACCTCCAATGGCTCCGCCAGAGCGGGCTGGAGGCGTCGATCCAAAAGGCTGCGAGCGGCGGCACGCTGGTTTTCGGCGTCTGCGGCGGCTATCAGATGCTGGGACGGCACATTTCCGACCCCGAACAGGTCGAGGCCGCGGGCGTGACGGAGATCGACGGAATGGGCCTTCTGCCGCTCGAAACAGTATTTCAGGGCGAAAAGGTGCAGACGCAGACAAACGGCGTCTTCTCCGGCGTCGCGGGACTGCTCTCTGAGCTGAACGGCAAGCGCTACGCGGGCTACGAGATCCACATGGGCCGCAGCGAAGAAGCGCGCGGCGCGCTCTTCAGCATGGGCAATGTCTACGGCAGCTATGTCCACGGTATTTTCGATGAACAAGAGGTCGCCGACACGATCTTAAAAGCGCTGTGCACGAAAAAGGGCGTTTCCTTTGAATCGCTCGGCACCTTTGACGCGAAGGCCTACAAGGAGCGGCAGTATGATCTGCTGGCAGACGCGGTGCGCGCGGGGCTCGATATGCCGCTCATCTACCGCATTTTGAATCGGGAGGTGTGAGCATGCAGGGGCTTATTCATCTGTACTTCGGCGACGGCAAGGGCAAGACGACCGCGGCGGTCGGACTGAGCGTCCGCGCGGCGGGCGCTGGAAAGCGCGTGCTGTTTGCGCAGTTTTTGAAGGACGGCAGCTCGTCGGAACTGAACGTCCTGCGCGCGCTGCAAAATGTTGAGGTCGCGTGCTGCACGCAGAACTTCGGCTTTTTCAAGGCGATGGACGGGCAGACGAAAGCGGCGGCGCAAAAGGCCTATTCCGCGCTGCTGGAAGACGTGATGCGAAAGAGCGCGGACGGCGTCGATCTGTTCGTGCTCGACGAGGCGGTCGCCGCCTGCAACCACGGCTTGATCGAAGAGGCAACGCTGATCGACTTTCTGCGCGGCAGACCAAAAGCGCTTGAAGTCGTGCTGACGGGGCGAGATCCGTCGCAGCATTTGCTGGACGCCGCCGACTATGTGACGGAGATGCGAAAGCGCAAGCACCCGTTTGACCGAGGGATCGCGGCGCGGTGCGGCGTCGAATTTTAAGGAGGGGAGAGCCATGCAGAAGGAATTGGACGCGCTCGTGCGCGCAGTCGCGCTGCTCGATCGCGGCGCGATGACGGCGGCGGAAGAGTATCAGGCGCGGCTCGCCAAGCCCCCCGGCAGCCTCGGGCGGCTCGAAGAGATCTCCATCCAGCTTGCGGGGATCACAGGGCGGGTGCACAATGCGCTCAATAAAAAGCAGCTGCTCGTCTTCGCTGCGGACAACGGCGTGGTGGCCGAGGGCGTTTCCAGCGCGCCGCAGTCCGTGACGAAGCAGCAGACCATCAACCTGATGCGGGGCAAGACGGGAGCTGCGGTGCTGGCAAAGCACTTTGGCTGCGGCTTGACCGTGTGCGATGTCGGCGTGAATGCCGATATTTACGAGAGCACCGTTTTGAACCGCAAGATCGCCTACGGCACGCAAAATATCTGCACCGGCCCCGCGATGACGCGGGAGCAAACCTTACAGGCCATCCTGACCGGCGCAGAGATCGCGAGGACGGTCGACGCGGACGTGATCGGTGTCGGCGAAATGGGCATCGGCAACACGACGACCTCTTCGGCGGTGCTGGCCGTGCTGCTGGGAGCGGACGTCGAGGCCGTGACGGGCCGCGGCGGCGGTATCACGGAGGAGAGCTTTCGCAAAAAGAAAGCGGTCATCCGCACCGCCATTGAGGTAAATCGGCCGGACAGGGACGACGTTGTCGGCGTCCTTTCCAAGGTCGGCGGCTTTGACCTCGCGGCGATGTGCGGCGCATTTTTGGGCGCGGCGGCGGCACGCCGGCCGGCGGTCATCGACGGCCTCATTTCCGCCGCGGCGGCGCTGTGCGCCGTCAGGCTGTGCCCGAATGTGCACGGCTACCTGGTGCCGAGCCACGCCTCGTTTGAGATCGGCTACCGCCTCGCGATGGAGGCGATGGACCTGCGCCCGCTGTTTGACCTCGGCATGCGATTGGGCGAGGGGAGCGGCTGTCCGCTCGCCTTTCAGGTGCTCGACGCTGCGTGCGCTGTCATCAACGACATGGCGACCTTTGACGAGGCGGGCATCAACGACGACTATCTGGACGAAATTCGCCGGGGCGGCCAGTTCACGCCCTGAGAGAAGGGAACGCGCATGGGAACGCTGATCATGATCTCCGGTGCAAACGGCAGCGGCAAGAGCTGTTATGCTGAGCGCATCGTCGCGCGCACGACAGGCGAGCGCTATTACATCGCCACGATGCGCCCCTGCTCGGAGGAAAATTTGCAGCGCATCGAAAAGCACCGCGAGCAGCGAAAGGACCTGCAATTTACGACGCTCGAATGCCCATATCAGGTCGGCGCGGCGGCGGTCGAAAGGGACGGCGTCGTGCTGCTTGAGGATGTGTCGAATCTGCTGGCAAACGCGATGTTCGAGCGCGGCGGGGATGAAGCAAGCGTGTACGCGGACATCGAAGCGCTGTGCTCGCGCTGTCGTCTGCTCGTCGCCGTGACGATCACAGGCCTGCGCGCCGACGGCTACGACGGCGAGACGGCGGCTTACATCCGCGCGCTGAACGGCCTGAATCAAAGACTGTACGACCGAGCCGCGGCGGCGGTCGCAATGAAAGACGGCGCACCGTTTGCCGAAAAGGGAGACCTCGATGAGATTATTTGAATCGCTTTTGATCGCGCTGTCGACGTACAGCGCGGTGCCCGTTCCGCAGCTTGATTGGAACGAAAAAAATACGCGCTACGCGATCTGCTTTTTCCCCGCGGTGGGTGTTCTCTGCGGCGCGGCGCTCTGGCTGTGGGCTGTACTTGCGCAGGCGACGGGCATGAGCGGCGTGCTGTTCGCGGCAATCGCGGCGTGCCTGCCGATTTTAGTGACAGGCGGCATCCACATGGACGGTTATCTCGACACGGTGGACGCACTCTCGTCGCACCAGACGTGCGAGAAAAAGCTCGCGATCATGAAGGATGCCAACTGCGGCGCGTTCGCGGTCATTTACGGCGGCGTGTACCTGCTCGCCTACGCGGGCTTTGCCTACGAGGTGTTCGCCGCAGGGCATATTTTGCTGATTTGCCCGCTGTTTGTGCTCTCTCGCGCGCTGTCGGGCCTGTGCGCGGTGAATCTGCCGAATGCGCGAAAGTCCGGCATGCTCTGCACCTTCACAAGCGGCGTCCAGCGCCGCACGGCGACAGTCGCGCTCACGCTCGCCGGCCTCGCCGCCGCGGCGGGGATGGTCTGGATGTCTCCCACGGCTGGCGGGATGGCGGCGGCGTTTGTGGTGGTTTCCGCGCTCAAGTATCGCAGATTCGCGCTGGCACAGTTTGGCGGCGTGACAGGGGACACGTCGGGCTTCTTTTTGCAGCTCTGCGAGCTCTGCGGCCTGATCGGCGTCTGGATCGGAGGGCTGCTGTGATCGACATTTTCTTCATCCGCCACGGCGCGACAGAGGGCAACCTCCGCCGCCGCTACATCGGCCGCACGGACGAGCCGCTGTGCGAGGCGGGCATCGCACAGGTCAAAGCGCTGCAAAAGCGGGGACTTTCAGTCGATCGGCTTTTTGTCAGCCCCATGCTGCGCACGCGGCAGACGGCGGACATTCTTTTTCCGAAGATGCACTATACCGTCGTGGACGGCTTGATTGAGACGGATTTTGGCCGCTTTGAGGGGAAGTCCGCCGACAAGCTTTCGGGCGACCCCGCCTATCAGGCGTGGGTCGACGCGATGTGCCTGACGCCCATCCCCGAGGGTGAGAGCGTGACGGACTTCAAAACGCGTTGCTGCGAGGCGTTTGCGGAGACGATCAAAAATGTGCCGGACGGCTCTCGCGTGGGATTCGTCGTCCACGGAGGTGTCATCATGGCGATCATGGAGGCCTATGCGCGTCCGAAGAAGGACTTTTATGCCTACCACATCGGAAACGGCGAATACCTGCAAGGCGTGTATGACGGAGAAACAATTCAGATCGAATAGTGAACACCGCCCGCATTCCGGATATCTTTCCGGAACACGGACGGTGTCTTTATATGGTATCGGTGTGGTTACACCGTCGGCGCGGCGTAGGCCACGTCGTACTCGCTCCACTGGATGCGGATGGAGCAGCGTGTGCCGCCCGCGGAAAGGAACGAATTGATCTCACACATCGACCAGAGCTTCGTGACGGGATCCTGCTGGCGGATGCGCATGTTGTGCGTCTCCTGCGAGTTTGTGTACACGGTGCCGTCGATCGCAATGCTTGCGGAAATGCTGCTGCCGTTGAGCGTCTGTGTCTCGATCGTGCTGCCGTCGTAGATGGTCGTTCTGCGCAGGTCGACCAAAACGGGCGCGGCGGTGTTCTTCGGCACGATGCTGATGCGCAGCGCGCTGGCCGACGCGCGCTGATAGGTCAAAATCAGGTCCTTGAGCGGAATATTCAGCGTGCTGTCTGCCGCGGAGAGGTCGACATGGTACTCGGTGAACGGCGCGAATAGATTAGGTGTCGTCAACTCCTGCTCGCTGGTGTGGAAGTGCAGCTTGTAGCTCAGTGGGGTGTCCTACGCGACGGTGACGACCGGCGTTTCGCCGGTGTCGCCTTTCTCGCCTTGGATGCCCTGTTCGCCTTTTTCTCCGCGCTCGCCTCGGGGACCAATGGGCCTCTGCGGGCAGGGATCGCCCTTTGGGCCGACGGGACCGCGGTCGGCCCCTGGATCGTGACATGGCTATACGGATCGGACGGGCAGCAGCCGTTCCCGCGGCAGGACCCCGTGTAGTAATTCATAGACGTCTCCCTCTGACATGATATCGGTGCTTTATCCTATGCATCGGACGAAGAAACAGCGCACAGCAGGGAAGAAAAAGGCGGCAGACATGCATGGAAAATGCCGAAAACAGAAAACTGCCTTGCAAATGAAAGATATGGATGCTATACTGTGACCGAAAAACCGTTTGGGTCAAATTAAGATCATTTCGCGCCAAGGCTGCCAAGGCAGCTTTTTCAAAGTCATTGAGTTAGCCTCCTCTAACTGAAGCGGGAAGCGCGGAAAAAGAAAGGAACGGACAGCATGATCGTCAAATCCATGAATGAGAGCGCCATCTATGCGATCGGCCACGCCTTCGGCTACTACGACTACGGGGAGGAGACGGGCATGGTCTACGCCTTTTTCGGTCAGGAGCCGACGGCGCAATACATCTGTGCCTACGTGCGCGGGATGCTGCGCGGCGGCTTCCTGCACACGACGAGCGAGCGCGGCGAGGGTTACATCGCCTACAAGCGGCCCAAGGAAAAGCTCGGCTTCAAGACCCTTTGGCCGATCGCGACGGGAATGCTGCACAATTCGAGCACGAAGCGCCTGATGCGTTTCGCCATGGCCATCAAAAAGGGCGGAAAGTCGCTCCAGGAGCGCATGGACAAGGAAAAGAAGCCCTATATCTTCGTCGGCATGGTCTGCGTGTGCGAAAAGTATCAGGGGCAGGGCTATATGCGAAAGGTCATGGACATCGCCTTTGCCGAGGGCGACCGCCTCCGTGTGCCGGTGATCTTAGAGACGGACGCCAGGTCCAAATGCGACAAGTATGTGCACCTCGGCATGGAGCTCGCCGGAACGCGCGACCTCGGTGAATTCGGAAAAATGTACGATCTCATCAAATATCCAGATGCCGTTCCGGCAGAAGCGAAGAGCTAAAGCTGCGGCAGGGGAGGGCGTGCCCTCCGCTGAAAAAGCAAGACGAACCGGCCGCACCGCCATTTTCATAAAAGGGAAAAAGCCTCTTCACCGCACAGGTGGAGGGGCTTTTATGGTATTTTGCAACAAAAAGACATCTTTCCGCCAAATCGTTAAAAAAATGACGGATTGACACAATTTTAACACAGAATTGACCAAATCAATAAAATAATTTGCCCTTTTTGTCTGAAACGACAGAAATAGAATTGAACCTTGACTTTAGTAGTTTTGATAGATATAATGACCTCAATCTTTATCAGACATAGGACAAATGACAAAGACTTAACGATCGCTGGAGGTAACTGTGTATGAAACATGGGAGACTAATCATAGCTGCGCTGGTAGGGGCCATGCTGATCACAAGCCTGGCCGGCTGTGGCAGTAAAGGAACAAACGATGGGGAGAGCGGCGAATATCAAAAGATCAACCTCTCCATGGCAGTCAACGGAACGGATACGCAGATCGACTCGCTGGTAGCGCATCACTTTGCCGACCTTGTGTCTGAGCGCTCGGGCGGGAACATCGTGATCGACGTGTTCTCAAACGATACACTGGCGGGTGGCAACAGCACCAAGGGTGTTGAGTACATCGCCGTGGGCGGCTCGGATCTGGGTGCTTACGCAACGTGCGTGCTCGCGAATCTGGAGCCGAAGCTTTCGGTCGCGACGCTGCCGTGGTCGTTTACGTCCTATCAGCAGGCGCGCGAGGTCATCGATACTACCGGCGGCGAGTATTACGCTGAGATGCTGGCGAACAAGGGCATCACGTACCTTGGCTCGTTCCACAACGGCTTCCGTCAGCTTACCAACAGTAAGCATCCGGTCACCAAACCGGAGGATCTGAAGGATCTCAAGATCCGTGTTCCCGGTTCGGCGGTGTATATGGGTGTATTCAACGCGCTGGGGGCCAGCCCGACGGCCATGAGCTGGAGCGAGGTCTTCACTGCCATCCAGCAGGGCACCATCGACGGGCAGGAGAACGGCTGCTCGGTGACGAAGTCCGCCAAGATGGATGAGATCCAGAAGTACATGACCATCTGGAACTATAGCTATGAGAACGACCTCTTCGTCGCCAACACAAAGGTCTGGGAGAACCTGGAGGACAACACGAAAGAGCTTCTCCAGCAGTGCGCCACGGAGTCCTGCGAGTGGGGCCGTGACCGTCTGGAGGCAGAGGAGGATTCCCTGATCCAGGGCTTTATTGATGAAGGAATGCAGGTAGATATTCTGACCGAGGAACAGCTTCAGGCATTCAAGGACGCGGTGGCAGAGCTTACGGCGGAGTTAAAGGCTGATTACGGCGAGGATGCCTGCGCCGCTTTCGGGATCAACTAAGGAGGGACGAGTATGTTTGAGAAAATTGAGAAATTCGTTTCCTGCGTCTGCGTTTCCGTTATGGCAATATTGGTTTTTGTCAATGTAGTCTCCCGTTTTGCGTTTAAGCACTCTATGGCAGTCTCGGATGAGATGTCCACCTATCTGTTCGTTCTGATGAGCTTTATGGGCACGGCCATTGCCGCCCGCCGCAAGGCGCATCTGGGCCTGTCTATTGTCACCGATCACGTCAGCCCTCGTGCGCGGCTCATCATCGGGCTGCTGATGTATGCGGTCTCCGCGCTGTTTTGCCTGCTGATCGTCATTTTCGGCATTCAGATGGTCATCAGCCAATACCGGCTCGGGCAAGAGACCGCTACGATGCAGTGGCCCGAGTGGATCTACGGCTCGTTTGTCCCCGTCGGCGCAGCGTTTGCCATGATCGCTTTTTTGCAAACGATGGTGCAGATGTATAAGGAATTCAAGGCAGAGGAGGACAAATAAATGGTAGGTATCGTTTTACTGGGTGTTTTTGTATTGCTGCTGGCGCTCGGCGCACCTATCGCGGTCTGCCTCGGTATGTCCAGCGTGAGCGCGATCCTTGTGCAGGGTGCAGGCAAGCCGCTCGAGGCCATCATGAGCGTTCTGCCCCGTCTGTGCTCTTCGGCGAGCAGTAAGTTTGTCCTGCTGGCCATCCCATTTTTCATCCTGTCCGGCAACGTGATGGAGAAGGCCGGTATCTCCGGCCGCCTCATCAATCTGGCGGAAAAGTGCCTCGGTCACATCCGCGGCGGCATGGCGATGGTCTGCGTGGTCGTCTCCTGCTTCTTCGCTGCTATTTCCGGTTCGGGTCCGGCAACGGTCGCGGCTCTGGGCCTCATCATGATCCCGGCGCTCGTTAAGGCCGGCTATCCCGCTTCGTTTTCCTGCGCGCTGATGGCCGCGGGCGGCGCGATCGGCGTCGTCATCCCGCCGTCCATCACCTTCGTTGTGTACGGCTCCATCGCGGACGCCTCCATCACGGATCTGTTCGTCGCCGGTGTTGTACCCGGCCTTCTGATGGGACTCGGCCTGATCGTGGCCGCCATGCTCATGGGCCGCAAGATGGACCTTAAGGTCCTGCCCAAGGCCAGCGGCAAGGAGCGCCTGCAGGCGTTCAAGGACGCCTTCTGGGGCCTTCTGATGCCCGTCATCATCCTCGGCGGTATCTACGGCAGCGTGTTCACCCCGACGGAAGCCGCCGCGGTCTCCGTGTTCTACGGCCTGATCGTGGGTGTGTTCATCTACCATGAGATCGACTTCAAGAAGATGAAGGACATCCTCGTCGATTCCTGCTCCACCACCGCCACCGTCATGTTCATCACCATGGGCGCAACGCTGTTCGGCTATGTTCTGACCCGCGCAAGACTTGACCTTGCCATCAAGGACTTCATGCTGAACATCACCGGCGGCAGCACCGTCATCTTCTTCATCATCGTCAACATCGTGCTGCTGATCGCGGGCTGCTTCCTCGATTCCACTTCCGCGCTTTACATCTTCACGCCGCTGTTTGCGCCGGTCGCGCTGCAGCTGGGCATTGACCCCATCCACCTCGGCACCGTGATGATCGTGAACCTGGCCATCGGCCTGTTCACCCCGCCTGTCGGTGTCAACCTGTATGTCGCGTGCGGCATTGGCGATATCAAGATCGAAGAGATCACAAAGGGCATCATCCCATGCCTGCTTGCAGAACTTGCGGTGCTCCTCCTCGTCACATATATTCCCGATCTCTCTTTGATGTTCGTGGGTTGACCTCTCTATGCAAAAAAGCTTCGGACCGCTATGTCCGGAGCTTTTTTGTACAAAACGGCAGAAAAACGGGAGAAAAAATCATAAAAAAGAAAATTTTAAAAAGGACTTGACTTTGTCAGACAAAGCGCTATACTGTAATTGTCATTTGTCCGACATAGTATAAAGAAAACACAGAACCAAACTTATTCATGAGGTGATTTTTGTGAAGGATATTTCCATCAAGGAACTGAAAAACACCGCCACGCAGATGCGCATGAAGGTCATTGACATGATCTACAAGGCGCAGTCCGGTCATCCGGGCGGCTCGCTTTCCGCGGCGGACTTTGTCACTGCCTGCTATTTTAAGTACATGAACATCGACCCGAAGGATCCCCGCTGGCCGGATCGCGACCGCATGGTGCTCTCCAAGGGCCATGTGTGCCCCATTCAGTATGCGTGCCTGGCAAGCGTCGGTTTCTTCCCAGAGTCTGAGCTCGACACCCTGCGCAAGGAGGGCTCGATGCTTCAGGGCCACCCCTCGATGAACCGCTGCCCCGGCATTGATATCTCCACCGGCTCTCTCGGTCAGGGCCTCGCCTGCGCGGTCGGCATGGCTATGGCGGGCAAGATGGACCACAAGGACTACAAGGTCTTCTGCGTCGTCGGCGACGGCGAAGCGCAGGAGGGCGAGATCTGGGAGGCTGCCAACACGGCGCACAAGTACGGCCTCGACAACCTGATCGTCTTTGTCGACTACAACAACCTGCAGCTCGACGGCACCTGCGACGAGATCATGCCCAACGGTGACCTGGGCGAAAAGTTCAAGGCCTTCGGCTGGGAGACGCTCGAGCTCGACGGCCATAGCATGGAAGAGATCGTCGCGTGCATCGACAAGTGCTACGCCTCCAAGAACGGCAAGCCCAAGTGCCTGTATGCCCACACCGTCAAGGGCAAGGGTGTTTCCTTCATGGAAAACCAGTGCGGCTGGCACGGCGTTGCCCCGAATGATGAGCAGTACGCGCAGGCCATGGCTGAGCTCAAGGCCCAGCTGATCGATTAAGCGAGGAGGGAAGAGCAATGAGTGAGAAAAAAATGATCGCCACTCGCGAGGGCTTCGGCAAGGAGATCGTCGCGCTCGGCAAGGAGAATCCCGACATTCTGGTCGTTGATATTGATATCGGCAAGAGCTGCAAGACCGGCGAATTCCGCAAGGAGCTGCCGGACCAGTACATCAACGTCGGCATCGCCGAGCAGAACGGCGCGGGCGTTGCCGCGGGCCTTGCCACCTGCGGCAAGATCCCCTTTGTCGTCACCTATGCCGTGTTCGGTTCCCTCCGTATGTGCGAAATGATCCGCCAGGAGATCTGCTACCCCAACCTGAACGTAAAGATCGCCTGTTCCCACGGCGGCGTGACCCCCGCCAACGACGGCGCTTCCCATCAGGCCATTGAGGATATGGGCGTTCTGCGCACCATCCCCAACATGACCGTCATCATGCCCGCGGACTACAACTCCGCCCGCAAGCTCGTCCGTCAGGCCGCTGAGGTCTACGGCCCCGTGTATCTGCGCTTCACCCGTGACGCCATCCCCCAGATCTACGACGAGGATGTGGAGTTCACCATCGGCAAGGCCCACCAGATCCAGGACGGCAAGGACGTCGTTATCATCGCCAACGGCGATACCGTCCGTCTCGCGATCGAGGCCGCCAAGGTGCTCGAGGGCAAGGGCATTTCCGCCCGCGTGCTCGACATGCACACCATCAAGCCACTCGACGTGGAGGCTGTGACTGCCGCGATCAATGTGGTCGGCAAGATCATCACGGTCGAGGACCACAACATCCTCAACGGTCTCGGCTCCGCCGTGTGCGAGGTCGCCGCCGAGATGGGCAAGGGCATCGTCAAGAGAGTCGGCATTCAGGACCAGTTCGGCCAGTCCGCGCCCTATGAGCGCCTGCTCGCCATGAACGGCGTGACGGTCGAGAACATCACCGAGATCGCCGAGACGCTCGTCAAGGGCTGAGAAAAACCAGTTAAATAACATTCATCATAGAATTATCTGATACAGGAGGTTATTTACCATGAAAATCGGATTTGTCGGCTGCGGCGCGATCGGCAGCTGCTATGCAAGCTATCTGTCCCGCGAGCATGAGGTCTGCGTGCTGGATACCTATGCTCCGGTCATCGAGTCCATCAAGAAAAACGGCATTCTCGTCGACGAGTGCGTGCCCGGCACGGGCACCGGCGAGACCGTCGTCTTCCATCCCGCCATGGCGACGACCGACCCCAAGGAGATCGGCGTTGTGGATCTTCTGATCGTGTTCGTCCACTATCAGTATCTTGAAGCGGCTGTGCGCAATGCGCTGCCGATGATCGACAAGCACACCATGGTCCTCTGCCTGCAGAACGGCCTTGGCAACTACGATGAGATCGCCAAGGTCGTGCCCGAAGAGCAGATCATCATCGGCAACACGGCGTTCGGCTCCACGCCCGTCGGCCCCGGCCACGTTAAGCACACCGGTACCGGTGTGACGAACCTTGGCTCGCTGAAGGCCCCCATGGCCAAGGTCGAGGAAATGGCCGAGGGCCTGCGCGCCGCCGGTCTTGAGGTTCAGGTCCACGAGAACGTGATGAACGCCATCTGGCACAAGCTGCTGGCGAATGTCGCCATCAACGGCATGAGCGCCCTGCTCGAGACCAAGAACGGCTTTGTCAACGGCAACCAGTACGCCCACGAGGCAGCCCGCATGCTGGTAGAAGAGGCCATCGTCGTGGCGAACGCCTGCGGCTGCACGCTCGACCATGACGCCGAGCTGGAGCACGCCTATGAGGTCTCTCGCATGACTGATGAGACCATCAGCTCCATGGTGCAGGACGTCACGCATCACCGCGAGACCGAGATTCGTATCATCACCGGTGCTGTCTGCCGCCTCGGCCGTGAGCACGGCATTCCCACGCCCTGCAACGACCTGATGCTCCAGCTCGTGCTGGCCAAGCAGTCCATCTACCTCGGCCGGTAAAAAAAGCCGTGCGGCGCTGTGCCGCGGCAAACGACGCAAAGCGGCTCGCGCAGCCTGCGCCCATATGAATTCCTGCAAAAAACGGCAGCTTGCCGTTGATTCCTTCCTGAATGAGCGGGCGGCGGACTGGTACATCTGCCGCCCGCCGCTTTTATGAAAGACGGTTTTCATTGACGAAACCTCAACTTTGTATTATGTTATACATAGGAATCATATTGTCAGGCATAAAAGGAGAAAATTATGAATGATACGCCCGGATATGTGAAAAATTTGAAAAAAGAGTCTGTGGTGCAGAGTGTCATCAACTGCCTGACAGACGCCATGCGCAATAAAGAGCTCAAGCCCGGCGACCGCATCCCGCCCGAGCCGGAGCTGGCCGCGTCGATGGGCGTTGCCCGCAGTTCCGTACGTGAGGCCATCAAAATCCTCTCCTACCTCGGCGTGCTGGAGAGCAAGCGTTCAGAGGGGACCTTTGTTTGCAGCGGCTTCCAGGAGAGCATGATCGATCCGATGATCTACGGCATCATCCTGAATCAGGATTCCTTCGACAATCTGATGGAGCTGCGTGAGATGGTCGAGACCGGCATCATGCGCCTTGCCAGCCAGAAGTATGACGAGGAGGATGGCCATGTGCTCGAGGCGATGCTCGAACAGATGAAAGAGATCGTCCACAGCGGTGACAACGAGGTCGACCGCTTCTTCGCCGTGGACAACGAGTTCCACGACCTGATCTCGCAGATGGGCAAAAATCCGCTGGCCGACAAGATCAGCCGCGTCGTGCGCACGCTGACGCACGCCGTCCGCTACGAGACCGTCAGCACGATGATCACGAGCGGCAGAGGCGACGAGCTCGTCGCCGCGCACAGCAAGCTCCTTGAGATCCTCAGGGGACACGAGGGAGAGGACGTGGAGGAGATCGTCCGCGGCACCTACTTCGGCGATATCATCCACGGCGAAGAGAAGTAACTGAAAATGCAAGGCCCGCCGTCGCAGATGCGACGGCGGGCTTTTTTGACGGAAAATCGATAGTCTAGCTGATGGAATTTGTGCGATTTGCGGAAATTGCCCTTTTCTTTTGTTTGAACCTGCGCGATACTGTCATCAAGAAAATGACGGCGGCTCATCCGGCAATGACGAATCGAGAGGAGGGAAGGCGATGTCCAATGAAAACGGTCCCGTACAGTCCGTTGCCAAGGCGCTGCGGCTGCTCGGCCTGCTGATGGAGGCGCACCAGCCGCTCACGCTGGCCGCGCTGAGCGAGCAGACCGGCTGGCCGAAGAGCACGATCCACGGCCTGTGCTCGCCCTCCGCGCCCGTGCGCGACAGCTCCGGCGCGGTGCGCTACGCCGTCGGCGTTGTCGGCATGTTCGACAGTGTGCGTTCGCCGGATTTCCAGCGCGATATTGACTTGACCTGCGCCGCGGCGGCGCAGATCTCAACGGCACTCGGCTATCGGGCGTAAGCAGAGAAATTTTGTGCCGCGGAGGGCGGCAATATCAGAATGGAACAGGGGAGGAGACGCAATGGCAATCAAACGCAAATTCCCGCCCCGCGTGGCGACGGTCTATTGCAGCGGCGGCTGCCGCGCAAAAAAGGATGAGGACGGCGCGCTCCTGTGCGCGTACGGCTGCATCGGCTGTGGCCTGTGCGTGAAGAATTGTTCCGCAGACGCCATTCATATTGAGCAGTTCCACGCTGTGATCGACGCGGCGCGCTGCCTGAGCTGCGGGGCGTGCGCGGTGGTCTGCCCGCGCCATGTCATCAAAGACCGCTTCGGCGTGCTGACGCCGGTGCACTGAGTTGTATATAAAAAAGGCTCCTGAGGAATTTCCTCAGGAGCCTTTTTGTATGCCAAAAATTTGGGTCACATGCTGGTATAGTGGCTGGGGTCGCGCGGCAGACACAGATCGAGGATCAGGCCCACGACGAACACGCCCGCGACCATATTGCCCGCGAAAAATGTCGCCGATAAAGCTCGGCAGCTCGTTGAAAAAGCCGTTGGCCTGCGTGACGCCGACGCCGAGGCAGATGGAGGTTGCGGCGATGAGCGTGTTGCGCTGGTCCATGCCTGCGTCGTGCATCATGCGCACGCCGGACATCATAATAGAGCCGAACATGATGACCGTGCAGCCGCCGAGCACGCAGTTGGGCAGCGTCGTGAAGAACGCGCCGATGGGCGGGAACAGACCGCCGAGGATCATCGCCAGCGCGCCGAACATGATGCCGTAATCCTGCGAGGCCGTCGCAAGACAGGCGGCGAGGAACGTGAAGCTGATGCCCATGACGACCGGCAGACCTGAGCCGATCTTCCAGATGGGGTAGAGCTGCAAAAGCGTGCCGATACCGGCGATGAGCATGCAGTTTTGCAGCAGCCGCGCCGTCTCAATGGCGGTGAAGGCTTCGCCCTGATAGACGGCGACCGAGGAAATGATGATGAGCGGCGCGATGATCGAGTATATCAACGGCATTGAGGTCATCAAGGCGTTCAATCAGGGGAAAAAGTCCTATGCGCGCCTGACTGACAAGGTGAAGGCAAACGCGCAGTATTAGGAAGAGGTGTTTTCCCCGTTGTAGGGGATGATCTCGAGATTGATCTCCGGATACTTTTCATGCACCAGATCGTAGAACTGGGACATATTGCGGTAAGGCGCGTTCATGGTGATGACCTCATGCTCGCCGGAGGCGGCATTGTCGTCACTTGTGTCACTGCCAGCACAGCCGCCAAGCAGCGCCGCCGTGCAGCTCAACGCTGAAATCAGGCTGAGCACTCGTTTTTTCTGCATGATTTTCTCCCTTGATCCGATGGTGCCGCCGCTCTCTTTCGGAGTGTGGAGGAGCAGCGCGCGGCAAGATCGCGTGCGAGGTGAGCCGCAGGTATGAATTTCGCCGCAGATTTGTTAAGAAATCGACAAAATTTACTTTCTTATACGCCGAAGGAGCAGTTATTGCAGGGAAGAAACGGAAATTTACGCAAAATGCGCCGCTTTTTTACCTATATTTTTCCCGCGCGATACGAGAATTGTTCATACTTTATTTACACCAAATTTAGGCTTGCTTAAAGAATCCGCGTTATACTTCAGCCATAGCCTAAAACAAAGGGCGACAAACAAAAAATTCTGGGGTCCACTGTCCGCCTCGCCGAACGGCCAAAGCGGCAGACCAAGAAAACCACCGCGGCGCGGTGTTATGATAAAGATCAAGGATCAGTGCAAGCACACAGCACCGGCGAGAGTTTTCCATCTTTCTCTCGCCGGTGCTGCATTTTACATTTTGAGCTTAATTCGCTGCGGGGGCCTTTTCAAATTCTGCCGCGACCTGCTCGAGCAGTTTGCGGATGGGGAGGTGCTGCGGGCAGACCTTTTCGCACTTGCCGCACTTTAAGCAGTCGGACGCCTTGCGGCCCGGCGCGGTGTGGACATCTTCATAGTAGCAGTCCGCGTTCCAGTCGTGGTGAATCTGCTTGGTGTTCATAATGGCGAAGAGGTCAGGGATAGAGATGTGCTTGGGGCAGCCGTCCGTGCAGTAGCGGCAGGCCGTGCAGGGGATGAGGTCCTTGCTGTGGAAGATCTCCTGCACCTTTTCCACCGCGGCGCGCTCGGTCTCGTCGAGGGGCTTGAAGTCCCGCATGAACGAGATGTTGTCCTGCATCTGCTCCATGTTGCTCATGCCGGAGAGCACCATCATCATGCCGGGGAAGCCCGCGGCAAAGCGGATGGCGTAGCTCACGGGGCTGCCGCCGTGCAGGTCTTCAAGCACGGCCTTTGCGTCCTCAGGCAGGTTCACGAGGTTGCCGCCCTTGACGGGCTCCATGACGATGACGGGCTTATTGAATTTGCGGCAGACCTCATAGCACTTGCGGCTCTGCACCGCGGGATCGTCGTAGTCGACGTAGTTGAACTGGATCTGGACAACTTCGATCTCGGGATATTCGGTCAGAATGCGCTCGAGCACCTCGGCGCGGTCGTGGAAGGAAATGCCGACGTGGCGAATTTTGCCCTCTTTTTTGAGCGCGAACGCCGTCTCATACGCGCGGCACTCCTTGAAGTGGTCATAGTTGACAAGACCCTGCGCGTGCATCAGATAGAAGTCGAAATACTCGACGCCGCAGATCTCAAGCTGGCTCTCGAAAAACGGGCGGATGTCTGCCTCGGTCTTGAAATAGTTCGCCGTCAGCTTGTCGGTCAGGATGTACTTCTCGCGCGGATAGCGGCTTGTCAGGCAGGTCTTGAGCGCCTTTTCGCTCTTGCCCTGGATGTAGCCGTGCGCAGTGTCAAAATAGTTGAAGCCCGCGTCTAAAAACGCGTCCACCATCTGCCTGGTCTGCTCAATATCCACCTCTTCGCCGATCATCGGCAGGCGCATGCAGCCAAAGCCAAAATTCTTCTTGATCCGATCCATAGTTTACTTTCCGATTCTTATCCTTTTCCTGCTTGCCGGCAGAAAAGTAGTTTACCTTTACTCCTGCGGAATCGTCTTGAGTTCGCGCCGGATGGCGCGGAAGCGCTCGGGCACGTCCTCGTCCGCCATATCCCTTGGGACATCGATCGTGCCCGCGGCCTTTGCAGTTTCATAATACCAGCATTTGTACTCCACGGTCTCGAGCGTGTGGCGCATCTCCTCCATCTGCGCGAGCAGCACGTCACGCTGGTGCGTGAACATCTTGAGGCGCGTGTCGATGGTGTCGTCGCCGCGCAGGGCAAGCTCGATGTACTGGCGGATGTCCCTGATGGACATGCCGGCCTTTTTCATGCAGCCGATGACCTGTAACCACTCGAAGTCCGATTCCTGAAACATGCGGATGCCGCCGGACGAACGCTCCACAAAGGGCAGCAGACCCTCCTTATCGTAATAGCGCAGCGTGGAAGCGGGGACGTCCAGCTTTTTCGCCATCTCGCCGACTGTGTAGACCATGAAATCCTCCTGAAATGAAAGCGCGCTTTAGGTTGCAGCACAGTGAGTAACTTTAAGTTTCTTTTAGCATACCGCAGCGAAGGAGGCCTGTCAAGCGCCGCACAAAAAGAAAAGCCGCCGAAGGCGGCTTTTCCTCAAATCTTCAAGATCGCGCGAATGTCGTCCAGCGTTTCGGCAAAGTAGATGCCCTCCTGCCGCTCGGGCGTGGAGAGGCCCATGTCGATCATGTGAGCGAGCAGGGCTTTCAAGTGGTCGTAATAGCCGTTCAGATTATAGAGGATGCACGGCGCGGCGAGCTGCTTGAGCGACACCTTTGACATGATCTCGCTGATCTCCTCGAGCGTGCCCGTGCCGCCGGGGAAGGTGATGAACGCGTCGCCGAGCTCGATCATCTTCGTCTTGCGCTCGGCCATGTCGCGCGTGACGATGAGCGTCGTGATCTCGTCATACTCGTAGCCCTTGTCGATGAAAAACTGCGGCTCCACGCCGGTCACTTCGCCGCCCGCACGCAGCACGCTTTCAGCGAGCGCACCCATCAGGCCGCTTTTCGACCCGCCGTAGACAAGGGCGCTGCCGCTCTCGCCGATGAGACGGCCCAGTGCGCGCACGGACGTCTCAAGCGTCGGATCATTGCCGCTGCTCGCGCCGAGATATACGGTGATATTCATAGGAAACAGTCCCTTTCTGTCAAAAATGATTGCCGCTATTCTACCACGGTATGATCTTTCCCGCAAGCGGCGGAAAATCGGCGTTGCGGGCGTAGTCCTGCTGTGGTATGATGTTCTCGCCGCGCACGCGGAAAAAGAGTAATTTTGACTGTTTTTGGAGATATCTTATGATCAAAACGATTTTGTGGGACGTGGACCGCACGCTTTTAGACTTTGATGCCGCCGAGCGCGCCGCCATCCAGAGCCTTTTTGTTGAGTTCGGCCTTGGCGAATGCTCGGAAGAACAGGTCGCGCGCTATTCCGTCTTGAATATGAAATACTGGGAAAAACTCGAGCGCGGCGAGATCACGAAGCCGCAGGTGCTCGTCGGCCGCTTTGAGGAGTTTTTCGCGGAGGAGGGCATCGACGTTTCCCTCGCGCCGCAGTTTAACGATGCCTACCAGCTGCGTCTGGGCGACACCATCGTCTACCGCGACGACAGCTATGAGATCGTCAAATCGCTGCGCGGCAAGGTGCGCCAGTGCGTCGTCTCGAACGGCACGGTCGTCGCGCAGACGAAGAAGCTGACGCGCTCCGGCCTCGGTGCGCTGATGGACGGCGTGTTCCTCTCCGAGCAGCTTGGCGCGGAAAAGCCGAAAAAGGAGTTTTTCGACCAGGTCTTCGCCGCCATCGGACCGGTCGAGAAGGACGAGACGATGATCGTCGGCGATTCGCTCACGAGCGATATCCGCGGCGGCGACAACGCGGGCATCGTGACCTGCTGGTACAATCCCGAGGGAATCAAAGCGCCGGAGGGTTACCGCATCGACCACGAGATCAGGGATCTGCACGAGGTCTACGGCCTGCTGTGACAAGAAAAGGGAAGAGGACATTCCGAAAAGAATCGGAATGTCCTCTTTTTTGCGTTTACTGCTTGTCCTTTAGCCGCCGCAGGCAGATGCAGAGCGTCTTGACGTTGAAGGGCTTGGAGATGTGCGCATCCATACCGGCCTCGCGGCTGTGCTGCACATATATAACGCAGTGCATTGATAAAAGCTGTGGTTTTATTCAGTATTGATAAAGGAATGGGATCCTTTTTTTCTTGCCAGACGGCGATGGATATGCTACAATATGACCGATAAACCAAGTTGGTCAAAAATTTCAACAAAGGAGGGAATGCCAATGGCCTTTTCCGCAGAAGAAAACGCGGCCATCCGCGAAACGCTGCTGCGAGAGGCGCGCCGCTGCGCCGTCACGCTGGGGCTGCGCAAGACCTCGGTCGAGCAGCTTACCGAGGCGGCGGGCATCTCGAAGGGACTGTTCTATAAATACTTTGCGTCCAAAGAACTGCTGTTTTTCGAGGTGCTGGAGGATATCCACAGCGAGGTCTATCAGGTGGCCGAGCAGGCGCTGGAGGAGGGCAAAGACCTGCCGCCCGACGAGCGCATCGCGAACGTGCTGCTCACGGCCTGCAGCCGCTTATCCGAGATCGGTGCGATGAAATTCATCGAGGAGGACTCGGCCTATCTGCTGCGCCGCATCCCCGCGCAGGTGAAAGCCGAGCACTACCACAGCGACGAGGTACATATCCGCGACCTTTTGGAAGAGAGCGGCCTGACCCCGCGCGGCGGTATCGCGCTCGCCGCTGCGACGATCCGCGGTCTGATCCTCACGGTGTCGCATCAGGAGCAGATCGGCGCGCTGTATCCGCAGGTGCTCGAAACGCTGACGCGCGGCGCGTGCGAAGAGCTGTTTCCGCGGGCGTGAACGCCGCGTGCGGCTTTTTATCACTTGAAGTTAGAGACGTTGAACTAAAAATCAAAACAGGGAGAAATCTGCCGTGTCCAAGCAAGCTACCGAATTTCAGAAAAAGGAAATGAGCAAGATGTACCGCGGCAAGGAGATCTTCAAGCCGCTGAACACCGGCTGGGTCGATGAACATGTCGCCTGCGTGCGCGAATGGGTGGCGAACATCTTTTTCTACCGCAAGGGCGAGACGACCATCATGGTCGACGCGGGCTACAACTATGACCGTCTTGAGGAAAAGATGGGCTGGCTCGGCATCGACCAGAAGGCCATCCGCCATATCCTCATCACCCATCAGGACACCGACCATGTCGGCGCGGTGGAGGCGGACAGCCCCGGCCTTTTCCGGGACGCGAAGCTCTATATCGGCGAGATCGAGAACAAATATCTCACCGGCGAGGTGCGCCGCAAGGTGATCTACCACCTCTACAAGCTGCCGCAGGTGACCATTAACAACGAAAAGGTGCTGCTGCACGACGGGCAGGTCTTCGAGATCAACGGCATCAAGATCGAATGCTTTTTGGTCCCTGGCCACACGTGGGGGCATATGGTGTACCTCATTGACGACAGGTACCTCTTCACGGGCGATACGATCTGGTTCGGCGCGGACGGCGGCTACAGCTTCATTTCCGCGCTGGCGGAGAGCAACAAGCTCGCAGTCAAGTCGCTGGCGGAGTTGGAGCAGAAGCTTCGCACGCGCGGCCTGCGGCCCGTCATCCTGACGGGCCACACCGGCTGGACGGACGATCTCTACTTCGCCTTTGCGCACCGCGATAAGCTCTGCTCGCCGTTCAAGAAGAAAGTGCACGACCCGTCCGCGCCGTACGACGCCTACGACGAGTCGGACGACACAGAGGAGAATGCGAAGCGCGGCTTTTTGCCGCCGGTGCAGAAGATCTGATGCGGAGCGGAGAGAGGCGGGAAAACCCGCCTCTCTCCGCGGTTTTGGTGAATAAAAAGAGCGAAGCGTGCGCATCAATATTCTTACATTTTCTTTTCTCATGCCACTTGCGAAAACCTAATAGACATGGTAAAATCAACTAATCAAACGGACGCCGTGAGGCGCCCGTTTGGTAAATGAGAGAGAATTTGAGAGAAAGAAGGAAACCGAATGGAACATCAGCGCAGAGCGGATCTGATGCTGCTGCTGACAACGAGCTTCTGGGGAATTTCAAATTGCCTGACGGCGATCTGCCTGCGGGATATGCAGCCGCTGACGCTCAATGCGTTTCGCTTTGTCATAGCCTTTCTGGTGCTGGGCTTTGTTTTCCACAAGAATTTGCGCCGTGTGAGCCGCGTGACCGTCAAGTACAGTATTTTAGTCGGACTGTCGCTTGTCATCGTGTATACGAGCCTTACCTACGGTGTGCTTTATACCTCCGTTTCCAACGCGGGCTTCATCGGCGCGCTTTCCGTGGTGACGACACCGATCCTGGAGTTCATCGTCTACCACAAAAAGCCGGAGAAGAAATTCGGCGTTTCGATGATCTTATGTCTTATCGGCTTAGCGCTGATGACGCTGAACGAAACGCTCAAGCCCGCGTTCGGCGATATCATCTGCCTGTTCGCAGCGGTGTTTTACTCCGTCGACCTGATGGTCACGGAAAAGGCCGTGGCGAATGAAAAGGTCGACCCGCTGGCGCTCGGCGTGTGCGACCTTGCCGTCGTCGGCGTGGTGATGCTGATGCTCTCCGTATTTTTGGAGACGCCTGCACTGCCGGGTACGGCAAAGGTCTGGGCGGCGGCGCTGTTTCTCGGCATCGTGTGTTCAGGCGTCTGCCTTGTGATCCAGAGCGTTTATCAAAAGCACACGACGGCGAGCCGCGCGAGCCTCATCTTCACGCTCGAACCCGTGTTTTCGGCGATCTTCGCGTTCTTCCTGCTGGGCGAGCGCATCGGCGTCAAGGGCTACATCGGCGCGGCGCTGATGCTTGCGAGCCTTGTGCTGGTGGAGGTCGACGTGGGCGCGCTGTTTGGAAAGAACAAGAAAAAAGCGGACTAAATCCTCTTTGCCACGTTTGGTTGCGGACTTGCAAGCCTTGACTGGTGGCGCTTTTCGCCGCAGTCGGCTATACTGGGCGCATCAAAGCAAACGGAGGACAAATACATGACCCTGGGAGAAAAATTACAGCTGTTGCGCAGATCGCGCGGTTTATCGCAGGAGCAGCTCGCCGCGGAGCTGGATGTCTCGCGGCAGGCCATCAGCAAATGGGAATGCGGCGACTCGACGCCCGACCTCGACAAGCTGCGCGCCATCTGCACGTACTTCGGTGTGACGACGGATTATCTGATCTGGGAAAGATCGGAGGACGCGCCGCAGGCAGCCGAGCAGAAGCAGGGTGGCGATACGCGCGGGCGGAGCGGTATATTCAACGATGCGCTGCTGCTGGTGATGACAATTGTTGTGATGGCAGCGGTGTGGAGCGTTGCGCGGACGGGATTCGAGTCGTATACGGCGCTGCACTTCATCCTTGGTGCAATGGCGATAGCCGCCGCTGTGCTGGCCTGTACGGTTTGGAAAAAGCGCGGCAGACCGATCTGCTTTGGCATTGCCGCAGCCGGTGCGGCGCTGGCGATCGCCCGCCTGGCCTCTATGCTTGGTTATCTGGTGGATCTGTGGTCGACGTCGAGAGAGTATGCGGACGGAGGCGACTGGCCGATCGTTTGGGAGAGTGCCGGAAACTGGCTCCAAAGCGACTTGCCATATTACCTGTTCTATCTTGTCCTGATCGTGGGCGGGCTGCTGCTCGCCCGCCGGCTCAAAAAGAGGGGAGAAGCATGACGACCTTTGACAAAGTGTACGCGGCGGTGCGGCTCATTCCGCGCGGAAGCGTCGCGACCTACGGCCAGATCGCCGCGGCGATCGGCAACAAGCGCCTCGCCCGCGTCGTGGGCTACGCGCTGCACGTGAATCCAGAGCCGGGCGTCATCCCGTGTCACCGCGTCGTCAAGCGGGACGGGGAGGTGTCAAGTGCTTTTGCTTTCGGCGGTGCGAATCGTCAGGTCGAGCTTTTGAAGGCCGAAGGCGTCGGCTTTTTAGACGACAGCCATGCCGACATGAAGCACTGCTGCGTCCGCGCCCTGCCGCTCATTTTGGAAGAGTAAAAAAGAAGCGTTCCATCATTCGATGGAACGCTTCTTTTTGCTTACAGAAATCGGCACAATAAGATCGGCAGGAACACCGCAGGGACGTAGTTCATCACCTTGATCTTCGTCAGGCCCAGCATGTTGAGCGATAGGCCGAGGATGAGAATCGAGCCGACGCACTTCATCTCGAGGATGACCGCTTCTGTGAGATACGGCGCGAGGAACGACGCACCCAGCGCGATGGAACCCTGATAGAGGAAGATAGGGATAGCTGAAAGCGCGACGCCGATGCCGAGGGTCGAGGCGTAGACGACAGAAATGATACCGTCGAGCAGCGCCTTGGCGTAGAGCGTCGAATGGTCGCCGGTCAGGCCGGAGTCGAGTGCGCCCATGATGGCCATTGCGCCCACGCAGAAGAGGAGCGAGGCGGTGACAAATCCCTCGGAAAGCGAGGTTTTCGACCCTTTTCCGCCAAATTTTCGCTCGACCCAGTCGCCGAGCTGATGCATGTGTTCATCGAGCTGTAAAAGTTCGCCGAAGATCGCGCCGATCGCGATCGAAAGGATGGCGACGAGCGTGTTTTCGCCCGCGAGCATGCCGTCCACGCCGATGTAGAGCACGCAGAGCGCCGCGCCCTTTTCCATTGCGTCGCTGAAGCGCTCGGGGATAAACTTACCGAGCAGAAGTCCGGCGATGCTGCCCGCGACGATCGCGGCGGAGTTGACGATGGTACCGGTCAAAATCATTGGCTGCCGCCTTCTTTCTCTTTTTTGCATCCGGCGAGCGTCAGGATGACGTCGCCCGCCATCATCAGTCCCGCGCAGCCGGGGACCCAGACGAGGCTTGCCGGTACGCTGCGGCGGCCCGGCGGGGGCGCTTCCAGCGCCTCGGGCTTGGCGGGAAGCTCGGGGGAGTAGATCACGCGCAGGTGCTTGACGCCGCGGTCGCGCAGTTCCTTGCGCATCACGCGCGCAAGCGAGCAGTTGCGCGTTTTGGAGATGTCCGTGATGCATAGCTGCGAAGCATCCAGCTTGTTTCCCGTGCCCATGGCGGAGAGGATTGGAATGCCTCGAGCCTGCGCCGTCTGGATGAGGTCGAGCTTGCTCGACACCGTGTCGATCGCGTCGAGGATGTAGTCATAGCGCGCGGTGAAGAAGTCCTCGCGGTGCGCGGCGTCGTAGCGCGCACAGATGAGGTGCAGTCTGACATCGGGGTTGATGTCGCGGCAGCGCGCGGCGAGCGCGTCGGTTTTATTTTGGCCAACGGTGGAGTGCAGTGCCTCGAGCTGACGGTTCAAATTCGTGGGGCTGACAGTGTCATCGTCGATGAGTGTCAGCTCGCCGACGCCTGAGCGCACCAGCGCCTCGACCGCGTAGCTGCCCACGCCGCCAAGGCCGAACACGGCCACATGGCTGCGGTGTAGCTGATTCATCGCGTCGCCGCCGAGCAGCATCTGCGTGCGTAAAAACTGATTGTCCATAGTGTCGCCTCAAAAGTCAGAATCAAAAAGAAATAAGCTGCCGGTCAGAAACCGGCAGCTTATTTTGTCGTAAGTAGGGAGATTTACCCGACGTACTTCATGCCGCTGAGCTGCTCGGCCTCCACACCATCGGTGATGGCAGCGTACCACTCGTCGTAAGCGTCGTTCTTGAGATCAAGGTCAGCCTTGTAGTACCAGTAGGGCTGGGGATTGGTCTCGACGAAGTACATCACGTGATAGCCGTTGCTGGACTCGACGATGCCCGTGTCGCCGCTCTGGCGCGCGGGATCGAAGCACCAGTCCTCGAAAGAGGGGACCATCTGACCCTTGTAGATGTTGGAGTACAGGCCGCCGTTGCTGGCGCTGCCGGGGTCGGTGGAGTTGGCGACGGCCAGCGCGGCGAAGGCGTCCTCGGTCTTCTCGCCGTCGTTGTACTGCTGCAGGAGCTCGTTGGCCTTCTCCTCGCTGTCAACAAGGATATGACGCACGGAAACGGCGTGGTAGTCGTTGCGGCTGCGGGAGTGGAAGAGCACAGCGTAATAACCCTTCTCGCCATAGGCGGCGACGGTGGTGTCGCCCTCCTGACGGGCATCGTCAAACGCCCAGGTCAGCATATCGGAGGTGCCGTTCGTCACGTTGGCAGCGTGGTCGTAAGTGCCCTCCATGTCCTCGCCGATGGTGTCGAACGCCTCGCCCTGCGCGTAGCGGGAGAGAGCGGTCTCGGCCTTCTGCTTGGCCTCATCAAGAAGCTCGGCCTTTTCTTCATCCGTCGCATCGCTGCCGGCGCCGGAGCTGAAGAGAATGTACTCGATGTCAACGCTCTGATAGCTCTTGGGGTCGGCGTCATAAGCGGCCTGCACCTCGTCGGAGGTGTAGGACAGGGAGTCAGAGTAGCTGTCGGAGTAAGCCTGCGCGAGCGCGATCATGCGGATGTTGCGCTCAAAGACCTTTTGGTTGACCAGCGGGCCGCAGACGGCCTTGATGTGCTGCGCGCGGGTGTAACCGGCGGAAGCGGCGGCAGCGTCCAGATCGGCAAACGTATCCTGCACGGACTGCTCCACTTCCTCGCTGGCGTCAAAGCCCTCGGCCTCCGCCTTCTGCGCGAGCAGGGCGTAAGACTTGAGGCTCTCGAGCGCCTGATCGCGGAAATAGTCGTACCAGGTGCTGCCGTTGATGGGGCAGTCCTGCTCCTTGAGCGACTTGCTGGTGTCCAAACCGTAAACGCTCAGATAGTAGGAGTTCTTGGAGACAAAGCTGCTGTAAATGGTGTTGTAGAAGTAGCTCACGTCGGCGGCCGTGTAGGTCTCGTTGCCGATGGTCACGGCGTCGGCGCTGCGTTCGATCACCTTGGAGTTGGCGACCGTGACGACGATACCGACGATCACGAAGATGACGGCGATGGCGATATACAGGGCATTGCTGCGGCGATCCTTCGCCTGCTCGTCCTTTTCGCGCTTTGTCCGGGGATCGACATAACCGCCTGCCAGATTCTCCTGGCGGCTCTTCTTTTCTCTGGATGCACTCATTTGTTTGTTCAGTCCTCTCAATTATTGGGTTTTGCAGATTTGCAAAAGTGCTATTGAAAATGCCCAATCATTATAACGAATGGAACACAATAATGCAATGACAAAATTGTGAAGATTCTTCGTACCATTTTCCGCCCGCAGGCGGAAAACAATTAAAATCGTAATTCCTGACGACATGTGCGTCAGGAATTACTCTTTGCGCAAAGCGAGTGTCGAATTGTCTGCTTGTGCAGACAATGAGGCACAGAGCGACGCGAATCTTTCTCAATGAAAGCGACGTAAGTCGGTTTCATTGAAGTTACTTCGTGCCGAAAATGCGGTCGCCCGCATCGCCGAGGCCGGGGACGATGTAGCCGTGCTCGTTGAGATGATCATCGAGTGCGCCGGCGTAGATGTTGACGTCGGGGTACTTCTCCTGAACGGCCTTGATGCCTTCGGGAGCGGCGACGAGCACCATGAGCGTGATGTGCTTGCAGCCGCGCTTGACCATCTCGCCGATGGCTTCGCAGGCAGAGCCGCCGGTGGCGAGCATCGGGTCGACGATCATCACGTCGCGCTCGGCCACGTCCTTGGGCATCTTGCAGAAGTAGGGGTGGGGCTCGAGCGTCTCTTCATCGCGGTACATGCCGATGTGGCCCACACGGGCGGAGGGCACCATGCGCAGCACGCCGTCGACCAGGCCGAGACCGGCGCGCAGGATGGGGACGACAACGAACTTCTTGCCCGCGAGCGTGGGGGCGTCCATCTCGCAGATGGGGGTCTTGATGTGCTTGGTGGTCAGCGGGAGGTCGCGCGTGGCCTCGTAGGTGATGAGCATACCGATCTCGGACACGAGCTCGCGGAAATCCTTGACGCTGGTGTTTTCATCGCGCATGATGGTGAGCTTGTGGGCGACGAGGGGGTGGTTCATGATGTGTACTTTCTCGTTGAATTTGGCTTCCATTGCTTTGACCTCCGAAAAAATATATTTTAATGTGTTTTTGCTTACTGGTTCAATTTGGAGCTTCTCAGGCGCTCGGCCTGCGCGGGGCGCAGATAAACGGGGAGAAGCTCCTGCGCGCTCACGGCCTCGCCGCGCGCATAGGTGCGCTCGGCCGCAAGGCCGACGCCCACGGCGCTCTGATAAAGGAGCATACTGGGCGCGAGCGAGCACTTGACGCCGTGCTCTTCTAAATAACGATAGCACAGCACGCCGCCGTCGCCAAGGACGGTGATGGGCTGCTGCTTGCCTTGAAGCTGCGCGCAGAGCTCTTCGAGCGAGATCGCGCGGTCCGGCGTCAGGCGCGTGAGTTCGCCGCCCTTTGCCTCGAAAACGGCGTTATAGACCTGCGAGCGGCGCGCGTCCATCGCGCCGACGATAAGCCCGTCGATGTGCGCGGCATTCTGCGCCATGGCCTCGAGCGTCGAAACGCCGAGGCACGGCTTGTCTGCGGCCCAGGCAAGGCCCTTGACCGCCGCAATGCCGATGCGAAGGCCCGTGAACGAGCCCGGCCCCGCCGCGATGGCGATGGCATTGATATCATCGAGCGTCAGATCGGCGTTTTTGAGCATCGCATCCACCATCGGCAGAAGCGTCCGGCTGTGCGTCAGCCCCGTGCACTGATAGGCGGAGGCGAGCGGCGCGCCGTCTTCGACGACGGCGCAGGAAACGCTCTTCGCCGATGTTTCCAGAGCGAGAATTTTCATGCGAATCTGCCTCCTGTGACCGTGATGGTGCGCCAGTCTTCGTGCTCGCCTGTGCGCGCGATGTCGACAAAGATCGTGTCCTCCGGCAGCGCGTCGGAGACGCGCTCGCTCCACTCGACGGCACAGACGCCGCCGCGGGCGAGATAATCGTCCCAGCCGATGTCGAACAGCTCGTCCGACGAGCCGAGGCGGTACATATCAAAATGGAAGAGCGGCGTTCTGCCCTCGTATTCGTTGACGATGGTGAACGTCGGGCTCGTGACGCGTCCGCGGCAGCCAAGGCCGCGCGCAAGACCGCGCGTGAAGGCGGTCTTTCCCATGCCGAGCGAGCCCGTGAAGGCGAGCACATCGCCGCCGCGGAGCTTTTGGGCAAGCTCTTCGCCGATCGCCTCGGTCTCCTGCGTGCTGTGCGACAGAAATTGCATGGTTTCGCCTCCTTGACCCCATCTTCACCCATATTACCAAACAGTATAGCACAGCGCGCCGACCTTTACAATTCCTTTTCTGCGGAAAGAGGGAGAAATGTGCGTTTACAGACGGGTAAAATTGTGCTAAAATACATCGAAAACTTTGTGCGAAGGGAGCGTGAGGCTGTGAACAGATTCCGCGATTTTTTAAGTGACGTGGTGCGGCAGTCGGATATGGTGCTGCTGTCGCTGTGCACCGTTTCCACGCTTTACGGCATGGTGCTCATCGCGAGCGCCACGCATTTCCGCAATACCTTTAAATATGTTGCCATTCAGGGATTTGGCTTGCTGCTGGGCGTGCTGCTCTACTTCCTGCTCTCCAGCATCGACGTGTCGGAGGTCGGAAAAAAATGGAAGTGGCTGCTGGCGTTCAACTTCGGCTTCATTCTGCTGCTGCGCACGCCCTTTGGCCTGACGCGAAACGGCAACCGCGCCTGGCTCGGCGTGAACGACATCGGCGAAAGGCTCGGCGTCGGCTTTTTGGAGAATTTTCCCATCACCGTTCAGCCCGCCGAGATCGTGAAGATCACGTTCATTATCCTCTTGGCGCGCCAGCTTGCGCTGCTGCAGGAGAAAAAGGACCTCACGCGCTTTTCCAATGTTATCCAGCCCACGGCGCACGCGGGGATCATGTTCCTCTTTTATTATGTGATCTCCAAGGATGCGGGCAGCGGCCTTGTGTATCTGTTCGTCTTTGTGTGCATGGCGTTTGCGGGCGGCTTTGCGCTGCGTTGGATCTTCCTCGGCCTTGGCGGCGCGGTGGGCGGATTCCTTGCTGCGTGGAATTTCAATCTCCTGCGCGGCGACTGGTACGACCGCATCAAGGTCATTCTGGACCACAGCTACCAGCCCGAGGGCAAGGGCTGGCAGCAGACGCGCGGAATGCTCGCTCTCGGCTCGGGCAAGCTGACGGGGCAGGGCCTGTTCAACGGCACGCAGACGCAGTCGTTGTACCGGTCGAGTCTTCCCGAGCGGCAGACAGACTTCATCTTCTGCGTCTGCGGCGAGGAATTGGGTTTTATCGGGTGCCTTCTCATCATCGTGCTGCTGCTTGCCATCATCGTCCGCTGCCTCATTGTCGCGCGCGAAGCGCCGAGCCGCATGGAAAGCCTTGTGTGCGTCGGCATGGCGGGCATGCTCATCTTCCAGACCATTGCCAACATCGGCATGTGCTTGTTCCTTATGCCGGTCATCGGGCTGACGCTGCCGTTTTTCAGCTACGGCGGCTCGTCGATCGTGACGCTGTTCGCTGCGATGGGGGTCGTGTCGGGCATCAAGAAGCGGTCAAGGCCGGAGTGGCTCATCAACTGACGTTTCAAAAGCGGGGATTCTCTTTGAGAGAACCCCCGCTTTTGAGATTATCGGAGAGATGGCGAAGCCGTCTCTCCGATAAAATTGCACTCAGCTTCGTGCCTTGCCGCCCGCAGGGCGGCTGCGACACGCGCGGAGTGAGAAGAGTAAATTCCGACGCACATGTCGTCGGAATTTACGATTAAGATCATTTCGCGCCTGCGGGCGCGAAAGCCTGCGGCGCATTTAATCCCGTTCGATTTTTTCGCCGCTGATGGTGTCTTCGGCGGTACCGTAGGAGATGACGCCGCGGCCGAATTTTTTGCGCAGGGCATCCATTGCGGATTCGACGGCTTCCTGCTTTTCCTGCTGTGTGTCGTCCGTGCCGAGCAGGTCGAGCTGGCGGTAGGATTGCGCTTCTTCGGTCAGATGCAGTGCCGTGACGGAGAGGAGCCGGATAGGGTCGGGTGCTTTCCACAAGTCCTTTGCAAGGCGGAGCGCGGTATCGTTGATCTCGCGCATCAGGTGCGTGCTGTGGTCGAGCGTCGTCTGGCGCGAAAAGACCTGAAAGCGGCTGTTTTTGATGCCGACCTGTACGCCGCCGCAGTAGAGCCCGTAGCGCCGCAGGCGCATCGCCACACTGTCAGAAAGCAGCGAGATGCCGCTTTGCACCTCATCCCAGCGCGTCAGGTCGCGGCGGAACGTCGTCGAATTGCCAACAGATTTGATCGGCCCGCGGTCCGCCGCTCCGCGGACGGGGGAGTCGTCGAGGCCGTTGGCATAGCGGTAGAGCTGCGAGCCCATTTTGCCCATCAGGGTTTCGAGCATTTCCTCGCTGCATTTTGAGAGTTCGCCGATCGTGCGCACGCCGTAGCGGCCGAGCAGCTCCTGTGCGCTGCGGCCGACGAACAAAAGATCGCCGACGGGGAGGGGGAAGACGATGTCGCGCCAGTTGCCGCGTGCGATGACGGTCGTGGCATCGGGCTTTTTATAGTCGCTGCCGAGCTTGGCGAACACCTTGTTGAATGACACGCCGACCGAGATCGTCAGTCCAAATTCGCGCTTGATGCGGCCTCGCAGCGTGTCGGCGAGCGCTCTGGCGTCCCCGCCGAAGAGGTGGAGGGAATTTGTCACATCCAGCCAGCTCTCGTCGATGCCGAACGGCTCGACTAAGTCAGTGTACTCGCCGTAGACGGCATTGATTTTTTTCGAGTATTCGGCGTAGAGGCGGTGGTGCGGCGGCAGCAGGATGAGGCCGGGACACTTCTGCTTGGCCTTCCAGATGGTCTCCGCCGTTTTGACGCCGCAGCGCTTTGCCGGTTCATTTTTTGCCAGGATGATGCCGTGGCGCTCCGTTGGATTGCCGCAGACCGCGACAGGAAGCTGGCGCAGGTCGGGATGGCTCAAAAGCTCGCAGGAGGCGTAAAAGCAGTTGCAGTCGCAGTGCAGAATGATGCGGTCCATCGCGTTCACCTCGTTTCATGAACAGTGTAGCATAAAATACGAAATGGAACAAGCGTTTGAAAATAAAAAGTGCCTGCCATTCGGCAGGCACTTTTTTAAATGCTTTGCGTCAATTTTCTCTCACGCTGTACAGCGCCGCGCCGATGGCGGTAGCAAACGTCGCGTTTTCGGGAATAATAAAATTGACATGGTAGAGCTGTTTGAACAGCTCGAACGTCTCCCTTGCCGGCGGCAGCATCGTCAGCGCGCCTGTGAGGACGACCGTGTCCGTGCCGCAGCACTTGCACGCGAGCACCGACATTGTGCCAATGGACTGGAGCACCAGGTTGACGATGCCAAGCATCTTGTCCGACGGCGTCGCGTCGTCGGCGACCTTGGCAAAGTTCGCCGCCGTGGCCTCGGGCGGCAGATCGCCCACCTGCTCGCGCGAGAGGTCGGCCATCGTCAGGTCGATGTGGCTGAGGTCGCCGTCCTGGCAGAGCTTGCGGATCAGCGCGTACTGGTGTACGCCTGTTGTGAGCGAGCTGAGGCCCGCGAGCGTGCCGCCGCCCACGCCGCTGCCGATGAGGTGACGGATATCTCCGCCCTTGTTGGCCCAGAGAAACGACGTGCCCGTGCCCATACTGACGACGACCGCGTGCTCCTTGCCCGAGAGGGCGAGGCCGCCCACGCCGACAGAGGGGAATTCTTCGACCTTGATGGTCTTCACGCCGTAGATATCGCCCTCGACATACGAAGAGCCTACGCCCGTGAGCGCGATGTGGCGGATGTCGGAGAGCTGGAGATGATGTGTGGAAAGGAAATTGCCCATCGCGCCGTAGAGCGAGGTGAGCGGATCGTCAGCCTTGACGCGCAGCATGTCGATGACGGAAAGATCGGGGGCAAGACCGACGATCTTCGTGCTCGAACCGCCGATGTCAATGCCTAAAATAACACCCATTGTGATGCTCCATTTCTTTAGAAAGTCCCTTTATCATAGGGGACAGAGTGCATAAAGTCAAGTAAAAAGCGGAAAAAGGGCGGAAAGCCTTGCTTTATTTTGGTATGCAAGATATAATGCACCTATTACAAGGCGCGGCACAGTCCGCGCCGTGACACTATGAGGTGACTATGAAAACCGATCAGAAGCTCAATATGACCATGCTCTGCGACTTCTACGAGTTGACTATGGGCAATGGTTACTTGAAAGCAGGGTTCCAGGATCGCATTACCTATTTCGACGTTTATTTCCGCTCGGTGCCGGACGGAGGCGGGTACGCCATTGCCGCCGGCCTCGACCAGCTGATCGACTATATCGAGGATCTGCACTTCGACCAGCAGGACATCGACTACCTGCGCGGGAGAGGTATCTTCTGCGAGGAATTCCTCGACTATCTTGCAAACTTCCACTTCAGCGGCGACATTTACGCCGTGCCCGAGGGCACGCCCGTCTTCCCGAAAGAGCCGATGGTCGTCGTGCGCGCGCCCGCGATCGAGGCGCAGCTGCTTGAAACGTTCGCGCTTTTGACCGTGAACCATCAGAGCTTGATCGCCACCAAGGCCAACCGCATCGTCCGCGCCGCCAAGGGCCACGCCGTGATGGAGTTCGGTTCCCGCCGCGCGCAGGGCTCCGCCGCCGCCATCGACGGCGCTCGTGCTGCCTATATTGCGGGCTGCTGCGGCACTGCCTGCACCATCTCCGACCAGCTCTACGGCACGCCCGCGCTCGGCACGATGGCCCATGCCTGGGTGCAGATGTTCGACACGGAGTATGACGCATTCGCGACCTACTGCAAATACTATCCGCAGAACGCCGTCCTGCTTGTCGACACCTATAATACCTTAAAGTCCGGCATTCCCAACGCCATCAAAGCGTTCAACGACATCTTGAAGCCGCTTGGCATCAAAAAGTGCGGCATCCGCCTGGACAGCGGCGACATCGCCTATCTTTCCCGCAAGGCGCGCAAGATGCTCGACGAGGCGGGCTGGACGGAATGCACCATCACCGTTTCGAACTCGCTCGACGAGTACCTCATCCAGGACCTCTGGATGCAGGATGCGAAGATCGACGCCTTCGGCGTCGGCGAGCGTCTCATTACCGCCAAGAGCGAGCCGGTCTTCGGCTGCGTCTATAAGCTCGTCGCAGTGGAGGACAAGGACGGCAATATCGTCCCCAAGATCAAGATCAGCGAGAACGTCGGCAAGATCACGACACCGCACTTCAAGAAGCTCTACCGCTTCTATGGCCGCGACACCGGCAAGGCCATCGCCGACTATCTGACGGTCTACGACGAGACCGTGGACGACAGCCAGAATCTTGAGATCTTCGACCCCGACGCCACGTGGAAGCGTAAGGAAGTCTATCACTTCGAAGCGCGCGAGCTGCTCGTGCCCATCTACCAGAAAGGCAAGCTCGTCTACAAGCGTCCCGGCATCGAGGAGATCAAAAAATACTGCGCCGAGCAGGTCGATACCCTCTGGGACGAGGTCAAGCGCTTCGATAACCCGCATAACTATTATGTGGACCTCTCGCAGAAGCTCTACGACATCAAGGCCGAGCTTCTGAACGAGAAGAACGAGCGCTACGAGAAGAACTGAGGAAAACAAAAAATCAAAAACAGGGAACAGCCAACAGGAGGGGACTGAGACTGCGATGAAGGGATTCCAGATTCAGCAAAAGGGCGAGCGGCGCATTTCTGCGGCGCTGCGGATCATGCTGGTCGTCGTCCTGCTTGCGGTGCAGATCGGCTTTGTTGTCGCCATCTCCTACTTTATGCAGGAGTATCTGGCGCTGGCCTACGGCGTCGTACAGGTCGGCGCGCTGTTCCTTGCGGTGCATATCTACAATGAACCAGGTGAGCTTTCTTATAAGCTCATCTGGTTCATCCTGCTTTTGCTGGCCCCGCCGGTGGGTATGATTCTCTGGTTCCTCTGGGGCGGCGCGGCGCAGAAGCGCCATCTGCCGCAGAACACCAAGCGCTTTCCTGACGAGCCGGAGAGCGTGCGCATGCGCAGTGAGATCGCCGTCGACAAGCTCACGCGCCAGCTGCCCGCTTGGTCGCGCACGGCAAACTACCTCTGCCGCCGCGACTTCCAGCTCTATCAGAATACCTCTGTCACGTACCTGCCCGAGGGCGCGATTTTGCTGCGTAATCTCATCGACCGCGCAGCCAAGGCTGAGCGCTTCATCTTCCTTGAATACTTCATTCTGGCGGAGGGAAAGCTCTGGGATGAGCTTGAAAAGATCCTCTGCGCCAAGGCGCGCGAGGGGGTCGAGGTCAAGATTATTTTCGACGACTTCGGCAACATCAAGCGCTTTTCCGGCGAGACGATCGACCGTCTGCGCGAGGTGGGCGTCGAGGTATTCATCTTCAACCCCGTGCACGAGTATGTGAACCGCCTGCACTTCAACTACCGCGACCACCGCAAGATCGCCTGCATCGACGGTGACGTCGCCTACACCGGCGGCGTGAACATCGCCGACGAGTACGCCAATCTCATCGAGCGCTTCGGCTACTGGAAGGACAGCGGCGTATGTCTTGAAGGCGAGGGCGCCTGGGGCCTGACGGCAAGCTTTATCCGCATGTGTGTGAACCTCGGCGGCGTGATGCACAACGAGCACGACTATTACCGCCCCCATACGCCGGTCAAAAGCGAGGGCTTCTGCCAGCCGTTTACCGACGGACCGCAGAACAACCCCGACAATCCGGCCGAGGATGTGTTCCTCCAGATGATCTCCGGCGCGCGGCGCTTCCTCTATATCACGACGCCGTACTTCATCCCCGATGAGAGCCTGATGCGTGCATTGTGCATCGCGGGCGATGGGGGCGTGGACGTGCGGCTGATGCTGCCGGGCAAGCCTGACCACTGGTACGCCGACTGCGTGGCGGAGTCGTACTTTGGCGAGCTCATCAAACACGGCGTAAAGGTATACCGCTATATCCCTGGCTTTCTGCACGGAAAAAGCATCATGGTCGACCGCGAAGCAGCCTTTGTTGGCTCGGCGAATATGGACTACCGCAGCTTTGAGCTCGACTATGAGTGCGGCGTGATGGTCTACAGCGCGCCGATGATCGAATCGCTGCTCGAGGACATGGATATGATTGTCGACCGCAGCCATCTCGTCACGGCGGAGGAGTGGGCCAAGCGCAGCGTCCTGCGCCGCGTGTTCGAGCCGCTGCTGCGTTTGTTCGCCATCTGGATGTGACGGGAAAGTGGGGAAGAGACAGAAATTTTCCAAATTTTGATTTTTTAGAAAATTTCCTGTTGACAAATGCAAAGTTCCTGCTATAATAACATATGTTCGCTGAACGACACAGCGCGGCGAACAACGCAATATAGCGGGATTGTGTAATGGTAGCACAGCGGACTCTGACTCCGTATGTGAGGGTTCGAATCCTTCTCCCGCTGCCACTGAGAAGTCTGAAACCGTAAGGTTTCAGACTTCTTTTTTTCTGTTTGACCCTTTATCTGACCCTTTAACCGTTTTGCAGCTTCTTCCCGCAGATGGCGTGCTGCATATAGGCTTCCATTCGATTTGCACTGTCCTGTTTCAGCACCAGTGAAAAAAGGGCAAGGGAAGAGTTCCTCAACGCTTTTCCCTTGCCCTTTTGCATCTGTCATGGTATACAGCTTAGCACCGGTTATTTGAGTGGCTCCTCGCCGCGGTGCAGATCATTCCAATCGCTGACGAATTCGTCGGGGGTCCAGTCGATATCGTCATTTTCGGGATGCGTGATGAGGCCGTCGGCTGCGGCGGCGATGGCGGCGGCTTCGCTGCGGGGAAGGGAAGAGAGATACCTGACGCGAATGTCGCTGACGAGCTCCCAGTAGGCGGCGCGGGCAAAGGCGTCGATATTCGCGGCTTTGATGCCGAGAAGGCCGACGAGAGGCTCCTGCTCGTGGGCGTCGTACCGGTCCTGAATCGTCTCGAAAATATCGTCCGCGTCGCCGCCGTACTTGGTCAGAAGAGAAATGAGGTTCGTTTCGGGAAAAAGCTCCTGAAAGCGCGCGGAAACGGAAGTGGTAGCCATAATTGTTCTCCTTGCAAGATTATTTTGTTGCCTATAGTGTCACACAACGGGGCGTAAAAGTCAACATGGATGAAATCACTTACTGCGCGGGCTGCGATTCTGGTCATGCGGCGGTTGACAGTGCTGGTCAACTCGTGCTATGATACAAAAACCAACAATCATACTATGTTTGTGGATGAAGAGGGTGTAACGCAGACATTTTTCCAACGTCAGGCGAAGGATCGGCGAGAGCCGATAAGAATAGCTTGACGATCAATCTGCTTGAATTTTTCAAAATCGGGGAGAGGGTATGCTCAATCAGTTTTCAAGAACGCAGCTGCTTTTAAAAAGAGGTATTTGCCGCATGCTGCGGCAAATACCTCTTTTTATTAGTTTGATTTGAAATTCAACGGAGTGACAGCGTTACGACAGCTCGTCCCCGTCCAGCAGGGCCTCTTTCAGCGTGCGCCAGCCGAGCACCGCGCATTTGACGCGCGCGGGCATATGGGCGATATCACGGAGAGCCGAGGCCTCTTCCAGGCTGTTGATCTCGTCTTCCGACGCCTCGCCCTGGATCATTTTCAGGAAGATCTCGCCCATTTTCAGCGCGTCTTCCTTCTTTTTGCCGACGATCATGCCGAGCATGATGTCCGCCGACGCCTGCGAGACGGCGCAGCCGTCGCCGACGAACGCGCCGTCCGCGATCACATCGCCGTCAAGCTTCAGCTTGAGGAAGATGTCGTCGCCGCAGCTCGGGTTGACGCCCTCGAGCACGATGTCGGCGTCCGGTAGGTCGTGCTTGAACTCCGGATGCAGGTTGTGCTCGGTGAGAATTTCATTGTAAAAGCTTCTATTTTCCATAACCCATTCGCTCCCTTAGCGTGGAAATGCTGTCAAGCAGCCGGTCGACCTCGGATTCCGTGTTATAAAACGCGAGGCTTGCCCGCGCGGTGGACGGGTGCTTCAAATAGGCCAGAAGCGGCTGCGCGCAGTGATGGCCTGCGCGGATGGCGACGCCGTCGCTCGCGAGGATCTCACTGATGTCGTGCGGGTGAACACCGTCTACCGTAAAGGTGATGATGCCGCAATGCTCCTCGGGCTTTTCCGAGCCCAGCACGTGGACGTGCGGCATCTCGCCGATCGCGTCCATCGTGCGGCGTGTCAGCGCGACCTCTTGCTGATGCATCGCTGTAAAGCCGATGCTCTTGACATAGTCAATGGCCGCATGCAGGCCCACGGCGTCTGCCGCGTTGACCGTGCCGGCCTCGAACTTGTGCGGGAGCTCGGCGAAGACCGCACCATCGCGGGTGACAGATTCAATCATCTCGCCGCCGGTGAGGAACGGCGGCATGGCGTTCAGCAATTCTTCACGTCCGTAGAGAACGCCGATGCCCATGGGGCCGTAGACCTTGTGGCCGGAGAAGGCGAAGAAATCCGCGTCCAATGCTTGCACGTCCACCGGAATGTGCGGCGTGCTCTGCGCGCCGTCGACGACCAGCACCGCGCCGGCGCGGTGCGCCAGCGCCGCGAGCTCGCGGATGGGATTCACGCGGCCTAAGACGTTCGAAACGTGCGTGCAGGCGACGATCTTCGTTTTCGGCGTGATGAGGGCTTCGACCTTATTTAAGTCCAGCGTGCCGTCCATTTCGCATTCCATAAATTTGAGCGACGCGCCGGTCTGGCGGCAAACCATCTGCCAGGGGAGAAGGTTGCTGTGGTGCTCCATGATGGAGACGAGCACCTCGTCCCCGACCTTCACGTGGGAGAGACCGTAGCTGTAAGCCACTAAATTGATGCTCTCGGTGGTGTTGCGGGTGAAGATGATCTCGCGGCTGCTCTTCGCGTTCAGAAAGGACCGAACGGCCTCGCGCGCGTTTTCGTAAGCCTCCGTCGCGGCGATGCTCAGGGGATAGAGGCCGCGCAAGGGGTTGGCGTTCTTACTTTTATAAAACTCCGTTACGGCATCCAGCACACACTGCGGGCGCTGCGCCGTCGCGGCGTTGTCCAGATACGCAACATCCTGACTCTTGAGCAGGGGGAAGTCGTCCCGATATGCATGCGCCATCTTACAGCACCTCCTCAAGCTCGGAGAGGATCGCGGCCTGCGCCGCTTCATCCTCAATCGTGCGGGCCAGCCGCTCGATGGCGGCGCGGGCCATGATGTTTTCCGCCTCCGCTGCGGAAATGCCGCGGCTTTCAAAGTAAAACAGCGTGTCCTCGTCCAGCTCGCCGATGGTCGCGCCGTGGTTGCCGACGACGTTTTCCTCGGCGCACAGGATCAGCGGCACCGTCTTGTTGACGACGCCGTCGCCCAGCATCAAAACCGTCTCCTGCTCGCTGCCGACGGAGCCCGCGGAGCCCTTCTTAAAGTCGATGGTCCCGCGGAAGATCTTCTGCGCGTCGTCCTTGAGCGCACCGGCGGCATTGATTTCGCTCGTGGTCTTCTGGCCCCAGTGGTTCACGACAAGGTTCATGTCCACGGTCTGCTGTTTCTGGCCCAGATACCCGATGCCCGCCGTGAAGCCCGCGCCATTGCCGTTCAGCTCGAACTGGCCGTCGCTGTACACGTCGCCGCGGCCCAGCAGGACCTGGATCAGCTCTACCTGACCGTTTTCGGCGCACTCGCCGCTCGTTTCCAGACGGAGCAGCGAGTCCCGTGCCGCATTCTGAATCTGCACGAGCCGCACCTTTGCGTCCTTTTCAACGTGGAGCGCCGTGCGCACGAGCAGGCCCTTTTCCGCTCTCAGCGTTTCAAACACCGTGACGGTCTGGCCCGCGGGCGCGTGGATGTCGACCGTCTTCTCGCCGCGCTCGCCGGAGCCAGTGATCTCAAGCCGCTCGGTCTGACCGGCGGCGGTGATTTTCTCTTCGCCCAAATCGTCGGCCTGCCCCCAGGCGATGGCCGTTTCGTTCACACCCAGCCGGTTCCAGGTGCGGGTCGGGAGCCGGTTGATCAAAATCGTATCGTTCATATCCAAACTCCTTTCAGCCAATGCTGCCCTTCATCTCGAGCCGGATGAGGTTGTTCATTTCCACCGCGTACTCCACCGGCAGCTCCTTGGAGACATTGTCGGCAAAGCCGCTGACGATCATCGCGCGCGCGTCTTCCTCGCTCATGCCGCGGCTCATCAGATAAAAGACGGCTTCGTTGCTGATCGCGCCGATCTTGGCCTCATGGCCGATGGCCGCGTCCTTCGTGCGGATGTCCATTGCGGGGATGGTGTCGGAACGGGACTCGGAGTCCAGCATCAGCGACTGGCACGACACGGCGGACTTGGCGCCCTTGGCGCCCTTTTCCACGACAACGCTTGAGCGGAATGTGCTGATGCCGCCGCTCTTGCTGATCGAGCGCGTGTTCATATAGGAGCTCGTATTTTTGCCCACATGGACGACCTTTGCGCCGGTATCGAGGTTCTGCCCCGCACCGGCGAACGTAACGCCGGTGAACTCCATGCGGGAATTGTCGCCCTTTAAGATGCTCATGGGGTACAGGCAGCCAACATGGGAGCCGAAGGAGCCGGAGATCCACTCGATCGTGCCGCCCTCTTCCACCAGCGCACGCTTGGTATTCAGGTTGTACATGTTCTTCGACCAGTTTTCGATCGTCGAGTAGCGGAGTTTGGCCCCCTTCTTGACGTACAGCTCCACGCAGCCAGCGTGGAGGTTTGCCACGTTGTACTTCGGCGCGGAGCAGCCCTCAATGAAGTGCAGGCTCGCGCCCTCGTCCACGATGATGAGCGTGTGCTCAAACTGGCCGGCGCCCTTGGCATTCAGGCGGAAGTAGGACTGCAGGGGAATGGAGAGGTGTACGCCCTTGGGCACGTACACGAACGAGCCGCCGGACCACACCGCGCCGTGGAGCGCCGCGAACTTGTGATCGTGGGGCGTCACGAGCTTCATGAAGTACTTGCGCACCATGTCGGCATATTCGCCCTTTATGGCGCTCTCCATATCGGTGTAAACCACGCCCTCGGCCGCCACGGAATCCTTGACGTTGTGATAGACAAGCTCGGAGTCGTACTGCGCACCCACACCGGCGAGGGATTTTCTCTCCGCCTGCGGGATGCCAAGGCGCTCGAAGGTCTCCTTGATGTCCTCCGGCACGTCCTTCCAGTCGTTGCGCATCTTGGTGTTCGGACGAACGTAGGTCGCGATATGATCCATATCAAGGCCCTCAATCGACGGGCCCCAGTTGGGGATCTTCATTTCATTGTAGATCTGGAGGGATTCGAGCCGGAACTGCTGCATCCACACGGGATCGTCCTTCTCAATGGAGAGCTTTTCGACGATCTCCGGCGTCAGGCCGGATTCCATGCGGTACGCGTCGTTTTCCGCGTCCCGAATGTCGTAGACACTGCGGTCCACATCCTCCACGTAGGTTTTTTCTTTCAAATCTGCCATGTCAAGAGCCTCCCGATTCAGTCTTCCTTCAGGCTGCTGAATCCCTTTTCGTTGATCTCATCCACCAGTTCGGCGCCGCCGTTGCGGACGATGACGCCCTCTTCCATCACGTGGGCCGCGTCCACATGGAGCGCTTCCAGAATGCGCGTGGAGTGGGTGATGATGAGAAGCGAGCCGTGCGTCCGCTCGCGGAACAGGCGCACGCCCTCGCTGACGGTGCGGACCGCGTCGACGTCGAGGCCGGAGTCGGTCTCATCGAGAATCGCGAGCTTGGGCTCGAGCATGAGCATCTGCAAAATTTCGGCCTTTTTCTTCTCGCCGCCGGAGAAGCCCACGTTCAGATCGCGCTCGGCATAGCTCTCGTCCATGTTCAAAAGCGCCATGGTCTCTTTGAGCTTTTTCTTGAAGTCCCACAGGCGCAGGCGGTCGCCGGTCTTCTGCTCGAGCGCGCTGCGGATGAACGCGCTCAGCGTTACGCCGGGGACCTCCAGCGGGTTCTGGAAGGACAGGAAAATGCCCTTTTTCGCGCGCTCGTTGACGGGGAGCTCCGTGATGTCCTCGCCGTTAAAAATGATCGAACCGCCGGTTACGCTGTAGGTCGGATTGCCGGTGATGGCATAGCCCAGCGTCGACTTGCCGGTGCCGTTGGGGCCCATCAGCACATGGGTCTCATCCTGTCCCACGGCCAGATCCACACCGTGGAGAATTTCCTTTTCCTCGACCCGCACGTGCAGGTTCTGAATCTCTAAAAGTGCCTTACTCATATTGAACCACCTTATCTTCTTTCCGTGCCGTTCAGGACGGCCGGTGTTTTTTCATTGACTCGCATGAATTGCGCCAGCGTATGATTGTCGACATAGCTGTTGATCTGGTCTTCCAGCCCCTGCCAGAAAAGCCGCGCGTCGCAGTCGCAGGAAGCGCCGCAGCCGGAGCCGTCCTCAGACTGGCACGCGATCGGCGACAGATTTCCCTCCACCGCCCGCAGAATTTCACCTACGGGGTAATCCTCGGGGGAGCGGGTCAGGCGGTAGCCGCCCGATTTGCCCACGGCGCTCTCGACCAAGTTCGCACGGCTCAGCGCGGCCATGATGGTCTCCAAGTACTTTTTAGAGAGCTGCTGGCGCTGCGCGACATCGCTCAGGCGATGCCATTCGCTGCCTCCGTGCTCGGCCATATCCAGCATGACCCGCAAAGCGTAGCGCCCTTTTGTTGAGATCATCATGCGGCATGCCTCCTTGCTCATAATTGCCTACCTTGTAGATAGGAATTTTAACGCTTAATTCCTACTGTGTCAATAGGTGTTTACAAAAAATTTGATTTATGATGATAAAAAGCACTGTGCAGCTGTGACAAATGTCTGCCGCGCAGCGCTTGGACGAGGTCTTCGGCCTGCCGGAGGGCTCGGCCGTGATCGTGCTGAACGATCCCGAGACCAAGGTACCCATTGCCATCATGGACGGCACACTCATCAGTACGATCCGCACCGGCGCAGTAACGGGCGTTTGCGCCAAGTATATGGTGCCCTCGCGCTCGAAGACCGTCGGCCTTTTCGGCGCGGGCCCGCAGTGCAAGACGCAGCTGATGGTGCTCAAGGCGTCGCTGCCGCAGCTGGAAAAGGCGTATGTCTATGACCTTTCCCGAGAGAGCGCGGAAAAATTTGCGGCGGAGATGTCGCAAAAGCTGAACATGGACGTGCAGGCGGCGAGCGACCGCCTTGCACGATCGAAAGCGGCGACATCCTTGTGACCGCGACGACCGCGACCGAGCAGATCATCCACGGCGCGGAGATCAAAAAGGGCGTTTACGTTGCTCACCTTGGCAACAACGAGGTCGACGAGGAGCTGATCCTGCGCGCGGACAAGGTCGTCATCGACGATTGGGAGACCGACAAGCACCGCATGGGCGACACGATGGCCTACATGTTCCGCGACGGCAAGATCGACGATTCCCGCATCGACGCGAGCGTCTCCGACCTGGTGGCGGGGCGGAAGTCCGGCCGCGACAACGACGACCAGCTCACCTGCACCTGCAACGTCGGCCTCGGCCTTTACGACGTGGCGATCGCCGCGCGCGTCTACCAGTATGCCAAGGAAAACGGCATCGGCCAGAAGCTCAAGCTCTGGGACGAGCCCATCATGGTGTGATCGATCCAAACTCGATAGGTACGACCTCTCTTTACCAACCTTTTGGACAGGTCCGCTTTTTAGCGGGCCTGTCCACATTTTTTCGCGGCAGAGCAGCAGGGGAGATGCACCTGCAAGGGGATTTTGCCTTTACAGAGGACGATTCCGTGAATATAATGGATGCAGATAAAATTTGGCGGCGCTGCGAAAAAGCGGCGCTGCGGTGAAATCGACAGGAAACGGAGATGTAATTATGCCCTGCACCACTGTACTGGCCGGTAAGCTGGCGACGAATGACCGCTCGACGATGATCGCCCGTACGGACGACGGCCATTTTGATGAGAAAAAGCTGATCGTGGTCGAGCCCGACCAGCAGCCGAAGATTTATAAAAGCGTAGAGTCCCACGTGGAGATCACACTGCCGGAGAACCCCATGCGCTACACGTCCTGCCCGAGCGTGGACCCGAAGCACGGCATTTGGGCCGCGACCGGCATCAACGCCGCGAACGTCGGTATGACAGCGACGGAAACCACGACCTCGAACCCGCGCGTGCTCGCGGCCGACCCGATGGTCGAGCTGCGCGAGGCGAAGGATGGGGAAGAGGAGCGCTGCGGCGGCATCGGCGAGGAGGACATCGTTGTCCTCGTCCTGCCCTACATCCGCTCCGCGCGCGAGGGCGTGCTGCGCCTCGGTGCGCTTCTGGAGCAATACGGCACCTATGAGTCGAACGGCATCGCCTTCAACGACGAAAACGAGGTCTGGTGGCTCGAGACCATCGGCGGGCACCACTGGATCGCGAAGAAAATTCCCGAGGATCGCGTCATCATCAACCCGAACCAGTTCGGTATGGACTCGTTCGACCTTGAGGACGCCTTCGGTGCCCGGGAATCGCATCTCTGCTCGGCAGACCTCAGAGAATTCATCTCGGAAAACCATCTGGATCTGAATCGGGATGGCATGTTCAACCCGCGGGATATCTTCGGCTCGCACCGCGACATGGACCACATCTACAACACGCCGCGCGCGTGGTTCATGGGCCGCTGCCTTGCACCGCACACCTACCGCTGGGACGGCGAAAACGCGGACTTCACGCCCGAAAGCGATGACATTCCGTGGTCCTACGTTCCCGAGCGCAAGGTTGCCGCGGAGGATATCCAATACCTGCTCTCGTCCCACTATCAGGGTACACCCTACGATCCCTATGCGGGCCATGCGGAAAAAGGCGGTATTTACCGTCCTATCGGCATCAACCGCACGGGCGTGACGACGATCTGTCAAATTAGAAGCGACGTCCCCGATGCCATTAAGGGTATCGAGTGGGTGTGCTTCGGCTCCACGACATTTTCCGCGTGGCTGCCGGTGTACACAAATGTCCCGCAGATGCCGGACTATTTGAGCAATGTGACGCTCGACGCCGAGACCGACAATCTCTACTGGGTCAGCCGCTTTGTCGGCGCGCTGGCCGACAAGTGCTACGGCTCGTGCATCCAGAATGTCTGGGGCTATCAGGACACGGTGAATATCCGCGACAGACAGATCGTCCTTAAATACGACAGGCTGATGCGCGAGAGCGGCGACTTCACGCTCGCCGCGCAGGCGAACGACGAGCTCTGCGCGATGGCGAAAGAGGAGAGCGTGCAGATCCTCAACAAGGTCCTGCGCACTGCCAGTGAGCAAATGAAAAACGGCTTCAGCTTTGCTGATACCTGCGTCAACAAGTGAATAAAAAGCGGCTCTCTCCCAAGCGGGAGAGAGCCGCTTTTTTGTTATCCTTTTTCAATTTGACCCAGCCAAAACGAGAAAGGACGACAATCATGGAAGAAAAAAGAATCGTAAAGCCCTGGCAGGCAGGGCTGATGCTGCTCGTCGGCACGTGGATGGCGAGCGGCACGGTGCCGGTCATGATCTACTACGGCATGAAGGTGCTGACGCCGGGCTTATTCCTGCCAGTCGTCTGCATCCTTTGCACGCTGATGTCCACCATGGCGGGCACGTCGTGGGGCACGCTCGCGACGGTCGGCGTCGCCTGCATGGGCGCTGCACAGGGTCTCGGTGTGCCGCTGCCCGCGGCCGCGGGTGCGGTCTGCACCGGCGCGTTCTTCGGTGACGAGGTCTCGCCGCTGTCTGACTCGCCCGTCATCACCGCCACGGTGTGCGAGGTGCCGCTGATGGACGGCATTCGCCACGCGCTCATTTCCACGGGGCCTGCGTATCTCATTTCGCTCGTTTTCTACTTTGTTTACGGCCTGCGCTATTCCGGCGGCAGCGTCGGCGGGGAAGTGTATGAGGATATCCTTTCCACCGTTTCTGCCGAGTTCTGGCTCAGCCCCGTGCTGCTTCTGCCCGTGCTGGTCGTGGTCGTGCTGATTTTGATGAAAAAGCCGACGATCCCGACTTTTATCGCTGGCATCGCCGCGGGCGCGGTGATGGCGATGCTCTGCCAGGGTGTCAGCCTGCACGACATTCTGACGGTCATGTACTCCGGTTTTTCCGCCGATACCGGCTCGGACGTCGTGAATTCGATGCTCAACCGCGGCGGCTTTACCTCGATGCTCTCGACCATCGGTCTTCTGATCGCGGCGGGCATCTTCGGTGCACCGCTCCGCACAGCGGGCGTTATGGACGTGCTGCTCGCCTTTGTGGAGCGTATCGCGAAGACCTCTCGTTCGATGTCGCTCGGTGTGCTGATCCTGCACGCGGTGTTTTTCACGATTACGGGCGCTTATTATGTGTCCTATCCTGTCGTCGGCGGTATGGTGAAGGACCTGTATCCGGAATATCATCTCGACCGCAAGAATCTGATGCGCACGATGCTCGACACCGGCACGGGCCTTGCCCCCATGGTGTCGTGGTCGACTACGGGCTCTTACACCGCCACGACGCTTGGCGTTTCCAATCTGGCATTCGCGCCGTTTGCGCCGATGCTGTGGCTGTCGATCGTGTTTTCTGTCATTTACGCCGTGACCGGCATCGGCACGGCCAAGGCGAAGGAGGACTAAGGTATGGAACGGATTTTACAGCGCTGGTATGATATGATCTCCATCCGTTCGGTCAACGGACACGAGGCACAGATGGCGGATTACGTGGCGAATGTCCTGCGTGAGCTCGGCATGGACCCGCATTACAGCTATTTTGAAGAGGACACCGCGCGCGAGCGCCCGTCGGTCTGGTCGGTGCTCGACAGCGGCCGGCCGGGAAAGACCGTGCTGCTCATCGGACACCTCGACACCGTCGATGTGTCTGACCGCTGGAAGACCGACCCGTTTACCCCCACGGAGATCGACGGCAAGGTCTATGGCCGCGGCGCGATGGACATGAAGGGCGGCCTCGCCGCGATCCTGGAGACGCTGACCTATTACGCCGCCCATCTCGACGAGATCAACGGCAAAATTTTGGCCTGCTTCGTCGCCGACGAGGAGGGCCTGAGCAAGGGCACCTATCAGCTTGTGGCGGAGGACGTCATCCACGCCGGCTACGCCATCATGGGCGAGTGCCGCTACGACAATGTGGCTGTCGGCTTCCGCGGCCGCTACAGCTTTGAGGTGACCGTCCACGGACAGACCGCGCATGCCAGCCACTATCCCGAGGTCGGTGAAAACGCTCTCATCTCCGGCGGACGCCTGGCCGCGGCCATCGAGGCGCTGCCGACGCTCCAGCACCCGCACCTCAAGCACGGCACGTGGTGCGTGCGCTATATGGAGGGCGGCAATCCCGGCACGCTCGTTGTGCCGGAGAAGTGCTGCCTCTTCGTTGACCGCTACGTCGTTCCGGGCGAGACGGACGATATCTGCATTGCGCAGATCATGGAGGCGGCGGAGCAGCTCGGCCTTTCCGGCAAGGTCGACGTGCGCCTCAAGCCGAGAAAATCGCCCTACATGCAGTCGTTCGCGGTGGAGGAGGATCATCCGCTCGTCAAAATTTTGCAGGAGGAGTTCCACTCCGTCACGGGCAAGGACCTTCCGTGCGCATACGACGCCTCAGTCTGCGATTCGAATATTTTAGCCGTTTCGCTCGGCATTCCGGTCGTGACGTTCGGCCCCTCGGGCGGCAACATGCACGGTGACAACGAGTACGGCTATGCATGGCAGGTGAAAAACTGCGGCGAGGTCTACCGCCGCACCGTCGCGCGCCTTTTAAGCGGCGAAGTATAAAGAGAAAAAAGAGGCAGCCTCGGCGGTCTCTTTTCCTTTTGCATTTCACGCAGATTTTACATTTCTTTGCTGGCTTTTGACAAATCCCTCTGCTATACTGTATTTGATGAAATTTGGAGAGAAGAGAGGAGAAGTGATACGAATGGATACTTACAATATGATCGATTTTAACGAAAAGAAGGGCTTCATCTGCGATATGGACGGCGTCATCTACCATGGCAACCGCGTGCTGCCGGGCGTGGCCGAGTTCATCCAGTGGCTGCACGATGAAGACAAGGAATACTTGTTTCTGACAAACAACAGCGGCTACACGCCGCGCGAGCTGAGCCAGAAGCTTGCGCGCATGGGCCTCGACGTGACGGAGGAGCACTTTTATACGAGCGCACTTGCGACGGCGGCGTTCCTGCGCGATCAGGCGCCCGGCTGCTCAGTCTTTGCCATCGGCGAGGCAGGCCTTTTGAACGCGCTCTACGACGCAGGCATCACGATGAACGATGTGAACCCCGACTATGTCGTCGTGGGCGAGGGACGCTCCTATTCGCTCGATACGCTGACGAAGGCGACGAACCTCGTCTGGAAGGGCGCAAAGCTCATCGGCGCGAATTCCGACGTCTCTGGCCCCATCGAAAACGGCATCGTGCCTGCCTGCCGCGCGCTCGTCGCGCCAATCGAGATGGCGACCGGCACGCAGGCGTACTTCTGCGGTAAGCCGAACCCGCTGATGATGCGCACGGGCCTCAAGATGCTGCACTGCCACTCGGCCGAGGCCGTCATGGTCGGCGACCGTATGGACACCGATGTGATCTCCGGCATGGAGAGCGGTATGTCGACGGTGCTGGTGCTCTCGGGCGTCTCGACGCGCGAGACCATCAAGACCTACGCGTACCGCCCGAGCATGGTCTTAAACGGCGTGGGCGACATCGTGAGCCTCGCCCGCGGGGAAAAGACGGAAGATTGAAAATTAAAAAGGGAAGCGCCGCTGCGTGAGCAGCGGCGCTTTGTTGTATTATGGGGACGCTTAGTTTTCCTCCCGTGCACGCAGGCCTGCGACGGACGAGATCGGCAGTGAGAAACAGATCGCACCCGCCTTCGTGCCGGGGCCGGCCTGCTCGTTGATCGAGCGCATGATGGCGGCCTTTTCGTCCTTGTGGGCGATGATGTAGATCATATCCTTTTCGTCGGCAAGGCTGACGCTGAAGAATTTTTCTCCGCGCGTGCCGCCCGTGCCCTTGGCGTGCAGCACCGTACCGCCGCCCGCGCCCGCGGCGCGCGCCGCGTCCATGACAAAGTCGGAATAGCCTTCGTTTAAGATGACGGTGATGAGTTCGTGTTCAAAGTTCATGTTCGGCGCTCCTCCTGCTTTGAGATCGTCGGTGAGATAGGACAGTGTCTTGCCGCCGGCCACGCTCTTGAGAGGCACGGTCAGCATGACGCCGTTGCCCGGAATGTCGATAAAGAGCTTGCGCTTGGCGGAACGGATAAGCGAATCCGCCTCCTGCGCGCTGCCGACGGCGGCGATAACGCACTTTTCCGTCGCGTCCAGCCCATAGATGGCGAGGTGCTCGCTCGTGGCTGTGCCGCGCGCGGGCATGCTCAAAATGAGGTGCAGCCCCGCCGCGTGGTAGAGCGAGCCCATCGCTTCGCCGCGGTCGTGATCCGTGATGGCAATGATGTAATAGAGTTCCATTTCAGCAGGCCTCCCACAGTTCGATGATCTCGTTGTCGCCAAAGTCGGGGAGCTGGGGCTCCTGCGAAGCATGACGGGATTTGACAACGTAGATGGCTCCCATCACCTGCACGGTGATGAGCGGCATCATCGCAACGAGCGCGACAAGGCCGAACGCGTCCGTCATCACATTGCCGCCGAGCGCTTCGCACGCGCCTGTGGCGAACGGCAGCATGAATGTCGCCGTCAAAGGACCTGACGCGACGCCGCCGGAGTCGAACGCGATGGCCGTGAACGTGCGCGGCACGAAAAAGCTCAAAGCCAGCGCGATAAGATAGCCGGGCACGAGGAAATACATGATCGAAATGCCTGTGATGACACGCAGCATCGCAAGCCCGCCCGCGGCAGAGACTGCGATGGATAAGCTCATGCCCATCGCCTTGGCGGAGATCGCGCCCGCGCTCAGCTCCTCGACCTGTTTGTTGAGCGTATGGACGGCGGGCTCGGCGTTGATGATGAACCAGCCCATCAGCATCGCAAGGGGGGCAAGGAGATAGACCTTCCACCCCTCGGCCAGCGCGGCACCGAGCGCGTAGCCCAGCGGCGAAAAGCCGACGTTCACGCCCGTGAGGAACAGCACGAGACCTAAGTATGTATAGAGGATACCAATCACGATGCGCATGAAAGGCAGCTTGCGGAGCTTGAGCGAAATGACCTGAAAAATCAGGAAGAAGACAACGATCGGCAGCAGCGCCATTGTCACTTCCCATAAATACTCCGGCAGGGCATGCAGATAGTCCTTGCCGAGCTCTACCGTGGTGGCGACGCCAGAGACGGCGCTGCTCTCGCCCTGCGCGGGCTGCGTTTTGTAGATCGCACCGAGCAGCAGCACCGATAAGATCGGCCCGATCGAGCACAGACCGACGAGGCCGAAGCTGTCCGCCTTGGCATTTTCGTCGCTTCGAATGGACGCAACGCCGACGCCGAGTGCCATGATGAACGGCACGGTCATCGGCCCCGTTGTCACGCCGCCGGAGTCGAACGCGACGGAGAGGATGCTCTCATCCGACAAAAACGCCGCGGCAAAGACGATGGCGTAAAATACGATCAGCATCGTGCGCAGCGAGATCGAAAAGAGAATGCGCACCATGCACAGCATCAGAAAGAAGCCGACGCCGACCGAAACGGTCAAGATCAACACCGTTGTGTCGATCTCCGGCACATTGCCCGCGAGCACCTGCAAATCCGGCTCCGCCACCGTGATGGCGACGCCGAGGGCGAAGCTCACGGTCAGGATGAGCGGCAGCTTGCGCGATTTCGTCAGCTTGGAGCCCATGTAGTTGCCGATGCGGCTCATCGACATGTCCGCGCCCAGCGTGAAGAGCCCCATGCCGAGAATCAGCATGGCCGTGGCGATCACGAACGAGAGCATCAGTCCCGCGTCTACCGGCACGAGCACAAAGCTGATCGCCATAACGATCAGGCTGATGGGCAGGACGGAGGCGGTGGCTTCTTTCAGCTTTTCCATTAAGATCTGTTTCTGATACAAAACCTCACTCCTTTATCAATTCAATACTTCCAAAAATATCATAGCAGAGATTCGTCGCGATGAACAGGAAAAAAGGGTAAAGGATGTGTTAAGCTTGTTCACCAGACGTGGACGAAAACAGCGGAATGGTCAAACCATCCCGCCGCTTTCCTATTTTTAATGCATATTATTTACTGTGCCGCGTGCGCACATCCGCGCTCGAGAGAGTAGCGGATGTTGCCGTCGAGCATTCCGCCGAGATCATCGATGAACGAATCCGGCTCGCCCTTCATGCCGCTGCCGATCCATTCAAGCGTCAGCCCTGCGAGCGCTGCCGTGTAGAAGCGCGCGAGCGCCATGATCTGGCTTTCGCTGACGTTCAGGCCCTCGGCCTCCTTGCGGACGTAAGAAAGCATTGTCGTCAGGATCGTTTTATGATAATATCTTGCCAGAATATCGCTGTGGGCGGAGTTGTGCAGGTGCAGGATCATGCGCTTGTTCTCCGCGGCGAAGGATGTGGCGGTCAAAAATGCCTTCTGCCACGATTCATAGCCCTCCACGCGCTCGGAGAGCTTTTCAATCTCCGACTCGAACACGTCCTCGGCCAGCGCGTAGATGTCAGTGTAGTAATAATAAAAAGTGTTCCGCGTGACCTCGCTTCTCTCCGCGATGTCGCGGACGGAGATCTTGTCGAAGGGACGCTCTGCCAGAAGCTCGATGAAGCTGCGGCGGATGGCGTTTTTGGTGCGCAGAGCCATGGGTGGGTTCCTCCCTTTCTCGATTCGATAAAATTCATTATATCTGATATGGGAAAAACTTGCAAGTGACAAAATCGTGAACATTTAACGAAATCTTTACACTATACTCGCCGCTTCCTGTCGGAAACTTGGTCAGCCTCGCGGGAGTGTGAAAACTTTGTGCGCCTTGCGGACTTTGCCACTTTTCCCGCTTTCATATTCCCACTATCATCAGACTGTCAAAAACTGAGACAGCGCTCTTTCCCCATGCGAACGAGCAGAAAGGAAGCGAAAGCGATGAAAACCTATTTCACCTCTGAGTCCGTCACGTGCGGACATCCCGATAAAGTCTGCGACCAGATCGCCGACGCGGTGCTTGATGACATCCTTGCCAACGATCCCGACGCACACGTCGCCTGCGAGGTGACGGCCTGCACCGGCGAAGTTCACCTGATGGGCGAGATCACCTCATCCTATGTGCCGGACTATGAAGCCATTGCGCGCAAGGTCATCGCCGAGATCGGCTATACCGTGCCCGTCGTCGGCTTTGACGCCGAAAACGTGCGCATCCGCGTCAGCATCCACACCCAGTCGCCGGACATCGCGCGCGGGGTTGACCGCGGCGCGCCGGAAGAAGCCGGCGCGGGCGATCAGGGTATGATGTTCGGCTATGCCTGCCGCGAGACCGATGCGCTGATGCCGCTGCCGATCACGCTTGCGAACCGCCTGACGAGAAGACTCGAACAGGTGCGGCGCGAAAAGCTGCTGCCCTATCTTCTGCCGGACGGCAAGGCGCAGGTCAGCGTCGAATACGAGGACGGCACGCCCAAACGCATCTCCGCCGTCGTTGTCTCCGCGCAGCACAGCGCGGAGGCCGGCATCGACGCGCTGCGCGATGCGATCTTAGAACAGGTCATTTTCCCTGTGCTGCCGCCGGAACTGCTCGACGAGCACACAGAGTATTTCATCAACCCGACGGGACGATTTGTCGTTGGCGGGCCCGCGGGCGACAGCGGCCTTACCGGCCGCAAGATCATCGCCGACACCTATGGCGGCATGGCGCGCCACGGCGGCGGGGCGTTCTCGGGCAAGGACCCGAGCAAGGTCGACCGCACGGGCGCTTACATGGCGCGCTATCTCGCCAAGAACATTGTGGCCGCGGAGCTGGCCGACCGCTGCGAGATCGAGCTTGCCTATGCCATCGGCCTCGCCGACCCTGTGAGCTTGATGGTCGACACGTTTGGCACGGGGCGCGTGAGCGACGAAAAGATCGCGAGCTGGCTTATGGAGCATATCGACATGCGCCCAGGCAGCATCACGTCGCGCTTTGAACTGCGCCGCCCGATCTACCGCCACGTCTCCTGCGGCGGACACTTCGGCGAAAATGCCGTGGGTCTTCCGTGGGAGTGGACCGACATCGCCGAGGTGCTGCAAAAGGAAATTTTATCATAACATTATCTGCGAAGGCGGGGAGGAACAGCATTGAAAAGCAAACGGAGCAGAACCTATCTCGTCAGCGGTCTCACGCTGGCGCTGATCTTTGTTGCCATCATCCTTGTTTTCCGCGACGTGCTGCCCGATATCGTCAAGGACCTGAGTACTGTGCCGTTCTGGGGTGTGCTGCTCCTGCTCGCACTCGGCTTTGCCTACGAGGCGATGGAATCCGTGCTGTGCCTCGTCATCATCCACCACAAAAAGCCGGACTGCACGTTTATTGACGCGCTGCGCGTGACATTCCTCGGCGTGTTCGGCAATATCGCGACGCTGGGTGCGGGCACGCTGCCGATGCAAAGCTTTTACCTTTACAGGCAAGGCCTGGACGCAGGCAGCGGGCTCGGCATCATGGCGAGCGAATACGTGCTGCACAAGATGTCCGTGCTGATCTGCGCGACGGTCGCGCTGCTGCTCGGCGGCGACTGGCTGGAGCAGAGCGCCAGCGGCCTTGCACGCTATCTTCTGATCGGCTATGTCATCGGCGCGCTCATCGTGATCGCGCTCACGATGCTCTACACCTGGGATAAGGTGCTGAAGTTAGTGCTGATGCTGCTCGACAAGCTCCCGCACACGCCGAAGTGGGACGAACGCCGCGAAGAGTGGGCGAATAGTCTCACCGAGCTCAACCGCGAGGCGAAAAAGGTGCTGCTCGTTCCGTCAATCCGCGTTAAAGGTATCGCCGTGAGCCTTGTGAAGCTCTTCGTGCTCTATTCCATCCCCTATGCCGCGCTGCGGCTCGTGGGCTGCACGGCGCTTAACTTTGCGCAGGCACAGCTGCTCGCCTCGCTGATGCTGCTCATCACAAGCGCGCTGCCGAACGTCGCGGGCGTGGGCCCGATGGAGTTTGCGTTTTTGCTGCTCTTCGCCCCGTGGGCGGACACGGCAATCGCCTCGTCGGCGCTGGTACTTTATCGCGTGGCGACGTATTTCTTCCCGTTCCTTCTGAGCGTGATCGTGTTTCTCCGCGAGGAGAAGAAATCTTTGAAAGGCTTTGATGCGCAAAGCGCTTGAAAATTATGACGGCCTGAGGCCATCGGGGGATTCCCGCACCGTGCGGGAGTGCGCTAAAGGGGGATACTCTCTTTCTCGAAAGAGAGTATCCCCCTTAAACCCCCGAGAGAAAGGACGAGGGGCCTTCCCCCTCGACCCCACACATTGGCAGTTTCAATCTTGAAGAACTGCACACGCTGCGCAATGTAGGTGCGGTGTACATGGCTTCGCCATGAATCCCTGCAATTTGTGACCGATTTGCAACCGCGCCTTACTATCGTGAGGCGCGAGTGACGTTAGATTGGCGGCAGACTGCCTGCGGAATGCGGCATTGCTTCGCTCGCCGCATTGATGAGTGCTCCGGTAGACGGAAATCAGGCTGTACCAGCGCGAGATGGGCAGAGCGGCAGCGGATGATAGGAGTACGCCAAGTCGTATAGCAGGGGTAAATGCGGCTTTGCCGCACGCAAGAGGTGCAATCGGCAAGCATTGCAGCTCTTCGAGCTGCTCGCTTGCAATGAAAAATTTTCTCTGGGAGGGTGTAAGGGAGGGGTGTCTCTTTTCAAAAAAGAGACCCCCCTCCCTTATCCGCGTTCCCACACGGTGTGGGGAACAAGGCGGCAGCACTTTGTGCTGCATTATCCCCGCGCCTTAGCGGCGCGCTTTAATTTATAGAGCTCTTCGGCGGCCAGCCGCGTCTTGGCGACCACATCCCCGCCGCCTTGCGGAAAGCAGTAATACAGCGCTTTCTGGTCGCCGATGCACAGCATATCGCCGATCTCGTACCAGAAATAGTCGGCGTACAGGCTGTACGAGGCCTCGGGCTTTTGAAAATAGTCCAGTTTCCCGCCGCAGCCGGTCAGGTGGAAGCCGTTTTCATCGTGGTGCAGCCGGCCTTCGCCCACGCGGCAGATCTCGCGCATGTTGACCATCATGCAGATCTGCACGGGAATATCAAGCTGATATGCGCCGCTTTCCAGCTCCTCGCGCACGCACTGCCGCTCCCAGGTGTACCAGTCCGGCACGTGGGTGAACGCGGCCTCGCCGTTCAAACATTCCAGCGTACCAATCTCTGTCAAGCGGTATTCCTTGTTACAGCTTCGGCAAATGAGTGATGTGCCTTTGCCCTCCATTTTCCCCTCGGCGAGGCAGTGCGGGCACTTGTAGAGCACGCGGTTGAGTCCGTCGGCGCGGAACGGCTCGCTGACGGAGACGCCGTTTTCCTCCTGCCAGCGGAAATTGTCGAAGCGGAAGGCGGAAAAGATGCGCTCATTGATCTCGGCGACGGTCCTCTCTGCAACGTCGCTGGACGAGAGCAGGCACTGCATCTGCGCTGAGACCTTCGTGCGCCGCTTTTGCAGCCCGTTGTAGAGCGGGTCACGCGCGAACGCGCCGTAGGTGCGGATCATCACGACCGGCACATTCAGTGCCTTGACGCACTTGCCGATGCTCTCCGGCAGCGGTGTGGCCGTGCCGTCGAAGCTGTAGCTCGCCTCGGGGTAGAGCAGCACAGACGTTTTGAGTGTCCGCGCGCAGTAGAGCATATCGCGCACGAGCGTCGTGTCCGAGCAGAACTTGCGCGTGGGGATGCAGCCGACGCTGCGCATCAGCCACTCCTTGCCGACAAAGCCGTCCGACGTGCAGACGATGTTGAACGGGCGCGGGTACAGCACCGCCTCCGCGATTTTGAGGTCGAGAAAGCACGAGTGGTTCATCAGGACAAGGCAGGGCTCATCGCTTTTGATCTGCGCCATGCCGATCTTCTCGCAGTGGAAATGCGTCGCCAGAAGGTCGGGCGCGGAGGCTGCGCGCAGGACCGTCCGGAACAGGAGCGACGGCTTTTTCGGCTTTTTGTGCACCTGCGGCGGCTGGGCAAGCGCCTGTTCATATGTCATATCGACGACTTTAATTTTCATTCTGTCTCTCCGGCACGACGTGGATGTTCAGATGATCGTAGGACATCTCCACGTTGTGCTTTGCAAAGGTGTTGCGCAGGCGCTCGTACATCTTAAAATAAGTGTCCCAGTAGGCGTCTGCCGCCGTCCAGCAGCGGATGGTGTATTCGATGGAGCTGGCACCGTAATTCGAGAGATACACCGTCGGCGTGGGCTCTTTCAGCACGGCGGGGAAGGCGAGAACGGCGTCCATGCAGGCCTGCTTCACCTCGTCCGTCGGCGCGTCGTAGGATGCTGTGACCTTGTAGACGATGCGGCGGCGGCCCAGGACGGTGAAGTTGATGATCTTCGAGCTGGACATTTCGCGGTTGGGCTGGAGCACGATCTGTCCGTCCGGCGTTTCAATCTTCGTGTGCGTCAGTAAAATTTCACGCACCGTGCCGGTCGTGCCGCCGACTTCGATCTCATCGCCGAGCGAGAACGGATGCGAGAAGAGAATGACGAGTCCGCCGGCGACGTTGCCGAGAATGTCCTCGGCGGCCAGCGTGACGCCCAACGTCAGCACCGACATGATGGCGGTGAGCGACGAGGTGTTGATGCCGAGCGCCTCGGCTGTGATGATGATGGTAAGCAGATACAGAAGCGTTTTGAGGCTCGTGAGGATGACCTTTTGCAGCCGCTCGTTCAGGCGGTTCGCGCGCGAGAGCAGCCGCGAACAGAGCTTGAGCACGAGCCGCACGACGATCAGGCAGATGAGGAACGTCAGCAGCGCGGAAAGGATGCTGCCGATGCTGTAGCCACCGATCGAGCGGGAGATGATCTGGGAAATATTGTCCATGGCGTTTCGCCCCTTTCGATGCCCAGTATATCAGTGTTGCCGCGCCTTTGTAAAGAGCACGCTAAGAATCCTCAGAATTCCTTAAACTTTGCCGGTTGAGAAACGGGCGGAAAGAGCGTATAATGCAGCGTGATCTTTTTTGAAAAGGAAGTGCCCGCATGCGCCCTTACGCCCTCATCGACCTCCACTGCGACACGTTGACCGACTGCATGTACGCAGGATCGAACATCATCGACACACTCGACGATCCCGCGCGCACGCTGTCGCTCACAAGTATTCCGAAGGACATCCACTGGGCGCAGTTTTTCGCCGTGTTCGTGCCCGATGAGCTGCGCGGGGAGAAGGCCATCCGCTTTTTTGATGACGCCTGCGCGAATTTCGACCGCCAGATGCGAAAATTTGCAGATCGTGTGTCGCCCTGCCGCAATGTTGCCGATATGGAGCGCGCGTGGGCGGCGGGGAAGACCGCGGCCTTTCTGAGCGTGGAAAGCGGCAGCGCGTTTGCTGGCGACCTGTCGCGCATCGGGAAGACAAAGCGTCAGGGCGTCTGCGCCGTGACGCTGACGTGGAATGGGGAAAACGAGCTCGGCTCGGGCAATGTGACGGACCGCGGCCTGACGGACTTTGGCCGCGCCGCCGTGCGCGAAATGGAGCGCTGCGGCATTTTGATCGACGTCTCGCACCTGAACGACGCGGGGCTCGCGGACGTGTTCGAGACGGCGGAAAGGCCGTTTCTCGCCACGCACTCCAACGCCCGCGCAATTTGTGCGCACAAGCGCAACCTGACGGACGTGCAGATCAAGGAGATGGTGCGCCGCGGCTGCCTGATCGGCCTCAACTACTACGGGCCATTCCTGCGCGACGGGGGAGCGGTCAGGAGCTTAGACGACGTCTATCGCCATGTGGCGCACTTTTTCGACCTCGGCGCGCGCAAAAACCTCGCCCTCGGCTCGGACTTCGACGGCGCGGTGCTGCCGCCGTGCCTTGATTCGCCGGAGAAGGCGGCGGATTTTTACGAGTATCTGCTTTCGCGCGGCGTATCGCAGCAGGACGCGGACGGCATTTTCTTTGAAAATGCTCGCACATTCCTGCGGAAAAACCTTGGGTGAGCGCAAAACGCTTGGCAGCGGGCGGCGCACTGTGATACAATCAATAAAAACAGGGGAGGGGAGCACATGGCAAAAAAATCGAGCCGCAACACCAAGGCGCGCATCGTCTCGGCGGCGTGGAAGCTCTTTTACGAGCAGGGCTATGAGGAGACGACGGTGGAGGAGATCATCTTCGAGTCGGAGACGTCGAAGGGCTCGTTTTACCACTATTTTGACGGCAAGGACGCGCTGCTCTCGTCCCTCTCGGTGCTGTTTGACGAGCGGTATGAGGAGCTGATGCAGCAGCCCCACGACGAGATGGACTGCATCGAGCTCTTATGCTGGCTCAATCAGGAGCTGTTCACGACGATCGAGAACACGGTCTCCATCGAGCTTCTGGCGCGGCTTTTTTCCTCCCAGCTCGTGACCAAGGGAGAAAAGCACCTGCTCGACCGCAAACGCACGTACTATCGTCTTTTGCGCCAAATCGTCTCTCAGGGGCAGGAGCGCGAGGAGCTGACCGACACGCGTACCGTGAGCGAGATCGTCAAGGCCTACGCGATGTTCGAGCGCGGGCTGATGTATGACTGGTGCCTTTCGGGCGGGGAATATTCGCTTGTGCAGTATGCGCGCGAGATGATGCCGCTCTTTTTAGACGGCTTTCGCAAAAAATAAAATTCGTTTCAAAAACAGTCTACTAAATCGTCTTGCAGAAAATTCAGTAAAATCAATCAAAAATTCAGAATTTTGCAGTGCCGTACAGGAATTATTCTGTACGGCGTTCTGTATTTACGTCTACTTTCTTTTGTGCTATATTGTGCTCGTTTTAACGAAAGCTGAAGGAGAAATTCACATGACAAGCGCACAGATCATTATTGTAGTGACCATCGTGCTCTACCTCGCCGCGATGGTGTTGGTGGGCGTGTATTTTGGCAAGAAGGGCAGCGGCAGCAGCTCGGATGACTTCTACCTCGGCGGGCGCAAGATGGGCCCCGTCGTCACGGCCATGAGCGCCGAGGCGAGCGATATGAGCAGCTACCTTTTGATGGGCCTGCCCGGTCTTGCCTATCTGTTTGGCCTGCCGGAGGTGACCTGGACGACCATCGGTCTGGCCATCGGCACGTATCTCAACTGGCTGATCGTCGCGCGCCGCCTGCGCCGGTATTCGGCCAAACTCGGCGCCATCACGATCCCCGACTTTTTCGCCCGCCGCTTCGGAGATAAGAAGCATTTGCTCTCCTGCATCGCGGCGGTCGTGATCCTCATTTTCTTTATCCCGTACACGGCGTCCGGCTTCAAGGCTATCGGCACGCTCTTCAACAGCCTCTTTGGTGTGGAGTATCATACGGCAATGATCGTCGGCGGCATCGTGGTCGTGCTGTACACGGTGATGGGCGGCTTTATGGCCGTTTCGTTCACCGACCTGATCCAGTCCATCTTCATGACCATTGCGCTCATCGTCATCGTATGCTTCGGCGTGCAGCAGGCGGGCGGACTGGACACGGTCATCGACAATGCCCGTGCGCTGCCGGGCTACCTTAACATGACGCAGGGCTACGATGCTGCGAGCGGCACAGCCGCCTCGTTCAGCACGCTGAGCATCATTTCGACGCTCGCGTGGGGTCTTGGCTACTTCGGCATGCCGCACATCCTGCTGCGCTTTATGGCCATCCGCGAGGAAAAGGAGCTCAACCAGTCCCGCCGCATCGCGACGATCTGGGTTGTGATCTCCATGTTCATCGCCGTGTGCATCGGCATCATCGGCAACAGCGTGACCGCCGCGGGCAAAGTGCCCTTCCTGGCGACGAGCGCGGAATCTGAGACCATCATCATTAAATTGGCAGACCTGATGAGCCAGCACGGCGTGCTGCTCGCCGTCATGGCGGGCATCATCCTCTCCGGCATTCTGGCCGCAACGATGTCGACCGCAGACTCGCAGCTTTTGGCCGCGGCGTCCAGCGTGTCACAGGACCTCATGCAGCATTCGTTCGGTATCAAGATGAACCAGCGTACGACGATGCTGGCCGCGCGCGCCACGGTCATCTGCATCGCCATCATCGGCATGGTGCTTGCCTGGGACCCCAACAGCTCCGTGTTCCGTGTCGTTTCGTTCGCGTGGGCGGGCTTTGGCGCGGCGTTCGGCCCCGTGATGCTCTTCTCGCTCTTCTGGAAGCGCGCGAACAAGCAGGGCGCGCTCGCGGGCATGATCACTGGCGGCGCGGTGGTCTTCATCTGGAAGTACCTCATCGCGCCGATGGGCGGCGCGTGGGCCATCTACGAGCTGCTCCCCGCGTTCCTTGCGGCGTGCATTGCGATCGTGATCGCATCGCTCGCGACGCCCGCGCCGGAGAAGGCCGTCACCGATACCTTCGACGAGATCTGCGGCAAATAAAAGGGAAGAACAGGCGAGGGCTGCGGCCCTCGCTTTTCTTTGTTAGCCAAATGGAGTGAAATGGAAAAATATGACAAAAAATCCGCATTGACTATTGAAAATGGAATGACTAACGTTTATTATAGATAACATCTATTTATGGATGCTGACATCAGGCGGCGGGATACGTGCATTTGTCCTGCCGGCCGATACTACACTGATGGCAAGCAGTGAAAGGAGAAAACAGCAGTGTCAAGACTCGATATTATGACGCCCTCCCATGCCCAGACCGTCATCGACGGGCTGTACCGCGATGTGGAGCGGCGTATCGCCGCAAGCCCTCCGGGACTGTGTCCGGTGGACCTGGCCAAGAGCTTTCTGGACCTCTGTCATGCGCAGACGTGCGGCAAGTGCGTTCCCTGCCGTATCGGCCTCGGCCAACTCTCTGAGCTGATGGAGCAGGTGCTCGAGGGGGAAGCCACGATGGAGACCATCTCGATCATCGAGCGCGTGGCGCGCGTGATCGTCAACAGCGCCGACTGCGCCATTGGCCGCGATGCGGCGCGCCTGGTGCTTGACGGCGTGCAGGGCTTCCGCGACGACTACGAAGAGCATATTCTGCGCCACCGCTGCCTTGGCGGCATGCGCGAGCCCGTTCCCTGTGTGGCGCTGTGCCCTGCGGGCGTGGATATCCCGGGCTACCTCGTGCTCATCAAGTACGGCCGCTACGCCGACGCCGTGCGCCTGATCCGCAAGGATAACCCATTCCCCTCGGCCTGCGCGTACATCTGCGAGCATCCGTGCGAGGCGCGCTGCCGAAGAAACATGATCGACGACGCGGTCAACATCCGCGGCCTCAAGCGCTACGCGGTGGATAACGCGGGCTACGTGCCGCAGCCCGACTGTGCCGAGCCCACAGGCAAGAAGGTCGCCGTCATCGGCGGCGGCCCGAGCGGCCTTTCCGCGGCGTATTACTTAGCTTTGATGGGCCACAAGGTCACCGTGTATGAAAAGCGCGCGAAGCTCGGCGGCATGCTGCGCTACGGCATCCCCAACTACCGCCTGCCGCGCGAAGTGCTCGACGCGGAGATCGCGTCGATGCTGGCGCTTGGCATCGATGTGCATGTCAACGTCAATGTCGGCGACGATGTGACGTTCGACGAGCTGCGCCAGCAGAACGACGCGCTTTACATCGCGCTCGGCGCGCACACGGATAAAAAGACCGGCATCGAGGGCGAGGACGCTGAGGGCGTCATCTCCGCGGTCGAGATGCTGCGCGAGATCGGCGACGATTACATGCCGGACTTCCGCAACAAGGACATCGTCGTCATCGGCGGCGGCAACGTCGCGATGGATGTCTGCCGCAGCGCCGTTCGTCTCGGCGCGCGCAAAGTGAGCTGCGTCTACCGCCGCCGCCAGGAGGACATGACGGCCCTTCCCGAGGAAGTGGAGGGCGCCGTTGCCGAGGGCGTGGAGCTCGTGACGCTTCAGGCACCAGTCCGCATTGAGACCGATGCGAACGGTCACGCCGTCGCGCTGTGGACACAGCCGCAGATCATCGGCGAGATGGATAAAAAGGGCCGCCCCGCGCCCGAAAAGGCCAAGCGCAGCGAAAAGCGCATCGCGGCGGACGTTGTCGTTGTCGCCATCGGTCAGGGCGTGGAGACCCACGGCTTTGAGCAGACGAAGATCGCCATCAAGCGCGGCGCGTTCGTCGCCGAGGCCAGCGGCCAGATCGACAATATGGACGGCGTCTTCGCCGGCGGCGACTGCGTCACCGGCCCTGCGACCGTCATCCGCGCCATCGCGGCCGGCAAGGTCGCCGCGGCGAATATCGACGAATACCTCGGCTTCCACCACGAGATCGACCCCGGCGTCGAGATCCCCACGGCGCGGCTGAACAACAAGCCGCCCCACGGCCGCATCGACACCACCGAGCGCGAGGCAGGCGAACGCAAGCACGACTTCAAGTGCATCGAGTGCGGCCTCACCGATGAAGAGGCGTACTCCGAGGCGTCGCGCTGCCTGCGCTGCGACCACTTCGGCTACGGCATCTTCCGCGGAGGGAGGAAAGGCAAATGGTAAGAAACGTTACACTGACCATCGACCACAAGAGCGTCACCGTGCCCGAGAATACCACGATCTTGGAGGCCGCGCGCTCGGTCAATATCAATATCCCGACGCTGTGCTATTTAAAGGACATCAACGAGATCGGCGCGTGCCGCATCTGCTGCGTGGAGGTCGAGGGCATGGAGCGCCTTGTCCCCGCGTGCGACAATGTGGTGGCGGACGGCATGGTCGTCTTCACGAACAGCGCCAAGGCGCGCGAGGCACGCCGCATGAACCTGCGTCTCATTCTTTCGCACCATGATACATCGTGCACGAACTGCACGCGAAGCGGCAACTGCACCTTGCAGCAGCTGGCGAACGACTTCAACATGCGCGGCACGCACTTCCCCAAAAAGCTGCGTCACGAGGCGGTGGATTATTCCACGCCGCTCATTCGCGAAAACGACAAGTGCGTGCAATGCCTGCGCTGCATCCAGGTGTGCGAAAACGTGCAGAGCGTGAAGATCTGGGACCTTCTCGGCACGGGCTCGCGCACGGTCGTCGACGCGTCGTACAACCGCCGCATTCAAGATACCGAGTGTACGTACTGCGGCCAGTGCATCACCCACTGCCCGACGGCGGCGCTGCGCGAGCGCGACGACACGGGTCTCGTCTTCGACGCGATCGACGATCCGAATATCGTCACCGTGGCGCAGGTCGCGCCCGCGGTGCGCGCGGCATGGGCCGAGCAGTTCGGGCTCGACAGCGAGTTCGCAACGCCCAAGCGCATGGTCGCGGCGCTGCGCGAGCTGGGCTTCAACTATGTGTTCGACACCGACTTTGCCGCCGACCTCACGATCATGGAGGAGGGCAGCGAGTTTATCGAGCGCTTCACCCACAAGGATCAGTATCAGTGGCCGATGTTCACGTCCTGCTGCCCGGGCTGGGTTCGCTTTGTGAAGTCCCAGTACCCCGAACTGACGGACAATCTCTCCACGGCCAAGTCGCCCCAGCAGATGTTCGGTGCGGTGGCGAAGAGCTACTTTGCCGAAAAGGTCGGTATCGACCCCAAGCGCCTTTTCGTCGTCTCGATCATGCCGTGCGTGTCGAAAAAGAGCGAATGCGCGCTGCCGACGATGAAAAACGACGCGGGCGACCCCGATGTCGACGTGAGCATCACGACGCGCGAGCTGAACATTATGATGCGCGCGAATCACATTGAACCCAAGTACCTGCCCGAGGAGGAGTTCGACAGCCCGCTCGGCTCCGCGACCGGCGCGGCGGTCGTCTTCGGCACGACCGGCGGCGTGATGGACGCGGCGCTGCGTTCGGCGTACTTCCTCATCACGGGCAAGAATCCTGACCCTGACGCTTTCACCGCCGTGCGCGGCACGGACGGGTGGAAGGAGGCGACGTTCAACATCCCCGGCGCGGGCGACGTGCGCGTCGCGGTCGTGAGCTCGCTCGGGAAAGCCCGCAAGCTCATTGAGGCTGTCAAGCGCGGCGACGCAGCGTATGACTTTGTCGAGGTCATGGCCTGTCCCGGCGGCTGCGCGGGCGGCGGCGGCCAGCCCATCCACGACGGTACCGAGCTTGCCGAGGATCGCGGCAACGTGCTCTGGCGGCTCGATCAGGGTGAGCTTCTGCGCTTCTCACACGAGAATCCGGATGTCAAGGCGCTCTACAAGGACTACCTCGGCGCGCCGCTTGGCGAAAAGTCGCACCACCTGCTGCACACCGACCACAACGCGTGGCAGATGCCGCAGAAAATGCTGTAAGGACGCAAAAAAACTCCGTATGAGATTTCTCATACGGAGTTTTTTATTGCTGAATTTTATCGGGTGTACGCGCCGTACTCGCTGATGATGGCGCAGAGCTCGCTGAACACCTGCTGCGCGTCGCCGTCGATCTTGTAGGCGACGGCGCGGTGGGCGTCGTCGTAGATGAAGCCCTCGTCCCAGTTGAGGTACAGGTCATGCTTCTGTCCGTCTTCGGGGATCCACCAGACGGTGACATAGTTCTCGTTCTGCGTGAAGCGGGAGAGGAGCGACGTGGGCAAACGATAATAGCGCTGCACCGAAATTTCGGACATGGCGCTGCGCAGAGCTGCGGCGGCCTCACTGTCATCCTCTACTCGGCAGTCGCCGGTGTCGAACGTGCCGTAGCCGTCCGGCGTGGGAACAATGGTCGAAATGCAGAAGAGTCCGTCGACGCGGGCGGTCTCAGGCGCGGGGATCAGCTCGCCGAGCGGCTGCGCACGGCGCGGCAGCAAAAAGATAGCCACGACGAGCAGCATCGCGGCGACGGCGATGAGTACGGTTTTTCTCTTTTTATCCATGGGGTTCTCCTTTCCAAAATCAAGCTTACTTTTTGTCGTCCAACAGGGGAGAGGGGAATCGCTTTTCGATAGTTTACCTGAGAAAGAGCTTTTTGACAAGCCCCTCTTCGGGCGTGACATAGAGTGTGCGGTAATTGTCGTAGGTCACCATGCCGGGGCGTGCGCCCGCGGGCTTTTTGACGAACTTCACGGGGCAGTAGTCGACGGGGACGCTGCTGCTCTCCTTCGCCTGCGAGAAGTAGGATGCGAGCATTGCGGCCTCGCGCAGATCATCGTCGCTCGGCGTGAGTCCCGCGCAGCGCAGGATGACGTGCGAGCCGTGAATGTGCTGGGTGTGGAACCAGTAGTCGCGCTTGTCGGCCTTTTTTGTCAGCTGGTCGTTCTGCACGTTGCTGCGGCCGACGAGGACCTCAAGCCCACTTGAGGTTTTGAATGTGCGCGGGGCGAAGGCGCGCTTGAGCTCCTTTTTGCCGCCGCTGGATTTTTTGAGGTAGTTCGTCTCCTGCAATTCGCGGCGGATCTCATTGAATTCCTGCTCAGTCTCCGCCTGCGAAAGCTCCTGCAGGACGCTTTCCAAGTACGCGCGTTCGTTTTCCGCCTTTTCGATCTGCTCGCGCAGGTGGAATTCGGCGGTCTTGAGCTTGTTGTACTGCTTGTAGTTTTTCGCGGCGTTCTGCTGGGGGGAGAGCAGCGGGTCGAGCGGGATGTCGATGGTCGGGCAGCCGTCCTCATAGTAGTTTTCCGCATGCAAGACTTTTTCTCCGCTCTTCATGCGGTACAGGTTTGCGGTGATGAGGTCGCCGCGCAGGCGGAATTCGTCGCGCTTCTGCGTCGCGGCGTAGTCGTGCTTTAAGTTCTCGGCCTTGCGCGCCATGCGGTCGCGCGCGACCGTGACCGCGTGCGTCAGCTCGCGGCCGCGGCGGGCGGAGACCTCCTGCCGCTCACGCGCGTCGTAGAACTCGTCGAGCATTTGCGAGAAGCTCTCACGCGTCTCGACCTGCGTTTCCGCGCCGTACTGCGCGATGGGACGGTAGGTGAAATCCACGGGCTTGCTGTCGCGGTAGAGGATGACGGGCATATAGTTATCTTCCTTTACAGCGTTGGCTGTATCGGAAAATTCCTGCACCAGCGCCCCGCGCTGCGTATCATTCAGCGCGCCGAAGCGCACGTCGGTCTCGCGTCCCGCGCGGAAGGCGAATTCGCGCGCGATCAGCGGCGAAATGCCGGTGTAATGGTCGAGCACCCACTTGTCGACAGCCTGTTCCGCGTCGCCGCCGCGCTGCGCGAGGGCGAGGGAGTCCTCCTCCTGCGAAAGGAGCGACAGCTTGTCGAGCGGTGTCGGCAGATGGTAAAAAAGGCCGGGCAGCAGTTGGCGCGTGGCAGAAAGGTCCGCGTCCACGCGGCGCAGACATTCGACGATACGCCCCTGCGCGTCGAGCAGGACGAGGTTCGACCGCCGCCCCATGCACTCGAGCACGAGCTGCTTTTGGCTGATCTCTCCGAATTCGCCCGTGCACTGGAGCGTCAGGATCACCATGCGCTCAAGATCCGGCTGCTCGATGGACAGCACGCGCGCGCCGACTAAGTGCTTGCGCAGCAGCATGCAGAACATCGGCGGCTGGGCAGGGTTGTCGCGCAGAATGTTTGTGAGCTGGATGCGCGGTTGGTTTGCGCCCGCGTTGAGCAGCAGGCGCAGATTGCCGCGCAGCAGCAGAACGATTTGGTCGCGCGCGGGCTGCTGCACCTTGTCGACGCGCGCGCCGATGAGCTGAGGTCTCAGCTCGTGTAAAACTGCCCGCAGGCAGATCGCGTCAAGTGGCATTGTCGTCCTCCATCATCCGGTTGAAAAGCTCGTTGATGCGCGCGTGATCGTCGCGCAGATACAGCCAGCCGAACAGCGCCTCGAGGCCTGTGGCCTTCTGATAGTCCGCGCGGTCGGCGTGGTGGGGGATGGAATGGACATTCGCGTTGCGCCCGCGGCGGAACACAGAGGCCTCTTCCTCCGTCAAAAGGGGTAAGAGGTTTTCGGCAAAGCGCGCCTGCTGCGGCGCGCAGACGAGCTCGACCGTCGCGCGGTGAAGGCCCTTGCCCGTCGCCTTGCCGTGCACGCACAGATAGGTGCGCACAAGCAGCTCATACACCGCGTCGCCCAGATGGGCGAGGCCGATGGAGCTGATGGCGCGGATGGCGTCGTCGTTCATTTTGGCTTGCGTATAATCGTACATAAAAACTCCTGAGGTTTGAAAGTACACATATTCTATAACCTTGTCGGAATTCTGTCAATCGGCGCGCGCTGCCGCGCGCGAAAAGCCGTTGCGCTTTTGCAAAAATCCGCTATAATGGCAGAAAAGACAAGACCTTTGAGATCGGAGAAGAGAAGCCTATGAAAAAACTGACCACCGCGCTGCTCACGGCGCTTTTGCTGCTGAACCTTGCCGCCTGCGGCGAAAAGGAGCCGGACGACACTTCGTCCGGCTACGACGATTCGCTCATTTCCGAGCTTTACAGCGAGGAGGGCGAGTACACGGACGCCGAGAACAACACGCTCGCATACAGCTACCATGTGCCAAGAATCATGTCGGAAACGGCGGTCGCCGCCGCGCTGAACGACGAGATCGCCGATCAATTCGGCGCGCTCGTGCAGGAGCAGAAGAACATGATGGCCTCCCGCGTTTCGCTCACATGCCTTTCCGTCACGTGGACGAGCTACTGGAACGACAGCCTGCTCTGCCTTGTGGTGCGCGCGGAGATGGACGGCGACACGAGCATGACGGAGACGTACAGCTACGACTTTTTCGGCGGCAAACGCCTCATGAGCGAGGACCTGCTGGCGCGCTGCGAGCTTTCAACGCAGGACTTCATCACGGCGGCGCGCCGCACTGCGGCAAACTACTTTGATGAGACGTACCGAGATGCACTCAGCGGCAGCATGGGCGGCGCGGGCTTCATCGCGTCCTATGCCGAGCGCCGCGCGTGGACGCTCTCGGACGAGAACATCAACGCGGAGATGCGGCTCTATCTCGACGGCGGCGCGCTGCACATGATCGTGCCCATCGGCTCGTTTGCCGGGGCGGAGAGCTACGACGCTGACCTCGCGCTCGACCTCTCCGCGCGCGAGACGGTCGAGAAGACGGCGCAGGACAGCTTTGTCAAGGCCGCGCTCTCGGGCGGCGATTTGACCGTCAGCTTTGAAAAGACGGCGGACTCCGCGTGGTACGCGGAGAATTTCCGCTTTGACTACGAGACCATCTACCCCGTGGAAGGCCTGTATTCCAACTACACGGATGTGTTCGTCGGCTCGGTGGGGCAGGGGTACTTCCCGTACATCTTCCTGCTGACGAGCGAGGGCACGGTGGAGTACGTGAACCTGCTCGAGGGCCTGACGGCGGGCTTCCTCTGCGACGGCGGACCGCTCGGCGGCGTGAAGGGCATTGTTTCGTTCGAGTCCGGCAAGGTCGAGGAGGACTACGGCACGTATCAGACGGTGTTCGCCGTCGACGCATCAGGGGAGAAACACGACCTCTCCGGCGCGGTCAGCGACGCGGACTACACGATCCCGTCGGAATTTCTCGGCGAGTGGACGGCGACCGTGACGCACGACACCGCCGAGCAGGGCAGCTATGACAGCGATTATATTCTGACGCTCACGGATGGCGGCGGCCTCACGGTGCAGGACATCAACAGCGAGGTTGGGATTTACTTTGAGTACACCGGCCAGCTCAACTACCTCGGCACGAACGGCGAGGGCATGGTCTTTGGCTATCACTTGAACGAGAATGCGGGCACGGTGCGCTACGGCGCGTTTACGTTGCTGCGCGGCAGCGACGGCCTGCACGTCAAATCCGTCGCAGGCGAAAACTTCTTCGACGCGCCGAGCGGACGCTACACCGTGTTTGCGAGAGGGTAAAAAGAAAAGCAGGGCCTTTTTTGAGCGCGGAAGGGCTCTGCTTTTTTGCGGCTTTGACGCGCTAAGCAAAATTAGAGGGGGGTACCGCTGTGACCGCGCTCCTGATCCATGCGGTCACACCCCCCTTGGCATCTGACGGGAGAAAGAGGCTTTGGCGGCATCCGGAGACCAAGGAGAAAGCCTCTCAAATCGGGGGAAATGCTCTAGTGAAAGGAGAACCTTTCAAAAAAACAAAGATTTCTTCAAAAAAGTGTTGACAGGTTCTACTCTCTGTGCTATATTATCACTTGTTCCGAGCCGAACGGAACAGTAAAAACAAAACGGCATGGGGGTATAGCTCAGCTGGGAGAGCAAGCAACCGGGTGTGCTCCCCCGCAACGGAGAGTAAAGTCAAAAAATTGAATAGCTCAGAAATCCAGCAAAATCAAGGGTTTCTGGCAACATGGGGGTATAGCTCAGCTGGGAGAGCGCTTGAATGGCATTCAAGAGGTCAGCGGTTCGATCCCGCTTATCTCCACCAAAAACAATGACTCACACAGACCAAATGTGTGAGTCATTGTTCTATCCATACGAAAACACAAAGAGGACGGACACCTGATTCCCTTCCCCCGGAGAAAAACCAATATAGTTATTGAAGCGGAGATTCGATGATAGAATCTCCGCTTTTTTGTTGTCGTCCCAACAGATAAAAAAGAAATGAGGTTTAACCATTGAAAAAATTTTTTGAAGAACTTTCCCGGTGCCTGAGAGAAGGCGGAGTTGAATCGTCCAATGTAGAGGATAGGCGGCTGGAGATTTTCCTCCATGGTCAGCCTGTCCTCTTTGTTTCTCCAGGAAACGATGTGTTCCTTTTTCCTGCCGGAAGCAATAATCCGGAGGCCAGTGAATTGTACCACAGAGTCGCACAGACCGCAGATGAAGTGTACACTTATGTTGAGGAGGTTCAAACTGCGCCCACCCTTCATATCAGCGGTCTGAGCGAAAAATTCCATCTGCTGGCGGATTTTGGCGGCGCAGTGCTGGCTGGCCGGGAGTTGGAAAATGGCAGGGGCTATCAGTTTGTCACTTGGATCTGGGACTATAACAGAACCGGCGTGAGCTACGGACATTATTATGATGAAGATTTTTGCGGGGCCAAGCAGGATTTTGCCGTCCGCTCCGGGCTGATCTCCAAGACCCAGCTTTTCTCACCGGAGGAGCTAACTGAACTCTACCGGGCCACAGACTACCTGCTGGATGAAGGCCCAGAGCTGGAAGATGGACACCTCAAAGCCATGCAGACCGCAAGGACAAAGATCGAATACACTGTCCCAGATCTGGCGGACAGACTGGAGCAGGGACAAGCACAGGAGCCACAAATTGATATGTGACATCAGAAAAAGCGGGAGCCGCATCTGCACACACTGTGCAGCATAAGCAGCTCCCGCTTTTTTGTTTTGAAAGAAGGAGTGTGCCATGACAAGATATTTCGCTCAGAATACCCCTCGAGCTGGTCTGGAGCATATGATGATGAGCGTCCCTGGCTTCCAGAAGCGCGGCGGCGGGATGATGATCCTCAGCCGCTTCTGCTACAAGCCGGAGGATGTGGATTGCCGGTACTGCCTGCATTACCGCCGCCGATCCTGTCAAGTCCGCACCTGTCCGTATATCGCGGAGCGGTTGAAGTCCGGCGCGATTGAGTACCTGGATTTGATTCTGGAATATTTCGGACACATCCCTCATGCCGGCCTGCACAAGAGGATTCAGGCTGTGGAACACTGGAGCGGGCCGGATCAGGCAGTCCTGCACACAGTGTCCGTCCACCTCAGAAGCCGCTTTGCGGACAGGGTATGGGATGATGCGCCTCCTGGCTATCTGGCGGCGCTCTATCTTCTCGCCTCAAAGGAGCGACTCTGGCAACCGGCGCTCCCCGCTCTTTCACACGATTCCATTGATTTCAGCCGCATCGTATCCAAACCCCATGGATTTGCGATACAGGATTACCCCATCTTTTATTCCGCCAGACGGCTGTATGACCTGAAGTCACCCATGGAGGCAGAAGATTTGGCACACCCAAAACTGGTGAGTGATCTGGACTTCCACAATATTATTTACGCAACCATGATTGCCAGATATGGAAAGGCGGTCATGGATGCGAGTAAGGAGGCACCAGAATGGGCTATGTGCTGAAAGCGGTACTGAGCAGCGCTCAGCACCCGGAATATGGGCAGATTACGGTTCCATTCCCTATCCCCGATGAGAAATATGACCGCATGATCGAACTGCTGGAGCCATTGGAAATCGGTGACGCGCTCCGGCAGGATTGCCGGGTGGATGAACTGGACAGCTTCTATACCGTACTGAACAGGCTGGTTGGCTCATTGGTCAATTTTGATGAGCTGGACTATCTGGCCAAACGGCTGGACAGTTTTGATGACGGTGAGGCTGCCCAGTTCCAGGGAATGGCCTGCAAATTGGGCGTCTCAAATATAAAGGATTTCATCAATCTGACCTTTTGCTGCCAGCAGGCCACGGTCATCACAGACTTCTCCGACCTGGACGCCATTGGGCGGCAGCACTACATGACGATGCAGGGTGGGGGCTGCAGAATCGAGGAGCTCGAGCGGCTGGATGGCCGCAAGTTCGCTCTGGACCTGATCCTCAATCATCTTGAGGGAAGGATTACCCCTTATGGCGTGGTCTATGATAACGGGATGAAACTGGAGCAGCTCTATGACGGCCGCCACTTCCCCTGTTACCACTACCAGCCGAATCTGCTGGCGGTAGGGCTTTCCTCCCGGCAGGAGCCGGAAAATACAGATCAAATCACTTGGCTGCTCCTGCCCTGCTCCGAGCAACAGCTCCAGCGTGGAATTGCACGCTCAGGCGTTAACATCCACGATGCCCGCATCTGGTATGAGGACAGTCTGCTTCCATCCGAGGTGGAGGAGGTCCTGGAGGGACAACGGGAGGATCTATTCGCGCTGAATGATATGGCGACGGCCATCGCTGCACTGTCTGATTTGGAACAGAAAAAGTTGACGGCGGTCATGGAGATGGCCAAGCCGGAGTGTGCCGGCGAGATACGCGAACTGGCCAAAAATCTGGAGCTGTTTGAGTTTGCACCCAAAGTCCGCACTCCCGCCGAATATGGCAGATACATGATCCAGGACTCCGGCCATTATGAATATGACCCCAATCTGGAGGAGTTCTATGATTATGAGCGTTACGGCAAACTCCGTATGGAGAAGGAAACAGGAGCCTTCACGGAGAAAGGATATGTGGCCTACTGTGGCACATTGACATTGGGGGAGCTGATGGCCGGCGGTCCGGCAGAGCAGCACCAGCGGGAACAGGAATTTCAGATGGGAGGAATGTAACGATGATTCTGTTGACTCTGAGCCGGGGAAAAGGAGAAGAAACTGTCCGTCTGCAACTGCCCGCCAGTCCCGCTGAGATTGGGGAGACATTTGCCTTCCTGGACAGAATCAGCCTCGATACCACAGCCACCGCCATCCTGGATGTGAGCAGCAATGTACCGGTCCTTTACCGATGCCTGTACGATGTGGATGTAGAAGATTCGGAGCAGTTTCAAAAACTACAAAAACTGGCGGAACGCACAGAGGCACTTTCTCCGGCGAAAGCCGCCATCTTTTCCGGGGCATTGGATGCGGAGTGTGTCTGGAACTTGGAGGGGGCCCTTACTGTGGCGGACAGGCTGGATGAGTATATGCTCGTCAACAATGTGTCGTCTGATTCAGAATTGGGCATCTACCTTGTGAACAAAGGGATCACACCATTTCCGGATCGCTTCAAGCCCTATATCAATTATGCCCGTGTGGGGGCTGAATATCGGGAAAAGCATGGAGGAGAATATTCCAGCGGCAATTATGTGCAGAAAAAGACACCTGAACTTTTGGAGAACGAGAGATTGGACGGCGTTTTCCGGATATGGATGGAAAACCCCTGCCCTGTTCGTGTACAGAGCGAAACAGCGCAGATCACTCTGCCTGCGACCTTTGAGCAATTGGAGAGCGCCAGACAACTTCTGGGAGTGGACAGCCTCAATATGGCGAAACTCACTCGGGTGGAGGCCCTGCGGCCTTATCTGGGGGAATATCTTCCTCTCCAGGGGATGGATCTGAGACTGGAGCAATTGGACGAGTTGGCGGAAAATATCCGGATAATGGATCAGGAGGATGGCGCATTGCTGAAATACCTCTCTGTCCTTGAGGTGGAACAGCCGGCAACGCTCCAGGAGGCTTTGAGGTTTTCCATCGAACTGGATGACTACGAGCGTGTACCGGACGATCCGGAGGAATATGGCAAGCAGGTGTTGGAGCGGATCGGGGCGGACGAGGAGCTGATCTCTACCCTCGATGGCTTTACGGATTTCGAAGCAATGGGCAACTTTTATATGCGGGAGGATGGTGTGAGAAGGACCGAATTTGGCCTGCTCCGAAAGCTCAGTGATCCGTTCCCTGAAGTACAAGATGGGTTGCAGATGCATTAATCCCTGTACGCAGATACAAGATACGCTGTGGAACCAGCACGAGTGGGAAAACACTGTGAATATGGGAGGGATTAAATGAGCATTAACATCTGGACAGACTCCATGCAACACGCAGCGTTGCTTGGAAAACCTGTGCTGTTCACCAACTGGCTGATTCAGCGGGATATCATTCCTGATGGGTGGTACTGCTATGACCTGCGGGGGACACATAAATCTCCCAGCACCCGAACCACTCTGGTGGATCATGCCGCTGACTATCATGCAGGAACCGTACTTTCTCCAATCCCTTTAAAGCATGAAGGTACTGCTTCGCGCCGGGTCAACGGCACATTTTATCTGCTGGGAGAAGAAATGACGCTGGAGCAGTTTTGCGAGGAGCATGATCTGGCCTACCCCCAGGATAATCGTGAGTTTGTACTGCGCCCCGCCTCCCTGGATGAGGTGGGGCTGTTCTATTCCGAAGAAAAGCTGGACGAGGCACTGGGTACTGTAGGCCACCTCCGCATGGATTTCGGCCATGGTGAGAAGGAGTTCTGGCACACCTGGTGGCCCCATAACGAGGATAGGTTCAACACCCCGGAGTTCAAAGAGGTGCTGCAGCGATTTGTGGACGACCTGCGTCAGACTGGACTCCTGAAGAATCTGGGGGCCATGGACGCCTACTGCTGGCAGCATGGCGGCTCCATCACAGAGGACCGCAGGAGTTATGGCTATATTGCGGAAACAGAAAATTACCGTTTCTGTCTACGCTGTACTCCCTTTCCCGGCGAGTATCAGGGGTACCTCTATTGCTATGATCTTTGCCAGCAGGAGATGTACCGACAGGAACACCCTGTGGTAGGTCGGGTAACCTTCGCCAGCGGCGAACAGCAGGAGTTCACGGATTCCAAGGCGTTGCTCCAGGCCATCCGGGAGGAACTGCCCTTCCGCAGCACAACCGGCTTCCGCTTTGAAACGCTGACAGACGATCCGGAGGTCAAAAAAGCGGTAGACGATATCCTGTTGGATTTTGCCGGTGAGGACAATTCACGCCGTACCTGCAACTATGGACTGACTGAAACTGGGAAGCAGGCTCTTAGGAAAGCCGCAGATCCCAGCATTCCCCACACCTATGCCTGGTTTGTCATGGCGGACACCAATACCCCGCAGGAGATAATCAGGCAAGATCTGACTCTGGAGGAAGCAATCCAAATCTACCAGGACAGCAATACCAGTGAGAAACGGCTGGGCGTTATTAAGGACGGTATCGCCACAGTGGACTTTGTTCATTTCCAGAGCGGTGAACAGCAATTCTTTACGGATCACGAAAAACTGGAAAGCTTCCGGTCGGACCTCGTGGTGGCGGAGGCGATGGAACGGCTCTATCAACAATTAAATCAGCCGGATATTGGGATTAGAATGGGAGAGATGTAAATGCAAAGCGTACCGAGAGAGTGGCTGGACTTCTTGCGGCAGCAGTTCCCCAAGGATTCCCGCATCCAACTCACAGAGATAGGCGGTAATCCCCGGCCCATTTCCCCCGACAGTACCGGGAAACTGGATTATATCGACGATGCCGGGCAATTCCATGTAAAGTGGGACAATGGATGTACCTTGGCTCTGGTGCTGGGAGAAGACCGATTCTCGGTCTATCTGCCAGAGCCTCAGACATTCAAATTGTATATGCCGCTCACAGCGGACTTCTATGGACGGGACGAGTGGGGGGATATGTCAGAGGACGGTGAGGAGTGGGATGGCCACACCCTCATGGATTATGAGGGACAAATTCTGTCCGCTCTGGTAAAAAACCGGGTACCAGAGGAAAACGAGAGCGGCCTCATGCGCTGGTACGGTGAGGACGACAGTGTAGATCACAAGGTCCGCTCGGCGGTGTTTACTGTTGAGGTCAGGAATCGCCAGCTCTGGGGCGTAGCGGAGTGCCGGGTGGCCGGAGAGCTGACTCCGGAAGAGCTTACCATCTTAAAAGAGTACCTGGGTGGACAAGCCTCTGACGGATGGGGCGAAGGCTTCGAGCAGCGCCCCATCGAGGTGGACGGCGGCGAGCTGTATGTCCATCTGTGGCAGCCTGATGATTGGAGCATCCAAACCGAACAGGAACGGTTTGCCCCCAAGGTGGCCGAGGGGTTGCCGGAACTGTGCTTCTCCACCCTGCGGACCACCGGACAGCTTATCTGCATCAAACGGGGTGAAACTGGCTACTACCCCTCCGACTGGGATACCGGCGACAAGGAAGGGAATGTGGAACTGGCGGATGAGTTGAACGAAGACCTGGGCGTCACCCCCATCCAGCGGCAAGCTATGGAGATAGGAAGCATGGCTGGGTGGGATGTGCCTGGTGCTGACCCCAAACACTATGAAGAGTCATACTCGGGACAGACAAGTTGTGCAAACTTTGAGCAGAAACAGTAAAATGGGAGGATTTTGTAATGTCGCAGCAAAAGCAGGCCCCACTTCCCCGGCAGGAGTTTCAAGAGTGGCTGGAAAATGCCGCTGTGCCAGTTTTAGTTCTGCAAAAGGGCAAGCATTTGGGCTCAGTAGTGAAAGTTCCCGCAACGCCAGAGATTGATTACCTCTTTGGATGCGAAACATTTTATGGAGAGAGGATCAGCTGGAGCGACCGTTTGGAGTTCTGCGGCCTGTACGACCGGCAACACCAGGCGCTCCATCTTCTGGATGACCCCCTTCCCAACTTTGTCTCCGGACTGACGGAAGAAGAATGCCAGGATTCTACGGCGTTTGGGAAGCGCATCGCTCAGGAGGTCGACCGCTATGTTGAGGCGGCCATTTCCAATGAGCGAAGTCGCCTCTCTGTCAGGGAACTCACCAGTGAGAGGAACATCAATTCATACCGGTATTACAAGGGAACCGAGGCAGGGCGGGAGGTAGCTTCCCTCGTTTTTTCTGGGGAGAAACCCGATGTACAGTTTCACAGTGAGTATTATACATCCTTGACAGAAGACACCCTGCTCTCCTACCTCAAATCCCCGGAGGATTATATAAAAACAACTGCGGAACAGTACATGCGGGACAACCAGGAGGAATTTCTGGCGCAGTTTCTAAAGAAGGATGCGTTGCTGGCAGAGTATCAGATGCTCAGCCAGGACAGCGATGCACCGGTCTATCGGATGCGGGCGATTACAGATGCCCTCCAAAAAAGTGGCGCAAAGACGGTCAATGTCACGGTACAGAAGGACGGAGTGGAACTGACCTTCAAAACATCGGCTGAATCCCTGAAAGGGCTGAAGTCTCAGTATTCCACATGGTACATTGCTCCGTCAGACCGCCTGCAGTTCAGGCATCTTTTTGGCGCTGGCTCCGACTACTCCGCAGAGGATATCATCCGCATCGCTTATGGCCGAATCACACTCTATGAGGCCCCTTCCGCTCCTGCAGAAGATATTGAGATGCAGGGAATGAGTTTATAGAAAGAGGCGTATAAAATGGATCTTGATGGGAGAACGCGGCAGTTTTTTTCGGTATTGTCGGAGCGGTTAAAGGAAAAGGGCTTCTCCTCACGAATTGCCGATGACGGATGCCTGGCAGTGAAATCGAAAAAGATGCGAGGCAAAGAGCAGACACAGTGCTCTGTGGGAAAGGATGGCGAAGTATACTGCCGCTCCGTGGATTTTGCGAATATTTCTCGGAAAAGAGACTTGGAATCCATATTGGAAACCGTAAACGAAGTTCACTCAGACATGGAACCGCCCGAGGCTCCTGAGCAAGAGTCTACACAGGGAGGGATTACTCTTAGATAAGACAATTTTCGAGGTGGAGATCAGCAACAGTGGACCTAAATCTTATGAGACGGCCACGGTAATGAAAATGCCAGCATCCTTTGCGGAGTTCAGCGACGCACTCCAAAAGGCGAGAATCAAAGACGGTAGCTTCTGCAAAAATGAGCTAACCTGCATCCATTACAATGGCCTCACGCATGCCATGATTGGGTGGAATGCTAATCTATACGACCTAAACCTGTTTGCCCAGCGATTGGCCTCACTGACAGAGGAGCAGAAAAAAGGGATGGATGCTCTTTTGAAAATCAAGCAGAATCACCGCGTCGCTCCCATTCCGCTGAACCAATTGATTAACCTGACCTACAATACCGATATCTGCTGTTTTGCGCCCCGAGTTTCCAATCATGAAGAACTGGGGGCGTTTTTATACGCAAATGAAATGCTCTCAAATGAGGCTATGGCTCTGCTTGACACCACAGAGGAGGGCAGCGGCTTTCAAGAAAGACTGCTGGAACTGTTGGGAGAACAGCATCAGGAGGATCATGGCGGCGTGTTCACCGACTTCGGCTATGCGGAACTGGGTGGAGAAATCAAGGACATCTATGTGTGCCAGTCCAATGAAACGGCTTGCTTCCATCGCTCCGATGCTCCGGTGGTGCTGGAGGTGCGTAAGGGATTTTTCAATGACCCAAGCTATGATAACGACAAAACCGCAGTGCTGAATCTTCCCGCAGCGGATGCCGGTATATGGAGAGCGGTGGAAAAAGTAGATGCCGCCTCAGTGGATGAATGTGCATTCCGCTGTGTGGATTGCCTGATCCCCTTCCTGCGAGATGCTATCAACAACGCTATCGACGATGAGGATGGCATTGAACAGGCCGACGAATTTGCCAAGCGGTTGGCTCAAATAGAACGGGAGTGGCCCGAATCGGATATGGTCAAGTATAAGGCGCTTTTATCCGTGGTTGACCACCCCAGTCTGCAGGACGCCACACGGTTGATGGGCGAGATTGACCAGTACGAACTCCGTCCCGAGGTAGCGCAGACCTGGGGCTATGCGGAGATGATGTTCCGTGAGAAGTATTCTGCTTTACCAGAGGAGCTGTTCCAGACCCCGCAGGCGGCCCAGATCGGCCAGAAGATGCTGGATGACCGGCTGGGGGTTATCACAGAGTATGGTCTGATCCGCAGAAAGGACGGCCAGCCTTTCCCGGTATTTCAGCCGGAACAGGAAATAGGACAAGGACTGGAGATGATGTGAGCGATGTCAGATCAAAACGCCGCCCTCTTTGACAAGCTGGACGGCTTCTATGTTACAAAATCGGAGCATGACTGGCTGGAGCGGCGCTTTTCCAATATGACAGAGAAAGAAAAGATCCTGTTCCAAGGGGCGATGGAGTTGGAGAAGCCCCAAGAGATCGGCCATGTGATGCGGATTGCGTCCCAACTGGACTGTTACGACCTCTTCTATGGCGCGGGAGACGAGGCCGCGCTTGGAAAATTTGTCATGGAGAGCATAGAGTGTTCCTCGGATGCCGCCCGTCCATTCCTGAATGCGGAGCATTTGGGGGCCGCCTACCACCAGTCGCAGAATGGAGCCTTTTGTACCGGTCACTATGTGCGGAACATCAAACTGGCAGATCCCTTCGTAGAGGAAGATCCCACCCTCCAGCCGGTCGCCGGTGACTATGCCATACGAGTTAAACTGGCCAGCCGGAGCAATATGGAGGGGATTTGGGTTGGCTTCCCGGATTCCGGCGAGTATATCGACTCAAACCATCCGGACGAACTCCTGCTGGGGCTGGACTCGCTACAGGCAGAGAGCCTCAGCGAGTGCATCGCGCTGGAGGTGGACTGCTGCCTGCCCCAGCTGACGGGTATTCTCGACCAGTACGACTCAGCCAGCGAACTGGTTCGCCATGCCATTGACTTCGGTTATGTTTGGGCGGAACAGGGTCAGGGGGCACCCCACTGGTTGGACAAATGGCAGGCGGTGCTGGAGCTGGAGGACTGCCACCGGCTGGATTTGGCTCTGGATCTCGCCCAGAATCTCCAGCACTATGAGTTCTTCCCCCGCGGCATGGACTTGGCCGCATACGGGCGGGAACTTGCGGTCCGAAACGGCGTGATCCCGCCCAGCAGACTGATAACAGACGCCTTTGACGGGGCTGCCTACGCAGAGGCCAATATGGGTCAATATGGCCTCTCGACCACCGACCACGGCTATGTAGCCTGGAACGGTGGAGAGCGCCGGTATGAGTATAGCCAGCCTGAGCACCACAGTCCCGCTCTGTCAATATAGCCGATCTATTGCCAAGTCACAAAAACCGCATCTGTCCGCTGCGGGAGCTGGGGGTGATTCGATGAAGTAAAAACAGGATATAGAATATGACACAGGGGCCGTTTTCCGAAAGGGGAAAACGGCCCCTTCTTTTTATGCCCTTTTTCGGAAAACATGCCCGGAAAGGAGGCATTCATGGAGAAAGAACGGCTGGCGGAATATCTGGAGCAGTACCACATGGGAGCTCTCAACGCCGCCACCAGCCGGGAGTTGGAACTGACCTTCGGCATCAAAGGGATTCAGGTTCGACACATGGTCAATGCCCTGCGGCGGGATGGCGTCCCCATCGCCAGCAACGGGAGTGGATACTTCTATGCCGCCACGGACCAGGAGGTGCGGGCCACCATCGCCCATCTGACCAGGCGGATCAGCGGAATCGCGGCCGCCATCCGGGGACTGGATCGGACTCTGGAGCGAGAGGATACCGCACAGACCCGCCTGCCGCTGGATGGGGGTGATACGCCCTGAACAGTTTCATGTCCTGGATTGGAGGCAAGAAGGCCCTGCGGGAGTTGATCGTCCGGCTGTTCCCCCTCTACTATGAGCGGTACATTGAGGTGTTCGGCGGCGGGGGCTGGGTACTGTTCCACAAGCCTCCCGGCAACGACTTTGAGGTCTACAATGACTTCAACGGCCTGTTGGTCAACCTGTACCGCTGTGTGCGGGACAAACCGGAGGAACTGATGGAGGCTCTGCGGTATGTACTCAACGCACGGGAGGACTTTGACCGCATCCGCTCCGCCTTGGCGCGGGACAGCCCCGCCAGCGATGTCCAACGGGCGGCATGGTTCTATCAGCTCATCCGCTACAGCTACGCCTCCGGGCTGACCAGTTTTGGCAGCCAGCCCCACGATATGCGTAGCAACTTTTCGCTCATCGAGCAGGCCCACCGGAGGCTTGCCAAGGTGGTTATTGAGAACAAGGACTTTGAAAAACTGCTCCATCAATATGACCGGCCAGTGAGCTTTTTCTATCTCGACCCGCCCTACCATGCCACCGAGGGGTATTACCAGAACATTGGTGAAGACGGTTTCACCGAAGCCGACCACATCCGCCTGCGGGACGCCCTGATGCGGATCGAGGGCAAATTCCTGCTCTCCTACAACGACGACGCCTTTGTCCGCGGGCTGTACGACAGGCCAGGCATCTACCTCATGGAAACCACCCGTATCAACAACATCAAGCAGAGGTACGACAATGGGGCTCAGTTCCCGGAACTGCTTATCGCCAACTATGACCTGCGGGAGCGGAGCCGGGCGGTTCCCTCTCAAATGACGCTGTTTGACTGGAACGGGGGTTAGGCAATTGGATGAACAGCTCTCTGAACTGGAAAAGCTCCAGCAGGCGGCTCAGCTGATTGAGGAAATGAGTCAGGGCCGCCTTCAGGTCTGCCCCAGCGTAGTGGGTCAGGTCTATATCCGCCCGCAACACGATTCCAACTTGGGAATGGATATGCGGATCGACAGCATCCCCGGCCAGCCGCATTACCGAATCACCTTTACCGTGCAGCTCCGCCGGATGGGGACGGATATGGTTGCGGACGATCTTCGGGCACTGCTGTCCGAGGTTGGCCAGACCTATGCGCTGATGGCCGCCCTTGAAGCAAGACGCTATACGCCGACAGGAGAAGATCTGACAGCCTTCCGGGACGGGCTGGCTGCCCAACAAGGACAGGAATGGCCGGGAGCATCCAATCCAGCCCGTTCTACAATTTCAATGTAATAAGGAGAAGAAGATGAAATTCAACAAACAGATAAACAATGGTACTCTTTTGATTCCCGGCGGAGCGTTCAAGATCAGTGGCTTTGAGGGCGGAGAAAAGGTCGAGATCCACACGCTGGACAGCGCGGTGGTCGTTCTGAAAAAGCAAATGACCACCATGGAACTGATCCAGGCGATGGATGCCCTGCACCGGCTGGCCACGGAGCTCACCGTCCATCTGGCCAGAGTCTGTGGCACCTGTGATGACTGCGAGGATGGCTGCCCATTCGATGATCTGGAGGACGGCATGCTGGAACTGCCAGACTACCTGCGGGAAGAAGCCGGCATCCCTGCCGGGGCCAAGCTCTGTGTCTATGTGGATGACGAAGAAAAGACCGTCACCATTGCCGAGGCCGGATATGACCATGACCTGCGGGATGTGCCTCCCTACCTGCTGGAGATGCTGGGTGAAGCCGGAATCTGCCTGGGCGAGCTGGAGGAACAGCTGATGGTGGGGAATCTCATCTACGGAGAACGCACCGCATGCAATGGGCAGGAGGAACACGGCGATGAGTAAGATCCATACAACGGTTCGGGTCGGTGTAGACGGGTCTCTGACCCTGCCTGCATTTTTCATGCGCGGAATGGGCTATGAGCCGGGGGAAGAAGTTCCCATCACCACCCCAGCGAACCAGTACATCTGCGACTGTGACGCAAACAGACTCCTGGTGACCAGAACCTGTGACGACGCTGAGTGTACCGGATACACCAGCAGCGGTATGGAACTCAATCTGCCCGCCGCACTGTTATCCGAGGCATCTATCCCCGTGGGAGAAGAAGTCGCGGTTCTGGCCGCGGATGGAGCGCTCATCATCGTCCCCTCAACGGAGGAACTGCGGGAGCTTTCGGTGGAGCTTTGCTGCCTGCTCAATGAGCTGGGCATCAGCCCGCTGACGATCCCCCCAGCGGGCAAATGGCGCCTGCCGTAAAGGAGGCAAGATGGAACAGGATATCTACCTCTATCCCGGCTCACAGTCAGAGGCCCACAGACTTGGGGAAGCTGCGCTCTGGGATGCAAGTTTCCACGCCAATGTATCCTGTGCGCGGGACATCGAAGCCGTCATCCGCGTCTATGGCGACGGCCGCAGCGCATTAAAGCCGGAAGCATCCCAAATGGTGCTGAAACGGTGGGGCTTCAAGCGGACCAATTTCGTCCTGGCCAACACGATAGAAAGGCTGGGGCCTTACAAGGAGCAGCTCAGCGCGGAAAACCAAGAATGGCAAAAGAAAGCCTATGTCCCACCCGATGATGCCCATAACCGTTATTTTGAAGTGGACACCGCCCTGGCGTATCTGGACGCATTTATCAGTCAAGTGAGGGAGGCATACGGCAAGCTGGAACTATTTGGGCCGGAGCACTGCGAACCCAACTCCTATGAATCTCTGGACTATGAGGGCCGGGTGTTGGTGCTCAGTCCAGACACCCTCAAGGAGTCCTGCTGGACGCCCCAGAACCAGCTCTGGCCCATGACGGCTTTGGATGCAGCCCCCACGCTGTCGGTCGGTCTATCCGCTGTACCTGCCTGGGCGATGGAGCGCAGACCAGATGGAACCGCACAGACTTCACCGGCGTTCTGAAAGAGGAATTCCTCCCCGGCTGGGCCAGAGAAAAGCTGGAGGAGCTTCAAGGGCAGAACGCAGGCATGGGAGGGATGGAAATGACTTAACCGCAGAAAGGAGATATGCCGCCATGCGAAGTGTGGAAATGAAAAATCGATGTCTGCTCTACTATGGGAATCCAGTGGGCTACAGGACAGAACAAGGAGTGGTGGCGGACTCCATGTTCCGCCGTGAGGAGTTGGAGGACTGGCTGGCAAGGAAGGGGCTGGCTGTCCGGTGGGAGGACGGCATCTATGACCGTCTCTCCAGCGGTGGATACCAGAAGGCAGCAGACAACGGGCCAGCCCTGAAATCCTGCCGTATCTGGCAGCTCGGCCCCTCAGCTCCCGCCGCCATGCGCTTCATTGGGCTGGACCGCATGAGTGGTGAATATGGCGGACCTGACCTTACCCGTTACCAGGCAGTGTTTGACGGCACTGTCAGCACCAACAGTCTGGATGGGATCTGGGAGGCATTCTGTCGCAGGTCCCTGGGCAGCGACGGACAGCCGCTGGCCATCTCAGACCTTGTCGAACTCTACGACGATTCCGGCAGCGAGTTCTACTATGTGGACCGCACAGCTATCGTCCCCGTCCAACTGAAAGCCCCGGAGCAGGAATCAGGCATGACCATGACCCTGTGACCCAAGAGCGGAAAAGCCACTTATTTTTTATATTCAGAAAAGGAGGAACCCACCATGGCAAAAGCGCAGACCACAAGTGAAAACCCCCAGGGAGAGGTTTCCCAGCAGGATACTCCTGTCCTTCCCATGCAGTATGATGTCCGTATCCACTCTATCCAGTTTGACGGTCCCTGCCGGGCCACCGCATCGCTGAACATCAACGGCTGTTTTGCCGTCCGGGGCGTCAAGCTCATGGAGGGCAGCAATGGGCTGTTTGTATCCATGCCCGGCCAGATCAACAGCAAGGGTGAAATCAAGGACATCTGTTTTCCGTACACACGGGAGGCACGCGCCGAACTGGAATCGGCTGTCGTGACCGCCTACCAGCAGGCACTGACGCAGGGGATGAACCGCTCTCCCCAGTCCGCGCCGGACCCCACGGCACAGCAGGCTCAGAAGATGGGTATGTGACCCACTGACCACACAACAATCAACAATCTAAAATTTTGAGGAGGAACTCTCTATGAAGAAGATGTTCAACAAGATGTCCAACACCGTAAAGACGATGACCTGCAAGGCCCACTGCGCCATGACCTGCGCCCGTGCCCACCTGTCCGCCCCTCTCTGCAACACTCGCGGCGAGGGCTACATCGACACCGCCATCAAGATCCTGATTGCCGTGGTGCTGGGCGCCCTGCTCCTGGCTGGCCTCTACACTCTGTTCGGGGACACCGTCCTGCCCACCGTGACCGAGCGCGTAGAGGAAATGTTTGACTACAAGGGCTGATACCCGGTGCAGGCGTTCCTGTTTCTCACGGCACTGGCCGCTGCCTCTGCGGTGGACTGCCGCAAGCGTACTATCCCGGATTTCCTCTGTCTTTTGACCGCCGCGGCGGGGCTGATCTCCTTCAGCCCCGCCCAGTTTTTTGGAGTGCTGGCGGCTCTGCCCCTGCTGATTGCCGCCCTGATCCGGCCGGAGTGCATGGGCGGCGGCGACATCAAACTCACTGCTGCGGCCGGCTTTGTGCTGGGCTTTTGGCGGGGGATCTGGGGGATGGCGCTGGGTCTGCTGCTGGCGGTGCTGTATTTCTGCACCGCTATGTTATTTCAAAAATTCATTCATCATCCGCTACCCGCAATGACACGGGCTGCGCTGCCGCTGGGACCATTTTTATCCATCGGCTTTGCCGCACTATACTGTTTTGGAGGTTGACTGCTATGAAGAAGTTCCATGTAACGAGAAAGACTGTGCTCACCATCGTTGGCGTGACCCTGCCCCTGACGGCGGCCGCCATTCTTCTGCCCCGGTTGAAGCGGAGCAGAAGGGCCAGATCGGTCCGGGCGTAATGCCCGGACTTTCCGACCCAACATGAAATCAAGGAGGAAATGCCAGTATGAGTTTTTTGAAAAATCGCACCGTGGTCGGTGTAATCTGCATCCTGCTCTCCCTGCTGATCTGCTTCGGTCTGACCCCGCTGTTCAACCAGAGCGTCAGCCAGAAAGCTGAGATCGTGCGGGTAGTCCAGCCCATCCGGGCCGGCGATGAGATCACCGAGAGCATGGTTCAGATCGTGGAGGTGGGCGGCTATAATCTCCCAGAGGATGTCCTTCGGCAGAAAGAGAGCGCCGTGGGTAAATACGCTACTGCGGATCTGGCTGTGGGCGACTATATCATCCCTTCCAAACTCTCAGACGCCCCAGCAGCGGAAAACGCCTACCTGTACAGCCTGGACGGGAGCCAGCAGGCCATCTCCGTGTCCATCAAAAGTTTTGCGGAGGGGCTCTCCGGCAAGCTGCAGAGCGGCGACATTGTGTCGGTGATCGCCCCGGACTACAAGCAGCAGGGCCAGACCGTTGTCCCCGCTGAGCTGCAGTATGTGGAGATTATCAGTGTTACCGCCTCCTCCGGCTATGACGCCAACACCGGTGAGCCTGTGGACGAGGAGGATGACAAGGAACTGCCCGATACTGTCACCCTGCTGGTGTCCCCCGAGCAGGCCAAAGTGTTGGCCGAGCTGGAGGCCGAGGGGACCATCCATCTGGCGCTGGTCTACCGGGGCGACCGGGAGAATGCCGACAAGTTCCTGACCTCTCAAGACGAGATCATTCTGGAATTGTATCCCCCGGAGCCGGACCCCGAGGAGAAACCACAGGAGAATCCCGCAGAGTCCGAACCCGCCGCTGACTCCAGCGAAACCGCAGAAACGGAGGCGCCCGCGAAAACCGAGGAGGTGGCCTGATGCTGAACTTCAAGAAAGCGGGTATTTTTTCCCGAGGAAGTGGCCAGGAGGACGCCTGTGAGCAGGAGGATCAGAGCGGCGGGGTGCTGGCGGTGTGGGGCAGCCCCGGCAGCGGCAAGACCACCGTGGCCGTGCGGCTGGCCAAGTATCTGGCCGACAAGCGCCGGAATGTGATCCTCCTTCTCTGCGACATGACAGCCCCAATGCTTCCCTGTATCTGCCCGGCGGCAGATCTGGAGTGCGAGCGTTCCCTCGGGAGCGTGTTGGCCGCCGCCCATGTGTCGGAGAATCTGGTCAAGAACAACCTGGTCACCCACAAACGCCTGGGTTACCTCACCATGCTGGGGATGCTCAAGGGAGAGAATGAGTACACCTACCCGCCTTACAACGAGGTGCAGGCGCGGGAGCTCATCGACTGCCTGCGGGAGATCGCTCCTTATGTGGTCATTGACTGCGGCAGTTACATCGCCAACGACATCCTCTCCGCTGTGGCGCTCATGGAGGCGGATTCCGTCCTGCGGCTGGCCAACGCCGACCTCAAGAGCATCAGCTACCTGTCCAGCCAACTTCCCCTCCTGCGGGATGCCAAATGGGATACGGACAAGCAGTACAAGACCGCCAGCAATGTAAAGTCCCAGCAGGCCGGGGATCACATGAGTCAGGCGCTGGGGACAGTGGCCTTCACGCTGCCCCATTCGGCGGAGCTGGAGGGACAGTATCTGGCCGGCAACCTGCTGGCGGACCTATCCATGAAGGACAGCCGGGTATTCCGCAAGGAGATCGAGAAGATTGCCAGGGAGGTGTTTGGGTGTTAGGCGAGAAGCGAAGTCAGTCCCTGTTCGCTCCCAAAGCATCCGCTGAGAAAGCCGCCGCAACACATATCACGACAGGTCCGGACGGGCGGAAAAAAGAACTCCCCCTCTATTTCGGCCCGGACTGCCCGGTAAGCGGCAATATGGGTCAGAATCAGCATGAAGCCGGCGTTGGAGAACCCCAGCCCGCAGATGAGCCGCTGCGTCACGCCCCAGCTGATGATGGGACAGGGGTTGAAGCTGATCCCACAGATAGCGTGAACATGGCGGAGGATCTCCCCAGGCGGTCCCTGAATACAGAGTCTGCAGGCGGCTATCGGGCGCATTCTCTCTTCTTCACCCCGGAGAATGAAGGGCAGGATTTCAACACCGTCCTGCAGGATGTGCAGGAATATATCTCCGGCAAGTATTCCGCCCTCATCACCGAGGGCGGCGATGAAGACGCCAAGGCCCAGATCAAACGGTACATCACCAAATATGTGCAGGACCGGCGCATCGCAGTCAAAGGCTATTCCGGCGACCAGCTGGTGGACGCCCTCTACACGGAGATGGCCGAGTTCGGCCTGCTCACCAAGTACATCTTCGGAACCGGCATTGAGGAGATTAATGTGAACTCTTGGCGGGATATCGAGGTGTTGTACGCCAATGGCGAAACGGTCAAGCTGGAGGAACATTTCGACAGCCCTGAACACGCCGTCAATGTGATCCGCCGTATGCTCCATGTCAGCGGTATGGTGCTGGACAATGCCAGTCCCGCCGTCCTGGGCCATCTCAGCAAGAACATCCGCATCGCGGTCCTCAAGACCCCTTTGGTGGACGAGGATGTGGGCGTCACGGCATCCATCCGTATCGTCAACCCGCAGAATATGCAGAAAGAGGACTTCGTAAAAGGTGGAACAGCCACAGGCCCCATGCTGGACTTTCTGGCCGCCTGCCTGCGTTACGGCGTTTCCGTCTGCGTTGCCGGGGCCACCGGTTCCGGCAAGACTACGGTGGCAGGCTGGCTCCTGACCACCATCCCGGACAACAAGCGTATTTTCACCATCGAGAACGGCTCCCGTGAGCTGGACCTGGTGCGGGAGAAAGATGGCCGGGTGTGCAACAGCGTCATCCACACCATCACCCGTGAGAGCGAGAACGCCAAGCAGAATATCGATCAGGATATGCTGCTGGACATGGCCCTGCGGTACCACCCCGACATCATCTGTGTGGGCGAGATGCGGTCTGCGGAGGCGTATGCCGCACAGGAGGCCGCCCGTACTGGCCACGGCGTGTTGACCACCATTCATTCCAACTCATCCCAGGCTACATGGCGGCGTATGGTCACCCTCTGCAAGCGTAAGCACGAGATGGCCGACGATACCCTCATGGATCTGGTCACCGAGGCATTCCCCATCGTGGTGTTCGCCAAGCAGCTGGAGGATAAGAGCCGTAAAATCATGGAGATCATGGAGTGTGAGATCCTGCCCACTGGGGAGCGCCGGTACAACACCCTTTATCACTTCAAAATCGAAGAAAACCGGTTGGAGGACGGCAAATACCGTATTAAGGGCCGCCACGAGGCGGTCAACCCCATCTCGGAAAGCCTGCAGAAGCGGTTCATCGACAATGGTATGCCGCAGGAGGTGCTGACTCAGCTCGTGGGCAAAAAGTCCGCTCCCTCTAAGGGTAAGTCAGGCTCCAGTCCGGCAAAGGCAGGACAGGCAACGCCCGCTCCGAAGACCAGGAGCGCACAGTCCAAGCCGCCTGCCAAACCTGAAACCGGCAAGGAAGGAGGCGAATCTGTATGAATCTGATCCAGTTGATTGCCTGTATAGGGCTGATCACAGGTTGTTTTGTCCTTTTACACATCTCCCCTATGGACTTCACTGAAGGGGTGTTCCGCAGAATCACCAGTAAGCCCAAAAGCATCCGGTCGGAGGTTAATGAGAGTACACGGCGCAAAAAGAAATCCTTTCTGCGCCGGGAAATCGAGGAGACACAGACCATTCTGCGGATGACTGGCCGGGCCGCCAAGTTTCCCATGGTGTGCGCCCTGTCCCTGCTTCTTTTTCTGGTAGGGGCCGCCTTCGCCCTGACGCTGGGCAACCTCTTCCTGGTGCCGGTGCTGGCGGTGGGCATGATGTTCGTGCCGTTCTGGTTTATCCGTCTGACCGCAAATCACTACAAAAAGAACATTGCCGCTGAACTGGAAACCGCCCTCTCTATCATCACCACAGCTTATCTCCGCAATGAGGACATCCAGACGGCAGTGGAGGAAAACATTGACTATCTCAACCCGCCCGTCCGGAGTGTGTTTGTGGAGTTTCTCACCCGGATCAAGCTGGTGGACCCCGATGTGGACGCCGCCCTCCAGGACATGGGGACGAAGATCGACAACGCCGTGTTTCGGGAGTGGGTGGCCGCTCTGCTGACCTGCCGACACGACCGGGGGCTCAAGACCATCCTGACTCCCATCGTGGCTAAACTCTCCGATATGCGGATCGTCAACGGTGAGCTGGAGAATCTGGTGTTTGAGCCCCGCAAGGAGTTTATCACCATGCAGGTGCTGGTCATCGGCAATATCCCGCTGTTGTACTGGCTCAATCAGGACTGGTACGATGTTCTGATGCACACCCCGCTGGGGCAGGCGCTGTTGGCAGCCATTGCCGCTGTGATGTTCATCAGCACCGCAGCGGTCATCAAGCTGACCCAGCCCATTGAGTATCGGAGGTGATCCTCATCAGTAACCAGGAAAAGGGCTATTTTATTACCGCAACGATCAACCATGGTTCCTATATTCCGGAGGCCCTCCATGTAGAACGCATCGATGCCATGGCGCTCTATGATGGAGATTTTGAAGCAGCAAAGGCAGCGGAGCAGGATGGGGTCCGGCTCATCTATGGGATGGACGGCATCCCGGACGGTATCTATATTGACACCCCGGAAAACCGGGAGCTCATCCGAAAGGGTTTGGGACTGTATCCTGACTATCGAAACTGGCGGGATGACTTTGATCCGTCATTTGTTGCGGAGTTAGATGTGATGCAATAATGCTATAGAAAGAGTGCCTTGTAATACAGCATAAGAAGAAAAACAGGGCCGGTACACATCTGTCGTGTACTGGCTCTGTTTTTATGTGGAGGTGAACAAAACAACCATGACTTTCCTTCTGTTTTTATTTGGCATATTCCTTGCGCTGGGTATGTTTCTTTTGACGGCTGATCTGCTCAGGCTCCCCCGTCTGGCCACCCAGCGTGCCATGCTCTCGGTGGGCCGCCAGGAGAAGAAGCAGGCCCGCAGTGTGGAGGCCCTGCTCATGGGCTGGGCGATCAAGCTGGCCCCACACATCCATATGGATGAGTATAAGCGGGGCCGTCTGAAAAATACGCTGGCCGCTGCTGGGCTGAACATGACACCGGAGGAGTACACCGCCTTTGCCATGGTCAAGACCGGTGCAGTGCTGCTGACGGTGATTCCGTGCCTGTTGATTTTCCCAATGTTGGCGTTGATAGTTGTTCTTCTGGCGGTGGCGGTTTATTTCAAAGAGATTCGCAGGGCGGAGGAAAAACTCTCTGCCAAGAGGGACGAGATTGAGGCGGAACTGCCCCGGTTCGTGGCCACCATCACCCAAGAACTGGCCGCCAGCCGGGATGTGCTGAGCATGATTGAGCATTATAAGCAGAATTCCGGTCCTGTTTTCTCCGCTGAACTGGATGTCCTCACCGCGGATATGCGTTCCGGCTCCTATGAGGCGGCGCTGACCCGCTTTGAGGCCCGGTTCAACTCTCCGCTGCTTTCGGACATTGTCCGCGGACTCATCGGCGTGCTGCGAGGCGACAATGGGGTCCACTACTTTCAGATGCTCAGCCACGATATGAAGCAGCTGGAACTCCAGCGCCTCAAGGCAAAGGCCATGAAAATCCCGCCTAAGATCCGTGTATTCTCCTTTGTCCTGCTCATGTGCTTCCTGGTGACTTATCTGTCCATCATCATCTACGAGATCATCCATTCCCTGGGCGGGATGTTTTAAGAGAGGAGGTGCCCAATGGACTATACAGGCAGCATCTATCGATTGATTGATCGTGCGGAAGATGAAATGAAGGAATATGCTCAAAGGGTGAAGCAGCTATCTGCCGATGAAATTTATCGCCATTCAGCTGAAACTGCGGCAAAGGAAAGCCTGCTTTCTGCTCTTATCCATGACAGTTATGAACTCGACGATGATGACTTGGATTTAATCCTTAAGCCAAAAAATCCTGTGGAAGCACTATACCAATTCCTGACAAGTGATAAAACTGATCTTTCATCGGAAAGCTCTATCTCCAGTATTTTGAGCGAATATAATGCTCAGTGTCAGGAAAGGGATCTGACTTTAGGCGAGGAGGTAACCATGTGCTGAAACGGATTTTGAGATCCCGACGCGGAGAGGGATACATCGATGTGTGCGTCCTGGTGCTCTGCGCCATGCTGGTGATCGCGCTGGCAGTGCAGGTCCTCCCAGCCTTTATTGCCAAACAGCAGCTCGATACCTTTGCCACTGAACTGGTGCGTGAGGCGGAAATCGCCGGCAGGATCGGGCCGGAAACTGACCGCCGGGAACAGGCCCTGCGGGAGCAGACCGGCCTGGACCCGGAGATTGAATGGAGCGATACCGGCCGCATCCAGCTCAACGAGGAGGTCACGGTCACGCTCACTCATGAGATCGACCTCGGTCTCTTTGCCGGCTTTGGCAGTTTCCCCATCACCCTGCGGGCAGATGCCACAGGAAAGTCGGAGGTGTACTGGAAATGAACAGACTCAGGCAGATTTTGAAAGACCGGCGCGGCGTGGCCTTCCCCCTGATTATTGCCATTGTGCTGGTGCTGGTAATGCTGATGTGCTGCATCAGCGAATATTTCCGTCTGCTCATCGTGGCCCAGGGGGTTCGGGATGCGGTGCAGGAGGCTGTGATCTCCACCGTCAACGACAACTATGACGATGTGTACCATGGCGTCCGGGAGGGCTACTCCGGCGCCTACCAGCCGTTGGCGGGAGATTTTGAGGAATCACTGGACTATGGCGATATCTATGGACGCTTGGACGATATCCTTGGGCTGACCTATCGGGGCGGCTACCATACTCAGTACACAGAGGATGGTGGGATGGAGTTCCGTGTGTGGGGCCTTGATGTGGAGATCCGCAACGCACCGTTCGCTTCCGGCGACAGCGCCGGCGACCGTTTTGTGGCGGACTGTGAAATCGAATTGGAGGTTCCAGTGTCTTTTGGAGGAGAGCTTCTGCCGCCCATGCGGATGACAGTCAAGGTCAGCGCGGGCTATGCCCCTCGGTTTTAACGCAGTTTTCAAAAAGTTTTCTATTGTCCCAATAGACTTCTCTGCCTGTTTGTGGTAGGGTTCGTGTTGACAAAGGACGGGCGGTATAGGAAAATGTAGGCAGCAGATCTTAAAGCCGAACTATCCTTGGCCGCCTGAAGTCACACAGACAGTTTGACAAGAAGCATAATCAACAGAAAAAGGAGGAATCCAAACGATGACGGAGAATACCAAGAAGTGGCTGACCGTGGCCGGATGTCTTGTGGTCTGCGCAATCCTGGTTGCTGTGATCGCAAGCAGCTTCAGCAAAGACAAGGTCACCGATGACCTGCTCCCGCCCAGCAGCTCCCAGCAGGGCGATGTAGTGGTGGACCCGGACAGCAGTACCCCGCCTCCCGCAGAATCCGGGGATGACCAGAAGCCGGGAGATAATGTGACCGTTAACCCGGAAACCCCGGATGCCAGTACCAACACCGATGATGGAAACGGCGCTGATTTTACCGGCACAGAGCAGACCATTCAGCCGGACCCGGTCAAACCGGAATATACAGAGGATGAACTGAAGGACCCCACCAAGACGCCGGATGGGACTCCGGTCGAGGGTACTCCTGAGCCGCAAGATCACAACAATGTGACGCCTCCCCCTGAACAGCCCTCCACCAACACCAGTGGCGGCCTGCCTGGTTTCGATAATGTTCCCAACGCAGGCGCAAATCAAGGTGGAAGTATCGATAGTGATGGAGATATCAATACTCAGGTTGGCATAATGGGATAAAGTAATATCGCATCTTCAAAAAGCACAGCTTTGGCTGTGCTTTTTATTTTGTGGGAAAGGAGATCAAGTGAAACGACTCTTTAACCTGTTTCTGGCCGTTGTGATGATATTTTCCTTTACTTGCATACAAGTTTATGCCGCGAATGGAACTGGCGGGTCTGGTAACATTGATGGTGGCGGCGGGAGTATGGGGGATGCGACGAGTCATGGCAGTTGGAACCCCGGAAACGAAGGGGTGCGTGTAACCGTAGTGCGGGCAAGTGACCATGCCGTTGTTACTACACCATTTGATTTGACCAACAAAACACCATCTGCAGGAATATATCATTTCGGAAAGGTCAGTAAAATCCAGTACAATAATGGTACTGGGCTCTCTCCCATACAAGGCGGGTATAGCTATAAAAACCCTGTACAACCAATGCCTCGCATCATAAGTACAAACGGGCGTAATAACATCGAGGCCATCAAAAAGTATTTTTGTTCAGAATATGTTGTCAAGTTCATTGCGGAAGAAACTGGTATGGATTATGACACGCTCATCAGCGGCGAATACAAAATTCTGCTGGAACCCATCGCCTATTATAAGTTCCAAGGTGTCATGATTGCCACAACAGCGACAGAGGCCGCCCTTTATGACGAGGTGGTTGGAGGACAACTCCGCTATTGGATGGGATCGCTGACGGCCAAAAACCTTCCCCTGTCCATGTTTCTGGAAACCCCAGATTTAGGCTATCCCGCATGGTCCGGCCCCACCAATAAGAATGTGTCCAACTCGGACATCAAGTCCTCCCTTGGGCTTGGTATCGTCCGCTTTGAGGAGCAGCCGGAGGAGCCGGAGATCAGCACCTATGACTATGAATACCGAACCAATACCGAGGTCATCACGGCGGTAGAGGTCAGCGGTGGCCAAAGTGACCCGGATGATCCGGTCACTGTACAGTTCCATATTGATGGGACGACCTATACGGTCAGCAATGTCTACTACCCGGACGGAGATTCCCAATTGGCCTGGGTACGCTGGACTACACCGGACGAGCCGCAGGACATGACCATCGATGTGGATGTATCCGGCCCAGGATCAGCACAGGCCACCATCCACTGTAAGATCGTAGATCTGGACGAGAATCCGCCGCCCAATCCAGTAGCAGATGACCGGAACGACTCCTTCACACCCTCCCCGGTCCCAGACCGGCCGGAGAAAACCTCGGCCCAGTGGACCATTTGGGACCCATGGTGGCAGGAGTATTGGGTATGGCATGGCGATGATGAGGACGGATACTGGTGCGACCACGGCTGGTGGGAATTTGATCTGGACCGCTACAGTGCCAGCCTTTCCGCTGCTATGGAAATTACTCCAGACGAGAAGAATCCCACCGCCAGCGACAGCACCATGAAGTCCGGCTATGGGGTCAATCAGGTGGTCACCGCCAGAGTGAACAGTTCCCAGAGGTCGGCTACCACCGCCCTGCAGAATGCAGTCAGTTACTTACCAGAGTTCAACTATGAATCCTTTTGGCGGCTATTGGATCGCATGTCCATCAGTTCCTCGTCTTCCAGGCTGGAGTTCCAGAAGAACGAGTATAGCACCTATAACCGGCGTACCCATTTCACTCCTATCTGGTACCCGGATGGCTCCTATACAGTCAACACCTGGGTCATTGACTGCTGGACCCCGGCAGGGATGCTCTCGGTCAACCTCACCGATTCACTGAATATCCGGGGCAATCTATGGGACGATTGGCATATCGCTCCGCTTGATCTATAGGCGGGAGGTGAAGCCATGGGATACATCCGACTGGATGAGCAGCCTGGCGAGGTCTACCACTACACGCACCGAAAGAATCTGGACAGCATCCTGCGGGATGGCCGAATCAGGCGTATGGGCGATAGGGAGTGCTGGTTTTGCGCCTCTTTGGAGGATACCCTGACGCTCATGCGGGCCACGGTCATGATGGAGGGAAAGCCCTACTATAAGGTGGGCGGCAGCATCGGCCGCTATCCCAAGTTTGTGCCGGAGGACTATGTGATCCTTCGGCTAAATCCCCGCTTTCAGAAAGGTGAATGGGTACAGTGGATGCAGGAGATGCCTCCAGGATCGCCGCCCGAACTGCTGAAGGCCGCCGAAACATTCAGTAACCTGAAACTGGGCTTCCGGGGAGATTTGAAGTTCCAACAGAATCCAGAGGTCATTGAAGTAGCCCCACTGGTCGAGGCTGCTCAAACGCAGTTTTTAGATATTTCTTTCTTGATGTAAAGAGGCGGTTGACAATGTGCAAAAAAGGGCTTCCGGCAGTATGGACCAAGGAGAAAATCGAAGAAGCCTTTGCGGGATTTGTAGAAAAGAACAGAAGGCTGCCAGTGGCAAGGGAAATGAAGCCTCAATATGGGCTGCCGACACGCAGAACATTTGAACGCTATATGGACACGACCGCCCAAGAGTATGCTGAACTTCGTTACCCCACGCTTCTCTCCGCAAGAGATGAGCGCCATGTTCAAACCGTCTTGGCATATCGGAACGAAGTACGTGAGTGGTCTATTGAGCGGCTTATGGAGGCGGAAAAGAACTTTTTTACAAAATGCGGGCGGTTACCTGAACCGTATGAATACACGGCTGAGAACGGTCTGCCTATGTACTCTGTCTTCTGTAGGTTAGCAAAGGAAGCGTTTGAAGAAATAATCCGGGCTCAGTTCCTGGAAACACAGGAACTGAGTGGACCTGTGCTCACGATGTAAGCATTCACAGTAACAAAATCAGAAAAGAAACGGGCCGTGGGAAAGTGCCTCGCGGCCTGTTCGGGATAGATCATCCATCCGCGGGAACACCCCTGCGGCCTTTCTTTTTTCAGCAAAGAAAGGTGGTATTTGATGATGAAAACGAAAAAGATGCTCTGTGCGGTCGTAATGGTAATGATGCTGGCCATCATGTTTACGGTACCCGCATTTGCGGCAGGAACCGGGGATGTGGCTGGTGCCATTGAAGGCACTTGGACGGACGCATCCGCCCAGATCAAAACGGTTGTCAATAATGTGGTCTTTCCCGTGATTGACCTTGTTCTGGCTGTGTTCTTCTTCGCCAAATTGGGCATGGCGTATTTTGACTATAGAAAGCACGGCCAGTTCGAATGGACTGCGCCGGCCATCCTGTTTGCCTGCCTTATCTTCACCCTGACGGCTCCCACCTATGTCTGGACGATCCTGGGAATGTAAAGAATTATTCTGAGAATACAGGAGGAAGGAAGCAATGGAATATCCAATTCCAAATCCATCCGGAAATAAAATGCTTTCATTGGTTAACGAGCTGTACCAGCGGTCTACCGGGATGTGCAGAGCAGGTGCAGGTCCATACGGCATCGGGGTAAGCGTGGTAGAAGATACTCCCATTGATGTGTTTTTCACCTTTGATCCAGATCCGGTTCTGGATTGTAAAATACTGCCGGAGGAAATCCCTGAGTACACTGTCGGCGTGATTGGCTCCTGGAGCGGAGAACGCAAATATCTTTCGCGGGAGGAGGTGGGGCAGCTTCTCTCTGCCTCGGACCCGAAGACCAGAATATTGGCGGAAATGCTCCGGTACTTTGAAGGAAAGACCTGGATCGTGAGCTGCGCAGATTGTCAGGAAGCGTTCGGGATTCTGGCGGATGCGGAAATGCGCGAGGCATTTGGGCTGGATGAGCAGGAGCAGATTGGACCGAAACTGGAAATGTAGGACAAGAATGATGAGGCGTAAGCCGGAAATGGGAGACGGTTTCTATGGGCTGTTGGGGAATCACCGCACTGGAGTCCGACAATGGACTGGATGCGGTTAGATGTGTCCGGTACAATTTACCGGCAGATGGACAACTGGACCTGGGAGAAATGCTTGAACGATTAAAGAAAGACCGATGGAATGCCCCCTGTGATGTAAAGCTGGGGTGTGCGCATACCAGCCCTATGGCACTGGCTGAGATCGTTGTAAAGTATCTTGACGGTGATCCCGGCAGTTTGGACTATGATGAGGAGTGGGCGGCCGAGGACAACAAGTTCCGGTCCATCACCTCGTTTACAGCATCAAGGGCTTCTCTCCGGGAACTCCGGGATTACCTTGCGGACACTTTGAAATACGCCAGGATCAGAGCGGAGCGGCAGATCAAAGCCGGCGAGCTGCCCGGCGGCTGGTTTGATCCGAAGGATTGGGACGGATGGCAGAAACACATGGAGGGCCTTATTCACCGGCTGGATGGCGTTCTGGCCTTGGAAGGCAGTACGCTGGAGTTAGCTCATCCACCGGCGCCGACTGTCCCGGAATTAACCATGTAGGGAGGGAAAGAAGAAAATTGAATCCATTTGGACAGGAGTTGAGGAAAATCCTCACTCAGTGCAAAACCAGCGGCGTTGTGTCTTATGCGGGCAGATCCGCCTATATCCAGCTTGACCCGGATTTGCGGGCCAGGCTGGAGTTTGTTTCTCTGAACATTGCCGGCCAGTACAATGCCCTCAAGCTGACGATCCTGAACCGGACCGAGGGCGCGGTGGATGTGAATATCCTACGCTTTGGCGATTTACTGGGAAAGAAAAAAGTGAGCAATCCCAACTTCTCGGATGGTATCTTACCACACCTCTGGGACGATTATGGGAAGGTAGACTGGTATGTTTACCAGCCTACTCAGGCGGATTACAGGCTGCTGGCGGGTACGGTGGACGAATATCTGCAGGTGTTCCAGCGTCAGGAGGAGGCGCAGGAACACAGCCCGCAAATGTGCTAAGAAAATAGGAAGCGAATACAAGCAGGGGCCGTGCCCAGCCACGGCCCCTGTGCCTTTGAGCAGGAGTATGCGTCCAATGCTGGCACGGTCCCCCTTACGCAAAGGGGTGAAACCACCAGATGTTTATATTGGACTTTTTCCTTGGCGGGCTGATGGATCAGTTTATCGACTGGGTCTACAGCCAGCTTGTTGGTTTCTTTGGCAACTTTTTTGCCGAGATGGGGAACATGGGCGTCGAGCTCTTCGAGATGAGCTGGGTACAGTCCATTGTTCTCTTTTTTTCTTATCTGGCCTGGACGCTGTATGTCGTCGGGCTGGTGGTGGCCGTGTTCGAGGTCGGAATCGAATACCAGACCGGACGGGCCAGTATCAAGGACGCGGCTATCAGCGCCGTCAAGGGCTTTATGGCCGTGGGGTGTTTTACCCTGGTGCCGGTGGAACTTTATAAACTCTCCGTCACGCTGCAGGCCAGCCTGACCTCTGGAATTACCGGGTATGGCGAGAGCTTTGATGCCCTTTCCACTGATATCATCAACTCCCTGCAGGGCGTGGATATCGGGGCCGCGGCCTCCTCCGGCGTATTCGGCGGGATTGGCAGCATCACCAGCCCCATCATGGTAATTTTTATTATCATCATGATGGGGTACGCCGTCATCAAGTGCTTTTTCTCCAACCTCAAGCGCGGAGGAGTCTTACTCATCCAGATTGCTGTGGGTTCCCTGTATATGTTCTCGGTGCCCCGCGGCTATATGGACGGTTTTGTGCAGTGGTGCAAGCAGATCATCGGTCTGTGTCTGACCACCTTCCTGCAGGCCACCATCCTTACAGCGGGACTGCTGGTGCTGAAGGATCATGCGCTGCTGGGCCTTGGCCTGATGCTGTCGGCCGGTGAAGTGCCCCGCATCTGCGGCGCCTTTGGGCTGGACACCTCGACACGCGCCAACATCATGTCCGCCGTCTATGCAGCACAGTCAGCGGTCAACACCACCCGCACCGTGGTACAGGCAGTGGGGGCGGCGAAATGAGCAGAGAAAAACTGATTTACATCGCCTCTCCCTATGCAGGAGATATTGAGACAAACACCGCGTTTGCGAAAAAGGCGTGCCGGTATGCCATCCATCAGGGGCATACGCCCATCGCCGTCCACCTGCTCTACCCACAGATGTTGGATGACGCTGAGCCAACAGAACGGGAAATTGGACTGCGGCTGGGACACCGGGTGCTGGAAGTCTGCGATGAACTGTGGCTCTGCGGCGGCAGGGTCAGTTCTGGCATGGCCCGTGAGATTGAGGAGGCCCAACGGCTCGGCATCCCCATCCGACAGATTGGGGAGCTGGAAATCAAGCAGGAGGCTCTGCCCGCTGAGATGGAGCAAAGCGAAGCTCCAGGGCAGAGCATGGGTATGGCATAATGCCCACGCTGGGCAGCCTGTTCGATGGAATCGGAGGGTTCCCACTCGCGGCGGTCCGCAACGGCATCGAGCCGGTGTGGGCCAGCGAGATCGAAGCCTTCCCCATCGAAGTGACAAGAAAGAGGTTCCCCTCCATGCTCCATGTCGGGGACATCACGAAACTGAATGGTGCCGAACTTCCCCCGGTAGACATTATCACAGGAGGCAGCCCTTGTCAGGATCTCAGCGTGGCGGGGGCCAGAGCCGGTCTTGCCGGAGAGCGTTCCGGCCTGTTTATGGAGCAGATCCGCGTTGTAAAAGAAATGAGGGATGCAGATGAGCGGCGCGGCAGAACAGCTCACACTGTTCGACCTCGATATATGTGCTGGGAGAATGTACCAGGATCATTCAGTTCAGCGGGCGGCGAAGATTTCCGCATCGTCCTCGAGGAGATTGTCCGAATTAAAGACGGCTCCTGTTCAGTGCCTCGACCTGACTCCGGGCGCTGGGAATCTGCTGGGGCAATCATTCTGGGAAATCAATTCAGCCTGGCTTGGAGAGTCATGGATGCTCAATTCTGGGGTGTCGCCCAGCGTCGCAAGAGAATCTTCCTTGTCGCAGATTTTGCAGGACGATCCGCCCCGCAAATACTATTTGAGCAAAACCGCCTGCCTGGGTATTCTGCGTCGAGCGGAGGCCAGAGGCAAGGAACTGCCGCCTCAGCTCCGGGATGCTCTGATCCTCCAGGCGGGACTGGCCCCATCGGATTCGACGGATACAACGGAGACCTGACAGGAGAAAAGGCAGCCACTCTCGGTGTTAATTGTGGTATGTCCACTGGACGAAACGGTGTGCTCACCGCCTTTGCCGCCAATCAGCGGGACGAGGTGCGGGATCTTCATGATGTAGCCGCGGCGCTGACCGCCCAGCCAGGGATGAAACAGCAGACCTTTGTGGCCGGAATCACGGCCAAAGGCAACGGTGATTGCTTCCTTTCCGAGGAGCGGCACACAGCACTAAGCGGAGGCGGCGGTATGCCCGGACAAGGGTATCCCGCCATTTTTACAGCTGCTTTTTCTGCTGGAGCTGGTGCTTCTGCGGGCAGTATTGGCTATGGAGAGGAAGTCTCGCCTACCTTGAAAGGAACCGCCAGCGGGAACTGTATGCCATCCATCCTGTGCCTTAATGACCAGGGCGGAAGCGCCATTGCCTGCAGCGAAAATGTTGCCGGAACACTTCGGGCACAGGAGCATGGCCACCAGCCACTTGTATTCGAGAACCACGGGATCGATGCCCGCTACACCGGCCCACATTCTGTGGCGCCCACAATGTCAGCCCGTTACGGTACGGGTGGGAACAATGTCCCGCTGGTCGCAGAACCGGACACGATATTCTGTATCACCGGAAATGCCATTGACCGGCAGCCTATGAACGGCGGGAACGGGATTGGGTATCAACAGGGCATCGCCTATACTCTCACCGCCACCGATCACCATGCCGTGTTCAGCCGCCAGCGTGTGGATGTGTTCAAAAGCAACGAGGTGGTCAGCACTCAGAGCGCTCGTCAGCACAAAGACGCAACAGATTTGGTCGTGGATATGGACGAGCCAGATAACAGCGCCTCCGCTCCAAGAGGTGCCTCGGTTCTTCTGATCCGCCGTCTGACCCCGCTGGAATGCGAGCGCCTGCAGGGATTTCCGGATGGTTGGACTGATATCGAGGGTGCTTCCGACTCCGCCCGCTATAAAGCACTGGGCAACAGTGTAGCGATTCCTTGCGTCGACTATGTTTTGCAAGGAATCGCATGGGCGACCACAGCACAGATAGCTTGAATGATTATGAATAGGAGATGCGATCATGGAACCGATGAAAAACCTCTGCGGCTTGATTCCCGAGTCGCTTCACAAGCGGCTGATGGAGGGCAAAAGTCCTGAAATGACAAACGGTGAGTATCTCACTAAGATACTCACTACCTATCTGGACCAGCCAGCCACAGCAAAGCAGGAACAGCGCACCCTGGCCGTTCAGATCTCAGATGACATGTTTCAGCGGCTGAAGTCCTACCTGGATGCTCATGCGCCCCTCACCCAAAAGGCACTGGTTCAGAGCCTTTTGAATCAGGCACTGGATCAGTGGGAACATGGCGAGGAACCGCTCCAGAGTGCGGTCCTTCAGGACAACAAGAAAGAACGGACGCTGGCCATTGCTATGCCCGAATCTCTTTTCCACCGCGTTGAGCAGTATGTGGAGGCGCATAATGGCGTATCCAAACGAGTCTTCGTTGTGGGGTTGGTGGCACAGGAACTCCAATCTTGGTTGATGGAACAAAGCCCAGACGAAGTACAAGATCAGGAATTCGGCCCCGATCAGGATGAACAGGGGTTTGGAATGAGCATGACGATGTGAGGTGAAACATGTACATTTATCCCGATAATCTGAAATCCAAAGCCGTACTGTGGCTGTGGGAACTGCGGGACATCGCTATCATTGGCGTGGGCGCCCTGATCTCTGTGTTTGCCATGGCCCAACTTGGCTTCCTGCCCCCAGTGGTAATCACTGCGGCCTATGCCTTCCTCTCGATTCGGCTGGAGGATACCAGTATCTTGGACTTCCTGCGCTATGCAATCCGATATTTCCTCCTGGGCCAGCAGACCTATGCCTGGGGGCTGTGTAATCCATCAACGGATAGGAGTGATAGAAAATGAGCAGAAAAAAAGAAGCAACGGCCAAACAGACTACCCGGCAGCTCATCGGGATCGACGAGATCACCGACAGCGGCCTAAAGACCAGTCATGGGAGGCTGATTTTCTTTGCCATCAAGCCCACCAACCTCTCGGTCCAGCCCCCGGAGGCTGTGAGCAATCGCATCTATGCCCTCATGACCGTCCTCAAGGGGCAGGCTGAGATCGAGATGTTGGCCCTCAACTCCAAGGAGAGCTTTGAGGACAACAAGAGGCACTATCGCCAGCGGGCTGCCGAGGAGGACCTGCCGGTCATCAGCCGGCTGCTGGAGGCGGACGCTAAATCACTGGACCGTCTACAGATCCAGATGGCGACCGCCCGTGAGTTCTTCGTACTGGTCCGGTTGCGTGAGGAAACAGGGATGGAGCTGCACACCCACCTCTCCCGCATCCAGAAAAGCCTCGAGGATCAGGGCTTCAAGGCAAGCCTCGCCAGCGGCGAGGATCTCAAGCGCATGCTGGGCGTGTATTTTGAGCAGAATGCCACCACGGAAAAATATGAGGATTACGACGGGGAACGCTGGATCATTCTGAATGACTGACCCGTGCCCCACAATTTAATTGATATGGCCGTCAGGAGAACTTCCGGGCCATATCAGGAAGAAACAGTGCGATAAAAGATCTCCTGCCGGCCTGGACAGGAGGTTTTTTCATTGCCGAAAAACAGAACAAAGAACTCTCCCCGGCCTGTGGTGGAGGAACCATATATCAAGGATTTCCTCGACATGGTCGCCCCCTCGGTCATCGACTTCAAGGTGGACCACTACCTGTGCGGCAACACCTGCCGCTGTGTATGGGCGCTGCGGGAGTACCCCACTTCTACCGATGAGCAGGCCATCCTGCGGCATCTGGGCGAGATGGACGGGGTCACCATCCGCATCTACACCCGGCAGGTCACCCCCAGTGAGGAGCGCCGGATCATCCACAACGCCGCCAACAAGCACCGAATGTCCCGCTCCAGCACCGAGGATCTCCAGCAGACTGTCACCGCCGAGGCCAACCTGCAGGATGTGGTTACCCTGGTCTCCTCCATGCACCGCAACCGGGAGCCGCTCCTCCACTGTGCGGTGTTCCTGGAGCTGACCGCCCCGGACTACGACGCCCTCAAGCTGCTCCAGACCGATGTGCTCACCGAACTGGTTCGCTCCAAGCTCAATGTGGACCGGCTTATGCTCCGTCAGCAGGAGGGCTTTGTTTCTGTTATGCCAGCCGGCCGCAACGCCTTCGGCGCCCAATTTGAACGGGTCCTTCCGGCCAGCTCGGTGGCCAACCTGTATCCCTTCAATTATTCTGGCAAGACCGATCCTCACGGATTCTACATCGGCAAGGACAAGTACGGGGCCAATATCCTCGTAGATTTTGATAAGCGGGATGACGATAAGACCTCCGCCAACATCCTGATCCTCGGCAACTCCGGCCAGGGTAAGAGCTATCTGCTCAAACTGCTCCTGCTCAACTTCCTCGAGGCGGGCAAATCCGTGATTTCCCTGGATGTGGAACACGAACAAAAGGATATGTGTGAGACGGTGGGCGGCTGCTTCATGGATCTGATGGGCGGCGTGTACCGCATCAATCCGCTGGAGCCCAAGTGCTGGGATGACGGCAGTGGCCCGGAGGACAGGGACGCGCCGGAGGCATTCCGTAAATCCACCCGGCTCTCCCAGCACATCTCCTTTCTCAAGGACTTTTTCCGGGCCTACAAGGATTTCTCAGACCGCCACATCGACGCCATTGAGATCATGGTGGGCAAGCTGTACGCCAAATGGGGCATCAGCGACAGCACCAACTTCGCCGGCCTCAAGCCCCAGGACTATCCCATCCTTTCCGACCTCTATAAACTCATTGAGCAGGAGTACAGAGAGTACGATGGGAACTGCCACCAGCTCTACACAGCGGAACTGCTGCAGGAGATCCTGCTGGGCCTCCACTCCATGTGCCAGGGCGCCGAGGCTCAGTTCTTCAACGGGCACACCAATGTGACCTCCTCCCGCTTTATCGTCTTCGGGGTCAAGGGGCTGCTGCAGGCCAGCAAGAATGTGCGCGGCGCCATGCTGTTCAACATCCTGTCCTATATGTCCGACCGCCTGCTGACCATCGGCAACACCACAGCGGCGCTGGACGAGCTGTATGTGTGGCTGTCGGATAATGTGTCGGTGGGTACCACCATCATCGAGTATATCCGCAACACTCTCAAGCGGGTCCGCAAGAAGGAATCCAACCTCATCATGGCCTCGCAGAATCTGGAGGACTTTGACCGGGAGGGCATCCGGGAGTTGACCAAGCCCCTGTTCGCTATCCCGCCCCACCAGTTCATCTTCAACTGCGGCTCCATTGACAAGCGGTTTTATATGGATCTGCTCCAGCTGGAGGAGGCGGAGTACAACCTCATCCGATTCCCCCAACGGGGTGTGTGCCTGTTCAAATGCGGCAACGAGCGGTATCTGTTGGAGGTTCACGCTCCAGCCTATAAGGAGGCGCTGTTCGGCACAGCGGGCGGGCGATAAATGTGGTTGGGTATGGAGGCGGAACGGACAGCACGGCAATGCTGGTAGGACTGTGGCGGCACCATGTCCCAGTCGACCTGATCCTTTTTGCCGATCCCGGAGCCGAGCAGCCGCATACCTATGCCTACCTGGACACCATGAGCCGCTGGCTGGAGAACCATGGGATGCCGGCGATCACGCGGGTGTGGTACACCGAGAAGAACGGCCAGAGGCTGACGCTGGAGCAGGAGTGCCTCCGCTCAGGAACGCTGCCCTCCATTGCTTATGGGTACAAAAAATGCTCCCTCAAGCACAAGGTTGCCCCGCAGGAAAAGTTCTGCAGGCACTACCAGCCCTGCATTGATGCCTGGGAGAAAGGAGAAAAGGTCGTCAAGTTCATTGGATACGATGCCGGAGAGGAGCGCCGTCTGCTCAACGCCCTTCCTCATGACCTTCAGGATAAAAAATACCAGAAGGAATATCCCCTGATGGAGTGGGGCTGGAGCCGAAAGGACTGCATCCAGGCGATCCGGGATGCCGGCCTTCCCCTGCCGGGCAAGTCTTCCTGCTTCTTCTGCCCCAGCATGAAGCGGTGGGAAATTCGGACATTGTACCACCGCTACCCGGATTTGCTGCGGCGGGCTTTGGCGATTGAAGACGCAGCCATGCCAAACCTCACATCAGTGCGGGGGTTGGGCCGGAACTGGGCCTGGCGGGATTTTATCTGCGCGGATGAAAATCAGCTGGCGATTCCGGGCGCTTTCTCAGATGAGGATCTGCCCTGTTCCTGCTGTATGAAGGGTGAACTGCCAACAGCAGATCTATAAAAGAGAAAGGAAATTCGAATGAAAAAAATTGAATTGGAGCAGTGGGAGCCGTTTCCGGGAGATCCCCGGAGGATGCAGTATGCCGGTCAGCGCGTCGCACAGGAAGTCTTCGAGGAACTGAAGCACCGTCTGGAAGATATGGGATATCTTCCGGACGAGTATTTTCTCATGGACCGGGAATGGGAAAATGGCCGGGAGATCCCCAAAGACGCCGACATCTTCTGTACCACCGACTACGGCGGCAACGAGGGCGTCTATTTAGATGTGTACCTGAAGTGGTATGAAGACAGCCGCCCCGTCACCAAAAGTTTCATCACCGGCAAGACGCTGGGCGAAACCGGCGCAGATCTGGACCGGATGTTCCTCATCTCCTCCGCCATCACCAAGGCGTTCCACGGGGACGGCGAAACCTATGCCCGACATCTCCGTCAGGGTGAGCGGGCGGAGCCGGAGGGCATGATCGTCCACCTGAATCCTACGGAGCAGCGCACCATCATCGAGGCGCTGGTGGAACAGCAGGAACGCCAGGAACAGGCCATGTCCCAGACGGAACAGCTCCTGCGGCGGATGACCGGGAGCATCACCGCCTATATGGATGAGGTGGGACGGTACCCCCTGCACATCAGCGACTACGATAAAACCGTGTTGGCCATTCGGGACGGAGAATTTGACGCCTTCAAAAACCTTTATCCCAGGGTATCAGACCAGACGGATGACCTGCTGATCGAGGTGGCGGGACGCCCCGGTGTCGTGGGAGGAAATATGACCCTGATACTTCTTGCGGCGGTGGAGAGGTTTTCCCCGGAGGCATATCTCACTGCCTGTAAGCGGGCGGTGGAAACGGGAGACAGTTGGCGGGTACAAACATTGGTGAAGGAATCAGAAGGCCGCCTCTCGGAGCCGCTCCCCTCCCTCCACGGTGAGGTGATCCTCTATGCCTATACAAATAACTGCCGGAACATCGCCAAAGACCTGATCGCCCAATGCACGCCGGAGCAGATTGCTTCTGTGCCCCCGAAGCTTCTCCGCTGGGTTGCGGAAAAGCTGGACTTCCAGACCGCGGTGGATCTGGTGGACAAGGGCGTCCGACCGGGCGATGAGGTGGCCGGCATCCTGCGCACCCTCACGGGCCAGCATCAGGAGTGGATGGCAGAGAGACTGCTGGAACACGGGATGCCGGTGGAGCCGGACAACTACGACGCGCTCTATGCCTGTGTCAGCAATCAGGCGGTCGGAGCCGCCAAGCTCCTGCTGGACCGGGGAATTGATCTGGAGCAGTACCAGCTGTGGGCGGAGCATCGGCCCAAAGGCGATGGGTACACGGAAACCATGGAGGAGCTGGCCGCGTACTGGTCTGAACTGCAGAACAGTACGCAGCCAGAGGATTCGCCCATGAAAGGTATGAACCTATGAGTGCCACCGTTGCAGCGGCCGTCAAAGCGGCGATAGTAATTCTTTCCAATGAGGAAGCCCGCAAAAAGGTGGGCTGGGGCATTGTGGCTATCCTTTCCCCGCTGATCGTTCTGGTGGTTCTGCTTTGCGCCATCCTCTCAGGAACCTCACAGCACAATGTGTCCGCCGTGGAGCTGTGCTTCCACGGCGGCTCCATTTCCGCCAGCGCCACGCCGGAGTACCAAAGATACATCGAGGATATGCGGAACAGCTTTGACCAACTGGACGAAGTGATCGCGGAGATCAATAGTCAATGCGAAGATGGAAAAAGCCTTGACGATACCCGCGTCAAGGCCATTTTTTATGCTCTGTATTTCGCCGCAGAACAGCCAGATACAGATGGCATCCATGAGTTTGCGGACTGTTTCGTGGATTATGAGGAGCGAACCCGAACGGTTACCACCACCGACGAAGAAGGCAATGAGGTGGAGACCACAGAAACCTACATGGTGGCCGTTCCTATTGAAGACCTGGCTGAAATTTATGAGCGGATCAGCCATGCCATTGGAGTCGAGGTCACCGCGGACCATCAGGCCAACGCTGACAGTATCTATCATCTCATCCTTTATGGCAGCCCCAGCGGGGAAAGCGGCGGCTGGTTCCCTGGGGCTGATGTCCCGTTCATTGGGGTGGATGGCTTCTGCTCTCCCATCGGAGCAGGCTGGGAGTCCGTGGTCACCTCGGAGTTCGGGTATCGCAGCGACCCCTTCACTGGCGAGACACGGGGACACACCGGGATAGATCTGGCAGTACCCACAGGCACCCCTATCCGGGCCGCACTGCCTGGGACGGTCACAGTTTCCCAATATAACAGCAGCTATGGTTACTATGTGATAATCGACCACGGCAATGGACTATCCACCTTGTATGGCCACAATTCCCGTCTACTGGCCCAGGTTGGCCAGACAGTGGAGGCTGGGGATATCATTTCCCTCTCCGGTTCCACTGGGAGGTCTACAGGTCCGCATCTGCATTTTGAAGTGCGGGTCAATGGGGAGCGTACCAATCCCCGCTATTATTTACCGAAGACTGGAGGATGATATTTTGCGGCTGAAACTTCAATTGCCGGCCAAGGCCGGACGCTTCCACATCTTTGAGTGTGAGGCAGTTCGGCTGGTTACGCTGCCGGACGAGGAATTCCAAGACTTTTTGAATGGCCCTCACCAGGATGGCCGCTGGGCTGCAGAGCCGTTCTATGCTGATGAACACGGTAGACGGATCTACCAGGGCGTCCTCGTTTTGGGAGAGGGGCATAAAGACGGAGTTTTTGCCTATGATGGGGGGAAACACTTTGCCTACTTGCCCGGAGCAAGAGCGGTGGTTGATTCCATTCTGGAGCAGGCAGTGGAAAAGATCATCAGGGAGGGAGCGGAAAACACCAACGAGGGTAGCTGGTGCTATTATTTCAGTGAGCTTTATGAGCAAATGGGACTGGTGATAGAGGACGGGAACGGCTTCGATACCATGCTCCTTGAGAAGCTGGAGCAGCGGCCGGAGGCGGCGGATGTCACCCTGACGGACGAGTGCTTTGATGTCTGCTATTATCTGGACTACTGCAAAAACCTGGCGCCGGAGCAGCCCGCCCCCTCTCTTTCCGCAGAGCGGAAGGAGGAGATCATATCAGGCATTCTGAACTATATGGCAGAGTATTTCGATGACAGCAGCCTCTACGATATCCTTCATAACACATTGGAAATCTGCAACGATGAAATTGGATGCCTCGGCTTCGCTCTGTATGATGAATATGTGGACGAGCAGATCGAAGCATCTGAGGTGCAGTCTGACCTTCTCCCAAAATCAGGGAAGCTGGTGAATCTGCTTTCCGCCTATGAAGAATTACAACAGATCCCAGATGAGGAACGAATCACCCGCCTGGCTCCAGGGGCTTTCGGTTACTGCCTTGACCCAAATGTGCCGGATGAACGGCTTCATACCGCGTACCAGCAGGCTCTGTCCGCTCTCGAACTGGAGAGCGATGAAATCCAGGAGGCCGAGAGCTTCACCTCCCGTGATGAAATCATTTCCCGTATGCGGGACTGCCTGTTAGCTAAGGAGCTGACGGCTGGAGACAAGGTGCTGTTTGTCGCTACCGAGCCATATGGAGGCCCCGGCGATTTCGATCTACGCGGTGGAGTAATAGAGAGCGTGGATGAAAAGGACAAGACTTGCTCTGTGCGGGGAACTTTTTTCACAATGGAAAAAGTCCCCCTTCACTATGTGCTTGGGCGGTACAACCCAGCGGTTGGTGAGGAGCACTATGGGGTCCGCGGCATCGTCCCCTTCTTTTGCGAGGACAAAGAACTGGCTGGGTATTACCTGAATGAGGTCCGGACCATGTGGGATGTGGAGATGGGTGAGGAACAGGATCTCTCTATGTAAAACAGACAGAACACGGTAATAAAACGATGGGAGGGATACTACGGCAGTGCTGTATCAAGTAGAGCAACGGGGACGGCAAACCGCTTTTGTAGGCGAGGATGGAGCTGGGCTTGTGGGGCTGTATCCACTGTTAGCGCGGGCCGCTGCCATCGCGGAAAATGAGAACAGCAGCTTCGCGGAGGCTCTTTCTCTCGCTGCCGCTGAACGCGGCACTCCACTCAGGCGGGTATTTGCAGATGAAGCGGAGGCCCTGAGCCATGACCTTGGTCATGGCGGGGCTGCGGAACAGCGGGCGGTCATTGATCTGGACAATGGGCGAATACGGTTGGAATATGACCACCGGGCCGGCAGCCTGCGGGAGAGCTTGGATGCCCTGGCAAACCATTTTCCAACGGCAGGCGCCAACAGAATCCAGAACAGGCTCATAGCTTTCCTTGCGGAGCATGACGGAAGTGAGGAACTCTACAAGACGCTTCACAATGAGTTGGGACTGACTAATCAGGAGATTGAGGCCATGGGCTTCGATCTCGCCCACCGCTATGAGCCTGACTGCGATGACGCATACCAGGACATCGTGGACTACATTCGCTTTGAGCAGGAAACCTCGAAGATGTGGCCCTGGCTTATCTCCGGCGATGAGATGCTTGCCCAGGAAACGACCCTGCGGGAGATCGCTGGCCGGCTGACTGCCGCTGGCAAATGGGATACGGAGAGCATCTACGAGAGCTTGACGGAAGCCTTTGGAAACAATCTATCGCTGGATAAACAGTCCAAGGATGACACGAAAGAGGAGGAAAGAAACATCAATATTAAACAGGATCAGTTGGATCTGCTTTGGCAGTTGGAGGAGTTCAGAAAGAAACATGAACATCAGGCAGAGCCGTCCGACTGGGCGATCCGGATGTGTGAGGCGTTTGTTGCCCGAAGTATGGGCTTCACAGACCGGGTACAGTGGACGGAACTGCTCCGGCAGAAGGGTGAAACTCTCTTCACCTTCGACTGGAAGTCCGGCAGCGTCAGCGACCATGTAGTCCAGTGGTGCAAGGAAAATAATCGGAACTGGAGATACAGCCATCTTGGGGAGTTGCAGGTTGCCCATGGCGGCGAGTGGAGAAAGGTCGATTATTTCTGCAGGGATGGCAGTGAAACCAGAGTGTATTTTCCACCAGAGCCTGTGCAGGAGCAGCAGCTCCATGCGCTGGCGGAAGCCCCGGCCGTCCATCTGCGGGATCTGTTGACACTTGGACTGCCGGATCATGATGTCTATTTAGTTCATGCCGCCGAAGATGTTGGCTGGGTGCCCGCAGCGGACCTTCCCCGTCTGACCGCCCAGGGCAAAGAAGAATTCTCGGCTCTTCTGGATGCCAAGATTGCCGCCATCCGCCCCGGCCCCTATGGAGTGGAACTGGTTCTGGACGGCGTCAATTCACAGCTTCTGGCACAATACGATGAAACACTTGCCAACAGTTCCAGGGCAGAACATGCCATGGAACTGTTTCTGTAATGGAGGGATCACGATGAAAAAAGCCACAGTCACGGTTTCATTTGAGCAGGAAAAACTCAAAGCCGTCCAGTTCTATGCGGGAAAGAACGGTACCTCTTTAGAGTTGGAACTGGATATGTTCATGGAGAAGCTCTACAAAAAATATGTGCCTTCTCAGACCAGGGAGTATATTGAAAGCATGGCGGAGCCGGAGGAACAGCCCCGCCCGCGGCCTGCCCGGTCCCCTCGAAGCGCCGCGCCGGATACTTTTGACGAGAAGAAGGGGGTTGAATAATGGCCGATTCTGTATCTACCGAGGCGTGGCTGGATCAGCGGCGCTGGGCGGCGCTGGAGGAGGCGCTGAAGGCGCAAGGCAGTAATGTTAAACGGCATCTGCAGGATTATTTGATAACGCTGTACAACGAAACTGTTCCATTAGAACGGTGGGTACAGATTGAAACAGCTATCACAAAGGAAGAACTGGAGTCAGCACAGGCAGCGGAAGACCAGAAAGTCTATGTGGCTTTTCATATTCGGGAGAATGGCCATGACAGTATCTTCTCAACGGGTAATGGCGAGGAATTTCTGGATGTGGCCATACGGCTGCGCCGTTATCTGCAAGGAGACGCCGAGGCGGTGAAGGGCGGTTTCTCCCACCACTTTTATAAGACACAGCCCATTACGCGGGAGCGGTTTGATGAATTGGCCGCCTTGCGCCTCGAAAATACTGGCAAAGTATCAGGTGCGTTTGAGATTGATCTGGATGCCGGCTGGTGTTCCGCGCTGAATCTCGCAGACGGTTGGCAGACCTTCAAAAACAAGGATGTATCTACGGCCGCCTACCACGCCAACCGAACTCGCAACCTCCAGAGAAACGAACAATGGCGCAGACTTGTAGATTATCTGTACGGCCGGAATATTGAATTGCAGACCTTTGGTTCGATTGAAACCAGAGGAATCCGACCTCTGCGGGAGGGCGATCTTACCTTCTCGGAGGAGATCATTCTGTCAGGCCATGGACTGAATTTTCAGTTTGACTTCACCAGCGATGAGGCCCAGCGGGAGGTTCTTGGCCCGGCGGCGGACTGTTTAGAGCCGGGGGGCTGGCTGGATATTCTCTGCAATTACGACGCCGCACGGCAGGAGGCCGACGCCACCCTTTCCCTTACTCTACATCGCCAGGATGGAGTGGTACAGAAACTTTTCACCTATCCCCTGGGAAAAGAAGAACGGGCTCTTTTGCGAAAACAGATGGAAGCGGACTACCTCGGCAGGACCGGGAAAACGCTGAACGATTACTACGCACAGTTGGATATGGAGCGTGAAGCCCCTCCGGAACTCACTGCAGGTACCAAAAGGCTGCCGGTAGATGCGGTATCCTTCACCGATGAGATCACAGAGTGCGATGGGAAACTGAACTTCTATATCCCCATAAACTTCGATCCTGACGCAGTATTTGGTACCAATGTTGCCTCTGCCTTCAACGATGACTGGCTGAATGTGTACGCCAATTTTGGCTGGAAGACCGGGCGGATAGACAGCGCATTGACCGTATGTCTCGTCTGCTCTGACGGTCATGAGTTTGAGTTTTTCTACCCGCTGACTTCCGCGGAACAGGTCCAGTTGTGGAACCAGATGGACGCCTACTGTCACCAACAGAATGGACAGAGCTTGGGGGAAACAAGGACCGCCCTGCTGCGGGAGCAGGCGGAAGAAGGGCTGGAGATTCGGCTGTAGGAAACGCCGCTCGGTAAATTTTATCGACTTCCCACAGCTTCTCAAGCCGCTTTTTATTGGCAATGATGAATGGATTTCTCTCCGGAAGTGTGGCATTGTGTTGTTGCATGGGCAGCCAACCGGCGCCTGAAACAAACCAAAAATCCGAGGAAAGGAGTTCAACGAATGAAAGCCAAACAAGTATGTAAACTGCAGGAAAATCTCGCAAAGGAGGCCATTGCATACCTTATGCTCTATGGAACAGCTGTGGATGTAACTCCATATCGAAAGGCTGTGACACAGGTTGGAACGGCATGGGGACTTCCAATACCAGACACACAGCGGTGGCTGGACTTGATCCGTCAGGAAGAAATCGCAGTTACCCAAGCAGCCGAGCCCGAAAAGGTGAATCATGTGATGGAGGAAAAAGACCTGCCGATAAACGCCAGCGGCCTCCAAACCCTGGATAATATCTGGGGCTTGTTCGAGACAGCAGTGAAGCTGAACAGCGCCGATGGCCGCCGTGAAATGTACGCACTGGCCAGGGAATTGAGTGAATGCCAGAACCTGACGGACTGGATCATCAAGAGCCAGACAGAGAACGAGGGGGCCCAGGTGTCTATGGCCTGCACACAGAACTGAGCAAACCAATAGCCGATGCTCCATGAGAAGCCGTGCGGCAGCACGGCTCTTTTTGTGAAGTGGAGCGCATTCCCCCGCCATTGCCCCCTGTGCGGCCCGGTGTGCCCTTTTCCGGGGCTGGGTGGCATCCGTACCCCTGCCGTCCCTCCCGGCGATTTGTGGGGGCTTTGTGCGGGCCGTTCCTAAAATGAGCAGTGACCGTCCTGCGTTGATGGCCTCTCACTTTCGCCTTTAGCGAGGGTGAACCGAGGGGTCGAAAACAGTGCAGGATAAAGAGCGGGGGTCGCAAAGCGTCCCCCGCTCGGCTCACACCGCCCCGCAATGCGGGCCGGGGAACGGTTTTGCGGGGGTCACTTTTCAGGGGATGGGATCACACCGGGGGTCACCACGGCTGGAATGGCCCATCACTTCGGCGTTTATCCGGCATTATAACAGGGATATGGACAGAAAAGGAGGCACAAAAGCAAAGTATGGGCGGCATTCAGCTTTGAAGTAAAGAAGCCTCTTAAAGAAAACGAATCCCTGGCCATGCAAAGGTCAGGGATTTTTGATTGGAGGAAAGTATGGCGAGAGAAAAAATCAAGTTCGCTCTGCGTATTGCTCCCGAAACACAGCAACTGGTCAAAGAACTCTGTGAAAGGGATAACTGCCAGAGCCAGAACGAGTTTATTGAAAAGGCAATCCGCTTCTATGCCGGCTATGTTTCCGGCAAGGAAGCCACAGCATATCTGCCGCACGCACTGGTGGCAGCCATGCGCGGAACCGTCCAGGACAGTGAGAACCGCATCGCCCGCCTGCTCTTCAAACTGGCGGTGGAGGTCAACATGATGATGAATGTACTGGCGGCGGGCATGGAAATCAGTGACGAGGATCTCAAGACACTCCGCGCCCGGTCCGTCCGTGAAGTGAAGCAGACCAATGGGCGCATCAGCTTCAAGGACGCCATCGACTACCAGCGGGGCGTGGAGTGATGCACAAAGGTGGTGACAGTCTGTGCCGCGCCTGATTTTCAAGTGCCCCTACATCAAGGGCGGTACCTCCTCCGCCACCGCTCATCTTGAAAACTATGTGAAATATATGGCCACACGGAATGGTGTGGAGCGCATCGATCCGGGACGCAGTGAGTGGCCGGCCACCTCAAAGCAGAAAAAGATGGTGGAACAGATCCTGCGGGACTTCCCGCTCAGCCGTGGGATGTTTGAATACGAGGACTATGCGGCCGAGCCGACACGCACCAACGCATCGGAGTTCATCACTCGCGCTCTGGAGGACAACTATAACCAGATCGCCAAGAAGGATAACTATCTGAAGTACATCGCCACCCGCCCCCGCGCCCAGCGCGTCGGTTCCCATGGATTGTTTACCGGTGAGGAAGATCAGCTCGTACTGGCGCAGGTAGCGGAAGCGGTCGCGGCCCACCCCGGTAATGTGTGGCTGCCCATCATCTCTCTGCGGCGGGAAGACGCTGCCCGTCTCGGCTATGACAAGGCGGAAGAATGGAAAGCACTGCTCTCCAAGTATGCCATGGAAATGGCGGAGGCGATGAAGATCCCTTGGGAGGATTTCCGGTGGTACGCTGCATTCCATGATGAAGCACACCATCCCCATATCCACATGGTCTGCTACAGCGCCGATCCGTCGAAAGGCTTCCTCACCACGCAGGGCATCGCCCAAATCAAGTCGGGACTGGCAAAAGAGATCTTCCGGCAGGAGCTGACGGAGCTTTACCAGAAGCAGACCCAGAGTAGGGACACGCTGAATGAGGACGCCCGCTCTGTGCTGGAGCAGTTGATTGAACGGATGTGGAGCGGCGCCGTGGTCAACCACCGCATGGAGAAGCTCATGGAGCATCTGGCGGAACGCCTGCGGCACACCGGAGGCAGGAAGCAGTACGGCTACCTCAAGGCTCCGCTGAAGGCCGTGGTGGATGAGATTGTGGACGAGCTGGCCAAAGAGCCATGTGTCGCCGCAGCCTATGCCCTGTGGTATGAACTGCGGGAAGATGTGCTGCGCACCTACAAGGACGACCTGCCTCCACGCCTTCCCCTTTCCCAGCAGAAGGAATTCAAGCGGATCAAAAACATCGTCATTGAGGAAGCGGTAACACTGGGGGCGCGCCAGCAGGTTTTCCATCCAGATGACCAGCAAGACCGTGTCCCTGTGGAGGACCAGGAAGAAGCGCCGCTGCCGGAGGCGCCCCAGCCTGATAATGACTGGAATGATTTCTCGGAGTCCCCACCGGACGATGTCCCAGACAAAACGGTGTCTGCGCCAGCCAAAGCGCAGATGAACTGGAGCGATGAGTACCGCCTGGCCCGCCGCTGTTTGTTTGGCGGCAAGGATCAGCCCCAGGATCTTGAGCAGGCGTTTACCCTGTTCCAACAGGAGGCGCAAAAAGGCAATGCGCTGGCCATGCACGATCTGGGCCGGATGCTTGCGGACGGGCTGGGCCGGAAGATTGATATGCAGGCCGCCCATGTGTGGTACAGCAAGGCGCTGGCCGCTTTCTATGCTGTTGAGAGGCAGAAGAAAAAACGCTATGCGGAGTACCGGATCGGCAAACTGTATGCCGCGGGCCTCGGCTGTGAGCAGGACTATGGTGATGCCGCCCGGTGGTTCCAACTTTCCGCAGACAAAGGGTACAAGTATGCGCAATATTCCCTTGCCGGCCTGTTTCGCCGTGGACAGGGTGTGGAACAGGACGATGCGCGGGCGCTGGAGTTATACACAGCCTCCGCACAGCAGGACTTCCCCTATGCCGCCTACGAGTTAGGAAAGATGTATCGGGACGGCATTGGCTGTGAGAAGGACGCCGAAGCGTCGGAACAGTGGTACCGGCAAGCCTTCGCCGGATTTCTCGAATTGGAACAGCAGAGCCATGACGATAAATTGCAGTACCGCATCGGATGGATGCTCCTCCATGGTGTAGGGACTGGTAAAGATGAGACGGCAGCCAGGGAGTGGTTTGAACAGGCGTCCAAACTGGACAATCCCCACGCGCAGTACCAACTGGCCCGGATGATTTTCAATGATCCATCCTCTACACCGGAGCAGACAGCCCAGGCATTGGAGCGGCTGACAAAGGCGGCGGAAGCCGGCCAGGACTGTGCTCAATACGCGCTCGGCAAAATCTATCGGGATGGTCAGGGCGTGGAAAAAGACATTCAAAAGGCGGTGGCTCTGTTCACACTTGCGGCAACGAAGGAAAACAGCTTCGCCGCCTTTGCTCTTGGCAAGCTGTATCTTGCCGGTGACGCAGCCCTGCCCAGAGACCCGGCGGCCGCACTGAAATGGCTCACATACGCTGCGGAACTTGGGAACCAGTTTGCCCAGTACCGCCTGGGAAAACTGCTGCTGAAGGGAGACGACGGTATCCCAAAGGATGTAATAACCGCCATCCGCTGGCTTACTGCCGCGGCCAAACAGGAGAACGGGTATGCGGAATACGTCCTGGCTCTGGTCTATCTCACAGGAGAAGATGCACCCAAAGACAGCGTAAAAGCACTAAGTCTGCTGAAGCGGTCAGCAGGCCGGGGTAATCAGTTTGCGCAGTACCGGCTGGGCAAGCTGCTGCTCCAGGGGGAAGATGCGCCAAAGGATGTGAAAGCCGCCATCCGCTGGCTCACCGCCGCAGCGGAACAGGGCAATCAATACGCCCAGTATGCCCTCGGCAAGCTCTATCTGCTTGGGAAGGAGGTCCCAAAAGATAGATCCAGTGCGATCAAGTGGTTCCAGCTGGCAGCGGATCAGGGCAATGAATATGCTCAATATTTCCTGAAACACATGGATGACCGCTTGGGCCAGCCTCCTGTGGCGGCCGTCATTTCGCTGTTCCACCATCTGGCCAACATTTTCCAGGAGCAAAACCAACCACCGCCCTCCGGTGGCGTTCGGGTCGCGGTGGATCGGAAGCTCCTACGAAAAATCAAGGCGAAGAAGATCGCTCAGGGCCACAAGGCGGATGACCATGAGCCGGAAATGCAGCTATAAGGGAGGTAATCTTTTGAAACAGAAAGTGCAGTTTAAACAGCAGATTTTATTGGCGCAGCCAAAAGGCATTCAAGGGCTGAAAAGGCAAAAGCCAATCCCGTGCAGACCTGTTCTGTTCCACCGGAAACTCAAGGGAAGGAATCAGTGAGAGGCATATGAGGTATGAACCTGCGGACTCCCATTAATAGCCTCTGGAGCTTCAACAAGAAGTTCTGAAATCTTTTTCTCTTTTTCAGTTACCCTTTCAGGCACCTTTCCAGTCACACTATCGCTGTGGTCTATGGGCGTTGGGATCAAGTCCAAGAGCTCCGAAAGATGCCAACCAACCGAATGAATTAACACAGATTTGAGAGGCCGCATACTGCGGTCTCTTTTTTGATAAGGAGGGATGTAGCGTGCCATATATCCACTTCACAGAGGACCAAAAACTCCGTGCCAACTCCGTTGACCTGGTGGAGTTCCTGCGCCGGCAGGGAGAGAAACTCATCTCCTCCGGCCAGGACAAACGCCTCACCTCAGATCACAGTATTACTGTGCATGGGAATGAGTGGTATGATCATGCTGCAGAAAGGGGTGGCCATGCAATCTCCTTTGTCCAAAATTTCTACGGCCTGACTTACCCTGAAGCAGTGACCCGTCTGCTCAATGGTGAACAGGGGGAGGTGTATATACCGGCGGAGAAAAAAGAAAAAGAGCCGCCAAAGGAATTTGCCCTGCCTCCCTCAAACCAGGCCATGCGGCGGGTATATGCTTATCTGCTCCAGCAGAGGCACATCAGCCGGGAGGTACTAAGCGCTTTCGCACAGAAGGGACTGATCTATGAGAGCCGGGAATTGTCCATAGATCAGACAAAGGTGTATCACAACGCCGTGTTCGTCGGATTCGATGAACGCGGCGTTGCCCGTCATGCCCACAAGCGGGGGCTCTATACCCAAGGCAAAAGCTACCGGGGCAACATAGAGGGCAGTGATCCCCGGTGCAGTTTCCACTGGGTCGGTACCAGCGACCGTCTCTATGTATTCGAGGCCCCCATCGATCTGCTTGCCTTTCTCACCCTGTACCCGGACGGCTGGCAGCAGCACAGCTATGTGGCTCTCTGTGGTACGGCGGAACATGCCATGCTGTGGATGCTGGAGAAAAATCCAAATCTGCGGAAAACCATCCTCTGCCTGGACCACGACGCTGCCGGAATTGAGGCCGTCGGCCGGCTCTCGGATGTTCTGCGGGAGCATGGCTATTCTCAAATTGCCCCGCTGCAATCCGAATACAAAGACTGGGACGAGGATCTGAAAGCGCGGCATGGACTGGAGGCACAGCCCGCCGAGGAGCATCCGCAGTTTGTGGCGGCAGACCTCGTCTGCCAGCGAATCGGGACCAGGTGCAAGGAAGTTCAGCCGGACCGGGCGGCTTATCAAATCCCCGGCCTGCTCCTGCAGTACCGGAACGACCTTCATTGGGGACGCTTTGACCAGGCGATGGAGCACATGGAAACCATGGCGGCGCTGTCCCTCTCGGTGGTGCTGCGGGAGTGCAAACAGATGGGTACCGCGCTGACCGTTGAGCAGGGAGTCCGGTTTTTAGAAAGCCACATCCTGCCTCACCAGAACCGGAGTATCCTCAAGAACCGGGCGGATGAGATCGCCATGCAATTCCAAAGCGTATTGGCCAAGAACAATCGCCAGGGTATCCGTACCCAGGCAGAGAAAAAAGAGGTGGCCAGCGCATGGCTGGAGCTGGCCATCTCCTGTGCCAAGGTGCCGGTCAAGTACGAGGCCGACGAGATCAAACGGCGGCAGAAAGAGGAAAAGACCCAGAGGGAAACTGAGCCAGTGATGGCCTAAGCCTGAAACAGCAAAGCGGAGGAATGGCTCAGTCCCACTCCTCCGCATCTTCCTGGCTGCTTGTTTGTCTGCTGAGATATTCTGCCCGCTCCTGCTTATTGGCTGGCCGGGTTGCCTGCTTTCCACAGTCCGGGCATTGCTCCGGCAGTTCCGGCGCCTCAAACAGATAGTAGCAATGGTCACATGCGCAAATCAAAGCAATCACCTCATACCAATTTATTATAGCAGACAAAGCGAAAACTGAACATCCCCTTCTGATATTAAGGCGTAGATATCAAAAGGAGGATCATGTGCCAACGCAAGTTATAACACTTATCGTGGTAGGCGCCATCATGTTTCTCGTGATCGGCGGCCTCGCGTTTCTCTCCCATTACTATACCCTTGACGGAATCAAATCCAAGACTGTGGGCGACGGCCAGCACGGAACCGCACGCTGGGCTACCAAACAGGAGATTCGGCAGACCTATGCCCATGTCCCTTTTGAACCAGAGCTGTGGCGCAAGGGAGAGCATCTGCCGGAAAAGCAGGGCCTTGTCCTTGGCTGCGAAGGGCCCAAAGACCATGTTACAGCTCTGGTGGACACCGATGACATCCACGCCATGGTCACCGCCGCCAGCGGCGCCGGAAAGACCGCGTTCTTTTTGTACCCCAACATCGAATATGCCCTCGCCAGCGGGATGTCCTTCCTCTGCACGGATACCAAGGGCGACCTGTTCCGCAATTATGCCGGTATTGCCAAGGACTGCTACGGATACCAAATCGCCGTGTTGGATCTGCGTAATCCCACCCGCTCGGACGGCAACAACCTGCTTCATCTGATCAACAAGTACATGGATATCTATAAAGCCGACCCCAAAAACCTGGCGGCAAAGGCCAAGGCAGAGAAATACTCCAAGATCCTCGCCAAGACCCTCATCAACACCAGCGGCGGCGACAGCGCCCAGTATGGGCAGAATGCTTTTTTCTACGATTCCGCCGAGGGCCTTCTGACTGCCATGTTCCTGCTGGTGGCCGAGTACCTGCCCACCGAGGACGCGGACGGCAATCCCATTGAAAAGCGCCACATCGTGTCGGTGTTCAAGTTGGTGCAGGAACTGCTGGCCCCCAGCCGGGTGAAGGGAAAGAATCAGTTCCAGCTCCTGCTGGAAAAGCTCCCGCCTAATCATAAGGCCCGCTGGTTTGCCGGGTCCGCCCTCAACACGGCGGAGCAGGCCATGGCCTCCGTGATCTCAACGGTACTGTCCCGCCTAAACGCCTTCCTCGACTCGGAGATGGAGCAGATCCTCTGCTTTGACACCGCCATTGACGCGGAGAAGTTTTGCAATGAGAAATCCGCCATCTTTATCGTACTGCCCGAGGAGGACCAGACCAAGTATTTTATGGTCAGCCTGATCCTCCAAAACCTGTATCGGGAGATCCTCACTGTGGCCGACGAGAACGGCGGCCGGCTCAAGAACCGGGTGGTCTTCTTCGCGGACGAGTTGGGCACCTGCCCGCCCATTCAGTCGCTGGAACTGATGTTTTCCGCCTCCCGGTCCAGAGGACTCATGCTGGTGCCTATCGTCCAGAGCATTACGGGACAGCTGCAGAAAAACTATGGAAAAGAGGGCTCTGAGATCATCGTGGACAACTGCCAGGTCAACCTTTACGGCGGCTTCGCCCCGGCCAGTCAGACCGCGGTGGAACTGTCCAAATCTTTGGGCAGCCGGACGGTAATGAGCGGCAGTATCTCCCGCGGAAAAAACGATCCCAGCCAGTCCCTCCAGATGATGGAGCGTCCCCTCATGACCCCGGATGAACTTAAGTCCATGCCCAAGGGCAGCTTTATTGTGGCCAAGACCGGCGTCCACCCAATGAAGGTCAAACTGCGGCTGTTCCTTGACTGGGGCATCCGGTTCGGCATGCCCTATGAAGTACCGGAGAAGGCCCAGCGGTTCGTTGCCTATGCTGACAAACAGGAGTTGGAGGAGTCCATCATCCGCCGCCACTATGGGACGATTGTAATGGATAGTGAGCAGCCGCAGGGAGGCGGCACATCCGCTGGCGGTATGGCTCAGGGAATTCAGGCCGCACCGGATTCCCGCAAAACGGTATTTCGGCCTTGACGGAGGGAAACAGAATGAACAGCTTTAGAAATATCTACAATTCCAATCTAAGCCACAGAGCCAAGAGCGTCTATATGTACCTCAAGGATCGGGCAGACAGCGAGGGACGCTGCTGGCCGGCCATCAGAACCATTGCTCTGGAGTTGGGACTTTCCCGCTCTACGGTCAAGCGGGCGCTGGATGACCTCTGTAAAACCGGTCTGCTGCAAAAGTACCCACGCTGGCGGGAAAACGGGAGTCTTACTTCCAATCTGTATCATGTGGTATGACGGAGGTGTCCAATGCTGGTTGAGATCGATCTGCTGGATTATTTGGCTTATCAAATGGGATGCGGAGTTCTTTCCGATCTTCGGCTGTCTCAGCAAAGTGAACGGCTGCACAGGCTCACTGCCGCGATCCCTTTAGGTGCATGCAGCGAACGGGAATGGCTGGATGCGGCACAGTATTTGACAGGCCATGACTGCGCATCAGCACTGGAAGCAAGGAACCGTCTGGTGAGATAGCCTGTAAAAAGCAAACCCTCCCGCCAAGGGGAGGGTCTACATATCATGTGAACCGAGTCTCGGTTCACAATGAACCAACCAGAAGTGCCCACTCTAAGGATTTTATTTAAGACAGAAAATAACAAACAACATCTGGCCTTAAAGATTATACCGCCTTGCGTTGTGTCCGGCTTTTGAAATTTAATCGTCTTTCTGTGCAGCTGTAATGCTGACAGCAAAACCGTTGACCTCCACGCCATCTTCAGCAGGGATCAGGAGGTACTTGCGCCCGTTGATAATTTGAGTTTCCACCAGATAACTATACTCTGGATCAGCAGAAATGGTGATCTCAGGTGTCTTGATCTCAAAACGGCTGCTGTCGATCAGGTTTGCCGGATTCAGGACAACCCCCGAACCAAACTGCTCGCCGCATTTTTCCTGGAATGCTGCCACCTGCTCATCCGCAATCCCGCAGCTTTGAAGGATTTGCCCTATTTCTGAGGCACTCATCTCCAGAGGTTCCGAACTCCCGCTCTCCCTGTGCTCCTTGATTTTCTCACGCAGCTGTTCATGAACAGTCTGCATCACTTCCAGACTGCAGTCAAACGCATCGCTCAGAGCTGACTGGAATGCTTCCTTCTGCTCAACAGCAGACATCGGCGCTTCCACATGGAAGATCGCGTCAATGAACTCCTGGTGAATTTCATTGGCCTTCCTGCTGTAAAAGAGAGCGTTATAGATATTTGCTGCCCGGTCATCGAATGCCGGGAACAGAAAACCCAGCTCGGGAGAAGCGACTGTTTGCCCGGCAGCGCAGTGGAATTCATTGTCACCGGGGAAGTATCCCAGTTCCACCTTGCCCTCCTTGATGGGGCACACCACACAGACGATGTAGGTGAACACCTCATCCGAGGCATCCGCTTGCAGGGAATCATCCTTGCCCCGATGGGGGACATCGTAGCTGTCACAGGCCAGGAGCAGCAGGTAACTGCTGTCCCCCATGTCCAGACTGTCAATTACCTTGTGGTAAAAGGTCTGGCGGGCCTCGTTGTCCTTAAGCTGGGAATCCCACAGTGTGGTGAGCAGGCGGTGTTCCTCACTGTCTGCTACCTGCTGAGTGGAGAATACGATATCAATGAGGTTTTTCCCCAGGGAGCCGGACAGTCCCTTCTTCAAAAGGCTCAAATACTTCTCGGACTCCTCCTGCGGCATCATGCCCAGGGATTCGTCCAGATCGGAAACGATCTCTTTACTGCTGTTGACATAGCATCCATAAACACGGCTGATGGCGCTTTTTTCCGGGCGAAAACGGCGCCGCAGCTCATTGATTTCTTTTTGGTTCATTTTTTCCTACCTCGCTTTGTAATTGGAACGGTTGGTAACAGACGATGAATTCCATTTTAGTGGAAAGAGCTTGAAATTTCAATAGCCGGAAGTTCTTTCCCCCAAGAGCGCAAAAAAGAAACCGCCCATGTCAGAAACTATCAGAAACTGACTGAGCGGCATATTTTTCATGTCAAACGCCAGTAGGAGCGGTTATTTTCTGATCCAGTCCAGAAAAACAACTACTTTCTCCAAGTCTTCATCCGGCAGGGCAAGCAGCTTCTTACCTATGATCCCACGCAGGGAATCCGGATCGTCCATAGGAGCAAAGAAAAGAGTTGGCGTCAAATCAAAGTATTCCATGATGTTGAACAGTTCTCGGAGAGAGGGCATAGAAATTCCATTGGTGATGCTTCTGATGTAGGAGCCGCTCTTTCCAAGCTCCAGGCTCATCCGATGCTCAGAAACGCCTTTCTGTTCCCGCAGCTCTGTGATGCGGTTCCGCACAAACGCTTCATAGCGGCGGTTATCGTCCATGATCCTCTCCCTCCAATCTCTACTTATTATTTTAATATAAGGGAGCGTCGCGGGTTCGCACTTAAATCATCAACTTTTGCTTCACACAACGAATAATTGGTGATATAATTATTAAAATAGGCGTTGGCTTTATAGTTCTATTATGAATCACAATCAATAAAATATGACTGCGACTGTGTATGAGGGCTGTCAGATGGGAAGCTGCTTCTTTATAGGGCATAGGGAGACACCAGATCGGGTGTACCCAACCCTGCTTGAAACCATAGAGCGCCATATCACGGAATATGGCGTATCTGAATTTGTGGTGGGGCAGTATGGCAACTTCGACCGTCTGGTGATCCGGGCACTGTCGCAGGCCAAGCGAGCGCACCCGGATATTACGCTGATGCTGATGACCCCATATTACCCAGTCAACAGAAATGTGGATCTGCCAGAGGCGTTCGACGCTCTGTTCTATCCGCCGGATCTGGAAACGGTCCCCAAACGGCTTGCCATCGTCCGCGCAAACCGGTATATGGTGGAGCGCAGCGATTTTCTCATCGCCTATGTGCGGCATCCGGCCAGCAATGCCAGAGAACTGCTGGAGTATGCCGGGACAGGAAAGAGAAAGGGAAAAATCCACATCACAAATTTGGCTGAGGAGCAAATCTCTCTTCCACAGAAAACAGATGATGTGATATAATAAAATAGTAAAATATACCTATTTAGAAATTTGTAACCCGAGGTCTTGCTATGGAAGAAAAACTGGGACAGTCCACGGCTGTTCTGTTCAAATATGAAAAATTGATTTTGGCTGAAGAAGAAACCACATCCGCTGGTGGATGTGGCGTCTCCCTTGCGGCCTTTTCGCGCCCTGCGTCAGCCTGTCTTTATGACAGTGCGGCGTGGGGCTTTTTTCTATCGCTGGAAAGGAGTCAAAGAATATGAGTCTGAAATATACCTGCCCCGGCTGTGGGACACCCTTGGGCTATGAGGGATTGTGCTGGAAATGCAAATCTGAACAGGAGCGGAAGGCTGCTCTTGCCTGGACGCCGGAACAGATTGCCGAGAAGCAGAGAAACCTGATTCAGAACATCCAGAGGCTGGCTGATATGGAGGACCCGGAGTTCGCCGACTTCTGGCAGCTGCTTGGCTACCATGATGCCATCACCCCGGAGATTCAGCG
>OGKD01000009.1_pt1 | contig 235683 bp, 330 predicted proteins | sample 1572371 | NCBI WGS metagenome assembly OGKD01 (sample SAMEA2582096, study PRJEB24529) | metagenome | biome: Human gut stool | place: China | collected 2011 | reverse complement strand
CATTCCACTTTGCCTTATATTCTAACTGTCTTGTCAGCTCATACCATGATACATCACTTATAGACTTTGCCAAACGATGATTTTTTACCATGTTTTTTATCTGCAAATTTTCCGAAACTATCACTTGGTTTTCGCTGATAATCTCATGGGACATCTTGTGCAGATAATCTTTTCTGGTATTTGTTATTTTTTCATGGCATAATGCTATCTTTTTCTTTGTTTTGTAGTAATTTCGGCTTCTCTTCTCTTTATGGGCTAATTGCCTTTGCAGTTTTGCCAGTTTCTTTTCGTATTTTCTGATGATTTTGGGATTTTCATATTTTTTTTCATCAGAAGTAATACATAACTCCTTAATACCTAAATCTATTCCGATATTTTGATTTGTATGTGGCAGTTCCGTGTGTTCTGTTTCCACTAAAATTGATACATAATATTTTCCACTCGGAACTTGTGCTATCGTTGCCAATTTTATCTGTCCGATAAAATTTCTATGCAGTTTTGCTTTTATTCCTTTTAATTTAGGCAGTTTTACTCTATTGCACCCAAAATCTACTGTTATATTGCCATTCGTAAAATTTGTTGTATATGACTTATGATTATCGTGTTTACTTTTAAACTTCGGATAACCTGCGTGTTCCTTAAAAAACTTCTGGTATGCAGCATCCATGTTGTAAATCGCATTTGTTAGAGCAAATTTATCCACTTCTTTCAGCCATTCATATTCTTTCTTTAATTGTCTATTGCAGTAATTGTTACAGTCGGTTTTACTAACTGATTTTTTCTTTTTCTCATATACTTCTTTCCGGTATGCCAATGTCTGATTATATACAAAACGGCAACAGCCAAATGTTTTTGCAATCTGTATTTTCTGCTCATTATTTGGATATATTCTGTATTTATATGCCTTTAACATCCACTGTTACCTTCTTTCTTAACCTTTGATTTTCTATATATATCTTCAGCATTTCTTTCGATGCATTTCATACACTATAGGCAAAATACCCTAATATTCAAAATCTTCAAGTTCTTTATTTATATTTATAGCATATTTTATAACATCATCAAATGTTTCAAAATTTTGACTTTCACAACTTTTTGCAAATACAATAGACTGTTCTTTAAATTGAGAAACAATATCATTTAATTCATTTGATGATAAAAAACTATTTATAGGAGCTTTTGAATATTTAGTAACTAATTTATTTAAATTATTATCTATTTCTAATTCTTTATTTAATACAGCTTGAGTTTTATAAAAGACAGGACATATATATAAATTCATAGTATTATAGTTAAATTCTAATAAGTAATCTGTATTTATTTTCTTTCTATCTTCATCGGTTAATTTTAATTTATAATCTAATTCTTTTATATTGCCTACATTGGCTACTATAGAATTTCTTTCATAATCGAAATTATCTATGTTTATCTTTATCATAATTAAGCCTTTCTAACTCCCTTATAGAAATCAATTATATCTGTAAAGTTTTTACAATAATAGCATGATAATGTTTTTAACATAGTGTTTTTAAAAAGCTTAAATAATTCGGCTTTTTCGTCATCTGTAAATAAATTTAAAATAGATTTTTCTTCTTTAATTATATTATCTTTTTTTACAATTTCTGCTACTATATCAAATTTATCTATTGTGTAATCATATTCTAAAGAATATGCTACATAATAATTACTTCCATCTATGTTTAATCTATTATTGAAATAATTATCTGTTACTACAACAGTTAAAGGATTTTTATAATAAATCACTCCAAGTACTGTTATATCATTAAAAATCATAATTATTAATTTTCCCCCATACCTATTTTACATTAATTATCTTAATTTCTTCATTAGTAATTGTATTAAAATCATCAACATCTAAGCTAACGCATAGAGGTTAGAACAAGATATTATCTATATACTCTATAATTAATCTCCAAATTCATAATCAAATCTATTTTTAATTTGTTCTTGTTCTTCTAAATATTCTTCTTTGACTTCGCATAATATTTTAAAAGCATCAGAATAATCTTCAGATATTATTTTTGAATTATCTGCATCAGTTATTTCCATATTATCACACCATGATGAAGAAGCAAAACTATATACGTCATCTACTGTATAGCCATTATTTATGTTTTTATCATGTATATGTTCAAATTGAATATTTCTAATCATTGAAGTAGGTATTTCAAAATCCTTATCTAAGGTTATTTCAAATGGTCCACCAGAGCCTTGCCATTCATTATACAGTCCTACTGTAGAATAAGCTTTAAATAATAAATTCTTATCTGAATTATTAATACCATCTACAAAATCTTCAATATTATCTCTATCTAATACTGTTAATATAGTAAGTTCTCGCATAAATGAAGTACAATTATAAAATTCAGCTTTTACAGAATCAAGAAAATTATCAGCTTTTTCATTTTTATATAATACTTTATAGAAATCAGCTAATGTATATCCTTGAGTATGTAATAAATATGTTAAAGCATTATCACATTTCTTTTTGAAATTATCTTCCATAAATTCATGTTCTGCTATATCATCCGGAACATCTTCTATATATGTCATTCCATAAATAGAACCCATATCAAGATTTTTTTCATTTTCTGTAGCAAACATAATATTTATATCATAAATACCAATAAAATCATGCCAATCAATTTCTGGTCCGTTATAACCCGCAAAATCAAGTAAATCCCACATATCTAAATTTTTATTACCATCATTTTCTGCAACTAACATATCATATGTATTTCTAATATCTTGTGGAATTGTAGGGCTATTTAATATATCAATTAATTTAGAAGCTATTTCACTTTCATAATTAAAAACGGTTTCTGCTTTTAATTCTAAAATTTTATTATTCATAAAATCATCAAAAGTTAAATCAGAATTATACTTATTATCTCTTACAAATTCATCTATATACTGTTTCATATTCTCTTTTGGAATTACATCCGAATAATCTTCTTGAAAAACCTCTATAGTATGACTAAAATTTGTCATTTCAGTAAATTTATCAAAAAGAAAATGAGAAAATTCTTCTATTTTTTTATTTCTAACATCTTTACTAAAATCAAATGTCATATATTTTAATTTTGTTAAAGTATCATTTAATAAAGTTAAAGATTCCTCTTTATTTATATCATATTCGAGGTTTGATTTTACTTTCATAATGCTTTCTTTTATAGCTTTTAACTCTAATATATCATTCATAATTATTATCCTTTATTCAAGAACCTCTTCTTGTTCTTCTTCTACGCACTTATCTTCCTCAAACTTTAATTTGTTATCCCAGTTGTAAAGTTTGTTTTCAATAATATTTCTTGTTATATCAGGCACACCCCATACTTGAATATCTCCATCTACGCAATCACATATTGGTTGACCTTTATAACTAATTTCAAACCATTTATCATATCCACCCAATGCTATTGAAAATTCTTTACATTCGGCATATTTTCCATTTTCATCAAATTCACGGAGCATTTTATCAAAGCCGGTAAAATTATATTTGTTATCATATGGATATTTTCCGTTTTCAATTTTACCAAGCCATACATAGTTGTTTCTATCAATCATATTTCCTAAATCTGCTGAAGCAAATTCTTTATATAACTGATACTGAACAGCAAAACCCATATCCATACCACATCCATGTACTATCATTTTAAAAGGAGTATCTTTAGCTTTTGATATTTTATTATCTAAAGCTTTAGCTACCATTCCAGTAACATCATCTCCATTTATTTTTATTGTAAAATATCTGGTCATTCCATCACTTGATACTTTATCTAATCCAATTTCAAGTTTTAAAGGCGTTTTTATATGATTAGCTTTAATATAATTTACAAGTGGTTCAATATTTTCATAATTAGGATTCATTTTTTTATTTCCTTTTATTGTATTTCTTTATAAAGAAATATTTTTATATTTATCTTTCAAATAATTTGTATAGTTCTTCATTTAAATATTGTTGTAATTCTGTTTCTGTTGCTAAATGTAAATCAGTAATTTCATTATCTGAAAAACCTATCTTTTTAAATTCTGCTATTTGATTATTTTTATTATCATTTTCTAATATTATAGTATCAATTAAATTTTCAACAATTTCATTAGCTCTTTTAGGAGAAATTGTATATTCATCAGGCTTAATAAATTCAGGAATAGGATAAAATGGTTCCTCTGAAACGCAATTAGGATTTACAGCAATAGTCTCATTAGCATTATATGTTTCGATATGATTATCCCTATTTTTACCAGTCCATTCTAATTTAATATTTTCTAAAGGTACAACAATATAATCTTTTCCTTTTGCAATAACTTTTACCGGAATAGAAAAATCTTTTAATCCATAATGTCCAACATGGTATGCTCCTGACATATATTTATTAATAGGAAAATTACCATTACTCTCAAAATTTAAATAATTCATACTATTCTCCTTAATTTATATGAATGATGGCATAAATACATCATCATCTTTGTCTTTTTCTTGTTCTTCATCTCTATTGTCTTTAAAATCTTCATATTCTTCATATTTATCATGTTGCTCTTCTAATCTTTCTAAAAGTTCAGTTACAGCATGATATTCTTCAGAAGTTTTACAATCACTTAATTCAACTGATACAATATCTTCAAAACTAAAATCATCTGGAAAATATCTTTCCATATCTTGAAGTATTTGCATTTCAGATAATAAGCATGGTTGATTTTTATTTTGCTCATATCTTAATTTATATAAAGCTATAAGTATTGATTTTTCAGTATTATCACACTTCATGTTTAATTTCTCCTATATGTTATTTATTAAATATAACAAATTCTTTATATAATAAGTATCGTATTTTATACTGTTTTTCTATTATTAAAAACACATATTTTTGTAATTATTATATCACTTGTATATTATATTTCGTGTAACAAAAAAAGACATTACACATATAAATGTAATGCCTTTAAAAAAGGGTTATTTAGTTTTTCCATTAATAAATGTTTTTGAAATTATATCGTATTTAGGATTATTTAATCTTAAATTATATACAAAATCCATAAATATTAATTGCCAAATTACATTTTCGTACATTTCTTCATCTGCAATAAAACAAATTAAATTATTATTTGTATCAATATTAGTTTGATAGCATAATTCTTTATCAAATAATCCGATTTGTTTCATAATATCTTTTAAAGCATATCCATCTGTTCCAACCTTATAAACAGATAATCTACTTTCAACATCTTTTAATGTAGGTGAAATTTCATATGCTTTTTCTTTATTATTTCTATCTAAATATGATTTACAAATTCCATATAATTGTTTTAAGACACCTTCAATAATTTGTTCTTGTGATTTTAAGAGTGTAGAGGGTCTTATACAAAAATTAATTATATCAGATAATAATTTTGCTTTTTTACTTATTGTAAGTTCAATATTCTCATTATATGATATATCTAATATATTTATATGTTTAATACTATTTTTCTCATAAATACTTGAAGCCTTAATTATAGTAGAATTTGTTTTACTTAAAATATCTAAATCAGATATTTTATCTGTATAGATAGCTAACTTTACATCCGGATTATCTATATGATAAGATACTATATCATTAATTGTAAGCATTGTATACTTTACTCCTTATAATATTATTTATATATAATAAGTATCGTAAAATGCTGCTAAAATCTATTATTTATTTTTCTCAGAAAGTTTAAAAGTCTGTATTCCAAAAAGACCACGTTCATCTTCTTTTATATTTTCTTCATCCCACATATAAAATAAAGTAATAAAATGATAATACGTAGAATTATCATTAACAGCATCTAATCTGTATTTTTTATATAGTTCTTTATCTCTTTTATAATATCTTTCTCCTGGATATATCCAAGGGTCTACAAATTCTTTCTTTTTTTCTTTTAGTGGTTCAGACTTTTTCTTAAAAAATAACATAATAAAATACCTCTTTTTCAATAATATGTTAAGTATATCATATTATTTACTAAAAAGGTATATATTTTCTAATATTAATTTAAATGCCTAAATCAAATTTAAGCTGTGGATTAGTATTTTTAATTTCATCCAAAGGATAATCAATCAATTTAAAATCATCTATTGTAAAATTATAAAAATTGGTTTTATCTGTATCAAGAATAAGCTGCGCTTTATTTGGAATAGGATTTCTATTAATAAGCTCTTTAGCTTGATTAATATGTCTATCATAAATCTGTGTATTTGTAATTACATGGGTAAACACTCCTGGAGTATATCCTAAATGTTTAGCAACCATAAGAAGTAAAGCCACATACTGTAATTCATTAATACTTACAGAGGTAGCAAAATCACTACTTCTCTGCTTAAGTTCCATATCTAAATACTTTGTATCGGTAATACCATCATTTCTTACATTCCAAGTAGTCATATGGCAACAAGGATTAAGTCCTGGTGTTTTAAAATCTTCAACCTGCCATAATTCAATAATATGTCTACGTCCATATGGGTCATTTTTTAAATCATTTAATAATGTATTCATTAAATCATATTTTTTAACTGTTGCTCCATATCGTTGACCGATAGTATTATCTCCAATATTCCAATCGTTCCAATATTTAATACCTAAATTATGTAAATCTTCTAACTTATTTGACTGCATCTGATAAATCCAGAAGATTTCTTTAACAGCACTCTTCCATGCAATAGGTCTTAATGTTAATATTGGACATTCTCCTTTTGTTAAATCATATCTTGATACTGCTTCATTAATTGATATAGTATGCGCCGGAGTACCGTCTGAATAATGTGGTCTTGGGTTTTCATCCTTATATCCCTCATTTAAAATCTTATTAAGTGTTCGTTTATGGTAATAATCTCCAAAACTGCCACCTGTTTTACTAACAAAAGCTTCAATATCAGCTTTCTCAATTTCTGTAGTAATATCTAATTGATTATTATTACTACATCTATTATATATATCTAACAAATTCTTTTCATCTAAATACATTAATTACTCCTTTATTATATGTTTTATTATTATATTTCAATATCAAAATCGGTATCAATATAATTTTCTACATTGTTTTCATTTAATATATTTGGAGTGTATTTTTCTATATTTAAAAGCGTTGATTTATTTTTGTTTTCTATATTTGATACCTGATTATATAATGCTGCCAATTTATCTATTGGCTGCATAAACGCTTCTGTAAGTATTCTATCCATTTGAATTGAAGCAGTTGCTTTTAATTCTTCGTTATATAAATCATGATAAGCTTTTTCTACCATTTGATATGAAAAATTTGGGTTTTTTTGACGACATTCATAAACAATTCCTACTACATCAGACATGTCTTTTTTATAAATTCTTCCAGACCTCATTTTCATAGCTAATAAATATTCATTTTCAATTAATCGTACAGATAATTTTCCATGATTAAATTCTCTATAATATTTACTATAAAGTCTAAGATTTTTTGAATATGATTTTGTTTTAGTAAAATCAGTATTAAACCAATCGTCAGGCAAATTGTATTTATCCCTAACTTGTTTGAAAGCATCTTGGATAGCTCCATTCATAGGGCATAATGCATCAATATCATTTGTCATCATTCTAAAGTTATGCCTCATCATAATTGCCGCACCACCAACTATTATTATTTCGATTGGTGGATTCATCTTGTTTTTACAATATATTTTAGCTACTTCTTTAATATATTCATTAATATTTTCTTTATCTAATTTAAAATTTGACATTTATTTCTCCTATACAATATCCCTTATATTCCCTTCTACTATATTATATTTTAAAAAATATTTATTAGCATTTTTTAAATATATTTTCTCTATTTTATCTTTTTCATTATTAAACAAACACATTTCCATATATGCAGATTTAGGGAAAAGAATAGTTTTAAGTTTTTGGTTTTGATAAAATTCATATTTATTACTTATTTCAAGATTATTTTCACAATATAATTCTTCAATCATAGCTAAAACATAAAGACTTTCAGCATACCATTTAAATTTCCAATATTTTTCAATTATTTTTTTATTTTCAATTATATTAATGAATTTTATATCTCCATATGTTTTTAATCTGTGACACATTTCACTTTTAAATATATCAAACTCCATACGTTTAGGAATTTGAATTAAAAACTTTATTTCATCAACATTTAAATGTAGAGTTTTAGAAATGTCAAAGAGTTCATCATCTGTGAAATCTGCAAGAACAGAACTATTTAATTGTTGTGTATTAATTTTTAATGTTTTAACTTCTAAATCTGATAAATAATCAATCAACATAAAACATTCCTCTTTTCTTAAAATAATTCTAATTGTTCTACATCAGTAATTTTATCTTCAAAATTTATAGATTTATCTTCTATATAAATAAGTCCTTTTTCATTCATTGCATGAAATAATTCAACTGTTGCTTTAGTATCAGTATCAGCAAGATGCGCTCCGTTATCATATTCAGTTAAACTTTCCGGACAAAATTCTAATAATGCATCACGTAATTTATGACTACCTGATGGCCTATAATCTTTAAATACTTTACATAAATCAATAATCTGTTTATTAGAAAAATCAATACCTAAACATTTTTCAAAAAATCTAATATCAAAATTTATATTATATCCAGTTATAATCTTTGCACTTTCGATTAAGTCTCTTACTTGTGGTGCTATATCTATAGGATATGGAGCATTTTCTACCATTTTAGGAGTAATATGATTTACAGCCATTGCACCATTCCAAGTCTTTTTATTATATGGATGTAAAAAAGTAGATAATCTTTCATTTTTACCATCATACATACTGATTTGTAATAATTCATCACCTTTATCAGCACTTAAACCGGTTGTCTCGGTATCAAAGCATATTAAGTCATTCGCTAAATCATAATACATGACTTTTGGCGTATCATTTAGTTTTGCTTTAATATCAGACAAATGGTGTATATCAGTAATTGCTCTATCTAACATTTCAGGTTCATGCTTTATATATCCTTTTCCTTCTAATGTTTCGTATGGTGAAATATACCATTTATTAGGTAAATAATCAGCATATGTTACTGTTCTTAATTGATGATATAATTTTGCATCTATAGTTTTTGGTCTGTACCATTCATACTTAATATTTTCATGGTATTTAGGAGAAAATCTATATTCTTCTTTCTCTTTTACCATTAAATTTTCAGTATGAATATCTTTTTCATCTATTTCTACAAATGCTCCATAATCTCCCATTACTATTCTATCATATTTATCTGCTATAAGCATACCATCTTTTGAATGTAATGGATTATTATTGTTTTTGTATTCCTTTAAAAAATAATTAGGGAGATATGTAGAATACTTAATACGTAAATTCTTACTATCTGCTTCATTAAAAGGATTATAATGATATTTTACTCCTATATCAGCTTGATATTTTAATAATTTTTCACCAATCTGCCATCCAACTGAATTTTCTTCTAGCATAATACCTTTATTTAATTTTTCAATTTCATCTAAATTAAATGGACGATTATTTTTAGTATATTCCATAATTGTACTTGGCTTTAATATATCTATTTTTATATTTTTATCTTTTACTATTCGTACACACTGCCCTGTTCCAGTTTTTATATCTTCATTCCATAATGCATATAACTTGTCATATTTGCCAACTAATGCATCTACAAGATATTTATTTCTGTCTGCCATAACCTTAGAATTATATTCTAAGTCTGTAACAAGTGTTACTTTATCAGCTTTTGATAATATATCATTATATATTTTTTGAGAAGATGTCAGCCATTTTGAAGAATGATTTCTGCATGGTATAGCACATTCTAATTTAATCGGATAACCTTCGGCTTTTAATTCAAGAACAGCTTCAGCAAATACAGTATCACCACCTAATGCCATTCCTGTAAGTGCATAAGTACATTTATCTTTAATAAGTTTTTCTTTTATCCATTGTTTTGTAATTACCCAATTTGGATTATTATAATCATATCCAAATTCTTGTGGTAACTTACCAGGTCTATGTGCTGTAATTGCAATACGTGTTTCAATATTTTCCTTTTCAAAAATATCTAATCTACATATCGCAATATTTACATCATCATTATTAAATATTTTCCTTATTAAATAAGATACATTATTCCATTTTAATTTATCTAATCCGGTTCCTATCAATGGCATAGCAATATTTTTTATATTGTTTTTTAATACAATTTCTCTCATTTTAATAAGAGCTTCTTCCATTGATTGATATGTTGGTTTATACCAATATTTTTCTTTAGTAATAAGATTTAAGACATTATCCATTAAAATGCAATCTCCAACCATTCTTTTGTTATCATACGTTGGAGTATATCCGTTTGGATATGCAGCAGTTAATTTATTTTTCATATTAAAATGTTCATTAAAACCTAATGCTATTCCTGCACCCATAGCAAAATCAGCACTTATACATTGAACATAATAACATGGTTTTTGAATTGAAAATATATCTTTTTTAATTTCTGCATATTTCATAATACTTTCCTTTTTATTATAATATCCTTACATAATTATCTTACGCAGTTTTCTTTAACTGTTTTTCATTTAAAATTTTATCAATATAATTTCGCATACCAGAACTATTTACAGCATCATACTTTCCTTGTACCTGTTCAACATAATAAGTACCATTTTGCTTATTAAAATTAAATTCAATAGTATATCGTTTAGGTTTTCCATCATTACATAATGATTTACTACCGTCTTTATCTACATAAGAATATATTGCACACATATCACTTGAAATTTTATCAGCATAGCTCCATACACAATGATGCTGCAGTTCTGTTTCTAAGATTAATCGTTTTCTATTCTTTATCCATTCAAATTCTTTTGGTAAAATTTTTCTCAAATCATTAAATACACTATCTTTAGGTACTTTAACAGGTCTTGTACCACTTTTACGTGAAAGCCAGCTTACATCATTATGTTTTTCAATTAATGTATGTATATTGGATATAGATAAATCAACTTTTGGCTTAACACGTTTATTGCTGTAAATACACATATTAACATAGTCTCCGACTTGTATTACCATATCATCAGCACAATTCTCTTCAAACTCATTAAATTCAGCATCTAAAATATTTTCTGCTATGAAATTCAAATTTTCTTCTATATGTTTTTTTCTTGTTTTACCCCAATCTGTTTTTTCATTTATAGTATATATTATTATTGATTGTAAAAAGAAAAATACTTTTCTTTTATATGTAAGTCTTTGCCAACTTTTTGTTATACAACGATTTACAAGTTTTAGAATACTATTATCTTTATCTTTTAATTGTATTAATATCTTTTTACTTCTATCATTTACATAATTATATGATTTAACAATAAGATAGCTTAAATTTATATTTATTTTATTATAATTAATAGATAAGTCTTTAGCTAATCCATACATATCTTTCATTAATTCATTTTTTGTATGATACTTATATAAATCATTAAACTTAATTGGAAATAAATTTGTAATTTCAAAATCTCTACTAATATCTTTAAATATTGGAGTCATTTTTGATACTTCACTTATTATACAATCAACAAGCTTTTTAGTATCATTATTTAAATTTCTTAAATCATATAATTCCTTAAAACTAATAGGAACTAATTTTTCATTTTTTATTTCTTTATAAATATCTCCATTAGGAAAAATAACAATATTATTTATTTTTGTTTGATTTCATTTCGTCATAACTTTGCAAGTTACCTGATGAAAGAATTTTATTTCCTTTATATTCTCGAATAGAAATATTAATAGTTCCATTAATTTTAATTACAATTTTAGTACTAATAGATTTTATATTATTTAATGTAACAGCAATGCCATTATCCATTACTAATTGCTTATATTTATCGAATATATCTTCATTCATTTGTACAATATTGTTATAATATGAATATGAATTTCCTAATAATTTGAAATTAAAACTTTTTAATACTGCTTTAGAAATTGGTGGATATTTTTCTACAATAATTTTTTCAAAATTCAAATAATATACTCCATTTTCTTTTATAAAGTATTTATCAAAATTTGTCTCATTATATGGTAAATCAACATTTGATGTTAAAGATAAAAACTCTTTAAATAGCATTTTGTTTAAATCTATATTTTCGTAATTTTTATTAAATACTTTTTCTACCATACGATTAGGAAACATATAATTATGAAATGTTTCTCCCTTATCCAATTCCTTTATTATATATTTTAAAAAATGCATGTAAAAAACAATATTACCGTTATTAATTTCTGAAAAATAAAAGTTATTAAAACAATCCAAAATCGTTTTATCTTTTTTATAAAGTTTATACAAAGACTTAATATGTTGAAATTGAATATCATTATATAACAGCTTGACATAAAAGCTATATAAATTAAGCATTTCAACATATTTACTTGGATTTTCTTTTCCATATTTATCAATATTCAGATAATCATATAATTTAAAAATATTTCTTTTTTTGGGACTATTTAAAAGAGTGTCTTTCCCGTAAGGTAGTGTAAATCCACTTATCCATTTATTTTCAACAATTCGCAAAATTTCATTATAAATATCATCTTGGTTTTGATTATAAATATATATCTGTGCATAACAGTAGTGTACAATATCATTTAATTGTTTTAATGTTAAATCTTCTCTTTTTAAAATAGAAATTATATTATCATTTAATTTGTACTGTTGCGCTTCATTAAGTATAGTTACTTGTCCTTTTCTCATTTTGATATACCCCTTTAAAAATTTAGTTTTTCCAATTCTTCTTCTTTTTTTCTTAATAACTCTAATTTTGAAGAAGGCAATTTTTGTGTTATATGTTTTCCGTACATTTTATCACAGTTATTTTTTAATTCATTCAATATTCCTTTGCCATCATCATTTGGATAATCTTCATTAAAAAAACATTCTAATTCTTTTAAATTATACCCTGCTGATTTAGGAATATGTCTACGTCTTAATGTTATATAATCATCAATTGCTTGTCTATTTATAGCTGACCATAAATCATCAAATTGTTTATCTGTTAATTTATATTTCATATTTTTATATTTTCCTCTATAAATTTTCATATATAATATTATATCATATAGCATACATAAATCGTGTACTATATGATATAATAGAAAATTTATTGATTTTAAGGTTGTTGATTTATAAATTTAGATAATTCTTCAATTGGGATTGGTTTTGAATACTTATATCCTTGAAGATATTCTGCGTTCATTCCCATACATCTATGCTCATCATTATTATCTTCTATACCTTCATATAATATATTATAATTTGTATTATAGAAAATATCAGACATATTACTTACTATATATTTTGATTTTTCACTTTGTCCAGAAGAAATAACAAGTGACCTATCAAATTTGATTATATCAATAGGAATTTTAGTGATGTGTTCAATATTAGAATATCCTGTACCAAAATCATCTAAATAAATTTTAATGCCTAAATTCCTAAATCTTTGTAATGTGTCATTGATAATATCAAAGTCTTTTGCTTCTACTGTTTCTGTTATTTCAAATCCTAATTTATTTAAATCAAAATGATATTTAGAAATAATATTATATATATCATGATAAAATTTTGGATTAGTAATCTCATACATTGAAAAATTAACAGAAATTCGAGTTATCTCTGGATTTTTTTCAATAAATTTACATACTTTATTTAAAATAATACATGTTAAAATATGAATATTATTATTCTTTTCTGCTAAAGGAATAAATACATCTGGATATATAATGCCTAGTCCATTTAATTTAAGACGCATTAAAGATTCCGCAGTAGTAAACTTATTTAATTTAGTATCAAGTATTGGCTGACAATATACTAATACCCTTTCATCATTAAAATTCTTTTGATTGGCTATATCTTCTAATTCTTTTTTGATTTTTAAAATCTTACTAAAATTGATTAAATCATCATTATTTAATATATAAAATGAAGAATTAGCTTGTTTTTCAATATCTTCACATAAATCTATATAATCTACTAATGTATTGCATATATTGTTATTTAAAATAATTATTACGTTATGTGACATTTGATATTTACTATGTAAATCATTAAATAATTTTTCCATTAATTCATAATCAAAATCATTATCAAATGTCATAACAAATGTGTCATCATTATATCTAAATAAATAATTTCTATATTGCATATATTTAGTAAATTGTTTATAATCTTGTGTTGTTTTATTATCAGTTGCTATTTCATTAAAATTAGGTATTTTTATATATACAAAAGCAAATGATTTATTTTTCTTTTTTAAATCATTTATACTATTAGCTAATGCAGTTCTATCCAAAGCTCCAAAATTAGTATTATAACTATTGCTATGAAAAATAAATATTATTACCATTATAGGCAATAAAAATGTAAAATTAGTAAATGTTTCAATATTTTTTATATATTGAAAAAACATAATTAATATTGAAATAAAAAATGTAATTCCAACAGTAAAATATATTTTATTAATAATAACTCTATTTTTTGAAATTATTGTTATAGTAAAAATACTTAAAAAAATAATATACCAAACTAAGAAAATATTTGTTATTCCATATTGATATGCTTTTTCATCATTAATATAAAATCCAACATGTGTTTTTATTGATGTTAATTCTAATATACTAAATACTGCCGTTAATACTATAATAAATGCGTTTGATATTTTATTATGATAATTTACTAGGTCATATATATAAAATATAAATAGTCCTAATTCAATGATTAAACTAATCTGTACTATATTATGAGTTAAATACGTTATCATAATATCTTTATGTGATGCAATAGGTAATTTCTCTATATAATGATTAAAAATCATATTAAAAGTACTTGCATAAATTAAATTACATAATGCAAGTTTTATAAACATTAATCGTTTATTCTTTTGAACATATGTCATATGTAGAACAAAAAATAAAACAATACATACTATTATTGTGAATATATCCCCAATATTACTATACATATATTATACCTTTAACCTTATTTTTATTTTTCTAATTCTATATCTTCTTTATCTAAATCTTCCACAATATTAATTAAATCATCATATAAATTTTTATCATCAAAAAATAAAGTATTTCCTTTCCAATTTCCTTTTTTACCATTAATATCATTAAATAATTTAATGGCTGTACTATTCTCATATTTTTCCCAAGCAACACAATTTGGTGTATGGTCATCTATTAAAATATCATTAGTATCTACTTTTTCAAAATTATGCAAAATAGATTTGTAAGATATTAAGTCACATTCATTAAAATATAAAACTTCTCCTTTATTTACAATATCTTCTATATCATTAATTGCTTTATAAACGAATGGTATATACTCATGTTTTTCATCTCCATAACCATCCGGAATAAAAATTTGATTATCAACACTTAATTTTGGCATATACTTATGAAGCCATTCTTTCTTTTCTTCTAAACATGGTGAATTAGGAATAAAGCAGCTTAAGATAAAAACTTCTTTTCCTTCATCTATAAGTTTATTAGCTAAATCTAATACTTCTTGTTGAGGCTTTAAAGTTTTATAATAACCTGGACTTTTTAATATATCATATAAACGTTTTTGAATATTCTTTATATTTTCAACCTCTTCACTTTTATTAAATTTTAAATTAATTTCTCTCCATTCTGTTAATGTTCCATCCATATCAAAAAAATATCTTGTTTTCATTATTTTCTCCTTTAACGTTAATAAGGCTAGACATATTTAAATTGATACGTCTAGCCTAAAAAATTACATGTCTAATTCAATCTCATCTTTATTATTATCAAGTTCTAAGTTTTTATCTGTAGCTATTTCTAATTGACCATCTCTGATTAAATATAAATTATTTGATAATACTTCAGATGGTTTTACTGCATCTTTATTTAAATTTACTGATTGTATCATTTCTGTTATATCATCTAAAGTTAATCCAAAACCAAAATTACTATTTAAATCAATTAATATTACATCTTGTTTGCTTGAAGGAATGATAGCCGGATTTTCTATATTATATTCTTTAATTATTTCTTCTAGTAAATCTACTCTGGATAATACATTAGCTCCAAAATTATGTTCATTATTTGTTATTGCTATCATAGTTAATGCACTATCAGCATTTTTATCAAGACTCATAAAAATTTGAGGTTCTACATTGTTTTTTGCCATATCATATACTTTATCAAATGATATATTCATGCTCTGTAATAATTTATTTGTTAATAATATCATTCTATCGTTAGAATTTAATGCACAAGCAAAATTTATATCAGCAACTTGTTTTGTAGGTATTTCATTTCCATAATTTTCTACATCAATACTATTTAATGGTACTAATAATAAATTTTTTCTATCTCTAATATCTGATTTAATATCTTCTAAATAAGCTTTTGATGATTTCACATTAGATAAATTGTTTAAAGTCATTGCTATCATTTCTTTAGCAATATTATCAAAATCAATTTCTTCTATTTGTTTATCAGACATATATTCGTACATTTCAGAAAGATTAAATGCAGGTCCAATATTATCTTTTAAAATTGAAAGTCCTTTATAAACACCTCTTGTTGTTTTCATATCCATAACGTCTGATATTTTAAATGGTGGTAAAATGTTTTTTTCTAATGATTTTTTTACCTCTGAGGCAAATTCATCAAATGTAAGTGTATTCATTATTTTTCTCCTATATAGCTAATTTCTATTAGCACTTATTTAATTCACATATTATTATAATTCTAATTCTTCATCATAAGAATTATCTTCTAATTCCTCTTCGTCAACTGTTTGGCTCATCCTTGAATAAATATCAGGTTCATATTTCATTATTTTTTCTATTAGATTTTGTAAATCTTTTGCTTTATCTAACATTTTAATATGTGAATTTATTTTTTCTTTTTCTGATTTTATATTTACAGCTAAATCCTGCATACAATCTTTAATTAAATTATTTTTTTCTTCATTCAATTCAGGGGTTGTAACAATCTTATATATATTATCAAAAGTATCTTTATCATTACATTGAGCTAATTTATAAAATATATAGTTATCAGGATTAGTCTTTGCTAATTTAAATAATTTTATTTTATTATTACAATCTACTTTATAATTATAAATAGTTTCTTTAATTTTATTTATTACTAAATCAATACTTTGATTTAACGATATAACATATTTTTGTGTTTTACTATTTAATTCATAAAAATCCAAAGATTGTTTATCTTTTTTAGGAATTTCTATACTAACATTTGTAGTTATAAATGGATTCGTTTCTATTCCTATTTCTTTTAAATATTTAGGAGTGAAACTCTTCTGTATATTCTTAATAGCATTTTCAATAGGTGTTAAAGTTTCATCTTCTTTGTTATTCGGATTATCTTTATTAGAATAATTATTATATGTATTAATAATAGCTTCTGAATAACCTAAATTTTCAGATAAATATTGAGCAGCATCCTTATAGCCCTCTTTATTTTTACTGAATCCCATTATGCTTTGAATTACACCAATACTTCCATATGTTTCACCACATACAAAACAATGCAATGTATTATTTTTTTTATTTATACTAGCCCCAGGTTTTTTACTTGAATTATCAGAGCAATTTGGATTGATACAATAACATTTACCTTTTATTACATCAATTCCCATTTGTTCTAATACATCTTCTACTGGAATAGAATTTAAATAATCATAATCGTAATACTTTCCCATGATTATATTTTCTCCTATATAAAAGTGTAATACTTTATCTTCTATTATTAGTATCGTATTTTATAATACTTTTCGACTATTTATTTTTAAAAAAACTTAAATTAATAACAGTTAGAAAAAGGACAACACTATTTAGTGAAGTCCTTTATCTTTTATTAACAAAGGGTATAGCTATTAACTATACCCTTATTGTTTATTCAATTGGAACAATACAGCCATTAATTTCCAATTCTGAATGTAATCTTTCTCTTAAATATTTAAATTTAATAAGATGTAATCCTTTAATATCTGCTTTTTTATAATCCATTTTTACTCTTTTTATTAATTCTTTATATACATCTAAATCAATTTTCTTGTGATATATCTGATTTAATACATCTTCTTCATTAAAATCAGTTTTTTTCTTTTTACATTTAATATATATCTTTTTAATATCATTAAGTGATATATTTAAATTCTGTTCTTCCTCTATATCAACCCATGATTTATCCGTTAAATAAACCATAGCGATTTTTTTCTTCTTATCATATTTATCTTTCTTTGGAACATAAGCATAATATTGTATTAAATCTTTTTTATTATTAATTTCTAAGGGTGTTTTAGTTTTACCAATATATATATAAAGATTATTTTTTATATCTTCATCTGTAAATTTATGAGCATGTAAATAATCATAAAAATCATATCTTCCACTAAATTTACTCATTTTCTATACCTCATTTCTTCTAATTATTTCCTTCTTCTTTAAACATTGATGCAAAAAATACATAACCAAAATCTAAAATCATAAATCCTATAAAAAATATATAACACAATAATATTAAAAATATATTATGTATTCTAAACCCTACTTTCCCAAAAATTAAACTTAAACTAAAAATTATTAATAATACAGTTAATGATAATACTTCATGCGATTCTATATAAGCTATTATTTCTTTAATCTTAACCATTGTAAACTCCAAATATGTTTTCTTCTAATTCTTCAAAACCCATATATATTCTATCAATATAAGAAAGGATTTAAAAAAATATGAAAAAACAAATTATTATTACTTTAGTGACAAAATTCTTGAAATCAAAATATATCAATATGTTATGTGATTTAATTTTATTGATATATTGTCTGACGGATGAAAAACATCTTATTATTGTTTGCTTTCTTGCTGATAATTTTGTATTAAACAAAATAATACATATAGTATTTTCTCGCTTTGTAAACGTAATTATTGAATTAATAACACAAATTATTAAAACGAATGATAAAAGGTAGAGGGAAAATCCCCTCTGCTTTTATCATATATTTATATAAACAAAACTGAATTATTTGATTCATTAAAATAAATATATGTGAAAGAATCATATTGTATATAATTCAGTATTTGGTCTAATAAGCTTAAACACTTAGTTTTTTCTAAAATTTGCGCAACTTCAACCGCTTTAGATGTTTTATTAATGGGTAATAAATAATAATCTCCTTTAGGAATTTCAAACTCTATAAAACATCTTGCCATTTTTTTATCTATAATTGTTTTAGCTGGGAATTGAGTTAATTTTCTTGCTGAAACATTATTAGCTGTATAATATTCTCTGTAATATAAATCATTTCCTCTTGTAAAATAAAAAGCATTTTTAGGCAAGTTATAACTATATATCTCTTTTGGTATCATTTTTATATCATCATAACATGTATGTAAATCAGGAAATTTTACCCAATAGGCATCAAATGGAGCAATATACATCCAATTATTTGATATTGTACTAAATTCTTTGGAAGTACTTGTAGTAAATGTTTTTCTCAAATAACATAAATCCCTAAATGAAAACCATCTGGCTAAAGCAATTGAAGGTTTTTGATTTAAAAAATATTTTGTTGGTAATAAACTTTCATTAATTATTTTTTTTAATCTAAAAAAATATCCATTTTTAAATACAATTTCACATACTATTTCATTTTTATACATTAAATTACAATTGATTGTTCCATTATTTATCATATACATTTACCTCTTTTAAAAAATAAGGTACATAGTATTTCTTTGATTTTTTTCATTATATTCATATCCAAATTCTTTTGAATATGATTTCATAATGCTTATTCCTAATCCACCTGGAATTGTATAATCTGTTTTAGGGCCAACCGTTAATGGATTAAATGGAATCCCATCATCTTCAAATGATAATTTATAAGTGCCTTTATCTATTTCTTCTAACCATATATTTACATATGTAAATCCACTATATTTAATTAAATTAGTAAGCCATTCCTCTAATATTAATTGCATAGTATCTAATTGGCCTTCTGTGAAACTATAACAAGAAGAAAGTTTTGCATATGCATCTTTATAAAAATCATCTATTGGTTTATAATATTCAAGAGCTTTCATTATTTTCTTCCTTTACTTTTATATTTTTTAATGTACTTATACATATTTGTGTTATATCATCATTTTGTATTGCTCCCTGCTTAAATGACAATATATCTTTTTCAATTGCCTTACATATATTTTCAGAAGATATTGTAAATCTGCATTTACTTATCATTTTTTCTAATCTTTTTTCTCCATATCTATCTAAATCTAATGTATGTCCATTTGCATTTGCTGCTTCTGTAACTCCATCAGTATATAAATATAATTTATATTTCTTTGGTAATGATATTATTCTTGATTTATACGTTCCTAAAAATGCTCCTATTGGTCCATAATTTTCATCAAAATCATCCTTTAAAATCATTTTAGGTGTTATTTTACCCTGACTATTTTCTGTTAATATATAAGGTTCATCATGTCCTGCATTTATATAAGTTAATTCATTTTTATTTATATTTATTTCCCCAAGAAACATTGTACAATATTGAAATTTTTCTTTATTATCTTGTTTTCCTATTTCATTTAATTCATTGGCTAGTATTTCTATATAATCATCATAATTCTTATTTTTTTGAATTAATGATTTAATTGATGTAATCATACGTGTCATATATATAGAAGCATCTATATTTTTATCAGATACATCTCCAATTACAAAAAATATTTTATTATCTGTAATAGGTTGATAAAAATAAAAATCTCCTGCCAACATTTCTGCCGGTATAACATTAGCATATAAAGAAATATTATCATTATTATATGATGAATTTGGCATTAATCCTTTTTGAACTAATACAGCATTTTTTAAAGCATTAAATGTATGTTCTTCTATCTGTCTCTTTTGATTTACTTCTACTTGTAAAATTTTATTAGATGTTCTCAAATCATCTATTTCATCACATAATATTTGCTGTTCTCTTACATCTTGTAATATTCTGCCTTCAGCAAAAGGAATGTCATAATAATGAGAAAAATTTGCAAGTCTATTAGTAATAATAACTTTTTTATCTGTAATTATTATTTCTAATGTTATATCTTTTATTTTTTTATCATCATCGCTTGATAAAAGAATTGGTTTAAATTCTTTAAGTAATACCCCTAATTGAGTTGCAATTAATTGATTACTATATATAATTGCAATTTTCATATATTTTATCCTTTACATAAATTTTTAATTAAATGGATTTATTGAATACTGTTTTATTCTATTTATTAACTTTAAGAATCTATGTTTTTTTACTTTTGTTTTACGAATTTGTGATGTATGTAATCCTCTATCTTTCATTGCTTCTTGATATTCATTTACATCATCAAAAATAACAGGTTCGGGTTTGTCATTACTTATCCATTCTACATCACAATCAAAACAAAATCTGTTAGGATTAAATCCGTTTCTATCGTATTCAGAAGGGTCCTTAAATCTTACATGACAACCCTTCCTTCTTCTATAACTATTATGAACATTTATATCATCTATTCCATATAAAACATAACCCACATTTTCACTTCCGCAATGTGGACATACCCCTAAAAAATCTATTTTATACTTCATAAAATTACTCTTTCATTTTATTATTTTTAATGCGACCTGTTTTTATATTATAATCTTCTTTTTCATCTTTTTTATGAAAAAATTTATTATAATATTTTGTGGCCTCTTTTACATCCATACCATTTTTTATATCTACTTCTCTTTTAAAATCTCTAATAAATCTAATTGCTGTATAAAGAACTGCTAATACTAATGCTATAATTATTATAGTGCTATTATCTATTCCATTCATGATTTTTTTCCTCTATAATTAAATCATTTGTCTTATCATATATTGTATTTTCTTTAATAATATTTAATTTTATTTTTTCAATACTTTTGAAATTTCCGGTAATAATCATTTGCATTGATACATAATCATTGTCATAAGATATGACTGCGATTTTAACATCATATGTTGATGTTAAAACCACAAGTCTTATCCATAACATTATCTTTCCATATAAAGCATCTAATGACTTAATATTATCAAGTGGTATTTTACTATGTTTTGTAGTAATTCTGATATTTCCAATCTGATGCTTTAAATCTTCATAAAGAGATTTTTTAATATCTTCTATATCTATTTTATTTGTATCAATAAAATCATTATTCATCCAAATTTGATTTTCTACGGTAGTATCTATATTTAAGATTAAATTTAAATAACTTTTTAAATCTTTTAAATTATTTATACTAGGATATTTTTCAATATTTTCCATAATTATTTAACAAAATCAATTTTATTTGTAGAAGCATTATATTTAATATTTTGTGTCCATTCTTTACCTGCTTTACTCTTCAAATTTTTCTTGATTGTTTTTCCCTCTACTAATTTTTTAACATCTGTTTTAGAAATTTTACTTCCAGTAAATTCTTTCCATATTACAAAATTACATTTTGGGTCTTTATTCCAATTACTACATGCATAAGCTTTCTTATTTTCAAAAATACTTCCACCACATAAAGGACAAGTTCCTATAGCTGATGATGTATTAGCATCACTATTTGCCACTTTTTCTACTTCTCTGTTTTTAATACTGTCAAGTGACTCATAAAGTCCTTTAGTCATACTATCTACTACTTCATTATAATCAAGCTCATTATTTCTGATTTTCTCTAGTAATGTTTCCCATTCAGCAGAAGTTGTTACATTAAATATTGGTAAATCCCCGAAATTTTTAATAACAAGTTTTGCTTTATCTGTTGCAAAATATTGTCCTTTTTTCTTTTCAAAATATCCACAAGTTGCACAATCATCAATAATTGTTGCTCTTGTTGCCGGAGTGCCTAATTTATATTTAACTTTTTTACCATTTTCATCTTTATAATCATCTGGATTATCAAGAGCTTTAATAATACTACCATCATTAAATCTGGCAGGTGGTTTTGCAACAATTTCTTTTTCTCTAAATTCAATTGGACTAAGAACATCATTTACTTTCATATTAGGAACATTAATTTCTTTTTTCTTATAATTTGGATTTAATACTATTTCAAATCCAGCATATATATCATTTACTCCACTAAAAACATATGTATCATCATTAGCTTTTGCTGTTATCTTATAACTATCATAAGATTTTGGAACTGCAAAAATAGCTAAAAATCTTCTACATATAAGGTCATATATCTTTCGTTCATCATCAGTTAAACTACTTAAATTAGGCATCTGACCAGTTGGAATAAGTCCTGTATGTCCTTCTGATGCAATAGCTTTATCATTTGCATATGTTGTATCATGCATTACATCATTAATTTCTCTTGTCTCTAAATCTTCAGGTAAATCAATTACTTTACATACTGTTCTAAGTATACTTGATACATCTGTTGCACTTGAAATATATTCACAATCAGTTCTTGGATATGATACATATTTTTTCTCATATAAATTCTGAATTGTAGATAATGTACGACTTCCTGAAAAATTATATTGACTATGTGCAGCAGTCTGAATTGTAGAAAGTTTAAATAATTTTGGTGCTTTCTGCTGTTTTCTCTCACATTTATAATCTGTTACAGTAGCACTTGTAGGTATTGTAAAGCCTTTTCTTAAATCTTCTATAGAACTAAAAACTTCATCATTACATACAAATTCTAAGTTATCATTATATATAAATGCCTTTTTATAATCTGTATGAGGCTTGAAATTTTCAATAGCAAGTTCTCTATCTACTAAAATACGAATAATGCCAGCTTTTACTCTGCCAAGCTTATATAAAGTATTTGATTTAAGCGAAATTGCTTCTGTAAGATTCATACCAAAATCATAATCTTCATGCTGTCTTGTAAGAGCTGCATAATATAAACCATCATATTGACTATCATTTTTTAAATTATGTAAAGCCTGTACAACAGCTCCCTCTGTTAAATCATTACTCCAAAATCTTTTAACTGGTAATTTATTACCTATATATTCAAGAACTAATCTTATTAGTAACTCACCTTCCTGGTCAGGGTCACCAGCGTTAATAATAAAATCATATCCACCGGTTTTTACTTCTTTTCTTATATCACTTAATAAATTATTTTTGCCTGGATTTACTTTATATACATATGGTACTTTAATTGGAATTTGACTCATACTCCATTTTTCATAAACAGGGTCTATTTCTTTTGGAGCTTTTAAGCCTACTAAATGACCTGCTTGTGCCATAAATGTTATATCAATATCGAAATCATTTTTATGTTTGTTGTAAAACTCCTTAATTGTATTCATTAAAGAAGGTTTCTCTGCAATTAATAATGCTTTCATTTAAATTTTATCCCCCTTGGTATATATACTTTTATAAAAATTTTTATCACATAATTAGTATCGTATATTACACGAGGTTTCGAGCATATAATTTAAAAATAATTAAAAAAAGTTCTATTTTTACAATAGAACCTTTTTCTATACATATATTTACTGCATATAAATATCTTTAAACATATCTATATCAGGGATTTTTAATATGTCATCATTTGAAAGCGGTCTGCCTCTTTTTGCAATACAAGCATTTACCATTGCATCAAATATTTTTTGTACTCCGGTAACAGGCAAGTTATTTCCATACCATGCAGCACCACTACTAAATAAAGCATAAATATAAGAACACGAAACATAATCTACATCTGCTTCTTCCATTAAATCTAAAAATTGTCGTGTATTTCTTAATATAATTAACGCATTCATATCTATTGTAGCAATACAAATATAAAATAATTGACTACTACCATCCATTTCTCTTTGTTGTATATTATTTAAAATACGTGATAAAGAAACTTTATTGCTTACAGTATTTTCTATAGCTTGTTCTTTAACTTCCTGTAATTCTTGTGACAATTGATTATTATATTCATCTGTAGTTAAATCATCAGCAGTTTTTGGTCTTTTTGCTTCTTCTGCTTTTTGTTTTTCTAATAATTCTTTCTGCTTTTGTTCCTCTTGCTCTTTTAATAATTCCTCTCGAACTTGTGCTTTTATTTCTTCCCTATTTATTTGAGTTTCTTGAACTTGTTGATTATTTTCTTGTATAGCTCGCATATCATACTGACTATTAGCTTTTTTGTATAGTTCTTTTTCTTCATACATACGCTCATCAGCACGTTTTAACATTTTGTTTATATCATCATCTTCAACATCTCCAAATTCAGCTATACCAAAACTTGCAGAAAAAACATAACCTTCATTATTATGTTTCTTTGTTAATTTATCTAATTCTTTCAGAGTTCTCTTAACTTTTGTTTTGGCTTGATGTTTTCTTTTACATATTGCTAAAAATTCATCTCCACCAAATCTATAACTATTTTCTATATCAAAATTATGAGCTAATGCATTACCAACAGATTTAATTAATAAATCACCTATTTCATGGCCATAATTATCATTCATATATTTCAAATTATTTACATCAACAGAAATAATGCTACATTGGTCTAATATCAATGTTTTCTGGTCCTCATCAAAAGCTCTTCTATTTTTTAAACCTGTTAATTGGTCATGAGTTGCTAAATAATAATAGTCTATATTGCCACCATTACTGACTTTTTCTACTGGCTTAGCTATAATTTTAGCTTCATTAGCTTCATTATTAATTTCTATTTCTTGAACAGTATTAGGTTCACGTTTTTCTTTTTCTTCAAGACGTTTCTTTTCATCTTTTGAGAACATAGCTTGTTTACTTAATACTGAAACTTTATGTAGAGTATCAGCAAAGAAATTAGATTTCTTCGCTGATTTATCTATATCTTCTGCCTCTTTAATACGCTCAAGTAATTTTTGATGGTCCTCTTCACTTGCTAATGCAAAGTTTTTAGATTTTGTTGCATATACTTCATTTGTATATTTAAAATAATCATCATTTTCCTTTTGCTTTAATTCGGCTTCTTTTTGTTTCTGTTCTTCAGTAAATGATGTATTTGAAGCATTTATACTATCAATCAATGATGACATATTATTTTTTTGAGCTTCAATTTCTTCTTGTGTAAGATTTACAACATCTCCTGTTATTTCAGCCATAAATATTATATCCTTTCATAATATTTTACATTCCTCTTGGTGTTGGGTTTTTATAAATATTTATATAATTAAACTGATGAGTTTCATCATCATATCCATCTACTTCAAGAATTTCCTGTATCTGATAATTTTCCATATAAACTACTGTATCAAATGTCTTTAACATTCGTCTTGCTTCATCAAAACTATAATCACTGCCATATTTTACTAAGTCAGCTAATTTATCCATCGTTTCATATGCATTTGTACTATGTACAGTAAGAGCAGCATATCCACCAGCATTGAGAAGTGTCATTACATAACGCATCTCTCCACCTTTTACCTCTCCTACTACGAACTCATTACAGCCCTCTACTAAAGCCATCTTTGCTAAATCTTCAAGAGTAACAATAGGTTCATTCTGAAAACCATGTGTTACATGCTTAAACATAAAACCACTCTGATTAGTAAATAACTCATCATTTTCCTGAATTACAAGTGTTTCTCTTGTTTTTGGAATATACTCAATAAAAGCATTTAAAGCTGTTGTCTTTCCTGAGTTGCTAGTTATAAATATATTTCCTTTTCTTCTAAGTACCAATGCATGTGTTGGTGTAATAAAACAATATTTATATCCATCTATTGCAGATACTTCTTTAATAACAGTATTATTTGTTCTACCATCATTATGCCAAGCCATACCTACAATGGTATTATTAGATATTGTTAAATGATAGTATAAATTTGTTCTTTTATATTTCTTTCCATTTGTAATATATTCTTGATTCCTTCTATCATCTACACTAATAGTTACTCTATATCCACAAGATGAAAAAGCAAATTGAATAAAATCTGCACTATTCTTTTCTTTTGTACTAAATGTTTTGATTCTGCCTTTTGTATAACCATCCCATTTTAAAACATTATCACATATGATTTGTAACTGTTCGTTTGTACAAGAATACCAATCAGAAGTAAATACTTTTTCTTTTCTTGGTGCATTAAAGGAGAACCTTGTATAACCATTAGAATAATCTTTTTCTACATATTCTTTTCCCCATTCATTTAATATTTTCCTTAATTCGTCTTTTTTTCTTTGCTTTTTTACTCTAATACTGCACCAATTAGTCTTACAATCTTTTTTAAATGTTCCATCACAAATTACAGCTAACATTATTTTAATTTCTATATCAGTTAAATTTAAACCTTGTCCACTATATATAAAATCTGTTTTAAATCCACCGTTGAACTTACCATCATTCTGTAAAATACATAAATCTTTTGCAGACATTTCTTGTACTTTATCAGACCAGACTTTTTTACCATTTACATGCGTTTTATTATAATATAAAACATTATGTTCCGTAGATAACGTTTGATTTATACCATATTTAGTTTCAAAATGATACATTGTTTTACAAGGTGTTTTTATATATTGTATAGGTTTAACTAAAGTAGCTTCATTTGTTGCAGGATTAAATTGTAATACTTTATCGTCTTTATTATATTCAGATATTTTTTTCCACTGACTACCATTGAAAAATTCTGTTTCTGCATCAACGCATCCAGGAGGTCCCGCGAATACTACACCTCTACTATATTTAGCTCTATCAATAAGATAGTCTTTCACAATAGGTGGTAACATTTCATCTTTTATTAATTTATCAAAATCAGGTTTATTTTTTGGTACTTTTCTTATATGCATATATGGATAATCAATAGCATTTATCATAGGAGCTGATATTACAAAACGTAATATATAATGTGCATCTCCTGTATCTGTAAATGTTATCATTGGTTTATCCAATGCTAAATGGTTTCTCATTGCTATACCAGTTATAAATCTATATAACTCTTGTGCATCATAAAATGTTGCATTTGATTTATATGCTTTACCATGTATTCTTACTCGTATATCATTAGGCCCACAGACTTTTATATCTGATGTTTCCGGATTATCAATAAGAGGCTGTAATACACTATATTGATAAGTAGCTACCTTTACTCTATCCATAATTATTGCTCTATCTGTATCTACTCTCATTTCTGGGAAAGTTCTTATTAAATAATCATTTACATATCTTTCATAATCTTCATGTTTTGCCAGACCTGTCTGAATTGACTGATATAAATGCCATTCATTTGTCATAAAATAATTCATTACCTGATTATATATCTGTTCCATTCTTTCATTTCCACAATGAGAACGTCTTTGTCTTTGCATTCCTAAAACATCCCATACAATGACTTCATTATCTTCTCTTGTTCTTGGTTTATCAGGTATATATGTATCTATATTATTTAAAAATGGTCTTTCTTTTGTTGCTTCATTTTTTAACAAAATATATTTCCCCCTTATATTAAATATTTAATGCAGCAGATATTGTAGCTGCAAAAAATCCTAATTCCATATATGGATAAAATGCAATTCTAATTTCATTTAATTTTTTATGTTCTTTTTTACTTATTATTAATCCTTTAATTAATACAGAAATATTACTTATTAAAATAAAGAATAAGAAATTAATTACTCCAAATAAAGCTATATTACTTGGTCTAACCATAATTTGTGTAATAATAGCAATTGCAATCATTACATAATAATCACCACTGCCAAATTTACCTCTTAAATACATAAAATATAAAACTAAAATTTCTATTCCTATTGCTATTAAAAATGATTTATTAAAATAGCCAAATAAAAGTACATCTGTAATAGCTATTAATACTAATAAACGATTAACTATTGTATATACAGTCTTGGTTTTTACATCACTATATCTTTGAATTTGTAATATAGGAATGATATGTAATAAAAACATAAACATATTTGTATTCATATAAAAATAATAATCAATCATACATAATGATATAGACATTAATACTATTGGCATTGCTTTATCTTTATATAATTCATTATCATCATTTGAAGCATACATAAATACTTTAGATATAAAGAATGCTCCCATAATTACATATATTAAAAACCCAAATAATTTAAATATCTCCTGTATCATCTGTGCTGTTGTCATGATAATTAATTTTCTCCTTTAAGTTTTCCCCATAATTTTCATTAAAATATTTATTATCAATTAATGGTTCTAATTGATAACAAAAGCCATATTTTTTATATTCGCATTTATGTATTTTTATTTGTTTTTCCGTTAAATACCCTTTATAATAATGACAAAATGCTATAGGTTTCTTAGCCCAATTTAAATCTATTGTTTGATACTCATAATCTTCTTTAGGATTTATTTTGCAATTATATTTGCTCATTTTCTTCTATATCCTTATTAAGTTTATTTTCTTGGGCTTTTGCAATTGCATTTGGTACAGAAACTTCATTATATGTTTTAGTTTGTAACTGCAACATACTAAAGAAATGATGTAATTTTTCTGTTCCAATACCATCCTCAATACTTAATAATGTATTAAACTCTGTATTGATTAAATCTTCGTCAAATCCTAATTTTTCCGCTATTTTGTCATATAATTTTATTGCTTTTTTATATTTTCTTCTAAAATTCCAAAAGGCTGTTCTTGATTCATCTCTTTGTCTTTCCATAGACAAAACATCACTTTTATTTTTTAATTCTCTATTAGTTAAAAACTCTTGAACTCTCTCATAATAATCATCTTCTGATTCGTGTTTTTCTCTTTTGGGTAATGTCTGATTAAATGCATCTGCTACTAATCCATAAAACTTTTTTAATTGTCTTTTAGTTGCTCTTGAATTTTTAAGTCCTCTATCAAGTCCAAACTGTTTCATTGCATTTCCATAACTGTCTTGTAATGAAAACATTTTTGCTTTTCCACCAGTAAAATCTTTTGCACATAATCTGTTATCATCTGTAATTGGAGTTACAATTGCATGAATATGTGGTGTTGTTTCGTCCATATGTACGATTGCAGACAAAACATTTTCTTCTCCAAATTGTTTTTTTAACCATTTTAAATTTTCTTCTTCCCATTTATTTATATCTAAATTTTCTGTTTCTGAATGAGAAAAAGTTAATACTATTTCAAAAGCTAATACTGCATCCTTACGTTTTTTAATAGGTTTCCCAGTTATCATTTCCACATCATTAAATCGTTTATTTAATAAATCTCCATATGTAACTGGAGGATGTCCTACTAATTCATGATTAAGCACTGTATCTTTGCTTTCTACATGGGGGAATGTAGTATTTGCTTCTCTAAAATTGTGTTCAAAACATTTTTGTAAATTTCCCATTGTTTTGATTTTTTTCATTTCTAAACAACAATATCCCATACTTTAATTCTCCGATACTATCCAATTTGCTAATTCAAGTGTTAAATTTCCAACATTATAAGGGCCTTCCCCTACTGAAATTTCCTCTACAACTTGAGCTAAATCTTTATCGTTCTTATATAATTCATATAATTTAGGTATATATTCCATAATTTGATATAATTTAAGCTGAAATTCTGGGTTGTTATCTATACTCTTTGTTCTTAATGTTTTTAATACTTCTGCAATATCATTCGATGTCAACCACTTTACATATTTTTTTAATAATGTAAGTATTTCTAACTTATCTGTATTTTCAGCTATAACAAGAACTGGCTTATTTTTAAATTTCTCAACAATATCATCAGGAAAAGCTGAAGCTTTTTTATCTGTTAAAATACTTGTAATTATTTTATATTTTGGTAAAAGTCTTGCTTGTAATGTACTATATGAATCTTCACGATAATGTAATCTTTTTGTATTTTCATCAAAAAGTAATACTTTCTTTTTTTCATTAATATTTTTAGAATTTACATATTCTGCTATTTCTTTTTTATTTAAATTTCCTAAAGTAAATATTAAATTATACTGACTCATTTATTTCTCCTTTCAATATTTGTTAAAAAATAAGTGTATAATATACTTTTATCCCTATATATAGTATCTAAATATGAAACAAATTTCGGACACTTATTTTGAAAAATTTTTAAAAAAATAAAAGACCTAATTTTATTTAGGCCTTTTATCTTAATTTTATGCAACTGTAGTACTAACAATATCATTCATAAAGTTGCTATCTGACATATTAAAGCTATCATCATCTTCATCATTTGGAACTGTTTCATCTAAATCATCAGATTGAGCAATTAAATTCTTTAATGATTTGACATTAAGCTGCTTTATTACTGGAATAACTTTTGGTTGTTCTACATGACATATTAAAGGAATACTAGCTATAGCATCCATTCCCATTGATTTTCTATCAAATACATATGCTTTTGTAGCATATCCTTTTTCTTTTGCATAATCATTAGTATAAATATAATTTTTATGTTCAGTATAATGATATTTCTCATCATATACGGGTTGGTCGCCATACAACATAATAATACAATCTTTATATGGTATTTTTCCTAATTCTTCAGGTTTCATTAATGCTCTTTCTTCTACATTATATGAACTATTACCTTTTTTACCATCAAATGACTGATTAGCTCCTAAAACAGTAGCACTTCCTAATTTCTTTGATAAATATTCATTATTACTGTTTTCATCACCACCTAAGAATATTGTCTCAGGACAGTTAGCATCAATAACTTCATAATCATCTGGGTACATACCTTTAAGCTGTGTTATTGACTGACATATTACACATACAGAAATTTCATATTTACGGATTGTAGCAAGTTTCTCTTTAAATTCAGGAACTTCACCAATATTCGGAAACTCATCCATAAGGAAACGTACATGATTAGGTAAAGCTTGTCCATTACCTTGTACTAATTTTGTATGTTTTAAATCTTCTTGGTATTGCTGTGCTAAAGATTTTGTAGGTCGTCTTGATAATACATTACCATCTCTATCTAATATCTCATAATAACTATCATCAATTCCATGACTTGCTGCTTCTATCTTTTCCCAGAATTTCCAACCTTTTTTCTTATTTTTAATTTTTACTATAGATGCGTTCTTCATTTTAGCATCTTTTTCCATTAATTCATTTAATGTAGTAATTGCATCTTTTTTAGTCTTAAAGCTCTGATAAGTTTCACCATGTTCTGATACAATTGCATAGTTCATTACTTCATGTTCGCCCATTTTTCCATTTACAACAACATGTTTTAAAGTAGTATTAGACAAAGTTTTTTGGAAATCTTTTGCTTCTCCTGCTTCTGCCTGTGCTCTTGTAAAATATTTAACAAGTTCTCCATTTTGTAATTTAACTGTCATAGTACCATCACTGCTTTCACCCTTACGATATAAAATATCAAAAAGCTGTGTATACATAAATGATACAAGGAAATTGTATGTTCTATCATTAGTAGGAATAATTACAAATAATATATCTCTTTGCTCTGAAAAAGTATCAAGATTAATATTATCTGAACTTGTAAGATTTCTAATCTGTTCAATATTAAAGGGGTCAAGTCTTACTGCTGTTGTCATAAGAATTGTAGTAGATGTTTTTTCAGGAGCAATTTTAAAGTTCTCCCACTCACGTAAAGCATATGGTTTTTCCATTTCCTCAACATCTACACCTTGCCTTTTTGCTTCAATTGACCTTAAATTTTCAAAAATTAAATTAAGTTCAGAACCACTGGCTGTATTATTTTTTGTCTGTTCTTTTGTGGCATTTTTGCTTTGTCTATTTGCCATACGTGTCAACTCACAAAGATTAGCAAAACATGGTGTATATGTATTACCGCCCATTACTTCAGGGTCATCACCATAATTAACTAATAAAGATACACAAGCACAAAGAAAAGCGTTCATAGCATCATCCCAAAATGGGTCCTTGCCACCACCACCACCACTATCTCCATCAGGATTAGTATTTTTAATAAATGCATTTACTAATTTTCTAATATCTGATTCTTGATAACAATATTTCATTGGATTATATGTATTACAATCTTTCATTGTACTTAAATCAAAAATTCTAATATTATATCCAAATCTTCTTAATGTTTCTCCTACTTCTTTTAAAATACCACCACTAGGGTCCGTAACTACATATGAAGCATTCATCTGTAATAAGTTAGGCTTTAAATAATATCTTGATTTACCAGTACCGGTAGTACCAATAATAAGTGTATTTACTGATTTTTGGTTAAATTTTGGATTTAAAGACATTCTGAAGTTTTGACTATAAATACCATTAGTATAACCATCAGCTACTTTCTTTGTTTGTAATAATTTTGCTAATTTTTTACCTATTTTTGGTATCTTATTAAGTATTTTTGCAAACGCTGATACCTTTTCTACCATTTCAGCATATTTAGCATTTAAATAATCAAGGTCAGCCCATTCAGAAGAACCTTTTAATGTATTTACATCATGGTGCTGTTTCATTCTATCAATAGACCATAAATATACTAAAATTACACCTATTAATAAATCTAAAGCTCCTGCTCTTAACACTCCTGTAGATGTAATTGGAAACGCATATAATGGATTATCTGATAAAATAGTAGGTAATTGAAAAATAGATTGCCAAAAAGTATAATGCTTTACTTCTTCGGCTGCGCCCGCTGTTAATCCTATAAAAGTTGTAATGGTCATTGCTATAGCTGCATGGAGTATGGTCTGTTTACCAAATTCTTTTTGTTTTTCTTTTATAGTTTTTTCTCGTTTAACATAGGACTTATCTGCTGGTTTTTTACCCAAAGTTTTAATCCTCTTTTCTATATTATTTAGAAAATAATTAAATATATTTTCTATAATAAGTATCGTAAATAAGACCAATTTTCGAGTATATAAAATAAAAAAAGAGAGGAAAAATCCTCTCTTAATTTATTTTATTGACAACTATTCTCTTTCGTGTTCGTTTTCTTTCTCTTGAACTTGAGATTTAGTAACATCAATTTCAACTTCATCATATCTTTTAATATCAGTTTTTTCTATATTCGTTTTAATATCTCTGAATACTTCTAATTTTTGTTTACTTTTCTCATCAGTTTTAGAAGCATAATCTGATATTAATTTATCCAATTCTTCTGCTATTTCATCTTTTGTTACAGCATATTTAAAATGTTCATGTAATTCTGCTCTTATATCTTTATCCATACAATCTAACTCAATAGACTTATCAATTATTTCATGAATTTTATCAATATTTATACAATTCAGATTAAATAGTTCTGCAATAGCATTAATTTTTTCTGTCTTAAATATTAATGTATCATTGTTTGTTTCCTTAATAATATCTACAAATTCTTTTGGTAATTGTTTTTTATCAAATCCTGTATAATCTTCATTATCTTTACTATTATTTAAAAATGTATTATATAAGTCTCTTTGTTTACCTTCACTATCTATGAATTTAGTATTTTTTAATTTTTCTATTGTTTCTTCCGGTAATTCTTTACCTATTTCTTCTAATAACTGACTTGGTACTACTAGAGTATTTATAACATTATCCAAATCTAAATCATTTAATCTATATTTATCTTTTAAATACTGCTTTTGAGCTGTGATAATATCTGTATATTCTTTTAATAAATTTGTATCATAACTTGGTCTACCTTTTTGGAATTTTGAAAGTTTCTCTGGACTTATTTCATCAATTTCATTATTAAAAATCTTATCATATTCTTTAAATCTTCTCTTTTTATACTCATTTGATAATGTCCCATTATCTTTTTGTAAATGTTTAGTAAACTCTTCCGGTTTATAAATAGTTGCATTTTCTACAGCATCAAAATACTTTGCTAATGTTGCTTTTATCGCAGCCCTATCTTTTGCATTATATACATCAAAATCTGATAAATCAAATTCCTGACTAATACCATATGACCTTGATGATTCATTATAATCATAAATTGTAATACTATTTTTATCTGCATCAAATTCAATATATGGAGAATTATTACTTCTTTCATTTCCAATTACAAAATTTTCCCCATTAGTAATATTATTTAATGCTGTTTTTACAGTTGTAGCATCATAATCAATAGCAGCATCTTTTAATAACTTTAATTGTGCTGAATTTAAATCATTTGCCATTGAACCTTTTTGTATATCAGAAATTGATTTTGAAGCTAATGCTGTGATAAAATCTACACCTGCTTTGTCTGTTTTTAAATCTTTTGCAAGTGCTAATACTACAAATTTATTATTATTTACTTGATAATCTGCGACAACAAATCCATTTCTGCCAGCATAACATTTATTTTTAAAATCAATCATTTCTTTTTCATCATTAAATTCAATGCTGATTATATCTTCTGTCTTATTATCATGAGCATATTCTAGGAATTTTTCAGCAGTTAATTCCTTATTATATTTAGGGTCAAAACCTATAGTACTCATAATAATGTCATTTAATTTATCTTTATTTTCATCATTTACTATAAAACATTTATTACCATAATTATCATTAAATGTCATATATCCAATTTTTTCATTTTTTAACTGTTCTTCAACAGTAGAAGCATGAGTTGGAGAAAGCATTACAAATTGTAATGCATTCTCATCATAATTTTTAGCTCCCCATGTACTCATAAGTTGTTTTGCCATAGCAGTTCTAGCATCATCACCATCTTTAGTAACAACCTCGTACAATTTTTGTACTACTGCTCTAAAAAAAGCTTCATCCATACTAACTGCATTAGCTAATGCTTGTGCGCTCATATTTCAATTTACCTTTCATTTTCACCTTTAGATGAGGTATTATTAACAAAATCTTTTACCTTATCTCTTGTTGTGTTTTCAATTTTCCATCCTTCTGGTGTACTCATTTCAAATTTTTCTGCAAAACCAGAGGTGGCAATTACAAATTCTTTAGTGTCTTTTATGTCTTTATCATTTAATGTTATTTCATATCTCTTTGCTTCAGTTTTATATTCTGCATAAGTCTTTTTACCAGTATTTGTATAAAGAATAACATTACCATCTGTTTCATCACTATTTATATATATTGTACCAGATGTATCATTAGCAGTAACTTTAAAGTATTTAGTATTAGTTTTACCAATAACAGGTTTTTTAGTATCTGTTTTTTCAGAGTCAGTAGTGGTAGTGTCACTTTCTGGGTCTACATATCCTAAAGCTCCTGGTGTTTCTGATTTATATTGATTTAATTCAGAAACTTCTGAATAAACTTGAGGCAATTTAATTGTGCCATCATAATCTTCAATAGCTTCAAGAATAGGATTATTAAAACTATCAAAATCATTTAAAACATAAGATTTTCCACTAGTAATTATTCTAACCATTCCTATATCATTAACCCAATAATATCCATTTTTAAAATATTTTGGAATAGTAACTTCATATAAGTTTTCAATTTTTAATGGTGTATATTCTGCTGACCTAAATAATTCAAAATTAGTAAATGCATGAACTTCAGCAGTTGTTTTTATATTATGATAAATTGTGCCTTCATATGCTTGTAAATTACATTCCTGATTAGGTTTTAATCCATATAAAATTCCATCAGTAATATAATCTTTTGTGATTTTTGTCTTATTAACTTTATCTATTAATAAATCATTTGCAACACCTAAATCACTTAACTGTTTATACAAATCTGTATCTAATACAACCGTTTTATCTAATCCATCTGACATACTTAAATATGCTTGGCCACCACTTAATGTTTCGTAATTATAACCAGATATTGTATATCCATCATCTCTGAAACGTTCAAATGATACATAATCCAACAAAGTATCTTCACTATAATATACCAATTTATCATCATTTTCTAAAAATATTGTAGGAATATTTTCTTCTTGTGTTAAATCAAAAAATGCATGATAAGTTGTGTCTGCTGTTTCTAAGTCGGAAACATCGTCAGGAAAAGCAGTGCTATATGAAGCTAAAGAATAAAATTTGTCTTTATGCATTACATAAAAATTACCAGTTTCTAATTCACTTTCATCAACTATATTAGTTGATGTTTCTTTCTTTATTTTTGCTGAATAATCTTTAGGTGCTTCTTCTTTTGGTTTTATTACATCTTTTACTCTATCTAACTGTGAACATCCTGTTAACATTGTTCCAGTTAATGCAAGTAAAAGTATTGAACTGATTAATCTTTTTTTCTTCATTATAAATATACTTTTCTCCTTTATTTATTTAGTATAATTAATAATATTACTACTATATATAGTATCGTATTTTACAAATAATTTCGTACATTTATTTTACAAAAAAAATAGTAGAGGATTATATTTCCTCTACTATTTTAATTTCTAATATTAAATATTACATTTCCATTTGAATCGCATCCAATTGGTCTTGTTTTTCATTAATCATATCATCAGTTTTATCTAACTTAGCTTTTGTCTTATCATGATTATTATTTTCCATACCAAGCTGTTGCTTTAATTCTTTAAGTTTTACTTGCTCATTTACAATTATCTTATCAAAGTCATTTGCTAAATCACTGATTTGTCTTGACATATCTTCAGGACCTTCAAGCTGTATTTCATCTATTCTGTGTTTCATCTCATCTTTTAAATCAGAAATTGTATTTTCAATTTGAAGTTGAGCCATTTTTAAATTATCTACACTATTTTCAATAATAGAAAGTTCGTTTGTATAAGTTGCTTGTAACTGCTTTAAGTCATGTATTTGATTTGATAAGAAATTGCCATACATTCCCATAGCTTGTGCATGTATTTTAGAACCTATACCAGACACAAAGTTTTTAACACTAGTTCCGATAGATTTAATACGAGTCATTCTAGCCTGATGAGATGCTTCTGCTTTATCCATAGCGATTGAAGCTTTTACTTTTGTATCATTATAAGCATTTTTTACATCTTCAAATTTATCTGATGTATATCCTTTTGCACTATCAATTATTTCATGAGCTTTTGCTTCTATATCTTCTTTTTTCTGTGATAATTCAGCTTTGGCGTTATCATATGATTCTTTACAATTATTAATACCTTCGTTTACAGCATCTTTTATACCATTCTTAAATTCATGCCATTTTCCAAGAATATTATTTTTTGCTGTTTCTGCTTTTTCTTGTAACTTATGTACTTTTGAACCAATATTTGATAATACATTAGCACCTTTTTGATATACGGCTTTTGTTGCATTATTAAATACATCATTTGCCTTATTAGCCATATTATCAATCTGTGTCTGTAATTCATCTACTTTTTTAGCAATTTTATGTTCATGAGTATTTAATTCGTTTTTATGCTCATCAATACTCTTTGTCATATCTTCAAATGTTGGAACTTTTTGTACATCTTTATCATATGAATTAGCTATATTTGTATAATATGCTAACTTATTTACTAATGTTTCTTTTAATTCATCATATGAAGGAGTTGCATTTCCATCTTCTAAAGACAACTGTACGATATCATCTTTATTAACTTCTAACTGGTCAATACTAGCTTCTGTATATGAAATTAATGCATTGGCAGCATCTTGTATAGTCATATCTGCTTTATAATGAGCTGACATTTCTCTTCTTAATTGCTGTACTGCTTCAAATGTATCGCCAAATTCTGCTAATACATCTTTAACCATATTTACATCATTTTTTTTATTATCCATTGCTTCTTTTTCCTTATTATTTAATTCATTAATATCTTCTTCTTTAGAGTCTAATGAATTATTATCATCAATTATTTCAATTGTATCTGCTTGTTTTTCATCTTTGGTTGATTTTTCTTCCTCTATTATATCTTCATATACAAAAAATTTAGGGTCTTGCTCTTGCTGTTCTAAATCCTTTAAATTCTCATTTTCTTGAGTTTTATTTGATTCTGACATATATATATTTATTTCCTTTTCTATAATATCCTTAATTCCCCATTAAAATATTATAATTTTAATAAATTATATATAAACAACATCTACGCTTTAGCTTAGATATTGTCTCTATCAAAATTATCTATTATATTATTAATTTCTTTATCTTTTTCATCTATAAATTTGTTTTCTATATCTGCTAATGTCATTATGTCATCATAGGTAGATAAAGTTTCAAATATATTTTTATTATATTTTGACAATTCTTCAGATGATAAATTACCATATTGTGATGTTATTTTATCTAAATATTTATTATTATTTAAACTAATAAGTGATGTTTTTTCATCTAAAACATTTATAGCTTCATACATTTTTCTGAAATTTGGGATGTAATTAGATTGTATTAATGTTTCCATTTCTAATGCTTCATCTATATAAGTAGATACTAAATCACAATTATTTAATATTCCTATTGCTTTTGTTTCATCATTAGTATTTTTACCTTCATTATCAATAAAAATCATTTTATTAGTCTTAATATCTGATGCTTTTATACTTGTAAAATCTAATGGTGTTAATTTATGACCACCTATATTTGTTATAATATCATTCCAAGGATAAATAGCATCATATTTATTTGCTAAACATACTAAAGCTATATGTTTTTGAGAGTCAATAACTGTTTTATCGAATTTTGCTAAATCTCTAAATAACTGTCTTACTCCACTATCTAAAGCTATAACTTCATCATTAGTATTAATTCCATCTTCACATATTCCTTTATACCATGTAGATTCTGCTATTTTTGCAATTTCACTTAAAAGTAATACTTCATTTTTAGATAATTCACTATTATTCTGTTTCCAAAACATGTTCTTTGTCCTCATCTTTTTCTATAATTTTTTGTGCTTCAGGTGATACTACTAATGATATTGTTCCATAGTATGTTGTTTTTTTGTTATTTGTAACACACTCTAATTTATCAAATTTTGCATCAACTCTTGCATTATTATAGTTCATTTCTATATCACTTGCTAGTGTTTTATCTATAAAACCTAAATCTATCTTTTCATTATCCGGTGTTGCATAAATTTGTACGCATGGTTCTCCATTAAAATATTTTCTTTCTGCTATAATTGGAATCTTAGTGCAATCCGTAAAATCTGTATATAATTGCTTTAAATTTTCCTGTCTGCCATCAAATGTAACACCTTTTAATTTTGTTGTCATTTCTGTAGCTTCTGGTAATTCAAGACCAATATTTTTATATAATTCAGATAAATTCTCATGATATTTTAAAGATGCTTTTTCTTTAATATCATCTGCTTCTTTTTTGGTATGTGTCATCCCTGTATATACTTCAAATGGAGCAATTAAAGATGGTAATGCTTTTAAAGTTTTATCAGAAATTTGACCTTCATTCATTAATCTTATATTTTCATCAGATGATAGCATTGCAATAGTATGTTTAAAAATCTTACCCTTAAATTCCATTGAACTTATAAAATCATATTTTTTCTCAGAAAAATCTTTTATCATACTATTTACAGCAAATAATTTATTAAATTCATCTTGATTATATGTATAAGGTGTATCTACTAATTTTAATCCTTTATCAGTCTTTTCTATAATTGATTGATTATATTCATTTATAATACTCTGATAATCCGCTACATATTTATATATAATCGGTATAGTATAAATATCTTTATATGTTTGTACCCATGCTTTTTTAAATGACATAAATGTATCATAATCATGAATTATTGAAATAAATTTTTGTGGCATTGACTGCCATTCTCTGATTTTTGCATAATTTTTTGCTGCATAATCGAGACATTCATTCCATGTCATTTTACCTTCTGCTTTAGGATTTGTTTCTAATATTTCATTTAATTCTCGTCTTAACATATTTTTACCTATATATACAAGTTTATTACTTGTCTTATATTTCTAAAGAATAATCATCTAAAGACTCTTCTTGTTCTTCTATTAAATCATTATTCTTAGTACTTCTTAATGCTGTAAGTTCTAAATTCTTTTCTGATAATCTTAAACTCTCCAAAGGAACATTTTGTTTTGATAAAATTTCTGTTTTATTACCTATTTGTTTTGATTTTATACAGATTAAATCAAAGTCTTTTGAAATACCTAATTTATCGGTAGATGCTAAAACTTTGAAGAAATCTGTATAATTATCAATATGTGGTATTTTAGAAGTACCATTTGTTCTATTGTCTTTTAATTCATAAATGGTTCTATATATAATACCTTTATTTTTATCAATATCAGCTTGATGTTTTAAGCCTTTTAATTGATAATTCATTCTTTTATAAGTATCGTTATCTATTAAATTATTTTTATATAAATCTTTTGTATGATTTAATAAAGCTTGATATGTACTCATTTTATTATTTTCCTTATTTTAGCCAGCTCTATTATCTAATTCATCTTCGACTTCGATATTATCCAAATCCTCGGCTTCGATATTTGTGAGTGACTTACTACCTAAACGCTTATATCTGTCTAAAGCAATTCTATCTGCTTCAACTCCAAGAGCTATAGCGTCATTTTCCATTTTTTCTAATTGATTTTCATTTATTAAATCTTCAGATAATAGATTAGCAATTGCTATATTATATATTTCTTTTCCATTTACATTTACATAGTCATTATAATAACTTTTATCAAAGAAATTATATATATCAGCAAATGATATTTCACTTCTGGTTGACTGCTCTTTTCCACTTTTTAATAAAAATGTTAAATCAGTTACCGCCTGCTCATATACAGCAAGCATTAAATTTTCTATTGGGCTTAATGAACTATGTGTTGTTTTAAATGTTTGAAATATAGATTCGTTTGTACTTCCTTTTGTACGTGACATAATTTTCTCCTTAAAATACATTAGATAACATAATATTTGTTATTTATTGTGATTAGTGTGCTTTTGCATTCTGCTTTAATAGATAAGCTTGGTACTCTTCAAGAATTTTTCTTGTTTTATTTTCATATTTCACAATATATAATTGATGACAATATGGACATCTTCTTATATCTCCTTTGTGTGCAACTACTCCAATTTCGTTGCCACACACCGGACAATCTTCATAGTAATAAAACATATTTTTTATCTTGCTCCTTTGAAAATATAATATTTGAGTAATTATATAGTTTACCCCTCTATATTAAGTATCGTTTTAGGTTATACTTTTCGGACATTTTTTATAAAAAAATTTTAAAATAAAAAATAGACCTATCTTTTAAAGATAAGTCTATAAATATAATGATTATTAATTTTGAGAATTAATAATTATCTGTTGTTTTGTCTGCGGATTTACTAAATAATTATGTTCTTCTTGAGGATATGATTGTATAAGCTCATATTGACTATTAAATAATGTTTTGGCTAAATTTATATCTATATTATTTATACAGCTAAAACATAATATAGATGTTTCTTTATTTTTTCTATTCTGTTTTGATGCCAATACTAAATAACCATCATTATTAACTTGTGCAAAAAAATAATATAATGATTTATAAAAATATTGCTGTAATTCTTTTTGCTTATAATGCAACATTAAATTGTTCGTAAAATCTGCACTTGGTTCTTCCAACATATCTTTATCAATAGGACATATCTGACCATTGATAATTCCACCTAAAAACCCCTCTCTAGCTAACATTCGTGTTAAATTATCATCATCTTCCGGACTTGATAAATCAAATGTAACATATCCACATGACGGATTTAAATTTAAATAACTATAACAATCTTCTATCTCTGTAAAACTTATAAACATTTTTTTTGATAAATCTATATAATAATAATCAGTATCAGCCCATGTAATAACATGAATTACATCACTCATATATATTACCCACTTTCAATTTATTTTAATATTTTCATTTTAATTGTTTTTATAATTAAAAAAATAACAAATATAACCGCAATTATTAATATAATAATATTTTTAATTGTATCAAAAAGACTTTTTGAATTTGTAGCATCTTCTTCATCAGAGTCAATTGTTTCTGTATCTTCTCCTAATGTTTTTTTACTATTTTCTTTTTTATCTTCTGAAGTGTTAAATTCGTTATTTCCTACTTTTTCCCATTTACTATTAAAATTATCTAAATATTGCTGTAAATTTCCTACAGCTTCTACATCATCTTTTGTGTATACTAACATTGGTATTTCTATACCATCTGTTAATGTATAATCATTTTTATCTTCATTTAATAAACTGTTATCTATATATACAAAATATTTAGCTGTACCACTACAAGTTGCTGAAATTTGATAATTACCTGCTGGTAAGCAATAACTTCTTAAATATGTTCTATCTTTGTTATATGTAGTAGACATATAAATTGTATTATAATAAAGCATATCTGAATATGTTGCTCCAGTATCTTCATTATAAAATAAAAATGATATATTTTGTTGGTCAGCATCTTCACAAAAATGAAGTTTTAAATTAATTTTACATTTATATTGATTATAACTTTCTTGTGAGTCATTAATTTTTATTTCATCATCAATATCACCTTCATACTGCAATTCTTCATCTGTTGGAGCTTCTTGTTGAGTATCAGGTGTTACTGACAATGAATCGGCATATACTACAGTTGCAAAAGTAGGTACTAACAGACAAGCAATTAACATAAAAATAATTATTGCTCTAAATATTGTTTTCATATTATTTTGATTATTCTTCACTGTCTGAGCTTTTATTTTCATAATGCACTCCTAAATCTTCATTTAATATTTCATTATATTCTTCTATTTTTGCTTGTTCTTCTTCCTGTAATACTTCTTCTTTCATTGCTTGAATATTATAATTAGCCTCTTGGTCTAATTCATAAACAACATTATCTATTGTATATACTAATTCTATAATATCATTTTTACTATTATCTTCTTGTGTACTATAACTTGTTATTGAAAATGGATTTATTGCTTGAATATTACCAACATAATTTTCTTTTGCTTCTTCTACTGCTTTATTAGAAACAATTGCCATCATAAATATAGGTGTTTTATCTAAATTATCCGGATTTGCCAAAGCTTTCATATGTCGTAAAATATTACTCCATAATATCCTAAATTCCGGTTCTGTAGGACTCTTTGTTATTATTCTTATTTTTACAAAATTATTATTATATCTATCTAATATTAATTCTACTGCTAATTTTGTTACTTCCATTGTTCTTATTAACTGTGGATTTTTTACATCTTCTTCTATATATTGCTGATAACAAAAAGATGCTTTAGGAAAATTAGTTACTTCATCATAACCATTTATACCATTTAGAATTTCATCAAAATTAATTTGTTCCATATTTTTATTATAAATCCCCCTTATTTTTTATAAATTACACGATTTATGATATATTTGTGCTATAATAACTATGTTGTTCTTAAAAAGGGTACCTTTAAAAGAGTACCCTTTAAAAAAATATTAATTAGAATTATTTTTACTGAAAAATATCATCGAGTTCAGCATCTAACTCATCAGGAATGTTTGTAAAACCATCTTCTGATTTTGTATTTTCCTGAGTTGGAGTTTCTTTACTCTGCTGCTTAACTTTAGGTGTGATTGTAAGGTCATCAGTCTTTGGATTTGTAATACCAAAATACTTAGTATAAAGGACATCATTGCCTTTCTCATCCTGCTTTGTATATTCACCATTTGCAAGTCCAGTAATAAATGTTCCAGTTATAAAGTTATCTTTGAAGTCGATATTATCATATTTATTCTGTGCATTCTGAATTGCATTAGAATTATAAGATGTTGTACCGTTATAAATATTTATAATGTGTGTTTTTCCAGGTGTATTAATAAGTAAATCATAATGCTCTTTCTTTGGAGTTCCAGCCATACTAAAATTACCCTTCTCATCTTTATATCCAGCAAATACCAGCCTTCCACGAATAACTGTAATACCAGTATCTTTAGTTTCACCATCTTTTTTACTTACATAAGAACCAGTCTTAAGTGATAAACTCTGTCCATCTTTTAACATGTATGATTTGTTATCATTTGCTACCTTTACAAGTGTTATATTCTCACCAACCTGAAACTGACTTAAATCTACGTCAGGTACTTCCATTAATGCAGACTTTGTTTCAATGCTGCCATTTCCTTTGCCAGAGCTTTTATACTGTTCATACTCTAACTTTACAATATGGTTATCTGCAATAATATCAAGAAGCTTTCCTGAAATAATTTCTACACCTGGTTTTCTGTTTGTATACATATTTTTCCCTCCACAGCCATATTAGGCTTTCTTATATTTTTTATAGCGAATTTTTCTCCGCTGTCTATATTTTTCACAGCAATTTCAATTTAAAAAATTCAAAGTACTGCTTTCTACATAATAAGTATCGTAAATAAACGGACTTTTCTATTATTAATTTTTATTTTTTTAAATTTTTTTTAAAATAAGTGTCCGAAAATTGTTTCCAATTCAGATACTAATTATGTAGGGAATTTTATGCCCTTTTTTACAACTTAATACTTTTACTGTAAACAAAGCACCATTTATATTAAGGAGAATTATAATGATTGTTGATTTAAATTCTATTAAAAACAAAACTGATTTCTGGGATTGGGTAGACATACGTAAGGCTTATGATAATGGATTATGTGATGAAGCGATTACAAGAGCAATTAACAAAATGATGCCTTATATTAAGCAAAGAAAATTTGTAGTAGAAAATAAGGTCAAGAATACTGATGATGCAGATGATTTCGAGCAGATGTGTTTTATAGGTATTATGTCTAGCTTCAATGGTTGGAAACCATTTAAATATATATTATTTGATAATACAATAGTATATGATAATAATTTATATCAAATGGATGAGGCAAAAGAAGTTCAGGGAAGATTAGGATATTCTTATTTTAAAACAGTTATAAATAGACAGGAAGTTGATTTATACAGAGAACTTAATTCTCGTCATGATGTACTGTCTGCTAATGGTGAAATTGTAGAAATTGATAATGCATATAAAATTAATGGAAAAAATATAGCTAAAATTAATGAAACCCACTTTGAAGATAATTTAATCAAGAAGGATTTGATTGATAAATGGAATGAGCTTACAGAAGTATTAGAGGATGAAAAGAAAAGAAAAGGAATTAAACGTGCTAATTATGATAAACGTAGACGTAAAATGAAAAAATTTATTGCACAAAAAAATATTACTTATAATGATATAGCCGTTAATTAATCATATCATTTACATAAAAATACCACCTATCTTAATTGATAAGTGGTATTTTTTTATTGAATATTCACTTTTTTTATAAATTATAACCAATTACAGTAATATCCATATTGATTAAGATAAGACCAGTTTCTAGTATGGAACATAGGACCACTTTTACCACCACTTGTTGTACATTCAAGTACATATGGTTTTCCACCCTCATCCATCTGTCCATCACCATCTACATCCATAGGTCCAATATAAATTATTGTATGGTTACTAGCACCAGTAGTTCCATTACTTCCTGCATCTGCTGACTGATTTTGTCTAACAATTACAGTACCCGGAGCTAACTTGCTAACATCTCCACCTATTGCAGCATATCCATTAGGACAAGTTCTAAGTAAATCTACTGTTGTTGGAACTCGTTTGATAGCTACCATTCTAGGGTCATCATCAGGGACTCCTTGTGCTTTTAATGCTTGGAATATACATCTACTTACATATCCTGAACAGTCTGTATTACCGCCAGTTGCATATAAGTTTCCTCTTCCGCTATGACCATATACAAATGCACCATTACATAAAGATAATCCTTGATTTATTAATTCTTGTTTTCCTTCGGTTGTACCTGCATTTATAATACCAGGGGCACCACCACCCGCGGGAACTAATCCATTATTTGTTGTTATAGTACCTAATGAATTAACAACATTCTTTATTGCTTCATCATCCATCCAACCTTCAGCACCCATAAAGTAAACATTAAATTCTTTCCAATTTGTAACACCATCTACATAATGTGTATCATATGTACCAATCATTTCTTCAACTTCTTTAATCTCATCTTCAGATAACACATTATAACGAGTTGTAGGAATTGTTAATCCCATAACTCCATTAATATTTCTAATATCTGATTTATTTGTTAAATCCATTGCTACTTTAACATGACCAGCACAATGTCCTTTACATTTATAAGTTGTTGTTGGTATTGGATAAGTTAATACTTTTTGAACCGGTTTAGTGTCATAATGGTCTAAAACCTGTTGTGTTCCAGTTTGTACAGTTTCGTACCCTGAAACATCTTTAAATTTATATCCTACTAACTGATATTTTCCATTACTTGCATATACAGGTCTATAATATATGTATTCTCCTAAACCACCAGAATACCATGAACTATTTGGGTTTCCACTTGGAGCAGAAATATTAAAGCCTAAATCTTGTAATTCTTTTTGTGTATAAAGTCTATTACTTGTATTATGCCTTTTTGCTGCTGTCATTGATGACCAATTTGTATCATTTGCGATAGTATTTCTATTATTTTTAGTAGAAAGAGAATGACTACTAGATTGAACCCATAAACCTTGTTTTGAAGATTTAGTATCTGCACTTATAACAGTACTAGTTTCATATTTTGTTACCCACTTTTGACCATATACAGGGTCCGTTCTATAAACAGGAACTTGTTCTGTTCTATTTAATGTTATGGTATATTTATAAGTATCAGAGCCATCATCAGTTATAGTTTTTGTGTAATTTGCAGCATTATTATTATTTCTATTAATACATTTTGCTGACCATGCACTAAAATCATTTGCAAATTTTTGTGTGTCTAAATATCCTGTTGCTGTCCATGTATATCCATCATAATTATAAGTATAAGTTTTATTCGCATCATAATAATTAGCTTTACTATAAACTAAATCACTATGATATTTAATATTATTACATCCACTTAAATCATTATGGTATACATCAGTATATGTAACATTATCATATCCATGTGTTAAATCTATTATATTTTGTATATCTTGGTCGAAAATCTTTTGTGGACTATCTGACTGCCAATCATTATGTTGCTGTCTATAATAACTATATAGTGTAAAGATTTGTAAACAGTTACAGAAGTTTGTTGGCTTATTATTTTCATCTTTTATATCTGTAATGTCTACTTCATTATATACATTTTTATTCCAATTATCACTACTTGAATAAAGACCTGTTAAATCAGCTCCATCTTTAGCAGCATTTTTATAACTTGGAATTAATGTATCATTTTCATATTGTGTTGATATAGTATTTAATGTTTGGAATTGGTTATTGTCTAAGTTATCATCTCCATCACTGCCCCATGAAAACATTGATGAAATATTTGCAATAACTCCCATAATGAATATCATTATCATAGTAAATACCATAATTATGATAAGACCAATAAGTATAGGTACTATGAATTTTGTAATAATCTTACCTATTGCTTTAAATCCGCTTTTAATACCTGATACGATTTTTTTAGGAATATTTTTTATTCCATTAGCAATATTATGTATTCCACCAATAAAATTATTTTTTAATCTATGTGGGAATTTACCATATTCTTTTACATACTCTTTATGATAATCTCTTTTTCTTTGTAACCATGATTTTCTATTTCCACTTGGAGAACGTCTTTCATCTCTTCTATTTCTTCTTTGTTTCTTAACACTATCTTTACGAACATTCTTTAAATCTTTGATTTCTTTTTTCTTTTCTTTATATGATTGTGTTTTTCTTTTATCAATACGTCCTCTTCGTTTTTGAACTTTATCTAAATCAATCTGTTTATCTAATACATCGCCTTTGGCTTTTAAAACATCTTTTTTATCATTATATGAAGATAAACTTATATTTCCTGCTTTATAATTTCTTTCAAGTTTGTCTAAAGCCTTTTGCACACGATTATTGGCTACTTTTCGTCCAGCTTTAATTGATGTTTTTGCTGCTGTAGTTGCAATACTAGTATAAGTTCTTGTAGTTCTAAATCCATCTCCGGTTCTATCATCCATTAATTTATTTGCTACAAGACTTCTACCTTTTGCACTTTGACTATTTACAACTCTACTATTAAATACACCTAAATTAGCTCCATTTGTCTCAACAAAATCTTCTATTTCTTTAATATCAGCATCAGATAAATCTTTAAACATATTATTTTTGTCTAATTTTCTATCTTTTGCTCTAAGCATTTTCATCTGCTTGTCAGTTCCTTTAAAACCATCAAGCTTCATTTTCCTATTTAATTGCTCATAGTTCTTCTGACGCATCTGATTAAAGTCATAATTAGATGTTTTTCCATGACCATAATTTTCTACTGTACTATTTTTATGAGCTATCTGTTGAAATTTAGCTGTTTCAATTTTAGCGTCAGCAAAAACATTTCTTGTTCTACTATCACTTAAATCTACTTTATCTAAGATATTTCCATTTTTATCTTTTATATTTATAACAGAGCCTTTAGCTCCTTTATTAAGGAATTTATCATAATCTATGGCTTTTACTCCATGACTATTACATTTAGAAACATACTCTCTGTATTTAGTAGATACTTTAGACATATTTTCAGAAGAAGATACTTCTAACTTAGCGTTAGCAAACATATTCCTTGTTCTACTATCACTTAAATCTATTTTATCTACATTTACACCACGAGAATCTTTTATATCAATTTTCTCGCCTCTTGCTCCAGCATCTAAAAATTTATCATATTCCATTGGCTTCGCACCATGTTGTGTACATTTTACTACATAGTCATTATATTTTTTAGTTGCTTCAGCAGAATTTACTTTAGAGCCTAACTGTACTTTATAATTATCAGCTATATTATTTGTATTATAATAATTCCTTACATCCTGTTGTTTAGTTCCTTGTCTATACAAATTAACTACTTCATTAATTGGCATAGCCGCAATAGTTTGTGCTACTCCACCTTTTACAGTACCTACACCTCTGTCTGTATGCTGTCCTTGTCTATCTGAAAAAGTTTCTTCAAATCTATCTGTTAAATGTAATCCTTTTTCAAAATAACTAGCTTCACCCATTCTGCCAGCGAACATATTAGGATTTAATAATAAATTCTGTCCACCATATGCATTATTCATATTACCAAATGGTCCATTTGAATAATTATCAGCTTGATAATTGTAAATAGGCTTACTTTGTGGTTGTGCTACTTTAATTGGTTCATTAATATCATTAGAACTATTAACTGTATAATTCCAATTTGGTACTTGTCCATAATTATAATCATTATTATTACTAAATGATGCATAGTTATTTGCGTTATCAAAAGTTACAAAAGTAGGACTACTTCCATTATTACCACCAAATCCACCTTTGGCTGTTGGATTATTATTTCCATAATTTTCATAAGGATTACTTACAGTAGGATTTACAGCATCATTTCTGGTATAATTACTTGAATTAGGCACATATGTATCTACAGGATTTGCACCATAATTCACTGTTCGTGTATAACCACTACCTATATTTTGTGTCTGACTACTACCATTATTATAGTTATAATCATTACTACCATTATTATATGATTGTTTTTGTCCAAAATTATTAGAATGAGACTGACTAGGTGAATATCCATTATTTTGATTATTTTGTTGTCCATTATTCTGATTAGAACTTGAACTACCATTATCAATAGGATTTCCTGTATGTTTATTTACAAAATCATTCACAAAGTCACGAGTTCTTTCTAATGTCATATCATCCTGTCCTGATGACATATTATCATTAACATTAGAACCTACACTTTTATTTATTTGGCTTTGAATAAAATCATTTGTCTGATTGCCAAAAATACCTGAACTTGTTTCTGTGTTTTTAGTAAAATCATTTTTGGGAGAAGAACTATTTGATGAATTTGAATTTCCCCATTTTTCTCCAAATGATGTATAATCTGTATAATCATTATTTTTTGACATGTCTTTTTTCTCCTATTTTTACTTTCATGGAGTCTTATTTTTATAAAAATTAATTATTTCTTCTATATATAAGTATCGTAAAATGTATTTGTTTTCGTGCATTTAAATATAAAAAAATAAGAGTTTAACAGTATAATTACTATCAAACCCTTATATTTATATTTTAAAAATATATTATGCTATCATACTTTCATCTGTAGTATTAATAAGCTCAAATATCTTATTCTTTGGATAACGGTCTTTAAATGGAACTACTCTATCACCTAAACAAAGTAATCCAGAACCTTTTTCTGCACCGTTAATATATTTTGTTTCTTCATCAGTAAGATTTACTAAGTCTTTTAAAATACTTATATCCATTGCTGACTGATTAAGTAATATTTTAACAGCACTATTATTTAAAATAGCACGAGCCGCAGGAGAAGCAAGTAATTCTTCTGTATTCTGTGTAATTCCACAAGCTGCACCATTCCATTTACGTGAACGTTTCCATATACTCTTTAAGAACTCACTACATGTATCACTTGATAATAATAAATGAAACTCATCAATATAGAACCAAGTAAATATACCTGCACCTCTTGCTTTATTTGCAATCATATTGTTCCAAATATCATTTATACATACCTGTAATGCTAATTCTTTTAAGTTACTTCCTACATCTTTAATATTATATATAGTAAATTTATTTGTTATATCTTGATTAGTTCTATGTGCAAAGGTATCAAAATTTCCTGTTGCATATATTTCCATAATTAATGCTAAATTCTGTGCCTCTGTCTGTGGCTGTTGTAATAAAGCATCAAATAAATTCTGTAATGTAGGACAAGCCGCTCTATCAATTGTTGGCTTTCTTCCTGTAACAGGGTCAGGTGAAAGCTGTGCTAAATGCTCAAGATATGGCTGATATATCTGTGTTACACATCTATTTAAAATTGATTTCTGTGAAGGTGTTAATGATTGATGCGCACCTAACATAATTGAAACCATAGATGCAACAGCATCAGATTTTGCAACAATTGGGTCATTGCCTTTATCTTGTGAATTATCTATATCAAGGTCTAAAGGATTAATATATATACCGTTTCCTGGGGCTATATCAATTACTGAACCGCCAAAAGCTTTTGCAAGTGGTCCATACTCACCATCTGGGTCAATTACATATACATAATCTTCTGGTCTATTAAGTAATGTTGATATAATCTCTTTTTTAGTGAAGAATGATTTACCAGAACCAGAACTTCCTAAAATAAGTCCATTATAGTTCTGTCCTTTTAATCTATTATATACAATAATTGATTTACTTATCTGATTAATACCATAATAGAATCCACCTCTATCAAAAAGGTCTGCCTCACTAAATGGAATAAATACTCTAAGACTTTCTGTTGTCATATATCTTGTTTTATTTATTGCTTTCTGTCCTAATGGTAATGAAGCATTAAATCCATTTTCCTGCTGATATTCAAGTGGTTTAATTGCACATAAATGTTTAGCACTTACAGATTTAAGTGTATTTCCATTAGCTTTTAATTCATCTAAGTTATCACCAAATATTGTTATATACATACCAAAACCAAATAATTTTTGGTCACGGTCCATCATATCTGACTGTAACTGTTCAAGTCTTTCTTTCTCACGAGTTAAGTTTGTATCAAAAGCAACTGCATTATATCCTTTATTACCAGATTTCTTTTCTTTATCTACAATTTCACCATTGATAAGAGTGATTTTTGTCTGTATTAATTTTGCTGCTTCATCTGCTGCTATCTGTTTATAATTAATACTCATTGTAAACTCAAATGGCATAGACATAATATCCTGCATAAATACAGTAGATAAAAAATTAGGTAATTTCTGCAGATAATATGTTTTTGAATATACTTCATCACTTTCAATATATCCTGGTTTTACTCTATAATATGAAGGGCTAATAATATCTTTAATTGTTAAATTCTGATTCTTTAAAGCATCAGCATCTATACATAATTCTTCATTATCATTAAGAATAAAATATGGATTTGTCTTATCATGTGTTATTACATCTGATAAAATAAGTAACCACTCTTCTGCACTAACAAGCTCTAATCTACTCTTTAATAATGAAAAGAAAGATGTCTCAATATCTCCTTTTATAGAATTAAAGTAATCTTTCGCTTCTGTATTACTATTTGATATTGTAGTATATATAATAAATCTACGTGTATTTGTGAGAGTTGTACTTTCATTTAATCTCATCTGAAGAACATCATTATATGCTTTTACTAATTCTTCCTGACCCGGTTGTGTTTTTCTTATTTTAATAAGGTCATATTTAGTAGATGCATCCTCTGCGGTATTAATTATGTACATAAATACTGAATCCCCTACAGGCAATCCATTTAACCATGTCTCATAATTATCTCCAAATTCTTCCTGCTCTGCTTTTGATAATGATTCAAATGAAAAATTACCAAAACTAAACATCATAGCATATTGATTATTAAATCTCATCATGCCATTTTCAAAAAATTCATCGAATTTAATGAAATTTTGTGCTTTTTTTCTATCCTTTTTATTACTAGCCATTTTAGTCTGCGCATTGGTCTGACCATTATTTGTATTACTAGTATTCGTTTTCTTTTTAGTAAATAATCCCATAATTAAATATCTACCCTTTCTTAATGGTATATACTTTTATAACTATCTTTTTTTATTGCTTTAAAAAACTTTTTTCTTGCTTTCTTATCTAAATATTTAAAATTATTATCTCGTGCATCTTCTTTTTTAACATCTGGTATATAATATCTATTCATTGGTAAAATAAAATTATCATATATCAAAATAGGTAATATTTTCTCTAGTGGCATATCATATAATGGCTTAGTCATAAGAAAAAATGGTAAACAACATATAAAGGAAATCATTATTTTTGTTGTACTATCCATATCTTTAGGAAGGACTCCAAACATCATAGCTAGTGATACTGCTACTCCTAATCCACCACACAAAGCTTGTCTCATTGTGAACATACCAAATGTTTTTGCTTCACGGTCTGTAATATCTCCAATTATATAGGTATCTATCATAAAATTTACGCCCCCAATACATCATTTAATACTGTAATTGATTGTTTAGCTAAACCAATTGTTGCCATTCCAACGGCTATTACAGGTACTATTCCACCTAATGTTGCAAGTGAAGTTCCAATATCTACTTTTAAATTTGCAGCTCCACCCATCAGTTTAGACCCTAACGTTCCTATTAATACTATTGCGGGGCCTTGTAGACATAACGCTATATATTTTTTAATATAACGTCCAGCACTGCCTGACCATCCACCATCTGTAACTAATCCAACAGCAATAGGCATAAATGCAGCTCTTACAGCCATTTCTATTAGTCTTGAAAATAGTATAAAATACATTGAAATTTTCATTATTAATCCCATTATATTTCCAAATAATACTAAAATCATTGCAATAAAGATAGCGTGCCAAAAACTTCCTATATTATCTTTAGTATATATATCTTGTAATGGTGCTTTTTTTGATTCTGAACTGACTAGAGTTGCTATATCTTGAGATAATCCATCTCCAAAATCACATAATGACCCGGATATTTGGACTAGTCCAAACCCAAAGAAATACCTTGTAAAACTTTTAACAAACCTTTCAAACGAAAAAGTCTCATTCATTGCATCTGAAAAAATACTAAATAAAAAAAATAAAGTCATTAATGCTAATCCAACTGGTTTCAGACTATTTTGAATTGCATTAATCAATGAAGTAGCACCATTATAATTAGATAAGGTACCTACATTTGCTACTAAATTTCCCATATCAGCACAGTCTGCAACCATTAGATAAGCGCCATTTGCAATTTCAACAAATCCTTCTGTACTTAATATTCCCATTATTTTTCTCCTTACTTCATTAAATATTAAATTTAGTCCTAACCGAATAAAAGCTAGGACTAAATTTAATTAAAATTATTTTAGAAAAAATTCACAATTGTATCTCCAAATAATGTCTTAAAGAGAATCAGTGCAATACCTACAATTAAATCTCTTGCACCACCGTTGATTGCCTCTGGGTTTCCATCGTTTCTAAGGGCTAAGATAATTTTCATACCGCCCCATACAGCAAAAATTAAACCAATCCAAGGAAATAACTCCATTACCTGATTTATTACTTTCTTTACCTTGTCAGTTCCGGTGACTCCTGCATTTGCAACAAAACCGTTTTCCATTAAAAAAATATTTGCCTTTGTCCATAATGTACTAATCTGATTAAACATATCTTATGTTCCTACCTTTCGATTATAAAAAAATATTATTCTTTTTATTTAACTACTATATATAGTAGTCATGCTTTTATCTGTCTCTATATATAGTATCTAAATGAGAAACATTTTTCGGACATTTTTTATTATTTTTTTTGCATTTTGTATAAAAATACTAATTTTATGTTTTTATGGCACTAAATATATGTATAAAATTTATAAAAAATAAAAAAGTGAAAATAAAAAATAGAAAAGTATAAGTGAAAACGATACTAAATATAGCAAAGAATTGAATAGCGGTTAATCGCTTGGATTAACACTCGCCTTAAGTAGTTAATTAAGGAAATCGCCAAATTGGTACATACTATACGAATTTGAGTCGATAGCTAAGTATGGACTAGCTATAAAAACATCCAGTGTGGGAAGCTAAAATTAATCCTCGGCATCAGTTGTACAAATCCATCTATGATTGGTGTTGGTCAGGAGTTAAAGGTACTGCAAGACTTCATTAAGCCTAAACTTATTGACATATTATTAGTAGTATATATATTTACATAATAATTAAATAAGCAAAGCCTTAGTCTGGAAATAATGGGAAGTGCATTATTAATACGGACATAAAGGATGAAATGGTTAAAATTAGAGTACGGGGGCAAAAAATTATCATTATCAGATAATTTGTCGTGGGCTACGGTATTAAGGTCCAGGGAACTGCATAGATTAGGAGAAATCCTTACGCTGGTGGAAAAGCGGCTTGTCGCCAGTAGAAAGTGTATTGAATTTATTTAAAATGGATAAATTCAGGTGCAGATGGATATTCATACTATACAATACGGAAACCTAAAGTGACAGGAAGTATATATTATTATTAAAATTTTTTACTTTCTTTTTACTTTTTTGTATATATGGAGTTGTGTGCGTTCTATCCCTACGATAGGGATAGTGCGCCCTTCTCCTACCAAGCCGTATTCCTTAGCTCTAGGAAGTGTACTTTACAAGAACATTATGTCAAGAAAAAAAACATAATTTTTTTAAAAAATAATACAGTTTATGAAAAATAACACTACTATTCTTGTCATAGCGTATATTACTATATAAAATTAATACAGTTTCAAAAATAATACCAATACAAAATTAATACAGTTTTTATTTCGCTATGACATATATAATATGTATAAGAAAGAATAAATAATAAAAGAAAAGCAATAGCTTATATGCTTTAGCTTATAAGCTTAAAACACTATCTAACGATAGTGTTTTCTTATTATATACTGTTTTATAAAAATAATAATATTGAATAATAGAAATAAGATATAAAATACGATACTATTTATATAAAGAAAAACTAATATATAAAATAATTATAATTAGTTTAAAAATAGAAAAGATATATATTATATATACATATTGGAGAAAATAATAATGATGAATAAAGAAAAATTAAATGATATAAAATTATATGGATTATATAAAGATTTATATAATAGTGTTTATCGTAATTTAAGTGAAATACTTTCAGATTTAAATGATAATGCATATTTTTCAGATATAGATAAATTTGATAGTTTTCAAAAAATTAATGATATATATTATAAATTAAATACTGATTATACATTAGAAGATAATGAAAATAAAATGTTAAAATCAGTAATTTATGCTTCTATTAGATTTTTAGATAATTCTTTTGAAGAGAAAAAACATAATAAATCAGATATTAATATTGAAACATTTAAAAAAAGTTTTGGTACTGTATGGCCATTCTATAAGGAATATATGAATGAAACCTATAAATTAAAAGATATGACTAATCTTAAGCCATTCCCTTTTAAAGGATGTGTTAATGATGGTGGTAAGGTTTATGACAATATTAAAGATTTAAATATTACTAAAGAAAATAAAAGATTAATTCAAGATATAATTTTATCTGTTCAGGAATATGCTGAAAATAAACAAGCTGAAAGAACTAATATAGTAAATGAACATAATCAGATTGAATTAGATTTTAACGATGAAGAAAACGAATTAGAATTATCATAATGGAGAAAATTATATATGAAAGATATACAGACATTAAAGAAAGGATATGAAGATAAAGAATGGGAAAAATTTAAAGAAAAGATTCTTATTCAAGAAAATCAAGATATTCCTTCTCATGATAATAGTATGTTTGATGATGAAAAATTTAATGATATAGAAGAACAAGAATTAGACTAAGTATATTACTTAGTCTTTTTCTTTATATATCTGCACGAATTATAAAGTACATATGATATAATTAATATATGAATAATAAAAAATATTATTATTGATTATAATATTAAATTGTTTTAATAATAATTTAAAAGAACATTGATAATATTTTATATATAAGTTAATAAGGAGCAAATAATAATGATTACTAATGAACAATTACTGTTATTAGAAAAATATTTAAAAGAAAGTAATAATATTGTATTTTTCGGTGGAGCCGGAGTTTCTACTGAAAGCGGCATACCAGACTTCAGAAGCAAGGACGGATTATATAATAATATGGGCGTAGATTTTTCAAAATATAAACCTGAATATTTATTAAGTTTTGCTTGTTTATATCACGAACCTGATGTATTCTTTGAGTTTTATAGGCAGAAAATGAACACTAGAAATTATAAGCCTAATATTACACATAATGTATTAGCTAAATTGGAAGAAATAGGAAAATTATCTGCTATTGTTACACAAAATATTGATGGTCTGCATCAAAAAGCTGGAAGTAAAAACGTTTATGAAATTCATGGTACTACTTCTGTTTGCCATTGTATGAACTGTGGCAGAGAGTATGATGGAAACTACATTTTCGACTGTGATGAGAATATTCCTCATTGTCAGTACTGTGGAGATGAAGATGCTATTATAAGACCTAATGTAGTCTTATACGGAGAAAATCTACCAGAATATACTGTTTCAAAAGCAATATCAGCTATTGAAAAAGCAGACAGCTTAATTATTGGCGGTACATCTCTTACTGTATGGCCAGCAAATACATTTCTTAGTTATTTTAAAAGCAACCATTTAATCATTATTAATAATGAACCACTTGATGTTCCAGTTAATGAGAGAACAGACCTTATTATTACTGATAAATTAGGGAATATATTTACTAAGATAGATGAAATGTTTAAGGAGTAATAAATGGATATAAATAATATTCCAGATAAATTATATAAAGAAATAATAGATAAAGATGGACAGAAAATAGTCTTTGATTTTGATTTAGAGAAAACTAAAGATGTTTATATCAAGCTTCAAAATAAATATAATGAATTAAAAGAAGATAAAGAAAAGAAAAAAACTTTTAAAATCTTTTTAAATATTCTTTTTTTGATATTTTTTATAGTTGGTATAATAGCTGCATTTAATTCTTATTTATTATTATCACTTTTATTTTTAGTTATAGCTTTAATAATAATTAGCTATACTGAAGGACAAAAATATGCATATAGAAATCCTATTTTCAGATATTATGATACGAGAAAATATAGAGATGTTAATATGCCACATTTAGATATTATGGAAATTTTAGAATTAGAAAACGAAATGGAGTTCATATCAGAAATTAGCACATTAGATAAATCTTCTATTTCAAAAATCAATATAGATGATAATAATGATATAGATTTTTTATATGTAGATGAATATGAAATACCTCATACTATACAAATTACATTAAAAAATAATTTATATCGAAGAACAGATATACATTATAGAAATATAGATTATATTTATATAATAAATAAAGGTTATAGTTTAAATATTTTCCTTCCACTTAAATATTCTAATGAATATAAAAAATTAGTTAATTAAAAAAGGAGTATATATATGGATAATATAATTAATAACTTACCAAATGAAATACATAAGGAAATTACTGATAAAGATGGAATTAAAATTAATTTTGATATAGATAATATTAATAAATTAAAAGATATATATAATGATTTAACAATAACTAAATGTGAACAATCCAAAGAAAAATATATGATAGATAAAAAGAAATTTAATATTAAAAGTATTATTATATTTTGCTGTTTAGTTATATCATTAATACTAATGTTTGTTTCTGTATTTATAGATGAAATGTTGTTGTTTATTGCAGGTTCAGTATTAATAATATTAATAACATTATTTGGATTTATTAATAATAAAAACCCTAAAAATAGCTATAATTTTATGTATAGGAGTTGTCAAAAATATTATGAAGCCAATATGGATGAAAAAGATATTAATGAAATATATAAATTAGAATACTTATTTTTTATTTTTCAAGAAATAAGTGATTTAGAAACTGATAAACCAATTAAAATTCATGCAAATAGTCGTGGCATTGATATTTTATATATTGATAAAAATAAATGTCCTAAAACTATAGAAATACTACCATATGAAGATTCCATACAAATTGCATCAATAGATTTTAAAGATATTAAAAATATTGAAATTACAAATAAGGATTTTTCTATTATTAATATTACTCTTCCACTTGAATATTCTGATACATATAGAGAATTAACTTATTAGAAAGGATAATTTATGAATAATAACTATATAAATAGTCTTAATAATACTTATCAGCTTACTGTAGATGAAAAAACAATTCCATTTAATGTGTCAATTTCAAATATTGGCGATGACAAAATAAGCAATCTTAAGAAAGCTACTATTAAATCAGCAAATAAAAAAGATATAATATATGATTGTATATTTTCAATTACAGGAATTTTAATGCTGATTTTTACAGGTATTGAGAACTGTACACCCAGAACATCAAATATATATAACATATCAATTCAAGCTATTGTAATTCTTACTTTTTTATTAGCTATTGAAGCTATGTATATATGTTTTAAGAAAATATTTTTTGATATAGAAGGAATAGGTGAAATTAAAGGTTGGTATACTTATCAGACTGCTTCAGAAATAGCTTTTGCACTTAATAATATAGAACCTAATTCGGAAATTAAGCTCATAAAAGATATTGTAAAAAAGAAAAGTCCAGATACTTATTTACAAATAAAGGATAATGATACAAAAAGAATTAATACATATTTTTTAGATGACTTTTTCTGGGATATACATGATAAAGATGAAATTATATTGATAGCTAATAGCACAGAAATTAATGATATAAAAAGTAAACATCCGGTCTATGAGATGAAATTATTGGTTCCAGCATGGATTGCAAACGAATATTTTATATATAGTGATTTAATTAAATAAAAGGATGGATAATAAATGACAAATACACAGAAAAATGAAATTTATAAAATAGCATATGAAAAAGTAAAACAAGATAGAAAAGAAGAAATTATAAGACATATAACATTATTAAGCTATGATGTTTTATTATATTTAATGATACAAATTGCTGATGTTAAATCAATAGTAATAAACATAATTTGTTATATATTCATTACATTAGCTGGATTATGTTCTATATGGTCTATTTATAATCATCATAAATATGTTAAAGTTTTTGCAAATGATATTAATAACAGATTATTTGATATACATAAAACAAATCAAGGAGACTATGAATTAAAGATTAAAGATTATACTGTTCTTACTGTATTAAAAAATGAATTTAAAGAATAAAGATATATAATAATACCCATCTAAACAGGCAATGTTATTAAGTTGAGCAAAAAATTATACCCTTCTCTTTTTCTCAAAATGAAAAAAGGAGGGTGTTTTTGGAAAGGATTGTATATGAGATACAAAAGTTATTCTACCTGCGATAGTCAAGGTCGTTCTCAGATAAAAGAAATATATGAAATTTCGTTTCCAAAAAGTGAAAAGTTCCCTTTTTGGGTTTTAAAACAGTGTGCAAAGGAAAACAATGTTCGCCTTGACGCAATTATTGACCACAATACAGATAAAATTATAGGAATGAGTTTCCTTATTTTTTATGATGACATAGCTTATCTTATGTATGTAGCAATAGATAAGAAATATAGAAATAAAGGCTTTGGGAGTCTTGTATTAAGAGATTTAATTCTCAGGCAAGTTGATGTATCTATTCTTCTTTGCATTGAAAGACCATCTGCGGAAAAAGAGGATATAAAAGCACGTAGAAAAGATTTTTATTTAAGAAATGGTTTCTATGAAACAGGCTGTTTTATAGAAGATTCTGGTGTTGAATATGAATTTTTATCTTCTTCAAAAGAAAGGATTATCACGGAAAATGATTTAAAGAAAAGATATTCGTGTATGACAAGAAATCCGTTGATGAAATTTATTATTAAAAATTCATTTAATAACAATATCAATTTTATTGATTAAAGGATTGTATAATGATTAGAAAAAGTACAACAGATGATAAAGAACAAATACAACAGCTTATGCAGTTATGTTTCGGAGATAAAAACAATTTAGAACCATACGAAAACTTAGAGGACAGGTATTATTTGTACTTCAAGGATAATATACTAGTTGCAATGTCTGGACTTACTTCTAATAGCGAATACGGTCATTTAGAAATAGACTGGACTTGTACTCGTCCAGAACACAGACATAAAGGTTATATGCAACAACTGTTTGCCGAAATGTTAAATGGTGTGCATGAATCTGTTTATTGTAGCTGTTGGCGTTTACCGAATAATGACAAACCAAATTTACATACGCTTATGTCTTTATTTGGCTTTGAAGAGGTTGTGGAGTCAAGGGTACATTGGAAAGTGCCACATAATTGTTTTTGCAATTATGAAGGTGGCTGTTCGTACTGCACTGGTATTGGTTGCGAATGTTATGAAGATTTGTATTTACGAAAGGGAAAATAGCATGAATAAAAGAATGATTAAAGCTTTGAAAGATAAATGTATCTATGTTGATATTGATGGCACATTGGCAGAATATCGTTTTAATAACCATGTGAGTGCAAAAGACGGAACTACTAATGGACAAACTATGGAAGAGATAGAAAATCATGTTTTCCTACATAGTAGACCATTAAAAACCGTAATAAAGATGCTTAAAAAAGCGAAAAAACGTGGTATATGGATATGTGGTGCTATTATATCGCCTATAGAGCTATTAGATAAGATTGTATGGCTTGAGAAAAACTGTAAAGGTATTGAATTTAATGGAAAATTTTGGTTTGTGTCGGAAGAATATTGGGACACATTTCTTAATTACTTTAATTGCGGTAAGAGTGATTACGATATTGTTACACAGTATGGTATTATTATCAAAGGCTCGAAGAATTGCATGTGGGATTGGAATATAAAACATAATTTTCATAAATTAGAAGAAACTGTGTTTATTGATGATGTGCTGCCGTACTTAAAATACGCAGAGGAGCGAGGTGTTACTGCTTATCACATTAGCAGTTTTATTGAATAATGATATGTAAAATATAAGAATCGTTATTTCTTCCAAAAGGAGAGATAACGATTCTTTTTTGCTATATAAATTGAAATATGCTTTGGGTGGTATCTTCCTTTCATTCCAAGAAGATTTATGCAAACAAAAAAATGCCTACCGTTGGTTTTATATCTCGATAGACATTTTCTTTTGATTTTGTAAGTTCTTAACTTAATGTCTGTTTTAAGCTTTATAATTTTGAAAATTCTTTACATAAATCAAATAATCCATATTTAGTAGACAATTCTATTCCATGTTTCTTTAGCATATCAATATTTAATACAGAAATTATATCTTTTCTTACATGAGCACAATCAATCTTAAATTTTGAATAGAATTTATTCCGATTAATACTTTTATATATTTCTAAAGCATATGTACATAATTCTAATGCACTTCTATAATTATCTAAAATAATATCAATTTTTATCATATTAATACAAGCATTATAGATATAATGATAATCCATTATATTTAAATTATCACTTTTAGCTTTATTCTTCAAAATAATAATTACAGTATTATAGTAATTATATGCTACAAAAAATGATTGCTTTTTTAAATAACAAAAAGCTAATTTGGATATAGCCTTATAATATTGAGGATTTATATATATGCTTTTATTATAATAATCAATAGCTCTATCTATACTATTTTTTTTAGACATTATTTCTGCTTTATATAAATATACATATGAGTCATAAATATTATTACAGCATTCATTATATATCTGAAAAGCTATTTCCGGTTGTTCTATTAAATTATCGTATATTCTTGCCTCTATTATTTTAAAACTATTTCCTAACTGATTTATATTATGTTCGCAGATATTTATAATACTTTTATTATCCATATAATAATCTAATTTATTTTTCTTACAAAATAAATTGAAATTATAAAACATATAAACTACTGCATATTTACAATGAATATATATATCATTATCTTTATCATCCCATAATGGAAGTTCTTGCTGTTTTAATATTTCTAAAATATCGGAACTTATTTTGGCATAATTATTATATATTGTTTTGATATATTTTTTATCTCTATGCTTACAATAATTTTCATTTAATAATATTGACTTAATATATTGCCTGTTACATTTTGAAAAAATCTTATATAAGCTTATTAAATCATCATATTCATATTTATCAATTAAATTATTTTTTAAGCAATACTCTATTGTATTAGATAGAGATTTATATATTATATATTTATTATATTGTTTATATGTATTATTTAAATAATCATCATCTAAACAAATAATAGCATCTGATAATGATAAGATTTTATCTTGATTACGAATATTTATTTTTATATCACTTTGTATTTCATACACGTAAATTCCCGCTAATTCAAAGAATAATTTGATATTAATACTATCAGTTATATTATTACTTTGATATATTAATGTAATTAATTTCATATATATTTTTATTCTCCCATAATTATATGTGCAAAATCTTTTGTCATATTACGTCTTGCTGTAGCATAATACTCTGCTTCTGCCTGTCTTGATAGCTCATTTTGAGCTTGTGGCATTTGAGGTATTATATATGCTCCAGATAATATTTCATCCATTAATAATGATATTTTTTTATTTATATCCATTATCATTTAAACTCTCCTTTTGTTATAAAAACAATCATACCTATTAACATGAACCCAAATATTATGACACCAAAAATTCCATGCGACACATCAGGTCTTAATTCTTCAGGATTGTCAGGATTATAATAAACAGTCAATTTATCATTCTCTGTTTTATTAACAAACATTCCTTTTACTATATCAGCCGTATACTGTTTGCTGGTGCAATCAGCATATGAAGTATACGACACCTGATAATATATAGTTACAGTACTGTCATTATCATTAATTGGCTTATAATCCTCATAAATTATTTTATCAATGGTCGCATCTGTCTTAACATAATCATGCGTTTTTATCATTATTAAACTAATTTCTGATATACACCAAATAAGTATTATGGTAACAATCACTGCTATTATTTGAAAAACGTATTTGGGAGCTTTTACTTCTACTTTCATAATATTTTCCTTCCATTTTAAAAAAATAAAATTAACAAAACTATCACAGGTAAAATAAAACAAAAGAATACAAAAATAAGAGGCATAATACACCAATATTTTACTACTGATTGTGGCAGAATACACTTATAATCATTTTTATTAACATATAAAACACACTTTTCATTAACCTTCGGTTTGAAACTGTGATGTGTTTCACTTTCCGTTGTAATATATTCTTTATTATCAATTGTATATTTGTACACACCATCATATTCTGTCCAACTGTGACCGGAAACATAATGATGATGCTTACAATAAGTAATACATACAGCCTCTACCTTAAAATAATCAGTATGCAACTTATATAATTGATAAATACCATATGCAGGCAACATTATACAAAGCAGCCACCCAAACCTTTCATCAAAACTATAGGCAATTATCATTATAAGAAATAATATATAAACTCTTTTTCCTATCATGATTTTATTTCCTTTATAACATCTTCAAATTCTTTATTTAACTGTATTGTTATTCTATGAAATTCTTCATGAACTCTTTCATCAATAAGAAACATTGTATACTTTTTAATTTCTTCTGAAACATCTCTTTCTTTTATAAATTTTTTAGCAAAACTATATGTCTCTGCATCTAATAAATTTTTACCTAAATCTTTATTTGTTTGTATGATGCTATCATAAATCTTATTAGCTTCTAATAAATCTAATTTTGTCATTATTTTATACTCCTAACTATAATATAAGAGAGGGAATATTCCCCTCTCATTATTATGATAATTCCATTGATATATCCTTATATTCCGTATCAGATACTCCAAACATAGTATTATTATCAATATTTAATATTTTATTTATGTCTTTATTGGTATGCAGTGTTTCATCCTTAGAATTATCTTGTTTTATTGTATGCTCTTTTACATAATCTTCAGGAATTAAATCATTACAAATAATCTGTGCTGTATTTTTAAAGCCAAATTGTAATGTTCCCTTTGGATGAAGATTAGGAAGTTTATTTTCAATTACATATTTTTCAAATATATCTTGTGGTAAATTCCACTGAATACATTTAGGTGCATATCTATATGTAAATGTATCAGGACTTGATGATTCAATAAATGTATGCTTACCATTTTTAAAAGAGCCTATTGTATAGCTATCCATATCAGCAAGTTCTACTTCAATGCTTAGACTACCCATACCAGATACAAAATTAAATTTCTGACAAAATGTTATTAAATTAACAGTAATATCTTTAATATTAATAAGCATATCTGCTTCTTTTGGCTGTCCTTTAAACTGCTGCGCATTATTATTTATTTCATCTAAATATTTATGTAAATCATCTGGTGTATCGAACCATATACCAAAAGCTGGTTCGTGTCCACCTGTATGTACATGGTCGAAATTTTCGCAATAGCTTCTAAACATATCCATTGGGCTTCTTGCACTGCCATGTAAACAATTATCATCACTTGATATTTCATCATATAATACAATAGCTGGCTTATGATACTTTTCAACAAGACTATTAGCAACAAGACCTGATACTCCATAATCAGTATGTATCTGCATAAATGTTATATTATCTAATACCTGTTCTGTACCAGAAGATAATATCCTATCAACTTCTGCATTTTGTAATGCTTTAGCTTCATCCATTTTATCTATGATATAAGCTATTTCACTTTCATTATATTTAGTAAAAATTAAATATCCTTCTTCATTTCTACTAGTACGGCATAAAGCATTTATTTTAGGAGCAATATAATAAGATACAGCATTACTATCAAAAACATATTGGCCACAAATAAATTGAATTGCCGGATTATGACTTTCTGATAATCCTTTATAAATAATAGCTCTATTTTCCATATGTGTTTCAGATATATCTACCATATCCGCAATAAGACCACATGCTGCCAAATCATAATACTTATCAGCATAATTAGTATTATTTAATATATCAAGATATAAACATACTTTAAGACATACACCGGCTCCACATAATGCATGGTTTTGATAATCCTTATCCTGGGAACTTACAAGTATTGCATAATCATCATATGGAATATCTGGATTAATGTCATGATGGTCTAAAATAATTACTGTTTTACCCATATCATGTAATAGTTTATATTTATCAATATTATTATCCAAACTATCTACAATAATTATAACATCACACTCTGCCATTTTATCTATATCGAAATTTTTAAGACCATGTGCTTTACCAATATCGGTATATGTTTTTAATTTAGATTCAGATATATGATGTATTAAATAATTATACATTATTCCACCACTACATGTACCATCTGTATCTGTATCAAAATGAATACCGATAATTTTATTTTCATGTAAAGCTTGATTGATAATACTACAAGCTTTTGGCAAATTTTTCATTTCTCTAAAAGGAATAAGATAATTAAGAGATGGTTCCATAAAAGCATTTAAATTTGTAATACCTCTTACATTCATTAATTCTTTTTTTATTTGAGGTAATGTTTTCCCTCTACAATCAATCATATTTTGCTCCTTATTTATTATAGGCTTATATTAATATACTTATTTTTTATATAATTATCCTTTATTAGTATAGCACATTTAAATTATATCTCGTGTAATTATTATATTTAATATATATATTATGATTAAGTTTTCACATAATTGAATACTAATAGTTTAGATATTACTTCTCACATATAAATAAGTTTTCATATAAGTGATTACATTTTTTAATACATATAATTTAGTATTCTATATATAGTTTTCATATAATTGACTACAATCTATATGATTTAAATTAACAAGATGAATATTTTGTTTTCACATAACTGAATATAAATTTATTATTTCAAGCTTGTAAATCGGTCAGAAATAGATAAACACTGATTTTAGTTTTCATTTATGTGAATACACTTAATCTTATATAGTTATTTAATAAAGAGTATACATATTTAGTACTTCCATATATCCATTTAAACTTAACTATTCATACATACTTGAATTGAAATTTTGTCATTATAAATTATAATTAATAATATATATTATGGAATTTACTATAATATCAACAAATAGTATAGTAATTAAATATAGATTTAATATATAATATAAAATAGAAATTATAAAATATAATATATTTATAATGAGAATGAACAATTAAATATAATTCAAAAAATATATAAAATGTATCTATCATATTTTTTATTTAATTAGTGTATTACTTATTATACTTTTGTTTTTTACTACAATATTTTACTTAAAAATATCATCTTCATCATCAATATCATCATATTTTTTAAATAAATTATTTAAAGATTTATCTTTTTTAGATTTTCTTTTAAATTTAAATAAATTTATGTTTCTAAAACCGGATTCTTTAATCATAAACATATTCTGTTGTTGTTTCCTTAAATTACGTCTTATTTTTTGTGATTTAATATTTAAAATATAAGCTTTAAATTTTTTTTGAAGTTTAAAAAATAATCTAGGATAATGAAAATGAAACATATAAATAAAATTAATTGTTAGAAGTATCGCACAACATTCTATTATTTTGGTTTGAATATAGCTCATAAAATATATCCCCCTTATCGTTAAAACGTTTAAGATAAGCTTTGAAATCTTCTGAAGTCATACTCATAAGTACAATATATATAGATACCATAGATTTATTAGCTGATTGATTAAGCCATTGAGTGCAATCATGTTTTGCAGCTATATAATTACTATACTTTTTCCCACTTGGCGAATGATATTCTATTCCCTCACATTCCCCATAGTCTTGAAAAGGTAATTTTCTTTTACCATTTTCATAGACTTCTAATAAGTATTTGTATAAAATATCAGGACTATTATAAAGAAAGTCTGTATAATTTAATTTTTCCCCCTCAACTTCTTTTATTTTACCTAATATTTTTGTTATTATTAATTTGTTGGTTATTGCCATAATTTTTACCCTCTCTGTGACAATATAAATTAGTTGTAATCAATAAATTATGCATTGGCTTTTCTCCTTTTAAAATTAAAATGAATATTTATAGTTGCTTAATTATCAACAACCTCTAATCTAAAGATAAGAGGTTTATTACAAGTATTTGTATACTTGTAATTGGTAATTCTTTGTTTTAACCTACTAGCGTTAAGCTAGAGGTTAGAACAAGATATTATCTATTTTTATCCAACCAAACTTCAAAACATTTATCTTCTTTATAATACTTTGTAACTAAATCATATCTATGAAATTTTAATAATTCATCAATCTGATAAATATAATAACAATAGTCATGTTCTCCACTTTCTATTACTTTTAAAACATCATTTATATATGCAACATATCTCTGCCAATTAGTTTGTCCTTTATATATTCCTGATGTTTCTTCATTCCACGAACCTTGTTCAGTACTATATTTTGATTTTAATTTCTTTATAGTTTTAGGATATGGATGACATAAAAATCTTCTTAATTCAAATTCTCTTTGCCATTTTGCATCAGTCATGGCTTCTGTTGGTCTACCATTAGTATTAGATAATATCTTCATGGCCTTTAATTCTTCTAAAGAATATTTAAGAATTTCATTATTAGTTGTTGGATTTTCTGTTACATCTATCATAAAATTTATATTGCCCCTTTATATAGTATATAAATAATACTACCTTACTAAATATAGTATTATCTTATATATATTATACCAAATACTGCTTATATTTCGTGTAGTTATTATATTAATTAATAAAAAAATAGAGTTACAATATTATGCAACTCTATTTTTCTTAATCTTCTTTTTCTTTTTAATGCTATTTTTCTTTTTAGCTTTCTTAGGACTTATATATTTATTTGTTTTTTCGTATACTGCATCAGGAATGAGAGGTTTTTTAGTACCCTCTGTAGCTAAATAATCAGCAATTTCATTTCCAACCATTCCTTTATGTCCTTTAATCCATACACAATCAATATAATTAGTTTTATCAATTAAAGCAAATAATCTATCCCATAAATCCTGATTCTTATTTATTTTTAATTCATTATTTACCGTTTTTACAAGATATTCTGAATCTGAAATAAGCATTATGCGTTTGTCTGGTTGAATGGTTTCCAAAGCATGAATAGCGGCTAATATTTCCATTCTATTGTTAGTAGATTTTCTATATCCTACACAATATCCTCTAAAAGTTCTTTTACCACAAATAACATAACCGCATCCACCTTTGCCACCCGGATTTTTAGTACAACTGCCATCTGTATAAATCACAAAATCATAATATTTATTTAAACTTTCTTCTTTTAATTTATATGTTATATCATTATGAGTATATTCCATCTCTATATTTGGTTTCATATATATTTTCTCCCATACAAAATATTTTTAATTAATATTCATATCCATCATTATAATCGCCATAATCTCTATAAAAACAATTATTGAGTTCCATTTGAGTATTAAATGCATCAGCAATAAATTCTTCTAAGTCTATTCTTTCATCTTCTGTCATACCACTTTCTCTATCAGATATAAATAAATCTAAGAATTTATCCGGTATATTTAATTCATCATGGAATAAAGCATAATCTTCTGGTTCATAATCTGATGCTTGAACAACTAACCAATCAAAAAACTGTTCATCTAATGGAATTGTTTCATCATCTATTCCATATCCTTCATCAGTACCTACATAGTTATTATATTGTTCTTGATATGGATATTTAAATGAATGATTATAATTACCTGTATCTAATTCGCTATAATTATTAATCTGATTCCAATAATAACCATCATTATAAGTGTTATGTGAGTTAGACATTATTTTTCTTGGCTGATAATCTTTATAATTATCTAAATCATCCATAATGCGTTGTCTTGTTTCTTTTAGGGCTTCTAATTCATTTGATTTATCTTTTGTTATTTCATATAACATTCCAACCAAACTATTAACATACCCTTCAAAAACCGGGGCTTTTACTTGAACTCCATAATTTGAATGCATTTCGCCTTCTCCACAAGGTAAACATAAAGAAAATGCTGATATTTTCTTTTCACCATAATAAGCACCTTCATCAAACCATGACCTATCTCTTGATACTTCATTTTTATCTAATTTAGGTAAAGGACCATTAGGAGCTTTTACATATGTAAATGTAGGATTATCTAAATTACTATCTAAATCTCTAGCACGATTAATAACCAATTCAGCAGTTTTAATATTTCCATAAAAATTTTCAATAGTATATAATTTTTTATCATCATAACTATCATAAGTAACATCTAAAGCAATAGGAAAAATCTTCTTATTATGTTCTTTCATAACAGTTAAAACTTCTTCTGCTCCTTTACATTTACCTGTTTCTTCATCACCATTAAAAGCAAAAATAACATTATCTGGTAAATCAAATTTTCTCATTGCAATTACACAAGCTGCATTTGTTCCCGCATTATCATAAGTTCCTCTTAAATTTCCAGTATTTTCATCATATTGAGAGGAACATTTAGATATATTATTTACAGTATCAACATGAGTACTAACAATAAATAAATCTTGAGGTAAATCATCTAAATCTTTTTTTCCATAAATATTTGTCAAATTACCATCATAAATTTTAGAAAATGGAGTATGTTGAGTTAAATCTTCTATTTTATGTAATCGTGTATTATCTGTAAAACAATTTTGTTTTTTTGAGGTTTTACTTCTACACATAACATTTACTTTCTCTAAAATTTTTATATATTCCTGCATATCTTTGGAAATTGGAAATATTTTTTCTTCTTCATCTGCTTCATTATCTAAAACTGCCTTATAATTATCATCTGATTTCATTTTCTTTTGTTCTTCTGATAAATATTCATTTGGTGTATATTTAGCATATTCATTATCGAACATACTTAATTGACCATCTACTTCATAATCATCAGGCAAACTATATTGAGAAGCATTTTGTAACTCATCCCATAGTTTTTCAGTTGTTGTATGTGTTTTAGAACCCATTATTATTTTTCTCCTTGTTATGAGCTATATTATTCTTTAAAACTAATAGCCCAATCTAATATTTCATCTATTATTTTCGCTGTCTTATAATTAACATTATTAATATCTGTTAAAGGAGTAAGTAGTGTATATATTGTTTGCGGTGAAGTAAAATAAAAAGTTATCATTCTTACATCCCCAAAAGTAACAGTAACTAATCCTTGATTAGTAATATTAACATTGACATTATGACTATTTGTATCTTTAAAATTATCTGTAATTGATGTATTTACATGAACAGTAAAATCCTTTGATAATTCACCAATCTTAAATGATAAGTTTTGCATTATAAATTCTGATGCTTTTAATGATTTACGTGCAGCATCTTGAAGAATTTTTATTGCTGTTATTTCTTCCAAATTCATTTCTTTAGCTAATGTAATAATATCGCTTTTACTTATATCTTTATCCATTTTTAAATTTTATACCTTTCATAAAAATTATAAGTAAATTTAATATCTATAATATCCCTTATATATAGTATCGTAATTAGTGTACACTTTCGGATATTTTATATAATTATATTTAAAAATAAACATAAAAAAAGAACTGAAATTATCAGCTCAATTAGTAGTTTGGCAGTATTGTAAAAAAATAAGATATTAAAACTTTGTTGCCAGTGGATGTCCTGTCGTATCAGTTTGGTAGTAATGTAAAAATATAAGATGTAAAAAACTCAAAACAATACTTCTAGTGAGTGTATCAGTTTAACTATATACCTCATCTTTTAAGACCCCAAATAGCCTCTAAAAAATATATTTAATATATTTAATTAATAAATATTTACCATAAAGGTAAGTAGGGTGACTATAAGCAACTGAAGGGAATGTTTTACCCCTACTACTTATTGCATCTTGTACTATACAATAAGCTTATCCTCAGTTTTCTTATGGCATCTGTACAAATCAGCCATAACGCTGTCAATATTTATTGTTTTATTTTAAATAAAAAGGAATTTCAACCTGTGTAATAAAGCGTAACAAAATTATAACATATATATCAATACGTTACAAAAAAATATATCCTATTCACAAAGAAATAAACTAGTATCATTTGCCATTTTTGATAATAGTGTTATGAACAATTATCAATTCGACAAACTATCTCTAAGTTTTCGGATAAATCGGAATGACATGACTCGAACATGCAACCTCTACATCCCAAATGTAGCCATCTACCAAATTGATTTACATTCCGTTGATGTTTTATTATTTAAAACAATTCCTGATGTTGCGTGTAAGTGCGTTTGGTAGTAGTGATAATTCTAACTGTTCCAAAACCTGTGTAATCCTTAAGAGCTTCATCAATAGTTTGGTAGTAGGGTTAATTTTAACTACTCCTAAACTAAAAGGTCATATGTAAACAAGTTAGACAGTTTGGTAATAGTGTTAAAATAAATAACTTCTAAACCTCAAATCAAGTTACTATATGGAGTTGTTAATATACACTACTTCTAGTGAGTGCAATGCTTTTAGCACTTGCCTCACTTTTGAGGACCCAAATAGCCTCAATACATATAAAAAATTATATGTTAAGCTCCCTCCGCTGGGACTCGAACCCAGGACAGACATAGGCTAACATCCTACCGCTCTACCAACTGAGCTACAGAGGAATATATAAACGGCTACAACGAGAATCGAACTCGTATCTCTACTGTGACAGAGTAGCGTCCTATCCACTAGACCATGCAGCCAAAAAATTAAATAGCTATTTCTCATCACTGAGGTTGCCACCCTAAGATGCTTGTTCTCTGTTAGGTCTTGCCTTCTGAATCCTGTTCTCTGCATCTCAAACCTAACCGTGTGTCATTAATTTTACGTACTCCATTATAGGGTACAACACCGCCACTATTCACTAACGCTCTTTGAACTCGGTTGTATCTTCAACAACATAGCTATAAAACTGATGGGTAATATAGCACTAAATTTATTTCTTGTACTTTGAAAAATATTTAGTGAGAGCTGATGAAGGGACTTGAACCCTTAACCTACTGATTACAGGTCAGTTGCGCTGCCAATTGCGCCACACCAGCATTTTTAAGTTGGCAGGGTGAGATTTGAACTCACAATGTATCTTACGTCACGGTTTTACAGACCGCTTGCTTCAGCCATTTTGCATACCTACCAATGAACTCCTTCCGTAGACTTCTACTACATCTTCTCCCTTAATAAGGGATTGCTTTTCAAATATGTATCTGCTTAAGTCAAATACAAACTGTTGTATAACTATTCTTAAAGAAATATATTTATCGTCATAAAATATTTCAATAGACTTATTATACTTAAGCTAGGAAGGCACATGACTCGTATGGGATTTGAACCCATGTTGCTGCCGTGAAAGGGCAATGTCTTATCCACTTGACCAACGAGCCATTTATTTAAATAGTAATCATACTATTTAGTGTACCATTGGGGATTTGAACCCCAGACACCTTGATTAAAAGTCAAGTGCTCTGCCAACTGAGCTAATGGTACATTTTATAATATATATTTCAAGTGAGCTAGGTGGTGCGTTACTACTTACGTTCTTTTATCATAAAAATAGATAAACAAGATACTCTTCTCTACTAGCCCTTTCGACTATATTTTATTGAAATATATAAATGTTATATATAGTCATAAACCTTATCTTAACGGTTGTTAAGCCGATAAATTATGCTTCGAGATTTCTAATTTCTCTACGAAGCTTTCTAACAACTCCACCTGATTTAATATTCTTAGGACTTGCAGACAGTGTTGCTAATCTACTTTTCTTTAATGCTAAAATATTTTCTTTTGTCATTTATTAATCTGCTACTAAAAACATATACATATGTGTATATGCTAGATGATTTGCTACAACCTCACGATTTGTAGTTACTGCTTCAACGTATATGCTTTGGATGATATAAATATCAATCTACTCACAAGTTCTTGTATACTTCACAGTCGTAAATTCCCGACTTAGCCATCGGTACATATCTGCATAATCTTGTATATGATATTATACAGATTCCATCTAAATAGCTTTTCCTTTCTTAATATTTTATATTTTGCTACTTGGTTTTCGTAGACTTATACCATTATTCAATTACAACCATCAAGGTTCTACCCTATAGTTAGCAAGACTATTTCAACTTGCACTGGTCTATATTTCCTATAATTTCAGTAGTTTTAAATTATCAACTAGTGTTCTGGATTTTAAACACTTTTGAGTACATTTACTCACATTTGTTTATAATTTTAATTACATATTAATCCCCATCCATTATATTAATCTCCTTAACATTATTTGTAATTAATAGTCATTTCTTACTTACAAATATATTATAGCATATCATACTCATATTTCGTGTAGTAAAATAATATTTTTTTAAATATTTTTTTGTTTTTAATACACCTGATAAAATTTGAAGATGTATAATTCGGATAGATAGATTTGAACTATCGACAACTCGTGTATCAGACGAGTACTCTACCACCTGAGATATATCCGAGAGATGATGATAGGATTTGAACTTACGATATTAGTTTTGCAGACTAACGCCTTACCACTTGGCTACATCATCATTAATATAAAAGCCTCATACCGGACTCGAACCGGTTACTCTAGTTTGGAGGACTAGCGTTTTAGCCAAATAAACTAATAAGGCATATAAGGGTGCTAGGTGGGAATTGAACCCACGCTCTTCAGAGCCATAAACCAACTAAGCTACTAACACAGCGCAGTGTACAGGACTCGAACCTGTGCATCCGTTAAGATGGCCTCGGATTAGCAATCCGGCGCTTTACCTACTCAGCCAACACTGCATATATTAAGTTTTAAACGGAGTGCCTGAGATTTGAACTCAGATATCCTTTCGGAATGACTGTTTTCAAGACAGTTGCTGTACCATTGAGCCAACACTCCATAATGCTCCCGGAAAGTTTTGAGCTTTCGACCCCTTGGGCTTCAACCAAGTACTCTACCTCTGAGCTACGAGAGCCTGTAAAAATTATCTTCAGTTTTAAAGTCAGTAAACATAAAAACCATCTCCTTTTTAAAAATAATATATATAATACTGCTAAAGAGACTCGAACTCTTAACCTAAACATTAGAAGTGTCTTGCTCTATCCATTTGAGCTATAGCAGTATTTATTTTTTGGTTGTTTCACATAACATTATATCATACAATATACATATTTCGTGTAGTATAATTTTATAAATTATATCATTTCTGTTATAATTATATTATCTATGGTTGTATTTAATAATGTTGCTAATATTACCATATTATCTATAGTAGGCATTGATTCTCCCCTTAACCACTTATATATAGCTTGTGGAGTATTAAAACCTAATATATCCTGTATTTGTATTACTTTAATATTATTCAACTTCATTAACATCTTTATATTTGCACCAGTCTTTTGCATATTTATCATTGGCATATTAATCATTTACTCCTTAACTAAAAAAGACACTTACTAGAATTATTCTAATTAGTGTCTTAAATATTTAAAACACTATCTACCTATCTTAAAGATAAATAAACAGTGTTTTTAGTAAATGTATTAATATATAAAAATGAATGATTTTATTCTTTTAACACAAGTTTATTTATCTCATATTTTGTTGTATTACAACTAAACCCATAATCATAATGTTTATCGGAAATACTAGGGTTAATATGAAATTCGTGTCTTGTGTTTAATCTTAACATTGTAAATCTTACCTTTCATTTTTCTTATATATAGTATCGTAATTAATAAGGATTTTCTATTAATATTTTTAAAAATTTTTTTATTTCTTTTCCTTATTTCTATATTTATTATATCAAACAGTTTAATACTATGCTAGTAAACTACTAGTATAATTTTTGATATTTAAGATTTCCTATTTACATTCATAATTTATTTCATTTCTTATATTTTTATGATATTCTAATTGTTTTTCTTTGATATAATCACATTTCTTATCATATAAATTAAGTAATGTATTTTTTCTTATATCTGATATATAAATACATTTATCTAATATATCTTTTATTTCTGTAGTTGTGGGTAATTTATCAATATCAATTATATCCCAATTTTTGATATGAGATAAACATTTTATTTCTGTAGAATATAACCCATTTACTTTTGTATATTCAACGCTCTCCGGTTTTTCTCCCTCTAAGTGTTTTGAACTACCAGAGTCATAAATTGGAGCTGGTTTAATTATTTGAAGAGTACTACTATCTCTTAAGAAACCAATATTCCCTTGGTGTCTATCTCTATTATTAATTAAATAATCAACAATTGTTTGTATATCCATATAATTTCTAGCATCATCTTCATTGCAGCCATATTTAACAGCATAATCAATTATACGTTCATATACATCATTTTGTTGTGTCATATTGTATTCTTCTAATAAATCATAGGCTGTAATAAGTTCAATGTTCTCATTTGTAAATGCTTTACAAGTACAGCCTATTACTTCATCTTCTTTATCTGTTATAAAATTATAATGGCAAGCATTGCTATAACCTTGTTTTTCGTATATTAGGCTTGCTATTACTTCTCTAGCATTTAAAATATCAAAGTTTTTGGCTACTTTTTTACATAAATATAATTGATTATTCTTTTTAAACCAAAATTTTTCTAATTCTCCACCTAATGTAGAATTAATTCCTTTATAGAATTTATCTTCTGATTTAGCAAAAAGAAATTCATCAACATCTTCCATTTTTACTTTTATATCATTCCAAGTTAATTTTTCATTATTATTTTCAATCCAATAACAATCAACAAAAGAAAAAGCATTATTTTCTAACATCCATTCTCTTGCTGATTTTCCACGAGATAAATATTTATTTAAATTATCCCTATTTACTGGAAGTTGTCTGTCTGACAGCCAATCTTCAAATAACCAACAACCTTCATCATTGCCAAAATAAAAATCCTTATTAAGACTTTCAGGCATATTATTATCAATAAATTCATCCTTATATCTTATAATTCTTTTTAAAGGTAATGGTAATAAATCTATATTAGATTTATAGATTGCTAATTTTGTGACTTCATTATTATTTAAACAAAAAGTCGCTATCAACTTATCTTTATGATATAAACTGTGTTGAGTAATCATATTTATTCCTTTTCTTTAGCTTGATTAATTTTTTCATTGCTATACTGAATAAAATCCTCAAGTTCTTTTTTCTTTTTAATTTCTTCTTGTTTTATAACATCAGAAAAAATATTTTTTATAATTTCTTTATCAAAATCTTCCATTTTAATCCTATAAATATTTATGTATTTTCATAATAATCATTTAAAGCATCTTTATATTCTAAATCTTCTAAATCTGTTTTATGCGTTGGCAAATCATATACTTTAGAATACTTACAGATAGGACAACTACAATGTATTTTTCCTTTGGAATACATACCATCATTTTTGTACCAATCAGAACCATATATATTATGAGAAATATTCTTTTTTCTATGTATTGCTCTATTTCTCATTTTTCTTAAATATCCTCTATCTCTCATATTATATACCTCTTCTTCTATATTTACTATATATAAATATGTTTTTTCAAATTGTTGTTGATTATGGTTTTGAAAAATATTTAAAACCAATTAATATATTATTTTCATTATAACTTGGGACAAAAGAACATTTAGAATTATCTATATATTCTTTATCATCTAAAAATGCCTTTACATCATCTGCTGTTGAAGTTCCCACAGTGATTGTTTTATCACCTTTTGCAAATGTAATTATTCCAGTATTTGTAATTACACTATTATTATTTGTTTCTTCGGTATTATTTACATCAGTAACACCATTTGTGGTTGTAAGTATACTATTATTATATTGACAGCCAATAATATTGCAATCCTTAATAGCTTTATCTTCCTTTTTACTATCATTAAATAAAATAGGAGAAATTGTAAAATCATTATCTGTAAAACTAATGTAATCTGTTGTATCAGTTACAGATGCATATGTTTCAGGAGATAAAAAGCAATTTCCATAACTATCATTATCATATTCTAATGATGTACAGTTGAAACCTAAATTAAGAAAATAAGTATAACTCATTGGAAATGTTATATCTTTATCATTAAATTTAACTGTTATATCATCAACAATTTTCTTTTCTTCCGCAACAGCTTGTTCATCTTCTTTTGTTGCTGTAATTTCAGTTGCTTTATTCTCTGTATTTGTTGATGATTTTTTATCAGAACAGCCAATTATACTAAACATACATGTTAAAATTAACATACTAGTTACAATTTTTCTTTTCATAAATTTATTACCTTTCTATATCATTATTTTCTTTATTTTTAACTGTTGTTAAAACTTCTAACCTTTAGGTTTGAAGTCTTAACATAAAGGCTCAGTTAAGGATATTACATATCCTTAATAAACTCTTCATCTAAAGACGAAGAGTTGTTGATTATTAAATCTTTTTCTCTAAATCTATCGCATTCATTAAAATCTTTTAAAAGTTCGACATTATCTTTTCCAAATAATTTAAAATCTTTATCATATCTTCTAGGCTGTTTTTCCCATGCAAAAGGCATCATATGATAGTTTACAAGAAAAAGCTGTTTTAAAAAAATATTTTCGGCTTCTTTTTGTGATGGTACACTAATAAGAATAGGATGATTTTGCCTAATTAATTGTGTAAAAAAGTTAATATTCTCTAGCATTAAATAAGTACCAAACTTTTCGTGATTGTAAAAATGTGATATATCGTTTTCATCTGTAATTTGTGTAAATAATTTTCCTACATCATGATATTTTACTGCAATATCATAATCAATATTATATTTATCACTATAATTATTATTCCATAATTTTAATGCAGTTAATGAGTGATTTCCCACCGTTTCATTATGATGAGGATTATTTTGTTCTGCACTTAACATCTGCTGAAAATATGTATTAACACATCCATTATCATCAAATCTATTGCTTAAAACAGATTTCACATCATCTTTTCTATAAGATAAAACTATATTATCCCATCCCTCATTATAGAATGGAATTTGAAATTTTCTTATCTGCGATTGAATTACTGAAACTCCAACCTTGCTACTTCTATAGCTATCGTCTATAATACATTGTGAAATTGATTTGATTTTAATGTAGCATTGTTTTTCACAGTCTATATTTTTTACTGCATTAAATAAATATTGTCTATCTTTTATATTAATATTTAGAGCATCACATATAACATTTTTACCTTCTTTTAAAGACTGCTTAATAATATTATAATAAATCTCGAATGTTTTACTATTATCCTTTTGATTTTTAGGATTTAAATTATATTCTTCTCTTATTTTATCACTTGAAACTATAATTGTTTCTCTATGTAAATCTGAACTTTCACAATTTTGTTTTATTTCTTCTGCTAAATGACTTTTTCCACTTCCTGGTATTCCAACTAAACAATATAACGTAGGCCTATCATATTTAATATTATATTGTTTTACTATTTTCTGACATTCTTTATCTAATTCAAAATCAATTTTATTTAACAAATTATCTACTTTGCTCTTATTAAGATAATCATTATTTTTAAAGGTATCATTAACAAGATTATTATAAGTGGTTGTTAATAATCCGGAAAAATTAGATAAATTATAATGACGTAAATATTCAAAATATCTTGTTCTTGCATACTGAACTACATCATTTTTTGAAAACCCTACTAATCTATCTTCTAATTGTAATTTATTTGGTTTATATAACATTATTTTTTCTCCTATTAAAAAGAAATATATCTATTTTCTTTTTTCTTGTGAGCTTTGCTCCACTCTTAGCACCATTTATATTGTCTATCATCTTCTTCTGGTGTATTTGTATCAGGTATTAAAAAACAAATAAATATAGTACTTAATACAAAGACTGTAATACCAATTAAAATATAAGTAATCATAAAAATTTTCCTTTATTCCTAATATTTTTTTCTTGCTTCTGAAACCGACAATAATCTATCATTATGCAAATCATTTAAAAAATTTTTATTCGCTTTTGTAATAACATAAGCAAGCTTACTGTTAAAATAAACAAAATATTGTTTAGAAATACTTTCATAAAATACTACAGTATAGGCATCCGTCATTGCATTTCCTACCATATAAGGATGTCCATTATTATCAATATCAATTCCACAGCCGGTATTACCCCATGTTTGCATAAACAGTTTTGCTTCTAACCCTACTGACATTGCAGTTATAGAAAATCTGTTATTTAATTTGACTTTTTCGGCTGCTTTTATAAATTTTTCATCTTGTTTTAGTAATAGTCTTGTTTTATAATCAAGTAATTCTAAATTAGGATAATTCATAAGTTATTCTTCCTTTATGTTTTTTATACAAATATTATAACATATATATATTATAATTCGTGTATTACTTCTTTATCTTTCGTTTCATTTAATAAATTTGATACATATTCATTCTTATTTAAAATTTGTGTATAATTAAGAATTGAATTATTTTTATTTTTTAATACATTATATGGTTTATCTAAATATTTACGAATTATAAGACAATTATATTTATTATCAAATGTATCTGTTATATATTTACATGCTCTACCTCTATTTTCTAATATATAATTTGGAATAGAGGTATAACATAAATTTACATATTCATTAACATTATCTATGTATTTAAATACATTATTTGCAATTTCAAATATTTGTTCTCTATACATAAAAGGAACTTTAGAAATATAATCATCAAATTTATCATCAGCTATCATTTCTATTGTTAAATTAGGTGATGATATTGCTGATAATACTCTATGCATTTTTACATAATCATTATATTTTAATTTAAATTTTTCACCATCAATGTTAATTACAAAACCTTCAGCTTCATCAGATTGTTTATCATTCAATTCATTTAAGATTGTATGAATATTTTTATTATAAACACATGTAGTTAAAACATTATATTTATTTGCATAATCAATTATATCTTTATAAGAACTTTCTCTACCTGTATAATTATCTACTAAACCAATAAGATATAATCCTTCTTGAGATTTATCATATTTAACAATATGGGCGTCTTTTAAAGATATATACTCAAATATATGTGTTTTTGTTGGATTATTTCTAATCATATTCATTAAATTTTTATTTGAAACTAACATATTATAACCATCATCTAATCTCCATGAATTATTTTTATCTATAGATAAAGAGCTAGACATAAAATAAGTATCATTATAAAATCTGCAGCACATCATTGAACCATCTAATTTATTTGAAAACTCTACACTCTTATTATTTTTTATAGCTTTATCACATAAAGCTGAAACGTGTTCATAAGAACATTCTTCTAACTGATTTATATTAAAAAATTTCTTAAATGGAGCAATTACTAATTCATCGTTAATTAAATCAATAACTGTAGCCCTACAATATCTATATAATCCATCATATAAATCAAAAAATGGTTTATTTCCGAGTTCTTCCGATTTCCTTTGCATATTATATTCATCATACTGAAATAAAAAACATCCATTATTTTCTTTAATTATAAGTGGCATAACAATATTTAAATATTTTTCAGAATTTGATACATTATTACACATATAATTAATAAAATTATTTTCTTTATTTACTTTATTATAGGTCTTATAAGTATTAGCAAAATCTATAATATTATTTTCTTTAATATATTGTTTTTTTAAGTCCATTATAATGTTATATAATGGGTTCCATACAAATTGATTTTTCATTTTTTCTATCCTTTCAAAAACAATGCTATAGTATAAACAAGTAGTTTTTTTATCTAAATCTTTATTTATATGATGATGTCCAAAAAACCAATGTTTATATTCTATATTATTTTCTATCCAATCAAAAAAATCATTTAATCTATTAGGGGTACATCCACCACAGTTGTCATACATTTTATGTAATACACGACTAGAAGTATCATGAGTAACTATATAATCCACTTTATTATTATGTTTAGCTAAATTTTCTTTTGCTAAAGCAATCTCTTCATCTGTAGGTAATTCTTCTTTCCACCAACTTACATGATTGACTCTAAACATTTTACCTGTATTACGCATTTTCATATACTCATCCATAAAATCTGCTTCTGTTTTATAATCATTTTGGTCTAAAATTCCATCAGATATATCATGTGACTCTGCTCCACCAAACGCTAATATAGAAGCACCATCAATATCATAGATTTGTCCTCGCATAAGATGAATTACAGATGGTCTTATTTTCTGTACTAAACCACCATGCCATTCTTCTATTGGATATTTATTTAACCTATCATAACATTCATGGTTTCCATCAACAAAAAGTGTTGTATATGAACGATTTTCTAAATAATCCAATTTTTCCTCTTCAAAAGGATTAGTTCCTTCACAATCCCAAATCAGCCCAAAATCTCCACAAATAACCATATAATCATTTTTAGTTAATGTTTTTTGTTCATTAAAACTATATGGGTAAAATCTTTCCACCCCACCATGTATATCACCAGTAAAATAAATCATAATTTATATCTCCTATTTATTTTTTTGCTTCTTTACTTTATAAACATTAAAATTCAAATTTTCTTTAACTGCACAAATTTTATCAGCAAGAGAAACAATAAAAGCTTCTTTGCTTTTTGGAATTTTTGTAATAGTTAAAGGAAACATATGTGATTCAATAATATTTTCTACATTTTCATTAATATCTAAATATTTTTTTGCATTTTTAACAGCAACTTTAGGATGTGAAAATCCATGTAATCCCTCATCTCTTATTCTTCCATCATGCCAGTCATACAAATAAAAATCATGTAATATAGCTCCTTCAATAAGTTCATTTTCATTTACTTTTAAACTGAAGTATTTAACTATAATTATGCTTATTATTGCGACATTTATGCAATGTTGTAAGGTTGTTACATTTCTATGTTGAATATAATTATTCATAGACGCAACAATAGGAATATTAGTATATTGAGTAATATTTTTTTGCGCTGTCAAAAAATCTTTAATCAATATCTTCATTTAAAATTCTTTCTTCTTCCTTTAAAAATTTATTAATTTTATTCCATGCTTTCTTTTCTGCTATTTTTAATTTATACTTATAATTATTTCTTATATAAAAGATATACCAGGCTTTCTTTAAATCTTTTTTAGCTCGCTTTTTTGAGACATTATTTACAAGACAATAATGTTCAAGTATTAAATCTGTTTTTCCTAAGTGTTCAGCTCTACCTGCATGAACCGTAAAATGACACATTTTGCATAAAGGATAAATTCCTATTAATTTTTGCTTATTATATTTAAAAGTCCATTCTTCATGAGCTTCTAAATCACTTATATTTTCAAAATATTTTCCACAGCCTACACAATAATGATGTTTTCTTACTTCATTTGACATATCTCTCCATATTTTTGTCGGAAATAATGTTCGTAAGTTTTTACCTTGTGATGATTGGGGTAATATCAGAAAATGCAATTTATATAGTTTTTTCAATATTTCACTCCCCTTTATAGTATAACATATACTATTTATATATCGTGTATATTAAATGATATTTCTTGCAACTGTAAATATGATTGAGCCTATTAATAAAAGAAAAATTAAAACATTTTCTGCTTTATTAAGTTTGAAAGTTATATTTAAAAGCCAACATAAATAATTTTTTATAATAAAATAAATAATAAACGGACTAGTTATAAATATAAATTGATTACATAAAAATGCTTGTCTAAATTTAAACTTTGATAAATTTAAAATTAAATGAGTGATTCCACATCCCGGACATTTTAAGTTTGTTATTACATTAAACAAACAAGGTATTCCAATATTAAAATGGACTAGCAATAAGTAATAAGCCAATCCCCCACTTAAAGCTAGTCCTGTTAATAATATTTTTTTATTCAACTGATGAAATTGTTGCTTTTTCATTAATTACACTCTGCATAATACAATAATCTACAATTCCAAATCCAATTACTTGAAGCAGAATAAATAAAAATGTATGTGAACCACCATTCTTAAGTTTATCCATTTTAGCACCCATTCTGTAAGCCCAATAGATTCCATATATTCCACAGCTTAATAATGTAAATAAAAATGCTAATCCACCACTAGTTTGATAAGAGTCGTCTGGGGTTAATGTATTCATATCATCATTTACATTTATAAACCAATAAATTCCATATATTCCACAACTTAATAGTGTGAATATTATAGCTAATACAATATTTCTATTTTTCATAATTTTATATACCTTTATCTTTCTATTTATTTTTCAATATCACTATTTTCATAATCAATATCAATATTTTCTTTCACAAAATTTGTAGGGTCTCTATTTTCATTCATATAAGTATTTACATCCAGATACAATTTTCCATAATAAGGAAGTGGTAATGGGCCATCATAAATATGTGACCAATCATGATTTGTAATATACTCGTTAGTTTTTTCACCAATAAAATTCATATAACTATATGTTTTATCAGCTAAATTAGGCATATAAGTATCTAAAATAGGTTTAATCTCATTATCAAACCATTCTTTATTACAAGTAATACCTCTTTTTTCATAGATATAATATGCAGCAACATACATCGCAAAATCTTCATCTTCAAAGATTTTATCTCTATCTGAACCGATATTATCTCTTACATATTTATCATAAACAATATCTTGCTTTAAATGATTTTGTAATCCTTTATAAAGAGGGGTACCTTCTAAATCTTTATTCATTTTTTCAAATATTTTAATGTGTGTTTGCTGTCCTAATGGACCTTTTGGAATATCCGGACTAAGATATGAATTATCTTTCATCCACTCATCCATAAACTCTTTAGTAACATTCATAGTATTTGGAAATTTCATCCATGATACATCCCCTTTAGTTGGGTTAAATTCAAAATGGCTTAATTCTCTAGCCCCTGTATATGCTCTTATAGCATCAGGAAAAATTACAGCAGCTAAATATTCCTTATCTTCTTCTTTGTGTGTATCTGCACCATTTAATACAGCACACATAATATGTTGCATACTTAACATTGATTTACTCCTTAAATATTTAAAAACATTATAATTACTCTATATATAGTATCGTATTTTTTAACATATTTCGGACATTTTTATATAAAAAAATAAGAGCCGAATAATTTCAACTCTTATTTAAGGAAAAGATTTATGACAAAATGAAAAACGTAAAGTTCAGTATTAATAATGAACTTTATAGTAATCATTAATATGCTTTTTTATCAGCTACATTTTTAAAACTGCAATTTATTATGCGATATGGAAGATAAGTCTGACCTAAAGCTGCGACCCTTTAAGTTCTTACCCTGGTTTATAAAACCCAAGCCATAATAGGAATGTCACCTATAACTTTCACCTATCATTCAGAATTAAATTAAAACTTGTTTTTAGACAAACAATATCTTTTCCAATCAGTAGACTTGTTTCTAAATATTTGCTTTAAATCTGTTGTCTGCCGTATTAGGCTACTCATAGTTTCTTCTCTTGTTATAGTTATTTTCATAACTTCACGGCAAAATGACTTATTTAGGTATTCCCTACTAACTACAACAAATACCTCTATTTATTATAGGTTTTAGGGTTATTCTCTCACTGAGAGCGTCTATTACGTCACCCAAGAGCAAAACTACACTAATATTCATTTAAAAAATGTGCCATAACCGTTAGACTTTAGATTTCTCTATTCAAAATAATATCTTCATTGAGTACTTTTATACATATTATTTTCCACCTCATGATTAAACTATCGTTTAATACTAAGATGAGTCTTTTTGATTATGCCCTGACATGTTGATTAGACATTCATACATCAGGATATAAATGATTACTATAAAATTCACTATTAAGTTTAAATGTACAATGTAGCAAATGCTACGAATTGCAGAGATAGGATTTGAACCTACGACCTCATGGGTATGAACCATGCGAGCTACCAACTGCTCTACTCTGCCAAAAGAAAGGAATCCGACTATAACGGTTAATACGTCCAAATATTAGTAATGAATTTCACATTCTATGGTTAATATGGTAACAAAATAAATAATTCTTTTAGACGAATTACATTATTTATTTGATTACAAATATATTATAGCACATAAACGCTATATTTCGTGTAGTAAATTTAAATATTTTTATATTTTTATTCATTTTGTGAAATATTACCAGATAATATATTATAATGTATATATATTTCGTGTTAAAATTGCCAATAAAATATAATTAATTGTACTGCATCTAAATCAGATTTTGGTTGGTATAATTTCATATATAATAACTCCATATTCTTCTATATGTTTTAGAAGTTTTTTACTTATTATTGTATTAATTAACACATCACATAAATCATCAGCGACTATTCCTATGTGTCCATAAATGTTATTAAAGTATATTGTATTTATGTTTGCAGTTTTATTTACATATAGTAATATATCAATATCACTTTCAACTGTGCAATCGTCTCTAACTGAACTACCAAACACAATTACTTTGTCTATAATATTTTCTGTATCTGTCTTTTTAATATATTTTGCTATTTTTTCTACTTTTGCTCTTTTTATCTTATTTATTTTTTCAATATTTTTAATCATATTCTCTTATTCCTTATCTTAAATTAAAATAACATATATCTTATTTTCTTTATCTTCTACAAATTTGAAAAATTAAAGCATTACTATTGTTTATAATAGCTTTATCGTACATTTTACGAGTGCAATTTCCATAAATTGTAGTATTCTCATTGACTTTACAGGCAAGAAATATATTTCTATAATGATGATTCATTGAGCCTAAATGTAATTTATTACTATAATGTTTTTCAGCAATAATACCTCTATACCCAATAATGTTATTATTATATATTTTTATTTTACAATATTGAGTTTTTAAAGCCAATAAACAGAAACATTCAATTAAAATAGTAAATATAAGTTCATTGAAACTAAAAGTATTTATTTTATATATCATTCCTATTGGCAATATAATACAAATAAATAATATAAATAGTAATAATATTATATTGTTTATTCTTAATGTATTTTTGTATTTATTAAATACCTTTTCTTCATCTTTACTTAATGATATATCTTTTAAATAATCTATACAATTCATGTTTTTATTTATCTACCTTATTATTTTTAATATTTGCTGATACTATTATTTTAATATCCAAAATCAATATCATCCATTTCTCTATACTTTGGTTTATTATTGTTTTTAGGCTTATCCTTTTCCATATTACTATATAAATATTTCCTTTGTTTTTCAAATAATCTATATACTGAAGCAAAATCTTCATATTCATAAAAATCACTATATCTTGATTTAGTATATCCTACTGAAATATCTGATAAAGAATTAAGTAATGTTCTATATTGGTTTCTATTACTCATTACCGGAATAACTTTATCTACTGTTTTAGCAAGCAAATCTAAGTGATGCGTATACATAATGCTTTCATTTAAATGATATTTAGGATTATTATTAGCATATTCTTCTAATATTCCTTTATACATTCTTTCAAAAGTATTAACCATCATTGAATAATAATCAGAAATAAATGGTATATCTTTATGATATACTTTCTTTAAAACTTTATAGCTTTCTTCAGCATGTAAAATAAGACCGCTATCAAATGTCTTTTTTCCAAATGGATTTTGAACTACATGCTCTTTTTTATAGTTGTTTTCGGAAATCATACAATATATCCCTTTACTATTTCATCATCATCTGATGCATTATCTTTTGTCGTTAAAAAGAAAATAACTCCAATATTATCAATATCTTCATTAAAATCATCAACAAAATCTTCATATTCACAAATTTCATCTTCACTGTTGACTATAATAGCAACAATAATTCCATTTCTTAATTCTTTCCTTGAATTAATAGATGAAGAAGTGATAATCATTTGTAATGGATTAATTTTTTCTCTTATATAATTAATATTATCTATATATTTTTCTAAATTCTTCATATAAAAACCTCATTAAATACTTTTTGGGTTATTCCAATTTTTACAATTAGAATCCATTGCTTTTTCAACTCCAAAAAAATTTGATACTTTATTTTTGCAAAAGCCACGCTTATAAAATTGGCAACTAGCACACTTTTTTAAAGCATTTGGCAGTATAATATGCTTTTTCATATATTTTACCTCTTTTCAAATTATTAACAAAGCTTTTTATTTATAAATTACACCTAATAATTTTGTGTTTTTTGTTCCATCTTCTGTTACGTAAGCCAAATTTGGACATTCTTCATATGGAAGTGTCGGTTTAACTGTTATAAAATTTTTATCTAAAGTGATATATTTTATTGCTTTTTTAACACTAATATCATTTATAACTGTATTTAATAATACATTTGTATTAAATATTCCTAAAACGATTTTATTATCATCTATAATAGGAACCATATATGAATTGTTACTTTTACAAGCACAAGCAACATCATATATTTTATCCTTTTCTGTATAAAATTTTCTTAATCGTAGCATTTTATCTTTACAGCTAAGTACTGATGATAGGATTTTATCTGTCAATTCTTTAAGAAAAAGTGTAGCATCTTCTGTTGGAATGAGATAATAATTTTTATTTGGATTATGTACAATAAAATTTCTTAAACTTCTACATTGTGTAAGTAAAGGCTTATCTTCTATATCAATTTGATTATTCTCATAATCCCATACAGTATAATTTTCTCCATATATTTTCCTAACAGCTTGTTCTAATTCTTTATATTGATTTAAAAATTTCTCAATCAATTTATCATTTTGTTTCATTAAGTATTATTAGGGTATAGTTAATAACTATACCCTTTTACCTTTCTATATTATAATTCCATATCAAAATCATCATCAACTTCTCTAGTTACTTCAACACTTTCATCCATATCTCGTAAATTGTCAAATGTGGCATCAGTATTCATCTTTTTATATTCATCAGTAACAATATCTCCGGTTTCAATATCCATATTAATACCTTCACCATCTAAAATATCTTTTACAAATTCCAAACTAACCTTTTTATCATTAAAATTATCGGCTACAAGTTTATCATTAGTAAAAAGCTCTTCTTTATTTATGGTTACTTTTTCATATGGATATACTCTTATAGGCTGATTATAAAATTCATTTTCCTGACTTTCTGTAAGTCCCTCTTCCCAACTTATAGAATAAAAATATTTATTATCATTTTTATCTTTAAGCAAAATTACATCATCAACTGTACGAGTCCATCTTCTATTTTCATCATAATCAGTATGTATAGAATATCCATCAAATACTAATTCTTTTAGTTCATCTTCACTTAATGAAATACCATTATTGATTTTGTCAATTATTTCCTCTTCCCAGGATATTTCTTTGTCTACATCATATTCATTTTCATTTGTATCTTCGACTGTTTCAGTTTCTTTATACTGTTCATTAGAATTGTCATCTTCTATTATAATTTCTTCTTCTAAAGGAATATCAGAAATTCTATTAAGAGGACGATTTAAGTATGGTTCAGCCATTGTAGGCAGTATTTGTAAAATATCTGATGGCAGCCATTTCCATTTTACACCATCTTTTTTAAGTTCCTTACAACTATCACTTTCTGTATAGTATTCATCATCTAAATCAAAATACAATTCATATGGTAATATTAAATTGTTTTTTGCACATATTTTCCAACATTCTTTAAGAAAATCTTCATTTTCTCCATAATTATTAATAATTGAATTAATCTCTTGTGCGGTAGCTCTTGGTTTCTCTGTTGCCATTTTAATTTATCTCCTATATTATAGTCGCCTATTTTTATCAACAACATCTATGCTAAAGCGTAGATGTTTATTACAAGTATTAAAAATACTTGTAATTGCTAATCCTTTGTTTTAACCTCATAGAGGTTAGAACAAGATATTATCTATATATAGTATAGCATATTATTGTTATAATTCGTGCAGTATATACAAAAAAGAGAATAGTATTTTTTATTTAAATACTATCCCCCTTTTTTTATTATTTATTAACGCTATGTTTTTTCTTTAAAGCTAAGAAAATAGCTCCAAATCCTAATAAACTTATAATAATAGAATACCAAATATTATTTGAATCATTAGTTTTAACGCTCTTTTTAATTTCTGATACATTATTATTTTCATCTGTTGATGTTTTAACAATTGTCTCATTATTAGTATTATTATTGTTATTAACAGTATTATCTAATGTAGGAGTATTGTTAGTACTAGGATTAGGATTAATTGGTGTATTTGGTGTACTTGGCTTATCAGGAGTTGTTGGGTTTGTATCAATCTTAGCATCCTTAATAGGTGTAGTAGATGCAAGAGCTACATAACTTCCTGTTTTAGTTAATGTAAACCAAGAACCTGTATCAGCATCATTTTTTATTTCTTTAACAAATTCTAATTTTCCATCATTATTAATATGGAAAAGTGAAATGTATTTATCAGTATCTTGATAAAAATATCTTAACTGATATTCAATTGGAAAATCAAAATCTGTTGTATTATTAATTGAAAAATACATAAGTTTTGAAGGCTTTATAGCTGATAATAATAAAGCATAATCAAGAGCATTATCTTTAGTTACTATTGTTTTTAAAGTCTCTTCAACTTTTTCTTTTACATCATCAAAATTAATTGCTTTAGTCAATTTAGAACCAGGGTATATATCTTGAGGATTTTTAACATCTTTTCCATTAAATCTAATATTAATACTATTTTCTAATATTTCAGATGAAATAGCATCTGTATTAATACTTAATTCAACCTCTACATCATGCCCTTTAATCATTTCAAGAAATTCTTTAGGAATATAATCATTTTTATTTAAAGAACCATGATTAAGATATAAAGTTTCACCTTTTTCTTCATATTCTTTTATTTTATCTTTGAGTTTTTCATAATGAGATTTTGTGAAAAATCCATAAGATGTATATTTAGCTATTTCTCTACCACAAACAGAACATTTTTTAATTACTACTCCGTCTGTATATGTACCAACTTTACTTTCTGTTACATAAATTGGTTTATGTTCTTCCTTATCTGATATATAATTACAACCACTATCTAAGCATTTGTGCCAATGGTAATTATTATCGCTTGACCATTTACTATCAATAGTATGTATAGGAATAATTGGTAAATCAATTGCTGTATGCATTATATGACCACATACTGTACATTCAATGTGTCTTTTTCCACTAGAAAATTCTGTAGCTGGTTTATCAATAATCCAATCTGAAGGAATATGCTCTGTTTTGTCTTTTACAGTACCATCACAATTACTTTCGGTACACTTATGCCAATGATAATTTTCATCACTAGTCCATTCATTAGTCCAATGATGAGTGTGAGTTGGTTTTACTACCGGAATTTCTTCTGTTTTTATAATATAACCGCATACTGTACATTCTTTATGACGAGAACCCGTTTTTGTTGTAGTAGGGTTACTATCAATAATCCAGTCGCTAACTTTATGTTCCCCTTTATCTGCAATACTTCCATCGCAGTTATCAGTTAAACATTTATGCCAATGGTATGTACTGTCACAAGACCAATCTGTAGCAAAATTATGTTTATGATTAAGCTTATCACTTTCAACAGTTAATGTTATTGAATCAGAACCCTCTTTCCAACCAGAAATTGCATTAACTTTAGCAGTTAATACAGTCGTTCCAACACCTTGAATAGTAACTATTCCGTTTTCATCAACTGTTGCTACATTTGGATTACTAGATGAATAAATAATAGTTGCATTATTATTTACTGTAGTATTAAGCTTAAAAATAAAATGACCAAACGTTTTTGTTAAATTTCCATTATGTATTTTTACCAAAGGAGTTTCTAATTCAATATCTTCATCCTTTTTAAATGTCTGAGTATCTAATACTTCACCACAAATATTACAAACCTTTTCTCTAATACCATCTTCTGTATCAGTTGGTTCTTTTGTGACTACCCAATTCGCATCATGTTCTCCTACACATTTTTTCTTACCACAATAGTAGCAAACGGCTACTTCGTGACCATTTATACTTTCTCTTTCACTAAAATCATGGTCTACTTTTGGAGTAATAACTTCTTTTTCATATCCACAAAAACTACAAGTATATTTTGCATAACCATCCTGATAACAAGTAGCCTCTTTATAAGTATCATTATCTACTTCAAATGTGTGAGCCTCATAATCTTTTGTTACTGATGGATGGCAAACGGCTTCTTTCCAATGTCCATTATCATCATGTTTAACTTCCCATGTGTGGTTTTCTTTTAAAGATGTATTATAACTTTCGGTTATTGTTTTGTCAGCTACATCTTCAACCGGTATATAATTTTCACCATTTTTTATTACAGGATAAATTGTTAATTTATATACATGAGATTCTGATTCAACTCCTAATATTTTTTTGAAAGAATTATTTCCTTCTTCATTAGTAAGATACCCTGAATATATTGCGTTTCCATCTTCTTGTACATTATAGCAAACTGCATCCCAACCATAATCACTAAGATTTTCAGTAATATCAATATACAGATTTACTCCGAAATTATAATCACCGCTAGTAGGTTCATAGGTTAAAACATTTTTTAATGGAATACTTTTATTTTCTTTTTTTATTTCATAGCATCCATCTATTGAACATTTATAATAATCGTATTTTTCACCATTTTCATTTGCTGTATAAAATTTTACCCATTTATGTTCACCTAAATGTGATGTATAATTGATTTTTCCACTATGGCCACATGTTTTACAATGGACTAATGTATAACCTCTTGAACTGTCTGTTGGTGCTACTACAGTGGCATTATCCATATCCCAATCATGTAATGTATAAGTTGGATTAGTAGTCAAATCATATTTTGTAAAGCACCCACAAGTAAAATTATGCCAATGAGCATTAGGATTAGTATGCCATATTTCATCATAAGTATGCACATGGTCTTTATCAGTATTTACATCAGCTAACACATTGACTGGCACTCCACTTGTAAGTACCATAGCAGAAATCATAAGTGCTGACAGGCTTCTAATTAATTTATTTTTTATCATTTACTTTCCTTTCATAAAAATAAGAAATATTTTTAGTGTTTAATTATTTGCAATCATATATGCCTCACTTCCTTTATATATTTTTTAAAAATAAACAGTTTCTAAATTAACAATTAGAAGTTATAACTATATTTAGTATAGCATATATATATTATATTTCGTGCAATTAATTGATACTTATTTCCCTGTAGAACCAAAACCACCTTCGCCTCTACTAGTATCAGAAAGTTCATCTACCTCTTCAAAAGTTATATGTGGATATTGCATTATAATAAGCTGTGCAATACGTTCTTTAGGTTCAATTATTCTATCTTCATTACTATCATTATGTATAGCAACAATATATTCACCTCTATAATCGCTATCACATATTCCTACACAATTAGCTGGTCTAAGACCTTCTTTAGTTGCTAACCCACTTCTTGCAAATATGGCTCCATAATATCCATCTGGTATTTCAAGAGCTAATCCGGTTTCAATTTTTCTTGTCTCATGTGGATGAATTGTAATATCCACATTATTATCAGCATATAAATCAAAGCCTGCTGAAAATACACTTCCCCTCGTTGGTAATTTTGCTGTTTCTGTTAATTTTTTTACTTTTACATGCATATATTTTTCTTCTACCTTTCTATTTCTTCTTTATTTTTATATATTTCTTCTAAGGCTATGTCATAATTTTCACTAATTCTCTCTTTTAATTGTCCAACAGTCATAAGCATATCATTATATGTTTTAAAACATTTACTAAGTTCTTCATCTTTTAAAGTATCAATAAATGATTTTACTGTTGTTAAAGAACCTAAAATGTTATAAAAAGCATCTGTTTTTGCAAATTCAGAAAAAGATATATCTTTTTTATAATAAGACCATAATTCATTTTGTATATCATCAATAATATAATTTAATTCATCTTTATCACTAATTAAATTATTTGCTCTTAAATATAATAAATAATCTTCACAATATGAAATATTATCTAATACATTATTTACAAAATCTTCTATTAACATAATTCTATGTCCTCTTCTACATCATTTAATTTCTTTTCATTATTTATTGGTTTAAAATCATAAATATCTGCTATGTTATCTAAACCTTTATATAAATTATCAAGAGTATCATTATAAATTAAAAAATTATAATTAAACCATCCATCAGCACCTATATCATCTCTAAAATGATTAAATTCATCTCTTTCAGAAGCTAATCTTTCTTTTAAAACTTCTATATTATCTCCACGCTTAATGCCTCTATTAATAATTTCTTCTTCATTTAAATCAATATATATAGATAAAATATTTATATCAGGAGCATTTTTACGCATCCAATTTATACCATCTGGATTAATGAGATAAACCATATTTTTTGATAATTCTTCTTTAGATAAAACTGCTGCATATTCAATTCCAGTCATATCATTTTTTGTGTAAGCAATGACTTTATTATTCTTTAAAAAAGCATCAAACTCTGATTTAGTATCAAACCAATGTTCTTTACCATTTGTTTCATATGTACGCATTGGTCTTGTAGTATGGCTTACTACTATATCAAGTCCATATTTTTCTTTTAAATATTTTGCAGCAGTATCTTTACCGGAACTTGTTTTTCCTATAATAGCTATAATATAATTATCATTCTTCATTTATCTTTCCTCTTCAAAATCATCTTCTTCATTAGAAATTTCTTCTACATCAGTATATTGTCCTTCGTGACTTACACCATTAAATTGTACTTTTTGATTAGTTAATGCTACTGACATTAAAGCTCTTTCTTTTGAAAAACCAAGGTCTAATAAATCTTTAATTTTTTTATCAGCATTTTGTATACTATTTATATTATCTGTTATTTCTTTTTCTCTTTTTTCTATCATTTCATCTGCAAGAATTGTAATATATTTTTCTTCAATCATACCTTTTGAAGGTTCTGAAAAGAAATCCATTTTAATATTATCCATTTCAACATGATATGGATAATCTGAATTATTTTCATTTTTATAAATAAATGCTGTATTAGTATCTATTTTGTATGTTTTAATTAAATCTAAATTTTCGCTCATTATTTTATCTTCCTTTATTAAGGCCAATCATAGCCTAATTCACATTTTCTATATGCAATTTCATTTATATCTGGATTTATGTCTGCATAATGTTCTATAAATTCTTCAAATTTATAATTAAATTCATCAAAAACCTCTTTATAATAAGGATGACTAAATTCCATACTATCATCCATATCACCAATAGAATAATAATCTTTTTCTTTCATTAAATAATCAAATACTTCATCAAAATCAAAATTTACCTTAATATCTATGCTATCGTTATTCGGTGAAGCACCACCATAATATTCATCTGGTGTAGAATAAGCAGTAACATAATATTGGTTTTTCAAAATATTATTATTATCTATCCAATAAACTATAGCCTCTTCAAGCCTATCATCTGAAAGCATCATATTCTTAAGCCCTTTCATTTTTATAAAAGTAATAACAATTATAAATTATTCTTTCTATATATAAGTATCGTAAAATGTACAGCTTTTCGATGATTAAAAAATAAAAAAGAGAACATTTTTAAATGTCCTCTAATTTGCATTTTTAATAATTTCATCAGTTAGAAATTGTTTATCAATATAATGTTTATTTATTTTTTTCTTATCATTTATTTCATTAAAGCATATAGCATTTTTATCCATATTATAATATTTAACTTCTTTATATTCTGAAATATTTAATAAAATAATATGTGCTAAATTAACAAGTAATCCAAATAATGCTATTGAATGTCCTATTAATTCAATCAATACAAAATATGAAGTATAATCTTCTTGTGTAGCAGTATTTAAAATATAATTAATAATAAATGGTATATAACAAATTAATACAATATGTAATAAAATCAAGAAAATATCTACCGCAGATAAATAATATTTTTTATTATCATTAATACTTTTTATCATTATCATCACTCATTCCTAAAACATTTAAAATATCATCAGCAATTTCCATACAAGCTTCTTTAAAACAACTCCAAAAACTCATACTTAGACAACCTTTCCAATAGCTTCTATTACTCTTTCTGCTTTAAAAGGTTTAACAATAAAATCTTTTGCTCCGGCTTTAATAGCTGATAAAACCATAGCTTGTTGCCCCATTGCTGAACACATAACACATTTAGCATTAGGGTCATAATCCATAATCCCTTGACAAGCTGAAATTCCATCCATTTCAGGCATTGTAATATCAAGTGTAACTAAATCTGGTTTTAATTCTTTATATTTTTCAATTGCATCAGCTCCATTTATTGCTTCGCCTACTACATCATAACCACCTTTAATTAAAATATCCTTAAGCATCATTCTCATAAATGCCGCATCATCAGTAATTAATACTCTTGCCATTTTAAATCTCCTTATATATTTTTCTTAAATAAAGAATAGAGAGGAAATATTCCTCTCCGTTCTACAAATTAGACTATATATAACCGGGTAAGTCTCATATAGCCTGCCAAGATTATTTAATACAAAGAAACATATACATTAGAGGGAACTATCTTGGCTAAACCTCTATTTTTTAATATCTTAAAAATAATTAGGAGGTATTTTCAAAGATATTCGGACTTAAACAGTCCAAAGAGATAATATAGGAGTCGAACCTATAAATAGTAAATATTAAAATATTGTATTATTTTTATAAATATTTACACCAAATATCTCTATTAATAATCCAATTAACACTCATATTCTTCGTTATGTGGTAAAAATGTTACTTGGAAAGTTTTTCAAACACTTCATCATATTTTTCAAAAATATTATTCATTGTGTTTTTTAAATTTTTATTATCTTTCGTATTCTTCGAGGTATGATTTTGTTTTAATTCTATTTTCACATCTTTCCTCAAATTTTTCTTCATTTTTTTGTTTTCTCTTTATTTTCAAATATTTTAATATTATTTTCTATTGTATCAATTACTTCTTTTAATGTACAGTTATTATTAACAATATCAATAATAAATTATTATTGCCTTAGAGTGGACTTGATGGGGGTCGAACCCATTTCCAAAAATATTACTTTATTTAAATGTTTACGTTGTTATCCATATTAATGTTTACTTATATAGAAGGATGTTTTTTAATATGCTTGTTTTTGAACCTCAACTAATACTAGCAATACCTCTTAGTTTTTTGGAGTAGCAACTAGGCTACAGCTAACATTCTATTGTCAGTTAAATTTATAGGTTGATAATCGTAACGTGATTTATCAATCCCGAACGCATTTAAATATTTTATACCCCTGTCGAAACCAAAGACAAGCCCATATTTTAATATTATTGCTCACACTTAATGGTAGTGAATCTCCAAGCACATCAGTAAGGACTCGAACCTTAATCGTGCAGTTTTGGAGACTGCTGTGTTACCATTACACTACCGATGCATAAATTACTATTATTTTTATAAATATTTAAAGAAAAAATAGTAAATAGTAGACCGTATAGGACTCGAACCTATAACCTGCTGGTTATGAGCCAGATGCTCTTACCAATTGAGCTAACGGTCCATATAAGAGGATAATTAAATATCCTCTATAATTTTGTTGTTGTTCTTAATAATCCTTTTATACTTAATGTTTCTTCGATATTTTTTCTTCCTTGTACTACTTTATTTTATTTAATTTTTTACAATAATAATTAAGCTAAGTTACTTCTTGTGCTTACGATTAGCTTCAATCTTCTGCTTAATCGAATCATTCTCGATTTTCTTAAACATAGGCTTAAGCTTTCCAATAGGTCTTGCGGTTAATCCCATATTTCATATATCTCCTTTTTCTAAATTTAATCATTTCATCAATACATAAAATTAATGAAACATAGCAGCCCTTGTTGGACTCGAACCAACGAATGCAGGAATCAAAATCCTGTGCCTTACCACTTGGCGAAAGAGCTATGATAACTAGGATATATGTACACTTACCTAGACAGCTATTTGGTATACTGCTACTTGGTACACAATTTTCTTATTGCTTAACAAGACCGACTACTTATGTATAGTCCACTATTACAGATGTGAATTTTCCCATATATCGTCAACATCATTGGTTATATTCTCCGATATTTAGCATAAAGCAAGGAATCGCAAATCTTGTAACCTAATAAATAATATAATAGATGTATCGTCATTAATGTGGTTTAACGATACTCTCAATGTTTGACAACCGAATTGAACGGTACTTTAACCACACCACACTATGCCTGAAGAATTACATTGAATTTTTATCATCTATTAAACTCTCCCAGTAGGGCTCGAACCTACAACATACAGATTAACAGTCTGCCGTTCTACCATTGGACTATAGGAGAATGCACCTAACGAGACTCGAACTCGTACTCTATCGCTAGAACAGGATTTTAAGTCCTGCGTGTCTACCATTTCCACCACAGATGCATGATGATATATCTTATTTTAAATGGTATATACCAATCCATTATAGACACCGTAAGTAAAGTTTTGTATATGTTGGGAAGTTAATGAGTACATCATTCCCGATAGATACTGAGGGCTTTTGACACCAATTAATTGTAATTCCTCATTACACTCAGTACCTAAGAGACAGTTTTGATAAAACAATTGCTTTATACGGCTTATCTCTTGGATTTGACATAATGACTAAATTCATTATTTACTCCTTACCTCTTTAATTCATAAAATACATTTACTTCAATTCTGATAGCACATATATCTTATCTTTTACAAAGGCTTTGTTTTTTTATAAGTTGTTTTCTTAACTTACAAATATATTATAGCACATTATGTTTATATTTCGTGTAGTAAATTTAAATATTTTAAATATTTTTTTGCTTTTTATATAGATAACTGATTTGTAAAACAAATAGTAACTAGTAATCCAGCCACAAACATCATTGTTGATATTGCTCCTGATGAATTTATTGAATATAAAGCAAAATCTTTCTTTGTAATTGGGTTCAGCCAATATATTCTTTCTTTATTCAACATATCAAGTAATTGATGGCTTAACATTCCTATGGCAAAATACATAGTATATGCTAAATTGTTGCAAATCATATATATGCTTAATGAAAATAAAATCAAAGCTAATAATGTATGTGTAAATGTTCTATGACTTGAAAAATAGCCATATATTAATAATACAATAAAACCACAAACTCCTATTATAATAGGAACTGTTACTTCATCCCAATTAATCAAGCTTTTAGGATTAATATTGGAATAAAAGATTAAAGCTATCATAAATCCTATCGCTGATATTGTTCCATAGAACACTTTCCTCATAATTGAGTGTTCTGTATCAATATCTGGAAGTATTGCTCCTAAAGCTGATAAAACAATTGATGTTGTAATAATCTCTGAATTGCTTGTATTATGATTTAACAGTAATAATCCAGAAGCTAATGCTGTGCCTACTACTAAATGTGTCTTTCCAGTCATAATAAATACCTGCTTTCAAGTTATAATTTATGTTGTTAATATTTATCATTTCTATATGTATATTATAACATGATGTATATATAACTCGTGTAGTATATGGATTAGTTTTAAATATTTTTACAAAAAAATAAGAGCTATATTAAATATAGCCCTTAAATAGAATTATTGTTTTACATATTACATACTAGCTAAACAGCGTAAATATTCATCATTAAATTCTTTAATTTTAGCAAAATATTCTTCTTTAGATATTAAATCATAATTTATACTTATACCATAATATAAATCATTTCGTTTAATTTTATAATCTAAAGGATTAAGTTTTTTACAATATTGACTTTGAAACTTTATCTTTTTAAATATTATATCCATTTGTGTTGTTAATTCTTTCGTAGTGTATGTCGGATAGCCTGTAGGATAAGGATATACTTCTTCTTTAAAATAAATAGGATAATCTAAGCCATAATTTGAACCAAAGTCTACATTATGATATAATTGATATTCTAACGCTTTATCTCTATCTAAACAAGTAATATTATATTCATTTTCAGAATTTACTGGGAAATTTAAAATTGCATTTATAAGAGTTAAATGCCTATAATCTATAACGCTAGGACTCCAATAAGGTAACAAGTCACGGGTATAATCTAATTTTATTAATTCATAATGATTATCTTCTTTTAAATATTCCATAAAATCATTAAAATCAAAAGTAAATTCTGGTATATCAGACATTTTTATTTTCTTTATCATAGTAAATACTCCATTCTCGTTTTTAATATTATTAGTATATCACATATAATAAAAGTTGTATATAAAAATAGACTATTATATGATAATAATAGTCTATTAAATATTTAATCTTCTATATCATTATTTTCTTTATCCGGTAATATTTCAACAATATCCTCAATTTTACATTCTAATAACTGACATATTTTATCTATTGTTTTTAGATTTAAATATCTATCATTATTTAAATAAGTAACAACAGATTGTGATAGTACCTTTTCTTTCCTTAAGTCGGTTGTTGTATAACCTTTTTCTTTTAATTTTCCTATTGGGTCTTTGTAGTGAATCATTATGCAGACATCCTTTCTTTTTCAATTATTTTTTTCAGCTTATCAACATACTCATCATCTAATCGAATCATCCTACATTCACCATCCATAATATTTAAAGTCTCGTCTTTAGGTTTTCCTTTTTTATAAGGTCGATTAGAGCAAATGGCATCAAATACATCTGCCACTTGTACTATTAAAACATAATTTGGAATATTTCGCAAGCGGTTTCCGTTAGGATAACCACTTCCATCAGGTTTTTCGTGATGCATTAAAGCTATATTAGTTACAATTGTAGGAAAAGCATCCTTTAAAATTTCATATCCTACATAGGGATGAATTTTTACAATTCCCATTTCTTCATATGATAATGAAAAAGGTGCTGCTGTTATATTAAAAGGTAAAAATACCTTTCCTACATCATGTAATAAAGCTCCAATTAAAATCTGTTCTTTTTCTTCGTCCGTATATGAATTATCTAATTGGTCTAATATTTGTCCAGTTACTATTGCTACTCTGCTACAATGATTATAAGTGTCCATACTAGATGCTTTTAGTATTCCTAGTAATACTGCTACTTCCGGTTTCTTTTTTATTTTTTCTAATAATTCTTTATACTCCATATAATACCATCCTTTTATTTAATTAGATTTTCCTATTATATTTACAACATTTCCGTTTATCCCCTTTAATTCATCATATTTATCAGACATATAATTAAGTAAATAATTTCCAACTAAAACTACTCTATCTTCAAAAGTATTTTTTTTATTAATTATTTTGTTATAGAAACTTATATTATTTTGTTTAATAAGTTCCAGATATTTATTAAATACATATTCATTGTGAATATTTTCAAAAACATTCAGTAAGCTATATATTGTGTTCCAATTATAAATTAACGTAATCATATTATGTAACACTTCTTCTGAAGCTTCTAACATATTGATATTGTCCAGATATTCTTCATATTTATCTGCAAAGTCATCACTAATATGTTCTGTATTAGGTATTAACTCATAATGAAACATTGGGTAATTCACTACTTTAAATGAAAATAATACTTTATGATTGCTCATATCTAATTTTACTAAACATTTTGTATCATATTCATCAATATAATTTATTTTATTATCTTCAAATAATGTATTTCTTTTAATATCAAACATATACTATATCTCCAATTAAATTTATATTTATCTAGCCAGAAAACCCACTACCTTTAGGTGGTGGTTAGTTTACTATATTTTCTCTACTTTTGGGAATGATTACTTCATTTCTTTCAACAAATCGTTTCATATCTTCCAAATATATATAATCTAAATTACTTTCGCTTACCATATCCTGAATAATAGCTAACGCTTCTTTATATGTATAAGAATTTCTATATGGGTGATATGAAGTTAAAGAGTCAAATGTATCGGCATATTGAATAAGTTTTACATAATCTGGAATTTGTGTTAATCCAAAAGGATAGCCTTTACCATTTTCATACTCGTGATGCATTAATACAATTTTTTCAACTATTTCATCAAATACATCATGAATAATCTCATATCCTAAAGTAGGATGTGTTTTCATAATTTCTATTTCAAAATCAGAAAGTTCTCTACTTAAAGATGTTAAATTAAATGGTAAAAATGCTTTTCCAATATCGAATATTAAAGCCCCTTGTAATATGCTTTTTACCTCTTTTTCATTCCAAGGTGAAGAATCTTCCATGTGAATGATAATATCATATATAATATTAGCAACTCGTACACAATGATTATATGTTTCTTCGTCTTGAAGCCTTAATAATTGTAATAACAATTTAATGTCTTTTTGTTCCTTTATTTTATCAATATTAATTGAAATCAATTTATTTTTGTCTCCCTTCATACTTCTTTTATTGAAGCTACCCATTTAATTTCTTTATCAGAAATATAATTTTTATAAAGAGCATCATCTATAATTTCTTGAGGAAACACTTTACTACTTGACATAGTAAAGGTTCTACAATTTTCCCCAAGTATTGTTATTTTATAATTATGATATATTTCCATCTATTGAAATATCTTCCTTTTCTCCTAATTCGCTTCTCTTTATTGTCATCTTTTCTCTATCTGTATAATAATCTTTATCATTTTTGTATGGACTATTTTTCAATACTGATAATAAATTGTCATAATTACATGGTATTTTTAAATCATAATATCTATATAGTGACATTGTTGCATCTGGTATTAACTGCTTATCTATATTATTTAAAGCATATTTTAAACATTCATATTCTTTGAAATAAAAATAGGCTTTTTTTACTGGAACTATTTCTTCTAATTTATATCCGGCATATGGATTATAAAGGCCTTCTTTATCACCATATGTAAATGTTTTATTTAAGGTAATGATACCTTCCGATACATTAGGCTTTTCAGTAAAATATAGAGTTTTTTGTTTTCTGTTTTTGTCACAAACAATTATTCTATATAAGCCTTTTTTTGTTTTTCCTAACGAATTAACATCAAGAATAATAATACCAATTTCATTTGTATTAAGCTTATTTATATCATCTGAAAAATCATCAAAAGATTTAGTGTAATATATTTTGCTTAAACTATCTTCTATTGAAAATGGATAACCTAAATATTCAAGTTCCCATTGCCTATTTTGTAAAACATTTGGTTTATCATCTTCACATGAAATAAATAACATTCTTAACTGTTCTTTTAAATCATCTATTTCTTCTTGTAAACCAATTATTTTTGCATTAGCTTTATCATATGCTGTTGTGACTTTTTTAGGAGTAATAAGTTCAGCTTTTTTGCCCCCAACATATTTTAATAAATCTATCTTTTCATCAATAGAAAATTTAGATTTATCTCTATACACTGTTAATACATCTAATGTCTCTTCTAAAGTTGCTAAATTATCTTCATCTTTTTGAATAGTATCAAATGACTCATATACTTGTTTTACCTTTTCAAATAACATTTCTCTGTTTTTAACAGAAGAAATACAATCTAAAAATCCTATTTTTACTAATAATTCCATTACTTTTAATGAAATATTATTATTTTTAATAAATGAAACAATATCATTTTCTTTCACAAAATCCATTTCCGAAAGAGATTTAACATATCTTGTCCCAAAATATATAGTATCCGTATTATTATTTGTAAATTCATTAGCAGAATATAATAATGTAGGTGGTAAAATTTTAATATTAAAAAATGGTAATTCCGCAATAAATTTTTTAACTTCATCTATCTTTGCAATATGATTAAGTGATGCAGTAAAAAATTCTAATGGATAAGCCCATTTTAAATAAGCTGTCATAAAAGCTACTTTCGTATATGCTACAGCATGAGATTTATTAAACGCATATTCGGCAAATGCAATCATACAGTCATATAATGCATTTCCATCTTCTTCTGAAATTCCATTAGCTAAACATCCAACAATATTTCTACTAGCATCTCCATATATAAAAGGATTTCTTTCAGCTTCAATTTCATCTTTATGCTTTTTTGACATAGCTCTACGAACTAAATCAGCTCCACCAAGACTATATCCGGCAAGTCTTTGGAATATCTGCATTACTTGTTCTTGGTAAATAATACATCCATAAGTAGGTTCCAATATCTCATTTAAAATTGCATTATTTATATTAATACTTCTTTTTGGTGGTGTTGCAATTTCACCACGCTCGTATTTCTTTCTTTCAACAATTTCATCCAAAAACTGCATTGGCCCAGGTCTATATCCGGCATTTAATAAAACCAAATCTTCAAAACAATTAGGCTGTAGGCCGACAATATATTTAATAATGCCATCACTTTCAAACTGAAATACTCCCTTAGTAAGTCCTTTACAGAATATTTCTCTATAAACACCATCTAATGAAAATAACTTTTCATCCATATTAGGGTCTTGCAAATCAATATAATTAGGGTCATTATGTACTTTTCTTATAACATCTGTAATGATTGCAAGATTTTCTAATACTAAAAAATCCATTTTTAGAAACCCTCTGCTTTCAGCTTGTGCCATCTGACATTGAGTTTCCATTTTTTTATTTTTATTATTCCACATTTCTGGAATCGCATTTTCAATAGGTGCTTGGCTTATAATGACGCCTGCCGCGTGTTGTCCGTATGATAAAAATACTCCATCATCATCTGCTAATATCTTTGCCAAACTAAGAGTAATGGCTTCATCATTTGTTACATCTTTTCCTTCAACTTTATCGTGAAATGATGCATTATCACTATCATATAATTTTGATAATTTATCTCCTAAAATATTCCATCTTTTTGTTATTGCATCAATTTCTATTTTTACTTTTTTAAAATGTTCTCTTTGTTTTTGTAAATTAGAAATTATTGAATTATCATAACGCTTTATTTCTTTATATAAATTTTTCTCATATATTTCTTTATCAGCTAAATATCTTGCAGCTAATTTAACTCCACCTTTTATTGAAGCATATATTTTTGTCATAATAGAACATACACAATTTTCTCCATATTTAGCTTTAACATATTTAATAGTATGTTCTCTGACTGCATATATAAAATCAGAGTCAATATCCGAAAATACCCCTACTTTCGTAGTACTTTAACACTTATTTAAAAGTGGGTCTTGACTATCTCTTTACTTATTTAAAATATTTAAAATAAGCACTACACTATTCAACTGGTAACTCATCTTCCAGCTTACGGATAATAAAATCCTAGTCGATACATTTATTATAAAGTAGTTTCTCTAATTATTTTAAAATTTTTGTAATTTTTATTTTTTAATTGTAAATAATTTAAATAACTAGATGATACTAAAATGTTATAATTATCATATAAATATTTTTGTAATTCTTTATATGTTTTAAATCTATTTATAAAAATCCCATTATTATATAAAAATATATAATTTCTATTCTGCGTTTTGTGTATTAGTTTATCTGGTTTGTTCTTTCTTTGTTTCTTTTCAACTATAATATATAAGTCTTTCCACATTAAATATTTTTCTAAACTATATGAACTTGCTTTAAAAGTGTTGTGTGCAAAATTGCAAGCTCCTTTAATATTTTTAAAGTCTTTTATTTTTTTATTATTCTTATATAATGTGCATTTATTATTATTTCTTTTTGGAGATAATGTACTATAGCTATCATATAAATTATATTTTCTAGTACACCATTCTAAATTTTCAACACAATTTCTTTGTGTATTTTTATCTTTATGATTGATTTCAGGTAAATTATTATGGTTTGGAATAAAAGTTATAGCAACAATTCTATGAACTAACATTTTTATTCTTTTTCCTTCTGAATTTATTAATCCTATTTGTAAGTATTTGCCTTTTGAATCAATCCAAGGTTTTAATTTAATTAATGTTTTGCTTTTCTTTGTGCTATAAATATCTCCTTCAGTAGAAACATAATAATTAGGGAAATTTTCAATTTGTTTAATTGTCATTGTTTCTCCTTTTCGAGAGAAACTACTTTATAATGTAACACGGTATTGCCTGCTATCTTACGAAAGACCGTAGGTTCTCTTAGTCAGCTACTTCGTCTATGGAATATGGCTATATCTCCTTGTAAGGTTTGATAGCCAGTCTTATTCAACTGATACCGTTAGCAATGTTTTAAAAAACATTACACCCTTGAGTAATAAGGTTTACAGTAGATACCCAATGTTGTTTAGGCATGGATACTCTTTCGGGATTTAAAAATCTTTCAAAATATAAATTATATGGTATAGGGTCTATATCTGTTATTCCTAATAAATAGCAATCTTCACTACCACAAGCACTACCTCTTCCAGGTCCTATGCTTTGTCCAATTCTTTCAAAATGATTATCGTCTATCCATTTATCTAATTCTTCTATAGATAATGGTGCATCATCTATTCTATTAGTTGGGACATATCCTAATAATCTTCCATATTCAAGATAATCTGCAACGATTAAATGATATGCTGCATAGCCCATACTAATAATTATATTTGTTTCATATTCTATTTCTTTTTCATATTTTTCTTTATCTGGGAAACCGTTTGGAAATCGCTTTTTTATCCCTTCTTGTATTTTTTGCTTAAATACTTCATTCGCATTATCTACAATAGGATAAAAATTATAGCCATCAATAGTTACTTTTGGAAATTTAATTTCTTGACATTTATTTAATACGACTTCAATATTATCAATTGCTTGATTTACAATATCCTTATCAAAGATTTTGTTTAACCATTTTGATAATTCTTTATTGCTTTTAATTGTATACTCATAATCATCTTTTCTTATTGGTGAATATTTATTAAATCTCGTAAATTGAACAATATTTCGTTTTTTTACTTCATTTTCGATTTGATTATCATTATAGAAATCTTTACAAATACCTATATGAATATCATTACTTGCAATAAAATGATTTGTATTTTTCATTTCTATAGCAAAATTAATTAATTCATTATATAAGATTTTTTCTGAATCTAATCCATGATTTTGTATTTCAAAATAAAAATTATCTATTCCGAAAATATCAATTATATTATTATATAATTCAGTTAATTCTTTTTTATTTGCTTTTTTACTTTCTTTATACTGTTTTACATCACTAATATATTTTTTTATATCAATTTTTCTACCAATAATTTTTTTATATTTAGTCTCACACAAATCAAAAGCTTCTAAATTATCCTGATATAAACTTTCTTTATATAAAAAAGTTTCTAATCCTTTTTTACTTCCAGAGCTTGCTGCCTTTTCTATATTTCTTTTAGCAGTTTTATTTGTTTCAGATTTTAAAGTATCTCTAACCTTAACATTTGCAATAGAAATTAAATATTTTCTAATATATTCATCTTCTATTTTATCAATCTGTTTTATTGAAAAAGCTCCATATTCGCTATTAATAACTATGCTTGAATAAGGTGTTGATGTTCCAGTTTCTTTTAAAGAATTTAATTTATCTAACGGAATAATGTAATCAATACTATCAAATAATTCTTTATTTACTGATAATACTTCATTTATTCTTTTATCTATTTTTTCTTCTGCAGAAATATGTTCAAGTCCTAATAACGAACAAAAGACTCCACCAATACAAGCAGAAGTACATATTATATGTCCTTTTATTACATTATCTTTTAAATTTTTTAATGTAATAATAGGTTTATTTTTCTGATAATTTCTATTTGCTTCTGTAACTATTTTACATAAACATTGATAACCAATATAATCAGTTGCTATTAATATAATATGTGCATCTAGTTTTTTATCACTTACTTGAAGATAACCTTCAACTCCCGGAATGATTTGTATATCATTTATTTTAGCTTTTTTTAAGTATGTAAGCAAATCTTCATATGCACTCATTACTCCGTGGTCGGTGACTGCTACTTTTTTAGCTCCTAATCTTCTAAAATTATCAATCATATTATGCATATTAGCATTTGCTGTATCTTTTTCGGATTCAAAATGTGTATGAATACTACCAAACATTTTTGGTTTCATTTCTAAATTAGAAATTGTATTTTCCATATTAATCTCCCATATCGAAATATATGAGAATGAATTTCTAATCTGTTCATCCTCATAAATTATTATAGCATATTTTAATCATTTTCCGTGTAAATACACGATAAATATATATTCATTTTATAAATATTTATATTATATGCACTTATTTGTTATTAATTTTTTTACACATACTTAAAAATGTTTTTCTTCTAATTGTTTTTGTTTTTGCAATTTTTTCTAACATCTTATAAGAACATTTTAAATATACGTGTCTTTTAGCTCTTGTTAAAGCTGTATATAACATATTTTTTGTTAAAAAATCACTTGTGTCATTATCATCAATCATAATCAAGATATTAGGATATTCACTTCCTTGTGATTTATGAATTGTAATTGCATATGCGAAATCAATATCATCAGTATCTTCCACTCTTACTGTTCTATCTCCTAAATCTATATCAATGTAAGCAATAGAAACAGCTCTTATAGTACCAATTTCTCCATTAAAAATACCTATTTTATAATTAGTTCTATTACATATAACAATATCTCCGACTTCAAAACGTGTAGTTTCACCATATAATCTTTGATGTATCATATTGTTAATATTAGAAGTACTACATTTAAATAAATCTTTTCTATATGGAGACAATATAGCATCTACACTATTAGATAAAAATAAATCACTTGCTAATGTATTAGACACATCTTCTGTTATAAGTGTAAAACTATCATCTATAATTAAATCTGTTTTACCTTTAAGTATCTTTTTTGCATTTTTATCAATTGTTTGTAAACTTCTATGATTAATCTTTAAATAAGATGTTTGTATTCCTAAATCAATTAAATCTCTTAAGATATTGCCAGCTCCAATTGAAGGTAATTGGTTTTCATCTCCAACAAGCAGGATTTTAACTTTTTCTTCATTTATATAAGATAATAGTTCATAAAATAAATTTACATCTATCATCGAACTTTCATCAATAATAATAAAAGATGTTTCTTTTATTCTTTCTCTTTGAGCTTTTTTATTTTTAGGATTACTTCCATATCCTAAATATTTATGAATAGTTTTTGCATCTATATAGCTTTCATCATCATACTCGTCAAATTCTTCATCTTCTTTAGTATTTATAAGGTTTAATCCTAATTCTTCATAAATAGCCTCACACATACGCTTAACAGCTCTTCCTGTAGGGGCTAATAGTTGAATTTTATTTCTAGGAAATCTATCCATATATAATTTTAAAATTTCACATATTGTAGTTGTCTTTCCTGTTCCAGGACCGCCTGTTAATATAGAAATATCAGGTCCAGATAATGTTTTAGCAACTGCATCATTTTGTTCGTCACATAATCTGTCAATAATATTATCAACATATATATTTTTACTATGCTGATTTAAAATTTTAATTTTATTATATATGCTTAGTTCTTTATCATAATAACTTTTTATTGCTATATGTTTTCCATCAAAATAAAAATAATTACTATAATTATTAAGATATGCTTTTATCTCTTCTTTAGTTGTTCTTTTATTTGGTTTTGCAAATTTATTATTCATTGTTTGAAGCAACTTATTAATGGTTGTCCAAGTATTTCCACAATTAGCAATATCCATTAATGACTCTCTTAAACAATAAAACATTTCTCTTTTCCTTAATAAAAAAGTATGTTTATCAATATATTTATCAATTCTTGCAAAAGACACAAAATTACAATACCAAAAAGGGTCATTGTCTAATTTATCTAATAAAAAATTAGCTGTTTTTAAAGATGTAAGTTTTTTAAATAAAAGAATATCTTGAAAAATCAATTTAGTTTCTTCATATAAATAAAGTGTTTTTTGTAAATCTTCAGATAATTCTTCTTTATTTGTTATTTCCCAATTTCCAAAACGTCTTTGGTTTAAATATCTTTTGTATTCAATAGGCTCCATTGGTTCTAAAGGTTTTGGCTCTAAAATAATATTATCATCAATTAATAATCGTATTTTTGCTCCATTCTCCAACATAGGACAATTTAATAAATAATATTCAATTCTGTTTTCATCTAAGAAATGAAAATCCGGATTTTTCTTATTTAAAGAGTCATTTTCAATGTGCGTTACAGTAACTATTCTCATATTTTTACCTCAATCCAAATTAGAAATTTATAGGGAGAATTATAACATTCCCCCTATAAGTGCAAATATATCATCATTTAAAGCATTTACTTCTTGTTCTGATAAATTTTTATTATCATTATTTTCTTTAGGCTCTTCATTTATTATATTATTTTTTTGCACATCAACTGTTTCTTTTACTTTTTTCTTTGAAGTATACTTTCTTTTTTTTATTCCTTTAGTTTCTTTTACTTTTTTAGGAACTGTAGCTGGTACAATTTCTAAATCATTACTATTAAGGTTAGTATTATCACTTTCCTTATTATCTTCTAAAGAAATATAATTATTTTGCTTTATATGTGATATTGTTTTTTCAATATTTAAAGAGTTCATATAACTAAAAGCATCAATATCTGTTGCATATGCTGATAATCCATGAAGCCCTATATATTGTCTTGTAATATTTTTTAACGCATTATTTTTAAAACCATTTTTAAGCTGATTTATAAAAATTTCTTCTTTATCTGTAACTCTAATAGTTAAAGAATAAACTTCATCCATGAAAGACACATCATTAAATGAGACTGATAAAGGTATATCATTTATTTCAAATGGCTTTATTCCGAGATAAGCGTCTATACATCTTTTTACAACTTTAGGTCTTTCTTTTGGCTTTATAGACCATAGTGTACTTATTAAATCTAAGTCACAATGTCTATAAAACCTCATAGTGAATATCATATATTACCCCTGATTTAAAAGACGTAAATATGCAGACATATAGTAACCTCGGACATTACTAAAAACAAATGGTAAATCAGGAGCATTTTCGTTTCCTTTAATAACTGTAACAGTCAAACCACTTAATGCATCTTCAATCATATCAAATCTGCTCTCTCCGGTACCACCTGTAACAATAAGATAATTATATTTAATCAAATTATCGTATTCATATAAAATTCGATTTATTGATTTTTCACATAATTCCTTATTATTTTTATTAAGCAGTTCTGTAAAATCATATGGCTCTATATGTGGTTTGATATTTCCTTTTCCTCTTATAAAAATAGGAATAACACCATCTTCTAAATATTTTTGAAATTCAAAAATCTTAAAATTAGTATGTTTTTCATCATTAATATCTTTAATGGTATTTTCAAAAACAGACTTCATAGCAGTATCAGAATAAGTATTCTGTTTGTTATTTACTGATGATTTTATGCTAAACAAATCTTCTGTTCCAAAACCAATATCTACAATTAAAGTATTTTGTCTTAATATTCCAATTCTATCCGCAAGAGGTTGTCCATGATTATCATAAACAGCAGAAATCATTGTTCCCTTTGGCTGTTCCATAACATTAATTGCATCTTTCTTTAAATCAAAAATAACTCTTTTCTCTTCATTATTTCCGATTTTAATAGTTACATCATAATGTCCTGTTAAAACCTCTTTTAATTCATCAGCATCATCTAAATATTCACAAGGGAGTCCTGTCTGAACATAAACTTGTGTATTAGTTAAATCCATATCCATTAAGCAGATAGCTAATCCAGCAGTCATAGTTGCTATATATATTGGATTTTGTAAATGATACCTTGAATATAATGATGCATCTGTAGTATTTGAAACATCTATATCATCTATAAGAGTTTCAGCCATTTCCCCAACAACCCATGTTTCATTTTTAATATTGTCTGTCATAATAATAGTTGTATCATCAAGCTGTGCTACAATATTAAATGACTTCTTATCTATTTTTTTTGCATAACTAGGAAATAATGCAATCTTTGAATTAGTTATAGCTTTTACTGAACTATAACCGCCATCAATTCCTACAATGACTCTATTAAGAAATTGATTATTGCCATTAATTTTTGGCATCTTCCAATCCTTAATTAATGATTTTGTCTTAAAATCAGCAGTATTCATATAATATTCTCCTTATTCTTATTTTTGATACAATTATTATTTAGCAGATAATATTTTAATTATCTTACATACATTATATCAAATACTGTTTATTATTCGTGTAGTATTTATTCATTTAAATCAGATAATATTTTTTCTGACATCTTATTATATGATTTCATCTTTTTATTTAATTTGTTAATTCGTGACTCTTCTTGAGAAATGAATAATCTATAATAATCTCTATCAGTTTTATTCTCTAAATTTGGAATGAAATAACCTTTATGCATATTTATAATAATAGCCTGCTTAGACTCAACAATATCCTCGATAGCTTTACGAACTTGTCTATCTGAAAGTCCACAAATACCAATTAAAGCTTTTCTCGATAATCTATTATCAAATCCAACAGGCATAACATTTAAAACTGTATTATTTTCGATAATTCCCATAATAAATACCTTAACCTTTCTTTTCAAGCAAATATGCATCCCCTATACATATTGCATCACTAGTATCATCTCCTACATCAATACCATATTTATTTTTTACATATGCTACTGAAATAGGTTTATAATCATTACGTTTTAATCCTTTTTGCTGCATATTAAGAACTTTGCGCCAATGAGAAGGATATACAAAATGTATATCAGCTCCAATAACTTCACTTAATCCAATTAAAATACCTTGTATTCTATAATTAGGTTTAGAACCATTTATGCTTTGTCCTACATATGCATCTTCACAAACAATAGTTTTTTTACATCTTTTATTTTTTAATTTTTTTAATATAGACCATATTTCAGATGTAATATTTAAGACTCTCTGCTCTACCAAAACTTTTTGTTTTTGTTTTATACATCCGTAACCATCTTCTAAATTAAGAATGCCATCTATAAAGATGGCATATCCTAATGAAGTTGATGACGGGTCTATAGCTATTATTATTTCTTTAGCCATTATTTTTCTGCTTTTTTTGAATCACTTAATACTTTCTCAATTCTTATAAGAGAGCCTTTATTTAATGCATCATTTAATTGAGCTGAATCATCCTGGTCTAAGATAAGTGAAAATACTGTTGCAGCAGTTGTTGTATCAGTTGCGGCAATATCAGCACCAGAACTATCTTTTGCATTCGCAACATAAACATCTTTAAAAGTAATTGCAGTTTCACTAGTAGTTATATTTCCAACAGTAGAGCCTGCTGTATCTGAACTATTCTCATTAGTGATTATTGAAATATTGATAATATCTCCTTGCCTTAAGCTTCCACCTGCCGCATTTGAAATACCAGATGCTTCAATAGAAGTAAGTACAGGATTTGTAATATCATCAGTGTATTCATTAACATTAGTAAAATCTTTATTAGCAACTATTTCGCCAACTTCAAGATTTACTTTTGATTTATTATTTACGAGGTCTTTAATCTTTGTATAAGTTCCTGCTATATTATTTTCTGAAGGAATTTTGGCGATAGTAAAATATGTATCAGCATTTTTACTTGTAATAACTTCTCCCTCTGGACAAGCTTTCTTAACAGTAACTACCGAATCATATGTAATATCATTTGATAATCTATCTCTTAAATATAACATTCCAATAAATAATACTATTGTAAGAACTAATGAAATTACAATATATAATGTTTTTCCAAGATTAAATTCACCAAATGTCTCTTTATTTTTCTTATCCCTTTTGAGTTCATTAACATTTTTAATACTCTTTACACTTTTTAATCCCATATTTTTCTCCTTAACTATTTATTGTAAAGGTTATTTGAAAAGATGAAATTTTATCGTCTTTCCATTGAAAATTTATAAAGTAATTATCAATATTCCAACTAGTTTCAATTTTTTCTTTATTGTTTGTTTCTAAATATTCATTACCTAAACATTGTTTTATATTTTCTAATGAAGATTTATTATTAATTGATAAATATTGAAAATTTACATTATCAACATCATTAATATTTATTCCAATTACTTGTGTATCTGAAACATTCTCTACTTTTTCTTTACTGTTAAATACTGTTATACTTCCAACAACATTTGTATCTTTATCCCATAACTCTATTTCTTGAGTTTCCTTTTTATCAATATAGGTAGTTTTTTCATCCGTACCTAATTTATATGGGATTGTATTTATCAATGTTTTACAATTCATTGGAATAGAAACAGTTTTATTATTTATTTTTATGCAGTCTTTAGTTGTTATTGATAAATTGTTTTCGCTAGTTATACTTTGTTGTTTATTAGTTGTATATATTGATACACTACCAATAATACATATCCATGTTAAAATTCCTACTATAAAACCACAAACTAATAATATATTTGTAATTTTACTTGATATTTTATAATCATCCATATCTTTATTTTCATAAGCTATTTTTGATTGAAAATTAAATATTATTGCTACAATACCAAGTATAGGGCACATAAGCGAAGTAACTGCAATTGAAAAAAATAATCTTTTTTTAAATACCTTATTTATATCTTCCATATTGCTACCGCCTATTTAACTAATCTGCTATCATGAGCTGCAGAAACAATTCCCATTTGTACATCTTTATTAATACTGATTGGGAAAACATCAAGTTCTGCAAAAAAGCTATTTATATATATCTTTGAAGAAATTTCACTATCAACTGTACTTCCTTCTATTTTTTTACCATCAATTTTCGCATTATTTTTTTGAACTAATGTCTTTTTTATTGTGCCTGCACCACTTCCTGCATACTTATTATTTGTAACAGGAATCTCATATTTGATAAAATATCTTATATTATCATAATTATGAGTTTTCAATTTGTTATAACTAATTTCATCATTATAAATTGCTTCATAAAAAACAAGCTTATTAATTAATACCGGACTGCTTTTACCTTGCAGATTATATAATTCCCCTGCTGTAGGAATGTTATTATCATTTAAATAAAAAGTTTCCTTAATCTGATTTAAATAATAATCAGCTAAATATTTTATTTGTTTTTCTTCTGTTGCTGTTACGACTTGATTATTAACATTTACATTATCAGCACTTGCATTAATAATAATATGGTATCTATCTTGTTCTTTAGCGTGTAAAGTATCAGTACAACTAGCAGAAAGAATTGAATCCTCTGCCATTTGTACACCTGTTGATACTCTATTTTCTAATGAATTTATTTGTACTCTAAATTGGAATAAATATAAAATAAGTATAAGAGCTGCTAAAATCATTCCAGATATTGTAAAATTTATATAATTTAGTCCATCTTCTTTTTTTAGATTTCTTATTGTTAATTTCATATTTTACTCCTAAATTACCATTTTGATGTTGTCGTATATTTTAAAGTATAGCTAAAATCTTTAGCTAATAAACCTTTCGCTTTTATTCCAACAGCACCAACTCTTTCAGGTAAATAATCATACATTGGATTTGCAAAAGTCACTGTAAAGTCAAGTGTTACTGGTGTGCCATAGGCAACTTGCTTAACTGTTGTATCAGTGTTTATTTTTAGTTCTACACTTTCGTTTGATGTGGTTATTCCTTTTGCTTTGAAACTTTTTATCATATCATCTTTATCTGTGCCTTTGAAATAACCTTGTTGTTCCATCCTATATAAATAGTTTTTACCAATAATATCGGCATCAATTTTAGTTTCTACTACTTTTGAAAATGTCAGCATTACTAAAACAAGAAAAAATGCAACTATGATTACAAGACAAGTTGATAACAAATCTATTGCAAATCCATTCTCTTTATTATTTTTTTCCTTTAAAGGGGTAAGTTTATTTCTTACCCCTGTTTTAGTTGTAATCATATACATTACCCCTTTAGATTAGAGTTATTCTATAAGGCTTTATTACTGAAGAGTTTCCTTAGTATTAAATAACTGATTTGTGGCATCGCTAGTAGAACTAAGAGCACCTGTGAAAATATTCTTTAACTGATTTCTGAAAAGGAATAAGAGAACTACTGCAACGATAATTGTACCAAGTACCTCTACAAGATGGTCGCCTCTCTCCCTTTTATCAGTAAGTGGCTTTACTCCACACTGACGCATTGCAAAATTTGTATAACCTTTAGCTAAAGCTGTTTTAATTCTATTCATTTTTTAATCCTCCACATGTGTTTTAAACATTTTGTTTTTTATATTTAGTTTTTATATATTTATATATATGTAAAAGGCATTAATGCCTAATTACCTTTATTCAAGATTCTCGTTCATTTCAAGTTTGAGCATAGAACCAAATCCCGTTACTTTAAATAAACGGTATACTTTTTCAGATAGCTCAATTGATTTAAAATCAATATTTTTTTCAAGACATATATTTTGTACTTCAACAAAACTTCTAAGTCCTGCACTGCTTAAATATCTTACATCTGCTAAGTTAAAAGTAAGCTTAGTTAAATTTTCACTACCTAAAATTTCTTTAATTCTTGTGGTAATAATAGGTGCTGTTGTAGCATCAATATCTCCTGATAAAGAAATAAGTGCTATACCATCTTTTATTGTTTCATTTTTAATACCACATATTACATCTGATGTTTCTTCATTTTGAACAACAGATTTTGTAGCTTCTACATTAGGTGCTTCATCTTTATCGCCCCTAAGTGATTTAAGTGATAACATATTTATTTCTCCCTCATTTATTTACTAAAAGATTGACCCCATAGATGAAATTGAAGAAATAATTATATATACAACAGCAAAAATTATAATTACAAAAAATGCCATTGTAAGAGCTTGTCCTTTATTCTCCATATCATTTTGGTCTTTTATTGCTTGAGCTTTTGCAGAGTTCGCTACTGAATTAACCAAGTCCTTTGAATAGCTATCTGTATCACCATATAAGAAATATGCTCTTAATAAATTACAGAAACTTCTTATTGTTGAACTATCAAAATGGTTTGAAAATGTCTGTATAGCTTCTTCTGCTAAAATTGATTTTTGTGATAAGTTCTGTGATAAAATCATTAATTCTTTTTTTAATCTGTCGCATCTTGCTACCTCTGCGGCTTGTACTAATGCATCTACAATATAAATATTACTGTTTAATGATACATTTAAAACAATATAAACTCTGTTTATATCTCTTTCGATTTCATCATTATCACTTTTGTTTTCATGTTTATAATAAAAATCTAATAAGAAATATCCAAGTATTGCAGCTATTACAATATATAATGGATTGGTACCAAAAAGTAATATATCCAATAAGACTAATACAGCAGATACAATTAATTTTATAATTGCATATCTACCTGGTGTTAAATCATAATCATTTAGTCTATACATAATACCAAGTTTGGCTAATTCTTTTTGTTTTGGACCGTATGATAATCGTTTCTTTAAATTTTTATTAATCTGTATCTGTAAATCAGGTGCCCTTGCAAATAATTTTGCAAATAGCTGTTTTAATAAGAAAAACACTGATATACTTACACCCAATGCAGATAATACAATTACAATGTCTACTATCAATTTTTTATCCATGTTTTACCTGTCCTTTATATTTTACTTTGGATGCATTGTCATACCTAATATGATAACGCCTGTTGCACATACTAATAAAAACTGTCCTACAAAACTTGTTAATAAGACATTACCAGCATTTTCAACAAAGAACTGCATAGCAAATAAAATTACCATACCAATTCCAAACATAACAGCTAACTCTACTCTTGTATTTCTTATTGATGCGAGCTGTGTGTTTACTAGTTCATCATTATTACTTACAATAGGTCTTAGAAACTCTAGCACTGTTTTATACCCCTCATTCATTTGTGATGCTGTTGAAAATGCATCTATAACTGTTTGGAACATAAAACTGTCTGATTTGTTTCTTAAGTGTTTTAATGCCATTTGTTCATCATGTGTTTGTCTTGCTTCTAAGTAACATTCTTCTAATAATCCAGATAAAGGAGCATCCATTTGTACATAAATATTACCGAAAATATCAATAATATTTGGTGTAATAGTACTTGCTGATGAACAAGCATTTATAAAGTCATACATTTGTTTTTCTACATTAAATCTGTTTCGATAAATAACATTTTTACCTATTGCAAATAAAATGATTATTACAAAAACAACATATAAGAATGCTTTTGGTATACCGAAAATTAGACTTAACACAATAAATAATATAATTAATCCTAACGCACCAAAATTGATAACATCAGAGACAGACATACTTGGAAAATGTTTTACAATATTGGTTTTTGCTACGAAGTTATATAATTTATCAGTGAATTTTTCTTTCTTTTCAGTAATAAAAATGTCATTTTCTTGCTTTAAGATAAATTGACGTTTTCTTATTCTGTCGAGTTTTTTAATATCGCCTCTATATTTAGCCCATATGACTTTATAAGGCTCTGTTTTAAAAACCCAACCAACAGCACTTAATACGAAAAATCCTATTGCAAGCAATATGAGTATACTAAATACTATTGTTACAATATCTCTTGTACTCATATTAACTTACCTCTTTAAATATTGGCTCATCTGAACCATTTTTGAATGTTACATCTTCAAACTCATATTCACCGGTTTTATCGTTATATTTCTTCATATGTAATATTTGTGATATATGATAATCTTGTACATAAATTACTGTATCAAGAGTTTGAAACTGTTTTGAAAAATGCTTTCTGTCTCGGTTAGGCTGGTCATCAAGAGCATAGTCAATAATTTTTTCTACACCCTCTTTTGCATTTATACTATGTACAGATGTCATAAACTGTGAACCTGTATAAGCTGCATATGCAAGTGAAGCCGCTTCTTTACCTTTAATCTCACCTACAACAATAGTATCGAATGACTCCATTAATGCTAATGTTCCTAATGCTTTAAGGTCATAATAAAAACTACTATTTCCTTTTGCAGGTAAAATTTTTCTAAATATCATCTCTGGATGACTATTACAATATAATTCTTCTGATTCCTGAATTACTACACAACTTTTTTCCGGATTAGTAGACTCAAGCACTGCATTAATAAATGTTGTTTTTCCAGAACCGTTAGGTCCGCATACTAAAATGCTTTTTCCACTTCTCCATCTATCTACCAAATATTTTCTTTGTGCTTCTGTTAAATAATTATCTCTCATTAACTCATCAAATGTTTTCTTTTTCTTAGGAATTTTTCTGATAAGTAATGTCGGTGAATCATTTGTATTAAGCAAATCTGATACAAGTGAAAAACGTAAAATATTTGTTGGACTACTATCTTTATCTGTAAATACTTGTGCTGCATTGCTTATTGACATATTTACTGAATTTCGTCCTGTAATAAACTGAATATATTTTTTATACTCATCATCGGAAATAAAATGAATATTTGCATCCATTCTTTTTCCTCTTCTTTTTACTCTTACTGTATCTTTATTTACTAATCGAATATCTGAGATAGTATCATCATCATTTATTAGATAATCTAGTATGCCAAATCCCCATAAGGTTTTATCTACAAGTAAAACTACATCATCTAATTCTTCATCAGTAAGACCATATTCTCTGCCTTCTTCTCTTATACTTTCTAAATATTCAGTTCTCTCTATTGCTTTACTCTTTACTTTGATATAAATACTATTCTCAGGATTATTGATACGTTCAATTATCATATCCTGAAATTCACTAATTGACATTTGTTTTGGCTTTTTTGCCATCTGTTATCGCCCCCTTATGATGCTAAAATTAATTCGTAGCGAATTACATTATTATCCCACCAACAAACTAACTCTTGCATTTCATCTTTGGTTTGGATATATATTTTTTTGTCGCCTAGTTCTATTTTATCTGTATAGAAATAATCTATATAATCCTCAATTCTTCTTACAATTAAGAATGAGTCTGTCTTAAAGTCTGTTGGGAATATTTCAATAATTCCTTCATATAACTTATTAGGGTCTGATTCCCAACCTACATATTTAAATTTAATATGACCATTTTGACTATCAATTGTTCCACTATTAATATTATTAATAAATGTTTGAGCAATAGTTAATTGGTCCTCAGTTGTTGCTGAATTTCCTGTTGTATTAATTGTTGCATCAAATTTTCCATCAACAAAAGTACCTCTGATAAGAAATTCATATTCACCAGCTTTAAGTCTTACTAAATTATTCTGACCATCAAAACTACTTACTGTAATGTTTTGGCCTCTATAATAGCAATAAGCTACAATTTCTGTTGAAGGGTCATTCTTCTTAAGTGTAAGTGGATAAATATAAAAGAATAATTCATCTATCATTGGACTTCCTTTATGTCTGATTGATGCTCTGAATAATTTATATACACAATCAGATGCATGTACTGATGTTTGTTCAATGTATGGATATTTTTCTTTAAAAGGAATAACTCCATTTACTGTTTCATCATCATCATTATTATCTTCAATATTTGAATTTAACTGCTGCATATCTTTATCTATGTCATATTTACTAAATGAAGGTATTTCTGGTTCAGGGTCTTTTTGATTTTCAATTATTTCCTCTATCTCATCACCAGTTAAATCATCAGGAATTTCTTCTTCACAGTTATCCTCATTTTCATCTAAATCATTATCCATAAAAATCAACTGTTCTTCATCTGGCTGTTCAGTTTCCGTAACAAAAGCTCTAAATTCTTTTCTTTCTCTTTCTTTTTCTTCTGCTTCTATTTCTTCCATCGTTTTTTCGTGAACAACAGGTTTAGAAATTTCCTTTGGTTTTAACTCGTCTGGAATATCTTCTAAGTTATCAATATTCTGTTTTTGATTGTTTGTTTCTACGATATTGAAAATTGAATTAAAATCTTCTTCTGAAATAAATTCTAAAAATGTTTGTTTATGGATTTTGTAATCTGTTCCATCAATATTGACATTTAGAATATTTTTGTCATTATCAAAAGATATTTGCATTAAATTATTATCTATATGACATATTGATAATGCCATAATCATTTCATCATTAAGTTGTGCTGCTAAATCATTAATTAATGCATACACATGGTTTTTAGTAAATAATGACATTTCTCCTTTATTTCCCCCTGTCAGTATTTTGATAAGAAATTACTATTAAATTTCCTACATAATAAGTATCGTTATAACTCATTATTTTCGAGTATTTATTTTCAATTATTTGAAAACATTTTTAATTTTGTATATTTTATATAGCAAATATATAATTATCGTGTATATATTTGTATAATATTAATGATTAAAATAATTATAATTATATACTCTGATTTCTTTTACTCGTGAATCCCAACCATTTAAAACAGAAACATCACCAATAACTCCATTAGCTCTAATCTTAGATACATCAACACAAAATTCACTACAGCAATAACTTCCATTTGCTATTGTCCATGTATGTGATGAGTCTGTATGTTCATCTGATTTTTGGTCAGATAACATACAAGGAATAACAGTTCCATTTGCAAGTACAATATCAAAATATTGTCCTACTATACTAGTAAATCTACTTCCTAATGCAACCATATATCTATTATTTAAACGTCTAAATCCTTGTTCATCAGTTGTAGCTGCATTCTGCAATCTTTGTTGTGGAGTATTCTTTCCAAAAACTGTATAAGACTCTATAGTTTTTGTTCCTGGATAACTACTGATTTCAAATGATGTATAATCATTTCTTTCTGATAAGTCTGATAAATGAAAATATACATTACTTTCTGATTCATCATCTGCATTTTCATTATCATTATTATTTAAATCAATATTAACAACACCAAAATTTTCATTAGCTTTACTATATGTAATTTCTGAATTGAAATTAAAATATCCTATAGGTTCATTACTATCCATAGATGTATAATAAGGAACATCTTTATTAGCTATTTTCGTTTCTGAATTTGGAGCTGTTACTATACATGCAATATCCTGTTTTTCAATTGTTGGTTCAATATTTGCAATTTCAGTTGTTTTTGTTTCTTCAAAAATATTTTTTATAGTATTTGAAACTCCTGCGACTCCATCATATGTATATTGCTTTTCTAATTTTTGCATTGGAGTGTCAGGCGTAACTGTTGATACTAAAACATCTTTTGATTTAACATTACTTGCTAAAATTAGACTCAATCCAAAGCCCATAACAAGTATGCTTTGTACTCTTTTCTTATTATTTATCAATATTCAAGCATCCTTTTTTTGTTTTTTGTTTATCGTCTGCATAATTAGTATCGTATATTACACGAGTTTTCGAGCATTTATTTTCAATTATTTGAAAACATTTTTGTATTTATTTAGATACAAAAAAAGAAGAACCTCTAAAAAAGAAGTTCTCCTTAATATATTTTATGCTAATTCTAAAGACATATCATTTAAATCATTAACTTCAAATTCTTCATCTTTATAAGAATTAATTCTATTTACAATTTTTTTCTCATCGGTAGATATATCATCTAATTTATCTGCAATAAATGGATTATTTTTAATTGCAGCTTTTCTTGTATTATTATCTATATATGGCTTATATTTTGGATTTAATATTAAACTGCCACATAATCCAATTGCTTCATGAATAATCTTTGTATCAGGATTTTTAATCTCATTAAGTACATATGGATTTTTTCTGATTGCTGTTGCTTGCATTTTATATGTAGGATTTATAGCATATTTAATCATATGTGGATATGTTTTTAATACTGAAACCCATATATATTCGCTTACTTTAGGATAAGAGATAATTATATCTTTTTTCTTAAAGATAGCCATTGAAACCCATTTAGGGTCTGGGTCTTTCATTCTCTTAATTGCATATGGATTTTGTGTAATAGCACATGATACTAATAAATCTTTCTGTTCTTTTGTAAAATTCTGCCAAGATGGTTTTTCTGTCACAAATTCAAGTAATAATCCATTAATACCAAGAACTGCCTCTGCCTGCTCATATGTAACATCTGACATATCTTTTATCTTATTAGGTGTCTTTTTTAATACTTCTAATGCAATATCAGGATTTACATTTTTAATATATTGAACCGCATCCGGCTTATTCTCTAATATATATCTTTGACTTTCTAATGATAATGTTTTAATATTTTCAATTAAAGAACCTGTATTTTTCTTATCTCCACCTACTAATATTTTTACATAATCCTGTGGAAATGGTTCATCACTATCTAAACTAGCATATATATCTTTTTTCATTTGTGTAGTTATTTTAGTTTCAGAATTTTTTGTTATATATAAAACTACCGGATTTATCATATAACTATATTCATTTTCATTTTCAGGTTCCCTTGAAATAGTAATATCTGATATATTACTATTTAATAACACATCTCCTGATTTTTTTATACATCTTGCGTTTTGAGAATGATAATCAGTATATAAAGAACTTCCACATACTGAAGAATTTTCATTTTCAAAATGTACATAACCACCATTTGAATTAGCTCTTGATACTTGTTTTCCCCAATTAGTCATTCCTTGGTTAAATCCAGTACCTACATGTATGTTCTTCTCTGGCATTGCCATAGACCAAGCTGTAATTAATGGTGAAAAGCTTTGTACTTCTCCATCATTTGCAAATTCCATATTATCAAAAACTAATGTATCACTTAATGAATCATATCTTGTCCATGCTTGTGCTTTTATTTTTTGTGTTTTTACATCTTCAATTACTGTAATAGCACTACTTGGGTTACTTATTGCATCAAGCATACAAGTACCACCGGCACCACCTAAATGCTGACAACAATGTGTATCATATCCTACGGTTATATTTCTAGCATCATCTGGTTTTAACATATACATTACATTTTTACCATCTGTTGCTCTTACACCTCTTCCTGGAATAGCTACAACATTATCTGCAAAATCAATACCATATCTTCTTTTTATTTCTTCTGCTTCTGTTAAACCTCTTTTTTGAGATTTTTCATATATAAGCTGTTGTGCTGTTTTACCAATATCGAAATGGTCAATATTATCTACTGCTTCAAGTGTACTTGATAAATAACTAGCTCCTAATTCATGGTTATCTTTATACCAATCAATAAATCCTTTTTCTTCTAATCTTTTAACATCATTAACTGTTAAATAACTTGCAAATACTTCAATATGCTCTTTTGGAATTTCATTAAAATGTAATTCATTCGCTAATATATAAAGAGCCGGATTATTATATTTTGCAATTTGTGATAAAGAAGCTAATGTGAAATTATCTACTATTTCTTTTATCTCTTTTGATGTTAGTTTACTAGTATGATAATAATTTCTCCAAGCCATTATCATTTCAGGTAATACTCTTGGCGAACGACCTCTGTTAGCCTTTTTAAATGCTTCATCTGCCATTAAAAAATCATCACTATTTTTTAAATTATCATTAGCAAAATATGTATTCATTAAATCATTTTTATCAATTCTCATCTCTTCCATTACTTTAAGTAAATTTTGAGTTAAAACCATATTCTTGTTTAATTCTTTTAAGTCTTTTACTACAGATAATTTATAAGCAGGATTTAATTGACTTTCATTAAATAATCTTTTTTCATAAGAATTTAATGATTGATATAATTTAATATCGTTTATAGAAGGTATTTTATTAGTATCACCAATATATTCAAAAGCCCAATATAAATGATTACCGTCCTGAGAATCTTTTATTAAATCATTAATAGAATAATTATCAACATCTTCCATATTAGCTAATGTCGGCATAATTCCTAATGCATCCATAACATTATCATATAAAATTTTATAATTATCTGCATATTTAGGATTATCTGGATTAATTGAAAAATCTTCTATAACTGCACATTCAGGAGTTGTATTTCCAAACTGATAAGATTCATATTTTACGAAAGCTATATTTCTTCCTTCAGATTCAATATCATTTAATCCTTCTTCAACTTCTCCATCGAAAAGATGTGTAAATGAAGGACCATTATCTGACATATTCTGTTCTGCTAATGAATGATAATATACACTTGCACCATTATTATTTGTAAATGCTGTTATTGTATAATCATCATCATTTAATTCATGCTTTCTTAATTTATCCGCAAATACACTAATTGGATAAGAACTTTGAATATCTAATACAATATTATCTTCATTAAAGTAAGTGTGTGGAATTTCATTTCCATTAAATTTAATCATTTTTATTTCCTCGTTATAAGTATCAAATTACTTTTTTTATAATTAAAAATATCTTCTATATATAGTATCGTGATTTCTATATATTTTCGGATGTTTTTATATAAAAAAATAAGAGCTACGCAATTTAGCAATGTCATTAAGTTAAGCATTTCAGAGTAAAATTAAAAGACAGTCATATTCCAATCAACGGAAAAATGACTGTCTTTTTTCTTAAATTTTATCTGTCTTATTGTACTTATTGATGTATTCTTCTAACGCCTTTTCGACTGTAGCAGTCTTAGAGAGCTTCGTATCAACAATGAACTTTTCCAGTTTGTCTGATACAGACTTATCAATTTTACAATTCAGATTCTTGTATTCTTTTCTTGACATAGTTATCGCTCCTATTCATTATTCACTTTTTAACCATTGTGTATATCAAAAAATACATCGGTTGATTCTAATGGGTATAAGTCTGTATCTTTTAAACTGAAATAATCGTCCGAGTAATCCCAATCTAAGAAACTGCTGATATGATACGATTTGATACCCTTTCGCTCCGCTTCCCTTAAAAATGCAAGTACATCATCCACATAAACAACATCTTTTAAGTCAATTCGATGTCCTGCACAGTATTCAACAATACTATCAGTTTTTGAGATATTTTCAAAAGTAAGTATTCTATCTTATTGTCTAATAATTGGAAAATGCTTATCCAGCCACAATTGTTTATCATCCATTTCCTGCTGAACTTGACAATGACCCATGATGAAATTTCTTCTTGCTCCACAAGAATAAACAACTTTTATCATATGCTGAGATGGTTTTCTTGTTAAGAAAATATGTTCACTAATTTCTTTTAAACTCATACCATTGTTCGTACCATCTGGGTCTGAAACATGGTCATTAAAACGATAAGGTGCTAAAGTTCCATCAATATCCCAAAAAACATATTTACCTTCTAAATCACTTTTTCTAATACTTCCAGTTTCCATATCTTATTCTTCCTTTCACAGTTTAATCTCTCAAACAGTCATCACTATAGATTGCATAAAAATCGTAATGTTCTTTTTTCCAATATAAATCATCAATAATATCGGACAAATACTGATTTTGACTTAAGATAAAAAATGTCAATTGATGATGCTTGTTTATGAACTCAAGGCTTGTTCGCTCATCATAGATTTCTTTTATATGATTCAACCATTTTGAAAAATCTTTGATATGAGAATTATTTCTGAGAACAAATCTACCGAACCATTGTTGTTTGATTAACTGCCTTTCTTTTGCTCTTTCAAGGGTTTCAAATTCATTCCAAATGATATTATCTGGTTCAACAATTACATATGGAATACCTTGTCTGTCCATCTCGTCTATAACGGATTCTGTCTGACAAACAAACACAAAATCATACTGACCAGATTTTGCTTTTTCAAGGATGTCTGAAACATAATGAGTTTCCCATCCATTTACTTTTTCATAAAATGAGCTATCACTATCACAAACCGCATATCCATATTGCTCCTGATTCTGTGTAAGCCATGTTTTGCCACAACCTGCAAAGGCACTAACTATTAAAGTTTTTGACATTATTTTTCCCCCTTATTGGTCTTTTTTATTAACTGTTGCATATATAACATCTGGTTTTCCATTATTTGCACCATAAATTTTCTCATTTTCTATTTCTTGTTGCATAATTTCATAATTATCTGGAAATTCCATATTTGCATCTATAAACATATATGGAAATCTAAGAGTTAAAATAGCTTCAGGTAATGTATTATTAATAGCTAAATTTATTACATTCTCATTAAAAAATACATCATTAGTATTTTCCCCTTTTAATACTAACTTATATCTATATTCATATTTATCAAAAAATATATATTTACCATCTAATGTTTTAAATCTAACTAAAACATTCCATACTTTATTTCTATCAAGTTCTTTATCTAATACTTCAATTCCTGTCATTTATAATTCCCCCTATATTTAAAACATTAATATAAATATTGTAATTATTGTCTCTAAAGCAGCATTTCTTAAACTCTTTTTTCTTACTTTTTTATTATTTATTTCTTTAAGAGTTAAATAAGCATAATATCCCCAATTCCATATTGTTTGAAATAATACTGAAATTTTTAAAATTTCAAAAAATATATTAAAGCAAAATAATCCTACTGATTTACTTCCCGGAAACATTCCTATCATCATTCCAAACATAAATAACATACAAATTAATAATACTAAATAATAAATTCCATATGTTACCCAATGTAATCCATTTTTAAATAAAACAAAATTATCAAATATAGGTTTTTTCTCAATATTCTGTACATTATCCATTATTTTCACCTGATTTTATATATTTTTCTATTATTTTTTTTTCTAAAGCTGTATATTCTACGGAATTACCAAGTATTTCATTAATATCATTATTAATATCATTTAATATATTTGAAATACGTTCATTAGTTATATTAGGATATTTTTCTAAAATATATTCTTTCATTTTGTTGTTATTATATATTTTAGCAATTTCTTTAATATCTTTTTTAGATAAGCTTATAACCCTTCCACGTTGAGTCATAAATGAATATAAATGTGTATCATTATGTTTAAAATTGCTTTTTATCAATCAATATTCCCCCTTTTCTATATCATCATATATATAAGTATCGTGTATTCATAATAAAATCTATGATTTTTTTGATAAAAAAAGTAGAAAAACATAATAATCTTACTTTTAAAATATTGTTTTCCTACTCTTTTTATGACATATTATTTTTCTTTTCTAGGTCTACCTCTTTTTGCTTTAGGTTTTTCTTCTACTTTAAGATTTTCATTTTCTAAAACAACATCTTTTTTAGGACGACCACGTTTTTTTGCTGTAGTAATTGGCTCTACAACAGTATCTTCTATATTTTTCTTTGGACGACCTCTTTTAGTAACAGGTTTAGATTCTTCAATATCTTCTTTTACAACCTTTTTAGGCCTACCTCTTCTCTTTGGTTTGTTTTCATTAAATATTTCTTCTTTAATATCATCAATTTTTTCTTCATTAATATTATCTTCTTTATCTGAAATATTTATAGCAGCAGTTGTAATAGGTTTTGTTTTTTCTATAATTTTATCTGTTTCACTACACTTTTTTCTTGAATTATTATTTGTTTTTCCTTTGCTTTTTATTGGTATTCTATCGTCTATTAATGGTTTATCTAATAAATCATCATATTTACTTGGAGAAAATTTAAAGCCAATACTAAAATTAGTAATACCTATTCTTCCTTTAATATCCATCATTTCTTTCCTATCTTTACATAGAATGATGGGAGTATTGTTTTCCAATATGATTTTATAACCCTTTTTTCTATATTTTTCAATAAGCTTATCTTTTTCATCTACAGCGGGGGTGTATTCTTTCCCCTCTGCCGTAGATGTTGTTCCCATAAGTTTATCACGTTGTCTTTTTTGTTTTTCTTCAAATGTTCTTTTTGCCATTAATCTAATACAACTTCCTGTTCACTTTCTAAATTATTTTCTAATTCTGCTTGTTTTTCAGCATTAATTCTTTCAATACATTTATTAATTCCATTATTCATAATATAGTTTGAACATCTTGAGATAGTATTTAAATTTTTCCTCATTTCAATTATTCCATCTGCTTTATCTTTACTCATCCATGTACTTATATATCCAAAAGATTTAGCATCTGTTTCAATTCCAAGACTTTTACATACCATATAAGATACACTTTCAGCTTGTAATTCTTTTTCTGATTTACTAAGAAAATGAGAATTTTCAATACCATTTACTTTCATTTCTTTTCCATGCATTAATGCGTGAGCTAATTCATGAACCATAGTATTTATAGTATTAACTTGTGACAAATCATTACTTATAACAATACTATTATGACTTGGACTAAAATATCCATAAGCTCCTGATTTTAAAATATCATCTTCATCTTTTCCTTTAAAATCAACAGTAGTGATGCCATTGCTATTCATAATATCAATAATAGTATCTTTTATATCATCAAAATGGTCTATATCTCCCTCAATATTCATATCTACTAATGTACTTGCTGTTGGAATTTTTTCACCCTCGGTTTGCGATACATCAAATACTTTAAATGTATTATAACCAATAATTTGACTATAAGGATGTCCTTCATTTAACTTTTGCATAGCTGATGAAATAAAATCATCTCTTTTATCTTCAACAATATGTCTTTCAGCATATCTAGTAATTTTTTCTTCACTATTTAAATATTCAAGAGTAGGTCTAAGTAATGTTATTCCTTTTTCCCCATGATTAACTGTACGTCCAAAATCATCATTCCACTGCTTATATGTTCTTACATATGTTGCTTCTGGGTTATGAAGATATATAAGCATTTTATTATTGAATGAATAATTATAAAACTTACTTGCTGTATCAAGAAAAGCTTTATATTCATCTGAATCCATAACTTTGCCTACACCTTGAATAAGTTCTACTTCTCTTTGTAATGCTTGTAATCCTTTTACCGGAAGTGAATGTGTGAAATCATTAATAATCTTTGCAAATTTTTCAGGAGTATTGCAATTTTCTTTAGTTAAATCAATTTGAGTTTTAAAACCTCTGACTGATACAGTAATATCTTCTGTTTCTTTTTGTAAACCATTTACTATATTTGATAATTTTTCTGTAAATTTTAAATAATAATCAGCACTTACCATTGATTTTTCATTAAGTGCTTCTTTTGTTAAATCATAAAATGTTTCCATAATATATACCTTTTATATTTGTTATGAATTTTCTAATTCATAATCATCTTCTTTATCTTTTGATAATGTTTCATTTTTATTTATTATATCTTTATATACATTTACAATTTTTCTGTTTTTTGAAACTTCATAATACATTTTATCATACTGTTTTTTTAAAGAGCTATAAATATATAAACTAATATTATCTTTTATAGATGAAAAGTCTTTAATCAGTTTATATAGAGATTCTTTATTATTTTTATTTAGCGAAAATCTAGCTTCTTCTTCGTCTATATAAACATATCTTTGTATTTCATAAGAATATTTTTTATTCTTTTTAAATTCAAATCTTTGGCCATTACTAAAAATAAAAGAAATATCTTTTTTTAAATCAATAATAGAAAGCATATCATTATAATACTTCATAGTTTCTCTAACAAGTGATATAAAATATACTTGTAAATCATCATATGTTAAGTTTTTATCAATATAATTAAATTTTTCTGTTACTTTATCTTTTAACATATTTAAAGCATAATTACTTCTTTGAAAATCAAATATTAAATTAGAAAGTGTTCCTTCTGTAAAATTATTCATACTTTAATCTCTTTCTATCTCATCCATTTTATTTATATCATCACTAGACAATGATATTTTTAAATCATTTAATTTATTCTGTTTCTTTTCTATTTTTTCATTGACTTCATTTAGCGATTTTTCTAAATTTTCTAATTTTTCTATAAACTTTAATTTTCCTGTAGCTTCTGCTACTATTTTAGATATTTTCATCTCATCTGCTATTGTTTCTCTCTTTGAAATAAGAGTGTCTAAATCATTATCAGTAAGTCTACATCTTGTTAAAAAGTTTTCTATAAAATTAATTTCTTCAAATTTTTTATCATCATTTTTTATATATGATAATCTATCCTGTAATAGCTTATAAAATCCTACACATATTCGAGCATTAAATCTTTCCTTAATAAGGCTTTTCCAAGTCAATCCACTAAATCCTTGAATAGGGTCGCCAAAGCTTTTATTTGGACAATCTTCATAAGTATGTGTTTTTGCATATTTTTCGCTAACAAGTTTTAAAGGATATTTAAGAGAGTCCATATCCATATCATAACACCCAATATCTATACCTAATCCCCTATTATTGTCTGTATATTTATCTATTGGTTTTAAATTAGGAAATTCTCCATCATATTGAAGTTTATCACTTGTAATCTCTTTATTCCAAAATGCAAGCAACTCATACATATCATATTTTACTTTATTTTCTTTATCATACAAATAACCATAATCTCTATAATTATCAACTATATAACCACCGCCAAATTCCTCTGGAATAAGACAAGCAAATTTATCACCCTCTACAATATTTGCTTTATTTGTAGTTACATCTGCTTTAAGCCAACTAAAACTTCCCATTTATTTTCTCCTTATATATATGATTATAATAGGTATACAAGTTTACTTTCTTATATACCTATTATATCATACAGCGCTTATAAATCGTGTATTTAATTTAACATTGTACTTTTCTATTAGGTCAGGAGAAATTTCTGCTACCACATCCTTTGCGGCTTTTACTATCCCCTGTTCCCATAAATACAAAAATGTATCTTCTGTCATTTAATATCTTCCTACCTTAATGTTAAAATTGGAAACAAACTTCTCATCAGATAACCTGCTTATTTTATCTTCAATGCTTTCACTTGTATTTTTTAACTTAAAGTGATGAAGCATTGTATCAGCAAACTCTCTGTATTCAGTTTCCTCCCTATACTCCTTAGTAAACACTTCACGCACTTTACTTAACATAGATTTTCTCCTTAAACATTTAGATGTCTAAATCGTAATCTCCATCTCTGTCAGACATATCAATATCTTCTTTATCATTATCTTTTACATCATTTTTTACTAAAAATCCTTGATTATCCATATAATAATCAGCTTCAAATTCACTCTTTCTTGGTTCGTAAGCAGGATTATTACTATTTTTAGATGTCATTGCTTCATATTTAGCATATTTTTCAGCTTTGAGTGCTTTATTTTCTGCATATACTTTTTCAAAATCATTAAAAAGGTCATCATACATTTTATCTTTTGTATCAGCATAATCCTTTAAGCTTTTAATTTCCTTTTTAAGTGTTCTTTGAGTATTCTTTAACTCTCTTTTATCTGCATTAAGTTCATGCCATCTAGTTTTAAATTTGGTTACAGACTGTTGCAAAGACTCAATCATATCATATAATTTTGCTTTTTCTTTATCATTTAATAATTCTTGCTGATAAATATATCCACCATGTTCACGAATTGAAGGAATTACATCATGTGTAAGCCAATTTTTAAATTCATTTGCTTGTGGTTTTCTTGAACGGAGTACTAATGAATACATTCCAGATTCATTTAATAACATCATTGATTGTACTCCCCTATTGGTAGGTAATTTAACCTTTACAATTTCATCTTTATCTAAATTTTTTAATGCATCTGCTGTATTTTGAATTTCCAAAATATCTGTAATATCTTTCGCAACAAACCATATCTGGTTATTATCATCAATAGCTGTACGAACATTTCCTAATCCTTGATTTTTGAATATTTCAAAATCCATTCCAAATCTACTTTTATACATATTATTTTCTCCGTTGTTTTAAATATTTATAAAATATTTATCTCTATATATTAGTATCGTAAATTAGAGGTAATTTCGACTATTAAGACACATACTTTTTAAAATATAATAAGGGCATAGCTATTAACTATACCCTTTTTTTTATTTATAAATTATTTGTTTTGAAAATATTTAAAGAAAAAAATGCACGAATACCCTTACAATTTACGATACTATATATGTACGTATATGTGAGGTTATTTAGGCCCTCAAAAGTGAGGCAAGTGCTAAAGCATTGCACTCACTAGAGATAGTGTATATTAACACTATTACTAAACTGTAGATGATTCATCTTCTATATTATCAATATCGGTATCATAATAATATGTAGAAGATTCAATTATTTTATCATTTTTAGAGCTACAAGCAGTAAGAAAAAACAAACTAAATAAAATTGTTAATAATATTAATTTAAAATTTTTTCTTTTCATATTATTTGTTCTCTAAATCTTGATTGAATGTTACTACATTTGCACCATAATCATATGCTGTATTAAATGCTTGCCTTTCATTACTGAAATAAATCATTTCTTCTTCATTATAATCAGAAAAATATAAATGATGGTCTTTTTTAGACATACTTAAATATTTACCATCTTTTTGAATATAAAATTTCATATATTGTTTTTCTCCTTATTATTATTAAATTTCTTATTAAATTTCACGAATACATCATATTCATTCATACTTGTAGTATAAAAATTATTATTTTGATTTGTTCTTCTAATAATATAATCAGTTAATGATTTACTTAGTTTTAAAACAAATTCATCATATATAGATAAAATACATAAAAAAAGTTTATTATTGTCTGCATTATTTATATTTTCATCAATAAAGCTTTCACTGGTATTAATATCTACATTATCAATAAAAGATATTTTACCTTTTAAATATTTACTTTGTAAAGTAGTTATCTTTTTTTGAAAATTTATAATAAAAACATTTTCTTGTTCAAATTCATCTACTATATTAAAAGATAATTCTAAAGGTAAAAAATCTGTGTTTATAATTAATTCTTTAATTTTTTGTATTTCATTAGATAAATTGATGTACGCTTGAGTTTTAATATCTTTTAGTTGTGGTACAATAGTACTATAATAATTATCTAAATTTTCTTGTGTTTTAATGAATTTTAATAAACTAGTTTCTATACTTTTGTTATCCATTAAATTCTTTCTCCTAAAATTAATATTCTGGTTCTAATTCCGGTTCTTCAATATCTCTATCTTCTATCAGACTAAAATAATCTTTTAAGCGTGTTGATGTAGAAATTAAATTATCTATATTTTCTATAATAGAATATAATTGTTTATCATTTCTATGTAATAATTCATTTTGTGCTATATCTTTTACATCATTTAATGTCTCTAAAAATACTTCTAAATTATCATAATCACTAAAAGGTGTTGTAAGTGAATATTCTTGTTTTAAAAAATTATTTTTAGATAAATATTGGTCTGCTCCTAATTGTTGGCATAAAATAGTAAGTGATAATTCCATACCTGTTTTTGCATATTCATATAATTTTGTATCAACAATTAAATCTAAATCTTCGTTCATTTTTTTACTCCTATTTGGTAGTTGTGTATATAACACTTCCCCTATTATATATAGTATCGTAAAAAATACATATTTTCGGCCATTTACAAATAAAAAAGAGAGTAGAAATTAATCTACTCTCTAAAATGTCCTAAAAATTATCTTTCAGGCTCTACATCCTCTTTTGCAACCTCTGCTGCCTTTTCTCTTGCCTTATCGTATGCTGCGATAACAGCGTCATTAATAGCCTGTCTTGCCTCTGCTGTAACTGGATGTGCTACATCTGCATATGAACCATCAGCTTTCTTCTGACTTGGATAAGCTATAAAATCACCCTTCTTACCCTCTACTACCTTAAGTCCATGAATAGCAAACTGATTATCAATTGTTACTGTTGCTAATGCCTTTACATTTGAATCGCCTTTTGTAAGGCCAAGTTTTACTGAAATATCCATTATTTTTTTCTCCTATTTATATTAAATATATTGTTAAATTTAAAAGAAATTATTTCCTTTATATATAGTATCGTAATTCGTAATACTTTTCGGATAATATTTTTAAAAAATTATCTTTTATATCATTTTTTTACCATTCCATTTCAACTGCATCATTATCCATATTCATTTTTAAGTCTTTTAATTCTTCTTGTAAAGATGTAGTTCTATTTATTAAATCTGTTGTATCTGCAATAAGACTTCTTAAATCATTGTCTGATTCACGCTCTGCATAAATAATTTTTTTATAATCCTCTATCAGACTTTCAAAATCATCAAAACTCCAAGGCTCACAATCTAATTCTGGATTTGCTATAATTAAATCATTTACTTCTTGAAAAGCTTTAACAATTGTGAATTTAAATCCTTCTTCTATTGTATTAGATAAGTCTGTATTACTTTTAATAAAATTAGTAAACTCATTCTTAAATGATGCTGTTTTACTTTTAGTGTCATATATAATATAGGAAAAATCATCTTTTTCTATATCATATGCAACTCTTAATTCATAGTTTTTGTTTGAGAGTGATGGAATATTTACTCCATTCGTCTGTAATGCATGTAAAAAATTATCTGTTTTCTCTAATGTTAATTCAAAAACCAAATCCTTATCATCTATTTCGGGAATGATAATATTTTTAGCATCATTTGGTGTTATTATTGGTTTAAGAAAAACAATATCATTAATAGTAAGTTCAGATTTATATGCATCTTTATCTTTAATTGCTATTGTATCAAAAAATACAAATTTTTCACTTCCTAATTTTGCATTTATATCATCATAATTATCTAAGAAAGTGATACGAATTTTATTATTATAAAAATCATCATCTTTGATTTTTACTATATATGTATCAAGTGTAGCATAGTCTACCATATCTTTTACATACTTTTCTGATAATGAATTAATTATATTTAATTCATAAATATTTTTTAAAGCAGATTTATTAAAACAATAAGCGTTTCCATTATGCCAATCATACAAAATAAAATCATTTGCTTTTTTAAGTGCAGTTGTAACCTTTTTATTTTCAGAAATAGATTTTAATTTCTGATATTCATTTTTTTCTTCGGAAGTTAAATACTCTAATACTTGTTCATCTGTAAAATTTTTAAATGGTGTAAGCCCTTTTTCAGACCTTAATTCTTCTAATGCTGTAATAACATTTACTGGATTAAAAGTTAAATCTTTTAATTGTCCAAATAAAGCATTTAGCTTAATATAAATAACATCTAATGATTGCATAGATTTTTCATCAGATGCTTTCAGTCCTAATAAATTTCCATATTTATATCTTTGATATGCTGTACGTTTAAATTCATTTATCTCATGTGGTCTCATATATTTTCTCCTTATATTTACTGCATATTTTATATATAGTATCGTTATTTATATATTTTTTTCGATTATTAATTTAACAAAGATTTGTCAATTATTTGGAAATTAGCTCTATGAATATATAAAGCTTTTCCATCAATCATTAACTTAGTTGTTTTTGGTAAGTCTTTACAAACTTTCCAATATACTTCATCCCCTGAATAAGCACATATAGGGTCGCCAAGTTGTGATTGAATTACTACTACTCTATTTTTACCAAAATTATTTTTAGCTTTATTTACAATTCCTGCGATAAAAGTATAATCTTTTATGGAACCGCTTGATTCACTTTCAATAAATTCAGGACTTTTAAAATCTACTTCCGGATTAAGTCCATCCTCTGCAAAAAGCATTGTACTTCCGCAGCTTTCTACTTCTTTACCATCAATAGTAATAGTTACAACGGAACTCATTGTTTTGGAATATCCCCAACTTCCACTAGCATAAATAGGTTCTTCTACAGTATTAGATGCCATATCTATCTGTTGACCAGACATATTCATAAAGTTTTCACCATCATTACTGTAAAAACCTACATTATAAGTGTTGCCTTTTATAGTACCATTTAATTCGTTTACTTCACTATCAAGCAAACCACAGCCTGTAAGCATCCCAATTGATAAAACTGTTACTACTCCAAGTGTAATTATTTTCTTTATTTTCTTCATATGTTACTCCTTATTTTAAATTACCAATATAATTTCTTTGTAGGATATTTACTATAATCTGATTTATAAGACAATGGTTTAAATCCATTATTAATTAAACTATTTGCTCTTCTAATTCTATATATAGTTCCATGCATATAAGCTTTATTATTTTCAAAATTATTAATTATAATATCTAAATCCATATACAGATTATATACTGTGTTTTCATTTCTTAATAAATCATTTTCAATAAATGATTTTTCGGCAGCAGTTGTGACATCTGTAAAAATAAAAGTATTATTATGAAACAGTTTTAGTAAATGATTATTTAGTCCATTTACTGCCACAATATCATAATATGTAAAATCATTTTTATCCTTTTTTAATACAGCTTGAATTGTAATATTTCTATTAATCTTTGTCAGAACATTATTATTATGTGGTACAATTCTACTAATAAATTTCATTTATATTTTAATCTCCTTATTTCTTTACAATAATTATATCATATTATACTTATATTTCGTGTACATATATATATTAAATATATTCTTTTTGTTTATATTCTTTTACAATATTATTATCTTTATCTAATAATAATAATTTTAATAATTTCATATCATTAGAGTCTTTATAATCATACCATCCATGACAAAGCCAAATATATTCATATATTTTTTTATAAACATTTTCTCTAAAAAATTCAAAAATGTAAGAAATAATATAATACTCAAAATATTTAGGAATAATATCATTTAACTGTATATATAAAGCGTTATATTTATTATCTAAATTATCATAAGAACATATATTATAAAAAGTATCTTCTTTTATATCATCAACATTTTGATTTGTATAGCATAAATATTTATCGTAAAAATTAGTCCATCTTTTTTCTTTATTCTTATTTTTTATATTAATATAAGATTTTTTACATTTAGCTTTAAACTCTTCATCAGATAAACTTTCACTAGCGTTATTATGTAATCTTTTTTTAATATCAATTATAAAATAATATAATTCATCATCTTCCATTTTTATATTATCTTGTTTATTTACAAATTCTTTATATTTTTCTATATTTTCTATACCTGTTCCAACAGTTTTATCCCAAAATGGTCTAGCAAAAGCAGTTTTTTCATCTAATCCTAAGCAAAAAGATATTAATTCTCTTTCAAAATTTCCAGTATAACTATCCGTTACTATCATTAATTTATATGGTACATTTTTATTAGTCATAAATTTATTCCTTATATCCTTTCTCCTAATAATATCCCCACCAGAAATCAAAAACTTTATGTATATGTTGATAACCATTATGCAACTCACCTTTATATCTGCGAATTGCTTTATTAGACTGTCGCTTCAAATAACTGCTACTTTTATCTCTATACCATCTTTTATAATACGGTTTGGGATTTTCAACATATTCTACGGCAGGAGGATATTTACACGCTACTCTTTCTAAGTATTTGAGGTGATTTTTACGCTTTACATATCTCTCACGCTTATTCATTCTCTTTTTCTTAGAATGATTCTTATAATTTTCTTCGTCTTGTTCATACCAATCACTGCAATGACCATAAGTATAAACTTTGCCGCCTACCTTATCACACCAAACAAACTGTTCGGATTCATTTGCTCTTTCTTCGCCTGGATATTCCCCATAAACGGTTTTATACATCTCTATTCTTGATGTATAATCATCAATTCCATAAGGACAGTTCCTACATTTCAATAAATCACCTCATTATATATATAAATTATATTTTTAAACTTCTTCCTGTAATTCTTCATTGGGTTTTAGAGTGCAAAATCCATTTACTAAAATTCTAAAATTAGTATATAAATCTTCAATTGTACTAGCAGTTATCATATCTACCCCTAAATTACTCATAAATAGACAATAAGGCTTATTCTTATTTAATCCATTATTATCCATATATTTTGTAAATGCTTTTAAGCATCCCTTAAGATATTCACATTCTGCTTCATAATTTTTGAAATTAAAAGCTGTTTCAATTCCAAGTATATATTTCTTTTTTTGTTTATCATATATAATGTCTATGTCATTCATAGTAAACATATTTGCATCAGAACTAGATAAATCATACCAACTTTTTAATCCCCAAATGAATTTAAAATCATCTGTTTCTAAATAGCAATTTCCATACTTTTTATCCATTGCTGTATTATATTTTTCTTCTTTTTTATAAGATTTTTCTGTTAGTAAATTATCAATCTGTTTAAAAGGAAAATGATTTATTAATTTCCCATAATATATATTTGATAATGAATTACACTTACCAATAGGATAGCCACTTTCATCTTTATCCCAGCTATCCATACAAGCATAATCATGATTTTTATTTAATTTTTTGTATTTGCAAAATATACAGCTATATTTATCAAGTAAATTCATAATGAAACTTCCTTATTTGTTAGCGTTAATAATTTCATCTAATGTTCTAGGAATATATCCAATATAATCCATCATACAGCCCACATTATACATATTATATGATGCCTCTGGAAATAAAGCTTCTACCTTATCTCCCATTTCCATTACTAGCTCCCACTCTTTACTGTTATGTACATGACCATATAAATGATACCATCCATGATTATGATTTTTATAACAATTAATAGGATAATGTGATAATACAATGGCTGTTTTATTATCAATATATAATTCTCTATAATCACATATCTCAATAAATAAACCTCTTACAGATTTATTTTTTAATAATTTACCGTCATGATTTCCTTTAATTAAATGGAGTCTGCCATTTAATCTTGAAAAAATATCAATAGTCTTATTAGCATCATACCAACTAATATCTCCTAAAATATATACATCATCAAGATTTGTAATCGTTTTATTCCAATTTTGAATTATAAAATCATCCTGTTCTTCAATTGTGTTAAATGGTCTATTATCAAATTTAAGACAATTTTTATGTCCTAAATGTAAATCACTAATAAAATAATTCATCTATAATTTCTCCTTTTTATTCATTATCTATATTATCATCATCGTGAATAGAAACATTATACTCTTTATTACCATTTCCCAAAGTTGCTGTTGTTATATCGCAAGTAATATCATCCTCAATTTCAACAGAATTATAAATTATACCATTAGAACGAATTTCTGTATCTCCTTCATTGGTATAATTATCTGTATCAACTGTAATATAATATGAGGTAATCATTGCACCCTTATACACATAAGATGATACTTTTCTTTTATCTGTTACTTGTAAATTTACTGTTTTAGTAGTAGTGCTTACAATATTTGTACCCATAGCTTTATCTAAATAAAATTTAAATACACACGTTCCTATACACATAATCACTATAGCTGCAAAAATAAGACCTATATGAACATAAGGATTATATTCCCCACTTTCTTTTTTCATTGTTTTTCTCCTTTAATATTTTTCTTATATTATATCATATTGTATTCATAATTCGTGCTATTTTATGTAAACAAATAGAGCCATATTACTATGACTCTATTTTGGGGAACTACGTCTTTTAATAAAAACGGTTAAGGATATTAAATTAAATTTACTTTGTCATCTCTGACATATATAGTATTACAAAAAATCAAGAAATAACAAGTATTTTTTTTATTTTTTTACCTATCATCATAATCGTAATCATCTTCATACTCATTATCATTATAAGTATTATTTAATGTATTTAATAATTCTTCTCTTGGTTGTCTGATTTTAGATATTTGCCTTGAAACTTCATCTGATAACGAATTTTCTATTTCATTAAATAATTCATCTGAATATTCAGTCATAAAATCTAATAATGCAACACTGTGTTTTGACATTGTTTCAATTTTTTCATTTACATCTGAATCTTTGTTAGGATTAATAAGAATTTGAGCATCATCATAATTCATATAACTTCCATACACATCTAAGCTTATTCCTGGAGTGTTATCACAGCTCTTTTCTCCACTATAATAATTAATATCATATGTTATTACGCCAATTCTAGTATTAATATTATGACGTGTTGATAAATTATCAATAGTACTTTGCTCTAAAACATCTAACAATTCTTTTGTCTTATCTACCATTTTATTATATGTATCAACTCTATGGTTAGTTAATTTTGTTTTTAAAGCTGCAAATGGCGTTAAATTATTAATTTCTTGTTCTTTTCTATAGTTTTCTAATGAGTTTTTTAAAATATTAAACATTTTTATTCCTTATATATTCATCTTGTAAAAAAACAAGGTGTTTTTTATAAATTTTTTTCTATATCTTCTATATAGTTGCTTTCAACATAACTTACTAATGTTTCTTTTTCATTATATAATTCATCATCAATAACTTTATTTAAAACATCATTTAATATTATTCCAATTTCTTTTCCTTTTGGTATACCGAGACTTATTAAATCATTTCCATTGATTTGTAAATCTTTTAATGTACAACAAGGTTCATTTAATAATATATCATCATATATCTTTTTTATTTCTTCAACTTGAGGGTACCATCTTACATCTTTACCCTTTGGAAATATATGGTCGTTTCTATCAGCTTTTTTTAATACACACCAATCTTCAATAAATTCGTGTCCATACTTATTAATATTTCTTTTTACTGCTTTTTCTGATGCAAGAAATGTCATATCATGTAATTCTACTAATTTACATATTTTATCATATTCTTTACTTGTAATTCTAAAATCATTTTTTAAAACTTTTTCTGTTATCTCTAATGATTTCTTGGGATGTCCATGAAAATGGCCAAATCCCTCTTCATCTTGTGTATAAGTATTAGGCTTACCTATATCATGTAATAGAGCTGCCATATTAATACAAAAATCGGTTGTATTACATAAATCTGTTACAGATAACATATGTAAATACACATCATGATGATGATATGGATTATTTTGTTCAAAACCTATACAAGGTTCTATTTCCGGTATTATCTTTTTGATGATAGTTGCATATTCTCTAAAAGTGTTAAATACAGGTTTATTATAAGAAAATATTTTTCTAAATTCATTGGTAATTCTTTCTTTAGAAATATTATCAATTTTGTCAATATTTCTTAAAATTGCTGTTTTTGTACTTCCACTTATTTCATAATCAAATCTAATAGCAAATCGTAATGCTCTTAAAATTCTTAATCCATCTTCTTTAAATCTTAAATTCGCATCTCCAACAGCATTTATTCTTTTATTATTTAAATCGTTAATCCCACCAAATCTATCAATTATTTCTTTACTTATTGGATTATAAGCAATGGCATTAATTGTAAAATCTCTTCGACTTAAATCTTCTAATATATTATCAGAAAATTCTACAGTATCAGGATGCCTTCCATCTGAATAATTACTATCACTTCGATAAGTAGTGATTTCAAATTCTTCATTATATTTTCCTACTGCTACTACTGTTCCATACTCAATACCTTTTCCATAACAATAATAGCCATTTTTTCTTAATAACTCTATTATTTCATTAGGTCTTAATTTTGTAGTAATATCAAAATCATGAGGTCTTTTTCCTAACAGTAAATCTCTTACACAACCACCTACCAAATATCCTTCAGATACGTCATTGAGTTTTGCTAAGATGTTAATTGCATCTTCCGGTATATCTTTTCTATTAATTATCATGTTCTTTTCTCCTTAAATACCTTAAAGAAAGATATTTTTCTATATAATTAGTATCGTTAAATTTATACAAAATCTATTATTTATATTTAAAATATTTAGACAAAAACAAGCACTACATATAATTAAATATGTAATGCTCAATTTTAAAATATTCCTTGATAAAATATATCTAATAATCCTAAACTATATAAAAAGGCAACAATAATTAAAATGGGATATGCTAAACTAAAAAAGCATAATAATTCCATACCATAATTTACTGATTTATTAATTTTTGCAGCTATAATTAATAATGTTATTGTTAAAGCCCATAAAATCATAAGCCCAATTGTAAGTATCATATTTCATCTAAATCCTTATACTACTTTTCTTAACTATTGATATACTTTTTTACTACCTGTGAAGCCATTTTGCCATCTAAAGTATCTTTAAACTTGACCTTAAGTACTCTCATACATAATCCCATGTCCTTTTCAACTTTATTTGATGTTAAATAATCTAAAATTTCATCTTCACTTGTCATCTGTGGAAGTAGACTTGTAGCAATATCAATCTTTCTCTTTGTCTCTGCATACTTATCTGTTCCATCTTTACAATAGCTAAGTAAATCTTCTAACTGTTTAATTTCCTTTTTAATAGATGTAATAATATATGAATCATTTACATCTTCCTTTTTATCTTTTGCTAGTTTCTGCGCATTCTCTAAGACACTCTTATATGTGGTAAGAGCTACTTTATCTTTATTAATCATTGAATCTTTTATTAAAGTTCTAATTTTCTTTTCCATTTACATTTTCTCCTTAAATGTTTTGATATTTGCTAAATATAAAAGTAACATATATATATAATATTCAGTATCTATATAACAATCACTACCATGCTGTTTATCATCTGTAACATCTATTGCATAAATAATTTCTTTATTCGTAAGTGTAGGGAACAGCAATGATAATTTATCAGCATATTTTTCTTTAATGTTATATAAAGCTTTATCTTTTTCTAATAACAAGCTTTCTTTTTCTGCTTTATATATAGCATTTCTTTTTTTGATTTCTTCTTTATTCCATTTTACTGATTTATTTTCATCAACATACTCTCCTAAAGCATAATGAGGGCATGAAGGCGTTGTTGTAAATGTTCTACTGCATTCATGATAATCAATATTATATTCGTCAAGAATATTTGCAACATCATCAAAGTCAACATTAATATTATATAAATCACTCATTATTAGTACTCTCTTTCCCTGTTAATGCTTTTTCTACTGACCATCCACGATTAATACGAGAATTATACGTACCAATCATAACTCCATAATGATTACACATCTCTGATTTAGTTCTATATGTATTTCCTAAATGGTCTGTAGATGTAAAGTCCGGTCTATAAGTTAAAATCTGCTCTAATGTAAAATTCCTGGCTAATCTCTCTCTATAACAACTTGGAGATATTCCCCAATGTCTACACATATCAGGAATTGTCCTAAAAACATTCCCTTCATGGTCTCTGACTACATTACTCTTCCAGGTTTTTTTCTTGTACTGAATACTATCCTCTAATAACATAATTATTTCTCCTTTTTACTGTGTTACTCTATACCAATGTGTTGTTCCATCAGCGAATTTAATTTCAATTTTATTTGGATATTTTGCTTTTGGAATATATCTAAAATCTTTTACTAAATCAATTTTGGAATGAGAATGTTCACACTCTAATGCATCTACTTTATTAGCATAATCTGTATGACAAACTTCACAAGTATATAATGTCTTTGTTTTCATATGTCTTTTTCCCTTTCACTATTTTATATACATATTATAACATATCGAATGTATATTTCGTGTAGTTTTTAAATAGATTTTTATAAAATAAAAAGGATATAGTTTAAAACTATACCCTTTTCTAATATTATAATTTTTTATATAATTTATAATTATCGCCACCTGCAATATATTCATATTTATCTGTAGCTGTTTCTAAATATTGTTGTAAAAAACATATGCTATCTACTACAAAATAATCTGTATCAATACTATCAACCAATTTAGAATATTCTTTTGCAGATAATATTGTATTTTTATCATCATAATTATTATATTTTTTATAATAATAAAGTTCATATACTTCATATAAAGGTGGTGTTTTAACTTTTGATTTTATGCTTTTATTTTTATAATTATTTATATTAGTATTTATATATAATTCTGGTCTTGCATCAATATTTGTTTCATATCCTAAATATTCAAAATAATTTCCTTCTTGAAATGTTCCATATATATAAGCATTATCTTCATGTTTTTTTAGATAATTTTTCATTTTAGTAAAATCACCATCTGAATTAAAAACATCATTATTATCATTAATCATATAATTATCATTTGTAATCGAAAACATATCTTCCTGATACATTTGATAAGTAGTTAGTCCAATATAAAAAATTAAGGATATAAGAAGTCCGATTAATAATATTTTACTTAATATACTATAACTTGTATCATTTTTTCTTCCAAACATTCTTTGCTTATTTTCATATGTGATAAACATATCTCTTAGTAAAAATAATAATCCTATACTATAAAATGCTATCCATTTCATTTTTGTAATAGCTAAGACGGTAAATCCAATAAACATCCATAATGAAGATGATTTGATTTTCCCTTTTAAAATTATGTATAAAAAACTAATTATACTGATTATTATTATTAATCCAAATACAGAATTTATACTCCATGAATTTAATTCTTTAATTGGAAACAATTCAGTGGCTTTACTAATTAATGCATTATAGATATATAGTATAGCTTCAGTTTTATAAGGATTTAAAAACATAACAGTAGTCATTAAAATTAACGGTAATATCATTGCCTTTATTTGACTTAATTTAATATTATTATTAATTATTGTTACATTTATATTTTTCTGAAGCTTTTTAGGTATTCTTATAAGATAAGGTATTAATACAATAAAATGTATAATCCAATAGCTTGCATGACAATTTATTTCTATAAGCATTAATAATGGCAATATCCATAATATCTTACAATTATTAGTCTTTCTATATTTTTCTATTATTAATATTTCTGACATTATTAATATAAATGTCAGCATTTCAGGTCTTAATGACGTATATTGGAACACAAATAATGTGAATAATGAAATATAAAAACAAACTAATTTATTTTTACAATGTTTAAAATTTAAAAATTTTAAAATTACGAATAAACACAAACATAGAAATACTGTCTGAATTATCCATAATCCAAACGTATGTAAATAATTATTTATAAATGCTAAAATAATACAATATAACCAATTCTGTATTATACAAGTATTTTTAACTATACTTAATGGCGTAAATAAATTAGGAAATACTGTTTCATTATGAATATTATCCATTAAATAATTTCCGGTATGTAAGATATAATATAAATCAGTATCATTAAATTGAAATGTTAATGATATTAAATAAATTAATCCAATTATCCAAAATATAAGCTTATTTATTTTTTTGAAATTTAATTTATTCATTTATGTGTAATACTCTTTCCTTTTCTAAACACTTTAATTCAAAAATCTGTTTTTGCCTTAAATTATTACCGGCTTGTATCTGTCCTATAAAAATTGATATTATTCCAATAAATATTGAGAAGCATGAAACAATAAGTGTTGGAAATCTTGGAACAATACCAATATTACAATATTCTATTATTATTGGACTTATAAATATTATCCCTAATAAAATAAATATAAGTCCTAATGAATTATAAAATAATATTGGTTTATATAGCCATAACATTTCAAATAACTTTTTAATTACTTTAAATCCATCTTTAAAAGTATTAAGTTTTGAATAACTACCTTCTTTTCTATCTTTATATGAAATAGCTACATCTATTGTTTTTAAATCATAATTAGCTGCATGAATATTCATTTCCGTTTCAATTGAAAATCCACTTGATGTTATTGGAAATGTTTTTACAAATTTATATGAAAACATTCTAAATCCTGATAAAATATCTCTATAATTTGTTTTAAATAATTTATTAATGCTGTTTTTCATTAATTTATTTCCAAAATTATGAAAAGGTCTTTTATTTTCTTTAAAATAGCTTGTAGATAATCTATCACCTATTACCATATCAGCTTTTTTCTTATAGATTAAATCATACATAACAAATAATTTATCAACACTATATGTATTATCTCCATCAATCATACAATATACTTTTGCTTCGATTTCACTGAAAGCTTGTTTAATAACATATCCTTTACCTTGTCTATAACAATCTCTTAAAACAATATTATTATCTTTATTATTTTTTATGTATTCTTCTACTACTTTTACAGTATCATCAAATGAATTATTATTATATACATATATTGTTGTTTTAAAATCATTATTATTACATGTTTTTTTTACCATATAATCAAAAAACTTTAATTCTTCTACAATAGCTTTAATTGTATCAATTATACTTATTTCTTCATTATAAGCAGGAATTATTATTGCTAAATCATCCATTAACGTATATCTCCCTAAATTAAAATAGTAGAGGTATTGTATATTCCTCTACTATTAGTATCGTAAATTGCAAGTATTTTCGAGTAATTATTTATGACTATAATTAATCTTTGTATATGTTGTTGTAGAATTTTCATCTGTTATAGTTAAGCTGTTATCATCTATATTATTTATAACAAAAGATAACTTTTCATTTTTACAAACAATTTCAAGTTCATTATTTTTAAAATTATATGTATAAGTAAAAGGAGCATGATGCGACTTTCCATTTAAAATATTAATTGTAATCTCACCTGTACCATTTGAATAGAAATTAAAAATACCTGACATTGTTTTATTTGTATCTGAATCTACATCTTTACCATACCATGCCCCAACAATTCTGCTTGCATCATATGATAAATTGCTTGCATCAAACCCCTCTTCATAAGATTTAGGCAAATCAATATTTGAAGTCAGAATATTTACTCCTATATTAACAAATGGTTTATATACCATCGCTACTATAAAAATCATGATTATTAAAAACAAAATACCAATTATAGTATCTTTTATTTTATTCATATTTTCTCCTTAAATATTTTAATGGCATCTATCATAATTTCGTTTTGCTTTAACACCAATAGCTTTATTTAGTTCTTCATCAGTTATATTAAGCTTATTTTGTAAATATTTAATAGCTAAAATAACATCAGCCATTTCTTCCAAAATATGCATTTTATCTTCTGTTTTACCACGAATAAGTTTCGTTAAAGTCTGCTGTAATTCCGAACATTCCTCAATACAAATAATAACATGTTGAGAAATAGTATAATTTTCATCAACATCTTCTGATATATAGTTTATATAATCTTGTAACTTTTCGTCTGTTAGACTAATACTATTAAATTTCTCTTTAAATTCATTTAATTCCATATTATTTATAACTCCTTAAATTTTTTAATTTAACATCAACTACATCTGTTATGCATCCTTTTGAACACTTTTCTGTATCTAACATATGTATATCTTCTTTCTTTAATTATACATATAGTATATCACATACTAATCATATATCGTGTAGTTTTATATATATATTTCTAATACATATTTAAAATAAAAGGTATAGTTAATAATTACACCTTGTTTTGCAAATATTTTTTTACTTATTAATTATCTTTATGCTATAAATTTTTTCTGCATCAATTTTATAAATATTATTATCTTTATCTTTAAGAAACACTTTATTATTTTTATTGTTCATATAGTTATCTAAAATATTATTATTAATTAAATAATATCCATCATTTATTTTTTCATCCGTAAAATAAATTATATTTTTTGTATTTACATAAACAATTATATCATTAGATGTTTTATTATTAGATAAAGCATTTAATTCCTTTGCATCTTGTTGAACGATAGATTTATTTATATCTTTAGATGCATAATTTGCAAACAAACATATAAATATCACTATCGCTATTAAGGTAAATATTTTTGCAAATATTGTTATACATTCGATAATATATATCTTATCAATTTTATCTTTCATAAATATTTATCCTCTCAATCATTCATGTTAATAAAAATATTTTTACCTTTAATTGCTTCTGTCTCCTTAAATATATATTTAGCGCCATTATAATCAAATTTTCCTTCTAAAGGTCTATCTTTATCTATTTTAAAATCAACAGCATCAGGATATTCTTTTGCTATTATTGCTTTAATTTTACTAATTTGATTATGATGTATATATATACGTCCGGATATTCCAATTGCCAAAAGTAAAAGAGATATAATGACTATTTTCAAAAGAAAAATAGTTTTATCCTTATATTCTTTATCATCGTCAAGTGCAAACACCAACACCAAGCTACAAGCTAAACTTATAGCACCTATAAGTATAATACAAGATGCCACCCACATTTATTTATACCTTTTATCTTTCTTTTTTCTTGTATGTAAGATAAATTTCTTAAAATCTTCATAAGAAGAAAAATTAATATATTTACCTTCAGTTACATCAAAACAATCAGTATCACAAGCAAGTTCATATTCATTAGATGAAACAATGATATATGTTTCCATACCCATTTTTTCACTATCTTCTAAAACTAAATCAAATAGACTTTTCATTTCAATCACATTATCAATTGAATATCCACTATCCATAGCATCTAATAGAATAAATCTCTTTTTAGATGTTATTTTTTTATCGTCTATCTCACAAGCTTCTCTGAATGATTTGGCAAATTTAGTAGATAAATCATTTACTTCTCCAGTCAGAATGAAATTTCGCCATTTGCTTGCTATTTTTGACAAATTAAGAGTAATATTTTCACCCTCTGATGAAGTCCATGCCGTAGCAGCAAAATTTATATCTCCTAAAAATACACTTTCTCCAATTGAATTTGAACCACCATCATGTTCATTATTGTAAAAGAACATAGGTATTGTTTCCTTATGTAATTCTTCTTTTATATTTTCAAGCATAGTACTCTTACCAGAACCATTGCATCCAACTAAAACTGTAAGTCCTGGTTTAAATTCAACTTCTTTTCGCCTACATGTACTAAAACCCTCATCATATGGATTACGCCAAGTCTTAATCTTATGCATTATTATTCCTTTCATTCATAATTTCTAATACATCATATTTAAAATCAGCCCAATGTTCATAAATATTTTGATGTTCAGGTGTTGATTCATCTGTTATTCTTGTAATAAATTTATCAAATTCATGCATTTTATCTATTATCTTATTATCAATTTTATCCATTATATATCTCCTGTAAAATTATATTATCAATATGAACTACATCTTCATCTAAATCGAATATTTATTTCCCTTTCTGACTATTTTTAATATAAACATCTTGTAAAAACAAAAAATCATTTATTTTAATAGAGTCATCTTCATTATATAAAATTGAATCATTCTTTTTTATAATAATATTTGGATAAAGCTTAAATAAATCATTTAAATAATCATCAATTTCTTTTAATCTTGTTACATCATATTTATTTTGTCTTTTTTTATTACAAATTTCTTTATATTCACTAATTAAATCATCCACTTCTACATCATTTATATGAATAATATTTATAATAAAAAATCCTATTTGTTTACCATTAAACATAGAATAATAAAAAGGGATTAATGTTGTCATAACATTTTCTCCTATATATTCTAAATTTTCATCCCAATCATAATCAAAATCCGGTTCTGATGTAGTTTTTTCTAAGCATAAGACTGGGATATTTGTTTCAGTATCATCATTATACATATTATAAAAACAAACATTCATATCATCAGTGTAACCATATTTTAATAATTCTTCTTTAAAATTATCTATACTATGTAATTTATAAAATGGCACATTCTGAATAATAACTTTATCTAATAAAATCATTTTTTTCTCCAAATAATTAATCCATTAATTCCCAAGCAATTATCTTATAATCATCTTTTAATTTTTTTCCATTACTTTTTAAAACTAACTTATCAATGCCTAATTTTGCATTTTTAAGTGTTTTATAAGCTCCACCTCTAGCTGAAAATACAATTTTATCTTCATTTAAATCTTTTATTGCAAATAAATATTTAGGATTACAAACATCCTCATTCTCAGTAAATGTTTTTATATCCATATTTAGCATTTCTGCTTCTTTATCTGATATAGGGCAATTCCATTTACTAATTTTATCATTCATTTCCAATATTTTAGCATAAGTATCATTTGTACTTGTTATAACCTCATTGATTTTAGATGACATAATAACTGTTCTGTCATTACTTGCTCTAATAAGTTCATTAATTTTCTCTATAAGTTCATTTATTTTGTTTTTTAACTTTTTATATTGCTTCATTTACAATCCCTTCCATATCTAGTACAAATTGAGAAACACTTTCATCTCCCATAATCAACTCACAAGCCATATGATAAGCATTTACAGTAGAAAATCCTTCATTAACCATTAAATTTTCAACCATATCTGTGATTTCATTTATATTTTCTTTAGTAAAAATTTTCTCTCTATAATCATTTTTTAACCAATCTTTGATTTGTGATTTCAAATTATTTCTACCCATATATGTACTTTCTCCATTTCTATTTAATATCAATATCTGAATAAATTTCTTGTCCATTTGAATATTTATGATTTAAGGTTACTGAAATAGTATCACCTACTTTTGCATTTTTAACTTTTTCTGGTGGCATATTAATATCTTCTTCAGTATATGTTTTTCCATTGTATACTACTGAAATATTCCAATGCCAATGTGTTCCAGATGCATACCAATATTTACAATCTACATCAGTGACTATTACATCTACACATTCAGTTTCATATGTTATTTCCGGTTCATATGTTATTTTATCTGTTGTAGACTTAGAAGAGTCCTTACATATGGTATAAAATTTAAAACATCCTATAACTATACAACTAATACACAATAATGATGCAATTATAATTGATATGTATTTTACTATTTTCATTACTTATAGCTTCTTTCTATATCTCTCTTAATCTGTTTCTCTTTAAGTGCATTTCGTTTATCATATGTATGTTTACCTTTACATATACCAACAAGCATCTTACATTTGCCTTTATCATTAAAATATATTTTTAATGGTATAAGTGTATATCCATCAGTTTTTAGTTTATTCTCTAATTTGAAAATTTCTTTCTTATGAGCAAGTAATTGTATTTCTCTATCTACATCAATATCATAACTGTTTGAGGTATGCCAAGGTGTTATATGCATACCTCTGACAACTAAATTACCATTTTGTATTTGACACCAACTGTCTTTTATATTACACATACCATTATGTATGCTTTTTACTTCATTCCCTTTTAAAGAAATGCCACATTCTATTTTATCTTCTATAAAATAATCATAATTGGCTTTTCTATTCTCAATAGTCATAATTCAAATCCTCTTCCATTTAGTTCATTTTCAATTTCATCTACAGTAAGAAATAGCGCAACTTTAATATCACTGTTTATATTTAACTCATCTGAAAATTGAGCAATATCATCCTGAATATCATTTAAAATATAAAACATTTCATCTAATTCTATAGAACCAAACTTTTTGCCATTAATAAAATCAATTGCTTTATCAATGGCTTGGGTTCTTATTGATGAGGAATATTTAATATTTATATGATTTGTAATAATATCATCTAATTTTTGCATATCTTCTTTTTTAAAGTTTTTTAAAGTCGTGACTATCTCTTTATCTTTCATAATCATACTCTCTATCATAAAGTATCTCTGCGATTTCATCCATAGCTGTATTCAAAGCTTTTTTAATATTACCCTCGGTATATACAAAGAAATCTTCTTTAAATGCCTTATAATCATATTTGATGCCATCAAGAATATCAAACATCTTATCTAATTTCTTATTAGAAAAATCCTCTTTCCCATCAAGAAAATCTGCTGCTCTGTTAAGAGCTTTAATTCTCTTTTCTGTATTATTAACATCTCCTGTATACTCTCTAACCCTGTTGTCTAAACTTTCCATATCCTGATTTGCAAAATCTCTTAAAATTTTTGCTGCTTTACTATTTTTCATATTTTTATCTCCATTTCTTTATTTCTATATATATTATACCATATACGCATTATAACTCGTGTAGTTTTGTATATTATTTTTAATATTCTTCAGGCAGTAATGCAGTTACTATATGTATACCAGTTTTATCAATCATCCAAAGTGCTTTACTAACAATTTCTTTTGCTTCATCCCCAAACTTTTCAGCAAAGCCTTGTGTCATATATGTTCCTGCAACATTAATAAAATCATAATTGCCTTCACATTCCTGATTATTTAAATATAATTTTCCTTTTAACATAATGTATACCTCTTCTTATCTATCTATTATTTATTATTTATAAATATCATAATTTATACACATCAAATTTCCGGTAAAATATTAATCATAGATAATATATCTTCATGTAATACTGTAAGCCAACCTCTGATAATATCATTAGCTTCATTTATTAGTGTATGGTAATTATCATCATTAATTTGAGTTCTTAGAAATTGTTCAAGATTAAAGCCAAATATATTGCCTTTAAGGATATATTTATTAGTATTTAAATCTTTTTCAATACGACAATAATATGTATTCTCTGTATCTAAATCTATTTTTACAATATCATTAAGTTTCTCATTATGGTTTAATCTTTCTGTCGTTATCTTCCATTTCTCATAAATCTCTACTTTCATATGTTGAACCTACCTTTCAATTACATTATTCAACAATATCTCTTTTCACTATATATTATAGCATATCAGTATTATAATTCGTGTAGCTTTTATTTAAGTAATTGAAAATCAAATTCATAAAATCTGTTAATTCTTCAGTAGTTAAAATAATACTATTATCTTCTTTATCATAATCACTTATAAGAATAAGTAGGATTTTTTTAGCTAAATCCTCTAAATCTGTTCCATTAAAATAATTTATAATTTTTTCAAAAACAGTGATAAAATTATCATAATCATTTTTAAAGCTATTATTAAATTGTAAACAAAATAATTTATTTTCATTACCAATTGGTATTATATTCATTTATTTCTCCTATTATTTAAATATTATGATTAATTTTTGGGTTTATATGTTCATCCATATGTAACGATTTTAAAATATATTGATAATATTCAATTATTTCAGTATTGTAAGTATCACAGTAATGTAAATATTGATTTTCGTTAATTAATTCTTTATTATCTAACAATAATACAGCACTACAAAAATTAAATAAATATAACATATCACATATTTCATCAATATCAAAAATAATTGTATTATCTTTTTCATCATATCTATTTAAAATAATATTATATAAATTATCAATTGTATTTTTTAGGTCTGAATTATATGTAAGCTTTTTTAAATGTTTAAATATTATTAATAAGGATTCATAATCATCTTTATCATCAAATTTATAAATAATTTTATTATTATCTATATAAATATTCATTTTTAATTACTCCTTGTATATTATCTTTGATATATAATTTTAATTATAAATGTTCATTATTAGTATCGTATAAAAGTATACTTTTCTATTATTAATCATTAAATTTATGTAAAAAAAATAGCTCTATACAAGATTATATAAATCTTAATACAGAACTATTATAATAATGAGAAAATATTTATTTTTCTCTATATGGCTCCGGTAATGGCATCCAGGCTCTCATACCGCCATTAATTCTTCCCCAAAACCATGTTCCATCATACTGCTGCCTTTGTACTTTTGTTACCATTCCTCGATTAGTAGTTACAAGCACATTTATTACTTTCTTATCTTTATACCTTTCATCATCTTCAGGCATATGTCCTTCTTCACATTTAATCCAATTTAAATCCATAAGTAATATCTCCTTAATTTTTCCAAATTAATTTTTTACCATTTACATCTTTATGTATACATTTCATTTTTGTACTTCCACAATTCATACATATATACTTAACATTACGTGGTCTTGTTACATATTTCTGTTTATTGCCACATTTTCTACATTTTACAATATATCTAGGTTTTATATGTAAATCTTTAGCATTACATTTTGTATAAATTTTATAATCATAATTATTCTCTATAAGTTTTTTATAGGATTTCCAAACCTTGCCATGATTCATACAATCAGGACAAGTATGTAATAACTCATGTAATATAATAGATATAACAGTATCAGAACTTATCGTATCATCTTCCCCTAAAAGACGCATTATATCAATTTCATATTGATTATTTTGAAGTCTACAATATCCCCAACATTTTCTGATACGACCATTATATTTTATAGATATATTATTACTTATAGGAATATTTAAAGAAACACATATACTTTTTGCTTGATTGAATAATTCATCTAAATTTTTCATATAAATATTTCTTACTTTTATCAGTATCTTTATTATTCTTACATTTAGATTTTTCTTTATTATTATTTAATGTGGAATTAAATTTCCCCATATGTCGCATACACTCTATCATACCAAATACGTCAAATTCTCCTTTGTTTCATCATTCACAGACGGATTATTATTTTTCTTTTCTGCAATTTCCTTTTCTGCATTTTCCATAATATTAATAGCATTTTTTATTGCCTTATTTAATTTCTTTAGCTGTTTAATATCTTCTTCACTGACAACTAAATTATCATTTAAATCAGACAAAGGAATTTCTGTTGATAATTTATCTTCATTTGCAGCATATATCTCTTTTGCTGATATTAAATCACCCTTTACTAATGTTTTTAATTTCTTTAATTGTTTAATATTTTTCTGTAAATTTTCTGATGAAATATCAGAAGTAGTGTCATTAACAGTTAAAAAACTTACTGTATCTGCCACAGATTTTTTCATCTTATTTAACTTTTTGTCAGAAATACTATCTACAAGATTATTATTTAATCCATCAAAATATATTTTAGATGCTTTATCAAGTTTATGAGCAGTTTTTGTGTTTTTCATAATATTATATCCTTTCCTTCAAAACTATAAATCTTTTTGATATAATTATTATATCACACGCTGCTCATATTTCGTGTAGTTTTTATATTATATTTTTTCAGAAATAATATGTCTGGTATCAACTACAATTTCATCTTCACCTCTACTATTTAAATAGCATATCATATCTTCTTTTTTTACTATTGCCTTTAACATATAATTATCTGGACTATTAAACCTATTTTTAAACCATTCTGCTGTTTTTAAATTTTTAGTCCATGATAATCCTTTTGGATTATGATGTTGAGAAATACCCCTATAAAGAGTTAATTTATCCGGTAAATTCTCCCATATCTTATAATCATCATCTTCCATTAAAATATGTTTATCAGCCTGTCTAAACCATTTTATCAATGTATTAACACTTACATTTACATCCCCATTAGGATTTTCAGCCATTATCCACGATAAACCAAGCATTTCAGAAAAATCCTCTAAAGACATATACTCTTTTGAAAATTTTAATGCTGTAAGTCGCCAATTTTTATCCAATAATAAAAATAATCCAGTTAAGTTATCGGATTTATCAATTAATGTATATATTGTGTTTTTCCATATATTAAAGTTTTCTTTTTCTTTACCTTTTTCAACTAAATTTATTATTCCATTTTCCATAGTATTTACCATTGGACTATTTGAAAAAGGATGCTGTATAACTAGACCACCTAATAAAGGCTCTATTTCTACTGCAAGAAATAATGTTTTAAATGTTTCTTTTACTTTTAATAAATTTGTTTTCTTAAGCATTATATATTCTCCTAATTCTTTTTAATTATTATTAATATACTTTTATCATATTACAATTATTCGGAGTAATTGTCAAAGTAAGGTTTAAAAATCATCTCTTTTATATTAACTATTTATATATATAATACTATAATTATTATATATTTCGTGTATTAAAAAAGTACTATTACTTTTACATAATAGTACTTCTCTTTTTAAGCTAATTCTAATCCTTGCTCTTGTTCTTTATCGTCTTTTAATATATTAAAGTCATCAATACATTCAGACATCTTATCAATTGCATTTTTTTCAAATGCTTTATTTTGACTTTTAATTGATGGATAATCTTCTTCATTAAGTATATTATATGCATAATCTAATTCTTGCATTGAATAAAATAATGCATAACATATTGAAGAACGTATTACATCTTCAATATCTATTGTATTATTTTCTTTAACAAAATCTTCAGCTTGTTTTTCAATATTAAGATAATTTATAAATATTGTTTGTCCATCATCATATACTCCCCCAAAATTATTAGTTCCGCAGAAAAATACAATATCATCATCAATTATATCTCTTAAATCATCTCTTATGCTTTCATCTTGATTATCTAAATCCTCATCATATGTAAATACTATATGATTTATACATGATAACGAATTATCATCAGCGTTTTTTAATAAAAAATCTGCTAATTTATCTTTATCAAGATTATCTTCTATTTTTTTATCCATCATAATTCTAGCTATCAAATTATCATGGGTATTATTTTTAAAGTATATTGCACTTAAATCATATACTTCATCTTTTATTATAAGCATATCATTAGAAAAATCTTTCTTATAATGTAATCTGCTTACATTTTTTGTTTCTGCATTATTATATATTTTTAATTCTGGCAAATGTGATTTTTTATATGCTTCTTTTTCTTCTTTAATTGTTTCTAAAAATTCTTTAGTCAATTCTTTAGTCATTTTATTTTTCCTTTATATTTAAACAGCATTAAACTGTTTACACTCATTATATATTTATACTACACTTTAGTTAAAAATGGAATTATACAATATACATAATTATGTCTTTTATTTTTAGTGAATTTGACTATAGTTATATTTTTTCATAAATCGACAACATTTAAGTTAAAGCATAGATGTTTATTATATGTATTTATATACTTGTAATTTATTTTTCTATATATAGTATCGTAAAAAATCAATATTTTCGAGGTTAAAAAACAAAAAAGTAGAGGAAAATTACTCTACTCTAATGTTATTTCATCTTTTTCATTTTCTAATATATTCTCAATTACCTTATTTATTTTAGTTATAAATTCATAAGCATTATCAATACCTTTATGCCATTCATCTAAATTATTTTCTTGCAATTTGAAAAAACTATTAAATTCAGCTTCTACTTTGTTTGTTATATTATTATATTTTAGTATTGGATATGGAATAAATTCTTCATATTTGCATTTTATATCAATATTTAACATTGGTATATTTTTTACAGGATTTGTATATTGTGTTATATAAGCAATATATCCATTATCTTCAAATTCAGTTTTTTTAATCATAAGAAATTTCCTCTATATTAAAATTCTTTGCCTCATATAATATTATAACACAAAAATTAATAATAGTTACAAAGTAGAGGAAAATTCCTCTACCTTATTCTATCATTCCAATTTTCAATGCCATGTATATTGAGCTGTAAAAATAAAGCACATAATACAGCTATAACAATACTATTGCCAAACTGTTGATATAATTTACTATTACTGTTTACGGTACTCATAGCATCAATTACATCATCAGTTACATCCATTAATCTGCCACATTCTTTAGGAGTTAATTTTCTTATACGATATTGTGTACATATATGTGGATTAGCATATCCATGACATCCGGCTGATACAGTCGGAAATAATCCTTTATCACTTACTACTGTTCCGCATTGACTGCCATCGCTGCTTATTTGTCCTACTCTTTCTATTATTTTCTTCCCATTACGTAATGTACTATTTCCACAAGTAGGGGTTATTGTTCCAATCTTACTCTGTTCATTCGGGATATTATTATTATAATCATCATAAAGTGTACTTTCCAGTACCAAATTATCCTTTTGCACTGTTGTAAGTGTGTTACTAATACTCTCTTTATTTATTTCTAATCTCTGCTTTGTTGGGAGTCCAGCTTGTCTTATATTAGGATTTTCAATTGGTCTACCTCTCATAGCTACGATAGTAGCATCCACTATTTTAGGCTCATGATTTCCACCACCACAAGTATTAATTGTCAGACTACATGCATTACTATCATATACTCTGCCGCATTGAGGATTTTTAAATCCATTATCATCCATAATATTTCCAAGCTGATTTACATTTTTCTCAACTAATACTTTTACATCAGGATTACCACTTGTAATTGTAGGACTACATCCATTTTCATTATAAATGCTATTAGTTTTATCATAATTACTTGATTTAATTTCAAATTCAGTAATTGCTTTATCAAATTTATCTGTTTCAATTCCAAGCAAATCTTTTAATTTATACCATATATTTTCATCAGGTATAGCAAAACACCTGTCATTTCTAAAATAATGACTTACTTTGGTTAAAGGAATATTTAAAGCATCTGCAATTTCTTTATTTGTTAAATGCTTTTCAGCTCTTTTATATCTAAGTAAATTACATAATTCATTAACATCTAAATCATATTTTCTTACTTTTACCTTTGTTTCTATATCATATTTCATAATAGATGGTTCAATTACTTTACTTGGGTCTTTAAATTCTGTTGCTGTAAGAGTTCCAAGTATGCCATTACTATCATATACACGACCTCTTTGACCACCTGTAGGAAGTTGTCCTACTACATTAATTTTACCCTCTATTACAGCGTTACTACCTCTATTATTAAGCCCTTTATAATCTCGTGCAAGAAGTGTTGATGCTACATCTATATCTTTTCCAAAAGTCTTTCCCTGGTCTTTTACTATACAAGGCCTTTGAGAAATAACCATATTTCCACTACTTCTTAAATTACCTATACCACTGTCATATCTAGCTGGTATGCAATTAGCAACATTTCTTTCACCCGGCTTATTAATTGTTCCATCGACACATATTATATCTTTAGGATTTGGCAGTACACCTCTCTCTAATAATGACTTAATAAGTTCTTCAGCTTTTTCATTATTAATATAATATTTTTCATCTACATTCTGTTCTAATATATCTTTAACACATCTAGTAAGAGGTATTTTTTTAGGAAATGTATATGCAGCGTTTTTATCAAGTATTGATACCATAAAACATCTTTTTCTATTTTGTGGTACTCCATAATCACAAGCATTTAAAATCTCATGGAAATTACTATATCCAAGAGATGATAAAAATTCTTTCCAATCATCAAAATCCTCTTTATTTTTTCCAGAACATACTTGTGGTACATTTTCCATCATTAATATATCTGGTAATTCTAATTCATGTTCTACTGTTTCCTTAAGTATTCTTTCAACTTCCCATAACAGACCTGAACGAGTACCACTACCCTTTTTCATACCCATTTGCTTACCGGCGAGTGAAAGGTCCGTACAAGGAAAAGAATAAAACATCATATATGTATATTTATCTTTATCTATAATATTTAATTCATCTGCATGGACTCTTGTAATACTTCCTAAGTTATTATTAGCTTTAAATTCATTATATGTTTTTCTCTGCCATGCTTCTCCTTTTCTTTTAATAAATTTTTTATCAATAGGGTCTTTACCATTAACAGATAAACATAAATTATTTAATTTTTCTATAACTTCATCTTGTGATAAATCTTTACTATAATCATAATCATCTACTTTTTCTGTTAATGTCTCATGCATAGCTTTATATGATTTATTACTATTTATATCCCAATCACTAATGCAATGGCTTTCTACATTAGCTCCTATTCTATGTAATGCTTGAAATTGTGTTCCAATTCCACTGAAAAATTCAATTAATCTTATCGGCTTTTTAATAGAAAAATTGGTTTTTACACCCATATTCATATAGTCAAAAAGACTATATTGGTTTAATACATTATTTTTTTTAGACATTTAATCTCCTTGTGCAATTTATTCCATTGACAAAAAGACCAAATATGTTTATGATATATAAACGTAAATGACCTACTTTTGCAATGGGTTGTTTCGTTAGTTCTTATAGGATGTAATCAGGTCGCCAAACTTCATTACATCCTATTTTTTATTTCCTATATATTTAGTATCGTGAATTGCACGAGTTTTCGAGGATTAAATTTTAAAAATATTGTACAAAAAAGACACCCTATTTCTAGGATGCCTTTAGTTAATATGCAGTTAATATGCAGTTCTATCAATAAGTAATAAGAGCAGATACATATTACCAATTACACTATTTACATTTTGTTTTGAAATATCATAATCAATATCTGTATAAGATGCCTCATTATCTATTACAATATCATCTGTATATGTAAGCTCACATACTACATTCATTACATCTTTATCAGTCTCACTAGTCATAATAAGCTTATCTGGTAAATTTGTATCTTGATTTACATACATTTCATATGAAATTGTTTCATTACTTGCTCTTAAAACATCATATACCTTATCACCATCTTTTATTGTTTTCTTATATGTATAAGCTCCATTATATGTACTTGTACCCTTTAAAAAATCAGAAAATTTAGTACTTTTTGATTGTATTTCACTTGCAATGCTATTATCTTGATTTGCATTTGCATTGTTTAAGAAATCAGAAATATTTATTTTTCCTTTTACTGCATTATCAGATAATGTATTAAGCAAATATAATGTATCAGATGTTTTCATAAGACCAATCTCTTTATCTTTTAATTTACAATATATTTTAAGTCCATCAGTACTACTATTTCCTTTAAATGTTTGAGCTAATTTAATATTAATATCTTCCGGTTTAATATTATCATAGCTTTCAGTCAGACTATTGAATTTATCAAGCCTTGTATCTGTTACTTTTTTACTTTTATTAACAAGTGACATTGTAATACTTGCTTCTACACCATTTATATCTAATTTATCAATATCACTGATATAATTCTTATAATCAGATTTAGCTTTTAATTGAACAGATGTTTTATTACTATTTTTTTCATGTTCAGTCATTTGAACACTTTCTGTATTAGTTATCTTACCACATGCTGTTATACTTGAAAAACACATTGCCGCTATTAACATAATACTTATTATTTTCTTTTTCATATAAAAATTCTCCTTATCATTTAAATTTTAGTTCCCATAATAAGTATCGCAAAAAGATAAGATTTTCTATTATTTATAAGTAAAAAAAATAAAGGGTATAGATAATATCTTGTTCTAACCTCTATGCTTAAGCTTAGATGTTGGTGATACTGTCTATACCCTTCATATTTATTTTTATCATATGCTTCAGTAAATATTTCAACAAAAAAATCTGAAATAAAATCTTTTGAAGTTTCATTTAATTTTAATTCATTTTCACTATCTATACAATTTCAACTATTCCTTCCTCATATATTTTATCTGGAAATTTAATATTTCTATATGTACTTATATTTTTATTATCTAATAACACATTAATCTAGTCGTAACCCAATTAAATTACCCTTCCAATGCATATCAATTAATTTCTTTGCATCATCATATAAATATGCACCTGAATCATTAACTGCATCAGCTAATCGTTTGCAACGCTTATTACTTTTAGTTCTATCAATATTTCTTTGATACTCGAATAAATTATTTTGTATAAGAATATCCTTATTTCCAACAAAATACCAACAGAAATAGCCGTTACTATCTCTACCTAAATACATATAAAGACTTCTCCACAAAGAGCCAGTATAATATAATTCACCTGGAACTAAGTCCTTTGCAGATACAAATATCGACTTTTTCTTTTCTTCTTTATTCATGAATGCTGATAACTGTGGTAATTTTTCATTAAGCATTTTATTTTTTGTATACCACTTAAATAATTCATTATCCTTATCGTAAGAAACATAGCCAAAATCACAATATAAATCTGGTAGACCTTTCAGTTTCCGAATACAATCTGCATCACATTTTGTATGCATTAACTGCTCAACTATAGAAACTAAATATTTAACCTGAATATCATAATGCGCAATAGTCAACACTCTCCAATTCTCTGTAGATTGTAATAAAGCCTTTGCAAGAATATAAAATACAAACTGTTCATCAACACTTGTACCTAAATAAACTCCAAGTCTACCGTCCTTAAATAAGTAAACATGGCCAAAACTAATATCTTTTTTCTTTAAAAACACATTATTATTAAAAACCAATCTCTCCATAATTTTACCTCATCGGCTCCCGAATTTTTTCTTTAGTGCAACTTTCATATTATACATTCTATCATCTGTCTGCTTTTGTAAAGCATCAAAATTACTTCTAGCTTTTATAAATTATTTTTGAAAATAGATTTTATAATTTCTTTACTACATTAATATTATATCATATTAAGTTTATATTTCGTGTACTAAATAATATATTTCTAAAGTATCTAAATTATATACTGCTTCGGATATAAATATTTATAAAAAAAATAGAGAGTATAGAAAAAATCTATACCCTCTAAATTTATTAAACACCACTTCTATAGTGAACATCCTGATATTCAGCATCTTGTATATTATAAGAATTGTAAGCATCTGTTTTAGTACTGTGTTTAGTACCAATAGAAGAATACTTAATATCTAATAAATCATTATATGCTGTAGTTCCATCGGAATGCTGTTTTGTAGTGCTTGGAGTTGATAAATGTTGTAATACATAAGGTGGTATACGAACTGGCTGAATCCATACTGTTGATAAAGTATTAATACCATTTGGAATATCATAACCTCTATTCATTCTATTATCTTCTGATAATTGATTTTCGGCTATTTCTGTTTCCATTTCTGTATTAATCTTATAACGTGTATCAGCGTCATAATCCAAATCAATATGTTCTACATATCCATATGTCCAAACTGAAGCAATTCCTAATTCACCAGCAAAGAAATTATTAGTTCCTTCTGCTGTTAAATATGTGGTATAAATACATTCATTTACCTCATGATAAATAACATCCCAAGGTTTATTATTATCTGAAGGTGGTTTTGTATTGCTTGGATTATCTTTTATAATTGGCTTACTTTGTGGTATGTCAATTTCCGGAATAGTTTTATCATTATTATTCTGAAGCTTTTTAAGTGTTTCATGTGTTAATGAACTATTTCCTTGATAATCAATAGCGTAGATATAAATTCCTAAGTCTGCTGAATGCCTAAATTGTGGTTCATTATAAAGATTTACTTTAAACTTATATGTTGAACTATATGGATATTTTACACCATTATAGTAAAAATCATATTTAGTTTGAACTGTCTTACTATTATCTATAGTAAGCTGATAATCTTTATAATTACCTTTATTTTCTTTATCATAGACATAAGCATGAACTTCTCTAATTCCACTAGCATCATTTCCACTATTATTTTCATTTACTTTAACTGAAATATTTGTGAATAAATCGCCATCAAAACCTTTATTTGAAACAAGAGTAATCTTTTTCTTAGCAACTTCACTAAGAAGTGTTTCCTGTTCAATAGATACATTACTAATTACCGGAGTAATTGTATCAATCCATTGAGCATAAAGATTAAGCTTTAATTCTTCTTCACTCATAAGTTGTTCTTTAGTAAATTCACGTTTAAATAATTCCCATGTTAATTGACTAGTTTCATTATAAGTATATCTACTTCCATTAGCTGCAGAGTTCCACTTATTTGCATAAGTCCAACCTGTTCTACCAAAACCATTAGTTCTTAATATAATAGGTTTACTCTTTTTAAATTCTTGTGCGGCAGTAGAACCACTTGTGTTTCTATTACCATTAAAAATTATATGATAAGTAGTTTCTTTCCATTCAGCAGTAATTGTAATATCTTCTGCAAAGTAATTATTTTTTACTGCCATTGTAAGATTTTTAGCAATTATAGTATTGCCTTGAATACCTTGCTTATCAGATAAATTCTTAGGAAGATAATATCTCATAAATGTATTACCTTGTTTCTTAGGTTTATCTATTTTAGAAACGACTTTTATACAATTCTTATCAAAATAGAAACCATTATCATATTTCTCATATATTACTGTAGTACCTGCATAATCAGCTTGCTGATTATCTAATGTAATAGTATATGTATTAGCTGTCCAATGCGCATAGATTGTTGTTGCTGTATGCCATGTAAATATTGTATTATCATCTACTTTTGTGCCACCACTAGCTGCAGTGTACCATCCATTGAATGTCCAACCTCTCATTGAAGGGATTGGTAAAGCCTTACTACTTCCGTTATTAGTTCCAAGTTTATTCTTGTAAATAATAATACGTGAAGTTTCTGAACTATTATTTATAGTACTTGTTGCATTAGATGGCTTATTATAATTGAATTTCAAATTATATCTGAAATTAAATGTAGTTGCTTTAACATTAAAACCATCAAATTTATCATAGGCATATACATGAGTATTATACCAATTATATTCATCACGATTTGGTTTTATATGATTTTTAACATTTACAGTATAAGCATAATTATATTTCTTACCATCAACTGTATAATTGCCTTTTACAGCTTCATACCAAGGAGAAGAAATATCATCTTGACCAGCTTCATTTGTCCATGTTGGGAACTTAACAGATTTTATTATTCCAGTCGGAGTTGTTGATACATTCGCATAAATTGTAAATGTACTATCACTAGCTTGTTTAGTTAATACATCATTAATAATAGGCTTTGTTACAACTTGTGGTCTAAAATCTATATTGTTAGTTACATAAAATTCATATATAAGCTTATTATTAGTATTTGATTTTGGATTATATGTATATTTATTATTAGGTATTATTTCAAATTTAATATAATCCTTATAATATAAGCTTTCACAGAAATCTTGAACATTGCTATATAATTTATAATATTTACTATCATCTTTTACGCTTGGTTCACTATAAGGCTGTCTATATACATTAAATTTAATATCTGAATAGCCATTAGCATTACAAATATCATCTAATATAGGATTTAAGTCTACAGTATATTTATTACGTGACCAATGAGCATAGACTTTAATATTATCATCAGCAATCCAATTATTTTTTGCTAATATATTTCCATTAGCATCTATAATCTGTGTTCCACCACTTACAGCAGTGTAATATCCTTGGAAAGTACGTCCTTTCCATTGTGGGATTGTTATTTTACTTGTATTTTTAGTTAATTGAGCATCTAAATACCAACCATTATCATAGTATTCATATAAATCAGTTGTTCCATTATTAACTACATCTGCTTTTTCAACCATCTGATTATCTAATACTAAATGATATACTTGAGCATTCCATTGTAAATACAATGTTGCTGATGCATTTCCAGATTTAAGTTTATTATTTATTGAAGAAATCTCTTCTTGTGACTGCTTGTTTCCTATAAATAAATACATATTATCGGTTGTTTTCCAAGTATAATCACTTATCTTATATCCTCTTCTAGTAATATTGGCATCATCCGGATTTAAAATACTTGAATTAGATTGACCATATTTAATTACTGTTGTTACATTTTTATAGCCATTAGTTGTACTGCTATTCTGAACAATACTATTTGTTAAAACATAGTATTTATTTTGTGTAGCATTTTTATATGGCTGATTACTTATTGTACCACCATTAGCATGATAATTTATAGTTAAACGATTTCTTGTATAATATAAATTAAATGTTGTAGGCTTACTTGTATCTCCACTAACAACTTGCGAAAGACCACTAGATTTAGAACTATTAAATGTAAATCCTGTTTTTAAATAACTATTAGCATTTACATTAGCTGTAGCATCTGTTTTACTACTAAGTGTAATTTTTTGTCCTAAAGAATAATTATTATCATTAGCATTTTCATAATAAATATTTACATAATATTTTCTATCTAATGGTTCATAATTAGCTTGTAATGTGGTATTACATAATCCTTGTGTATATGTAGTACCAGATAACTGACTAGGTTTTGTATTACTACTATTTGTAATTGTCCATCCTTTAAATTTATATCCAGCTTTATTTGAAACAGCAGAAGCTATAGTTTTTGTATTTCCACAATAAATAGGATTATATACAGTTGATGTCTGCTTATTGTTCCAAGTGCCTTTAATTTCAATACCATTTGAAGCTTTATTTGTTGGATTAACTGTTAATGTAAATGGTGTATGAGTAGAGCTTGCTGTGTAAGAACAATTTGAAGATGGCATTACAAAAGTATAAGGATTGCTCTTCATACTACTATTATTATTCCAAGAATTAAATACATATCCATCTTTTAGTATAGCACTAATAGTAACTTTTTCACCAAAACGATATGTTCCAACACCATTATATTTACTAAAACCACTATCTCCTGTTACTGATACAGTATATTTATTTCTATCAAAATAAACATTTATAATATTAATATTTTCAGTATCACTAGCTAATGCATAATATTGATTATTGATTTTACTAAAGTTAGATAATTTGACAGTATATCCGCTATATGATTTTTTGTTATCATAACGAGCATACCAGCCTTGTCCAAACTGATTATAATTCATTGTATAAACAGAACTTTCTTCTACTTTAGTATATGAATAATCTAAATTTTGCTTATAATATACAAATTTATATTGAGAATTTTCAATAGGTGGTGGTGAGTCTTTCCATTGTGCATACAGAATTATATCTGGTTTGTTTGGGTACCAACTAATTGCATCACCCGGTTTATAAGTTGTTCCAGTTCCTTTTGGCTCTGTATTCCAACCTATAAATGTTTTTCCTGAATTTTCAAATCCTGGTGCTGTGTTATCACGAACATACGCTATTTTTATACTATCACCAACATTATAAGTTATTGTTGTTGCTGGTACTGAACCTGTTCCACCATTGCCTTCATAATAAATATGATTTGTGCCTTGTTCTGTAGGTGTCTTAGTCCATTTAGCCTCTAATGTTTTATCTTTATAAGTATCACTAAATCTTTCAAAATTAAGACCTGCTTGTGTAAATGCACCCTTATCATCAATTAATTTAGTATTTCCAAGATAATATCCTTTAAAGTAATATTTAGTACCATCATTAGTTGTGAAATTTGAAGGAACTGTAATAGGACCATTCTTTTTAACATTTGTAGTATAAGGCTTATATGTTACAGTAACACTGCTATTTTTATCACCTTTAAAGAATTGTTGTCCATTATCTAATTTTTGCCATATTGCAGTTAAATTTGTATTATATCTTGGCATTTTATATTTGCCGCTATTAGCAGAAGTAACTGGGGACCAATAATCAGAAATCCAAGCTGATTTCGTATTATTATTCCAATATATATGAGTATTATATGTTGCCGCTTCACCATTATGATTTTGGCTGAGATTCATACCAAAACCCCAATTGTATTTTTCATTATCTCTAGTCCAATCACCACGCCAAGCGTCATGCCAAACTATATCGTCTTGTCCATTGCCATCTGTCCATGTCGGAAATTTTACATTTGTAGCACCATCTATATAAGCTAATATTTCAATATAATCTCCTGATTGTGATATTCTCAATCTTTTTATATCAGAATTACTATATCTATATATTGCAGGTTCAGTTAATACTTTAGTATTTGAATGTCCTTTATCAGCCCAACCTATTAATTTATATCCTGGTTTTGAAACAGTATAAGAACCATTTCCAACGCTATTGTCTAATTTTAAGTCCGAGTTGGCTAAATATGTTTGGACAATATCATCATCTCTGCTATTTAACCAAACACCGCCATTTGAATTAAAAGTTATATTTTTATTACTTACTTTCCATTGTGCGTATAATGTAACAGTTCCACCATATAAATCACTACCATATGCACTGCCCGGTTGATAAGAAATTCCTGTACCATCTGATTTTGTATTCCATCCAGTAAATTCATATCCTGGAGTTGTAGGTTTTACAGATGAAAGGTAAAGTACATTTCCCCATTGTTTTGTTTGGTCTGCAATGCCTGGATTATTTCCACCATTTCCATCAAAATGAATTGTGTGACGAGTGGCATAATTTAATTTTAATGTGGCATGAGAATCTTGCCAAACACTCTCATCACAAGTTGCAGTTCCGTCTGCTTGATGCCACCAACCATTATCATCTCTTCCTAAATACACAGCATTATATTTTTTTAGCCACGCATTTGTATTTTGTGTTGGTGTTCCATAATTAAATCCCCCATAAAAGAAACAACTTCCACTATCTTTATATACACTAGCCCATAAATTTGAAATGCCACCACAAATTCCACCTGCTGTATGCGCGCAGTTTATATCAATTTTTCCATAATATCCACTTGGCGACCATACGTCATCTTTTTGATAATCTTTATATTTGTGTGTATATGTATTTATTGTATCATATGAATCACATTTTCCATTTAGATATATTCCTAAATAAGCATATCCTGCACGAGGAATAGATTCTACATTTACACTATCTAAATTATAATTATCTAATAATTCAAAATATTTTTTATTGATTTTATTATGGTTTTCATCATATGTTTCAACATTTTCCGTTAATTTAGTAAAATTATTTTTAGCATATTCTTTATCTTCTTCTGATAAATTCTGCCACCAAATAACTGTATTTTTAAATTCTGAATTATTGATAATATCTGTAAATTTATCATTAGATAATTTCTTCCAATTATCGTAATCTAAAATACTTTTATAAACGGTATTTTCAGAAATATTTATATGATTGTTTTTATCTATAGAAACCGGTTCTAAGCTTAAAATACCATTTCCTATATATTTTTTATCTATTGAACTTGGTAATACATATTTATTTAAAATATTTTTTAATTCTTTTGTATTAATACTTTTATCAATAGCTTTAAAATATGAAACTATTGCAGAAAACTTCGCAGCACTATATGATGTTCCATTTCTATTATCAGCGCCATTATAACTTTCAGTATAAACATTTTCTCCGATTGTAGCATAATTAATGGCGTCACCATAGTTACTGAAATCACTATGTTGTAACTGTTCGTTTACAGATGCTACAGTAATTACATTATCAAGCTTTGCAGGAGTATAATATTTAACATTACTTCCATAATTACCGGCTGCTGCAACTACTATAATTCCTTTATCTGTAGCTTCTTTTATAGCCTCTTCAATAAGTTCTGAATGAGTACTTGCTGTTGATAAAGAAATATTTATAACATCAACATTTTGTTCTATTGCATATTTAATACCTTGATATAATGATAATAAAGTACCTTTACCGGCACTATCAATCACTTTAATTGGTAATAATTTTACGTTATCACTAGTACTTTGCGCAATAATATGGCTAATAGCTGTACCATGTCCATTATCATCTGTTGCTTCATTACCATTTTTCTCGGCAGATTTTGTTGCAGAATAATTTACACCACTTAAAACTCTTTCATTAAAAACATTTTTTGTGTTACTATCAACTGTAATACCACTATCAATAACTGCAACTGTTACATCATTCTTACCGTAATCTTGTGATTGTAAATAATCTAAGAGTTCAGAATGTTTTTCAGAAGAGTTATCATTATCTGTTGTATTACCACTATCATAAGTTACTTCAGAACTTTCATTTGTTTCAGAATTTTCTTCTGTACTTGTTGTTTCATTTTCTGCATCTTGAATTGTAATACTATCATTAAAATAAACACCATTAGTTTTATCAGCATAATTTTCAGCATCTTTTTTTGAATCAAATGTAATTACACTAGTATTATTATCTAAAACTTTTACTGTTGCATTATCTATTTTATTAGCATCTACAATTCCTTTAGCTATTAATTGCTTATCAGCATTTAAATAATCATATTCTTTATGCTTTACAGCTCTGATGCTGTCATCTTGAATATATTCATTATCAATAGCTAGTTTATCTGTTACTTTACTATTGTCAAAATCATTAGTAAAAACTGTGATAATTCCTATTAAACTTACCATAATAAGTAAAGAAATAGAAATTATTCTGTTTTTATTTTTTATTATTTTATCTTTCATTCCTATTTCCCTTCTTATCTTACATATACTTTAATGGTTTCATTTTCTTTTAAATGATAAGTTGTTGATTTTCCATTTGAAGTAAATGTATATTCACCGTCATATGGGGCTGTAAATGATTTCCATTGACCTGTATAATTTCCAAAACTATAACTCATAGTATTAGATGCACTTGCTATAGCTTCTGGTTGATTTACATAATTATATAATGAATATTTCTCAAAATATTCTTTAGTTCCTTTTGAAGGGACCTCAACTCCGCTTATCGTATCTGCATTTAATCCTACTTTATAATCTTTAGGTACCCATATTGCATATAATGTTGTATCTGCCGTAAAATCAGTATTTCCACAAGTAATTTTTCCATCACTTGTAATAATTGTATTTCCTTTAGCTAATGAATTATTTTCAACTGGATTATTTTTTTCTGTTGAATATCCTTTAAAAATATAATTAGCTCGTGTAGGTACTGTTATGTAAGAACAAACAGTAGTACATGTTTTATCGGTATAAAAATTTGTGTTATATTTCTCTACAATTGTATCAGTACCATTTGTACCGCCATTTTTATTTAATGTAACTGTATATTTGCAAGGTTCCCAATTAGCATAAACTACTGATGAACTAGCAAATAAATGATTTGTTGTAGAATTATCATTTACACTTCCATCAGCATTTATAAGCTTAATACCTTTTCCATTCTGTCCAGTATAATAACCCTTAAATTCATATCCTATTCTGGTTGGAGTTACTAATTTAGTAGCTTTAGTTGTACAATTACTTGTCATATAATAACCTGTATCATATTTCTCATAAATTGTTCCAAATCCACCTTCTCCACCTTGATTATTTGCTGTTACATCAAAGATTTTAGGTGTCCATTCTGCTACTAAAGTGAAATCTTTACCATTATTTTCATTATAAATATCACCATTATCTTGAATTTTTCTACTTTCGTTATCTTTTCTATGCCATTGGACAAATTTATATCCAGTTAATGAGAATTGATTACTATTTAAATGTTGATTTTCTGCATCATATGTAAATTTTTGTTTATCCATACTTCCACTTACAAATATTCCACTATTTGCCGTTGAAGGTTTAGTTGCTGTAAAAGTTGCATAATAATCATTTGGAGTCCATTGTGCTGTCATTGTAATATAATAATCATTCCAACCAGTCCATGTAATATTACTTGTAGTACCTTTTAAACTATTTCCAATACTGCCACTCCATCCATTGAATGTATAACCATTACGAGTAGATGTTGGTAATGTTGCAGCAGTTCCATATTTACCACTAATACTTTTACATTCTGTACCACCATTTGAGTCAAATGACATATGCCAATTATAGTCATACATAGTAGCAAAATTAACAGCTAATCGAGATTTATTAAATCCAAGTCCAATATAAACCTGCATCTCATCATTATTATAATAAGTCTTAAGGTTATGGCATTGATTTCCACCACGATTCATACCATCTTGTCCATATTGATAATCACTTGCTGATGATATATCTAATGTACCATTTGGTCTATACACTCCACTTCTATCAGCCGTAACAACAATATAAGGAGTATAATGAGTAACATCAACTTTATCCATAACAATCTTATATTGATATGCATATCCGGATTTTGTTGACGTTTCGGAATAACAGTTTATCGTTCCACCTTGATGCCAACCGGGTTGTGTTTCATTTTTCTTATCATTATTCTGCAAAAATGAAATACTTACCGGCTGATTACTATTAACCCAAAATGTTTTTGTTTTTAATTGTGGCGGTTTATTAGCAGCATAAACATTATCAATACTGCTAATATTTCCTACAACACAGAAACATATCAGCATTAAACCTATCATTATCTTCTTGATTAAATTAATATTATTTAATCTGTTTTTCATATTATTTCCTCCGTATTATTTCTTTTATGACATTTTTACTTGCCTATTATTAGTATCGCAAATTGGCTTACTTTTCTATTACTGTTTTTAAATATTTTTGTGAAAAAAAATAAGAACACCTACATTTTAGTAAGTGTTCCATAGTGAATATAAATTAGTCTAAACTAATTTATATTTATATTATTTTATATACTATATTATTATCACAATACAATTACTCTTTTAGTATCATCTACTAATTTGAAAAATAATCCCACAGATTTATTAATTATTGTTTTATCATAAATCTTTTGTGAACATATAGCATACAAATCTGTATCATTATTAATTTTAGCGGCCACATACCTATATCTGGACCTATTTATTAAGTCTTTACTCTTCATAGACTGTTTTTCTGTAATTATGGCTTTTTCTACTTTGAGTGTTTCTATATTCACATTATACAATTTTCTTATATGATTAATGCAGTATACAGCTGTATATACAAATAATACCTCAAATAATATATCCCAAATTATATCAGTAGAAAAATTATTCATATACTCTTTTACCATATAAGCTATCATAATTACTGATAATATTATCATTATTATTAACAGAAATATCCATTGTATAATTTTATTATTTCTATATTTATTTATGAGTTTTAATTCATCTTTAGATAATTGTTGATTTACCATTACTTATACACACTTTCTGAAGCGTATATTTATATTTCTTCTATATATTAGTATCGTAATAAGAGATATATTTCTATTATTTTTGCCTTAAATATTTACAGCTATATAATTACTATTTAATTTGTTGTATTCGATAAAGAAACCCTTGTGACTTTTTGAAAAATATCTGGTATACTGGGGATATAAATATATATATTACAGAAAGGAAACATAACATGAGCCACAAAAGAATTATTGGTCAAAAATTATCTGCTTACAGACAATTTGTAACCGTAAGTTTTAAATCAAATCTTAAAATAATTATTTTAAATGCTATAATAATGCTTGTTTTTGCAACATGGTTTTTAATTGGAACTTTAAATAGTCATATTAAAGATAACGCTGATTTTTTAATGCAATTATTTATGTTTTCAATTAGTTTTACAATAGCAACAGAAATTAAAGATTGGAATGAATACCATGTTGATAAAATTGGCTTAAAAAATTGTAAACTCGGTGCTAAAGTAATATATTATATTCCTGCGTTTTCTATATCTTTACTTTTATTTAATACTCTCCTTACAATAGGAATAATTACAAAAGACAACTTCCGTACAGATTGGATTAATACTTTATCTGTTTTAATCCTTATATCTTTTATTATTTCTTATAGTATTAGACAAATTAAATTTAAATACGATGAATATTATAAGGAAATTAACAAGAAAAACATTTAAGTATCTAATTCCTTAAATATTTTCACAATAAATGCTATTGAATATCCACCACAAATGATGATAAATGGTAATCCTAGTAGTATTGATACAGTATTAGAAAGATTAAATACTGCACTTATTATATACATAACAAACAAATATATAAATCCCCATATAAACATTGTTGGCATATAATCATGTTCAATATTTTTATTTTCATTTTTCATAAATATTTACCTCAATAATAATATTTGTATATTTTTTATTTCACGTAAGCTAAATAATTTAAGCCAATAGCCCAAACAAAGAGAAAACTAAAAGAAACAATCTCAAATATTATTTTTATTAAATCATCTTTATCTATTTTCATGACTTATACTCTTTCTATATATATTTATATTTCTTTATATATTAGTATCGTAATAAGAGGTATATTTCTATTATTTTTCTTTAAATATTTATCCCCCTATATATCTTTATTATATATAGAGGGATAGTTTTTATTATTATTATTAAATATTTACTGCTGATATAATCCTATAGTTTAACCGCTATTAAAAGTTTATCTCTATATTTTTAACATAACAGCAAGGACACGTAACTGTTGTACGCTCACCTCTCGAAGTCGTCATAATCTTCGGATGTTCGTGACATTTCGGACACACTATTGTTATCTTCTTTGTGTTTACTTAACCTTCTGAGTTCTTTTATAAACTTGTCTATAATATCTGAATCATTTGACTTGCTAAGTTCAAAAATTACATCTCTTGCCAATCCTTTATATGAAACTTTATTACTCATACTATTGTTTTCCTTTTCTGCTGTTTATTTCTATAAATATTTACTGCTGATATTAATATAAATGCCATCCATATTTAGCATAAAATTCTTCATCAGATAAATATTTCTGGTCAAATCTTTCCTGAGTCATATTAGGGTCTCCACCTGCTAACATATATCTTGCGGCTGCTTCATTTTTACCTTGTCTTGCATCTGATAACTCATCCATTGTTAAGCATTCTCCATTAGCCCAAAAACCCTTTGGATAAAACTCTGCTGCATATTTTGTATCATATTTATAGTTATTTGGATTTGTTCTAATAGTTTCTCCAAATGAACTCGTAAATGTCTTTTTTCCATCATTAGGCTCACTATTTGCAGTACTATTACTTCCATTTGATGTATTACTTCCACTATTATTAGAACTACTACTTCCATTAGAACTATTGTTATTAGAAGCTGTATTACTATTACTTCTCTTATTCTTCTTAGTAGTCTTTTTATTTCCCTTATCAGATGTTGTTGTATTGTCATTTCCATCTGATGTATTATCAGCTACTTCTTCCTTTTTCTCATTCACTGTTATATTGCAATTAGCTCCGGTACTAAATCCATAACTATCTGTTACTTTATAGGTTATCTGATATGTACCTGGTGTATTAATATCTACCTTACTACTATCTACTTCAATATTACCTGTTATATCAGTACCTTTTCCATCTACAGCAGTAATACCACTTAAATAATCAATAGTATCACCAACTGTTACTGTTTTATCGGAAATACCATTAATTACAGGAGCATCAATAACAGATATTTTAATATCAATATCAGTACTATTTCCTGCATCATCAGTTACAGTAATGGTATTATCATAATCACCACTCTTACTATATGTAATCTCATCATTATGTTTTAAATTACATCCACCAACAGCAATAACACCGGTAGCAGAGCCTTCTGTACTTTCTGTACTATCAGTTTTTTCAGTACTTTCTGTACTTTCAGACTTAGGCTTATCTTTAAATGATGCATCAATATTACCGGATAATTCAGTAACCTCAGTAATAATATCAGACATATGTAACGGATTATTAGTCTGAACAACAATATTATCAGAAACAGTAATCTTAGGAGCAACAGTATCTTTTACTTTTACCTTAATATCATAGTCTTTATCTTTATAAGAGATAGTAGCCTTATAATTACCCTCTTTAAAGAAATCCACATCCTTAGTATTAAGTTTAGCTGATTTAAGTTCGTTCTTATCTAAGTCTAAGAAATCAGATACTTTAAGAGCATCCTCATTACCAAGCTCAATAGTAATAGATGATTTAGTAAGTTTTGTACTTCCGCATCCAGTCATAGAACCAACTATTAATGTAGAAGCAAGTAATGTCATAATAATTTTCTTTTTCATTGTATATGTTTTCCTTTCAAATTAAATATTTCAATTGATTAATATTTATTTCTATATCTATTATACCATATTATTAAAATAACTCATGTAGGTTTTACAAGAATGTTTGAAATATTTTTAGTGTCATACTCACATACGATTATAGCACATATGTCCTATTTTGTGTTAAATATTTATAAGAAAGTTAATACTTTTCTATCCTAAAAATATATAGTAGCTTTAACTATAAACTCCTTAATTGTATTAAATGAAATATTTAAACCATATGGATTAAAAGACACATCTATATCTAAAACTTCGCCTTTAGTCGGTAATTTATTATATATTTTAGTTTCATAATTATTGGTATAATCAGTACCTTTTCCATTATGATAATGAGTTGCACCATGTCCCGGATGTCTAATAGTAAAGTCTCGGCTTCTATTTTCCCATACTTTTTTATGTTCACTTAAGTCAGTTGGTTTTAAATATATTGTTTTAGCCGGGATACTCCATATTTTTAAATTCTCCATCAACTCATCCCATACTTTATTAACAAATGTATAATCAACTAAAATATAATCATAAGATTTATTTTTTATAGCTGTATAAATATCGCTATAAAATAACTGTTTTGCTAAATTACTTTGATGCTCTCTTTGTTTTGCGGAATCAAATCCAAATTTATCCCACATTTCTTCTTTGTATGTATCTAATGCAAAATACCCACAATTTGGTATATCATTTTGAAGTTGTTTACATAATGTCGTCTTTCCTAAACATGTCATTCCTTGTACAATAATTATTTTCATTTATTTTTCTCCTTTGACAAAATTACTATTGTTTACGAGTTGTATGGATTTATGTCTATAATATAGACCTCTAATAAAGAAATCTATTCCACTACCCAATGCAAATCCGTATATTCCTATTGGTGTTACAATACTTATTATTGCTATTGGTATTCTCACAAAAATACCAAATAATCCTCCTAGTCTTAGACATTCAGTAGCTTCACAACTCGTCAAAAAACCTCTATGATTTTCATATAGTTGTAACAAAATACATTGTGAATTATATAAAAGTGTAATTAATAGAGCTGATTTAAAACTAACGATACCCTTCATAGGAAATACCATTAATATTGCAATCACATAGCATACCAAAACTGTAGGAATAAATATCTGCTTACTTATTTTTTTACACATTTCATATTTATCTTTAAGATTATAAATAATCTTTAATTTAATGATTTGGTATGTATAACACGAATTTGTACATTCCTCTAAGCTGGTTGCTATAGCATATCCAATACTATGTAGTGCATACATATCAGTACTTAAGTGACTTGCACAAATATTAAAGCCAATAGTTGCTACTTTTCCAAGTACTCTATCTATGACAATATCTCTTGCGCATTTAATACATTCTTTAAGTCTTTTAAAAGTAGGCTTTGACCATTTAAATCTACAGAATATTAAATAATATATCACTGTAATTGCATCCGCAATTCCTGTTGTTATTACGAGATGATAACACTCCCCGTGCAAAGCAATAACTATAGCATCAGCAACAATCATAGTCGAATAAAATATAATATTAGATATAATGATATGTTTATTTTGACAAGATAAAGCTATATACGTTCTAAAAAATGTTTCTAGTTTTCCAAATATTAAGCAAATACCTTTACAAAGTAAACACATAGCAAGTAAATCATATTGAGTATCTGTAAGACTGTATATATGAGATAATGGAACCCTAAATACGATAAGAATAAAGCTGCATATCAATGTGATAGTGACTTGAAGAGTAAAACATTCCGACTCATATTTAAGTTTAACTCGATATGCATATTCTCCTACCGTACATAACGCACTAAAACACCAATATAAGACAGTAAATGCAGACATAACACAAATACTATCCAAACTTATTTGATTTCCGAAAGCAGAATCTACTAAATCAAGAATAGCTATTGAAGCTCCAGTAAATAAAAATATTAAAAATTGTTTCATAATGCTCCTCTAATATATTCCTTTATAATTAGTATCGTATTTGAGAGCAATTTTCGATTATTTTTATATATAAACATTTAAAAAGAGCCAATAGTGTTTACTATCAGCTCTAAATATTTATGCCTAAAAATTAAGCAATTCTTTATCGCATTCTTGTTCTTTTTCAAGTTCTATTGTTTTTGTTAAATCAGTAACCATATCTTCAATATTGTAATCTTCATGGCTGTATAAATAATTACTTAATTTATTAAATGAATATAAATCAACAATTTCATTACTTGGTATTTCAGTTTCAAAATGAATTTGCTTGTATAAATATCCTACCCAATAGCAATTATCTTTTGAAGTATATGAATTATCCGATTTAATTGGATGTATTTCATGCTCTATTACTTCCATACTTACTTTTGCATTTTGATATTGCCATGTTGAATATATTCCATCCATATATTTTTTACAAAATTCCGATTTCATAAAATTATGTGTAAAATCATTCATATCATAATGACAATTATACGCTTCAACAAAAATATCTCCAAAAAAATTAGCTATTATTTCTTTAGACCTCTTTGATGTTTCAGCAAACATATTATTAGTTGTATAACTCAATTTCATCATCTCCCTTATCATGTATTGTATCTGGAAATTTAATATTTTTAAATTTATTCGTATCTATATTATCTTTGTTATATATTATACTATTTTCTCTAGCTTCTTTAAAGATTTCAGATAAATATTTTCCTTTACGTTCAATATTATACTCATTTCTCTTTTCATCATAATAATCATTTCTTTCATTATGATTTAATCTAGTTGACTCTAATGATTTTTTGCGTTCATCTTTTGTAATAGCATTTTCTGTTAATATTTGTAATTTATCACATGCCTCTTGCGACTTCGCAACCACTTGTACTCCAAGGTTAAAACAATCAATTAATTGCATAAATGTATAATCAGTTATATTATTTTTGTTAAAATCATCTATACATGCATTAAAAGTATCATCTGCTATAGCTCCAATAATATATTGTTTATTATCTGCTAAATGAGCATAATAATTATAAAAATCAGTACCTTTTATATCTTCTAAATATCCCCTATTATATAACACAAAATAAGTCCAATCTTCTTTTTCTAATACTAAGGTATTTTCATTTGTTATTAAATCTTTTGGAATAGTAATCTCATACATATAAGGTTTAGCTTCATTATTTACAATACCTAAACATTGCTTATAATTAGTTCCCATATAAAAGCCTAATCCAAAATCAGTTTTACTTCTTGATAATATTTGGTTATCGTCAGATACATACCCTATTTTTATTGGTCCATCTAATCCTCTTTTGGAACCATGATATATAACTGGTTGTTTTATAAAATCATTCATATTTTCCATATTACTCATTATCCTCTTTTTCATCATTGAATATATATGATACCATTTCTGTTTGTATTATATCTTTTTGTAGTGATACTAGTTTACTTAAAAATATTATATCCGTTGTAAATGCAGCAAACTCATCTTCAAATAATAATCCTGATAATTGACTATTTTTTGTAGCATATTTACCATCAATTCTATTTTTTAATTTTAAAAATATATCTTTAAATTCATCAAATTGATTTTCTTCAGCTAAAGCTAACCAATTATCAATATAGCCATCTGCATCTTCCTGGTCTTTAAAATTAAATATATAGAGTCTATCATTTCTGCCTCTACGTGGTTTTATCTCAATATACATATTTTTCTCCTTATTTACAAAATACTATAGTTTCATATATAGTATCGTAAATACAAAAGAAATTCTAAAATAATTAATGTTATTATTTTTTTAGCATTTTTAACAAGTATATATTCTATCAGCTTAACACAAAAAAGCCACCTCATACGGTAGCTTTAATGGTATAGGGTTCGTTGCCGATTGCATTTTTCTCCATACTTAGCTTTTGACTAATCCAACGATTGTCTCTTGTGCAAGCACAAAACGTAATTGGTATCTCCCAATCCCTATTTATATATTATTATATAAATATTATTTCTGTCAATATTTAATTACGCTTGTAAATAAATCGTTTATAATTGTATTATATGTTATTTCATCACAATTTTCTCTAACATTAATATAATTTTTTCTTGCAATATCATCTTCCGGTATTGTAACAATAATCATATCGAATATTCTATGATTTTTGTTATCTTTTAAATATGACATCTGTAAAAATTTATTAACTGTTTCCATATTCTGATATGGTTCATCTATATGTTCAAATACATATGCCATAATTGAAAATAATAATTGCTTTTCAGGAACATATATATATTCTGCTTTTCTTTCTACATTATTATTTACATAGTTTTTTATATCCTCTATGGACATAAAATTTTTAAATACACTATTTTCTTCTAAGTTTCTCATATACTTATTATTTTACTCCCATACATTTCTTAAATTCACTTGTTATATCTCTATCTAATAGCTTTTTTAATTCCTTTAAATCTTTTTTATCAATATATATCAGTCTTTTATTGTCTATATCTTCTAATTTCAAAACCACATTTTCTAAATATTTATATTCCAATGGAGATAATATCTTTTCTTCCCATTTTTCCTTAAATATTTTTAGGACATTACACAATGCTTCTACCTCATTTTGAATATCATTTTTATAAGATAAAAATTTTGCATATTGATACCATGCTTTATAGTTATATTTATCACAATCATTTTTTAATATATTAAGTATTGAAATTTCAGCACTATCAATATTTTTTATATATTTTTTATAGCATATGCTCATTTTATAATATGCATATGGAATATATACTAAAAATTCACTTATATACTCATTTATTGCCTTACTACCAAATTCTTCTAATTCATTATATATATCAGCTCTAAGCAGTCTTAATTCTTCATTACATTCATACTTATATAATAAATTTTCGCATCTATTTAAAATAATCTCTTGGGAATATAATAATCTATACGAATTTTTCTTACAGAATATATCAATTTCATACATAGCATGTAAAATTGCATATTCTATTAATTTAGATTTTTGTGTAGAATTAAAAGCTTCTAGTTTTTGAACAAATTTTTTATATTTTGATATTTTATCAAATATAGTTTTATCTGTTGGATAATACTTCATATATAAAGAATTTTCAAAAATATCATATTTAGCATATTCTTTAATTATTTTATATATAATAGACATGTAATCACTATCAGAGTAAATTAGTCTTTGTTCTATAAGCTTTCGCTTCTTAAATATAGGTTCCATTTCATATAATAATTTAGAAAGGAAATTTTCTATATCCATGTTTTTATAGTAAATTTTACGTGTATTTATATCTACATCTATATCATAGCCATCTGTTAAAATAACAATGCTTTTTGTTTCATCTTTTATATTTACATAATTCGCATTATGATATTTACTTATAATGAATATGTCACATAATGAACTTTGATAACCGTTTTCCTGATTATAATATTCAAATACATAAAGACTTAAATATCTCATAAATTGATTTATTATACTTTTTATTTTAATATCTTTATAATTGCAATAAATATTTACATAATCCATTAATAATCAATATTTCCCCCTATTTTAATTGAATTTCATCATTAACATTATCTATATTAATTTCTCCAATATCTTCATCTTTTAGCTTTTGTGCTAGTCCAACATCATTTTCTTTAAATATTTTTATATCAAAAGGTGTTTGTTCTGTAAAATAAGCATTAATTTTATAATTATAGTTATCTTCTTTTAACATATTTTGAATATTCAAAGAGTATTTATTTATATTTAAAATTTGTTGTAATGATATTTCTTCTAATTCATTTCCGTAAGCATCAAAATAAGTATAACCTGCAATTATTTCATCTTTATTGTCTGTAAAAGCAATACCTACATAAAATTGTTCATTATTATCAAATGTTATTTCAAGACTTTTATCTTTTTTATCTAATAAATCTTGACTAAAAGTATAAAGAATATACCGGACTAATCGTTTAAAAGAACTTATAACTTGTTTAGTATCTTTTTCTCCTATTTCATTATTCATATTAATTTTCATAATTTTTATAATCCTTAATTAAAACATAAAGTTGTTGATTTATCCAATCAATCAATTCAATCTGTTCTTTCTCTTTACATAGATTTATTGCATTTTTTACATCATTTTCATTTAATACATCAATTTTAAAATAATTATGTATTAGGCCACAAATATAATTTTCAAAACTACCTAAAAAATGGTTGTTATTAGCTTTTATTCTAACTAGTTTAGAATAATCTCCATAACTATACTCTCCAATATAAACATTTCTTAAATATAATTTTTTCATTTCTGTACTTTTTACATCAATAAGTTCATTTTTTACTGTTATTCGCATAAATATTTACCTCATATAAAAATGTAATGTTATTTAAATTAAAATCATATATTTCTTATTTATATTATAACATATGGGATTTATAAATCATGTATTAAAATCCTTATAAAATAAAGGTATAGTTATTAACTATACCTTTATTTGTAACTTATCCTAATTCATGTTCAACAACATCATCTAAAGATTCTGAAAAGTGGCAATTATCTATAGCTTTATCCCATTCAGTATATAATTTATCTTCTATTGATGAGACAAACTCATAGAGTCCTAATTCTTTTGCCATATCTGATTCTAAGTCATAATTACCTTTAAAATTAATGAGTTTATTATATATTTCATCAAAATCGTATGTAACTTGTTTATTTTGCGCTATAAAATCAATAGTAAAACTATTTTGTGAGTTTTTATTAACTTTTGGAGTAACAGGTAAAAATTGTCCATCAAAATCATTATTATATTCATCTATCTTGTCATTTAAATTAGGTATAACAACATTCATTATATGTGGTACTGCTTGTAAACTGTTACGAAAAAATACATGATTCTTTAACAACATATCTTCATTTTCTTTTAAAAACTCATTTAATTTTGTTTCAAATTCTTTCTTTTCTTTATGTCCTACTATAACCATTAACATATCATCATCTTTAACATTATTTTTCATTATAATACCTCTCTCTATTTATCAACTGTTTTAACCTCATAGAGGTTAGAACAAGATATTATCTATAGTAATCTTCTATTATATCCATTAATATCTCATTTTCTGCTTTTAAACTATATATAAAATTATCAAATGTTGATATATCATAATCGACATATGTACCGCAACAATCAGTTTGATGCTCATGCATATCTTTTATAACATAATCATTAAAAGCATTTTTTAATTTATCATCAATCTCTATATTAAATTGATAATTTTTTAATATATTCCACATTTTTTCATTATCAGTTTTATCAATCTGTAAATAATATGGGCCATAATTATTTAAAAAATCATAGTGGATAATCATATCATAATTTCCTTTAGTAAAATCATCCAGACTTATTTTATTTAAATGAATACTATTATAATCATCTACTAATTTCTTAAATCCATCATTATTTAATTTACATAACACAGAAACTTTATCACTATAAACTCCAACTCTTATTTGTCCAAAAAGTTTATCTACATCTTTTATGGATATATCTACCTTATCTTTCATAGTTTATTTTCTCCATTTTTAAAAAGCATTATTATACTTTTTCTTTTCATATATAGTATCGTAATTTAATTTATTTTTCGGTCATTAAATGTATGAAAAGACAAAAAAGTGCAGATTTTGGTCAAATATTAAAAAAGAGAGCAAGTTATCTCACTCTCTTTCTATATTATTATCAATTTCAAATATCTTATCTTTATTTGCGCCAGTATTTAAGCGATTAAATTCAGGAAAATCTATATTAATATTGCTCATAGGAGCTTTCAAAAAATCAGACATGTTTTTATATACTACATTATCATCATTTGTTAAATTTCTCCCATTATACAAAACATATTTTCCTACAATGTTATAACCAGTATCTAAATTATAAAAATCGCACAATTCTTTATTATTTAGCCATTTTTTCTGTTTATCAATAGCTTTATCACTTCTTTTTACTTCAAGAGCAATTGCTTTTTTATTAACCTTGTTTTCAAGAACTATATCAAATTCTCCGGCTAATGCATTTGGATTATATTTATTAACATTAATACCTATATCCATTCTATAATAGTTTTGTAAATCAGTAATGCAGATATTTTCTAATAAGTGGCCTTCTATATCCTGCATTATTTTCTCACAAATCATTTCAATATCTTTTTTAGAAAAATTGTTTTTTAATATTGGATTTTCTTTTATGGTATCAATAATAGATTTTATATGACAATATCTCATTCCTGGTTGAATTAAATAAAAAGTATCATCTTGTTTTTTTATTACATCAAGCTTTAATAAATTATATTTAATACCTCTAGCTAAATCATCATTTATATCTGTATCGTGTTCATCTTTGATTAACAATGCATCTCTTATTTTTTCTCGTAAACTTTCATCTTTAAATATTTTTGCATCAGGAATATTTTCTCTTTCTTCTTCTGGTAATAACAAATTTGTTTTAGCTTTTACTTCATACATCTGCCTTACAGATGATATTTCAGAAGCTTTAAATTTATCAGATAATACTTTTGTGATAAATTTTATATCTTCTTGCCTAATTATTCTGTTAATAAATGAAGTCATATCTGAAGAACTGATATTATCAAAGATTGATGTTTCATTTTCGTCTTTCCAATATTTATAAGTGTGTAATATATTTTTTGATATAGATGTATTTGTATATTCATTTGTTTTTTCTTCGTTATAAAAAACATTTTCATCAGATAAGGTTCCACCATACCTCATATATGTGAAAATATCTTTATCTAACAGATAATTGTATTCATAAAAAGGAATATATGTTGTATGCAACATAGTTATCCTATCATATAATTCATCTGATGCTGCAATATTAAACCCTAAAGAATCTGTTCCAGACATAATTACTTTTCTATTTTTATTTATAAAATTATCCGATAGACAACTAGAAAATCTGATAAAATCTTTTATTTTAGTAATTTCATCTATAAAAAAATAATTACTATCAGCTTTACTTAAATATTTAAATAAATCATCAATAGTATCTTTACCACTACATTGTATAAAGGTACATTTATCAAAATTATTTAATTCCATAATAGCTTGATACATAAGTGTTGTCTTACCTGTTCGTCTAAGTCCATACAAAGCAACAAGCTTTTCTTTATGACTTTTAATCTCTGACATCATATCAGCAAAAACAAATCTTTTTTTAAAATCCACAAAATTTTTATCTTGAAGATATTCTTTTAAATCATTACCTTTAATAATATTCATACCTTTATTTCTCCTTAAATATGATATTATTAATTATATCATATTTTGCCTAAAGCTGATATACATATACTTGTAAATGTTTTATTACTTACATGTCTTTTGGCATTTAAATATACAATACGAGCTAAATCTTCTTTTGGTAAAGTATCAACAAAGCTATCAAACTTATTTCTTTGTTCAGTATTATCTTCATCTCCTACGGAATCTAACATATAAGATATACATGTTCTTACTCCATCAATATTTTTATCTCCAATGCTACCATATTCATAAACATATAGAAATGCAGCATATAAAATATCATGTTCTGCACATTTATATATAGGCTCTGTATCTATGCCATTATCATATAATTTATCCACATACTTTTTTATATCATTTGCACTGTAAAATGTATCAAATATATTTACTAATTTTTCCATACTATTTATATTCTCCTTATACTAAATTATCTTATATAATAAGTATCGAGTTTTAGAGTAAATTTCGGATATAAAAAAGAGAGAAAATTATGAATAGGGTCTAGCTCCAAAATCAACAACTCTCCATCTAAAGATGAAGAGTTTATTAAGGATATTACATATCCTTAATTGAGCCTTTATATTTAAAAGTACTATTCTAAAGAATATCGGTTTTAAATAACAGTTACAAATTTTTCATTAAGATTTCTTTCGGGAATACATTCTATTTTTACAACACCATCTTCAATTTTGATTAAGTTAATCTCTACCATAATCTTCTTCCATTTCTATCTCCTTATATATTATAGCATATTTATATTATAATTCGTGTCTTTTTCAATCATATCAATAATATCTTTTTTATAATTATTCCATGCATTAATTGTATTTATATTAAATTTTTTATAATATACAGATGCTAAACATCCGGCTATTGCTGCACATGTGTCTGCATCCATACTTGTCATAATTGCTTTAGTGATGCAATCTTCATAATTATTGCTTTCGTAGAAACATCTTATAGCAAGTGGAACTGTATGCATACATGTTACAGAATATAAAGTCGAAATACGTTTTCTTATTTTTTCATATTCATCTAACGTTAATATTGGAGATAAAATATCTTCATCAGAATAATATTTACAAGCATAATTTAAAATATCATCTTTATCAAATCCATTTATTAATAAATGAGTACAAACAGCTATAATTACAGCTCCTTTAATTCCTTCCGGATGATTATGTGTTACACTTGCACTCTTTATTGCTTCATTTACAACATCATCAATATTATCTAAAATAGCTATTGGTCCTACTCTCATGGCACTACCATTTCCATAGCTGTTATAAGCAGTAGCTTTTTTATCTATACACCATCTTTTAAATGCAGAGCCATACCCTACATTAGGATATTTATTAAACATTTTCCTATAGCTATATTCGTAAGAAGAAGTATTTAAGGCATTAAATGTTGCTATTGTCATTACTGTATCATCTGTATAATATTCATCATTATGATACATTGTTTCAATGATTTTTTTATAATTATTTCTTTCATCTGAAAATCTACCCTCATAAATACTGCCAGCTATATCGCCAAGACTTACTCCTTTAATAATTAATGATATAGCAGTATTTTTATCAATTTTGTTCATATATTCAGTTTTCATATTAGGAATATATGTCTGAGGATTTAACCAATCATATTCCTTTTTTATAACAACTTTTTCTGTATTATTTTCTATAATTATTTTATCGTTTTTATTTTGTTTCTTAAATTTATTAAAATTCAAAAACATATTGTTTTTCTCCTTATTAATAAAAAAATAGTAGAGACAAAAATCATCTCTACTATTAGTATCGTAATATTTATATTTTTTCGAGTGTTAATTATAAAAAACTTATAGTTAATTTTATTATTCCATATAATAAATTAAAAAGATGATATTCCCTACATCCAGATGACTCATCCCTACGGTACTCGTTTAGTATAACCCAAACACTTATTACTATATGTAAAATCTGAATTGTTCTATATGCAAATAATATTTCAGTACTTAATATAAATGTTGGATTTATTATAGCAATTATTAATAATACAAATAAAATAGTACTACCGAAAACTCTTATTAAAACATTAAATAAATTATGTAATTGTTTACTGATTACAACTAATCCAATTGAAACAAGTAAATATATTAAAGATGTACTAATACATGCTATTGTTACATTAGACGTTGTAAATAATAAAGGTAATAATATTAAAATTGATAATTCATCATATATTTCAGGTCGTTTAATTGATATATGTTTCATATGTCTATACCAACAATATATATGAAATACTAAATCAATAAAAACTATATCTAAAAATATATAATTAATAATTTGTGTATTATTTGGTATATTAAATTTAGAAGAAAAACTATAAGCAAATAATATTATGCTTAAAACAACCATAATACTATGTTTTAACATTAGATATAAATGATTATCTTCTATAATATTTTCTGTTGTTATGAATAATGCTATAACACTATATAATATTAATAAACAACATATTACTCTTAAAGCTCCCATTAATTCAGTTCCTTTTTATAAAATATTTTAACAGTATAAGTATTGCCAAATGAGTATATTTTATCAATTGAATTACTTATAAATTTCTCATACTCATAGTTATCCATAAGAATAGTTATAATAATGGCTGTTTTCGATAAAACTAAGCTTAATCCACTTAATAATCTCATTTCTTTAAATGCAACGGCTGATGAAGATGATTTATTCTCAAATCCAGAAAAAACGTTTATATCTTCAAATACTCCATCATCAAATACAAGCATTGTATTTTTCTTATTTAACATCTTATGATTTTTATTTAAAAATTCTATAACATAATCTATATAATAATTATGTTCTACCGAACTTAAGCTATTATATATGATATATTTTTTTCTTTTAGAAATTTTTAAATCACATAAATCTTTTATATCAACTAATTCAAACTTATAAATCATATTTTTCATACTAGCTTTTGATGAGAGTAACATATTTTTACTAACTCCATCAAATATAATTGTTATTCCTTTATTCTTTAATGCTTTTTGAAAAGCCTGATAAGATTTACCTGTTCCTGTTTCTCCAACATATATCTCTTTTATATTTTTAATCAATTTCTTACCATTCCTTTTTAATATATTTTTTATATCACTATGATACCATATTAATAGTATATTTCGTGTAATTAAAAGGGAGCAACGCAGTAAAACGATGCTCCTTTCTTTGCAAAGGTATAGCTAATCACTATATCCTTAATAATTATTCTGTTGCTGTAGTATCATTAACTTCACTGCCATCTATTGTTTCTGTTGCATAAGTTCCATCATCTTGTGAAAAATCTTCATCAATACTTTCAGTTCCTTCTTCTGAATCAGTAGTCTTTGATGTTTCAGCATTATTTATCTCTAAATATGTCTGTGGTAAATAATACATAAGTCCAAATGTTGTAGTCATCATATTTTGTGTTAATACTGGACTAAATGTATCATAATCAGTATCACCATAAGAATCAATTCCATCAAGACTAATATCTTTTAAATATTCTACATCACAATTAATTGTTATTTTTTTATCATCTCTTGTTATATTTGTAATGAATTTTTCAGGAAGTTTTGTATCAGTATTGATGTAACAAGTGTATATTGCACTCACCATTGAGTCTGTTTCTGTATCACTTTCAGTTTCATCATTTGATACTGTTACTGTATTTCTTCCATTATCAGTTGTAATTACATCATACTTTTTATCAGCATCCTCTACTGTTTCTTTATAAACATAAGCATCACTTGTACTATATAATCCTAAAGAACTTAATGCATCTGATAAACTGCTAAATGCTTCAGAAGTAGTAGTTACTGATGCATCACTATCTGTACCTTTTTCCTTTATCGCTTTATTAATATCATCTACACTCATTTTATAAGCGACATTATTTGAATTATCTGCTGATTTTTGTGATACATACATAACATCATCAATAACACCAAATAAACTATTTGAATTATCTTCTGTAGTTAAATTAAATATCATATTTTTACTTTTATCTGTGATTGGAACAGTAACTTTTTCAATATTTTTAGATATGTCTGCTATTGTTTTATCACTAGCTTCTGTAGTTTCTTCCGTATCGGTTTCACTATTACTGCTGATTGAATATGTAAGACTGACATAATTTGTATCTTTATCTACACTTTCATCTACATTTTCAAAATAATTTTCATATTTTTTTGTCATTTTATCAGTTTTGGAAGTATCTGTTTCATCATCTTTACTTCTACCACCACAGCCTGATAAAGTACCCATTAACATTGCACTAATTAGCATTAAACTGATTACTTTCTTTTTCATAAACAAAATTACCTTTTACCTTTCGTAAATTATTTCCTATATATAAGTATCGTAAATCAGTTTGGTTTTCGGACATAAATATTTAAAAGCACAAAAATTTATAGCAGTTCTTTTAAAATTCTGCAAACCCCATATATATTATATAAATATTTATATCAAAATAAGAAAGGATGAAAAAATTATGAAGAAATTAATTTACAGTACATTCGCACAATCAATTAAATATTTAAAGGAAAAAGATAAAATATGGTATGTAGAGACTATAATATCTGCATTTTTATCAAAATTCGGAATTAATAACTTTATTATAAGACTATTATTTAATGTTGTTATATTACAGATATTAGAATTACTTAAATTATACTGTAAAGAAGAAGAAATGTTTTTATATGCAAAAAATAATAAGAGGACTAAAAAATAGTCCTCTTTCTATCAAAAATATTTATAAGTCTAAATCAAAATCATCATATTCTATATTATTTACATTTTCTTGTAGTTTATCCATATATTTATTATATGGTTTTTCTAATATTTGTTCATATCTTTTATCTAGCATATAGCAATAAAATTGTTTTCTAACATCTGATATTCCTTCTGTATTATTTACAATTTCATGGATTTTAACCATATCAATTTTAGGGAAAATTCTAAGTAATGCGTCAGTGCAATCTTGATTTGAAAATGAATTTATATATTCTTTATAAGATGCTTTTTTACCATCATCAAGAGTAAGCGCAGCTAATGGAAAAACATCTATTCTTAATTGTGTTTCTTCTTCTGAGTTCATAATATCTTGTAAAACATCATCTGCTAATTGAGGATAAAGACAAGAACCACAATCATACATTGGGGCTAAAGAAATTTCATTAGTACCGTCTTTTACTAAATATCCCCAATTATTAGCGTGTCTATCAAAATTACCTAATAATGCATCTGCTATAAATAAATCCCAATAGCTTTTTAAAGCTTTATCTCCAAATTTTTTATCAAAATAAGCATTTTCATGTGTTAAAATTTCATAAATATCTTTAATTCTTGGTGTTTTAGGGGGTTTTCCATCAAATAATAACGCACTTTCTATAAATTTAAATTCTACTAACGAATATCCTTTCGGTATAAAATTTTCACATGCTACTACTGGATAAACTCTATCATATCCTTTACTAGAAGTTATTGTAATATTTCCAAGTAGAGTGTTTTGAGTATTAAATCCTATTGATTTTAATATATGACATCCAATATATTCAGAAAATGCACTATTGCTATATGAACTATTAAGTTCATTTCTTTTTTCCTCTGGAACCTTATCTGATAATTTTAGCATATATCTTTTTCCATTAAATATAATTCCTCTTTTTTTATCAGAACCACCATAGTTAGCAGAAAAATCTATTGGACAATTTGTAAAATCTATCATATTACCATCTCCTTCTACAATAGTAATCAATTATCAATTTTTCTTTTTCTTCGTCATCTAATGACCTTGCAGAACTCCATACCTCACATTGCAAACAATCAATATAACTTACATTATTTTTTATACCTTCTTCTAGTGCATCAATGTCATTCTGTAACATTTCGGGTATTGGAAAATCAACTTTTAATTGCTTAAATTCTGCCATAATTTACTCCTTTAAATATTTATCTTTATTATAATACTTATTATAACATATTTATGAGATATTTGATGCTAAAAATATAGAGGACTAAAAAAATAGTCCTCTTATTCAAATATTTATACGGTAAATCTATTTAAGTCATTTACTAAATCAATAGAAATATTATGCATTTTATTACAATTTTCATTTACTGTATTCATTAATGCAGTAAGTTCTTCACTACTTGCTGTTACCTCTTCTGTAGCGGCAGCAGTATTTTCAGCAGATTTTTCTACATCATCTATTTGATTCACAACATTATCCATTGTATCAGCCATACTATTTGTTAGATTTGTAATCTCATTTATTTTTGATTTAGTATTAGTTATTCCATCACTTAATATATTAAATGAGTCTATAACATTACTTATTTCTTTTACATTATTATCATTAGTAGTTACTACTAAATTAATACTATTTGTACATTCATCAAAACTAGATGTTAAATTATTGATTATATCTTTAATATTATTTAATTCATTAGATGTATTTTCAGCTAATACTTTAATATTTCCCGCGACAACCGAGAAACCTCGCCCTGCTTCTCCGGCTCTTGCTGCTTCAATAGATGCATTTAAAGCTAATAAATTTGTCTGGGATGCAATTTCTTCTATTGCATTTAATATATTAGACATTTTCTCAATTGCTTTATTTGTATCATTAATCTTATTTGATATTTCTGATATATTTGTAGTCATTTTATTACTACTATTTGACATAGACTGAACTTTGTCTTTCATATTATGTGAATTATTATCTAAATCATTAATATATGAATTTACATCAGTAACAACATTATTTATCTGATTTGAATTATTATGCATTAAATTCATATTATTTACTACTTCATTGACAGCATTTGCCTGAGTTGTAGCATCACCTGCTATGCCCTCTATTGCTGTAGCTATCTGTGTTGTAGCATCTAATGCAGAATTTGTCATTTCATTTATATTATCACTATTTTTGTTTACATCACAAGCTGTGTCTTTTGCTTTTGTTATACTATTTTTAAATGAATTAATTGTTTCATTTGTATTATTTACTATGACACTTAATTCATCATTTCGCTTTAATAATTTTTCATTATCAATTTGTCCAGTTAAATCACCATTTGCTACATCTTCAAGTTTTTCTTTTACAATATTTATAACATTGCATATTTTCTTAATAAGAATATATGATATAACTATTGTAATAATAATTAAGATAACGCCTTCTACTATCATAAATATTGTAGCACCTTTAAATATTTTTGTAATACGAGATATATCATTAGATGAATTTACAATATTATTTATATCATCTATATATATTCCTGTAGTTATTACCCAATTCCACTGTTTAAATTCTTCTGAATATGCTACTTTAGGAGCTACAGTTTTGCCATCAGATTTTGTAAAATAGAACTCATTATATCCACCACCACTTTCGGCAGTTTTCATAATTTTTTGGATTATTTTTGTACCATTCTTATCTGTTAAATCGTATCTATTATCGCCTTCCTGGTCTGATAATACCGGATGCATTACAAGATTATAGTCCGTATCATCTATCCAAAAATATCCTGATGCATCATTTCCATATCTTAGATTCCTTAACGCTTCACATGCTTTCTTTTTAGCTGTTTCTTCAGTTATACCTTTTTTTGATTCTTCATAATAATAATTCACTAACGAAATTGCACTTTGTACTTCTGATTTAATTTCTGTTTTATAACAATTTAATGTATTATCATATAATATTTCTTCCATTGTACCTTCTACATTATTAAATATCCATGTACTGGCACCTATTAATAATACACATATTAACAATACAATTCCAGCTATTATTAAACTTAACTTATTTGCTAATGATTTAATTTTCTTATTTTCCATAAAACAATAGTTCACCTCTTTAACATTATTTATATCAACAACATCTAAGCTAAAACATAGATGTTTTTTATTCAACATTATACTTACTTAATTTATGATTATTTTTATAAAAGTCTATCATTTCTGTAAGTTTGGATGCAGTATTATTTGGTTTAAACTTATTTAAAATATATTTACTTGCATGTACAGTACTACTACTTTTTTTCAGCGTAAAATACATTATCACAATCACAAAAATAACTAACGCTGACAAGAAACATATTGCTGCTAAAATTCCATTCATCTCTTTTTCTCCTTAATTATGAAATTATTGTGTTTCACTTTCATTGGAGTTTTGAGTATTGAGATAGTCTGATGGCCATTTAGTTCCTTCAGAAGCAATTTCTTTAACTTTATCAACTCCACTTTTTATACCATTTATCACAGGATGCATGACATACTAAATAAAAGTCTGAATCGCAATTTCCTGTTGTAATAGTTATAATTTTTTTGCATATTATTTTACTTCCCTAAATTTCAGTTTAATTATGCAATTCGATGTTAAAATCCTAACTCTATTGATAATTGACATGGTTCGTTTATCTTATTTTCTTCTGTCCAATCATAACATCTAGGGTATTTTGCTTCCGTAAATGAATTTATACTAACTGTTGAGAGGCGATTATATAACATATCTTCTGCGATTTTAATAACCCAACTATATGCACTTAAATAACCATCGAAATTACAAGGAAAACGCTTGTATTTATAATCTGGATGATAGAGACTTGAACAGCTTGCTTCGATAAAATCATAACTTCTTCCTATTGAAATAAATATTTCTCCTCCATATGTACCATTAACAGCCTTTGTCAACATTTTTTTCGGCTTTTTTGCATTAAAAGATTTTATTTTCATAATTATCTTAATTTCCTTTCCTATATAAGCAATATATTGTACTAAATACTTAGTTGAATTAAAAAATCCAAATCAGTTAAAATTTAGCTCTTTCATTCTTTCATGAATTAAAGTAATACCTATAGAATCATAGTTACCATGAATCGTAACTGTTTCAGTAAAGATGTCAAACAATATAACGTGTTCCCATTCAACCATGTCATTTTCTACTTCTACAGAAGATGGATATACATATTGGTTGTCTATGTGAATCGGAGCATATTTATATAATTCTTCATCTTTATAAATTAAATAAAGACCATATCTTTCAAAAAGTATTTTTTCTGTTTTTGTTGGATTTTCATTAATATATTTCATCGGCTATTTTCCTCCTAAATCCTTATTTTTTACAAATATACATTATCTTTTTTTAACAAGATTAATATTAAATTCTTCTTCATTATCAAATAAGATATGTAATGATTTATTTTCAATAACTTTTACTCATTTCTAATAAGGTATTATTAATCCAATCTATAAGACTAATACCCTCTTTTTCTTTACAAATTATTACTGCATTTTCTATATCTTCTTTACTCCATGTTTCTATACCAAAATAATTTGAAATTAATTTACATATAAACTTTTCATATGACGAAAATGATAGAAAGGCTTTTGCGTACATATCACAAGGCTGTTCTTACTCTGACCTAACTTAAATATGTGCGATAGAGCTACGGTCTGTTGCGTCAACCGAAGGTATCATATCGTAGTACCTGTTTCTGAATACTTAGTATGGTGAACCATTTAACAGAAACCCACTACCTTTAGGCGGTGGGTAGTTCACTATTCTGTACTCTGTTCTGTCTGTTCCTGCATATAATCTGAAGGCCATTTAGTGTCACTTGGAGCTATGCTTTTTAATGTATCAATTCCACTTTTTATACCATTTTTTACTTTATCAATAATACCGTTTTCTTTTGCTTTATCTTTTATATCATTTACTGTATTACTTACATCAATTTTATTAACTTTCTGTCCATCTTGCATTATTACAACACTTTTAAATCCATCTGCCATTTTAAATTGATAGTTTTGTCCATTTACATTAAAAGAACCACCATTTTCTGCAATATCTACTTTAAAATCACTTGCTCCTTGATAATTTTGTGCTATATTATCTTTTACTGCTGATGTTCTAGCATGATTAATAGGTCCAATACTAAATACTGAACTTGCAACTATAAGCAATGCTACAAAAAATATAAAACTTCTTATTCTTCTTAATATATATACAGCAATTAAGGCAATTACTATACCTACGCCCATATACATTAAATTATTATCCATAATTTTCAAGCCTTTCTATTAGCAATAGTATATATACTACTTCTAGTGAGTGCAATGCATCAGCACTTGCTTCACTTTTGAGAGCCTAAATAACCTCTACATATATATATACATAAAAAATATATATGATAGAAAATAAGTAGTTATATCATACTGACTATACTTAAACTTCCTACATATATAGTATCGTAAAAAAATGTTTTTTCGGATATTAATTTGATGTATTATTTTGCTTTTCACCATTAACATATACACCATCAAGGCTGCTTGACTCTAAAAATACTGTTAATTTCTTTTTATCATAATCATAACTATACGAATATTTTTTTCCTTCATATACAAAAGTATCATCTCCTAAATCCGTATATCCTTTATAATTTTTATCTAATGATATTTTTAATGTTTTAGTATTTTCTTCTAATAAATCAATACCATTTATTGTTACAAAACCTATTACTCCTATACAAAATACCCAACATATTGAAGTTAATATTAATCCTATATCAGTAATATCATACATTATCGTAAATACAAGTACTATACTAGCAATTATTACAAAAAATGTAACTAATAAAATAGCACAACATACTCCAATAAAACTCATTATAAATAAAAGTTTAGGAATAACTGTTGCATATAACATATAACTATTCATTAAAGCCCACCTTTCTTTTTGATATATTTTTTATATATATTATATCATATATATATTATTATTCGTGTATTTTATCATTTCATATATATTTTGATATAAAAAAGAAGCTACCACTAACTTAGTGATAGCAACTTTTTCAGAAAGGAATCGTTATGAAAAACAAAAAAATATTTATTTCATCCACCTTTTATAGTATATCATGATGTGTTCATATTTCGTGTAATAAAATTAAGTTTTTTAAAAATTATTTATATATAACAAAAAAGGTACCTTATTTCTAAGATACCTTGTGTCGATAAGAGAACTTATTTAAGAGAGAATATGAGTAACGAAGTTAAGAAAAGAACTTCAATTCTTAACTTCTATATATATTATAACACATCTATGCTATAATTCGTGTAGTAAATTTAATAATTTTAAAATTTAATCCTCATTATTATCTTCTCCTATTGTATTAGTTTCTGGAATTTCAGGCTTTGTTTTCTTTAAATATCTTATTTCTAAAATACCATTTATTATTAATCCTATTACACCCATAACTGTACCCATTATCATATATTTATTTGTTTTAAATAAACCAATAAAAGCTAAAAATAAAAATATCGCATTAATTATTGAAGTATATTTAAAAAAATCTCCAGATACAAATTTTATCATATTTTTATCTATCTTTAATTTTATTAACCATGAAATACATAACAGCAATAATGAAACTATATCTAATACTATACCAATTGCATCATTAAAAAAATTACCTAATAATATCATCATTAATCCAACATAGCCTAAACCATCGCTTACCATGCTTTCTTTTACATATGTTATAACATCTTTATATGTTTTCATTAAACAACCATCCTTCTTTTTACTATTTATTAATATTATAGCATATATAATGTATTTTTCGTGTAATTTTTTAGCTTAATATTGAGCTTTATAGTTCCGGAGATTCAAGTGTATTGTTGTATCTTTGTTCTTCAGCTTTTTCTTTTGATGTGAATATAATTCCATCCTCAAAGTCTTTAGGTCTGAATGTCATTGTATCAAATAAGTCAGTATTAAAATCATTAACACATATTACTTTAATATCAAGATAATATTCATAATCCTTACTTCTCATTTCAGATATTTTAAATTCTGCATTGTTATAATAATGTGGAATTATTGATACTACTTCAGCTTTTTTTATATCCTGGCCATCTTCAGGAATAACATACAAAGTCTGCCCTATTGTTACTCCCAAATCAAGTTTTGCATAAGCTTCAGCTTTATTATAGAAAACATTAACTCCTATATCAAATGGCTTAATACTTATTTCATGGGTTACACCTTCTCTTTTAGAAAAATAATCTCCAATTATGTCTTTAATGCCCCATTTAAGACCTCTTTTATCATACCTAAAACCTATTACAGTACATTCAAAAATCTCATTTTTATCAGAGTTATTTTCATCAACATAATACAGCTTATCACCTATGCCATATGGAAGTTTAAGTAATTTACCTTGTTCTTCTAAATCTTCATATTCATATAGCTTTTCTGCCAAGTGATTTATAATATTATGTAGTTCTTCAATATTAATATTTTTTTTGTGCTATTATCTGCATTTCTTCATTTGCTACAATGTCTCCAAATGCATCTCTTCCTGTTAATCTATCCATAGCAATATCATCTCCTATTTTTCTTATTAGTCTTTACTTTCTATAATCATTTGCTACAATTTCAATTCCTTAAGTATTCCATCAATATTATATTCACCATACTGTACAAAACAATTGATAGCCTCTTCAAGCGTATCTGCATTTTCAGCATCCGTTGGTACTTCTAAATCAGCATTAATATCATATAAGAAATCATATAAATTATTAAGCTCAATTTCAGCTTCAATGTATTTTCGCCTTGCTTTTTGCAAAGCTTTCTTTATTAAGTATTCCCTTGTATAATTATCTTCTTTGAAATGTAACATAAGTTATTACCTCATTTTCCTCATTATATTAGTAAGTTAATCTTTGCAAAGCATCTCGCCCTTCATCCTTTCATACTCAGCAAAATCAATTCCTTCTTTTCGACATCTTAATACATCTTTAATTATACTATCACTATTTTTCCCCCACTTTTGATACTCATATGGGGTCAAACCAAGAAATTCTCTCAATGTCATACCTATATCATTATTATGCCAATAATCAATGTAGTCATCTAAGTCAAATATATTTGCATCGCCATCCAAACAAGCTTGTACATATGTTTTACTTAACATAAGTTTTCCTCCCATTTACTCCATTTACTGTATCTTCATTGGTCAAAAGTCTTGCCTTATATGGAGACTATTCCATTACAGTATTTACTTCATTTATATGTGATGTTGATGTTAAGGTTTTAACAACTGTTTTTAACAAATCCGGACAATCACCGAAAACATTTTCAAGAGCTTCTTCCATATCTTCATATGCCTGAAGCTTATAATAAGCGTTAGTTTTCCCCATCTGATTTTCACTATTTTCATCTAATAATTCATTTATGTCTTTTGCTGATACTGTTCCTGTTTTTGTCAATCTGTTCATATTCTTATCCTCTCTTTCTTATATATATATATATATATATATATATTATACCATATTTTTTATATTAATCGTGTAGTTTTTTAACGTATTTACACAATAAAAAAGAACCATATTTCTATGATTCCTTTTTAAAAAGTTATTCATTACTTTTCCTATTTTAACGTTATCGTATGTTCTTTGATATAATCCCAGTCATATAACCATTCGCAAGGTTTAATAAACTTAAATACTGTAATATCAGTACCATTTTTATTATCTGCTATATTTTTTATCTGAATATTAATATTATTATAATCTGCTACTTCTATGATATATGGAATATTATCCATATAATTTACACCATCTTTTTTAAATGCTATTGCATATCCAATATTATTATCCGTAAATGGTAAATCAAAATAACTCCACATTGTATTATTAATATCTTCTTTTACTGAACCATCAGGTAACACAAATTCTAACCCAAAATTACCTTCTATAAGATATGCACCAACATAACAATCTTTATTATAATTATCTTTATAACATAATAATACTAATTTCCCTAATTTAGGCAGTTTAACTCCATTTGTTATATTACCGCTATAATTCATTTTTTTATTGATATTAGTAATTTTATTCCATTCCATAATATTTTCTCCTTATCTTTCTATATCAGGATAATTATTTGCTTTAAATATTGTTATTTTAATAAACATATTTTGATTATAATTTACGAAATTCTCAATATTTTTTATATATTTATTATATCATAGGTACTTTATAATTCGTGTATGTTTTAAACATTAAATAAAATAAGGATATTTCTTATAAACAACACGAGATATAAGAAGCTTATGTTATACTATATTTATAAAAATGAATATAGTATTTATATTACTATTCATTTTGATACATTACATAGAAAAATTTATACATTATAGGGAGAAATATATTATGGATTCATATGTACTTTTAGAAAATACAGAACGGATATTATTTCATACAAAGGGAGATAAACCTAAATCATATATTGATGTGTTATATGATTATATATCGAAATATAATAGTGAAAAAGAACATATATGGGAACCTTTTATATATAAATTTTATAAAGATGATTATAAACCATTAGGATATGCAATAAATAATGATAATGGATTATATTTACTTACAAATCTTTATGATAAAGGTATTTATGAAATTAATACTGTAAAAGATTGTTTTAATTCAGATATTCCTAATCTTTACAATATTAGAAAAATTGGTTTTATTATGGAAGATAAAAATTTAAACTAAAGGAGAAATTCTATGGATGATTTTAAGTTATATGCAATTTTAAATACCGAGACTAATAAATTTGTAACTGATTTAACAAACCCCAGACATAAATTTTGGACAAGTAAAAAACGTGCTATGTCTGCTTTGAATACTGCTAATGCATTACAATTGTTTAGACTTGGAAAATATAAAAGAGAAAATTTAAAAATCATTACTATTAATTGTACTTGTGAACAGGAGTAACAAATTATGCTAGGGCCAAAATATAATTTTGAATTTACTGATATTGATAAATTAAGAGAAATAGTTATTGAGAAAAAGAATAAATATAATTATTTGTTTATATTTAGCATGATACTTTTGATTTTAACACTTGTATTAAGTATTATTTTTTGTATATTTAACCATCGCCTTCTTTGCTTTATATTTTTTTTCTTTTTTACAACATCTTTTATTCCAATTCATATTTGTTGTAATGTAGAAGAAATTTATAATCAAAATAAAAGCATATTAGATATGTATAATAAAATTACAGAATTAAAAGCATCAGATAAAGTGTCAGATATTCGTCTATGTTATCAATATGGACATTTAGAAATTTCATATTTTGACGAAAACGATATTCTAAGAAAAGACAGCTATTGTTTAAATATAGATAAAACCCAATTATATTATTATAAAAAACAAAATTATCTAATTAGAGGATATTATGACGTTAATAAAAATCAATATATATTAGAAATATATATTCCTTATAATACAATTGAAAATAAAGAACATTAAAAATTATCCCTTAGTTTAAATTACTAAGGGATTTTTCTTTAATATCTTTAATATAAAATAATAGAAAATATCTATTTAGGTCGATACTTATTATGTAAAAAATATATAATAAGGAGATATAATAAACAATATGAATAATAGAAATAACAGGCATAATAGAAGTAAAAGTACTGATTTAAGCAATATGAATAATAAAGATAAGAAAGCTTTTATGATAATACCCGGAATCGTGATACTTTTATTTTTAATATGTAGTATATTTATTACAAAAACAGTGATAAATTCAACAGCTAATTATATTAAAACAACTGCTACTGTACAAAGTATACATAAAGGAAGTAAACAAGAAACTATAAAGACAAAAAACAGGCTGCATACAAAACACAGAACTGTTACTTATAATTACGCAACAATTACATATAAAGATACTAATAATAATGCTTATACTATTAATAAAGAATATTCTATGACTTCTCTTAAAAAGGGAGATAAAATGACAATATATTATAATCCTGATAATCCAGAAAAACTTAAACCAGAGATGTCTATATTCTATATTATGGATAGTATTGGGGTAATCTTTTTATTAATATATCTATGTGTAATATGTAAGTTTATCATTAAATCAAAAAAATAAAAGGATATAATTTTTAGTTCAATGTCATTAAGATAAGCTCTTTTAAGCAAAAAGTAACCCTCCCAGGACTCTACAAAAGAGAAAAGGGAGGGTTTTTATTCGATTTGTGCTATCAAAAAGATTACAATAAAGGCATATATGACCATAGAATAATACGAATCAATATGTTTGTTTAATTTAATATATTATTCTATCTGTCTCGATTTGAGCATCATCATAGGCTTCTTGCTCCGATGCAAAACAGCCAAAATCATGATAACATTTAAAAGTTTCTCCCGATGCTTCGTTTTTGGCTATATACGCCATCGGATATTGACAAACCCAATCAACAATAGTACACTTTTCTGCCTGTTTTGTATTTCTATTAGCATAATAAAAAGTTTCTCCTCTTTTAAACAATGGCTTTATTCCTTTTAATATATTTAATGTATCTGACATATTTTATCTTTTCTCCTTATGTACAAAAAAGGGATTTCACTTTTTAGTGTTATCCCTATTTTTTTAAAATATAGATATATTATTCATAACAAATGCTGCTGTTAAAAATAGTAATGAAATATTAGCTGATAAAATTCCCATCTTTTCTTTATCGGCTGACAAAGATATAGATGCTAGTATGAAAAATATAAAGCCAATAAAACATAAAATTATTGAAATTGCATAGTTCATAATTATTTTTGCTCCCTATCAATATAGTTTTTCATTGCTTTAGATTAAATGTTGTTGATTATCTTTAAAACATAAGCTAATTTGCTTATTTTATCACTAACTTCTACTAGCAAATCATAATCCTTATTTTCATAAGCATTTTTTAATATTTTCATCTGATAATCTAACTCTTGCGTATACATAGTTTTATCCATTTATATATTCCTTATAAACAATAGTTATCAATGAATTTAGGGGTAAACAGTGCAGTTGGAGTCGTCATAGGGTCTGATTTAAATGCTGCAATAGCCCTAGCAAGTCTAATCTGACACTCTTCATCATTCATAGTTCTAGCTCCAGTATAACTATTTTCTAAATAATCTAAAATTTTTTGTTCTTCAATATTTAAATTTACCATTTTAATTTAGTATGCCACCTGCCTTTACAATATCTATTGCATCATCTCTATCAATTAATGTTCTTGGACACCAATAGCGTTGACAATAATTACAAGTTCCAAAATCTTCGCAATCACTATCTTTTTCTTCTAACTGCTCAATTACCTTATCTCCATCAAATGCAGTTGGAATATCATCAATAATTATTTGGATTTCTTCTTCACTTAAATCTGTCTTTTCCATAAATGCAGATTTTATATCAACAATATCACACAATCTCATAATATTTACCATCCTTTTTAAATTTAAATATGCGAGTTTCTTAAAATTTTAATGCAACTTTATTTACAACTGACTGTACTATTGAACGTACATATCCATCCATTTTCTAATAATTTATTCTTATCAGCATTAAAAATTTTGCAAAATAAATCAGGTTTATGATAGAATATATCCCTTTGCAATTCTTCAATTTCTTTGTTTATATCCTGATATTTAAATATCATAGAAGAATGAAGATAAATATTATCATAACATTCTTCTATTTTTGTTAATCCGCAACTTTTTCCTATTTCCATACAAGTTTTCAATTTCATATGTAATATTCCTCCAATCTTTTAAAGAAATGCGATTATATACACCAATATTCTTCTCCATCCATAGCTCGTTTCACTTCATCAATGGATAAATCATATAAATCGGCAACAAAATCTATTGCATTATCAATAAATATAGCTGATGCGAACTTTTGTCTATTCCTTAGACAATTAATTGCTTGCTGTAGATTTATTTCTTTACGCAACAATTCTTGTTGTTTGACTGTTGCGTATTTCTCATAATTATTTTTCTTTACTCCCAAAATCCAATTCCTCTTTCTCGTAAAATTGTCTTTACATAGGTAACTTCATCTTCGTCTACTGTAATTACATCATCACTCTCCCAATCAACATGGCGTCCATTATAGTATAAATGCTCTTTTAATTCTCGCATTTGAGTGTGTGTAATTGATAAATATAATCTAATAATTGTTCTTACCGGTCTTTCTTAAAATTCATAGAAAATACAAGTTTCAAATACTATCATTATCATCAGATGCCTTTGCTACTCTGCTTTTAAAATCTTTTAATGCCTTACTGCATCTTGAATCATCGTTAATTTCAGCAATTCCATTTTTAACATAGTTCCAATTACCTTCTGCCATATCCATTAACTCGTAAACTTTAGTGACTTTTTTGTATGTCTCTTCTTGATTTTGCTCTTTTAGTGCTGAAAATAATTCATATTTCAATTCTTTCAGTTCCGAAAATAACTCATTTATATTATAGATAGTTGTACCAGACTCACATTCATTTGCAAAGCATCTATCAGAACATTCTATTTTTTTTAACGACATAATTTCCTGTACAAGTTCTTCTTTCGACTTTTTACTATGTTCCGTTACAATTCTGTCGTACATCCATTTATACATAATTTTATCTGTCCTTTCTTCTAAGGAAACACTCATTTATTTTGTTTCTTCCTTCTTTTGTTGCAACATGAATAATAATGCCTCTAATCTGCATTGCTAAATCTTCCTGTGTTACTTCACCTCTTGCAAGCAATGTACCTCTTTTTGCCATTGCATCAACTTCTTCAAGAAGTTCTCTTACATTTACACATTCTTTCATAGTCTTACCTTTCCTTTCAAAAGAAAAACACACATTTGTTAATATTTTTCAATCATTTCTCCGGCATGTCCGTTTTTGATTTCTCTAATATGAACTTTCCCATCATTTTCGATTTTCGTCTTGTCATATAATTCACTTAAAATTCTGCTTGCTGATAATTCCTCAACCTGTTCTCTATTTCCGTGGATTCCGTCTTTCATTTTGCTTATCTCCTTATGAAATATCCATTTAATTGTCAATTACATTTCTCAAAACTCTTTCAATTGTTGCCTTATCATACACATCTGAATGTCCATTGGGACAATTAGGCAGTTCGTTGATAGCAACAATACATTTTTCAATTAGTTCTTTTGCAAATTCTCTTTGTTCTCTTTTTGTCATAATATTACCTTGCCTTTCTAACTCTTTCTATTTCACATTTATGTTCAGCATAATATTCCTGACACATTTTACATATATCTATTTTATTCAATATTCTAATTCCTCATTTCTGCTGTTTTTCACGCCTTTTTGTAAAGCCTCTCTCGTTTCAAATTCTACTTTTCTATCACTTGTTATTCCAAGAAAAGCATAATATTTATCTGTTAATAAATCATGATAACAAGTTATACCATTTAGTGTAAAATATTCTGTAGATTCATCTTCTGTTCCTAAATTCCATCCTGTCTTTGAATGTGGTGTATTCCACATATTATTACTCCTTTTCCCTGTAAATCTTAGTGTAGCTATTCATCTTTTAGTGTATTCTGTAAAGCAATTATAGTTCTTAATGCTTTCATTGCCTCATTAAGTTCTAATCGTCCAACTCTAATATCTGTAGAATTAGACAATGCTTCTTGCTTTGCCTTCTGTAACTTCTTTAATGCTTTTTCTTTATTCATCGTTTCCCCTTAGTTTCAACTGTTATTTTTTAAAATGACAGTTAATGCATTTTTCACTTCTTTTAAAGTATTAAATCTTCCTTATTTCTATATATATTATACCATACGCACGTTATAATTCGTGTAGTTTTTATATAAAAATAGAAGAATTATAATAATAACTCTTCTACTTCTTTTTTATAATATTTATAGCTATAAATATTATACTCTACACCACAAAATCAACAATACTTAATATATTGGCTAAATATTCTAACGTTTGATTTATTACAATTTGGTGGTTAGTTACCTTCTAACTAAATTATCAAATAAATTCATTGCTTGTTGTCTTGTATATATTTCTTTATTATAAGTAAATCTTGTATCAAAATGATACTCTTTTAATTTTGTTTCATCTAATTTCAATACACCATAAGCAATCATATCGTTTAATTCATCTATTTTGATAAACTCCCCATTAGGATTGCTTTCAGATACATTAAAATCTGAAAGATACATTCTATCCATAACCATCACCGCCTTTAAAATTACAAAAAGAAATCGTCATTTAATTGCTTCCCCTTTATAATTCACATAACATTCCTCCTGCAAAAATTCCTCTGTTTGAAGTTCTTGATAAGTATAACCAAGACTTCTATATGCAAATCGCTGCATGAGATGCAATATCTCTTCATTAGTTCCTGTGCGTAATTTTTCTAAGTTTGTCATTTATATTACCTCTCCCAATCTTCTAAATAAATCATTCTTTACTTCGATTATTGTATTCAACCTTGATTCAGTTTCAGTAACCTCACAAGCTTCTACATTATACGTCATTTGCTTTTCTAGGTCAGATTCAAGTCTGTCAATTTCTGTATCAAGCTCACCAATATATTCTTTTATCTTTTCTCTCATATCTGGCTCATTAACAAAATCAACTCCACCAAAATCTTCTTTAGTTAATTCTCTTCCACACTTAGGACAAAATCTAAAGCGATTACCATTATTAACTTGTCTTTTACTTCCTGTAAAAGCAATTCCTGTCATATTTAAATATTCATCAATTTGAACCATTCTAAAATCATATTTTCCACCACATAATTTACAGTTATTTTTCATTTATTTCACCTCAGTCATAAAAATTAATTTCATTATAAAATCACATCTACGTGTTCATAAGTAAAATCATTTATTGTTAATTTATGTAAACCAAATTTGTTATTATTAATATATTTTCTCAATTTTTCACACGCAATATGAAAATCTTCTGTTTTGATTACTATACGAAAATCAAAAGTCTCATTATAAAATATATGCATTTTTGTCACCTACTATTTCCAAAGGAAAGTTAAAATTCATTTTCTGTTAAAAAGTAAACATAAAACCATTTTGGATAACCGTCTTGCCAAATTCTACAGTATTGTCTGTATCTGCTTATCTTATTTTCTTTATATAATTCTGCAAGCAACCTACCAATTTCAGGAACTTTTGGTGTTCCATAAAAATACCATTCTACTATTTTCGGATTAAACTCATTTATATATGCGTTTACAAAATTCTCTGATACAACACAATAAACTCATCTTTGTGTTGTGACATATAATTGAATATCCATTGCTTTTTGTGTTCTTTTATGATATACCACCTCTAAGGAAAGTTAAAGTTCTTTGATTTATTAAAATTGAAAATATTGACCAGGGTAAGCATCCATATGACCAAAACAAACATCATTATACCAAAGGCATCCTTGGTTATCCCATTCAATAATATCACCTTTTTTAATATGAACTTTTTTATCTTTATCATTATTCTCTTTCAAAAAACCAACGCCTTCAAAATCTCTTATACATATTGCTTTATTCATTTTATAATATCCTTTCCATTCACAAGTAAACTTAGATTTCTTATTCTTCTATTTCTATTGTAATTTTTACTTTTTGACCTTCTTTTATTTTTGGCTTATTTTTAAAGCTCGCAATCTCATCTAGTGCAATTACAATACCGGAACTAAAATAATCATCAGACAATATTATATCTTTTGAATTGTCACTTTCTACTACAAATCCCCATAAATTATTACTTTCATCCATTAACTTTGAATGTCCTACAATCGAATATTTATCCATGTAATAGTTCCCTTCTATCTATTTCATTTTTTATGTATTTATTATATCATAATCAAGATATAACTCGTGTGATTTTTAAATAATTAATATTCTTTTTCCTGAATATCTTCTAATTCATCATGTAACATATCTTCTACCTTTGCTAAATGTTCTTCATCCATACAACGGCCAGCTCTATTTAATACAAGGAAATATTCAAGTACATCTTTTTTCTCTAAATTTCTTGTTTTTCCAACAGAAATATTTTTATTTAAAAAAGTGTATCTGTCTGCACTACTTAAATCATTAAAATAATATCCTTTATATGGAAACCGGTTTTCATAAAACGCTATCAATGTTGATAATCTTTGTTTTCCATCAACTATTTCATATGAAAAACCTTTTTCTTCCCATTCTTTATCAGATAAATGATTTAAAGCAAACTCTCCGATTTTAATATTACTAAAAATACTATCAATTAAATTTTCCCTATCTTTATCATCCCATACATAACCTCTTTGATATTCAGGGTCTAAATTAATACCAAAATTATAATATTCAAAAATAAGACTTTCGATTGTAGTGTTCTGGAAATTAATATTAATATTTGTATTTTTTGTAAAATTAGATACATTATTTAATATTGATAGAGGCCTTATTTCATTCCATGCTACAACCATATATGTTTTATCTTCATAAGGATTACCATAATTTCTATGGACTTGTGTACATACAAGACCATATACTTTTTTATCCTTTGAAATATAATCAACTGTAGCATCTTTTAAATTTCCAAATTTTACTTTATCTCCAATATTAAATTCATAAGTTGGTGGATTTATAAAATTAAGTTTATCTTTAATTTCATTAAGACCATTTTCTTTTTCTCTTTCTAACCATTCTTTTTCTGTTAATTCTTTAGCTGCTTTTTTTCTACCCATCTTATTATCTCCTATATTCTTTACATTCCATAATTAAGTTTAATTTAAATATTTACGATTAAGTTTTTCAAGCTTCTTATTAATTTTATTTAATCCTGACATTTCTTTATTTAATTTTATAAGTTCATTAAACATAATTGTAGTTGATAGAATTATTATTCCAAATAAAATAACTACTAATATTATTAATAACATAATTATATTACCCCTTTGCCTTTTTCTAATAAAATAATTCTTTAATAATTTTTCCCGTAATAATATCTTGCAAATACCAATATTTATTTAACAAAATTATTCTATATTTTATATTATCACCATATAAATTATTATTTCTCATATATAAGTATTTTCCTTTAAATATTTTCAAAATTAGTATAATTTAATTCTTCATATCTTAAATCAAATACTTTTAATACATCATATTCTTTTTGACAAATATCACATTTTTTTGTTACAACAATCTGACATTCTGTATCATAAAGTACTTCTATTCTTTTATTTACAATTTTATCATCATTTCCATCAGATTGATTACAATAAGGACATCTTATATAACTCATAATTTATTCTCCTATTTAAATATTATTATAATTAAATTATACCATAGTAACTGAAAATCTACAGCCATTAAAATTAATTATATGACCAATAATAACATTAGTTGGTCTTTTATTATTTATATTATCAAAATTAATATTACCATTATTAGTTGTTATGTAATTATCTGTAATTTCATAACTTCTATTCAGACTAAATTTTATATTATTATAATTATTTTCTATACATTTTATTTTATATTTCATATATAAGGTCCTTTCCGTTTTCTTTATATAATCATTATAGCATACTATCTTTATAATTCGTGTATTTTTTTATTTTTTATTTACTACACGAAATATGTATGTGTTATGATATAATGCTATATGTGAAAGGACCAAAAAATATGAATAATCATTATTATAGATTAGCAATTCAGCCGAAAAATGGTATATTTGCATATCATTCAATTAAGGTTTTAAATAGTAATTATCTAAATTTTAAACACAATAATATGCATTGTCTTAAAATAGAGTGTTTGAAATGCGAAAGAACCTGGTCTCCAACCTGTGAACTTACAGATTGTAAATTATCAAAACCTAAAGATATAACATTTTCAAATATAGAAATTGAAGAAATTAATAGAATTATTAAAAATTATAAAAGGAGAAAATTTTTATGAGTTTATTGAAATCAATTAAACAATATATGAAAACTGGCAATATAAAAGAAAACTATACCGCTACTATTCCCATTAAAGATGATAGTGTTTCGATTGAATTAAAAGATGTCAATAAAACATATAAAACATATATTGAATTAAATGAGGAAAATGATAGGATAAGTAGAATAAGGAGAAAATATAATGATATTTCTTATCTAATATTAATAACTGCATTTATACTATTAGCTATTGCTGCGATAATTGTATTTTTTGATATTAGCTTACTCATAAAAGTTAGTTGTAGCATTGGCAGTCTATTATTATTTATAATTTCTTTCATTTTTTTGTGTAAAAGTGATTCTATCTGTTATATATATGATTATATTTGCGGTATTGGAAACCTAACAATCTTATTGAAGGTAATGAATACCATAGATACTGATGAAAAAATTGGCTTTTCAATTAAAAATAAATCATATGGAGATATTATAGTCTTTAAATATTTCGACAAAGATAATAAAGAACATCAAAAGACAGCTATAGAATTGGATAAAATTCATTATTGTTTAAATTCTCCTAATAAAATTATTGGTTGGTATGATAAAGAAAAGCATAAATATATGCTTGAATATTGGACTACATATAATGGAGATTTTTAAAATACAATAGTTTGAAAAATGTAAAGGGTATAGATACTATCTATACCCTTTTTTTAATAATATTATCTTTCGTATTCTTCCTTTTCTATTCTATTATACATGCATTTTTTGTAATATTTTTTACATGTCATATTACACGAAATATGCATGTGTTATGATATAATAATAAAGAAAGGATTTATATATGAGTATAAAAAGAAGAATTATTAAAAGAAACCGCAAATATTTAATGAAACAAGGCGAAATTGTTGGTGAATTTAAAACTTTTTCTTTAAGAGATAAATATTGCCTGCAATACAAAGATAGTGATTCTTTTATATCTGTTAGAGAAAATAGTAAATATGAAGCATATAAAGAGGCAGTTAATGCTCTTAAATATTTAGAGAAAGAAAACAATGAGGTGAACTAAATGAAAAAGAAAATTCTTGTAACATTACTTACACTTACTACTCTATTTTGCTTTACAGGATGTGAATATGAAGTAGAAGAAGTTAATGTAGATACTGAAACAGCTAGTATGGATGTAAATATTCCTACTCTTGATAAAGAACTTGCTATTCCTGATGAGGATTTTACTCTTTTATGTACTTATGATACTAGCGGATATGATTTATCAAAATGGCATGTTACAGATTCTAAAACTATAGGAATGAAAGTAAAAACAAATAATCTCCCTGAAGATTATGAAGTTTATATTGACCATGTACATGCTGATATTTCGCTTAAATCCACATCTCTTCAGATTAACGGAATTACACAAGATAGCATGGATGATACTTTTCACGGACAGTCACAAGATGGTTTTTATATAAATAATACTGATGAATATTATAATGTATTTTCTATTGAAGGATATACTGACCAATTCTATCAGTTATGGGGTTATGCTTTTGGAAACTATGGAACGGTATCATCTAAATATCAACGACTTACAGAAAATAGTATTATAGGAGTAGGCACTTATGCTGAAAAATTATCGGTTGTATATGATATATCTATTAAAAAGCCAAATAGTAATAAAGTATATACTAAATCTGTTAGTGATAGTATATTAATTCCGGTTTCACAAGACCCTGAAACTACTACTGTAATAAAAAATACTAATACTGAAAGTGAAAACTAATTATGAAAAGAGAAATTTCTTTACCATTATTAAAAAAAGATTGGGTACATAATGGCGAAAGCAATATTATTTTTGATTTTAACGATTTAGATGAAACAGAGAAAGTACTTGATAAATTTAATAAAAATTATTCTTTCGCAAAATCTATATTAAATAATACCAATATTTTGAATAATGATAATATTAAATCAAAAACAAATTGTATGTTTATTAAGGATGATAATAATATCGAATTAAAATTTAATATATCTAATAAAGATACAATATATAGCATTGTTCCATTAAAAAACGTACAGTTTTTAGATGATACTGATACTATTACTATTAAAGGTAATTTAAATGAAAATAAAAACGATTATATTCTATCTGCTATTTTACCTTCAAAATATAATTACAATGAAATAGTTATATCAAAGCATAATTAAAATGTTGATGGAATGGCAACATCATTTGGATATTTTGTGCTAGAACATTCAGATTATGACGATTTATTAAGAGTAGATTATTAAGGAGATAAAAATATGATTAATATTAATGACATTAAAATTGGACAAAAGGTATGGTATCAAGAATATTTGAGTCAGATGATTGTATGGGGAAAAGTAACCAAAATTACAAAATTTGATAATAATGAAGATGGAATAGAAGTAACAGGCGAAGTTTACGAAAAAGAAAGTGCTGCCGGAACTACTACACAGCCACTAAATAATTTGTTTGCAACAAAACATGAAGCTATTGAGGCAATTAAAAAAGCAAATCAGGAGTGGGTTGATGAATATAAAAAGGAAATCACTGATATTGCTTCTTTAGTAGCATTTCCTCTCTCCCATACTTTCTATGCAGAGGAATATACAGATTATGAAGCTATAAGAGCATATAGAGAACGTGCAAAAGAACTGGGATTTGAAATACCGGATTAAGGAGCAAAAATGATGAATTTAAGTTTTACAGTAACAGGTATCATAGTAGGATTACTTTTAACATTTTTGATTGGAGTAATTTATTATAAATCTTATGATAATTTGATGTCTAAACATTGGATTCCGCAAACAATTATTTCAGGATTGATAATTATTCCTTTATTAGCTTGTATTGGGAAAATTGATGACACTAATATTGGCATAAAAAAATTAATTAAAAACACAATTACTGCTAACTATGATAATGTTCTTAATTATCATAATGATAAAGATAATAAAAGTTTTGTTTCAGACAATTTACAATATACTTTCGATTATGATGAAAAGACAAATACATTAATAACAATTAATGGTTCATCTGTAGATGCAATATTCGTTGATGGTGTCAAACAGAAAAACAGCAAATAATCAAATTAAAGTACTACCCTGCTGTATGATATAAAATTGTTCATTCCTTTTGGACAAACGGACAATCGTACATATTATATATGTAGAAACAGGCACAGGGAGGAAAAACCTTATGATAGGAGGTAATTATGCATAAAAACATTATCGATTGCTGCGCCAACTGCAAACATTGTCTGGAATATCCGCGTGGAAACAGATATGGCGACATTGATTATATGTGCGCAATTAACGGATATTATCTGCGCAGTATCAACAAAGACATCTCAAAGATTAAGCGTCTGACTCCCGGTGGCAGAGAGCTTGAATGTAGATATGAAAGGAAGAAAACAATATGATAAATAGGATTTAATGTCTATCAGCTTGATGCTGGTCAAAAAAAATAATAAGACCATAAAAACAACTATTAACGACAATTATGATAATAAAGGAGAAAATAAATTGTTATGACAACAGGAATAATTATAGGAACAATCGTAGGAGTGTGTTTAACATTTTTTACAGCATTGGCATTTAATAATATGGACGTTTATGGTGACCGTGAATGGGTTTTTCCAGTATTAATAGCCGGAATGTTATATATAATATTCTTTGCTACTATATTTGGATTCGTAGGATATGACACAGATAAGGAAAATAAAATAAATGAAACAATTCAAAATACACTTAATAGCAATTATGATAATGTAGTTAATTTTCATAATGGTAATACTAATAAAAGCTTTGTTTCTGATGGCTCAAAATATACATTTGATTATGATAAGAAAACCAAAACATTAACTGTATTTACCGATACAAATTCATCTGTTGATGCAGTATTTATTAATGGAATTAAACAGAATAATTCATCATCAAATAAGGAAAAGACATCTTATAATACCGATAAGAAGAAAGACTGTGTATCTTATCAGACAGATGATAAAAATAAGACTGATACTCAAACATCTGCTAATAGCAATAATAATGTATATCAAAAAAAAGACAACACTGACAACAGCGATTTGTCTCAGAAAATACAGGACAGAATACATGATACATATAAAAATGCTGTCATTAACAGTTTTGATGTGATAAGTCTATCAGGAACCTTCACATGCGATAATGTCCAGTATAATTTTTCGTGGGAGAACGAGACTCTCAAAGTTGTGAACACAGATGAGCCTGAAAGCACAGTATGTTATAAATACAAAGATTAAGACAAAGGAGAAAATATTATAATGACAATTGGAATAATTATAGGCTTGGTAATTGCAGCTCTTACAGGATTTTACTTATTGTTGAAAGATTACGACTTTCAATACTGCATATGCACTTTTCTTATTGCAGGAATAATATTGAGTCCATTGTTAGGATTTTGTGGCTATTGTTGTGATGCTGTTGAAGAAATCAATAAGACCATAAAAACAACTATTAATGCTAATTATGATAATGTAGTTAATTACCATAATTATAGTGAGCAACATAGCTTCGTATCAGACGGTTCAAAATACACCTTTGATTATGACGATGACACAAAGACATTAACAGTATTTACCGACACCAACGTAAATGTTGACGCAGTATTCATCAACGGTGTAAAGCAAAACGACCAAAAGACATCAAATAAGGCTAACAAAAAGAAAGACTGCATATCATACAAGGTAAATGATGTGGATGCGAGCAATACAGACAAAACTGACAGCGATTCAGACGCCAACAACAGTTCCTCTTCCATTGTCTCATCCCCCGCAACCAACTTACAGCAGAAAATACGGAATAAAATACAATCTAAGTACAATGGTGCTGTTATGACAAGTTTTGATACGATTAATTTATCTGGAACATTTAGCTGTGATGATATACAGTATAATTTTACTTCCATAGATAATATGTTAGAAGTATCAAATATTAACGATATTAATGATGTTACATATTATAAAATTAGCAATTAATACAATATTGATGGTAATGTTCGTAAAGAAACGCCAAGTACAGAAGAATAAGGAGAATTAATATATGTTACATAAGTATTTACATTTTTTTCAAACCACATTTGATAAACTAACTTCTCTTGGGGGAAGTGATTCTACATGGATAGATTATTGTCAAACTGTTGGAACAGAACTTTTAGTTCTATTTATTGGTATTGTATATATTTTTACAATATTTCTGATTATATATATACCTATTTGGGGTAATAAAAGGATAATTAAATCAATTAGAATTAAAGATAAGTTCTATAATTTAAAAACCGCTTATGATAATTGGAAAAATCTAAAAAAAGATTATGCAAAAATTAATCAGCAGATTATAGATAATGAATATATATACACGGAAGAAATCAAAAATGATTTTGAAAAACTTATTCGTAATTATCATTTAGAAAAATTAGTAAATATCTCTGATTTTGGAAATATTGGAGATTATATTAAAGATAATTCATTTAAATTTGAAAATCAAATAAATTTTTATAATGCTGTTACATTATATAAAATAATTAAATTAAAATGGTCAAATGACTGTGATATTTTTAAGATTTTTAATACTTTTACAGATAAAGAAATGATTATAAAAGCAGAACATAAATATAAATTCAAATGTATTTCTGCTTGTACATTTTTACTATTAATATATTTGATTTTTGTAATTCCACTTATATTAATGTTATTTAAGTAAAGAATATTTAAGGAGAAAATTATGATTGAAAATAGAACATATTATGCGGATAATGACAAAAATAAAAAGATTAATGTAATATATGATATTGATGAAGATGAATTAGATATAATAACAAAACGAGCAACAAAGGGAGAAAAATATGCGAATCATAAACTATTATGTAAATTATTAAACAAAATAAGTTATAATGAAATACCTATATTAATGAGTGATTTTTTTATAAGCATGGTTGTTTATTTTCTCTTTGTATTTACATTTGATACAAAAAAAGTTAATTTAGCTATAGCTTTTATGACACTATTTGGATTCATGATAGTAATACTGGGAGCAGCTTTTGCAATATTTTTTGTTATCATGTATTATTCAGATAGAATAATTGATTGTATTGAAGCTGTACCAATATTAGAAGATATTAATGCTCTTCTATCTCATGTTGACGAGTATAAAGTGGTTGCTGCTTATAATAATAAAGAGTATTGCTTAATTTTTAATGCTAAAGAAGATAGACGGTTATACTTTAAAACATGTAATTTAACATTACATTTAAATTCTGATTTACGGAATGATTATTATTGGGAATATTCAAGAAAGTAAAATTTAATATTAATCAATAACAGTTATAAAAATAAATGGGTATAGTTAATAGCTATATCCTTTTTCATTAATCTTCACTCTCATATTTTTATCTCACTTTAATAATATTTAATTTTAGCACGAATTATATATCTTGTATGCTATAATTAATAAAAAGGAGTGAATATAATTTATGAATGATAATATCAATATATCTGTAAAAGATAGTCAATATAAAAATAATAATGATTATTCTATTGAATTTAATCCAGATAATATTACAAAAATTAAAAAAGATTATGAGGATTTCAATAATAAATATAAAGTAGTTAGTGAAATTAGTAAAAAATATGATGATAGACAAGGCTTATTATATTGTATTAGTATTCTATTTGCTGCAATAAGTTGTATAGCTTTTATAATAATAGATATAATTAGTGATGGTGAATTATCTAAAATCATTCCCATAGAATATTTTGTAATAGGTATATTCTTTATTGGTTTAACTATTCTTTCAATAGGTATTTATTTTAGTATTAAAGAAAAAAACTTATATAATAATTTTTTTAAAACTAATACTGTATTTAGTAATAGTAAAAATATTGATACAGGTATATTTTTAACTGATTTTATAAATAATGCATCAATTAATAAAAAAGTCAGAATTAAGAGAAAAGCTAGGAAACATAAAGGTTATAAATCTCATTATACCTTTAAATTTTATATAGATGATAAGAAGTTATTCAAATTTAAATGTTTATGTAATGATGTAACCTTTACTGATACAAATATTATTAAAATTAAAGATAAAATAGAACAAAATAATGATATTGGCGAAATCACTTATTTTATCAGCATGGAACTACCAAATTCATTAAAAAATATATAATTATAAGGAGAAACTATATGAAGTTAATAATTAAAAGTAAAAACAATATTTTTAAAAATGGAGCAATATATAATTTAGATAATTTTAGTATCATAGAGCCAGCCATTAAAGAAATTGATGATAAAAAGACATATATTCTTCAAGGTTATGTAGGTATCATTTGTCATAATTTGATTGCATTTGAAAACGAAGAAAATCTTGCAGCAATATTCGATTATATTATTAAAGTTATCACAGATACAGATTATGATGTAGATGCTATTGTTATTGACATGGATAAACTTCAGAATGGTAGGTATACATTAGTAACTGATGTTATTGATTTAGTAAGAAGGAGTTATTATTAATGGCAAGAAAAGAAAAAGGTATTAATGTTACAGCATTTATAGATAATTATGCGTTAGAAAATAATATAGAAAAGATAAATGTTACAAATATTATTCCTACCGGATTTGAATATATGGATAAAACTGGTACTCTTCACTTTGTCGCATTTAAAAAATAAAAAAACTAAATATTTTTTGCACGAAATATAACTTAGATGTGTTAAAATATAATAGATGAATGAATTAATATTCATTTTATTATCCTCATTCTATTATCCTATCTACTTATATTAAGAAGGCTATCATTAATTTTAGTGGTAGCCTTTTTTATTTATTACACGAGATATAATATTTATATGCTATAATATAAGATAATTAAACTACTAATATTAACAAAAGAGGTGAAGTTATTGGATAAAGATGAAGTTATAATTAAGAAATTTAATAACAAAACATATAAATTTATTTTTCAAAATATAAATGAATTACAAAATAGAATTAATAAAGAAATAAGTATTAATGAAAAATGTTCTAATGATTGTGAAACAGATACTTATTATGTATTTTTTTGTTTTATTATATTTGGATTTTTTTTGCCTATGATAATTATGACAACATCAAATTTTTTGAATTTGCCTATGTGGATAAACATTTTAAGTGTTGTTGCAAGTTATCTTATTCTTCTTATCATTGGTTATTATTTCTGTTTCAGAAAACATAATTTTTCTGATTGGAATGTAGCTAATTTAATTAAAGTAAGAAAAATATATAATGAATTAACAAATTCAGATATAGAAAGAATTTATATAAATAAGCATGATTTTGCTATTAATTTTCAGAATGGAAAAAAATATAGCTATAGCATTATGTGTGATTATTTATCTTCGGAAGAAAATATAATATCTATTATTTTTGAATTAGATGAATGTAATAAAGATATTATAGTAGCTTTAGCAAAGGAGTAAATATATTATGAAACAAATTATAGTTGCAGATAAAAATGATAATTTGATACAATTTAATTTTTTTGATATAGATAAGATGAAAAAATTTAAGAAAATATATGAAAATGGAGAAAGAAAATCTTTAATTTTGCAAGTAATTATGGCTAGTTCTCTTTTAATACTGTTTGCAACTCAAATATTTATTCTTATCTCAAATTTTACAATGGATGAAAAATCATTATTAATGTTTTCGGATGCTTTAAATATTGTATCAAGAATATCACTTATTATATTAGGTATATCATTCTTGTATTATTTTACATCATTTAATAAGAAAACACATTATGATAGATATAATGATATTATTACTATTTATGATTATATTTATAATGATGATTTCCATAATATTACTTTTGATTGCCTGGATAATTATATAGGCTTTGAAAATATTGATTTTGCTAATATTGATTTTCCTATTGTTTTAAAAACTAATCAGATTATTTATGAAGAAAATTTAGATGTGAATTATATAATAGATATTGGCATATATAAAGAAATATATTACTGCAATGTTACCAGTAAAGGAAAATAACTAAGGAGTAAAATAAAATGTTACATAAAAAGAAGATAATAATATTAATTCTTTCTCTATTACTCTTTATAAGTATATTATTATACATTTGTTTTATATCAAAAGATAATTTTCATATAACTGTTTATGGTAATGAATATAATTATAATACAGTAAAAAACCTAGATAAAGATTTAAAGAAAAATAAACCTGTATTTGATAATGAAAATTTAAATAATTATGTTACTTATAAAGCTGATATTAATAGTATTTTAAATGCAAGTTTGATTACACGCATTAAATATTCTATCACAAAAGAAGATTTAAAACCTAATTATACTATTTCATTTAATAAAAATAAATTAAGAGAAACACTAAATGAATCAAATATGAGTACTGATTATCCACAAGATGCTTTTATCACTAAAGATAATGATACGTGGAAAATTAATAAAGAAGTTAAAGGCTCTTTTATTTTAGTTGATGATTTATTAAAATCCTTATCATCTTCTACTACTAAAATTGATTTAAATAAATTTTATAAGAAGCCTAATATTACTGAAAAAGATTTAAAACCTATATTTAAGAAAATATCTAAATATCAGGATTGGTCTTGTAAATATTCTAATGGAAATGAAATTAGAGCTAATGGAAATTATGTAGATTATAATAGTTCTACAAATGAAATAACAGTAAGCGATAAATGGATAAAAAAAGAAGTTAAAAAAGCCTTATCAGATTATAATACTGTTGGAAAAGACCGTGATTTTATTACACATGATGGCCAAAATATTACTGTTAGTGGTGGAACTTGGGGAAATAGTCCAAATATAAAAGAAGAAATTACTTTCTTAAAGGAAAAATTTAATAAAGGTGAAAGTCTTACTGATAGAGAACCTGAATATAATTATCAATATGATGAATTTCCTAATACATATATTGAAATAAGTATTGAACAACAGCATTTATGGGTATATCAGGACAGCCAATTAATTTTGGAAACAGATATTGTAACCGGAGATGCTACAAAACACAGAGATACTCCTACTGGATGTTATTTTATATCTGAACATATTAATGGTAAATATTTAACAGGAGAAAACTATAAGACTTGGGTTAATAAATGGATGAGATTGACTAATCAAGGTGTAGGATTACATGATGCTAAATGGCAGCCTCGTTTTGGTGGTAATAGATATAAAGGACATGGTTCTCATGGATGTATTAATCTTCCACCTAAATTTGCAAGTGATTTATTTGATACTGTTTCTGTTGGTTGGTTAGTTGTTATTTATTAAATATTTAAAGAAAAAAATAATATTAATCATTATAAGGGTATAGTTTTAAACTATATCCTTTTTTATTGTATATTTTCTTATTAAATACTACACGAGTTATACATAGCATATGTTATAATACAAGACAAATGAACTACTAATGTTCATTTGTATATTTATATAAAAGAGAGAAATAAACAATAAATACATAAGGAGTAATTTCTATGAGTAAGGATATTTTAAGATGTGAAAATTGTCAATATTACAATTATGATTCGTCTACAGGAACTTCTGAATGTAATCAGTATGATAATATGACCGAAGATGAAACAGAAAAATATTACACCAATGGTGAATTTGGCTGTCCTTATTGTAAAGTATATGAATTTTAAGAGGTATTTTTATGAGAGCATATTATACAAGACGTTTTACTGCGTTAGATAAATTTAAAGGCATTGTAGATAAGATTGCTATTTATGATAGATTAGGTAATATAAAAAGTATTCATACTATTCAGGTTGATGAAAATGGTTATGAGTACTATGAAGTAGATAATCCTTTTGATGAATATGGTTTATTTACAGATAAGATTAAAGATGCCATTTTATGCATCAAAAATGGGTATGCAGATTGCATTGTTAAATCCAACTTCTTAAATATGCTTATCTTACGTAAATATATTGATGAAAATTATGGAAAAACATTACGAGATAAAACTATTGAAGGATTTAAAAATACTAAATTTGCTTATGCTATAAAATTTAATTTATATAATTCATTTACCAATGATGGATTATATTTGTCAAATGATAATAATAATTTATTATTAAGTTACGATAAAAATAAAATTATGACTTTTGATAATATTGGAGATGCGAAGAAATATAGACTTAATCTTTTCAATATTGCTCAAAATTATTTTAATGAATATATTGCTTCTGGTAAAAATGGAAAATACTTAAAAAATCTTGAAAAAACATCCGTAATTAAATATATGTTTAGCGACTTAAGAAAAAATAGAGACACATTTGATTTAGATATTGTACAAGTAATCAAATAACATAAGAAAGGAATTTATTATGTATACCCTTATTGGCAGATTTTTTGATACTATTGAATGGACAAATTATTATATAGAAAATAATAATAATGATAATATATTTTTTAAAGCTTCAGAAAAAAATGATAATACTACTCTTATAAATGACACTTTAAATTTAGTATCTGAAGATGAATTATATAATTATTCTGTATGTTTAAATAGTCCGTGGTCTATTACTAATATGATTTATAAAATTATATATGATACTACATTAAATTGTTGGAAGTGTATTTATTCAGTCTTAGGCTGTGAAGGTGTTTATACAGAAATTTATGGCTATGGAAAAACTCTGAATGATGCTTTAAATGATTGTAATGAAAGATATTCATTATTTCAAACAAAATATAATCCTAATGATGAGTCTTTTTAAATATTGGGATAATATAAAGGGTATAGCTATTAACTATACCCTTTACAGAACTTATCTTAACCAATTCCAATCTTTTTCATAAATTCAATAGTTTTCTTATACTTGTCCAACTCTTCATCTATGTCCACTGAAAAATCACTTGTTAATTCTGCTAATTCCCTACTATCATCACTGATTCTTTCCTGCAATTCTCGTATTTTTCTTTCAGTCTCTTCTTTCTTCTTTTTATCTGAGAGTTCTTTATTATCCATATAAAATCCATCCTCCAAATCCCAATAATCATGTTCGTCACCATGCTGCGAATCGCTCACGATATGATTAATTTTATGTAATGAAAAATTAACGATATAAAATATTCTTAATAAACATCTACGCTTTAGCTTAGATGTTGTTGATATAATATTTCATTTCTTCTCATATTTATAAGTCCGGTACCTATCTTATCTAACAAATCTAAATTTTGTATTGTTATTGTGCCATCATCATTAAATATTACTTTACTATCTTTATCAACTACATCTTCTTCCACTTTCAATATTTCTTTAAAATTATCATAATCCTGAAAATGTACTATATTATATTCATATGTATTATTTGTCCTTTTTACTAAATATAAGCCATGCCTTTTATACATTAGCTTTTCTGCTTCTGTTGGATTATGATTTTCTAACGTAATATATTTTATCATTATTTACCCTATCCTTCTAAAAAATATTAGCTTATTCTAACTCTAAATCATCTTCTTTTTCTGTTTGAAATTCATTTAGCCAACCATCTCTATCGGATGAGAGTTCTTTTAACCAGCCCTCATAATCCCATCCACTTCCCTGTCTTACATCATCTGTTACATCTGCTAAATATTTTGCTAATTCTTCATCTGTCATATTTCTGATTATATCGGCATTTGTTTGTATATTTCCCATTGTGTTTTTCTCCTATTTTATAAATATTTTTAAATATTTATTCTCATATATAGTATCGTTGTTTGGTATACTTTTCGGATATTTTATTTCAAATATTTACTGTATTGTTAATTCTTCATATATTGTATCAGTTAATGCTGATTTATCCTCTTCATTAATCAGCTCTATAATAATATCACTATTCTCAATTAAACACTCTGCGATTATATCTGAAATCTCCATTGCGTTCATAATTATTAAATTTCTCCTTTACTTTATGTATTATTTTATTAGTATTTTTTCTCTATATTAAATTCATATGGAACTTCTTGCACTACAATTTTAGTTGGTTCACATTGCTCTAAAAGATATTCTATTAAGTGGGATTTACCATCTGTACTATTAAAAATTATTTTATCTATTATTTTATCTTTATCTACATTTATATTTTCTATCATAAATCTTATCTTCTCCTTATTAATAATCTTTTATATGGTGTCACTAAATATTTATCACTATTGCTTGCTGTAAAATATATTTTACTATCAGGAATAGTATCATATGCTATTGTAAGACATTGATTACAGCATATATGCTCTTTTGTTTTAGTACCGTCAATATTATGCCTTAATAAGTTTTCGTATCTCTTTGTGGCTGTGAATAGCTTTGGGGATGAGCCTAATGTTATTATTTCAAACTGTTCTGGATTATAAACATTAAAAAAAGTAAATGGTACTCCCATTATTCCATTATAATCTTTTGGTATATCACCTATTCTATCTATATTTATTGCATCAAAATTATCATTTTTTGTATAAAATTCATCATTTTTAATTTTCTTAGCTAAATGTAAATTTGTATTATTTGCCATAAATATAGAGGTTATTGACGTTAATTTTCTTCTCCAAATTCTATATCACAGCCAATAAAATCTCTTCCTACTGTTTTTGCTGCTTCAAATACTGAATACCCCCCTGATGCAGGGTCTAATACAATATCTCCTTCTACTGTTGTTGCAGCAATAAGTCTCTTCTGCAGTTCAATAGGTTTACTATGTGGATGTACTTTTTCTACTTTCTCTTGCCATACATCAGGAATAGCATGGTCGCTCCAACATGCTTTAGCTTTTACCGGGGATTTCTGTAATACTACTAAATATTCAGATTTTCTCCTACTTCTATATCCCATACCAATTTTACATTTATCCCAAACTATCATATCTACTAAATTAAATTCAGTATCATTTAACCATCCAAGTACTCCAATCCCATTACATAAATGGAATTTATCCACCCATAAAAATAAATAGCCACTTGGTTTTAATACTCTATCTATTTCCTTGATAAATGCCTTTATTGTATCTTCATCCATCTGAGGCAAATCACATCTAGCTTTTCCTCTACCTTTTCCCTCATTTCCATATTTTAATTTGTCTAATACTCCTCTATATTGTGGGTCAAAAAAGGCCGTCTTTATGGTTTTATCTTTTAAGCTTCTTAACAAATCAAGTCCATCTGCTTTATTTTTACTATTTAATTTATACATTATATTTTCTCCTAAATATTTTTTTTATATATTTAGTATCGAGAAAACTCAATATTTTCGAGCATCATTGTACGATTTTTATATATTATTTTTTACAATATTTACATTAAATATAGCTATCTTATGATATAATTAATATGTAAAAAATATTTAATAAAGGAATATAGGGAGAAAAATGATTATGAAATTCTTATTAAAATATGGTTATGAATTTGGTATGAATAGCGGTCCACAAGGCGAAATGGGATTCACTAAGACGTATTATCATAATGATTCTGAAGTATTATGGGTAACTATTAATCCTAATACATATAAAGTCCATTTCTATAATGAGTATGATTGTGGTGGACTTCTTAATAAATGGACTGTTTATATTCCTAAATCTATAAGATATGATGAAGATGCTTTCATATCTTGGCTTAAAGAACAAATATATGGAGAATGATTATGACAAAAATAATTTATTACATACATTACAATAAAGAATGGTATTATTGGATTGATTCTATAAAAGACAATAATAAAGTACATTTAAATCCTTCAGATATATTAGATAATGAAAAATATATTCATATTACTAATATAAATATTATTTCAGAAAAAGACTGTCGTATTTATCTTGCTAATAAATATCCTGCTCTTTCTCTTAAAAAAGCTTATTTTTATCATGAAGGTCCTAAAAGGTTAAAACATTCTGTAGAATGTAAACATGATATAAAAGATAAATATAAAAATAAACAGATGATTGATGACATTAAAAATTATAAAAATAACCTCTAGCTTTTAAACTAAGAGGTTATTATTTTTATCTTTTTATTTTTTTACAGCTTTAAGATTTGAATATATATCTTGTAATTCATTAATTATTAGTTTTTCTGGGAAAGTAATACAGGTTACAATATCAAATATTTGTGTCATTGATATTATTGCTCCTATTACAACAAGTACTGCACATATTATATAAAATATTGCACCTCTATTTAAATTCTGTTCATCTGTATCAGCATAACTTTCTTTGCCTTTCATAAAACATTTTCTGGCAAAAATAAAGCAAACAATACCTACTATTAACCAGATAATACTTGTTGCAATTTCACACCTTACATATTTTGTACATAACTGCTGCAAATATGGTAATACATTTGATGATGTCCAATCTATTGCTATACCAAATTTATCAGCTAACGCATCTAATATTTTTATTATCTCTTCTGACATTCTATTTTACCTTTCTATTTTTTTACAAAATTCTTCAATTTTTGGTTTTATAACAAGTTCTGTTACTACATCTCTGATAATTTCTGATGATTTTTCCATAACATCTGTATCAGAAATATCCTTATCATCAATTCCGAATACAAATTTACGGTATTCAATATCATTAAGACCTAAATATTCTTGCAATGAACATGTAATGGTTTTATCTTCATGCCATTTTTCAGTTAATAATTCCCATTCATCAGGTGTTTTATCTAAATATTTAATCATAAATCATACCATTCTTACCTTTCTATTTTTTTACTTATATACAAATGAATATTAGTAGTTCATTTAATGCCGCCTTTTAGGGCATAGTCCAATTCTTTTTCTACGTTTCCCTGTTCAATTTGAAACATAACTCTTTCCCATTCTCCATATCTGCACCACTCTAATTTCGTGAAATAATCTTTTTCACAACTTTTTAGATATTCAGCCTTCGCATCTTCTCTATTATTTATAATTGTTACAAATTGTACGTTATCACTTTTGTTATGCTGTACCGTTAGTCTATATTTCATAATATATTATCTCCATTTTTGATATATCATTTTCTTTTTTTCATTTGTTTTATTCTTTCAATATATACAATTCTTATTTTGTTTTTCTCATATATCTATTATAACATATAAATCTTATAATTCGTGTATATTTCTTTAAATATTATCATATAGAAACTACACGAGTTATGATATGAGTATGATATAATAATTGTATAAGAAACAGTGAGGTGAATATTTATGAGATTAAGATATCATGAAACAATATATTTAATTAAAGAGGTATGTACAAATAATATAGGTATTGAATTTACAACTTTTGACAATAAGAAATTATATCATCCTGTTGCAGTAGACATGGATGAACAATATAGACAAATATTTATTGAAAGAAAAATGAACCAATTAACTCTTTCTGGATATTTAGAGGTGTTTGAATTGGAAGAATGGAATTAATTATGGATAAGAATACTGCGGTTAGAACTGCTACTATAGATGAATGTATTACTCTTCTTTCATTTGTTTTGCAAGAAACAGAAGAAATATTTAAAGCTGAATATGATGAAAGTTATGATTTTGAGGGAGCTGAAAAGTTATGTCATGAAGCCTACTGTGAAGGCTTAACTGACGCTATTCAAAAAATATCTAAATTAAAACACAAAAATATTTAAGGGAGAATATATGAAAAAATTATTTATTTGTTTAGTTGAAATTTTGTTAATTTTGTTTTCTGGTTTTGTTATTGCTCTTGCATTTTTGAATATTTTAAATTGGATTTATAATATTATGCTTTTTCTTGGCAGTATTTGTATACTAACATATATTTACATTAATAATTGTAAATCATAAAATTTTTAATAAAAAAATAACACTTAAGGTATTTCTACTTTAAGTGTTTTCTTTTTGTGTTAAATATTCTTATGCATTGCTTTTATATGGTCAAGTCTTTTATTAATTTCTTCACATGTTTTCATAGTATCATTAGCTATTTTTATAGTATCTATACTTACAAGTATTGCTTTAATTGCAATAAATATAGTAATAGCAGTCATAATGTATATAATTATTGGTAACATATCTTTATCCTTTCTCTTTAATTAAATCTTTCGGTATTACTTCATGATTTCCAAAACCATTATCATAAATTTAATCCTTATTTTGTACATATATAGTCTTTATATCGTTCTTTATGAATTTCTTAGCATGTTTTATCCCAAATAAAGAATGCTTTATAATGAGGATATACAGCATTTTTGATTTCATATAAGCTATCATCAATAGCAGTATTATAAACAGATGCAGCTTTAATATTACTTTCTGTACTATCCAAATCTATTTTTTGAGAATTTACTCCATCAATAAGTTTTTGCATATCAACAATAGCATCTTTTGCCTTTATACAATGTATTACTTCTGTAAGCAGTTTCTTTTCATTGTCATCAGTCAGCGTTGCTCGCCATTCTACTATATTATCTAATAAGTACTCTCTATCAATTAAGTCCATAATTCTTAATTCTCCGTTTTATATATTGTTAAACTAATTTTATGCTTAAATTATATTCTGATTTTTTATCTATACTTGGAAGTAGAATTTTATTAGTTTTTACCATTTCGTCTACATCTTCATATGCTTCATCTAATTTTCCTGTATCTTCAATTTCAACTTCCTCATATTTTGTATAAGTTTCTACTATTTTAACTGTAACTATCATTTGTTTAATTCCTTACATTATTTTTTTAATATATTACCAACCAATATCTTGAGGGGTAATCTGTACAAAACAATTTGTTTCTTGTGACTTTCCAAAATTTACACCAATATAAACATTATTGTCGATTAAACTTAGTTCATTACTTGAAATTTTAAAAAACTTAGTAATATACCACGGCATTTTATTTTTTATCCATGTTAAACGCATTACATCATTATTTAAAAGCTTTTTATATAATGAAAGCATTTCTTCATTCTGAATTTTCTTATCTTTTTTGTCTTTTTCTAACTCTTTTATACACTCATAGTGCATTTTATAATAATCTTTTTCTATATCATTTGATAATTTTTCTAATGTTGCTTTAATATTTTGTAAATGCTGATAACTCTTTTTTTCCATATTATTACTTCTTTCTTACTCAATAACAAAAAGATAATTACCTTCAGTAACAATAGTTAGATATTCATTATCTCCCTCTTCAAACTCTCCATTAGCATTTATATAGCCCTAGTCTGTTCCAAAATATCTACGTCCTGATGGATTATTCTCCTTATATTTTTGACTGTTTCATATATCTCTTTTCGTACAGTTTAATTTTTTATTAAATCAGTAATTGCATATATTAGGTCATCTATCAATTCATTCTTATCATCTCCTGATAAGTCGTGTGTGACTTCTTTATACTCTTTTCCATTGTTAATAAACACTTTTGATTCATAATTTTCACACGATACTAAAAATCTACTGCCCTGTAAAGAAATCATCACTATTTTATCCTTTTTTAACTTCATTATTCATTTCTTATTACAGATACATTATATCATATTACATTCATAAATCGTGTGGTTTTTACATAAAAATAAGGAGTAATATAATAATACTCCTTACTTTACTAAGGGTATAGTTATTAGCTATACCTTTTTCATATTCATCTTTTATCTCTGTCTATTAAATTAATCTCCATCCATTATATTAATCTCCTATTCTTTTTACTTAACCATTATACATAATACATTTGCAGCTTTGTTTCCATAGCAATCATTAAAATCAACTGTAATATCACAATTAGCTAATATTTCATTATTATAATCATCTTCATTGAAAAATTGATAAAAACTAATTTCCATATTATCATTATAATCTCTATCTGGGAAAATATGACTTAACTGATAACAGCTATCCATATCAAATCTGCTTAAATTATGATTATTATATGGCTTATATATTTCTATATCTACATATTTATCTTTAAATATTTCTTTTATATCTGCTATTATCATATTTTTTCCTTTCTATAGATGTTGTTGATTTTCTATTTCATTAAGCTCCTTTTGACAAGAACTTAATTTTTGCATATTATTGATGTAGTGACGTTCATACATTTCCATTACTTTTTCAATTTTATTGTCATCATATACTGAGTTTATTCGTTCTTCAAGAGACTCTAAACGTTCTTCAGTTTTATCAATTTCTTTTTATATATCTTCATAGGTAATATCATCATCTATATACTGCTTTCGCATATGTGGTGACGAATAAAAAATTTTGGACAAAAACTTTAATTCTTTTAATTTTTCCAAAGTCTCATTATATAACTTTTCCGCTTTTTCAATATGCAGTTTTTTACGAACAGCTTCGTCAGGGTGTGTTAAATAATAATAATCTTCTCTAACATGTTTAGTAAATATATATATGCTAACTTTTAATGATTTAATTCTCAAGTCATTTTGCCATTTCTCCGTATTGCGGAAGTATATGGCATTTATATTCTGCTTAGAGTCTTTCACACACTTATCTATGTATTCATCTATTTCCTTATCGTACTGTCTGTATTCCTCTTCTGTAATCATATATTCTCACTTCCTAATCTAATAATTCTGGATTGTCAAAAATGTTTCCGACAACTTCATTTCCAGAAATCTCAAAACTCCACAAATCCCACTTTGCACCGATAAAAAATACATCTGATTTGACGCAACTCCAAGAAAACTGATAATGGTTATTCTGCCAAATTGCTTTATAAAAATTACCATGTTCATCTCTGACAATATCATTTTCCCAAATCAATTTCTTATTTTTATCTTTCCGTCCTGTACAGTGGCAGATTGTATTTTCGTCTATTAAAAAAGAATATAAAACAGATGCATAACTTGGAATTATATAGTATTTTTTTTCTTCCCCTATATGTCCATATCTCGCAATATAGCCAACAAACCATTCTCCATCGTCAGCTCTCTTTGCTTTACATAAATCTCTATCTCTCATCTTCATACATATACACTCCATCCTCTTGATATATTCTTATATTATGGTTTTCTTCACATTCTAAATCACAATTAGTATGGAAATCGCAAGCGGTACAGCTTATGAAACCACCTTCCATAGGACATACATCACTATTTTTGGAGTTTTTGGCTAGTTTACCATTTAATTTGATTTGAAAATCTTTAGTGAATTGCATTAAAATAGAGTATTCTAATCTTCCACCACATATAGGACATTTATTTAATATCTTAGTCATATATTCCACCTACCTTTACAATCTTAACTTCTTGGTTCATATGCTTTTGGTAACTCCATCCATGCAATAACCCTATCTGTAATTTCTGAACATGAATAGTCATCAAAGTAATCGCATACTTCATACCAATAACCTTGCGTACAGTGATGAGATTGGTAGTACACAGCCTTAATCACTCTCCTGTAAATTTTACCGTCACATCCTATATGTTCTACCGTTACCAAAACTTCATCTGAGTATTTTCCAACATCACATTTTGGCACTGTATTTCTATTCCATTGAGTCATTGTCTTTACCTTTCTTTACCCATTTTTGCATTTCTAAATAACTACCAATTGTATATCCGATGAATATTCCTGTAAATAGGAATATCATGGTCCATATAAACATACCTAACATTCTCTACCTCTTCTTAAATCACATTTGATTAAATCAAAATGACTTCTTATTGTTATTTTTAATTTATTTTGTGTAGTTAATACCTGCCATGACTGTACTGTAAAATGTCCAAAATTTCTTATTGCACTTTCCTTATTATTATATTTTTTTGTTTCCCATGACAAACTATCATATATTTCTATATAATTATTGCCTTGATAACTTTCTAATAAATCTTTTACTTTCATATTTACCTCTTAAAAATCAGTTTCAGAATTTAACATATTTAATATGATTTCGCCAGGAAACATATAATGTAATTCTTCTTTAAATTTTTTTATAAATGAAATAGTAGATAAATCATTATTTACAAATATTAATTTATTTATATCTATATAATCCATAATATTAGTATCATAAAGAATATAATCTTTTTTACTATTATTTAACATATTTGCATATTCTTTTGCTCTACATGGATGAACCGCTTTATCAAATATTTGAATATCGTTATGGATGAACAGCTTTATCAAAGCTTTATCAGATAATCCAACATAAATCATATATAAATTTCCTTTCAATCTTTTAAATGTTTTTTCTTCTATCACATATGAATTTTATTACCTTTTCATATGTTTCCGTTGTTCGTGGTAATTTGTTTTTCTGCATATACTTTGTAATTGATTCCCAATCTTCCCATGTTAATGCATAATCACAACATTCAATGTCACAATTCATACACATTACACCACAAGTCTGAACAAAACATCTTCTTCCTAATTGTTTACACCATTGTTCATACTGTTCACTTTTCTCTTTCAGTTCTGCTATTTCTGTTTCCGATTTTTCTTTTAGTATTTTTAATTCGGCTTTTAATTTTTCATTTTCAATAGTCGCATCACTTGATAAAGCCGTTCTAAATTCTTCCAAACTCATTCCTTTTCCCATATTTTATCTGCCTTTCTAATCTAATAATCAATCTGTGCAAACATTTGACGGTTAAACTCTTTAAGTTCATCTGCCTTTTCACACTGTTCGCAGAAATCATTGACATTATCAAAGTAATTATCTTTTGTTTCCATATACCAATCACACCATTCTTTCTCTTCTTCATCCCACATCTGAAGGCCGCCTATATTTGAATAGTCTGGTTTTATATTGTTTTGCATTTGAAACAAATCATACGCTGCTAACATATCCATTACTTTTTTGCCTTCTTCAACTGTTTCTACAGGAACATAAAATGACTTTATTACACCCATTTGTGGAATCCACCATACTCTTAATTTATCCATATTTTACATACCTTTCTAATCCAATAAGACACGCATTTTACTTTTTTTATTATCTCATTCAATATTTACTATAATATTTGTAACAATTCCCATAATTCTTGTTTCTTAATATCAAGGTCGATTTTATCTCCCTCATACATATATAAAACATCATTATAAGAATTTATCTCTTTTACCAAATCTCTGATTTTATTAATCTTTTCTTCCATTATTTTTCTGTTCCTTCATCAATTACCATTCTACTATCTTTGGAAGTTCCGGTTTTCCAGATACATTTCTTTTGATATAGCTTTTAAAACATCACTGCCACTTGTCTGATAAATAATTTCTCCATTTTCAAAGTAAAAGTTCGTTTGTTCCTTTTATTTTAGGAACTAATTGAATATATTCAGGATTCTCTACAAACTCAACATATTCCATTATTACCCTCTCAGCTTCTTCTAACTCTTTCTCATCCATTTCATTTGCATCTTTTAAATTAAGGTGAAATTTCTTTGACACTTTGTTTATTGCGTTTTCAATACTATAATATTTTTTCATGTAACTACCTTCTTTCTTCTAAAGAAATGCGAATTTCTTAATTAATTTCGTCCATGAGTTTTAATTTTCTCGTATGCCTCTTCATATGAAGAATATACTTCCTGACAATCCGGATATGACACACGAATATTTTTCTCTTCTTTATCAATCGTAATCATATATGTTACACCACCCCATCCTTGAATAATAAGATGTCGCACTCCGCTGTATTCTTCTGGCATAAACACTGCATCTGTAAATACTCTATTACACAATTTCCATTCAAAATCTGAATAATTCATCTTTTTACCTCTCTTTCCAATCTGAAGAAACACGCATTTACTGTATAATGTTTCCATTATTTTTCATTTCTTTTAACTCTGATAAGGCAAAATTAATATTTTCTATATAGTTGTCATTAATTCCATCCTCATTAAATCTCATTGCTATAATTTTGGAATCAATTAGAACTGATACAATTGTATCAAATGATTTTTCAGTCATATTTTTTCCTCTCTTAATATGTTTATATCCGTTCCTTATTACATAAATTATTATACCATATTATACTTATAACTCGTGTACTATTTTGCATAATAAGCAAAAATATTTTCTATATTTTAAAGGACTCGATTTCGATGCCTTTAAATTATTGTCTGTCTATATATAGAGTATAGCATATATAACATATAATTCATATATTATTATTTTTTATAAAAGCTACACGAAATATATGTTTACTATGATATAATAAAAGACAAATGAACTACTAATGTTCATTTGTATATTTATAAAAAGAAATTGGAGAAAATAATTATGGAACATAATATTGAATTTAACTATTATATTTTTACTGATGTAAATGCTAAATTCCCTATTGCTGGATTTATGAACAAAAAGGCAGCCTATGATTTTCTTTACACTTGTAAATCAGGTGCAATATGTATTGCAAAAGAATATTTAGATGAGAACTTAGTAATAAATATGGAAATGCTATTGAAAAATATTTAGATGATTAGGAGTAATATATTATGATTATTAATGATATACAAGCTATTATTGATAGCTATTTAGACGAAAACGATTATTATAATAGAACTCGTGAAAGTAAAAATGGTAATATTGATATTAAAAATGAATTAACAGAATACTTCACAACTCTTAATATTAAATTTAAAATTGAAGAAGAAGAAGGTTTTGATAGCCCCGGATATGCCGAAGATTTTATGGCTATTGCTTTTTTAGATGAAAATGATGAGTTACAACTATTAACTGTTCTATTTGAGTATTATTAAAGGAGTAATATTATGAAATTATGTATAGACTTACAAGATTATAAAGAATTAGAAAATATTGTAGAAAGACGTAATAATAAGAACTTATATAAACTTTTTGATATTTTATTGATTTTATCAATGATTATATCTTTTTTATTAATGATTTTAAGTTTCTGCTTATTTTTTGCTTTTAAGTCATTAAAATATTCGGTCATTGCTTTTGTATTAGGTTTTTCATTTTTTCTTTTAGGAGTTATTATGGATATAACCCATGATAATTGTCAAACTGCTTTAAAACAATCTTTATTAATAAAAGATTTTAAATCTCCTATAAAAATTTTAAATTATCATATTTCTAATAATGATGATGATATTAAAAACCTATTTTATTTTGAATATTTTGATGATAATGATATTTTACAATCAAAAAAATTTTATTTTGATAAAATATATACCCATAAAAAAGACTATTATAAAATAGTTGGTCAATTCGATAACGATAGAAAAAATTATAGATTTTATTTATATAAACCATATTTGCCTTTACACTTGTCTGCTTCTGATTCAGATAATAAACCAGCTAAAAATGTAACTATTAATATTAATTAAATTAGAAAGGTATGATTTTTTCTTATGAACTCTGGTGCAATTTTGCTGATTGTTATAGCTTTTATTTTTGGTATTATGACTGTTATTGGTTTTATGTCAACAACTATTATGACAAATAATACTAAAAACTACAAGAATAATAATATATTGATTTATTTATGTATTTTGGCTTTTATACTCGTTTTATTATTTTGGGCTATCTTTAATGTTGATACTACTATTAAAAAAGATTTGAAGAATAATAATATTACTATAAAAGAAGTAAAATCTGATATGAATATTCTTAAATCTAATACTGGATATATTTATCATAATGATGATAATAGAAATATTATTTATGCAGTAAATAGTAAGGATAATAAAGTAATCACTATTAATAATAATTATAATTATATTCAATATATCTTAGTTGATAATGAAAAAGATATTCATGTAGAAAAATGTATTTTATCTTCAAATAATATAAAGCCTATTACATTTGACTGTTATCGAATGTATTTGACTAAAGATTTGATGAATGATTTTATAAATTTATAATTATCAAATATATAATATATAAAGAATTATAGAAAGGAATAATATTATGGCAAATTTAATCATTAGTGGTGGAATGTTAGGAACTTTCATTGGTGGACTTTTAGGCTTATGCATATCCGGTTGTTTTTCTAATCAAAAATCTAAAATAGCTATTACTATTCTTTTTATTATTATATTCTCCTTTTCCATTACTTTAGATTTATATAGGGATAAAACAAATTTTAATGATGGTTATTGCGTTGAATGCGGAACAAAATATGATGCTATTACTCATAAACAAGGGCAAACTTATTATGAATGTCCAAATTGTCATTATGGTGTATGGCATTAATATTTTATATATAATGTACACGAATTATGACACAAATATAGTATAATATAAGACAAATGAACTACTAATGTTCATTTGTATAAGAAATGAGGAAACTATGAAATTTTTAGTTGAAGTCATATTTATAAGTATATTTTTAGTTTTTACATCTTTGGGTATTGGAACTATGATATGGTTGATTATTTGGTATATGGATGATTAAAATTAATATACTAATTATTAAAAATATTTAAAGGAGGAGAAAATAAGTAATTGAATATATTGCCAAATGTGATTAAATGTGTTTAAATATACTCAAAGGAGTAAATTATTATGAATACATCAAATATCACAAATTATAAGCCAAAAGATTTTGCTGAACTGTTAGGTGTGTCTGTTAAGACATTGCAACGCTGGGACAGAGAAGGAACTTTAAAGGCAAATCGAACTCCAACTGATAGGCGTTATTATACCTATGACCAGTACCTTCAATTCAAAGGCATAAATATTGAAAATGATAAACGTCAGGTAGTTATTTATGCCAGAGTGTCTACAAGAAATCAAAAAGATGATTTACAGAACCAAGTTGCATTTTTGCGACAGTTTTGTAATGCTAAAGGTATTATTATAGACCAGTGTATTGAGGATTATGGAAGTGGTCTTAATTACAATCGTAAAAAGTGGAATGAATTATTAAATGAAGTAATGGAACAGAAAATAAAAACCATAATAGTAACTCATAAAGATAGATTTATCAGATTTGGTTACGATTGGTTTGAAAAATTCTGTATGAAGTTTAATACAAGCATTGTGGTAGTGAACAACGAAGAACTATCACCACAGGAAGAACTCGTACAGGATATTGTTTCTATACTTCATGTATTCTCTTGCAGGTTGTATGGACTTCGTAAGTATAAAAAACAAATAGAAAGGGATGAGGAAATTGCTAAAGAGCTTCAAGAC